>Ga0335081_10000074_pt1 | contig 192282 bp, 183 predicted proteins | sample Lox_Sample_35_FD_206713 | JGI IMG/M metagenome (GOLD analysis project Ga0335081, IMG submission 206713) | Soil microbial communities from Loxahatchee National Wildlife Refuge, Florida, United States - Lox_Sample_3.5 | ecosystem: Environmental > Terrestrial > Soil > Wetlands | place: USA...
CGACGCCTTCGCTCACCTCTACAACAATTACAGACCCCACGGCGCCCTTGGCGGACGAACCCCCAGCGAGTATCTCACCCTCACGAGCCAGGAGCCCCAGCCGTCTCATATGTACTGATCCCGGACATGTTGTTGACCGCTTGCCCTCGCCCCTTCATGGTCGCGCCCGCGAGGCCATTTTGACCAGTTATCCCAACGCCACGGTCGCGGTCGGCGCGGTGCGTTTCGGCAATGCGTTGCCGCTCGCACTGATAGCCGGCCCGTGCGCGCTGGAGAGCCGCGCTCATGCGCTGGAAATGGCGGTTGCCCTCAAGGAAATCGCCGCCCGCGTCGGAATCGGGCTTGTCTACAAAACCTCCTTCGACAAGGCGAACCGCACCTCGGCCCAATCGCCGCGCGGCATCGGACTTGTCGAAGCGCTGCCGATCTTCGCCGAGATTCGCGATGCACTCGATCTGCCGGTGCTGTCCGACGTGCACGAGGCGGCCCAATGCGCCACGCTCGCGCCGGCGGTCGACGTGTTGCAAATCCCGGCTTTCCTCTGCCGGCAAACTGATCTCCTGATCGCCGCCGCCAAGACCGGCCGGGCGATCAACGTCAAGAAAGGCCAGTTCCTGGCGCCCTGGGACATGCGCAACGTGGTCGACAAGATCACCGGCGCCGGCAACGCCAATGTGCTGGTCACCGAGCGCGGGGTTTCCTTCGGCTACAACACGCTGGTCTCCGACATGCGCGCGCTGCCGATCCTCAAGCGCACGACCGGCGCGCCGGTGATCTTCGACGCCACCCATTCGGTGCAGCAGCCGGGCGGGCAGGGGACTGCGTCGGGCGGCGAGCGCGAATTCGTGCCGGTGCTGGCGCGGGCGGCGGTGGCGGTCGGCATCGCCGGGGTCTTCATCGAGACCCATCAGGACCCCGATCATGCACCCTCCGACGGGCCGAACATGATGCCGCTCAAGGAGATGGAGCCGCTGCTTCGCCAACTGCTCGAATTCGACCGGCTGGCGAAGCGCTGACCTGGCGGCTTTACCATCCAATGAGCCGCGTTCTTAATCTCCTCGCGTTCGTTGTGTTTGCGACCTCGCTGTTCATGCGTTCGGTCGATCCGGTCGTCCCGCAGATCGCGACCGGCTTGAGCGTGGCGCCGAGCACCGCCGCGCTGCTCTCCACTGGCTTCACCTTGCCCTACGCGCTGATCCAACCGGTGCTGGGGGCGCTGGCCGACATGTTCAGCAAGACGCGCTTGATGGGCGTGTGCATGTTGGTGCTCGGTCTCGCCACACTTGCCTGCGGGCTGGCGGCGAATTTCGAGATGCTGATGAGCTTGCGCATCCTGGCTGGGGTCGCCGCCGGCGGCGTGTTCCCGATCGCGCTCGCCATCGCCGGCGACCGCGTGCCGGTCAGGCAGCGGCAGGTCGCCATCGGCAAACTGTTATTTGCGGCGATGAGCGGCAATCTATTGGGCGCATCGGGCGCCGGTGTGGTCGGCGATCTGATCGGCTGGCGCGGCGTGTTCTTTGCCACCGGCGCCATCGACCTTGCCGCGCTGGCGTTCGCCATTCCCGGCTTCCGCGGCATGGCCGAGACGCCGGGTCGCTTCAATCTATCGACATTCGTCCCGAATTATCGCGCAGTTTTTTCCAACCCGCTGGCGAAATACTGCTTCGGCGCGGTGTTCGTGGAGGCAATTTTTCTGTTCGGCATCTTCCCGTACATGGCGACGTTGTTGCACACCGAAGGCGTCACGCGTGCCTCAATTGCCGGCGTGGTGATTGCCGGTTTCGGCATCGGCGGGCTCGTCTACACCGTCACGGTCGCAGGGCTGCTCCGGCACGTCGGCGAGCGCCGCCTGATGGCCGGCGGCGGCATGGTGATGGCGCTTTGTCTGGCGATCATCGCGCTACGCCTGCGCTGGCCGCTCGAGTTCGCCAACTTCATGGTGCTTGGCTTTGGCTTCTACATGCTGCACGGCTGCATCCAGGTCTATGTCACCGAGCTCGCGCCGACCGCGCGCGCCTCGGCCACAGCCGGGCATTCGGCCTTTTTCTTTGTCGGGCAAGCGCTCGGTCCGGTGATCTACGGGCTCGGGCTCTCCAGCGGCATCGGCATAACGCCGGTGCTGCTATTCGGAACGGTGATGCTCACGGCGACCGGCTGGATTTGCGCCTTGCGCCTGCGGCGGCCCGCGAGCCCAGCCGTTTAACCGCGCCCGCGGTATGGCGCGACGTCCTGGTCGGGCACCCACACGCCTTTCGGCAGACGGCCAGCCTGCCAGAACACATCGATCGGCATGCCGCCGCGCGGATACCAATAGCCGCCGATGCGCAGCCATTTCGGGTTGAACAGCACGTTGAGCCGCTTGCCGATGCCGACCGTGCAATCCTCATGAAAAGCGCCGTGATTGCGGAAACTGTTCAAGTAAAGCTTGAGCGATTTCGATTCGACCAGAAAACGCGCCGGCACATAGTCGATGACCAGGTGCGCGAAATCCGGCTGGCCGGTGATCGGACAAAGGCAGGTGAATTCTGGCGCGGTGAAGCGCGCCACGTAATCTGTGTCCGGGTGCGGATTGGGCACGCGGTCGAGCACTGCCTCCTCGGGCGAGGCCGGGATTTTGCTCGGGCGGCCTAACAGACGGGGTTGCTTCATGTGACGGATCGTCGGTTACGGCTTGGCATCAACGCCCTGTTTTGCGGGGACCAAATAGGTATCGCCGGTGAGGTTGGTGATCTCCCAGGGCGTTTGGTGCCCTTGTGTCGTAAGACCGATATCTCTGCGGATGTGCTTTGCGACCGTTGAGATGTCCTCGCCCGGCGTCGGCAGGTCTTGTAGCAGCGCTGCGACCATGGTGCTGTGCTCGCCCTTAACGGGAAAGCGCGGGGTACCGGGCGCGGTCGCAAAGACGATTGCCGTTTGCGCGGGAAGCTGGAGGGCCGGAATAAACTCTGCGGTCGCCTTGTGCAGTTTTCGCTGCAACTCGTCCCGATCTGTGTCCACGAAACATGCGAGCGTGCGTCCGCGCTTGGCCAGTTCTTGCAGGACGGTTTCGAACTCAATTGAACTCGTGTGCGCATCCAGGGGACTTTTAAGATTGGCATCCGTCGGCATCAAATAGTCGTCAGCCATCTGGATGCTGCGGCCCGCGTAGAAGAAAAAAACGATTTTTGCTGTACCGAGCTTGCCCAAAAATTGACCCAGCACGTTCTGCATGCCCTTGCGGTCGAGATCAGTCCCGAGCGTGACCTCGAAGTTCATTTTACGAAGCAATTGCGCGACCGCAGTCGCGTCGCCTGTGGCGCGCGGCCGGTTTTGCCCGTCATTGTAGGTGCTATTGCCGACGACGAGAGCGACGCGGTCCTGCGCCGCCGCGGTCACGAAAGGCATGGCTGCGGCGATTGCCGCGATCAAAAGCGCGGAACGAAAATTCATGGCAGTTCCCTTTTTCTTGCGGGCGTGAATACCACGTCAGTTGCGTTCTTTCGAGCGACAGCCGCTCTTTGCGGGTCGCCGACGATCCTGTAGAAGGGGCCCGCTCACCCCAAAGAGGCGCCATGACAGCGATCACCGATATCATCGGCCGCGAAATCCTCGACAGCCGCGGCAATCCGACCGTGGAGGTGGATGTGGTCCTGGAGGACGGTTCCAGGGGCCGGGCCGCGGTTCCCTCCGGCGCCTCCACCGGCGTGCATGAGGCGGTCGAGCTGCGCGACGGCGACAAGGCCCGGTATGGCGGCAAGGGTGTGCAGAAGGCGGTCGATGCGGTCAACGGGGAAATTTTCGACGCGATCGGCGGGCTCGACGCCGAGGCGCAGACCAAGATCGACGAGACGCTGATTGCGCTCGACGGCACGCCCAACAAGGGAAGGCTTGGCGCCAACGCCATCCTCGGCGTCTCGCTCGCGGCGGCTAAAGCCGCGGCCATCGCCAGGGAGCAGCCGCTTTATCGCTATGTCGGCGGAACGGCGGCGCGTCTGTTGCCGGTGCCGATGATGAACATCGTCAACGGCGGCGTGCATGCCGACAACCCGATCGACTTCCAGGAATTCATGATCATGCCGGTGGGTGCGCCGAGCTTCGCGGAAGCGCTGCGCGCCGGCTCGGAAATCTTCCACACACTGCGCGCCGCGCTCAAATCGGCCGGCCTCAACACCAATGTCGGCGACGAGGGCGGTTTTGCGCCCGATCTGAAATCGGCGCAAGCCGCACTCGACCTCATCATGCAGGCGATCGAGAAGGCCGGCTACAAGCCGGGCGGCGACGTTATGCTGGCGCTCGATCCGGCGGCAAGCGAGTTCTACAAGGACGGCGCCTATGTCTATGCGGGCGAGGGGAAAACCCGCTCCAAAGAACGGCAGGCGCAATATCTGGCCGATCTGATCGCGCGCTATCCGATCGTCTCAATCGAGGACGGCATGGCCGAAGATGATTGGGAAGGCTGGAAAATCTTAACCGGCCTGGTCGGCGGCAAATGCCAGCTGGTCGGCGACGACATCTTCGTCACCAATGTCGAGCGGCTCACACGCGGCATCAAGGAAGGCGTTGCCAACTCGATCCTGATCAAGGTCAACCAGATCGGCACGCTCACCGAGACGCTCGCCGCCATCGAGACCGCGCATAAGGCCGGCTACACCGCGGTGATGTCGCACCGCTCGGGCGAGACCGAGGATTCAACCATCGCCGATCTCGCCGTCGCCACCAATTGCGGGCAGATCAAGACCGGGTCACTGGCGCGCTCCGACCGGACCGCCAAATACAACCAACTGCTGCGCATCGAGGAGGAACTGGGGCCGCAGGCAAAATACGCCGGGCGCGGCGTTTTGAAGGCTTGGCGTTAGGCGCACGGCTTGCTTTTGGCTATGGTTTTGCCGCAGATTCGTTTGGAATTTTGAAGAGCGAAGCATGGATCAAGCCACCACCCTTGCCGGCCATGACCGCCGCCGCGCGGTCGAGCGGCTTGCCGATTTCATGGCGCAATCGGTCGAGGCCGCGCGCGCGGTGGAGAAGCCGTTCTTCCATCTCGAATTCGACCGTGTTTTCCCGGACGACATTTACGCGCAGATTCTGGCGCTGATGCCGGAGTCGCGCGATTACCGGCCGATGCACGGCCGCAGCCGAACCTATGATCGCGTCGACGGCGCCCCGACGCGAGTCAAAATCGACCTGTTTCCGGAATATATTCGTCACTTGCCGGTCGAGAAGCGCGCGCTCTGGGACGTTGTTGGGCGCGCGCTGTGTTCGGATAAGGTCAAGGCCGCCTTCATGCGCCGCCTAGCGCCCGGCCTGTCGAAGCGGTTCGGCGAGGGCTTCGCCAAGGTCGGCATGTATCCGATCCCGATCCTCACCCGCGATATTCCGGGCTATCTGATTACGCCGCATACCGACACGCGCTGGAAGGGCATCACCGTGCAGCTTTATCTGCCGCGCGACGACGCCAATACCGATATCGGCACCATCTTCCACGAGAAGCTGGCGGACGGCTCGCTGCCCAAGCGCACGCAAATGCGCTTTGCACCCAATACCGGTTATGCCTTCGCGGTCGGCGATGACACCTGGCATTCGGCCGATCCGGTGCACAATCGGGTGAAGACCCGCGATTCGATCCTACTGACTTATTTCGTCGATCAAGGCCTGTTCAAGGTGCTGCGCAACCGCGGCAAGCGGCTCGGCAATTTCATGCTCAACGAGATCAGGCAGCGGGTTTAAGCCGTCATCCCGGATAAGCCGCGGACGCCACCGGCATTAAAGCCGCCTTAACGCGACCGCGGCATTTTTCCGCCATGGTCTCCCATCGCCGCCGCCGCACCATCCTCACCGTGCTCGCGCTCTACGTCTTCGCGGCGCTGTTTATCGGCTATTTCGCCGTCAATGCCTTCACCGGCAATCGCGGCTTGCGCGCGCAAGCCGATCTCGACCAACAACTGGCCACGATGCGGGCCGAGCTGAAGAGCCTGCAAGCCGAACGGGCGCTCTGGCAACGGCGGGTGTCGCTTTTGCGCACCGACCGCATCGACCCCGACATGCTTGACGAGCGCGCCCGCGCGCTCATCGGCTATGTCGATCCGCGTGACGTGACGCTGCTCTTGCATCCGCACTAGCAACCCAAGGCGCCGCTGCGGGTTATTCTTGTAGGCTCTTCGTATTTTCGCAAAATCACCAGCGATTTCGCCGCAAGGCCGCTGGTCGGCCTCGCGCTTTCGCCCCAAAGGGAATTAAGCTATTGGGGGGCCGAAAAGGCTTTACCGACGCGCCCAGTCGCCGGACGCTGTCGCAGGGAGTGCCCATGGCGGTCGCCCAGAAAGATATCAGCGCCGAGGCGCCTGCCGCCGCCGCGCCGGTCGCCGAATTCTCCAAGAACGAGGAATTCGCCGCCTACCGCACCATGCTGACCATCCGCCGCTTCGAGGAGAAGGCCGGGCAGATGTATGGCATGGGGCTGATCGGCGGCTTCTGCCACCTCTATATCGGCCAGGAGGCCGTGGTCGTCGGCATGCAGCTGGCGCTCAAGGATGGCGACGAGGTGATCACCGGCTATCGCGACCACGGCCACATGATCGCGTGCGGCATGGATCCCAAGGGCGTGATGGCTGAGCTTACCGGGCGCAGCCACGGCTATTCCAAGGGCAAGGGCGGCTCGATGCACATGTTCTCCAAGGCCAAGGGGTTCTACGGCGGCCATGGCATCGTCGGCGCGCCGGCGCCGCTCGGCACCGGCCTTGCTTTCGCCAACCGTTACCGCGGCAACGACCATATCTGCCTCACCTATTTCGGCGACGGCGCCGCCAACCAGGGCCAGGTCTACGAAAGCTTCAACATGGCGGAGCTGTGGAAGCTGCCGGTGGTCTATGTCATCGAGAACAACCGCTACGCCATGGGCACCGCGATCACGCGCTCCTCGGCGACGACCGACCTTTCCAAGCGCGGGCTTTCGTTCAACATTCCGGGCGAGCAGGTGGACGGCATGGATGTGCGCGCGGTGAAGGCCGCCGGCGAAAAAGCCGCGCAATGGTGCCGCGACGGCAAAGGACCCTACATTCTGGAAATGCTTACCTATCGCTATCGCGGTCACTCGATGTCCGACCCAGCCAAGTATCGCACGCGCGAGGAAGTCGACGAGGTGCGCACCCACCACGATCCCATCGACATGGCGCGCCACCGTATCCTTGAGAAGAAGTTCGCCAAGGAGGACGACCTGAAGAAAATCGACGCCGAAGTGCGCGATCTGATCAATCAGGCGGCCGAATTCGCCACGCACGATCCCGAGCCCGATCCTTCCGAGCTTTACACCGACGTTTACCGCTAAGAACAAAAGCGCGTGTAGGAAACAGTAGCGCCCATGCCGACCGAAGTGCTCATGCCCGCGCTGTCGCCCACCATGGAGAAGGGCAACCTCGCCAAGTGGCTGAAAAAGGAAGGCGACCCGGTCAAATCTGGCGACGTGATCGCTGAGATCGAGACCGATAAGGCGACCATGGAAGTCGAAGCGGCGGACGAGGGCACGCTCGGCAAAATCCTCATTCCCGAAGGCACCGCCGACGTCGCGGTCAACACGCCGATCGCCGTGATCCTCGGCGACGACGAGGACAAATCGGCGATCAAGGATGTCAAGCCCGCGCAACGGCAGAGGGGGGCGGAATCGGCCCCGCCGGCCAAGACTGAAAAGGAGGCCAAACCGCCGCAGGCGCCGGTGCCCAAAAAAGAGTCGGCGCCGCCGCCGCCCGAAAGCAAGGTTGCCGCCGATCCGGACATCCCGGAAGGCACCGAGATGATTACCATGACGATGCGCGAGGCACTGCGCGACGCCATGGCGGAAGAGATGCGGCGCGATTCCGACGTGTTCGTCATGGGCGAGGAAGTCGCCGAATATCAGGGCGCCTACAAGGTGACGCAAGGGCTGCTGCAGGAGTTCGGCGCCCAGCGCGTCATCGACACGCCGATCACCGAGCATGGCTTTGCCGGACTTGGCGTCGGCGCGGCGCTTGCCGGCTTGAAACCGATCGTCGAGTTCATGACCTTCAATTTCGCCATGCAGGCGATGGACCATCTGATCAATTCGGCGGCCAAGACGCTCTACATGTCGGGCGGCCAGATGGGCTGCCAGATCGTGTTCCGCGGCCCGAACGGCGCCGCCGCGCGCGTCGCCGCCCAGCACAGCCAGGATTATTCGTCCTGGTATTCGCACGTTCCCGGCTTGAAGGTGATCGCGCCCTCCAATGCCGCCGACGCCAAAGGCCTGCTCAAGGCGGCGATCCGCGATCCCAACCCGGTGATGTTCCTGGAGAACGAAATTCTCTACGGCCATTCCTCAGCCGTCCCCAAGCTCGACGATTTCGTTTTGCCGATCGGCAAGGCGCGCATCGCCCGCGCAGGCTCAGACGTCACCATCGTCGCCTGGTCGATGGGCATGACCTACGCGCTGCAGGCCGCCGACGTGCTCGCCAATGACGGTATCAACGCCGAAGTCATCGACCTGCGTACCATCCGCCCGATGGACACGGAGACGATCGTTGAGTCGGTGAAAAAGACCGGGCGCGCGGTAACGGTCGAGGAGGGCTGGCCGCAGTCCGGCGTCGGCGCCGAGATCGCGGCGCGGCTGATGCAGCAGGCCTTCGATTATCTCGACGCGCCGGTTGCGCGCGTTTGCGGCAAGGACGTGCCGATGCCTTACGCCGCCAATCTCGAGAAGCTCGCGCTGCCTTCGGTCGTCGAAGTGGTCGAGGCGGCGAAGGCGGTTTGCTATCGGTGATCGATGCGAAAGCCGTCACCTTGGAAAATCCAAGTTAGACGAAAATCGAGGCTCTTGGCTGAGTTTACTGTTCCAGCACACAAGCTAACCGAAAAGGGACTTCGGGCACTCTTGAAAGCTATCGTAGCCAGCGAGCGAGGCCGTAGGCCGGAAACAATCGCGCTATTTTATGTTAACAAGCGCCGAGGCGAACCATCGCGTCTGCCGCTTGCGGAAATTTGTGTTCGTGAAGATTTGGAACGCAATCAACTAAAGTATTTTTGTGGAACTTGGGAATGCTACGCATTGGCGACGCAGCAAATCGACCCCTCAATCGTCGCGTTGTTGAGAAAAGAACTCGGCCGGACTAAGGGAAACTAAATTGCCCACCAACATCCTCATGCCGGCGCTGTCGCCTACCATGGAGAAGGGCAACCTCGCCAAGTGGCTGAAGAAGGAGGGCGACACGGTCAAGACCGGCGACGTCATCGCCGAGATTGAGACTGACAAGGCCACGATGGAATACGAGGCGGTCGACGACGGCACGCTCGCCAAGATCGTGGTGCCGGAAGGCACGCAGGACGTGCCGGTCAATTCGCTGATCGCGGTGCTGGCGGGCGAAGGCGAGGATGTGAAAGCGGCCGCTGCCAGTGCCGGCAAGGCGCAACCGGCACCGCCGCCGAAAGCGCCGGAGAAAAAGACCGAGTCAGTAACCCCCTCACCCCAGCCCTCTCCCCAGCCGAAGTCGGATATATCCGACTTCGGCCAATCTAAAGTGTCCGAACTCGGGAACACCCGAGTTCGGATGGGAGAGGGAGCAGGCAATGCCTTGTCGCAGCTACAGCGCCCTTCACCTCTCCCCAGCGGGGAGAGGTCGCTCGCCGAAGCGGAGCGAAGGCGGGCGGGTGAGGGGGTTCCGGCCGCTCATGGGAACCGCATCTTCTCCTCGCCGCTCGCGCGCCGTCTCGCCAAGGAAGCCGGCATCGACCTTGCCCGCGTGCAGGGCTCCGGGCCGCACGGCCGCGTCATCGCGCGCGATATCGAGGCGGCGAAAACCGGTAAGGGCTTGGCGCCGCCGGCCGCGGCCGTCGCGCCGGCTGCGGCACCGCTTGCCGCCTCGCCTTCCGACGCGCAAATCCGCGCACTCTACGAAGACGGCTCCTATGACTTCGTGCCGCACGACAATATACGGAAAATCATCGCGCAGCGGCTCACGCTATCGAAGCAGACCATCCCGCATTTCTATCTCACGCTCGACTGCGACATCGGCAAGCTTCTCGCCGCGCGCGAGGAGATCAATGCCGCCGCCCCCAAGGACAAGGATGGCAAGCCAACCTACAAGATTTCCGTCAACGACTTCGTCATCAAGGCGCTGGCGCTGGCGCTGCAGCGCGTGCCCGAGGCCAACGTCACCTGGACCGAGGCCGGCATGCTGCATCACAAGCATTCCGATGTCGGCGTGGCGGTCGCGATCAAAGGCGGCCTCATTACGCCGGTGGTGCGCCACGCCGAGGCGAAATCGCTCTCCATCATCTCCAACGAGATGAAGGATTACGCCGCGCGCGCCCGCACGCGCCACCTGAAGCCGCAGGAATATCAAGGCGGCTCGACCGCGGTCTCCAATCTCGGCATGTACGGCATCAAGGACTTCGCCGCGGTGATCAATCCGCCGCACGCCACAATACTCGCGGTCGGCGCCGGCGAGGAGCGCGCGGTGGTGCGCAACGGTGAGCTTGCGATCGCCACCATTATGACCTGCACGCTCTCCACCGACCACCGCGCGGTCGATGGCGCGCTCGGCGCCGAGCTGATGAAGGCGTTCAAGACGCTGATCGAGAACCCGGTGATGATGGTGGTGTAAGCGCCGCCGCGTAAGTGACAGGAGGCCCCTCATGCCGCGCGTTTCGCTCGACACCGACAAGGACCACCTTGTCACCCCGACGCATTCCGACGCGCGCGGGCCGGTGGTGCGCGGCCAATCGATCGAGATCATGCAGATGAACTGGAAGGCCGGCGAAAGCGCGCGCCCGCACCAGCACGCCGAGGAACAGGCGATCTATGTGGTGAGCGGCCGCATGCGCATGACCGTCGGCAACGAGTCCTACGAGATCGGCCCGGGCGAGGTGAGCTATCACCCCTCCAACGTGCTGCACGGCGCGCTCGCGGTGGAAGACACCCTCGCCATCAGCTTCAAGAACATCGTCGCGCCATTCTATCCGGCCACCAAGACCTTGTAGGCCCAAGCTTGCGCTGCCCGCCTGGATTGACCGCCGCGGTTGTGGCAGATGCCGGCAGGCGCCGCGCTCGCTGATTCGCCGCGCCGGGACAGCTTGGGGCGGCCCATGTCCGCGAATCCTCCGTTCTCGCTCAGGCCGGTTTTTATCGGCTGGAACGTGCTGGCCACGCGATTTTCGCTGCAGCTCTATATCGCCACGCTGTGCGGCGCAGCCGGCGGAATCGTGACCACCTTGCGCGATCGCTCGGATAATATTTGGCCCCCCTTCATCTTCTTCGGCGCCATCGGCTTCCTTACCGTCGCGCCTCTCGGCATCTATTTTTTCAATAAATGGAGCTACGCGCGCACCGAATACCGCTTCTATCCTGACCGGCTCGAATTCGAGGAAGGCTTCTTCGTCGTCAAAAAAAAGACGATCATGTTCCGCGATGTCGAGCAAGTGGCGCTGCAGAAGAGCGTGCCGCAGCAGCTGTGCAATCTCGGCACCGTCGACTTGGCGACCATGGTGATTGACCCGGATGACGTTATGCCGCGCAACAGGCTCCGCTTCACAAGCGCGCCGAAGAGCGGGGCACAGATCCAGGACATCGCCGACCCGGATGCGACTTTCGCCACGATCCAGAAGCTGGTCGATGCCGCCCGGCACCATCGCGCCGACAACGCGAATGCGGAAACCGTTCGATCGGCCCAGCAGGTCCTGCTCGACAGCTGAGCATGCTCACCGCCAACACGAAATTGTCGTTCAAGCCGGTATTCGTCGGTTGGACGACTTTGCTGCTGCAACTGCCGTTCCAGCTCTTCATGAGCGTTTGGGCGGGCGGCTTCTTCGGCGTGATGATCGCTCAGCTGGCCCATAGCTGGCCGGCGGCGCCTTCACTTCTCATCGGCGGAACCGTCTTCGTGGTCATGCCTTTCGTCGTCTACACCGTCAAAAAGTTGAACTACGGGCGCGCCGAATACCGCTTCTACCCGGATCGGATCGAATTCGAGCAGGGCTTCTTCACCGTCAGCAAAAAGGTGGTCATGTTCCATGACGTGAAGGAAGTCACCTTGCGCAAAGGCTTCTTTCAGCGGTTCAGCGGCCTCGGCACCGTTTATCTGTCGACCGTGGCCACCGGCTTTATTTCGACGGTCAATCTCTTCGACTTACTTGGCGCCACCTCCGTGTCGGCTGCCGGCATCGCCATCAAGGATATCGCCAATCCGGACGAAGCCTACGACGCGATCAAGAATCTGATCGACGGACGCAGCGATTAGCCTCGGTTGTCAGCCTCTGCCGTGACGCATTAGAGTGCGCCCCATGGCAGACAATTCCTTCGACATTCTCATCATAGGTTCCGGGCCGGGCGGCTACATTGCCGCGATCCGCGCGGCGCAGCTTGGCTTCAAGACGGCGATCGTCGAGCGCGATTATCTCGGCGGCATTTGCCTCAATTGGGGCTGCATTCCGACCAAGGCGTTGCTGCGCACGGCGGAAATCTATCACTACCTGCAGCATGCCAAGGACTACGGGCTGAAAGCCGACAATGTCGGCTATGACCCAAGCGCCGTCGTCAAGCGCTCGCGCGCGGTGTCGAAACGGCTGAATGATGGCGTCGGCTTCCTGATGAAGAAAAACAAGGTGTCGGTGATCTGGGGCGAAGCAGTGATTGACGCGCCCGGCAAGGTCGCAGTGAAGCCTAGCAAGAGCGAGGCACCGAAGGGCGCGCTCGGTGCCGGCGCCTTTCAGGCCAAGCACATCATCATCGCCACCGGCGCGCGGCCGCGCGTGCTGCCCGGCATCGAGCCGGACAAGAAACTCATTTGGACCTATTTCGAGGCCATGGTGCCGCCGTCGATCCCGAAGTCGCTGCTGGTGATCGGCTCGGGTGCCATCGGCATCGAGTTCGCCTCGTTCTTCCGCACGCTCGGCTCGGAAGTGACCGTGGTCGAGGTGCTGCCGCAGATTCTGCCCGTCGAGGATCATGAGATCCAGGCTTTCGCCCGCAAGAGCTTCGAGAAGCAGGGCATCAAGATTCACACCAGCGCGAAAGTGAGCAAGCTCGACAAGAAAGCCAACAGCGTCAGCGCCACCATCGAGGAAGGCGGCAAGAGCCAGACGGTCGAATTCGAGCGCGTCATTTCCGCCGTCGGCGTGGTCGGCAATATCGAGAATCTCGGCCTTGAAAAGCTCGGCGTGAAGACCGAGCGCGGCCTCATCGCCATCGATCAATTCAATAGGACCAATGTCCCCGGCATCTATGCCATCGGCGACGTGGCCGGCCCGCCGCTGCTTGCGCACAAGGCCGAGCACGAAGGCGTCATCTGCGTCGAGGCGATCAAGGGTCTGCACCCGCACCCGATGAACAGGCTGATGATCCCCGGCTGCACCTATTGCACGCCGCAGATCGCCTCGGTCGGCCTCACCGAGCAGGCGGCGAAGGAGAAAAAGCTCGACATCCGCGTCGGCCGCTTTCCTTTCGTCGGCAACGGCAAGGCCATCGCGATGGGCGAGGATCAGGGCCTGGTGAAGGTGATTTTCGACAAAAAGACCGGTCAACTACTCGGCGCCCACATGGTCGGGGCCGAGGTCACCGAACTTATCCAAGGCTATGTCGTCGCCATGAACCTGGAGACCACGGAAGAAGAATTGATGCATACGGTCTTCCCGCATCCCACGCTTTCGGAGATGATGAAGGAGGCGGTGCTGGATGCTTACGGACGCGTGTTGAATATGTAGGTCGCGCGGAGCGTGGAATATTTTTCGCCGTTCCGACCTTTCCACTTAGTGAACAAACTATCGATACCGAAGCAGGCGTCATGATTATTTTGTCGTTCGGTCGCGGCGCCTCTCAAGGTGGCTATAGGTCGGACTGCGTATTATGTTTTGGCGATGTCGGGCGACGGTCTTGGCGGTGCCAGCAAAGCAGTGAGGAGAAAAACGATGGCGAAATTCGATAGCATCCTTGGGACCGTCGGCAATACGCCGGTGGTGAAGATCAACAGGCTCGCGCCGAAGGGCATCAATCTCTACGTAAAGAGCGAGGCGTTCAATCCGCTCGGCTCGGTCAAGGACCGCTTGGCGCTCGGCGTCATCGAGGCGGCGGAGAAATCCGGCGAACTGAAGCCCGGCCAGACCGTGGTCGAGGCGACGAGCGGCAACACCGGCATCGGGCTCGCCATGGTCTGCGCCGCGAAAGGCTATCCGCTGGTGGTCACCATGGCCGAGACCTTCAGCGTCGAGCGGCGCAAGCTGATGCGCTTCCTCGGCGCCAAGGTGGTGCTCACGCCGGCGGCGGGCCGCGGCTTCGGTATGGTCGAAAAGGCGCAGGAGCTCGCCCGCATCCACGGCTGGTTCTTGACCCGACAGTTCGAGAACGAAGCCAACCCGGACATGCATTCGCGCACCACGGCGCGCGAGATCGTCGACGACTTCAAGGGTGAAAGACTTGACTACTGGGTCACCGGCTTTGGCACCGGCGGCACGCTCAAGGGCGTCGCCCGCGTGCTCGCCAAGGAGCGACCCGAGACCAAGATCGTGGTGTGCGAGCCGGCGGAAGCGCCGATGCTGACGAGCCACGTCGGCCAGGAGCGTAATCCGGATGGCTCGCCGGCCAAGCCGCATCCCGCGTTCAAGCCGCACCCGATGCAGGGCTGGAGCCCGGACTTCATTCCGAAGATTACCGGCGACGCGGTCGATATGAACGTGATCAGCCGCATCGTCACCATACCGAACGCCGATGCGTTGAAATGGAGCAAGGAGCTGGCGCAAAAGGAAGGCATCTTCGTCGGCATAACCGCCGGCGGCACCTTCGCCGGCGCGCTCGAAGTGTGCAAGACGGCGGCGGCGGGCTCGACCGTGCTTGCCATGCTGCCCGATACCGGCGAGCGCTATTTGTCGACCCCGCTGTTCGCCGATGTCGGCGTCGACATGACCGAAGAAGAAATTGCCATCTCCAATTCGACGCCAAACTACCGGATGCCGTCGAAGGCGGCGTGAGTTGTCGTGGCATAGCGCGTCCGCTCAAACGGTCATTGCCGGGCTTACCCGGCAATCCATGATCAGGCGCCACAAAGGAAAAGCTTAGAAACGGCTCGTCGACGAAGGTCACCGTGGATGCGCGGGAGAAGCCCGCGCATCACAAGCTGAGAGCTCGAGGGGGGACATCATGGGCATCATCGCCTGGATCATCATCGGTCTGATCGCCGGCTGGCTGGCGACCAAGATTCTCGGCGGCCGCGGCGGCTTGCTGCACAATCTCGCCATCGGGTTGATCGGCGCCATCGTCGGCGGCTTCCTGTTCCAGAAGCTCAACGTCGCGGTAGCGCAGGATTTCTGGGGCAGCCTAATCACCGCGATAATCGGTGCCGTCATTTTCCTCGGCGTCTGGCGGGCGATCAGAAGCGTTTAATGACCGGGAGGAGGGTCGCGCGACCTTGCGGCGCAACTGCCCCAGCCGTAAGTAACAGCCATGCCTGTCGTCCTTGATCTCAGCGGACCGCGCCCGCGCCACCCGGAAAAGGCGCATCGGCCGGATACCGCGCAGCTTGCCAAGCCCGCCTGGATCCGCGTCAAGGCTCCAGTGTCGCCGGGCTACTTCGCAACACAAGCGATCATGCGCGAGAACGCCCTGCACACCGTGTGCGAGGAGGCCGGCTGCCCGAATATCGGCGAGTGCTGGGAGAAGAAGCACGCCACCTTCATGATCATGGGCGACACCTGCACGCGCGCCTGCGCTTTCTGCAACGTGAAGACCGGGCTGCCCGCCGCGCTCGACCGCCGAGAACCCGAGTACGTCGCCGAGGCGACCGCGAAGCTCGGCCTTGCGCATATCGTCGTGACCTCGGTCGACCGCGACGACCTCGCCGACGGCGGCGCGCAGCATTTCGCCGCCACCATCCGCGCGATCCGCGCGCGCTGTCCGCGCACGACGATCGAGGTGCTGACACCCGATTTCCTGCGCAAGGACGGCGCGCTGGAACTCGTGGTCGAAGCCGAGCCCGACGTGTTCAACCACAATCTGGAGACCGTGCCGTCGCTCTATCTCACGGTGCGGCCGGGCGCGCGCTATTTCCACTCGCTGCGGCTGCTGCAGCGGGTCAAAGAGATAAAGCCGGACATGTTTACCAAATCGGGGATCATGTTGGGGTTAGGCGAGGAGAGAAACGAAGTTGTTCAGGTGATGGACGACCTGCGCTCGGCCGATGTCGATTTCCTCACCGTCGGACAATATCTGCAGCCGACACGCAAGCATCACGAAGTCAAGCGCTATGTGGCGCCGGACGAATTCAAGGCGCTGGAAACGATCGCCTACAGCAAGGGCTTTGTGATGGTGGCTTCTTCGCCATTGACGCGCTCTTCGCATCATGCCGGCGACGATTTCGCGCGCCTGAAGGCGGCGCGGGCCAAATGAGCAACCGGTCAATCCGGTACGCCGCGAAGCGGCTAAATTTCGGCCGCGCCCCGAAATGACCAGCACATGGCCACGCTGACCCATGCCGCAATTTTCCACCAAACGGCAGGTCAACCACGCTGCGTCCGATATGTTCGACCTGGTCGCCGATGTCGAGAGCTATCCCGATTTCGTGCCGCTGTGCAGCGACATGAAGGTGCGCAGCCGTAAAGACAAAGGCGAGGGCGTCAGCGTCGTCGTCGCCGTGATGACGGTCGCCTACAAGATGATCCACCAGAGCTTCACCAGCCGCGCCACCCTCGACCGACCGAAGCTCGAAATCCTCGTCGAGTATCTCGACGGTCCATTCAGCCATATGCAAAACCGCTGGGCCTTTCATTCGACGGACGAGCAGTCTTGCGAAGTCGAATTTTTCATCGACTACGAATTCAAGAGCCGCACCCTGGCGATGCTGATGGGCGCGATGTTTGACACGGCGTTTCGCAAATTCGCCGCCGCCTTCGAAAAGCGTGCCGACAAACTGTATGGGCGCAAGACCGCTTAAGCGGCGCCTGTAGCGTCGCTCAGGTGAACCAAGCGCTTGCCCAGGTTCTCGCCGCGGTAGAGTTCGGCGATGGCGCCTGGGCAGCTTTCTATGCCCTCGGCAATGTCCTCGCGGCAGCGCAATTTCCCCTCGCGCACCCACGTCGCCAGCCGCGCGATAGCCTCCTCATAACGGTGCGCGTAATCGAAAATCAGCAGCCCGCTCATCCGCGCGCGCTTGACCAAAATATGCCGCTCGACACGCGGGCCCGTCGGCAGCGGGTCCCAACTCGGCACCGAAGCGGTGCCGCAGATCACCACGCGCGCGCGGATCGCGAGCTGCGTCAGCACCGCGTCGCTGATGGCGCCCGCCGTATTGTCGAAATAGACATCGAGGCCGCGCGGGCAAGCGGCCGCCAGCGCCGCTTTCAGGTCGCGCTCGGCCTTGTAGTCGATCGCGGCGTCATAGCCGAACTCTTCGCGGCAAAGTTTCGTTTTGCCCGCGCCGCCGGTGATGCCGACCGTGCGGCAGCCCATCAGCTTGGCGATCTGCCCGACCGCGGAGCCGACCGCGCCGGCCGCGGTCGACACCACAACAGTATCACCCGGACGCGGCTGGCCGAGATCGAGCAGACCGAAATAAGCGGTGACGCCGTTGAGGCCGAGAACGCCGAGCGACAGCGATAGCGGTAGATCCGTTTCCTTCACTTTGCGCGTGATCGAGCGGCCATCGCTTACCGCATAATGCTGCCATCCCAGCATGCCCATCACGGCATCGCCTTCTGCGTAGTCGGGATGCCGCGAGGCGATAACCTTGCCGGCCGAAAAGGCGCGCATCACCTCGCCAATCGGCACCGGCGTCGAATAGTTGGCGACGGCGCTCACCCAGCCGCGCATCGCCGGCTCGACCGACAAATATTCGTTGCGGACGAGAATTTGCCCGGTGCCAAGCTCGGGGATGTCGGTGTCGACAATCTCGAAATGCTCGGCTTGCGGAATGCCGCTCGGGCGGGATTTGAGGCGAACCTGGCGGTTTTGTTTCGGCGGCACGTGACTCTCTCGGGATAAATTGCGTCAATGGCGGTGGTTGGTATGGTCAGTAGGATTTCGGCAAGCCCAGCGCCTTCTCGGCGACGAAATTCAAGATCATGTGCGGCGTGATTGGCGCGATGCGCGGAATGAAGGCTTCACGCAAATAGCGTTCGACGTGATACTCGGCCGCATAGCCCATGCCGCCGAGCGTCAGCACCGCGGCTTCGCAGGCTTCGTAAGCCGCCTCGGCGGCAAGATACTTGGCGGCGTTGGCCTCGACGCCGCAATCCTTGCCGGCGTCGTAGAGCGCGGCCGCCTTGAGCACCATCAGGTTGGCGGCTTCGAGCTGCATCCAGCATTTCGCCAGCGGATGCTGGATCGCCTGGTTCTGCCCAATCTTGCGGCCGAACACGCTGCGCTCATTGGCGTAAGCCGTCGCCTTGCGCAGCGCAGCGCGGCCGATACCGACGGCCTCGGCCGCGATCAGGATGCGCTCGGGATTGAGCCCGTGCAGGATCATGCGGAAGCCGTCGCCTTCGGCCCCGATGCGATCCTCCTCAGGCACAGACAAGCCATCGATGAACAGCATATTGGAATCGACGGCGTGACGGCCCATTTTGGCGATGGCGCGTATTTCGACCTTCGAGCGATCAAGATCAGTGTAGAATAGGCTCAAGCCGTCGGTCTTGCGCTTGAGCGCATCGATCGGCATCGTGCGCGCGAGGATCAGCGCCTTGTCGGCGACCTTGGCGGTCGAAATCCAGATCTTGCGGCCCGACATAATGTAATGGCCGCGGCGGCGCTCGGCCTTGGTGCGGATCTCAGCGGTGTTCAAGCCGGCGTCCGGTTCGGTGACGGCAAAGCAGGCTTTGTGCTCGCCGCGGATGAGCGGCGGCAGCATGCGCGTCTTCTGCGCGTCGCTGCCGAACACGACCACCGGATTGAGCCCGAAAATGTTCATGTGCAGGGCGGAGGCGCCGCTCATGCAGGCGCCGGATTCGGCGATCGCCTGCATCAGCACCGCCGCCTCGGCGATGCCGAGGCCCGAGCCACCATATTGCTCGGGCATAGCAATGCCGAGCACGCCGGCGTCGGCCACCGCGCGGTAGAAGTCTTCGGGAAACTCAGCGCGCCGATCTTTTTCGAGCCAATAGGCGTCGTCAAAGCGGCTGCATAGCTGCTCGGCGAGCGCGCGCACTTCGAGTTGCTGCGACGTCAGTGAATAGGTCACGGTTTCCCTTTGGCTGGCTAATCGCGCAGGATGAAAGCTAGCATGCAGCCAGCGCATCCGCGACCGGGCGCTCCAGCGCTCTTTGGGAAATTCGGCGATGAAATTTCGCTCCATAATCTTGCTGGTCGTGGCGGAGGTCGCGGCCATGTCGCTGTGGTTCGTTTCAGCCGCCGTGCTGCCCGACATGCTGCGCGAGGTCGCGCTTTCGCCGTTCCGACAGGCCGCTCTGTCGAGCGGCGTGCAAGCCGGGTTTGTGATCGGTGCCCTCGGCTCCGCCATGCTCGGGCTTGCCGACCGTTTCGATCCGCGGCGTGTGTTTGCCGCGGCGGCGATAGGCGCGGGCCTGATCAATTCCATTCTGCTTGTGGCGTCGCCGGGCAGCAGCGCCGCGATCATTGCGCGCCTCGCGACCGGAGCGCTTTTGGCCGGCGTCTATCCGGTGGGCATGAAGATCGCGGTGGGTTGGGGAGTGAAGGACCGCGGCTTCCTGGTCGCTGCGCTGGTCGGAGGCACAGTGCTCGGTTCGGCAGCGCCGCATTTGTTTGCGTTCGTTGGCGGTGCCGACTGGCGGGCGAGCGTTGCGGTGGCTTCGCTCGTTGCCCTCGCGGGCGGCCTCCTTTGCCTGACAGTGTCGCTTGGGCCGTACCATGGACTGGCGGCCAAGTTTCATCCCAGCATGATCACCGCCGCCTGGACCAATCGTCGCGTGCGCCTCGCTTATGCCGGCTATCTCGGCCACATGTGGGAGCTCTACGCGATGTGGGCCTGGATCGCGACGGCAATGGCGGTATCGTATGGACACTGGCTGCCGGTGCTACAAGCCGAGCGGCTCGCCAAGCTCACGGCTTTCTTGTCAATCGGCGCCGGCGGTATCGCCTGTTTTTTTGCTGGCGCGATCGCCGATCGCATCGGCAAGGCGGAGATCACCATTATCGCGATGGCTGTGAGCGGGCTGTCGGCGCTCGCCGCGGCGGCGACATTCGGCGGGCCGGTCTGGCTCACCTTCCTCATCGTCATTATCTGGGGAGCGGCGATCGTGCCGGACTCAGCGCAGTTCTCGGCGCTCGTTGCCGACGCTTCGCCGCCCCAGCAGGCCGGCAGCCTGCTCACCTTCCAGACATCGCTCGGTTTTGCGCTCACCATCGGCACGGTGCAGCTTGCGCCGCTCGTCGCGGCAAAACTCGGCTGGCCCACGCTGCTCGCCGGCCTTGCCCTCGGGCCCGCTTTGGGGATCGCTGCCATGGTTCGGCTACGGGCGATGGGATAGGTGAAAGTGGCGCGCGTCTCTCAATAACGGCCCGGCCAAAAAATCATGTCGCGGCGCAAAATAAATTCTCGGTAACTTTTCGGCCAAATCTTCAAGTGCGGTTCGCCTTGCCGTCGGTTACACTGACCTCGGGGCGGCCTTGCTTTTGGAGGCGACAATGAAGCGCGGGGCGATCTTCTGGGTCATTGCAGCGGCGTCGCTACTCCTGACCCAAAAGTCGATGGCGCAGCCGTTCACGCAAGTGATCGTGTTTGGCGACAGCAATGTCGATGCCGGGTACTACAAAGCGCTGGCGAACCCGGGTGGCGGAACGAACTTCAACAACGACTGGGCCGCCGCGGTGGCGCACGGCGCCCGCGCCACGGCACGAACTATGCCACCAGCGGCGCAAAGAACGTCACGACGAACGACACACAGACCGGCGGATTCACCGAAGCCATTCCAACGGTCACGCAGATTTCAAACTATTTGACGGCGCACAGCGGCGCGGCCGATAGCCAAGCACTCTACCTGATCTATTCCGGCGACAATGATGTCAGTTACGCGAACGGCAATAGCGGAGCAGGGCCATATCGCTTGGATCCTACCACCTATGTGACCGACGCCGCCACTGCTCTCGCCAATTCCGTTGCGAGCCTCAACGCCGCGGGTGCACAGCATATCATTGTTTCCGGTCTTGCTTATGGCTTCCCGAGCAACGACGCCAATAAGCGGGCGCTTAAATTGGCGTACACGAATGCGCTTTGGAATGCGTTGACCACGATGAACGTGCCGTTCCTGCGGCGATATCAACACGGTGAGGGTCGCGATCGCGGCCGATCCGGCCAAGTACGGATTCGTGAATGTCGGGACCGGGTCCGGGCAGATCGCCTGCACGCAGCCGAATGTGTCGAGCGCCTGGGCGTTGTTATGCTCGTCGGATCCGGCCGCTCCGTCGACCTGGGGCTCGGCAACTGCGCCGGAGACGGACTTGTTCGCCGACGACCAACATCTTGCCACCGCGGGGCAGAGATATATCGCCAGATATTTTCGCAACCTCGTCATACCGCCGACTGTCACCCACGATTTCGACGGCGACGCCAGGAGCGACATTCTTTGGCACCAGACCACCGGCAAGGTGGCGATCTGGAAGATGAACGGGCTGCAAGCGCCAAAATTTCTCATTCCGGGCTCGGCGGCGACCGCTTGGCAGATCGCCGGAGCAGGCGATTTCGATGGCGACGGCATGACCGACATTCTCTGGCGCAGCAGTAACGGTCATGTGGCGCTCTGGTTGATGAACGGCGCGCAGATAAAATCGATCGGAACGATCGGCAGCGCGACAAGCGATTGGACGATCGCCGGAACGGGAGATTTCGACGGCGACGGCAATGTCGATATTCTCTGGCACCAGACCGGCACGGGCAAAGTGTCGATCTGGAAGCTCAACGGCGTGCAGGCGCCGTCCTTCCTCAATGCTGGCTCGGCGGCGACCTCTTGGCAAATCGTCGGAACGGGAGACTTCGACGACGACGGCAAGAGCGATATTCTCTGGCGCAACAGCAACGGCCAGGTAGCGGTCTGGTTGATGAACGGCGCGCACGTAAATTCGGCCAAAACCATCGGCAGTGCGACCAGCGACTGGACCATCCAGCCGGAATGAGCAGGGGCCGACCGGCCAATTCCACCAAGCCGGATACGCTTAAGGCCAACAGCGAGAACGCGGCGAGCTGTTGCGCGATCTAGACTCCGGCTCTGACCAACTCCGCATCGTGCGAAGGCCGCAGCCGCGCCAATGGGCGGGCCGCCGATCGGCTTTAGAGTCGATTGACAACCGCCAATAGCGCGCGCAAATTTGCCGGCGTGACCGGCGACCAACGCCGGCCATTTGGGGGCGCACCGCGCAAGCTTCGATCCAATAAAGAGTCCGGTTTGTCCGTCTTTGTTGGATTTAGGGGGGAGCTATGCGGATTGAGGTGCCCTCGCATCGGCGCGGCATGGCGTTGCCGTGCGCGTTGATCGCTCTGACCGCTGCGCCAGCCGCGCTCGGCTGCCCCACGACCATCGCAGCCGCTCAGACTGTCAGCTTTCAAGGTCTCGGCCCGACGCCAGGCGAAGATACTTTCGCCAACGGCATGAGCGCCGACGGTCAGGTTGTTGTCAGGCACTACAACGCGGGCAGCACGTTAACGGCCTTTCGCTGGACGAACGGCGCAAACGGAAATTCGGCCAAAACCATCGGCAGCGCGATAAGCGACTGGCAAATCCAACCGGAATGACGGAGGGGGCAGGTGGCCTCTTCCGGCAAGCCCGGTGGAGGCTTTGTTGGGGAGGGCTTTCTCATGCGCAATGCGAAATTCGGGGCCTTGGCTTTTGCGACAATAATGCTCGGCGCGGTGTTGCCCTCGCGAGCTGAACTGCTCCGCGTCCAATTGTTTCCCAACGCGGCTTTGCCGGCCGTTCGCCAATCGAGTTCTCCGGCGTGGAGAGCCACGCCGCCGCGGCCGACCCGATTTTCGCAAGCACCGGAAGCAACACCTGGAATTATCTTGCAATTGACCCATTCGACGCCGCCACCACCAATCCGTCGTTCTCCAACCTCGTTGACAGCGCGGGATCGGCAACCGGCGTTGCCATCTCTTTCACGGGAAACGTGTCCGCGGCCAATGATGAGCCCGTCGACAACAATGGCTCCGACGCCCTTGAAAATGAATACTTCCTAATTTGCGGGAGCAGTTGTGGCACCATATCAGCAAGCGTTACCTACACGATCAGCGGTCTTCCTGCGAACACAGTCGTCGCGTTCTATCTGTATTCGCCCAACTTTACACTAACCGATTCCGGCGATCCCGTTGGCGTACCAAACCGCGGTTACCGACTGACCGCCAACAGCGTCACCGTCGACGTGCCCAGCGGTTATGGCACGAACGATGCGCTGGCCTATGTCACGACCGATGCGTCGGGAAATATCTCGGGGACATGGAGCGTACCGAACGGCAACGAAGGCGATTGGTCCGGATTTCAAATTGGCTATCCTGCCGTCGCGCGGACGGTCAGCCACGACTTCGACGGCGACCGCAAGAGCGACGTTCTTTGGCGTAATAGCAACGGCGCGGTGGAGATCTGGAAGATGAACGGCATTCAGACGCCGTCTTATTACAGTGGGGGCTCGGCCACCACTGACTGGCATATTATCGGCGCCGGCGACTTCGATGGCGAAGGTCACGCCGATATTCTCTGGCACAATAACAACGGCCAGGTGGCGGTCTGGCTCATGGACAACTCTGGCCTCAGAACAATGACAAAGGTGGTCGGCACGGCGACCGCGCCCTGGACCTTCGCCGGGATCGGGGACTTCGACGGCGACGGCAAGGCCGACATTCTCTGGCGCAATACGACGACCGGCGCCGTGGTGATCTGGAAGATGGATGGCGTGGCCGCCCCGAAATTCCTCAATGCCCCCTCCGCGACCACCGACTGGCTCATCGAGGGCGTGGGGGACTTGGACGGCGACGGCAAGAGCGACATTCTCTGGCGCAACACCAACGGCGCAGTGGCAGTCTGGTTGATGAACGGCGCGGTCAGAAATTCGGCCAAAACCATCGGCTCAGCGACGAGCGATTGGACGATCGCCGGAACGGGAGACTTCGACGGCGACCGCAAGACCGACATTCTTTGGCGCCAGACCAGCACCGGCAATGTCGTGATCTGGAAAATGAATGGCGTGCAGACGCCAAAATTCCTTAGTGCCGGCACGGCGACCACCGACTGGCAAGTCGCCGGAACCGGCGATTTCGACGGCGACGGCAATGCCGACATTCTCTGGCGCAACACCAACGGCGCGGTGGCGATCTGGTTGATGAACGGCGCGGTCAGAAATTCGGCCAAAACCATCGGCAGCGCGACCAGCGACTGGCAAATCCAGCCGGAATGAGCGAAGCGAGGCGGCGTCTTCGAGCGCAGCCATGGGCTCGTTCCTATGGCATTGTTGCAATCGATGAGCGGTGCGTGTCCCGCCAAGCTCTAGCCTTCGACTGCCGCCGCCGGGCGCGGCTCTTCGTTCTCCGCTAGCTCGCGCAGCATGGCGAGCGCCTGCAGCACCGACTGGTGCCGCACAATGCTGCGGCCGATATCGCCATAGCGCATTTCGCGGTGGGTGAGGGCGCCGCTGCGCGAGGCGGCGGCGAAATGCACAAGGCCGACCGGTTTGTCGGCGCTGCCGCCGCCGGGGCCGGCGATGCCGGTGATGGCAACGGCGAGATCGGCATTCGAATGGCTGATGGCGCCGCGCGCCATGGCTTCGGCGGTCGCGCGGCTGACCGCGCCATGCGCCGTCAACGTCTCTGCCGGCACGCCGAGCATTTGCTGCTTGGCCTCGTTCGAATAAGTGACGAAGCCGCGCTCGACCACGTCGGACGAGCCGGGGATCTCGGTGAGGGCGCCGGCGACCAGACCGCCGGTGCAGGATTCCGCGGTCGCGACTTTCAGGCCGCGCGCGCGGCAGGCATCGAGTACCGCGATCGCGCCCGCGCGCAGCTGCTCGTTCACGACGCACTCCACGGCAGCCGCACCGTCGCCGTCGCATAGGCGATGATGCCTTCGCCGCGGCCGGTGAAGCCGAGCTTTTCGCTGGTGGTCGCTTTCACCGCTACACGGCCGGCATCGATGCCGGCAAGGCGGGCGATGTTTTCCCGCATGGCGTCGCGATGCGGGCCGATGCGCGGGGCCTCGCAGACGATGTTGATGTCGATATGGCCGATGCGCCCGCCGCGCTTGGCAAGCCGCTCGAGCGCGAAAGCGACAAAACGGTCGGAGGCGGCGCCGCGCCATTGCGGATCGCTCGGCGGAAAATGCACGCCGATGTCGCCCTCGGCGAGCGCGCCCAAGATGGCGTCGGTGAGCGCATGCAGCACGACGTCGGCATCCGAATGGCCGGAAAGCGCCTGCGTATGCGCAATGCGAATGCCGCCGAGCGTGACGTGGTCGCCGGGCCCGAAGGCGTGCACGTCGATGCCGGTGCCGATGCGCACATCGCCAAGCGCGGCGAACGCGATGCTTTGGGCGCGGACGAAATCGTCCGGCGTGGTGATCTTGATGTTGCCGGGTTCGCCGGCGAAGACGGTGACGGTGAGGCCGGCCCATTCGGCGAGCGCGGCGTCGTCGGGGAAATCGTGTAGGCCGGTGCCGGCCGCTTTGCGGTGTGCAGCGAGCAGGGGAGCGAAGGCGAAGCCTTGCGGCGTCTGCACCTTGCGCAAGCTTGCGCGCTCGAGCGTCCCCGTTACGCGTTCGTCGGCATCGACGGTCTTGACGGTATCGGTGACCGGCAACCCCGGTATGGCGGCGCCGCTTTTTCGCGCCGCCTCGATCGCACGCGAGGTAAGCGCTGCGCTCGCGAACGGACGCGCCGCGTCATGCACCAGCACGATTTCCGGTGCATGCGGGGCCAAGGCCTCGAGCCCGGCGCGCACCGAATTCTGCCGGGTTGCCCCACCGAGTACCGGCGGAAGAACATCGAGACCGGCAGCCGAGGATCGGAACATTTCCACGTCATCATGGTGGATCACCGCCTGTACGAGGCGGATTTCGGGATGCTCCACGAGCATGACCAGGCTCTGCCGCACCATCGGCACGCCGCCAATGGGTCGAAACTGCTTGGGCATATCGGCGCCCGCGCGTACCCCACGCCCCGCCGCCACAACGACTGCCGCCACGCCTACCATGTCCGTTCGCACTCCCGATTTCGGCTTGCCTTAGCGCGTTCCAGGCGCTTCGGGGAAGCGCGGCGGCGATTGAATGGCATTTAACGATAAACACCTTTTTGCAGTGCAGCACTTGCACGGCCGCTGGAAATGGCTAAACTCTGGGCAGGCAAATTTGCCGCCTAAAAGCTAGGCAGGGGCGAGGTGAGCGCGGAAATCGTTCCAATTCTTCGCAATTCTTGGTCAATCGGGCCGATAAAAGTGCCGAACCGCGTCGTTCTGGCGCCAATGTCGGGGATTACCGACGCTCCATTCCGTCGGCTGGCCGAACGGCTGGGCACCGGCCTTGTTGTGTCGGAAATGACCGCTTGCGCTGCGCTCGCGCAAGGGCAACGCGAGGCCCGCGTCCGCAGCGAAGGCAAAGGCGTGCGCATCCATGTCCTGCAACTTGCCGGCTGCGAGGCGCGATGGATGGGCGAGGGCGCGCGCATCGCCGAAGCGGAAGGCGCGCACATGATCGACATCAATATGGGCTGCCCGGCCAGGCAAGTGACCAATGGCGCCGCCGGCTCGGCACTGATGCGCGACCTCGATCACGCGCTCACGCTGATTGAGGCCACGGTTGCCGCTGTGCCTGTGCCGGTCACGCTGAAAATGCGGCTCGGCTGGGATGACACGAGCATCAATGCGCCCGCGCTTGCGCGCCGCGCCGAAGCCGCCGGCGTGCAGGCAATCACCGTACACGGCCGCACGCGCTGCCAATTCTATGACGGCGCAGCCGACTGGGTGGCAGTCCGCGCGGTCAAGGAAAGCGTTCGCATTCCGGTCATCGTCAATGGCGACATCCGCTCGTGCGGCGACGCGCTACGCGCGCTAGCAGCATCGGCAGCCGATGCCATCATGGTCGGGCGGGCAGCGCAAGGCCGGCCCTGGCTGCCCGGTCAGCTCGCGCGCTATCTGGCGAGCGGCCGGCGCGAAAGCACGCCGCCGCTGTCTGAGCAACTGGCGATGGTCGACGCGCTCTATCGCGAGATGATCGAACATCACGGTATCGCGATCGGCCGCCGCTATGCGCGCAAACATCTCGGCTGGGCGCTCGATGCCGCCGCCGCAACGGCCGGCGCGCCCGAAGGCTTGCTGAAGCAGCATCGTGCCCGCGTGCTTACGGCCGACGAGCCGACGCAGGCGCGCCGTCGTTTGGCCGAAGCCTATGACGCTTTTGCCTGGAGGGCCGCCGCATGAGCCGGGCGCAAGCGGTTACCGCGGATATGACATCACCGGCCGATGCGGTGCTGCAGGCTCTGCCGCATCCGGTGATGATGGTATCGGCCGACGGCAAAATTGCCGATGCCAATGTGGCCGCCGAGCAATTCTTCGAAGGCTCCATCCCGGTGCTGCGCCGGCACATGCTGCGCGACTTGGTGCCGTTCGGCTCGCCGCTGCTCACGTTGATCGAGCAGGTGCGCCGGACCGGCGCCGCAGTTAACGAATACAAGGTCGACCTCGCCACCCCGCGCAATCCGGGCGAGCGGCTGGTCGATCTCTATGTGGCGCCGCTGCCGGAATATCGCGACCACGTCGTCGTCATGCTGCAAGAGCGTACGATCGCCGACAAGATGGACCGGCAATTGACGCATCGTGGGGCCGCGCGCTCGGTCATCGCGCTCGCCGCCATGCTGGCGCATGAGATCAAGAATCCGCTGTCCGGCATCCGCGGCGCGGCGCAGCTTCTCGAGCAGTCGGCTTCCGACGATGACCGCCCGCTTACCAAGCTGATCTGCGACGAAACCGACCGTATCGTGAAGCTGGTCGACCGGATGGAAGTCTTCGCCGACAAGCGCCCGGTCGAGCGTGCGCCGGTCAACATCCATGTCGTGCTCGATCACGTGAAGCGCCTCGCGCAATCGGGCTTTGCCCGGCACGTAAAATTTGTCGAGGATTATGACCCGTCGCTGCCGTCGGTGCTCGGCAATCGCGACCAACTCGTCCAAGTGTTCCTCAATCTGGTGAAGAACGCCGCAGAGGCGATCGGCGACAGCACAGAAGGCGAAATCCAGCTCACGACGGCATTCCGTCCGGGCGTGCGGCTGTCGGTGCCGGGCAGCACGGCGCGGGTGTCCTTGCCGCTCGAATTCTGCGTCAAGGACAACGGGCCGGGCGTGCCGGACGACCTGATGCCGCATTTGTTCGATCCGTTTGTCACCACCAAGCCGACCGGCAGCGGGTTGGGATTGGCGCTGGTCGCGAAGATCGTCGGCGACCACGGCGGCATCATCGAATGCGAGTCGCAAGCGCGTCGAACGATCTTCCGCGTACTGATGCCCATCTATAGCGGCGATAGCGCTGTCGCAAACGACGCGTCGCCCTTGCAAGCCCCGTGAGGATGCCATGCCGACGGGAAGCATATTGGTCGCCGACGACGATGCCGCCATTCGCACCGTCCTCAACCAGGCCCTCTCGCGCGCCGGCTACGAGGTGCGCTCGACCGGCAACGCGGCGACGCTCTGGCGCTGGATAAGTCAGGGTGACGGCGATCTCGTCATCACCGACGTGGTGATGCCCGACGAAAACGCCTTCGATCTCATTCCCCGCATCCGCAAGGCGCGGCCCGATCTGCCGATCATTGTGATGAGCGCGCAGAATACCTTCATGACGGCGATCCGTGCCTCCGAGCGGGGCGCTTACGAATATCTGCCGAAGCCGTTCGACCTTAAGGAACTGATCGCGATCGTCGGTCGCGCTCTGTCGGAGCCGAAGGAGCAGCGCAAGGAGCAGCTCAAGAGCGAGGATTTCGACAACATTCCTTTGGTCGGCCGCTCGCCGGCGATGCAGGAAATCTACCGCGTGCTGGCGCGGTTGATGCAGACCGACCTGACGGTGATGATTTCCGGCGAATCCGGCACCGGCAAGGAACTGGTCGCACGCGCGCTGCACGATTACGGCAAGCGGCGCAGCGGCGCTTTCGTCGCCATCAACATGGCGGCGATCCCGCGCGACCTGATCGAATCCGAATTGTTCGGACACGAGAAGGGCGCCTTCACCGGCGCCAATACCCGCAGCGCGGGGCGCTTCGAGCAAGCGGAGGGCGGCACCTTGTTCCTCGATGAGATCGGCGACATGCCGATGGAAGCGCAGACCCGGCTTCTGCGCGTATTGCAGCAGGGCGAATATACGACCGTCGGCGGCCGCACGCCAATCAAGAGCGACGTGCGCATCATCGCCGCCACCAATAAAGATTTGCGGCTGCTGATCCAGCAGGGTCTATTCCGTGAAGACCTGTTTTTCCGCCTCAATGTGGTGCCGCTGCGGCTGCCGCCGCTGCGCGAGCGCACCGAGGATATTCCCGATCTGCTCCGCCACTTCTTCGCCCAGGCGCAGCGCGAAGGGCTGCCGCCAAAACAGATCGACCAGGCCGGTCTTGACCGCCTCAAGCGCCACCGCTGGCCGGGCAACGTGCGCGAACTGGAAAATCTGGCGCGGCGGCTGGCGGCCCTTTATCCGCAGGAAACGATCAGCGCGGCGGTGATCGAGGCCGAGCTTGCGCAGCCGGCACTGCCGGCCGGCGGCGAGGAGCCGCGCGCCGAGGAAAGTCTCACCGCAGCAGTCGAACGCCATCTCGCCGCCTATTTCGCCAGCTTCGAGGATGGTATTCCGCCGGCCGGCCTATACCATCGCGTGCTAAGAGAAATCGAGTATCCGCTGCTGTCGGCCGCGCTTGCCGCCACGCGCGGCAACCAAATACGCGCCGCCGACCTGCTCGGTGTTAATCGCAACACTTTGCGCAAGAAGATCCGCGACCTCGACATCCAGGTTTTTCGCAGCGGCAATTAACCACGCGAACAAATTCACTTGCGTTTGCGATATTGATTTTGCGACAGCGCTATCGCGCAAATGCGAGCCCGTGATCGCTGCCTCAGCCGGGCGCATCGAGAATGTCCGGGCCGCAACCGCTGCGGAGCTACGCCGGCACAGCCGAGTGGAAGCTCTAAACCTCAATCAATCGGGGACCGCGCGCAGTTTCGGGGCCGCGCTTTGCGCGCGTTGCGACTCCTCGGCGTCATTGTCGACGTCCGCCGTCGCTACGGAATTACGCGAGAGCGCATCGAGCAACTGCCGGTTCGACGATTCAAGCGTGCCGATGTGATCGAGATGGCGTCGCAGATCGTCCCGCATTCGCTGCAGCATGCGGTTCAGGAAATCGTTCTTCGAATTCACGCCAGCCAGTTTGACCTCGAGATCATATATCTGCTTGTCTTTCGCCATGAGCGCTTCCGACGCGCGGCGTTCGCGCTCTTCGGCTTCTTCGACTTGCGCGGAGCTTTCCTTCTTCAGTGTGACGATCTGCAGCTTGGTGGAATCCAAGGCCGCTTGGGTCCGCTTAAGTTCTTCGTTCTCAACGGCAAGCCGATTGGCAAACTCGCCCGCGTCTCTTTCGGCGCGCTCCAGGTCGCTCGTAGCGGACATCAGATCGGATTTGAGTTGCGCCGTCTCGCGCATGAGGGTCTGAATTGCCACATCGTTTTCGCCAAGTTTATGCGAATAAGCGAGGTTTTCTTCAGCAATTCGCTCATTGACGGCTTCGGCGGTTGCCAGCTTTTGGTACAGATCGTTGAATTCGCCCGTCGCTCTCGCGTTTTCACTTTCAAGCGTGCGGGTGTTCCGTGCAGCCTCCTCGAGTTGATCCTTCGCCAGGCGAAGATCCTCTTCGAGCTGCATGGCCAGAGGGCGGAAATGAAGCAGTTCGCGTTCGGCCTCCGAAAGCTTAAGCCTTAATTCCTTATTCGAAGCCGTCAGATGGTCGACGGTGCGCTGGCGCTCTTTCGCCACCTTTAGCGCATCATTCAGCAACGGCTCCAAAGTCGCAACACGACCGGTCAACAAATTGAGGCTCAACGCCCAGTCCGACGTGGCCTTGGCAAACTGGCACTGAAATTCGACCGTCTGGTTGCGGACCGAGGTGAACAGCGAGCCGATCTGATCGCAACCGTCCAAGGGTTCTCCCCCGTCCATAATGCTGGTGCGGGTCGGCGAAATCACGCTCACTTCTGTGCTGTTGGACTGTTTTTCCGGCATTTCCGCATACCTTTCGGGGCTATCGGCGTCCATTGAACGCGGAAACATCTTGGTCATCCAACCCACCTTAGCCTCCCCGCATATCCGGTGATCGATAAGGGATTCCACGGATGAAACCCCAATCTCAAGTTGATGGTAGCCATTTTTTGCATTGCCCGCTAGCCCGATCAGAAGCGACATGAGACCTGAGTGAAAACACAATATTGTCGCTTTCTAGCAACAATGTTGTATAAAAGCATCATTGCCGGGCCTACCTTTCATCCCGACGCATCTTTTGGGGGCGGGTGCCCTCGTTCGCCGACAGGGGCCGAATGAGCGTCGAACAGGCTGCCACCGCCGAGACCGCGCTCGCCGCCCAGCCGACCAAGCGGGGCGAAATCCGGGTGCTAGGCCCGATAGCGGTCTGTCTCGCCCTGCTGTCGGCCTTTGTCACCTTCGTCGTTCTCGCCGACTTAACGCCGATATCACCGACCCATTACGTTGTGGTGACATTGCTCGCCACCAACGCGGCAACGGTATTGTTGCTAATCGGCATCATCACCCGCGAGGTCTGGCAGGTGGTGCAGGCCCGCCGCACCGGGCGGGCGGCGGCGCGTCTGCATGTGAACATCATTGGGCTGTTTTCCGTGATCGCCGCCGTTCCGGCGGTGCTGGTCGCAGTGGTGGCGAGCGTCACGCTTGATCGCGGGCTCGACCGGCTGTTTTCGACGCGCACGCGCTCGGCGATAGAGAACTCGATGATCGTCGCCGAGGCCTATTTGCGCGATCACGCGCAGATTGTTCGCGCAGACATCAGGGTGATGGCTTTCGAGCTTGCGCGCGGCAAGACAACATTCGACGAAGACCGGACCAAGCTGCAGCAGTTTCTCACCTTCCAGGCCTCGGCGCGGGGCCTTGCTACCGCACTCATTCTCGACGGCAACCTCAAAGTCGTTGCGCGCGCCGACCTCAAGGTCGATCAGATTTTCGCCGTGCCGCCACGCGAAGCGTTGCCGCGTGTCAGTGACAAGGAGCCGCAGATCGTATTGTTGCCAGACACCAATTACGTAGCGGCGATCATCAAGTTGCAGAATTACACCGACAATTATCTTTATGTCGCGCAATTGCTCGATCCGCGCGTGGTGCCGCAATTGCAAGCGATGCGGGCAAGCGTCGTCGAATATGCCGCGCTCGAAGCGCGGCGGTTCGGCGTGCAGGTCGCCTTTGCACTGATGTATACGGTGATTGCGCTAATCGTCCTGCTGTCGGCGGTTTGGATCGGCATGAATTTCGCGAACAAGCTGGTCGCACCGATCCGCCGGCTGATCGGCGCCGCCAATTTGGTATCGACCGGCAATCTTTATGTGCGTGTGCCGGTGCATCGGTCGGAAGGCGATCTCGGTCAACTCGGCGAGACTTTCAACCGCATGACTCAGGAATTACGCACCCAGCGCGACGACATCATGCGCGCGCGCGACGTGATCGACAGCCGCCGCCGGTTCACCGAAGCGGTTCTCGCCGGCGCCAGTGCAGGCGTCATCGGCGTCGACGGGCAGGGCTGCGTGAGCATCCTCAACCGTTCCGCGGAAAAACTGATCGGCCGCAGCGAAGCCGAAGCGCTCGGCCGCCCGCTGGTGGAGGTGTTGCCGGAACTTACCGGCATCATGACGGCCGCCCAATCGGGCGCACAGCGGCTGACGCAGGATCAGGTCACTTTCAGCCGCAAGGGCCGCGAGCGCAATCTGTCGGTGCGGGTCGCCAGCGAGCAGTCCGCGGAATCGGATCACGGCTACGTGGTGACGCTCGACGACATCACCGATCTGGTGACGGCACAACGGACCTCCGCTTGGGCCGACGTCGCACGGCGCATCGCGCACGAAATTAAGAATCCGCTCACCCCGATTCAGCTGTCAGCCGAACGTCTCCGGCGCAAATATGGAAAGATGATCGGCGAGGATCGCACGGTATTCGAACAATGCACCGATACCATCGTGCGCCAGGTCGACGATATCAAGCGCATGGTGGACGAATTCTCGCGGTTTGCCCGCATGCCGAAGCCGGTGATCGCTTCGGAGGACGTGGCCGACACCGTTCGCCAGGCGGTATTCCTGATGCGGGTCGGCCATGCCGACATCGACATCGAGGCGGGGATCGCAGAAGATCCGATGCCGGCGCGCTTCGACCGCCGCCTGATCTCGCAGGCGCTGACTAATATCATCAAGAATGCCAGTGAGGCGATTGCCGCCGTGCCGCCGGCTGAGCTCGGCAAGGGTTCGATCCGCGTGTTTGCCGCCCGCGACGGGAGCGACATTGTCATCGATGTGGTCGACAACGGCATCGGCTTGCCCAAGGAAAACCGCAACCGTCTGCTGGAACCCTACGTCACCACCCGCGAGAAGGGCACCGGGCTAGGTCTGGCCATCGTCGGGCGCATCGTCGAGGAACACGGCGGCAGGATCGAGCTGCGCGACGCTGCCGACAAGATCCCCGGCCGGCGCGGCGCCTGGGTGCGCATACGTTTTGCCGCCGAAGGCCAAGTCAACAATGCCGACAAAGAAAAACAGAAAATCGTGAACGAGTGAGGCAATGGCTGCTGACATTCTGATCGTCGATGACGAAGCCGATATCCGCGATCTGGTCGCCGGCATCCTGCAGGACGAGGGCTATGGCGCCCGCACTGCGCGCAACAGCGACGATGCGCTGGCGGCGATCGTGGCGCGGCGGCCGAACCTCGTGTTCCTCGACATCTGGCTGCAGGGCAGCCGGCTAGACGGCCTGCAGCTGCTCGACGCGATCAAGCAAGAGCATCCCGAGCTGCCGGTGGTGATGATTTCAGGCCACGGCAATATCGAGACCGCGGTCGCCGCCATCAAACACGGCGCCTATGACTTCATCGAGAAACCGTTCAAGGCCGACCGATTGGTGCTGGTTGCCGACCGCGCGCTCGAAACCTCGCGGCTCAAGCGCGAGGTCAAGCAGCTCAAGCAGATGTCGCCGCTGCCGACGACGCTGATCGGACGCTCCGCCGCGATGGGCCAGCTGCGTCAGACCATCGAGAAAGTGGCGCCGACCAACAGCCGCATTCTCATCATCGGCCCCTCCGGCGCCGGCAAGGAACTGGCCGCGCGCACGTTGCATCAATTGTCGAGCCGCGCCAGCGGGCCGTTCATCGTCATCAACGCCGCCGCGATCACGCCCGAGCGCATGGAGGTCGAGTTGTTCGGCGTCGATCATTCCAACGGCGCGGAGGGACGCAAAACCGGCGCGTTGGAAGAGGCGCATGGCGGCACGCTGTTCATTGACGATGTCGCCGATCTGCCGCGCGAGACCCAGAACAAGATTCTGCGCGTGCTGGTGGACCAGACGTTTCAGCGCGTGGGCGGCAGCGCCAAGATCGCGGTCGACGTGCGCATCGTATCGTCCACCGCGCGCAATCTCGAGGCGGCCATTACCGAGGGCAAGTTCCGCGAGGACCTCTACCACCGGCTGTCGGTGGTGCCGATTCGAGTGCCGCCGCTTGCCGAACGACGCGAGGACATACCCGAGTTGGTCGAGTATTTCATGGAGCAGATATCGCAGGCCACCGGCTTGCCGAAACGGCGGATCGGGGAAGACGCCATGGCGGTGCTGCAGTCACACGACTGGCCCGGCAATGTGCGCCAGCTGCGCAACAATATCGAGCGGCTGATGATTCTGGCGGGCGGAGATCCGCAAGCGGTGCTCGATGCCAGCATGCTGCCGCCCGACGTCGGCTCGATGGTGCCGAGCATGCCGAACGGGAACGGCGGCGAGCATCTGATGGGTCTGCCGCTGCGCGACGCGCGCGAGGTATTCGAGCGCGAATATCTGGTGGCGCAGATCAGCCGCTTCGGCGGCAATATCTCGCGCACCGCCGAATTCGTCGGCATGGAGCGCTCGGCGCTGCATCGCAAGCTCAAGGCGCTGGGGATCGGATAACAGAGGGCGGAGGACAGATGACGCAAAGATTGATCACGGCAAACATAATTTCTTGCTTTTCCGTCGCCTGCCATCCGTCCTCCGTCCTCTGATGTCGCGTTTCGCTTACGTCAACGGCCGCTACCTGCCGCGTGCCGAGGCTGTGGTCTCGATCGAGGATCGCGGCTACCAGTTCGCCGACGGCGTCTACGAAGTGTGCGAGGTGAGGGGAGGGCGCCTCGTCGACGAGCGCCGGCATTTGGCGCGACTCGACCGCTCGCTGAACGAGTTGCGCATCACGCGGCCGATGGAGCCGGCGGCGCTTGCGCTCGTGATGCGCGAAACCATCCGCCGCAACCGCGTCCGCGACGGCATCGTCTATCTGCAGATCACCCGCGGTGTGGCGCGGCGCGATTTTCCTTTTCCGACGACCGACACCTGTCCGTCTCTCGTCGTCACCGCGCGCAGCAACGATCTTGTCCGGTTGGAGCAGCTGGCGGCCGAGGGCGTTGCTGTCGTTACAGTGCCGGACATCCGCTGGCAACGCGTCGACATCAAATCGGTAGCGCTGCTGCCCAATGTGCTGGCCAAGCAGGCCGCCCGCGAGCAGAGCGCGCGCGAGGCCTGGCTAGTTGACGAGCATGGTCGCGTTACCGAGGGGGCCTCGTCCAGCGCCTGGATCGTGGCCCGCGACGGCAAGCTCGTTACCCATCCGCTTGGCCGCGACATCTTGGCGGGCATCACCCGCGCGGTCGTCATCGACGTGATCAAAGCGCAAGGCCTGCCATTCGAGGAGCGCGCCTTCACGGTCGAGGAAGCCTATGGGGCGCGCGAGGCGTTCATTACCTCCGCCAGCCAGATCGTGCTGCCGGTTGTCCGCATCGATGGCCGGCCGATCGGAAACGGCGCGCCCGGTCTGATCGCCGCCGGACTACGCCGCGACTACCATCGCTACGCCAAATTCACCTGAATTCTACGAAAAAGCCCCACAAAATACCCGAACTTTCGCGATACAGGCCGTCTCCTGCAGCCCCCGCGAACTTGCGCTTGCGCCGGAACACGGCCTGCCATCTAATGGCACCTTCCTGAGCCTTACCCGCCTCGGCGAAAGGCGAAGCGGGCGCATGCGGCGGAACTCGTGTGTGCTGACTTGGGCAACGAAGGTCTCGCGCGTCAGACGCGGGCAAAAATGGAACACGGCCATGGCAGCCGAACGTGCACAAAATCTCCAAGACACCTTTCTCAATCATGTTCGCAAAAGCAAAATCCCGCTCACCATCTTCTTGGTCAACGGGGTTAAATTGCAAGGTGTGGTGACCTGGTTCGATAATTTCTGCGTGCTACTGCGGCGGGACGGACATTCCCAGCTGGTCTACAAGCACGCGATTTCGACCATCATGCCAGGGCACCCGATCCAACTGTTCGAAGGCGGCGACGAGCCGCCGGCCGGAGACAAGGGCTGATTGGAACCGCGCCGGCGTAGTGAGGCCGTTGATCGGCTGAGCCCGACGGGCTCGGAAACCGGTCGCGCGATCGTTATTGAGCCATGGCTCAAGACTGCCGGGGCGCGGGCAGGGGCGGGCGCGTCTGCACCGACGCGCACCGCCGAGGCACGGTTGGAGGAAGCGGTCGGCCTCGCGCGCGCCATCGACCTCAACGTAGTGCAGTCGGGGCTGGTCACGCTCAACGACATTCGTCCTGCCACTTATATCGGCAAGGGCAAGGTCGACGAGATCGCGGGGCTCGCCAAGAGCCTGGAAGCCTCGGTCGTGGTGATGGATTGCCCGGTTTCTCCGGTGCAGCAGCGCAACCTCGAGAAGGCGTGGAATGCCAAGGTGCTCGATCGCACCGGGCTGATCCTGGAAATATTCGGCCGGCGCGCCCGTACGCGCGAAGGCGCGCTGCAGGTTGAGCATGCCCATCTCACCTATCAGAAGAGCCGGCTGGTGCGCTCCTGGACCCATCTCGAGCGCCAGCGCGGCGGCTTTGGTTTCCTTGGCGGTCCCGGCGAGACTCAGCTCGAAACCGACCGGCGGGTGATCGAAGACCGCCTGGCGCGCATCGAGGCCGAACTCGAAAAGGTCAAGCGCACCCGCAAGCTGCATCGCGAGGCGCGCAAACGTGTGCCCTATCCCATCGTGGCTCTGGTCGGCTACACCAATGCCGGAAAGTCGACGCTGTTCAACCGTATGACAGCCGCGAGCGTGTTGTCGGCCGACTTGCTATTCGCCACGCTCGATCCGACCTTGCGGGCCGTCGAGTTACCGCACGGCAGGCGCGTCATCCTTTCCGATACTGTCGGCTTCATCTCGGATCTGCCGACCATGCTGGTGGCAGCGTTTCGCGCCACCTTGGAAGAGGTGATTGAGGCCGACATGATCCTGCATGTGCGGGACATGTCGCATGAGGATGCCGCCGCCCAATCGCGCGACGTCGAAAAAGTGCTGGGCGAGCTCGGCATCGCGGCGACCGATCGGCGCCTGATCGAGGTGTGGAACAAGATCGATCGGCTGGATGCCGAGGCGCGCGGCCGCCTGACGAATTTGGCTGAGCGGCAGCCGCCGGATCGGCGGCCGGTGCTCGTATCGGCCTTAAGCGGCGAGGGGAGCGAGACCCTTACTGCGGCAATCGAGACGCGCCTGAGCGAAAAGCGGCAGACGCTCGAAGTCGTGATCGATCCGGCAGACGGCGCCGGATTGAGCTGGCTCTATCGGCACTCCGAGGTGCTTTCCAAGGACATGCGCGACGACGGACGCCTCGCCGTCACGGTACGCGCCGATTCCGACAAGGCAGCGCGGGTAAAGGCAAGGTTTGGGGTTTAGTCTTTCTCGGCCGCCTTGGCCTCGTCCCATAACGCATCCATTTCAGCCAAGCTCGCATCCTTGGGCGACTTGCCGCGTGCGGCCAGCGCTCGCTCGATAGCGGCAAAGCGGCGCTCGAATTTAAGATTCGTCGCGCGCAGAATGCCTTCCGGGTCAGCCTCGAGATGGCGCGCGAGATTGACCACGGCGAACAAAAGATCGCCGACCTCGGCGGCCGCCTCGGCACGCTCGGCGCGATCGAGCTCGGCCTCGATTTCGTCCGCCTCTTCCCGGATCTTGGCCAGCACCGCGCGCGCATCGTTCCAATCGAAGCCGACCCGACCGGCTTTTTCCTGCAGCTTCAAAGCACGCGTGAGCGCGGGCAGGGCGGCCGGGATGCCGGCCAGCGCGCCAGCCGAGGCTTTGCCACTTTCATTCTTTTCCTCGGCCTTGATGCGCTCCCACAAGCCTGCAACTGCCCCAACCGTGCGGCCTTCTTCGTCGCCAAAGACATGCGGGTGCCGGCGAATCATTTTCGCGGTGATGTGCTCGACCACATCGCCAAAATCGAAGGCGCCTTGCTCTTCGGCCAAGCGTGCATGATAGACGACCTGTAGCAACAGATCGCCGAGCTCGTCCCGCAGATCCTTGAGATCGCCGCGCGCTATGGCGTCGGCCACCTCATAGGCTTCCTCCAGAGTGAACGGCGCAATCGTCTCGAAGCTTTGTTCGAGGTCCCAGGGGCAGCCGCTGCCCGGCGTGCGCAAAGCCGTCATGATTTCGATCAGCCGGGCGATGTCGCGGTAAGGTTTCATATTGCAAGCGGAAAGGTCCCAAGAGCATTGCTGCCAATAGCAACAACAGTGCATTTTGCCCACTGATTTTGCTGCCCACAATTGCGACAGTTTTGCAACGTTTGCCGAATATTTGTGCGAAACACATTCAATGACTGGCGGCACATCAGGAACGTCGGTAAGTTGATTCTGTGGGATTTGTCCGATTGGTACGACCACGGCTTTCGGCTTCAAGGGCGTCAGTCCGGGAAATCTGACGTACTTTCGCAAGACGGATAGCAGCGCGAGAGGATGGACTCCTCGCTTCCTGTTCCGCCTGTGACACGCTGCCGGAAACTCTCCCATCGTAAATTGTAAGTAGTGAGCTGCTTGCCTTCGCGGCGAAAACGCTTTTCGCCGTGAGCGGTGAGTGTTGCCTCTCGCATGCGGCTTTCGCGTGCGGGCACTCCCGGCGTCGGGATGCTGCAGGACGGGCAACAAGGCGGGTCCCACGAACGTAACCGGCACTCGTATGGGGAAACGCCATGACTTACAGGTCGAAATTTCTCGGCGCAGCAGTCGCGTTCATAGTTGGCCTGACCACGCCGGCATTGGCCGGATCGGTCACGCAGCCGGGCGAAACCGTCGGCGTCGAGGCTGGCGCACCGCTGCCTCCGGGCTTTTATTACATCAACACCAGCGACTGGGGTTGTCGCGATACAAAGCCGGAAAACACGTGCGTTGGTGTCACGATCCCGGTCCTTGCCTGGGCGACGCCTTGGCAAATTGTCGGCGGCCGGCTGCAATTCCTGGTGGCCACGCCGGCGGTCGAGGTCGGTGTGCACAACACAACCTATCTCTACGGCATGTACAATCCGTTCGTGGCCGCACAACTGGCCTGGGATCTGGGCAATGGGTTTGCGTTCAGTTATGCGCTGGGCGGCTATTTTGGCGTCAAAGACGACGTCGCCTTCGACACGAATTCTCTGAATCAGCGGTTCGCGCTGAGCTACGTTGCCAACGGCTGGGACCTCACCGCCAACGCGATCTGGGGCATCCAGCAGGACGGCGTGACGAGAACGATCAACCCGGACTTCCTCAACGTCGATCTCACCGCGACACACACGATAGGTAAATGGGAGGTCGGAGCGGTCGGCTATTACTCGACCGATCTGAATAGTCCGGTCGCCGGCTACCTCAAGCAGAGCCAATTCGCGGCCGGCCCGCTCGTTGGCTACAATTTCGGACCGGTGATCTTGCAGACCTACCTGACCCACGACTTCTACGAAAAGAACTACGGCGGGCATGACACGCGGATTTGGGGCCGTATCGTCATTCCGCTGGGAAATCCGTTTGCGCCGCCGCCGCTCCACGCTAAGGGCTAGCGGGCGGGAGAGAGACAGGCTGAAGGATGATCAGGACTCGGCTGCCTGCGGGCGGGCTGCGCCTGGGTTGATTGCGCTTTATTTCCGTCCGTCTGTCACTCGGGACACGGTCCGCTTGGTGGCCCGAAGGCGCAAGCGATTCGCATAAGACATATTATGGAATATTTGTATTAACCTATGAAATCAAAGACTTGCTGATTGGATTTGTACGTTCGCATTAGTTCGCATCGAACCGCATGCCGTCATAGGCTGGCTCGACATGCGCCGGCAGTCGCGCGCGCAAGGCGTCGTAGTCGAGATCGGAATGCAGATTGGTCAGTATGGCGCGCTTCGGCTTGACGCGCTCGATCCAGGCGAGCGCTTCGTCGAGGTTGAGATGACTGGGATGCGGGGACAAACGCAAGGCGTCGACGATCCAAACCTGAAGTCCGGTCATGAACGGCAGACTGTCCGCCGGCAGGCTTTTGATGTCGGCCGAGTAGGCGACGTCGCCGAATCGGAAGCCGAGTGAGGGGATGTCGCCGTGCTCCTGCAGCACCGGCAGTGCCTGGATCGGTCCGCCCTGCCCCTCGACCTGCACCGCGTGTCCCGGCAACAGGCGGCGTTCGGTCGCGATCGGCGGATATTGGCTGCCGGGCGGGGTCATGAAGCAATAGCCGAAGCGGCCATGCAGCGCGCGCGAGGTCGGCTCGTCCAGATAGACCTCGACCCGGCGGCGCTTATGGATGAACAGCGGTCGCAGGTCGTCGATGCCGTGGGTGTGGTCGGCGTGCTCATGGGTGATCAGAACGCCGTCAATCCAGTCGACCTGGGCATCGAGCAATTGCATACGCAAATCGGGCGAGCAATCGACCAGGACGCGGGTGTGATGGCCGTGCGTGTTCGCGCGCTCGACCAGCAGGCTGCAGCGGCGCCTGCGGTTCTTCGGATTGCTGGGATCACAGGAACCCCAGCCCAGCGCCACGCGCGGCACGCCCATGGAGGAGCCGCAGCCGAGAATCGTGAAGGTCAGGCTCATGCCGCGTTCGCCAGCTTGCGCGGCACCTTGGAAAACAGCCGGAAGAAATTCTCCGTGGTCTGCCGGACGGTGACCTCTGCCGGCACGCCGCAGGCCTCGGCCAGGACCTTGGCGGTTTCGACAACATAAGCCGGCTCGTTGCGCTTGCCGCGGTACGGCATGGGCGCGAGATAGGGCGCGTCGGTTTCCACCAGCACGCGCTCGGCGGGCAATGCGGCGGCCAGCTCGCGCAAAGCGCCGGAATTCTTGAAGGTTAGAATGCCGGTGAACGAGATGTAGAGGCCTAAGTTCATGGCTTTGAAGGCCAAATCGCGGCCGCCGGTGAAGCAATGCAGGACGGCGGAGAAGGCGCCCTGCCCGATTTCTTCGGTGAGAACCGTAGCCATATCGGCATCGCAGTCGCGCGAATGAATGACCAGCGGCAAACCGGTTTCGCGCGCCGCGGCAATGTGTTGGCGGAAGATTTTCATCTGCGCCTCGCGCGGCGAGTTGTCGTAGTGGTAGTCCAGCCCGGCCTCGCCGATTGCCACGATCTTCGGGTGTTTGGCCATTGCGATCAGCGCGTTGGCGTCGATGTCCAACTCTTCACTCGCGTTGTGCGGGTGGGTGCCGACCGAGCAGAAAACGTCGGGAAATCTTTCCGCGATTGCAAGCACCTGCGCGTGTTTTTTGACACGGGTTGAAATCGTGACGATGCGGCCAATCCCGGCCGCGCGGGCGCGCGTCACTACAGCGTCGAGTTCAGAGGCGAAATCCGGGAAATCGAGATGGCAGTGGCTGTCGACGAGCATTCTCAGGCCTTTTCCTCCGCTTCGATATAGCGAGGGAAAACTGCCTTTGGTGGCGGCAGCGTGACGCCCGGTTTGATGCGGCGCCCGGGCGCAAGCTCGGCGAAACTGCGCTCCGCAGCCGGAATGGCGAGCAGATCGAGCAGCTTTGCCGCGGAACTCGGCATGAATGGTTGTATAAGAATGCCCACTTGGCGCAAAACTTCAGCGGTCACATAAAGGATTGTTCCCTGCCTTTGCGGATCCGTCTTCGCCAATGTCCAAGGCGCTTGTTTCTGAAAATAGGTGTTCGCAAGCGCGATCACATTCCAAATGAAGTGCAACACCATATGAAGTTGCTGCGTCTTCATGTTGAGCCGCGCGACATTTATCATATCGTCAGCAGTTGCGACCAGTAGCGCTTCATCTTCCGCCGTTAAGGTGCCTGGCGCGGGTAGCACGCCGCCAAACGCCTTCCCCACCATGCTGAGCGAGCGCTGCGCCAGGTTGCCGAGATCGTTGGCGAGATCGGCATTGATGCGGTTGACGATCGCCTCGTGGCTGTAATTGCCGTCCTGGCCGAACGGCACCTCGCGCAAAAAGAAATAGCGCAGCGGATCGACGCCATAGGCATCGCACAGCGCGAACGGGTCGATGACGTTGCCGACCGACTTCGACATCTTCTCCCCGCGATTGAACAGGAAACCGTGCGAGAAAATGTGCCGCGGCACCTCGATGCCAGCCGACATCAGGAAGGCCGGCCAATAGACCGCATGGAAGCGCACAATGTCCTTGCCGATGACGTGCAGCGCCGCCGGCCAGTAGCGCTTGAACTTCTCGCTGCCGGTATCGGGAAAGCCGACGCCGGTGATGTAATTGGTCAGCGCGTCGACCCACACATACATGATGTGGCCGTCCGAGCCGGGCACGCGGATGCCCCAGTCGAAGGTGGTGCGTGAGATCGACAGATCCTGCAGGCCGCCGCGCACGAAGCTTGCGACCTCGTTCAGCCTCTCCTTCGGCAGCACGTAGTTCGGCCGCTCGTAGAGCTTCAGCAGCTTGTTCTGATAGGCCGAGAGCTTAAAGAAATAGCTCGCCTCCTCCACCCAATCGACCGGCGTGCCGGTCTTCGACGCCACCCGCACCTTCTGCTCGTTGAGCTGCGTCTCGTCCTCGGCGTAATAGGCCTCGTCGCGCACCGAGTACCAGCCGGCGTATTTGCCGAGATAGATGTCGCCGTTCTGCTCCATGCGTTGCCAGATCGCCTCCGAGGAGCGGTGGTGGCGTTCTTCGGTGGTGTGGATGAAGTCGTCGTTCGAGCAGTTGAGCCGCGCGACCATGGCCTCGAAGCGCGGCACGTTGCGGTCGAGCAGCTGGCGCGGGGTAAGCCCCTCGCGCGCGGCGGTCTGCTGGATCTTCTGGCCGTGCTCGTCGGTGCCGGTGAGGAAATAGACGTCGTAGCCGTCGAGCCGCATGAAGCGGGCGATGGCATCGGTGGCGATCGCCTCATAGGCGTGCCCGATATGCGGCGGGCCGTTCGGGTAGGAGATCGCGGTGGTGATGTAGAAGGGGGATTTGGCCATATTTCCTTGGTCATCACCGCGCCGCGGCCGAAGGCGCCGAGGCCCGATGTTCTCGCTTAAGGGCGAACGTTGCGAGGTCTTTTGCCGGGCATTCGCCTCAAAAACAAGGCGTATTTAAAGTCGCGGGCGGCTCGGCTTGGCTTCCGAAAACGAGGCAAACATTCGAGTAGCAACCGCTTAGGACCGGACCGACTAATGCTTATATCCTCGGCCCTACCGGGAGCAATCCTATGAATGCCTGTCCTTTTCGCGAGGTCCGGCACAAGTTGAATGAGTTCAGAGCCAACCTGATTGATGCCAATGATTACCAACTTTGGAAGGTTAGAAGCGTCGCCGAGTTCCGCCGAAATCTTGGAGACATCAGCAATCTGCTCCTGCAGGCCTTGCGAGAGCCTGTGGAAATCGTCGATGACAAATCGGCCGGCGATTTGATCGTGGACGACAGTTTCGATGCGTAAAATGTGAGTTGCATCGCGCGCTGTGAGATATTCGGTAGCTTGCTGATCGCCAAGATCAGCGATGATATGACGAACACAAGTCGTCTTACCGGTACCCGATTGTCCTTCTAGAATTACAGGCTTCCCCGGGCGACGAATATCCAGCAGAATTTCGTTGTAGTTTGGCGGAGCAACGAAGGTGAACTCGGGCAAGCCCTCCGTCCGGAAAACCTCTTCAAGAAAGAGCTTGGTTGTCACCATCAGTCATCATCCGACATCGATCTAATCGCAAACTCTTCTTCGAAGGTCCTCTGCCTCGATAATTAGGAAAATGGTAGCACAACCTTTACATGCCTATCTGTAATATTTAGCGATAAATGAGTTCAACCAGAATGGGCCTTCAGCGTAAGGACGCGATAGCAGAGCCTACATGTTGCTTCCGTTAATCGGCGGCTTCCGCTGCCCTAATCCGCACTCCGGCCCTTGAGCGCGGTGCCGAAGACCCGATCCCACACGCCGGTTGTCACGCCGAAATTGCCGGTGTGGGACAAATGATGTGCGCACCGCCAGAGGAAACGGTTCAAGCGCGCGTGACAGAATTTCCGGCGCGAGCTCTGTGGCCAAGAATCCGTTCGGCTTCGTGTCTGTGAATTCGATCGGCGCCTCGGGCATGGACGCGATTCCACACTTCGTAATGAAGCAGCCGACTCGAATCAGGCTCTTGCTGCCAGATGTCTTCATGCGGCGAGCGGCGCTCGGCGAAAACACGAGCCATTACCGCCGAAGAGTCGACCTAAATCACAAGATTTGCCCGAGCAAGCAAGCGTAGCCTGGATGGAGCGTCAGTGAAATCCGGGCTACAGCCCGTTGGGCGGATTAGCGAAGCGTAATCCGCCATTTCGTTTGCGTCATCTCCCAAGTCTGCGCCCGTTCACAATTTGCCGCAGCAAAGGTCGCCTCACCCTGAGGAGCGCGCCGAAAGGCGCGCGTCTCGAAGGGTCGAGGCGACCGGGCCTCATCCTTCGAGACGGCCGCTGCGCGGCCTCCTCAGGATGAGGGTTATGCTGGTAGCCCGTGAAGCCCCCCGTTTCGTTTTCGCTCGCCTCCCCCGCAAGACCCGCAAGCGGGGGAGGGATAAGCGGCCGCTCACGCCGCCTGATCCGTCCGCGTCGGGCGGATCAACACCTCGGCGGAAATGCCGAGGTGCTCGTGCAGCCGCCGGATCATATCGATCGACAGGCTGCGCTTGCGGTTCATGACCTCGGCAACGCGGGCGCGCGTGCCGATCATTGGCTCGAGGTCCTTGCGCGTCAGGCCCTGTTGCTCCATGCGAAACTGGATCGCTTCGATCGGGTCGGGCGGGTCCATTGGAAAGTGCCGCGCCTCGTAGGTCTCGATCAGCGTCACGAGCACATCGAGGCGGTCGCCTTTCGCGGTGCCGCTCTTGGCGCCCCACAGGCGTTCCACCTCGGCCATCGCACTTTTGTAATCCGCTTTCGTGCGGATCGGTTTCAGTTCAGTCGCCATAGCGCACCTTTGTCACGTCGATCTTGTCATAATCTTTGTGCGTACCGATCCATTTGATCCAGACGATGGCCTTCTCAAAATCGACCGACACCACGAGCCGATACGCGTTGCCTTTGATGTTGAACACGATACGCTCGGCGCCGACAATGCTCGCCGTCGCATAGTGCCGCTTTACATCGGCGGTATTCTTCCAGGCCGCTTTGCTCGCTTCGTCGAACCAGGCATCCAACGCCGCTTTCACCGCCGGGCGATCCTTTTTGCCCACAAGGTTGTCGACGAACTCGCGCAAGGTGCGCCGGGCAATGATCCCCATCCCGCCCATATTGCCATGCTCCCATTATGGGAGCAAGATGCCGTGAAGCGCCCCCACCCGGCGCGCTACGCGCGCCACCCTCCCCCCTTCGGCGGGATAAGAACGCCCATGGCCCCGATAAGCGCGTATAGTCCCTTGAACCGTTCGGGGCGAGATCGCCCAGCCGGCAACTCGCTCATTGGCAAACCGGTCAATTCCGAAAGGAAACCGCATGGCTTTCAAACCGAATTACCGAATGCAGCGCAATGACCGCAACCGCGCGGCGCAAGCCCGCAAAGAGGAGAAACTGCGCAAGCGAGAGGAAAAATCGGCGCTGCGCAAAGCCGAACGCTTGAGCGAGACCCAGAGCCCGGCCGACGATGCGAAGGCGGAATAAGGAACGATCGATGACCAACGCCGAATCCAAGGCCCTCAAGAAAGGCAACCTGGTTTACTGGCGAGGCGATGCCGCCGACCGCGGCACCATCACCGAAACGAGCTGGGATGCCGTCACCATCGCTTGGGACAATGGGAAGGTCGCCAGAGTGCACCATGGCGACATGCGCGAAATCCAGCAAACGCCGATAAAGCCGGTTACCGGGTAGATACTTGTGTCCACCCTCAGACCGAGGTCCTCACCGTGCAGCACGACTTTGCCGACAAAACCGTCCTCATCACTGGCGCGGCGCGCGGACAGGGCGCGGCCGAAGCCCGCCTGTTCGCGCAGGCCGGCGCGCACGTCATTGTCAGCGATGTGCTTAACACCGATGGCGGCGAACTCATCGAAGCCATCAGCGCGGCGGGCGGCTCGGCGGAATACCGCAGACTTGACGTCGCCAGCGAGCAGGATTGGCGCGACGCCATCGCCTTCGCAAAGGTGAAGCTCGGTGGCCTGCATGTGCTGGTCAACAATGCCGGCATTCCCTTGCGCGGCGTCGCGCTGGCCGATACCAATCGCGCCGATTGGGAGCGCGTGCTGGCCGTCAACCTCACCGGCGCTTTTCTCGGCATCCGCGAGGCGGCGCCGCTGATGCGCGACTCGGGCGGCGGCGCCATTATCAATATCGGTTCGACCGCCGGCATCAACGGCCATTTCGCGGCCGCCTACAGCGCCTCGAAATGGGGCTTGCGCGGGCTCACCAAGGCCGCGGCGATGGAGTTTGCGCCGTGGAAAATCCGGGTGAATGCGGTGCATCCGAGCATCCTGCGCACGGCCATGGTGGCGGGGTCCGATTCATTCGTCGCGGCGATGGAGCACATGACGCCGCTTGCGCGCTGCGCCTCGCTCGAGGATGTCGCGCACGCCGTGATGTTCCTGGCGAGCGATGAAGCGGCCTATCTCACCGGGATCGATCTGCCGGTCGACGGCGGCTTCACCGAACTCGGCGTCTATCGGGAAACCTGGCTGCGCGCGACTGCGCGGAACGAATAGCCATGTACAGCGCCACCATCGACTCCCGCCGCTACAACTTTGGCGACCTCAAGACGCTGATGGCGAAAGCCACGCCCTTGCGCAGCGGCGACCAGCTTGCCGGTCTGGCGGCGGAGAGCGGCGAAGAACGTGTGGCGGCGCAATTCGCGCTCGCCGATCTGCCGCTCACCACCTTCCTCAACGAGGCGGTCGTGCCTTACGAGGCCGACGAGGTGACCCGGCTGATCATCGACACGCACGACAAGGCCGCCTTTGCGCCGATCGCGCATCTGACGGTCGGGGCTTTTCGCGACTGGCTGTTGTCGGACGCGGCGACCACGGAGAGACTCACGGCCCTCGCTCCCGGCATCACGCCGGAAATGGCCGCGGCGGTGAGCAAGATCAGCCGCCTGCAGGACCTGATCGTGATGGCGGCGAAATGCTCGGTGGTGACCCGGTTTCGGGACACGATCGGCCTGCCCGGGCGCTTATCGGTGCGGCTGCAGCCCAACCACCCGACCGACGATGCGCGCGGCATCGCCGCCAGTATCCTCGACGGCCTGCTGCTCGGCTCCGGCGACGCGGTCATCGGCATCAACCCGGCGACCGACAGTCTGCAGCGCTGCGCCACGCTGCTGTCCATGCTCGAGGAGATCAGGGTCAAACTCGACATCCCGACGCAAGCCTGCGTGCTCGCGCACGTCACTACCACGCTCGATCTGATCGGCAAGGGCGCGCCCGTCGACCTCGTGTTCCAATCGATCGCCGGCACGCAAGCCGCCAACAAGAGCTTCGGCGTCGATCTTGCCCTGCTCAGCGATGCGCGCACGGCGGCGCTCGCGCTCAAGCGCGGCACGATCGGCGACAATGTTATGTATTTCGAGACCGGCCAGGGCTCGGCGCTCTCGGCCGATGCCCATCACGGCGTCGATCAGCAGACGCTGGAAACGCGCGCCTATGCGGTGGCGCGCGCGTTCAAGCCGCTGCTGATCAACACGGTAGTCGGCTTCATCGGCCCGGAATATCTCTACGACGGCAAGCAGATCACACGCGCCGGGCTGGAGGACCACTTCTGCGGCAAGCTGATGGGCGTGCCGATGGGGGTCGACGTCTGTTACACCAATCACGCCGAGGCCGATCAGGATGACGCCGATGCGCTGCTCGCGCTTTTGGTCGCGGCCGGGGTGAATTACGTGATGGGCGTGCCGGGCGCCGACGACATCATGCTCGGCTACCAAAGTACTTCATTTCATGACGCGCTTGCCATGCGCGAGCTGTTCGGCCGCCGCCCCGCGCCGGAATTCGAGGCCTGGCTCGCGCAGCAGGGTCTGTTGGACGGCAAGGCGCGCAACCGCCCGCGCGAATTGCCCCGGCGCTTCCGCGCCTTGTTGCCGGCGTGACGCCATGGCCGACGAATCCGCCCTGCCCGATCGTTCGCCGCAAGACCTGTGGGCCGAGCTGCGCAAGCTGACCGCCGCGCGCATCGCGCTCCGGCGCAGCGGCGCGTCGCTGGCGACTGGGCCGCTGCTCGATTTCCAATTGGCTCATGCCCGCGCGCGCGATGCCGTGCACGCGCCGCTCGATCTGCCGCGCTTGATCGCCGAACTCGCAACGCTCGGGCTGTCGGTGATCGAGGCCGCCAGCGCGGTCGAGAACAAGCAGCAGTATTTGATGCGCCCCGACTTGGGTCGCCGTCTCGGCGCCGGCGGCGAGACCAAGCTCAAGGCCCATGCCGGTTTCTACGATGTCGTGTTTGTCATTGCCGGCGGTCTGTCGGCGCGTGCGGTTGAGACGCATGCAGCTCCCGTCCTGACGGGCGTGTTGCCGGAGCTGCAGGCCGGAGGCTGGCGGATCGCGCCTTTGATTGTCGTGCGCCACGGCCGGGTTGCCATCGGCGACGCGATCGCGGGCGCGCTGGGCGCAAAGAGCGTGGCGGTTCTGATCGGCGAACGGCCCGGCTTGAGCGCGCCCGACAGCATGGGCGCCTATCTGACGTGGAATCCGAATGCGATGATCGCGGATGCGGACCGCAACTGCATCTCCAACATCAGGCCTGCCGGCACCGGCTATGCCGATGCCGCGGGCAAGCTCGCACACCTGCTGCGCGCCATGCGCGCGCGGCAGGTTTCGGGCGTTCAGCTCAAGGACGATTCCGATCGGCGATTGATCGAAGGCAACTGACCGGCGTTATTTGCCGCACAGCTTGTCAAGCCCGTCGAGCACGTCGCCGATGTCCTGCGCCTCTTTGGAGTCGGCGTTCATCGCCTGCAGGCCGTCCATCAGCGAGACGTATTCGGGACCGAGCTGCTTGCTCATGTCGTCCATCTTTTGGGACAGCTCGTCGACTTTCTTGGTGTCCTTCTTCTGATCGGCTTGATCGATCTCCTGGCCGATCTTGGACATGTCGCAGTAGATCTTGGTCTTTGCCTTGTCGCTGCTGATCATCTTGACGACGCGCTGAGCGTCGGCCTTGGTCACTTTGGTAGCCGCCTGTGCGGAGATGGGCACGACGGCGATCGCCAGCACGGCAGCGAACAGTTTGAAGTTCATTGGAGGCCCCCTTTGACGAATGCGACGGGATACGGCTATTCCCGAAAACGATGGCAATTATAGGACGCCACGGGCCGGTCGCGAAGGGGATGGCGCGTTCGGTTGCGCACGGCTTCGCCTGCAACCACTGTTTTATGTAGAGCGCGGCCGAGCTCGCTATCGGAGTCCTGCAATGTATGCTCCAACGCCGACCATGACCGCATTATCCTGGCCCCCGCCCACGCTCGATCCCGAGCATGTAGTGGTCACCGAGCCGGTGCGTGACTCGCCGTTTCCCGTCCATCTCATCTACGTTGAGATGATTGACGGTGTTTATGTCCCGATCGGGCTGCGCAAGCCGGAAGGATGCGGCCCGTTCCCCTTGGTACTGTTCGCCACCGGCAATGGCGGCGGCGGCATGGCGCTGCTGCGCGAGCAGGTGCAGAACCGGAGCTGGACGCTGGAGCGCTTTCTTGAAAGCGGCTACGCCGTCGCCTGGATGCGCTATCGCGCCGAGGTCGATTACGCCTATGACCGAATCGGCGGGCTGATCGAATCCGGACGGCAAGGCCGGCAGTTATTCAACCGCGGCCCCCTCGAATACGAGGACGTCATCGCCGTCGCCGAATACGTCAAGACCCTGCCGTTCGTCGACGGCGCGCGGCTCGGCTACATGGGCATGAGCCATGGCGGCGAAATGGCCTTCAAGATCGCCTCCGAATATCACAGCTTTCGCGCCCTGGTGGCGAGCGAGCCGGCCAATCACGAATTTCTGCGGCTCATGCCGGACGAAACGGCCCATGTCGACCGGGAGACCGGACTGTTGAACGTCGAAAATATGCTGATGCGCGAGGCCGCCAAGGTGCGGCCGCGCATCAACGAAAAAATCGCGCATCAGCGCATCAGCACCATTGCAACGCCGATCTTCGTGCAGGGCCGCGATACCGACGAGCTGCAGGGCATCTTCCGCGTGAGCTACGATCTCTTGCGCGAGGCGGGCAAGGACGCGCGGTGGGGGAGCTACGATCATCCGCTGCATGGCTTCGTCTATCCCGAGCGCAGCGCCGCGGCCGCCTATGCGCCCGATGACATCCAGCGCCAAGCCGTCGCAGATGCCCTCGCCTTCTTCGACAAATTTATGAAGACGTAAGGTAAAGTGCTTGGGAACGTTGCCGCGCCTGCGCCGTTTAAATGTGAGCCTTAGTGTTTTGCCGAAGCGTGAGGTCTCTGCATGCCTAAATCGCGTCTGTTGATCATCGGCCTCGTGGCTGCCGCACTTGGCGCCTTGCCGCTCGTGGCTCCGATCGCCGCGCCGCGTGACGGCCAGAGCCGGCTGTCGGCGTCCGACCTCACGTTGCTCGGCGGCATCATCGAACTGGTGCAGCACGACTACGTCCATCGGGTCAGCACGCACGACCTGACCGAGGATGCGCTCAAGGGCATGCTCAACCGGCTCGACCCGCATTCCGATTACATGAACGAGGAGGAGTTCCGCCAGACCCAGGCCGATATTTCCGGCAAATTCGGCGGCCTCGGCATCCGCATTTCCTCGCAAAACGGGGTGCCCAAGGTGATCGCGCCGATCGACGGCACGCCGGCGGACAAAGCCGGCATGCAGCCGGGCGACCTGATCGTCGCTATCAACAGCGAGAGCACGCGCGGGATGGGGCTCACCAAGATCGTGCGGCTGTTGCGCGGCGATCCGGGCACCAAGGTTACCATCTCGGTGGTGCGGGGCAGCAAGCCGCCCTTCGACGTCACCATTACCCGCAGCATCATCGAGGTTGCGAGCGTCAAGTCCAAGCTCGAGTCGAACAAAATCGGCTATGTGCGCATCACCGAATTCGGCGGCGACACGCCGGGTGATTTCAAGAAGGCCGTCGAAAACCTGAAGCGGCAATCGGGCGGCCTGAAGGGCGTCGTCCTAGACCTGCGCAACGACCCGGGCGGGTTATTGACCTCGGCCGTTGCGATCGGCAGCGATTTCCTTTCCGGGGGCAATGTCGTCAGCATTCACGGCCGCAACCCCGACGACGATGAGAGCTATCGCGCTGATATCGGCGAGTTGTTGCCGAACATACCGGTCGTCGTGCTGATCAACGGCGCTTCTGCATCGGCTTCCGAGATCGTGGCCGGCGCTTTACAGGACCGACATCGCGCGATCGTCATGGGCACGCAGAGCTTCGGCAAAGGTTCGGTGCAGACCATGATCCCGATCAGGGGCCACGGAGCCCTGCGGTTGACCACCGCGCTCTATTACACGCCGAGCGGACGTTCGATCCAGGGCCAGGGCATCACGCCGGATAAGGTCGTCGAAGTCCCCAAGGATCAACAAGTGGAAGGCGGCGTGATGCTGCGCGAGAGCCAGTTGCAGGGCGCCTTCAGCAATCCGGGGCCAATCGGCGGCAAGCAGAAACAGCAGAATAAGGAACCAAGCAAAAACAACATGCAAGCAACCGGGCCGGAAGGCCATCCCACTTACGCCGTGCCGATCAAGAACGACTTGATCGGCACCGACAACGACGCCCAGCTCAAGGCGGCGCTGAATTATCTGCAGCAGAACAGCGGCGTCACCACCGGCGACGCGCCGAAATAATGAGATTCGAGACAATGTTCGAAAGCATTGCGTTTTTGACAATTATATGAACCCGTAGGCCCCCCGCCGCGATCGGTGCTACAGTTCGGTTTCCGATCGTTCGGGAGGAACTTATGGCTCAGAGCATCACCGGCGGCTGCGCTTGCGGCGCCATCCGCTACGAAGCCACCGCCGATCCTGTCGTCATGGTCAATTGTCATTGCCGCGATTGTCAGCGCTCGGCCGGCGGCGGCTATGCCGCGATCATGGTGGTTCCGCAAGCATCCGTGAAAATGACCGGAGAGCCGCGCTATTATAAGACCATCGGCGATTCCGGGATGGCGGTCGAGCGCGGCTTTTGCCCGAACTGCGGGTCTCCGGTGACGGCGAAGCTCGAGCGTTTGCCGGATGTGCTCGGGTTGACCGCGGCGAGCCTCGACGATCCCTCGCTGTACAAGCCCTCGGTCGATATCTTCACCAGCCGGGCGCAGCCCTGGGTCACGATGCATGCGGACACGCAGAAATACCCGGCCGGCATGTTTGGCTGATCGACGGCGCTTCTTAGCCGCGCTTGCCGGCGCCCTATTGGCGTGGCCGCTTGCCGCAAATGCCCAAGCCCATTTGCCGCGTATCGGCATCCTGCTCAACGGCCGCAACTTACCGCCGGCCAAAGTCCAAATAGTCGGCGAGTTGGCGCGCCTCGGTTATGTCGAGGGGCGAAACGTCACCTATGTGGTCAAGGCCGCCGAAGGCGACGTCAAGCGCCTGCCGCCGCTTGCCCGAGACCTCGTGGCTGCCAAGCCGGACGTAATCGTCGGCGCGGCTTCGCCGGCGGCGGTCGCCTTGCTCGGCGCAACGCACGATATTCCGATTGTGATGACGGTGGTCGGCGATCCGATCGCGCTCGGTTTGACCGACAGTATTTCGCACCCAACTCACAACGTCACCGGCTTCACTATTTCCAGCCTGTCGCTGGCCGCCAAACGGCTCGAACTGCTGCACGACATCGTGCCGTCATTGCGCAAGGTTGCTTATCTTTGGGTGCCGGAAAATCCGCTGGGCGCGTTGTTCGAATCGCGCGTGCGCCAGGCCGCGGACGTGCTCGGCATCAAGCTCGTGTCGGTTCCGCTCACGTCCGACGCCGATATCGCCACGGCCTTCGCACGCGCCGAGCGGGAGCACGTGGGGGCGGTCCTGGTGGAAGCCGACCCCTTGACCCTGCGCTTCAGCGGCACCATCAGCGATCACTGTCTCATCTCCAACCTGCCCTGCATGCACAGTTGGCCGATCGAGGTGCGCAGCGGTGCGCTCATTTCCTATGGGCCGGCGGAAGTTGAACACAATTCCCGCGCCGCCATTTACGTCGAGCGGATTTTGAAGGGCGCGAAGATTGCCGACCTGCCGTTTCAGGAGCCGACCGAAATCAAGCTGGTCATCAATCTTCGCACGGCGCACTCGCTCGGGATTGTGTTCCCCGCAACGGTGCTGACCCGCGCCGACGAAGTGATCGAATGAGCCGGACGGTTTGTCCTCGGGCGTCGCTGATTTCTCGCGTCACGCCGTCTCCGCCAACAGACCGAACACGGCGAACACCAGCGGCTTGCGTTCGAGATTATAGGCTTCGACGTCGCGCGCGGCGCGGTTGATTTTGTCCCAGGTTTCGGCGACGCGCGCGAGCTGAGGTGTCGCTCGTTTCGTCTCCTGTGCGCTTGCCTTAAGCCGCGCCGACAGCCAGTCGTTGACCAGATCGACGAAAGTGGCGAGCGTCTGCGGATCGCTGTACCCGAGGCTGTCGCCCAGCGCATGCAGCGCGCGTGGATCGGGCTCGGGCAGCTGCGCCAGCAGATCGAGCACGCGCTGGCGCAAGCCGAGCGCCGCTCCGTCGAGGAAAGCAAGCGCCCGCGCAACGCTGCCGTCGGCCGCCGCCGCTGCCTGTTGCACCTCCGGCTCATCGGGCTCCCGTCCGGCCGCGGCGGCGGCCGCGCGCGCCACGTCGGCGACTTCTAGCGGGCGCAACAGCAGCCGGCGGCAGCGCGAACGGATAGTCGGCAGCACGCGTCCCGGCGCGTGGCTCACCAGCAGCAGCAGCGATCTTTCGGGCGGCTCCTCCAAGACTTTGAGCAGCGCATTGGCGCCTGAGCGGTTGAGCTCGTCGACGGCATCGACGATGGCGATGCGCCAGCCGCCCTCCCCGGCCGTCGAGCCAAAAAACCCGACCGACTTGCGCACGTCGTCGACAGCGATGTCCTGGCGCAGATTGCCCTTCTCGTTGAGCGTGCGCTCGAGTACCAAAAGCCCGCCATGCGCCTGCGCGGCGATGCGGCGCGTCGCACTGTTGTCGGGATCGACGCCGAGTGTCTGCGCGTCCTGTACGGTGCGCATCTGCGGATCGGGGTGCGCCAGCACGAAGCGCGCCATCCGATAGGCAAGTGTCGCCTTGCCGATTCCGGGCGGCCCGCCGATCAGCCAGGCATGTGGGATGCGCCCGCTTTTGTAGCTGTCGAGCAACGCGCGTTCGGCCTCGGCATGGCCGAACAGCACGGCGGTTTCGCGCGGATGCGGCGCGCCCTCGTCCGGCTCGCTCATGTCGTCGTCGTGGCAGCGAGCCGTGCGAGTTCCGGGTGCAGCCGCTTGGCCACCGTCCGCCAGATGTCCTCGGCCACCACGTCGCGTGCATTGCGGCCGTCGATCAGGATGCACCGCTTAGGCTCGACCTGCGCCAGCATCTGATAGGCGGTGCGCAGCGCTTCATGAAACTGCAGGTTTTCGCTCTCGAAGCGGTCGCTCTCCTTGTCCCGGCCGCGGCGACGCGAGGCGCGCGCGAGGCCGAGATTGGCCGGCACATCGAGGATAAACGTCAGATCCGGCACCGCTTTGCCCACGGTGACGCGTTCCAGCCCGCGGATCAGCCGCAGGTCGACCTTGCCCGCTACGCCCTGATAGACGCGGGTCGAGTCGTAGAAGCGATCGCAGATCACCCACTTGCCCTGCTCGAGCGCCGGCTCGATGGTGTTGCGCACGTGGTCGTCGCGCGCGGCCGCAAACAGGATGGTCTCCGTCTCCGCCCCGAGCGGCTTGGCGAGTCCCGACAACAAAATGTGCCGGATAACCTCGGCGCCGGGCGAGCCGCCTGGTTCGCGTGTCAGCACGACTTCAAGCCCGACTTGCTTGAGCCGGTCGGCCAAGAGCCTCGCATGGGTGGTTTTGCCGCTGCCTTCGCCGCCCTCGAAGGTAATGAACGATCCGCGCATCTAATCCTGCCGGCGGCTTTATAGCCGCTGCACCCCGGCGCGGAATAGGCCGATCATCATTTCAGTCACAGCATCGAAGGCGCGCTGTGGAAGATTGCCTTTCGCGACGCTGGCCGCAGTTTTGAGCGGGGTTGTGAGCACCAAGTTGTCGTTGCGCCAGACCTTGAGGACGCCGACCGGTGTATCTTTGGCGACTGGCGCCGGCACCGGCCCGGTATAGACGATGCGGGCAATGATCTTGTCGCCGCCCGTCTTCGGCACCATAAGCTGCACCGGCCCATAGGCTTGCAGCGGCACATAGCCGCTGCCGCCGCCGAACACTTTGGCATAGCCGATGGTCTGCCCTTCCGCGAACAAGGGGCGCGCCTGGAAATTGTGGAAGCCCCATTCCAGCAGCTTCTTGCCCTCCTCGGCGCGCTCCTTGGCCGATTTGACGCCATTGATTACCGCAATCAGCCGCAAGCCATTCTGCGCGGCAGAGCCGACCAGGCCGTAGCCCGCCTCCTTGGTGAAGCCGGTCTTCAAACCGTCGGCGCCGATCTCCATGCCGAGCAGCGGGTTGCGATTAAGCTGATGGATCTTGTTCCAGGTGAAATCGCGCTGGCCGAAAATCTTATAGAACTCCGGGTAGTCGAGAATGAGATGGCGCGCGAGCATCGCCAGTTCGTGCGAGGTCACCAGCGTGCCGGGATCCGGCAAGCCGTTGGAATTGGCGAAAACGGATTTCTGCAAGCCGATCTCGCGCGCGCGCTTGGTCAGCCGCGCGGCAAATTCAGCCTCGTTGCCGGCAATGCCCTCTGCCAGCACGATGCAGGCATCGTTGGCCGACTGGATGATGACACCGTGCAGCAGGTTGTCAACGCTGACCATGCTGTTGAGCGCGGCAAACATGGTCGATGTGTGCGAGGGCGCTCCACCCTTGCGCCACGCATTCTCGCTCACCCGGAATTCGTCGGTAAGCTTCAGCTTGCCTTCCTCGATGAGATGAAAGACGTATTCGACCGTCATCAGCTTGGCGAGGCTCGCAGGCTGGACCAGTTGATCGGCATTGCGTTCAAACAGCACGCTGCCGCTGGCGGCATCGATCAGAATCGCGTGCGGTGCGCTGATCGGCCCATCGTCCTTCTTGGGCGCTGGGGCGGCTGGCTTTTTCGCCGCATGGGCGGGAGCTTCACGCTCGCGCCGGGCCGCCGTCGCTTCGGCCGCAAAGGCGCTGAGCAGGGCTGCGGCCAGGCAGGCCGACAGCAGCGCACGGAATCGCATCGTCATCATCCAAGCATACTTGACACGCCCAAAAGCGGCGGGCGGGCCTATGCCACAGTTTCAGCGGTGTGGTGGCAAATTGCGGCTCAGTAAAGACCGCGGCCGTCGATGAACCCGCTGCTATTGCCATCATAGCCGACGGGACCGTCATCGGAAACCAGCGAAGTGGACGGCGTTTCCGTGTTGGTTAGCGGGTGCGAGGAAGCGGCAAGCTCGGTGGTCGGCGCCGTTGCCCGCCTTGCCGCGGGAACTGCGCGCTCGCCCTCCCCAAGCCGATAAGGCCGCGGCGGCGGCGATGTTACGCGGCGCGGCATTTCGGTGAGCGACGGGGCGCCAAGATAACGCGCCTGATCGTCCTCGGCGGAGGCAACTTGAACCGGGGAGCGCAAGGTCGCCGCCAGCTTGCTATCGTCGGAGCCCTTGAGCGGCGCACGCCCGACATATTGCACCCTGACGGGTGCCACGCCCTGCCCGTAGAAGCCGAGCAGCTTGGCAGTCCTGACCGACACATCGATCAGCCGGTTGAAAGCATAAGGGCCGCGGTCGTTGACGCGCACCACGATGGAGCGGTGATTGCGCAGATTGGTGACGCGCGCATAGGACGGCAGCGGCAACGTCGGATGCGCCGCCGAGATCGAGTTCTCGTCAAAGATTTCGCCGTTGGCGGTATAGCGGCCGTGGAAATCGTCGCCGTACCACGACGCCAAGCCGACCTCGTTGTAATTGACGTTCTCCGTCGGCACATAAGTGCGACCGGCGACCGTATAAGGCCTGCCGACTCGATACACGCCACCGCCCTTGGGCACCGGCTGGCCCGGCTCGATGACGCGCGGGCTGCTGGCGACCCCGTAGCGCGGATCGATTCGACCGGCGTAATGACCGCTGGTGCAATTAGCGAGGGTGAAACAGCTGACGGCCAGCGCGACGAGACGCGCCAACGGCCAAAACGCAAAATGCCCCCGACTTTGCCCCATGCCGCTGTCCATGTCCCCAATGCGACCGCGTCAGAATACCGCTTTCACTGCAGGCCGGCCATACTCTAAAGCGTCCGACCCGAGCGTCCGGGTAAGCAACTGATTCCACTCCAACTCTGGCTTTTCTGCGGCAAGTCGGGCGCCGGAATGGCCAGAGCGGGCCGAAAACCTGCAGCGGCGGGTTTGCCCATTCGGGCGAAGCTAGTGAAAAAACGTTACGGAAGGGTGGCCTCGCTTGCCCGCCGGCTGCGATTGCGAGAAATTCCCGTAAGTCATGGAGGGTGCCGATGCAAATCATCCCGCTGGGCCCAGGCTTCGCCGCCGAACTGCGCGGCGTGACGCTTGCCGAGATCGCGGCGGACGATGCCGCCTATGCGGCGGTCCGCGCAGCCTTCGAGGAGCACTCGGTGCTGGTCTTCCGCGATCAGGAGGTGACCAACGAGGTCCAGCTCGCCTTCTCGCGCCGCTTCGGTCCGCCCGAGATCACCAAGGTCGGCTCGCTCGGCACCGGCACCCACTTCGTGATCCTCAGCACCATCGGTGAGGGCGGCAAGGTAGTGCCGCCCGACCACCGCTACGCGCTGCGCAACAAGGCGAACCAGCTCTGGCACACCGATTCTTCGTTCAAGCGCGTGCCGGCGCTCACCTCGGTGCTGTCGGCGCGCATCATCCCGGCGCGCGGCGGCGAAACCGAATATGTATCGACCCGGCTTGCTTTCGAGCGGCTCGATCCGGCGCTGCAGGAGAAGCTCACCAATTCATTTGCCTGGCACGACTATGCGCATTCGCGCGGACAGATCGCGCCGGATCTTGCGAGCTCCGAAGAGCGCGCGGCCCTGCCGCCGGTCTGCTGGCGCATGGTATGGAAAAATCCGGCAAATGGGCGCAGCGCCCTCTATCTCGCCTCGCACGCCTATGCGGTCGAAGGCATGGAGGCGGCAGCCGGCAAGCGGCTGATCGAGGATTTGATGGAGGCCGCGACCGCGCCGGGCACGAGCTATGCGCATGCCTGGAAGAGCGGCGATGTCGTCATGTGGGACAACCGCGCCACCATGCATCGCGGCCGCCCTTGGCCGGCGCATGAGGCGCGCTATATGGTGCGCACGACGATCTCGGCGACCGCGGCGGATGGCGTTGAGAGCATGCGCCCGCCGTCACGGCAGGCGGCGGAATAGCAGCGCCCCTACGGCTTCATCTCGCCGCCGATGCTTCCTGGCGGCGCTTCGTGTAATGCTTGATGTGACGCTTTCGTGCGCGCAGGCGCTTGTGCTTGCCGTAGTTCGCCATGAAGTGCCGGCAAGGCTTGCTCACGTGCCGGTAATTCTTGTGAAGGCAGGCCGCGATGCGGACGCGATCGGGGATCGCGCTCCCGCATAATGTGAAGACGTCGTTGCCGCAGGCCTGCTGTCCTTCTGCGTCGGATTGAGCCTGAGCCGGCATGCACAGGAATGCGAGAGCGAACAGCGCAACGATGTGAAATCCGACTTTCATGCCTTCCGTCCTCCGCCGCCGGACAGCACGAATCGGATTGTTGGCTGCCCCCAAAACGCGCTTCATTAAATGAGGCGCGGCGGGCTGTCACTAGCGGTTTTGCGGCTAGCCACAATCGCGCTGCAATTTCGGTTGTGAGGCGGTCGGTTGTCGGTTTATTGGCTGAAGTTCCAAGACGGAAGGGTGGCCGAGCGGTTTAAGGCACCGGTCTTGAAAACCGGCAGGGGGCGCGAGTTCCCTCGTGGGTTCGAATCCCACCCCTTCCGCCATAGCTCAACACGGCATTGGTTCTATCATCATTTGATGCTATATTCGTGCCTCCAAAGGAGAAGGCGAAACGGCCATGCGCACAACACTGGCACTCGACGACGAATTGCTGGCCAAGGCCCAGGCCTTCACCGGCCTTAAGGAGAAATCGGCGCTGGTGCGCGAAGCGCTCAAGGCGCTGATCGAGCGGGAAAGCGCGCGACGGCTGGCGCGGCTCGGCGGCAGCGAGCCCGACCTGAAATCGCCGCCGCGGCGGCGGGCGTGATCCTCGTCGACACCTCGGTCTGGGTCGATCACCTGCGCCGGCGCGATTCCCTACTGAGCGAGCGGCTCGCCACGGCCCAGGTGCTGGTGCATCCCTTCGTTATCGGCGAGATCGCGCTCGGCCATCTTCGGCAACGCTGGCTCGTTCTTAGCATGCTGCAAGGCCTGCCGCGCGCCACCGTCGCGACCGAGCGGGAGGTCATGGATTTCATCGACCGCTACGCCCTGTTCGGGTTTGGCATCGGCTATGTCGATGCACATCTTTTGGCGGCGGTCCGCTTGAGCGCCGCCGCCGGCCTGTGGACGCGCGACAAACGGCTTCGCGAAGCGGCCAGGCAATTGAACCTGGCTGCCGATCCGCCGGATGTCGATTGAAGTACCAACAACTTACAAGTCGTCCGCCGAGGCAGAAGGGCCTCGGCGGGCTTTTCGTTTCAGTATCGCGTTTGTTCAGGCTGAAGGGCCGCCGTCGAGCGCTAATGGCACCTCAAGTGCCAGTGGCCATAGGGACCTCGCCAGAACCAGCACGGCCAGCGCGGGCTCAAATTGCGCCGGCAGCCGCCGAATGGTCCGCGATGCCAACCAACGCCGCACCCGCCGGCCACCAATACGATGTCGGAACTTGCCGCTACGCCCGACGGCGTGACCGGCGCGGCGCTCAGGTTGTTGCCGGCAAGCACAAGAAAAGCGCCTGCGGCCAAAATCGCAAACGCGGTTTTCATGAGAAAAATCTCCATCGAATGATTCTGTCGCCCGCGCGATTCTATGGCTCGCGCCAAGCGGCGACAAGATTCATCATTGCTTCAGCGACCCAGGCTGCCGCTGCAATCGACGGCACAGGCAGAACTGACGGTAGCCAACTACTCTAATCGATCGGCACGAGCGGTCCGCCCCAGGTCCGGCAATCGCGCTGACACGCGCGGTCGCACCGGTCGGTAAGCTTGAGGCAGTGGCCCTGGGCATCGTGGCCGAGGCAAGCGGCCATATTCCAGGCGCAATGCGCCCCGCAAGCGCGCCAGCAGGCATCGGACGCCCACACCGATTGCGCCCGCCTGCTGCGCGGAAACGGCAGTGCAGGCGACGGCGCGTTGTAGCGCCACGGTTTCACGTCGCTGTACGGCGTCGCCTTCAGGTCGGCGGCCGCTGCCGGAGCCCGCGGCAGCAATAGGATACCGCCCGCAATGCCGCCAAAGAGCAAGGCTAACAAGACGACCTTCATGGCAATATCCTGCGGCGCGGCCGTAACGATAGCGCCGAAGCTGATAGTGTGACAATAAAATAGGGGCGCAGGAAGGAGCCGTCGGGTGCCTAGCGTCACAGAGCGAGACGCGCCGAACGTGCGCGAGCCGGATGCGACCCAGCGTTTCGGCACCGAGGGCATCAAGCCTTTGCTGCGGCCGAGTCTGGTCACGCGCGCCTTCATGGCGGTCGTCGTCTGGGTCGAACGGCTCAATCTCAAATTCAGCAGGCTCGGCAATCCCCCAATCTACGACAAGGCGGTATTTCCTTGGGTCGGCGCGATCGAGCGCGACTGGCGCGCAATCCGCGCCGAGCTCGACCGCGTGCTCACCCGCAAGGACGAACTGCCCGGCTTCCACGAAATCTCCTCCGACGTCGCCACCATCAGCCAGGACCGCGGCTGGAAGACTTTTCTGCTTGCCGGCTACGGCTTCAAGTCCAAGGCCAATATCGCGCTTTGCCCGCGCACCTGGGCTGCCTGCCAGAACATCCCCGGCCTGATCACGGTGATGTTCTCGATCCTCGAGCCGGGCAAGCACCTGCCGCCGCATCGCGGGCCCTATAACGGCGTGCTGCGCCTGCATCTCGGCCTGATCGTGCCGGAGCCGCGCGAGCAATTGGGCATCCGGGTCGAGCACCAGATCTATCGCTGGCGGGAAGGCGAAGCAGTGATCTTCGATGACGCCTATGAACACGAGGCCTGGAACCGCACGCCGCACACGCGCGTGGTACTGTTCGTCGATTTCCGGAAACCCCTGCGCTTTCCCGCCAATCTGCTCAACTGGCTGATGCTGCATCTCGCCGTGTTCACGCCCTTCATCCGCGAGGGCATGGACAACGAGAAGGCCTGGGAAAGGAGGTTCTACGCAGAAGCCGAGGCGCTGCGGAACCGGTAGGCGCGGATCGGAACCCTCCTCCGTCCTTGCCGGGCTTGACCCGGCAATCCATCTAATGCTTCAGCAAGTGGCCTCGCGTCGTGGATGCGCAGGTCAAACCCGCGCATGACGAGGAAAATGGATTTCCCCGATACCGACAAAACCGCCCCTAAAGTGAGCTTCGTCTCGCTCGGCTGCCCGAAGGCGTTGGTCGATTCCGAGCGCATCGTTACGCGGCTGCGCGCCGAGGGCTATGAGCTCGCGCGCGAGCACGCCGGCGCCGATCTCGTCATTGTCAATACTTGTGGCTTTCTCGACAGCGCCAGGGCGGAATCGCTCGCTGCCATCGGCGGTGCGCTCAAAGACAATGGCAAAGTCATCGTCACCGGCTGCATGGGCGCCGAGCCGGACAGCATCTCGCAAGCTTATCCGGACGTGCTCGCGGTGACCGGCCCGCAGCAATACGAGAGCGTGGTCGACGCCGTGCACCGCGCGCTGCCGCCTCGCCACGATTCGTTTCTCGATCTGGTGCCGCCGCAGGGTATCAGACTCACGCCGCGCCACTACGCTTATCTGAAGATTTCCGAAGGCTGCAACAATCGTTGCAGCTTCTGCATCATCCCGCGCCTGCGCGGCGATCTCGTCTCGCGTCCGGCGGCCGATGTCTTGCGCGAGGCAGAAAAGTTGGTCGCGGCGGGCGTCAAAGAACTGCTGGTAATCTCGCAGGACACGTCGGCTTATGGGCTCGATCAAAAATATGCCGCGAGCCAATGGCGCGGCCGCGAGGTACGCGCGAAATTCGTCGATCTCGCGCGCGCTTTGGGCGAGCTCGGCGTCTGGGTGCGGTTGCATTACGTCTACCCTTATCCACATGTCGACGAGGTCATCACCCTGATGGCCGAGGGCCAGGTGCTGCCCTATCTCGACGTGCCATTCCAGCATGCGTCGCCCGACGTGCTTAAACGCATGCGCCGACCGGCGGCGCAGGAGAAGACGCTGGAGCGCATCGCCGCCTGGCGCGCCATCTGTCCGGAGCTGACGCTGCGCTCGACCTTCATCGTCGGCTTCCCCGGCGAGACCGAGAGAGACTTCGACTTGCTGCTGCAATGGCTGCAGGAAGCCTCGCTCGACCGTGTCGGCTGCTTCCGCTACGAGGCGGTGCAAGGCGCCGCCGCCAATGATCTCGCGGCGGCGGTGCCGGACGAGGTGAAGGAGACGCGCTGGCACCGCTTCATGCAGGCGCAGCAGAAAATTTCCACGCGCCGGCTCAAGCGCAAGGTCGGCTCGCGGCAGAAGGTCATCATCGATGAAGTCGGTCCGACAGTATCGAAAGGCCGCTCCATGGCGGATGCGCCGGAGATTGACGGCGCCGTCTATGTGGCGAGCCGGCGGCCGTTGCGCGTCGGCGAGATCGCCACGGCGAAGATCGAGCGCGCCGATGAATACGACTTGCACGGGGCCGTCGTCGGCTTTTAAATCGCGCGGAACCTCCTGCAGCCGAGGGCAAGATGATTGCCGTCATCTTTGAGGTCTGGCCAAAACCGGAGCGGCGGCAAGAATATCTCGACCTTGCCGCCGCTTTGCGTTCCGAGCTCGAGCAGATTGACGGCTTCATCTCGATCGAGCGCTTCGAGAGCCTGACCGAGCCCGGCAAAATCCTGTCGCTCTCTTTTTTCCGCGACGAAACCGCGGTCGCGGCCTGGCGCAACACGCAAGCGCACCGCCGTGCGCAAGCGAAGGGCCGCGATGGCGTGTTCGCCGACTATCGGCTGCGCATCGCCGGCGTTATCAGAGACTACGGCATGCAGGATCGCGCCCAGGCGCCGGAAGACAGCCGCGTAGCGCACGGTTGACCGGGTTTGGCACCACGCTATTGGATTTCGCTGCTATTCTGCCGCCACCGCGCCCTCGCCGCGCCGCTGCGCCTCGCCCGCGGCGGCAAAGCCGCCGGCGAAGGCCTCGATATCGGCCACGTTCACGCCTTTGACCGCATTGTCTTGCCGGCGGTTGTATTCGACCGTTTCAAGCTCGGTCCAGAACGTATCGTTCAGCCGGTTGATCATGTTGAACATTGCCGAGGCAAGCGTGATCTCGACGATCTCGGCGTCGCTTAACAGGCGCTTCATAGTATCCCACAGCGCCTTATCGCTTTTGGCGGTGTTGCGCGTCACCGCCTCCGCCCAGGCGATGACCGCTTTCTCCCGCTCGTCGAACAGCGGACTGTCGCGCCAGGCTTCGCCGTTTAGCGCGGCAAGCTGGGCGTCGCTGAGGCCGAGCGCCTGACCGTAGATCGACGTGTGGGTCTCGCAGTAATGGCAAGCATTGACCATGGAGGTCTTGATGTTGGCAAGATTGCGCAAGCGCACGTCGGACACCGCGCCGAGATCGGGCTGGCGCACCGCGCCGACGAAACCGATGAACCAGCGCGCGAGATAGGGCGTGTGCGCAGACAAAATGCGCAGCAGATTGGATGAGCGGCCGAGCAGCTTGGTCGAGCCGGCGAGCGCATCCTTGGCGACGCCCCTCGCCTCCTGATCCGACAATCCGGACAGGCGCTGTGTCATTGTTTTCCTCCCTGCTTTGATTGATGCCGTCGTTGTGGGAACATTAATCCGTTCCGACGCCGCTTGCCATATGCTGAAGCGACATAGGCGCGGCGAGAAATGTCAGGCGCGCGGCGGAAATCGTCGCATTTAGGGCGAGCGGAACATCCACGCGTCGAGGGAGCAAGTTCCACAAGAAACGCGAAGGGCGCCGGAACAGCCAAGCGGCGCCGACGTTACGCAGGCATCCAACATGACAAGGAGATCATGTCATGCAGTTCAGAAGCACGCTTCTTGTTGCTGCCGTCGCGGCGGGTGCCGCGCTGTCAGCTCCGGCCACGGCCGCGACGACAATCGCCACGGCAACGATACCGCTGAACATCCGCTCGGGGCCGGGCCCGCAATATGAGGTCATTGGCGCCATTCCGGACCGCGGCCGTGCCGCGATCATCGGCTGCATACAAGGCAGCCTGTGGTGCCAGGTCAGCTACGACGGCCGGCAAGGCTGGGCTTATTCGAAATATCTCTCCGCGCGCCTGTCCGGCCGCTCGCTGATCGTCGCCGAGGATCTCAATGATATTCCGGCGGTGACCTATCGCACGCCGGTCGAAACCGTCGGCAGCGCGGTGCCGGCGCCCGCTGTCACCGGCACGGTCATCGAGCGCCCGGTGACCGCACAGCCGCTGGTCATCACCCCACCGCCGGCGGTGCAGAGCTACGTCTATGAACATCCGGTCGCGCCGGTCTATCTCAACGGCGAAGTGGTGCAAGGCGCAGCGCTGCCGCGGAGCGTCGCCCTCGCACCGGTGCCGGGCTACGAATACCAGTATGCTTATGTGAATAGCGTGCCGGTTCTGGTCGAGCCGCAGACGCGCCAAGTCGAGTACGTCTATCGCTGAGCATCACCAGCGCAATCGCGCCCTGCCGTTGCCGCGCGGAACGGCAGGGTTCGCCTATTTCGCGGCTTTGAACAAAGCCTCGGGCAATTTGTATTTGTCGACCCATTCGTACCAGGCGACATCGGTCGGCCCGATGAACGTGCCGATCAGCTTCCAACGGCCCTCCCCGCGGCGCAGCAAGGCGAGCACCAGCCCGGAAAACATGTCGGCGTCATAGGCCTCGCGGAATTTGGTGGCGCGCCAGTTGATCGGTTGCCCGTCCGGGCGCTCGGGCTTGGCTTCGACATAGGCCCATGCGCCCATGACATTGATCACGCTGATGACGAATTGCACCGGCCCGCCGGTCTCTTTTTCGATGCTCGGGCGCAGCGCGTCGAGAATCTCCGCGCGCAGAGGCATGCCGCGCTCGACCGGGATCACCGGCGCTTGCGCCGCTACGCGGGTGCAGGCCGCGGCGGCGACGACCAAAGCGAGAATTATGCGCCTCATATCCGGCCTCCCTGAGCACTACAGCCGATAAAACTTCATCGCATTGTCGTGCAGCACCGCGCGCTGCTCGGCCTCGCTATATTCGGACAGCACCTTGCGATAGACCTCGAAGAAATCGGCGTAGCTTGCATGCAATTTCTCCAGCGGGAAATTGCTGCCGTAGATCGTGCGCTCGATGCCGAAAATCTGGATGGTGTCGCGGATCACTTGCCGCGCCTGTGCCAGCGTGATGCCGAGGCTGAACATGCCAAGCCCGGACAGCTTCACGTGGACATTGGGGAACGTCGCCACCGCGGTGAGCGCCGCACGCCATTGATCGATCATTTCAGGCGAACGGTCGGTGAGCATGCCGGCGTGCAGCAGGATCATCGGCACATTGGGAAATGCCTTGATCAACTCGACGGCATATTGCGCCTGGCCGGCGAACACCTGTAATTCGAAGCTCAGCCCGAATTTCTCCAGCAGCGCGAAGCCGCGGCGGAATTCCGGCATATTGCAGAAATCCGGCCGGCTGACATTCTGCCGGCGCGGATGGCTGTCCCAATAGAGCTGCTGGCGCACCCCTCGCAGATTGGGAAATTGTTTCTGTGCTTTCAGCTTGGCGTCAAGATCGGGATCGGTCAGGTCGACCTGGCAGCAGATCCCGTGCGGAAAGCCATGCTGGTCGGCGATCGATTGCAGCCAGCGCGTCTCGTCGAGCGCGCGCGCAAGCCCCCAATTGGCGGTGACGTGCACCGATTTTATGACGCCCTGCGGCGTCACGTCGCTGATCCACTCCTCGACCGGATAGTCGCGGCGCAAGCCGAAATAATCGCCAAACATGCGCCGGATCGGCGGATCGGCAAGCCAAGGGATGTCCTTGCGCAGCCAGATGTGGTGATGCGTGTCGATCACCGGTCCATTCCAAGGCGCCATCTTTTCCCCCGAATATTCGGTCACAGCGAGCGGACTATTTTCACCACCGCATAGGTCAAGACTTTAAGTTCGTCGGCCGGGATGGTGAAGGCGGGCGTCAGATAAATCACCTTGCCGATCGGGCGCACAAACGTGCCCTCCGCGACGAAGCGTGCGCGCAGCGCGTCGAGATCATCGATGCCCGCCAATTCGACCACGCCGATGGCGCCCATGACACGCACGTCCTTGACGTGCGGCAGGCCGCGGCAGGGCGAGAGCCCCTCCTCTAGCGCGGCCGCGATGGCCGCGACCTCATGCAAACGCGGCTCGGTTTCGAACAAATCGAGCGAGGCATTGGCGGCAGCGCATGCGAGCGGATTGGCCATGTAGGTCGGCCCGTGCATCAGCGCCTTGTCCGGATCGTCCGACCAGAAGGCGTCGAACACTCTCTGCGTGGCGACTGTTGCGGCAAGCCCGAGCGTGCCGCCGGTCAGCGCTTTCGACAGCGCGATAATGTCGGGCACGACGTCCGCCGCGTCGCAGGCGAACATCGTGCCGGTGCGGCCGAAGCCGGTAAACACCTCATCGAAGATCAGCAGCAGATCATATTTGCCGGCGAGCGCGCGCAGGTGTTTTAGTACTTGTACGTCATGAAAGCGCATGCCGCCGGCGCCTTGAACCAAAGGCTCGATAATGATGCCGGCGAGATTTTCGCTATAGCGCGCAAGCACCCGATCGAGCGTGGCAGCGCTCGCCTCATCTTGCGGCAGATCGACCACCGGATGACTCGGCAGCAATTTCGCCAATATCGAATGCATATCGGCGTCGGGATCGCACACCCCCATCGCCCCGGCAGTATCTCCATGATAGGCGCCTTTGAAGCTGAGAAACCGCGTTCGGCCGTGCGCTCCTCGGTTGATCCAGTATTGCTGCGCCACCTTCAGCGCCACCTCGACGGCGACAGAGCCGGAATCGGAAAAGAACACGCGGGTAAGATCGCCGGGCAGCAGCGCTGCCAATCGCTGCGCCAATGTAAAACCCTGCTCATGCACGAGCCCGCCGAACATCACATGCGGCATTTGTGCAAGCTGCCGCTCGACCGCCGCTCGGATGTGCGGGTGGTTGTAGCCGTGGCAGGCCGTCCACCAGCTCGCGACGCCGTCGATCAATTCGCGCCCATCGGCGAGCACGATGCGCGAGCCGCGGGTGCCGACGACCGGCAGCGGCGCCGCCGCCGTCTTCATCTGCGCATAGGGCCGCCAGACGTGCTCGATCCCGGCCTTATACCAGGCCGGGGCCCTCGTCTTTTCGCTAGTATCGGCAGCCATTTAGCGCTTCCTTACGGCCCAGCCGCCGGCATTTAGCCGGTTGTGCTAGGTAAGGTCACCATGCACTCACTCGATCGGTTCGCTCAAGCCAAGCTGGCGGATTTGCAGCGCCGGCACCGGCGCCGCGCGCTGAGCGAAACCTTGCGCGAGGATGGCATTTGGGTCGAGCGTGACGGCAAGCGGCTGTTGTCGTTTTCCTGCAACGACTATCTCAACCTCACGCAGCATCCGGCGATCAAGCGCGCCGCGATCGCCGCGGTCGAGCGCTGTGGCGCGGGATCGGGGGCCTCGCGGCTGGTCACCGGCAATCATCCGCTCTATGCGGAGCTCGAAGCGCGCCTCGCCAAGATCAAAGCGACAGAGGCAGCCGTGGTGTTCGGCTCCGGCTACCTCGCCAATGCCGGCATTATCCCTGTGCTGATTGGGCGCAACGGTCTAGTGCTGGCGGATGAATTATCGCACGCCTGCATCTTCGCCGGCGCGCAACTCTCGCGCGGCAGGCTGCTCACTTTCCGCCACAACGATGTCGCGCATGCGCGGTCGCTGCTCGCGGAGCATCGCGGCGCGCACGACCAAGCGCTGATCGTGACCGATGGCGTCTTCTCCATGGACGGCGATCTGGCGCCGCTCGCCGCATTGCTGGCGCTCGCCCAGGAGCGCGATGCTTGGCTGATGTCGGATGATGCCCACGGGCTCGGCGTGATCGGCGGCGGGCGCGGCTCGTGCTTTGCCGGGGGTGAGCACGTCGCGGTGCCCTTGCAGATGGGCACGCTGTCGAAAGCCGTCGGTGCTTATGGCGGCTATCTCTGCGCCTCCGCGCCGGTGATCGAATTGATGCGCAACCTTGCCCGCACATTGATCTATTCGACAGGCCTGCCGCCGGCGATCGTTGCCGCCGCCATTGCCGCCCTCGATGTCATTGAGGGTGAGCCCGACTACGCTGCGCTCCCCGTGCAAAAGGCGAAAGCCTTCACTCGTCTCACCGGTCTGCCCGAGGCGCAGAGCCCGATCGTGCCGGTGATCGTCGGCGAGGAAGAGGCAACGCTCGCCGCCTCGCGCCTGCTCGCGGAACAAGGCTTTCTCGCTGCCGCCATCCGGCCGCCGACCGTGCCGGCCGGCACCGCTCGGCTGCGGCTGACGTTTACCGCCCAGCATTCCGATGCGGAGATTGAGCGCCTGGCGGATGTGGTCCGAACGAAGATTTTGGCGGCTTATAATGTTAGTGCGGCGTTACCCATTCTTCACCTCCCCTCTTGAAGGGAAGGTCGACCGCGAAGCGGTCGGGAGGGGGGTAAGCAACAACGACCGAGCGTGTCGCTTACCCCCCTCCCCAACCCTCCCCCACAAGGGGGCAGGGAGCGCGCCGCCCGCATGGCGGGGTCGACGGGCACGGCACGTTTCATGACCGCCTATTTTGTCACCTCAACCGGCACCGATATCGGCAAGACCTTTGTCACCGCCGGGCTGATCCGCCATTTGCGCGGCGCCGGCGCTGCGGTCGACGCGCTCAAGCCGGTGGTGAGCGGGTATGACTCCTCGGTCGTGGAGACCAGCGATCCGGCGGTGCTACTCGGTGCGCTCGGACGGCCGGTGAGTGCCGACGAGATCGCGCGCATCGCTCCCTGGCGCTTTCGCGCGCCGCTCTCGCCTGATCTCGCCGCCGCGCGCGAAGGGCGCAGCATCGATTTCGAGGCGCTGATCGACTTCAGCCGGCGCGCGGTCGACGGCACGAACGGGCTGCTATTCATCGAAGGAGTCGGCGGCATCATGGTCCCGCTTGACGGCCGCCGCACCGTGCTCGATTGGATGGCCGTGCTCAACATCCCGCTGCTCTTGGTGGTCGGCGGCTATCTCGGCACCATCAGCCACACCCTCACAGCGCTCGATGTGCTCAGTAAGCGCGGGCTCACGCTCGCCGCCATTGTGGTTTGCGAAAGCGAGCGCAATCCGGTCGAGATCGATGATACCGTTGCCAGCATCGCGCGCTTTGCCGAGGGCGTCGACGTGATCGGCTTGCCGCGATTGCCGGCCGGCATCCACGAGCACCCAGCCTTCGTGCGCATCGCCGCACAGCTGTAGCTTCGGCGCATTTGCCGCCGCCGATCAATGCAACGCCAAGATGGTTTCGATCATCGCTTCGAAATTGACCACGCCGTGCAGCAGCATGGTCAGGATCGTCGAACCGCTCGCCCAGCGCAGCCAGCCGAACAGCACGCCGATGGCGAATTCCTGCGACATCACATACCAGTCGTATTGCACATGCAGCATCGCCCAGATGAGCGCGGTGACGATGATCACCGGCCAGACGTCGCGCGGCTCGCGCAGCCAGCCGCGAAACAGGAAGCCGCGAAACAGCGTCTCCTCTCCGATCGGCGTCACCACCACGACGGCAAGCCACAACAGCGGCAGCGATCCCGCGGCGCTGGCACTGCTGTAAAGATCGTTTTGGAAATTCGGCACGATGGCGCGACCGAGCAGCCAGGTCAAAGCGTCTGCGATCACAAGCAGGGCGACGACAGCGCCGATGCCGACCAGCACCTCGCCGCGGCGCGGCAGCACCAGGCCGAGATATTCGAGAGCGCCGCCGCCGGTACGCGCGGCAAATAACACCAGCAGGGCAACCTGCACTGGCGCCGAAATCATGATGAACAGGCTGATGGCGGTGCCGTCTTTGCCGAGGTCGGGCAAATGCTCGACCCCACCGCCATAGGCAAGCGTCAGCACCGCCAGCGCGACGATCTCGCCGGCCGCAAGCGCAATGACCCCGAGGCCGAGCGTGGCCAGGCGTCCCCAGGGCTGCATGCGTTTCCTTGGCGCGTATTAAGGAATGAGTATCGAGGCGCCGGTGGTGGCGCGGCTTTCCAGATCCTTGTGCGCCTGGGCAGCGTCTTTGAGCGCGTATTTTTGATTGATCGGAATCTTCACCGCGCCCGAGCCGACCACGTGAAACAGGTCTGCGGCGCTCGCGAACAGGTCTTCGCGCTTGGCGACATAATGGTTGAGTGTCGGACGCGTGGCGAACAGCGAGCCCTTGTTCTGCAGCAGGTTAATGTTGAAGGCTTCGATGACACCGGAGGCGGCGCCAAAATTGACGAAATAGCCAAGCGGGCGCAGGCAGTCGAGCGAGCCCGGGAACGTGGCCTTGCCGATGCCGTCATAGACGACGTCGCAAAGTTTGCCGCTGGTGATCTCCTTGACCTTCGCTACGAAGTCCTCGTCGCGGTAGAGGATGACGTGGTGGCAGCCGTTCGCCTTGGCGAGCGCAGCCTTGTCCTTGGAGCCGACCGTGCCGATCACGGTAGCGCCGAGATGATCGGCCCACTGGCAAAGGATCAAGCCGACGCCGCCGGCCGCTGCGTGCATCAGCACGACGGTGCCCTTGCCGACCTTGTAGGTACGGTTGACCAGATATTGCACCGTCATGCCCTTAAGCATCATGCCGGCCGCTTGTTCGTAGCTGATATTGTCGGGCAGTTTCACCGCGCGGTCCGCCGGCACCAAGCGTTCCGCCGCATAGCCGCCGAGCGGGCCGACATAGGCGACGCGGTCGCCCACCTTGAGATCGGTGACGCCGGGGCCTACCGCGCTGACCTCGCCGGCGCTCTCGTTGCCGGCAATGAACGGCATGCCGACGGGCGACGGGTACATGCCCATGCGGAAATAGCAGTCGATGAAATTGATGCCGACGGCGTGCTGCTTGATCTTGACCTGCCCCTGCCCTGGCGCCGGGATGTCGATATCCTCATAGGTCAATACTTCGGGACCGCCCACTTTGTGCACGCGCACTGCCGCGACCATGTTTCACTCCCTCAAATAACGACGAATTGTTGGTTGGATCGAATTCGGCGGCGATCATAGGCGGCCGAACGCCAAGCGCAAGCAGGGCTCCCCGCGCCGAGACCTGCATTTGGCTACCGCCCACCCGAGACATTGAGCACGGCGCCGGTGATGTAGGAGGCCGCGTCCGACAAAAGGAAAAGGATCGCCTCGGCGATCTCGTCGGGCTCGCCCGGGCGGCCCATGGGCAGCTGGGGGGTGATGCGCGCGAGCCGCCCCGGCTCATGGATTTCCGTGTCGGTCGGCCCCGGGCGGATGGTGTTGAAGCGGATGCCCTCTTTCGCCACCTCACGCGCAAGCCCGACGGTGAGCGCGTCGATTCCGCCTTTGGCCGCGGCGTAAAAGACGTATTCGCCCGCGCCGCCGGTGACGCTCGCGATGGAGCCCAGCATCACGATCGAGCCGCCCGTCCCGCCGAGGGCGGTCGACATCCGGCGCACCGCCGCGCGCGCGCACAGAATGCCGCCGTAGAGATTGACGTCAATCACCTCGCGCACGGTAACAGCACTGACGGAGTCAAGGCGCGACAGCCTGCCGGGAATGCCGGAGCTGTGCACGAAATGCGTGATGGTTCCGAGCTCGCGCGCCGCCGTGTCGAACACGCGCTCGATATCCTGTTCGATTGCCATGTCGCCCTGGATGGAAACAGCCTTGCGCCCGGCTGCTTTCACCGCGGCGACGACATTTGCCGCGGCTTGCGCATTGCTTTTGTAATTGACTGCAACGTCATAGCCGCGAGCGGCGGCCCGACGCGCGGTCGCGGCGCCGATGCCCCGGCTGCCGCCGGCGATGAGCAGAACAGGCATAAAATTATCTCCGATCTATCAGCGGCGGGAGCGCCGCTTGCGACGGGCGAGCACGTTGAAGAATTCAACCAAAGCCGCGAAGGCCATGGCGGAGTAAATATAGCCGCGCGGAATATGGAAGTGGAACCCATCGGCTAGCAAGGCGGCGCCGATCAACAAAAGAAACGCCAGCGCCAGCATCTTGGTGGTGGGATGCGCCTCGATGAAGCCGCCCACCGGGCCGGACGCCGCGAACATTACAATCATCGCGATCACCACGGCGGCGATCATGACTTCGAGATCGTCGGCGAGACCGACGGCGGTGACGATGGAGTCGATCGAGAACACCAGATCGATGACCGCAAGCTGGGCAATCACAGCCCACAGCGCGCGGCGGTACGGCGCGGCGGCGTTCTCTTCGGCTTCGCCCTCGACCTCGCCGTGAATTTCGTGCGTGGCCTTGGCGATTAGGAATAACCCGCCGCAGATCAGGATGATGTCACGGCACGAGAATGACACTGACGCGAGCGCAACAACCGGCCGCGTCATGCCCATGATCGAGCTAAGCGAGGCAAGCAGTAGCACCCGGAAAATGAAGGCGAGCGATAGGCCGATGCCGCGGGCCAGGCGCGAGCGCTGCGCATCAAGCCGCGCGGTCAGCACGGCGATAAACACCAGATTGTCGATGCCGAGCACGATCTCGAGCGCGGTCAGCGTCAGCAATGCGGCCCAGGCATTGCCGTTGGTCAAAAGATCGAGCATGTCAGGCGGCTTTGCGGAATGCGCCGGCGATCAGGAAATAGAGGCCGATCAGCGCGAGGGGCACGGTGACATAGCCTCCGGGCGAGAGGTCTTGCAGCACCGCCAATAGCGCCAGCGCCCCCCAGGCGCCGAGCAGCGCGATATTGAGCGTGCGCAGCCGCTTGACCCGCAGCGGATGGACAAAGCTGATCGGCGCAAAGGTCAAAGCCGCGAGCGCGATGATGGCCGTTGCGCCTAGCCACGGCAACGGGGCGAGCAGAAAGAGGTAGAAGGCGGCGAGGTTCCACAATCCGGGGAAGCCGCGGAAATAATTGTCGTGGGTCTTCATCTCGCGGTCGGCGAAATACAGCGTGCCGGTCATTACCACGGTAACCGCGCAGGGAATGGCGGCAAGCGGCGGCAGCAACCCGCTGGCGGCGATCGCGTAGGCCGGGACAAAAACATAGGTGACGAAGTCGACCACCAGGTCGAGCGTCACACCGGACCAGCGCGGCAGCACCTCGTCGATCCTGAACGCACGCGCCAGCGGCCCGTCGATGCCGTCGACGATCAGCGCCAACCCAAGACAGAGAAACATGGCCGCCCATTGCCCGTCGGTCGCCAGGATCAGCGCGAGCAGCGCGAGCGCCGCGCCACAGGCGGTGAGGATGTGAACCGCGAAAGCGCGAACGCTTGTAAAGCTCGCCATGAAGCTATTGTACGCGCATATCTTTGCGAAAACCGGCGCCGCGTTGGCCGAATTTGCGCTATTGGTTGCCCCAGTCGAGCTTGACGATCTCGGCTGACTTGCCAGTGAGGTTCCAGTTGCGGCCGAAGCCGCGAAAGCGCGACTTGTCGGCGCGCGAAACGATGATGTCGGGGCCGACCCAGTATTCGCTGTTGCGGATCACCACATTCTCCCCCGGCTGTTTGCCGCGCACCGGCGTTATCGCGCCGTCGACATATTTCTCGATGCGCACGATGCGGGTGTCGCCGCGCGTCTCGTAGGTGATCGGCGCCTGCCGTACGCCAAGGAACTGACCGACCAGGATCGAGAGCAGATGCGTGGTGCCGCCGACGCGGCCGGTGAAAATGCGGGTGAGCCCCTTTACCGCCTGAATCGGCGCCTTATCGTCGATAAACAACGCGGCGGTCCAGTTGCCGCGCGACATGATGCCGGGCAGGTCCATCATCAGCCCGGCCTTGATGCCGGATAGATCAACCGTATCGAAGTGCCCGTCGTCGATGCGGATGCCGGCCCAAGTCTGGCAGCGGTCCTCCGTCGGCGGGTGTTCGCCGAGCGACAGCACGCAGGGACAGAATACCGTGCAACTGCACGACAGCGCCATTTCGCCTTTCAGTGTCCAGCTTTCCGTCAACGCATCACCCCTGTTCAAATTTGGCGGCCGGCCAATGCGCGGCGAAAGCCGCCGCCACAAAAGCGATACCGGCCGCGAGCAACACCGCGCCGACCGCATGACTAAAGCGCCGGCCGTTCAGCATCTTCTCGATCGTCATGACGACGCCGAGCGCCGCCATCCAGATGACATTCATCACGCCGACCGCGAACATCACCAGCATCATCGCCCAGCAGCAGCCGACGCAATAAAGCCCCTGCTTGAGACCAAGACGGAACACACCGCGCGGCGTGGTTTCCCAATGGGTGAACAGGAACGGGAACGGCCGCTGGCATTGCCTCAGACAAGCGTGCTTGAACTCGGAGAACTGATAGACACCGGCGGCTATGAAGATCGCCCCGGAGAACAAACCGCTCGCCGAAGCCATGCTCGCGTTGAGCAGCGCTGCGCGCGTCAGCGCCAGTTGCGCGAGCGTCGCCACAAGCGCGAAGCCGAACCAGACGGCGGTATAGCCGCCGGCCAATACAAAGGGCGATACCACCGAGGCACGCTTGCGCGCGGCGGTGTCGGCGATCTCGGCATAGCTGAAGATCATCGGCGCCGCGCTCGGCAGCATCATGGCGAGCACCATGGCGCCCCACATCAGGGCAACCAGCGCGATCGTCGTTGCATCAAAGGTGCCGCTGCCGAATGCGGCGCGGCAAATCGCTTCAAATGCGCGCGGCAGAAAATCGAAAACGCTCATGCCCGGCCCGAACGCGCTTGCCGGGTCGGCGCTGCCGGCTACCATTAGGCCGAGATAGAGCCAACCCAGTCCGGTGAGCGTGACGACACAAGTGGCCGCCAGCCATTTCGGGCGCGCAAACAGAGCGCTCAGCCGGCTCTCCGCTGGCGAAAGGTGCGTCAGGCTGCGGTCGGCCGCTTCGGTCATCGGGACCCCTCAAGGGTGTGCATAGCGCATCGCGCCGTCGGGCGGTATCGGAAGCCTTTCCGATGGTTTCCGTGAGCCTTTGGCGCATGCTAATGCAGTTAACGTCAAAACAAAGCGAGCGTATTGATGCCGGACAAATATGGCGATGGGCCCGGTGCCTTTGTGGTTGGACGGGGCCCCGCCGGCCTGACCGCCGCGATTACGCTCGCCGTCGCCGGCATTGCCACCGTACTCGCCGGCAAGCGCCCCGCGCCGGCCGATAATCGCACTACCGCCCTGCTCGCCGGCTCGGTCACCGCGCTCGATGCGCTCGGCGTCTGGGAACTTTGCAAAACGCAGGCTGCGCCGCTGCGCGTCATGCGCATCGTCGACGACACCGGCCGGCTGTGGCGGGCGCCGGAGGTGAAGTTTGCGGCCGACGAGATCGGCCTTGCTGCTTTTGGGTTCAATATTGAGAACCGGCATCTGATCGCCGCGCTCGAAAGGCGGGCGCAGGCGCTGCCCGAGTTGCGCCTGATTGACGATGCCGTCATCGGCATTGCGCCGGGCGCGGAGGCAGTCGCGGTCACGCTTGCGGACGGCGGAAGCTTACAGGCGCCGCTCGTCATCGGCGCCGACGGCCGAAACTCGCTCTGCCGGCAGGCCGCCGGCATCGAGATCGACGAACGCCGCTATCGGCAAGTCGCGCTCACCGTTTGTCTCGCGCACAGCCGGCCGCATCATGACAGCTCGACCGAATTCCACACCAATCGCGGCCCGTTCACGCTGGTGCCGCTGCCCGGGCAACGCTCAAGCCTCGTCTGGGTGTTGGATCCATTCGAAGCCGAGGCCATTGTCGAGTACGATGATGCGGAGTTGTCGGCTGAGATCGAGCGCCGCGCGCATTCCATTCTCGGCAAGGTCACGGTCGAGCCGGGACGCGGCCTGTTTCCGCTGTCGGTCGCTACCGCTCGCCGTTTCGCCGCCAAACGGATTGCGCTGATCGGTGAGGCCGCCCACGTCATTCCGCCGATCGGTGCGCAGGGTCTTAATCTAGGCCTGCGCGATGCCGCGACCATCGGCGAAATCGGCATCGCCGCGCATCGCCATGGCCAGGACATCGGCGGCGCCGAGGTGCTGGCGCGTTACGATGAGATGCGCAGCGCCGATGTCGCGGGCCGCACATTAGCCGTCGACCTGCTCAATCGCTCGCTGCTCAGCGATTTCTTGCCGGTGCAGGGCGCGCGCGGCTTTGGCCTTTATTTGCTCGATCGCATTGGTCCCTTGCGCCGCGCCGTCATGCGCGAGGGCGTGGCGCCTGCCGCCGCCCAGCCGCGGCTGATGCGCGGCGAGGCGCTGTAGCAAAGCCCAGCCCTACCGCGGAAATGGGCACACTTGGCGCGAGCTTTGCATTGCTCTAAACGGCAGACTGCCTTTTGGAGGATGGCCGGCCGTGAAGCCCCCGCGTCAATTTTTTGCCCCCCTCGCCATCAGCGCGCCGGCCCCCATGCGCGAACTCCCGGTGCGGCTGGAGCGCATGATCCATTTCGTGCCGCCGCATGTGGAAAAGCTGCGCGCCAAGGTGCCCGATCTCGCGCGCCAGGTCGATGTGGTGCTGGGCAACCTGGAAGACGCCATCCCGGTCGAGGCCAAGCACGCGGCGCGCACGGGCTTCATCGAAATGGGCAAGGCCGTGGACTATGGGCCGACCGGATTATGGACGCGCATCAACGCGCTCAACTCACCCTGGGCGCTTGATGATGTCATCGAGATTGTCGGCGCTGTCGGCAACAAGCTCGACGTCATCATGCTGCCCAAGGTCGACGGCCCTTGGGACATCCACTATCTCGACCAGTTGCTGGCGCAGCTCGAGGCTCGGCACGAGATCAAGAAGCCGATCCTGATCCACGCGATCCTGGAGACGGCGCTGGGCGTCAACAATGTCGAGGCGATCGCCACCGCCTCCCCGCGCATGCACGGCATGAGCCTCGGGCCCGCCGATCTTGCCGCCTCGCGCGCGATGAAGACGACGCGGGTCGGCGGCGGCCATCCCGAATACAAGGTGCTGGCAGACGCGCATGGGGACGCACCTCGCGCGGCGTTCCAGCAAGATCTATGGCACTACACCATTGCGAAAATGGTCGACGCCTGCAGCGCCGCCGGCATCAAGCCGTTCTACGGGCCGTTCGGCGATTTCTCCGATGCGGCCGCCTGCGAGGCGCAGTTCCGCAATGCCTTCCTGATGGGCTGCCTCGGTGCCTGGTCGCTGCACCCCTCGCAGATCGGCATCGCCAAGAAGGTGTTCTCGCCCGACCCCGGCGAAGTCGCCTTCGCCAAGAAGATCGTCGCCGCCATGCCGGACGGCGCCGGCGCGGTCATGATCGACGGCAAGATGCAGGACGATGCCACCTGGAAACAGGCCAAGGTGCTCATCGACCTCGCCAAACTGGTGGCCGCCAAGGATCCGGATATGGCGGCGCGCTACGCGCTGTAACGGGAGGTCTGGCTAATATCGCGGCGATGTACTAAATGGGCACTGCCATGAATAAAATTCGCGTCGCCAAATACAAGATCGGCCAGGTGGTCAAGCACCGCCTCTATTCGTTTCGCGGCGTGGTTTTCGATATCGATCCGGAGTTCGACAATACCGAGGAATGGTGGCTGTCGATCCCGGCCGAGGTGCGGCCGCGCAAGGACCAGCCGTTCTATCATCTATTCGCGGAAAATGCGGAGAGCGAATACATCGCCTATGTTTCCGAACAGAACCTGCTGCCAGACAATTCCGACACGCCGATCCGTCACCCGCAGGTCGCCGAAGCGTTCGACCGCGACGACGATGGCGGCTACCGCCCGCGCAATCACCAGGTAAATTGATATCCGCATAATCGATTCGGATTTGGTACGAATAAATCAAAGGCGCGGGACCGGCCCGCGCCTTTGTTTCATAGCGACATAATAGCCATCATTTCTTTTGCGTCGCCGTCGGCGCCTGCGCAGTCGGCTGCTGGGCTTCGAGCTTCTTGCGCGCTTCTTCCGCCTTCTTTTGCAGCTCGCTTTGCAACTTCTGCTGCTGTGCTTCGAACGCCTTCGGATCGACCGGCGGCCCGTCATAAGCCTTGGCGAAGTCGGCCAACGGCATCGGCAGGCTGATCGGCGTGCCTTGCATGTTGATTGCCTGCACCGTGAGCATCTTGCCCTTCTTGAGCTGCGCGATGGTGTCGGCATTGACTTCGTAGTCGGACATGCAGCCGACCGGGAAGCAGATCGAATAAGGCGCGGTCGCCGGTGTTCCCTGGTCGATAATCACGCGCGTGCCGTGCTGCAATTGCATGCCGAGCGGCACGGTGACGCGCAGCAATTTGCGCTGGTCGCCTTTGGGCTCGAACAATTGCACGATGGCGACGGGCATGCCGTTTTCCAATCGGCCGTCCTTGGTGATGACGCAGATCTCCTTGGCGTTGGCTTCTTTGCCTTTGCCGCACACTTTCATCCACGGCGAATACATGAGCTGCGGCTGTTGCTCGGTGGGCGCGGCCGCTTGCTGGGCCGGCGCGGGAGGCTTGGCCGGCTGCGCCTGTTTCGGCGCGGCGTGGGGCTTGGCCGGCTGCTTTTTCTCGGCCGCTTTCGGCTGCGCCAGCGCCTGTGGCGCGACGTACAGCGTCGCGGCCGCGGCCAAGGCAAAGCCCGCCAATGTGGCCGTCAAAGCCCGACCCAAGGGCCGGGCCGATACAATCCGATAATCCATGCAGCTGTTCCTTTGTTATCCCCGTTCGCGGCCCCTGGCCGTTCGGGAACGGGCCCGTCGCCGTGGCCTCTCTGGCGGCTCTCTCTGCACTAAATGCGGCGACAGCGTGACCCCGGCTCCCCCGAGCCTGATAGCCGAAATCGCGCCTGCAATAAAGCCACGAATGCCGACAAAATGCAGCTTACGCGATCTAACGGCGCGAGAGCGTGCCGAGGGTGTGGAACACTGTGGTAAATTGCGAAAAATCGGAGCCGAATCGCATTCGACGCTTGTCCGCCTCCCCTGCTCTCGATAGCGCAGCGACGGTGTTCAACCCATCCCGTCGTGCGGTCGTGATCGGCGCGCTGCTCGCCGGCAGCGGCCTCATGCGAAACGCGCGCGGGGCGGACGCACATCATGCCATCGCCATGCATGGCAAGCCGGCTTGGGGTGTCGGCTTCAGCCATCCGACTTACGCCAATCCAGCCGCGTCGAAAGGCGGGCGCTTTACGCAAGGCGTGCTCGGCACATTCGACAGCCTCAACCCGCTCATCGTCATGGGGCTGCCCGCCGCCAACATCCGCAACTATGTGATCGAGAGCCTGCTGGCGCGCGGCTATGACGAGCCGTTCACGCTCTACGGGCTGCTCGCGCGCACGGTCGCGACCGATGCGGCGCGCAGCTTTGTGACCTTCGATCTCGATCCGGCCGCGCGCTTCTCCGACGGCAAGCCGGTCACGCCCGAGGATGTGATCTTCTCCTGGCAATTGCTGCGCGACAAAGGGCGGCCCAATCACCGCATCTATTATTCCAAGGTGGTCAAGGCGGAAATCGTTGGCCCACGCGCCGTGCGCTTCGATCTCACCCGCGCCGACGACCGCGAGCTGCCGCTGATCCTCGGCCTGATGCCGGTGCTGGCGCGCCACGCCGTCGATCCGGCCAAATTCGAAAATACCAGCTTCGAGCCGCCACTCGGCACCGGGCCCTACATTGTCAGCGACGTGAAGCCGGGCGACCGCGTCACGTTCAAGCGCAATCCGCAATACTGGGGCCGCGACCTCCCGATAAACCGCGGCCTATGGAATTTCGACGAAATCCTTTTCGACTATTACCGCGACGGCGACAGCTATTTCGAGGCATTCAAGAAAGGCCTCTACGACGCGCACGTCGAGACCGATCCGAGCCGCTGGCAGACCGCCTACAATTTCCCGGCGCTGCGCGAAGGCAAAGTGGTCAAGGAAGCATTTCCCTATGGTCTGCCCAAGGGCATGCTGGGCCTGGTGATGAACACGCGCCGGCCGGCCTTTGCCGACGTGCGCGTACGCGAGGCGCTCAACTATCTGTTCGATTTCGAGTGGCTCAATCACAACTATTTCTTCGACCTCTACACCCGCACCGCCAGTTATTTCGACGGCTGCGAATTGTCCGCTCACGGCGTACCGGCCAATGCGCGCGAGCGCGAGTTGCTGAAGCCTTATCCGAACGCGGTGCGCGCCGACATCATGGAAGGAACCTGGTCGCCGCCGAAGACCAACGGCTCGGGGCGCGACCGCAATGCCTTGCGCCGCGCTTTCGCGCTGTTCCGGCAGGCCGGCTACGGACTCAAAGGCACGACGCTGACACATCTGGCGAGCGACCGGCCCTTCATTTTCGAGATTCTCTGCGGCACGCGCGACGAGGAGCGCCTGGCGCTCGCCTACGCGCGCAGCCTCAAGCAGGCCGGCATCGACGCCCGCGTGCGCAGCGTCGACGCGACCCAATTCGAACGCCGGCAAATCACGTTCGATTTCGACATGATGCAATACCGCTGGGAGCAATCGCTCTCGCCCGGCAATGAGCAGCTGTTCTATTGGGGTTCGGCGGCCGCGAGCGAGGAAGGCAGCCGCAACTACATGGGGGTCAGGTCGAAGGCGATCGATGCCATGATCGCGTCCATGCTGGCGGCGGTAAAGCGCGACGACTTCGTCTCCGCCATCCGCGCGCTCGACCGCGTGCTGCTGTCCGGCTTCTACGTCATCCCGCTCTATTATCCGCCGGCGCAATGGGTGGCGCGCTGGACGCGGATCGCGCATCCGCAACACACTTCGCTGTTCGGCTATCTGCCGGAAACCTGGTGGCGGACGAGCGCATGATCCTGGGCGACGCCAAGAGCGCCGGCGGCGCCACCCTCGATTGCCTGTTCCGCCGCGCCGGCGTGCGTCATCCGGACGCGATCGCGCTGATCGATCCGCCCAACCGCGCGGCATTTACCGATGGCGCGCCGCGCAAGCTCACTTATGCGCAGGCCGACAGGCTGATCACCGCGTTTTCTTCGCGGCTGCGCGCGCTCGGCCTTCCGACCGACGCCGTGGTGGCGCTGCAACTGCCTAATACGGTGGAGAGTGTGCTGGCGCTGCTCGGCGTATTGCGCGCCGGCATGGTTGCCGCGCCCTTGCCGCTGCTTTGGCATCGTCAGGACGCCGTTGAGTCGCTGCGACCGATCGGCGCCAAGGCGATCGTCACCTGCGCGCACGTTGGATCAACGGCGCAAGCCGAGATCGCCATGCAGGTTGCGGCCGACTTGTTCCCCATCCGCCAGGTCTGTGCCTTCGGAGAGAATGTGCCAGACGGCGTGGTGCCGCTCGACGACCTCTTCATGAGCAACGCGCACAACACCAGCGCCGTTACGCGTGCCGCCAACCCGCCGGCCCACGTTGCTGTCGTCACTTTCGACGTCACCGCCGGCGGCATCGTGCCGGTGGCGCGCAATCATGCGCAGCTTATCGCGAGCGGGCTGGGGCCGTACTTCGAAGCCCGGCTGCAACAAGACGCGGCGCTGCTTTCGACCATACCGCTCAGCTCATTTGCCGGCATGGCGCTCACGCTGCTGCCTTGGCTGTTGAGCGGCGGCACGCTGGCTTCGCATCATGGCTTCGAAGCCGACGCCTTCGCCGAACAGATGCGCGCGCAGGCCTTTGATGCAGTCGTGCTGTCCGGTTCAACGGCGGCGCGCATCGCCGCCGCCGGACTGCTCGACAAGGTGAAGTGCGTGATGGCGCTGTGGCGTGCGCCCGAGCGGCTTGCGGCGGGAGGCCGCTGGAATCACGGCGCGCAGCTGGTCGACATCGCAAGCTTCGGCGAGCTTGGCCTGCTGGCGATGCGCCGCGATCCCAATGGCGTAGCGGCGCTTATTCCCTGCGGGCCGATCAGCGCGACGCGCGACGCCAGCGATGCGCTGCCGGTGATCGAGACCGCGCGCAGCGTCGGCGGCACATTATTGCTGCGTGGACCGATGGTGCCGACGCTCGCCTTCCCGCTCGGTGCCGAGCAGGGCGACGGACCGCATCTTGCGCCCGACGCCAACGGCTTCCTCGATACCGGCCAGCCTTGCCGCCCAATGGCCGACGGCCGTGCCCTGCTGATCAGCGGCCCGCCGCCCGGCATCGCCACGGTCGGCGGCTATCGCTTGCGCACAGGCGAGCTGGACCTGCTGGCGGATAGCCTGGAGGCCACACTCGCCGTCCTGCCGCAGGAATTGACCGGCCAGCGGCTCGCCGGAAGGGCGCCCGAACCCGCGGTGGTCCTCAGGCAATTGCGCGAGCGCGGCGTCAGCCCCCTGATCGCCGGGGCTTTCGGCAGGCCTAGTGAATCGGACGCGGCGTAGTTTTTCCTTGTTATTGACGGGGTATTAACAGCCGCCGGTTAGACTCGCGCGCCCTGTAACTTGCGTATGCCGCGCGCCATGTCGCTTCAAGGTCCGCTGATCTTGGTCGCCGAACAACCGGCGCCCGACCTGGTGGCAGCGCTTTCTGCGGCCGGCGCCTTCCCCGTCGTCGAGGCCAATTGGGCCGACGCCGTCAGCGCTTTCGCCGAGGTGAAACCGGTCGCGGTGGTGATCGCCGAGCCGGGTCCGCCGTCGGACAAAGCCGCGGCACGCGAGCTTTCCCGACAAGTCGCCTCAGCGGACGGCGCAATCGTGCCGGTCATCGCGCGCGTCCTGGACGACAAGGATGCCGCGCTGCCGATCGCGCTGCCGAACGATGCATCGCTTCCGGCTGAGCGGCTGACCATGCGCCTGCGGTCAGCGCTGCGCGTGCGCGCTTTGCACGCGACCGTGCTGCGCCGCATCGAGATGTTCGATCAGCGCGGCGGCAAGTTGCCGGAATTGCCCGTGGGCGACGCGCTCGACGACGCCACCGTCCTGATCGCCGGCCGCGGGCCGCTCTACCCGGCGCTCAGCGTCGCTATGGGCGAGCAGGTTGGCATGCTGGGTGCGCTGAGCGTGGAAACCGCCGCCCGCCATCTCAATGCGCGCGACATTGACGGCATCGTGATCGGCGATGGATTTTCGCACCGCATGGTCGAAGCCTTCCTCACCGTGCTGGCGCAGGACAGCCGCTTCCACCACATCCCGGTGGCCGTCATCGGCGCGGCCGCGAGCGAATTCGCTGCCACTTTGCCGAACGTCGATCACGTCTCCGCCGAGCCGGCGCGCGTGGTCTCGCGCATGCTGCCGTTGGTGCGGCTGCACGCCTTCGAGCGGCGGCTCAAGCGCGTGCTCGCCTCGCTCGATGCCGGCGGCATGTTCGATCCGGCAACCGGCCTGCTCACCCGCGCGGCCTTCTGGCAGGATCTCGGCAAGGCGGTGGCGCAAGCAAGCGACCGGAGCCAAGCGCTGTCGCTCGCGCGGCTTTCCTTCGATGGACCGCTTGATGCGCGCGCCAGCCTCGACGCCGCGCGCCTGCTGACGCGCCTTACCCGCAATATCGACTTCGCCACCCGCGAGCCGGACGGCGAGATGCTGATCGCATTCACCCAAACCGATTTGCGCAGCGCCCATGTCATCGCCCGCCGCATCGCCGGCGTGCTGAAGAACACATTGCTGGCGCCGCATAGCGGCCGCGCCAGGATCACGGCCAATGTCACGCTGGCGACGCTGAAAGCCGGCGACACGCTCGACAGCCTGATGCTGCGGGTGATGGGCGATAGGCCGGTTGCCGCGGAGTAGCGGGAGGCATAGGTTCTCCCTTGTCATTCCGGGACGGCGCGAAGCGCCGGCCCCGGAATCCAGATGCAAATTCAAGGCTTGGTTCTAGATTCCGGGTTCGCGCCTTCGGCGTGCACCGGAATGATAACAAATCGACAGGAGCCCGCCATGCCTCAGCCCGTTCGCATCGATGTCGTCTCCGACGTGGTCTGTCCGTGGTGCTTCATCGGCAAGCGACGCCTGGAAAAAGCGATCGCGCTGGCGCCCGACATTCCGGTCGAAGTGCATTGGCGGCCTTATTTTCTCAATGACTGGATTCCGCGTGGGGGCATATCGCGCGAACAATATCTGACCACCAAGTTCGGCTCGCCCGAGCGATACAAGGGCATCGCCGGGCGCGTCTCGCAAGCCACGGCGGATGAAGGCCTCACTTATGCGATCGACAAGATCGGACCGCAGCCCAACACGCTCGACTGCCACCGGTTGATCCGCTGGGCGGAAGGCATCGGCAAGGCGGCCGAGATGAAGCAGCGGCTGATGGACCTTTATTTCACCGAGGGCGCCGATCTCACCAACCGCGCCGTACTGGTGCAGGCGGCCGCCGATCTCGGCCTCGATCCCGAGGACGTGCGCGCCGCGCTCGACAGCGACCAGGACGTCGCTGAGGTCGAGCGCGAGGCGCAATCGGCCAAAGAGGCCGGCATCGACGGCGTGCCCTGCTTCATCTTCGGCGGCAAGTTCGCGGTCTCCGGCGCCCAGGCGCCCGAATATCTGGCGGAGGCAATCGAACGCGCCGCGCGGGCGCAGCAGGCGGCGGAGTAGCATTGTCCGGCCGTCGGGATGCTTTCGCGGGGACGAACGGAGTGTTCACGCCGCCTTGGCTTGCTGGGCAATCGACGCCAGCCGGCGCAGAATCAAAGTGGTGCCCTTGAGCCGCTGCTCGGGCTTCTGCCAGTCTTCGAAGAACACGATTTGCTGGCTCTTGACGTCCTTCGGGTCGTTGCGCATGCGCACGTCCGAGCCCTGCTCGCGAATATAGGCGATTAGCCCCTCCGGATTGGCAAAGATGTTGTCGCGGAACGAGAGCACCACGCCCCGCGGACCGGCCTCGATCTTCTCCACATTGGCGCGGCGGCTGAGCGCCTTGATCGCCACCACCTGTAAGAGATGCTCGACCTCGCGCGGCAACGGCCCGAAGCGGTCGACCAATTCGGCGGCGAAGCTTTCAATCTCGCGCTCGTCCTCGATTTCGGCGAGCCGCCGGTAGAGCGCGAGGCGCACCGACAGGTCGGCGACATAATCCTCGGGGATAAGCACCGGCGTGCCGATGGTAATCTGCGGCGACCAGCGGTCGGCGACCGGCTCGGCTATGCCGGCCCTCAGGCTGAGCACCGCCTCTTCCAGCATCTGCTGGTAAAGCTCGAAGCCGACCTCCTTGATGTGGCCGGACTGCTCCTCGCCCAACAGATTGCCGGCGCCGCGGATATCGAGATCGTGCGAGGCGAGCTGGAACCCGGCGCCGAGCGTGTCGAGCGATTGCAGCACCTTGAGCCGCTTTTCCGCCTGCGGCGTGATCGGCTTGCCCGCCGGCAGCGTGAGCAGCGCATAGGCGCGCAGCTTGGCGCGCCCGACCCGCCCGCGCAGCTGATAAAGCTGCGCCAGGCCGAAGCGGTCGGCGCGATGCACAATCAGCGTATTGGCGGTCGGAATGTCGAGGCCGGACTCGATGATGGTGGTCGACAGCAGCACGTCGTATTTGCCGTCGTAGAAGGCCGACATGATGTCGTCGAGCACGGTCGGCGGCATCTGCCCGTGCGCCACGGCGACGCGCACTTCCGGCACGTTCTTATCGAGGAAATCCTTGGCGCCGGCGAGATCCTCGATGCGCGGGCAGACATAGAAGGCTTGCCCGCCGCGATATTTCTCGCGCAGCAGCGCTTCGCGCGCCACCAGCGGATCGAACGGCGACACGAAAGTGCGCACCGCTAAGCGATCGACCGGCGGCGAGGCGATGATCGACAAATCGCGCACGCCGGTGAGCGCAAGCTGCAAGGTGCGCGGGATGGGCGTCGCGGTAAGCGTGAGCACATGAACCGAGGAGCGCAGTTGCTTGAGCTTCTCCTTGTGGGCGACGCCAAAATGCTGCTCCTCGTCGACCACGAGCAGGCCGAGATCCTTGAACTTGACGCCCTTGCCGAGCAGCGCGTGGGTGCCGATGACGATATCGACGCTGCCGTTGGCAAGCCCCGCCTTTACCGCGTGCAGCTGCGAGGCCGTCACCAGCCGCGAGGCATGCGCGATATTCACCGGGAAGCCGCGGAAGCGCTCGGAGAAGGTCTTGAAATGCTGACGCGCCAGCAGCGTCGTCGGTACCACCACGGCGACCTGCTTGCCGCTGAGGGCGGTGATGAAGGCGGCGCGCAGCGCCACTTCGGTCTTGCCGAAGCCGACATCGCCGCAGATCAGCCGGTCCATCGGCCGGCCGGCGCTAAGGTCCCTGACGGTGGCGTCGATGGCGGCGAGCTGGTCGTCGGTCTCTTCGTATGGGAAGCCGGCGCAGAACTCGTCATAAGCCCCGTGACCGACGCTCAAGCGCGGCGCCTCATGCAATTGCCGCTCAGCGGCGATCTTGATCAGCTCGCCGGCGATCTCGCGGATCCGGCTTTTCATACGCGCCTTGCGCGCTTGCCAGTTGCCGCCGCCCAACCGATCGAGCTCGACGCCGCTTTCCTCTGAGCCGTAGCGCGACAACAGGTCGATGTTCTCGACCGGCAGATAGAGCTTGGTGTCTTCGGCGTAATGGATTTCCAGGCAGTCGTGTGGCGCGCCGGCGGCCTCGATCGCCTGCAGGCCGGTGAAACGGCCGATGCCGTGATCGACATGCACCACAAGATCGCCGGGCGCGAGGCTCGTCACCTCGGCGATGAAATTCTCTGCCCGTCGCGAGGCGCGGCGCGGGCGCACCAGGCGATCGCCAAGAATGTCCTGCTCGCTGATGACAGCGGCGTCGGTGGTCTCGAAGCCGGATTCGATGCCGAGCACGGCGAGCGCGACGGCGTGCTTGGGCAGCGCCACGGCCTGCGGCCAGGAGGCAACCGGGCTGAGATTGTGCAGCCGGTGGTCGGCGAGCACGTGGCTCATGCGCTCGCGCGCGCCTTCGCTCCACAATGCGATCGCCACCCGCTTGCCGGAGGCTTGCAGGTCCATCACGTGTTCGGTCACCGCCGAGAAGACGTTGGCATTGGGCTCCGCCCGTTCGGCCGCAAAATTGCGGCCGGCGCGCGCGCCGATGTCGATGACGTTGGCGGCATCCGGCACCGCGAAGGGCGTGAAGCGCGCGAGCGCCGAGGTGTCCAAGCGCTCATGCCATTCGGCCTCGCCGAGATAAAGCCGCTCCGGCGGCAGCGGCTTGTAGGTCGGCGACATGCCGTCCTTCAGCGCCTCGCGCCGGGCTTCGTAATAATCGGCGACGGTGGTGAGACGCTCGCGCGCGGCGTCCTCGTCCAACGGCTCGAGCGCGACCGGCGTGTGCGGCAGATAATCGAACAGCGTCTCGAGCTTGTCGTGAAACAGCGGCAGCCAATGCTCCATGCCGGGATAGCGGCGGCCCTCGCTCACGGCTTCATACAGGAGATCGTCTGGCGCAGCGGCGCCGAATTGCGCAACATAGCCGGTGCGGAAGCGGCGGATGGTCTCGGTGATGAGCTGGAATTCGGCGACCGGCACCAGATCGAGCGCGCGCAGATCGTTCTCGCTGCGTTGGGTCTGCGCATCGAAGGTGCGGATGGTCTCCAGCGCATCGCCGAAAAAGTCGAGCCGCACCGGCATATCCATCCCCGGCGCAAACAGATCGAGAATGCCACCGCGCACCGCGTAGTCGCCGGGCTCCCGCACGGTCGAGGCGCGGATGAAGCCATTGAGCTCCAGCCACTCGATGATGCTGGCCATGCCGGTGACATGACCGGGCGCGAGCGACAGCGCGTGCGTGGCGACGAAATGGCGGGCCGGCACGCGCTGGAGCGCGGCGTTCACGGTGGTGAGCAGCAGCGAGGGTCGGTCGCGGCCTTTGGCGCGCGTCAGCCGCGACAGCGTGGTCATCCGTTGCGCCACCACCGAGGCGTTGGGCGACACGCGGTCGTAGGGCAGGCAATCCCAGGCGGGAAATTCCATCACCGCGATGTCCGGCCCGAAAAACGCCAGCGCGCGCGCAAGCTGCGCCATGCGCTGGCCGTCGCGGCAGATCACGCACAGAGAAACCGCCGGCGGGTGTGTGCGCGCGGAAATTGCACGCGCAAGATCGGCCAGCACCAGGCCTTCGGCGCCGTCGGCGACCTGCGCCAGGGTCAGCGGCTTGCCGGGATGCAGGCGTTCGGCGGGGGATTTCGTATTCACGGGACGGGCGGTGCTTCACTATGAAAGCCGCGCAGACGGCGGAACAGCGTGCTGTCGATTTCAGCCGGCGCGGGCTCGGCGCCGCTCACCCAGGCAAAGAACTGTTGGTCGGGGATTTCCAGCAGCCGCTCGTATTCGTCGAGCTCGGCATCGCTCAAGCCCGCAAGCTCGGCATCGGCAAAGCGGCCAAGCACTAGATCCATCTCGCGAATGCCGCGATGCCAGGAGCGGAACAGCAAACGCCGCCGGCGCCGGTCCAGCCCTTCGCTCGAAAGCCGCGTTCCGCTCAACCCTGTTCTCCAACGCCAAAAACCCGGACGGGCCGGGCGGGGAATATATAGAGGGCTTAAGCGCTGCTGTCAGGGTCTTGCTTTGCACAGGCCCGGATTGCGTCGCCTTGGCGCGCAAGCCAGCATGTCAGCGATGCGCCCGCCGGTTCTCAATCCCCTGTTCGCCTCGCTGACCAGCCTGCCCGGCATAGGGCCTCGGCTGGAGCAACTCTACAAACGGCTACTCGACCGCGACGCGCCGCATGTCATCGATCTGCTGTTCCATCTGCCGTCAGGCGTGATCGACCGGCGCGCACGGCCGAAGCTGCGCGAGGTCGTGCCCGGACAAGTCGTCACCGTCGCGGTGACCGTCGACAGCCACCGCCCGGCGCCGCGCAATCGCCCGCGCGCGCCCTATCAGGTCTATTGCAGCGACGAAACCGGCACCCTCACGCTGACTTATTTCAACGCGCGGCGGGAATATCTGGAGAAACTGCTGCCGGTTGGAGCGCTGCGCTACCTCTCTGGCACCGCCGAATTCTACGACGGTATGCTGCAGATGGTGCATCCCGACCGGGTGGTCGACGAGGAGGGCTTTGCCGAACTGCCGCTGGTCGAGCCGGTCTATCCGCTCACCGAAGGCCTCTCGCTCGGCAACGTGCGGCGCGCGATAGATGGCGCGTTCGCCCGCCTCCCCGCTCTGCCGGAATGGCAGGAGGAAAGCTGGGTCTCGCGCGAGCGTTTTCCGAGCTTTGCCGACGCGCTGCGCCATCTGCATCGGCCGGCCGAGCCGCGCGATGTGGCGCCCGAGAGCCTTGCCTGGACGCGGCTGGCCTATGACGAATTGCTCGCCGGCCAACTCGCGCTCGCGCTGGTGCGCGCGCATATGCGCCAGCCGGCCGGCCGCGGCAGCGCCGGCGAAGGCCGGTTGCGCGCGCGTATCCTCAAGGCCCTGCCCTACGCGCTCACCCATTCGCAGCAAAAGGCGCTCGACGACATCGTCAACGATCTGGCTTTGCCGCAACGCATGCTGCGGCTCCTGCAAGGCGATGTCGGCTCCGGCAAGACCGTGGTGGCGCTACTTGCAGCCGCGACCGTGATCGAGGCCGGCCGGCAGGCGGCCTTCATGGCGCCGACGGAAATTCTCGCCCGCCAGCATCTCAACACGATCGCGCCGCTCGCCGAAGCTGCCGGCCTGCACGTCGCCATCCTCACCGGGCGCGAGCGCGGCTCCGCGCGCAAGGAGATTCTCGACCGGCTGGCGCTCGGCGATATCGATCTATTGCTCGGCACCCATGCGCTCTTCCAGGAAGAAGTCGCGTTTCACGATCTCGCTTTGGCGATCGTCGACGAGCAGCACCGCTTCGGCGTGCATCAGCGCCTGGCGCTGGCGCAGAAGGGTGAGGCCGTCGACGTGCTGGTGCTCACGGCGACGCCGATCCCGCGCACTTTGGTGCTCACCTATTTCGGCGACATGGACATATCGGAGCTGCGCGAGAAGCCGCCCGGCCGCCAGCCGATCGACACCCGCACCGTTCCGCTCTCGCGCATTGCCGAGGTCGAGGAGGCGGTCGGCCGCGCGCTCGATGAAGGCAAGCGCGTCTACTGGGTGTGCCCGCTGGTCGATGAATCCGAAAAGATCGATCTCGCCGCGGCGCAAGCGCGCTACGAGGAGTTGCGCCAGAGATTTGGCGAGCACGTCGATCTCGTGCATGGTCGCATGAAAGGCGCCGAAAAGGACGCGGCGATGGAGCGCTTCGCCGCCGGCGAGACCCGGCTGCTGGTCGCCACCACGGTGATCGAGGTCGGCGTCGACGTGCCGGAAGCGACCATCATGGTCATCGAGCACGCCGAACGCTTTGGTCTCGCCCAACTGCACCAATTGCGCGGCCGCATTGGCCGCGGGCCAGGCCATTCCACCTGCCTGTTGCTCTACAAGGCGCCGCTCGGCGAGACGGCCAAGGCACGCCTCGCCATCCTGCGCGAGACCGAAGACGGATTCCGTATCGCAGAGGAGGATTTGCGTTTGCGCGGCGAAGGCGACGTGCTGGGCACGCGCCAGAGCGGCCTGCCCGGCTTCCGCGTTGCCCGAATCGAGGTGCACGGCAAGTATCTCGGCGCCGCCCGCGACGACGCGGCGCTCGTACTTTCGCGCGATCCGACGCTCACCACGCCGCGGGGCGAGGCGCTGCGGCACTTACTCTATCTGTTCGAAAAGGACGAGGCGATCCGGCTGATCAGGGCGGGATGAGCCGCTTCACGCGTTGCCGGCGAGCGGATCGGGACCGTAGCGGTTGGCGCCCGGTGTTCCCCGCATGCATGCCCAGATCAGTAGCAGGATCAGTCCGATGACGGTCAAAGCGATGAGCGTCCACCAGCCGGTCCGGTCGAGGTCGTGCAAGCGGCGGATGCCGACCGCCAAGCCCGGCAGAAACAGGATCAACGACGTTAGCGCGCCGATCGGCCGCGGCTCCGCATATGGGAAAATAGCGGTATCGAGTATTCCGGAAGCGAGTGCGACGAGGAAGACGAACAGCACCCAGTACCAATATTCCGATCGCGACGCGCGGCCCGCGAAGGTCACGTAATTGCGAAAGCCGGATAGAATTGCGTCCTGAAACTCCATCGCCCATCTCCCGAGGTCAAAACGCTGACAAATGTGGAGACGCTAGACAGGCGCTATGCTCTATCCAACCGTTTCCGTCTTGCGCGCCGCTTCCGCCGCGCGTGCGGTGGCGGCCAGCGCCGCGAGCTTCTTATGATTGTCCTTGTCCGGCTGCACCATGCCCGCCGAGATCAAGAGCGACATCGCGTTCTCCACCGAGATGTCGAGCTCGATCAACTCCTTGCGCTGGATATAGAAGAAAAAGCCGGTGGTCGGGTTGGGCGTACAGGGCAGGAAGGCGCTAACATAATCCTCACCCGGCATCCGCTCGGCGAGTTCGCCGCTCGGCGGCTGCGACAACAGCACCAGCGACCACATGCCTGGTGACGGAAATTCCACCAGCGCCACCTTGCGGAAGCTCGAGCCGGTCTTCGAGAACAGCGTTTCGAAAACCTGCTTCATGGTCTTGTAGATCGGCCGCACGATCGGCATGCGGTTGAGCAGACCCTCGCCCAATTCGACCAGCGTGCGCCCGACCAGGTTGGCGGTGAGGAAGCCGAGCAGCGTCAGCACTAGGAAGGCAATTACCAGGCCGCTGCCCGGGATCGGCCACGGCAGATAAGTCTCCGGCCGGTAGACCGGCGGAATGAACGGACGCACGAAGCCATCCACCCAGGTGATGAAGGCCCAGGTCAGGTAGGCGGTAATCGCCAACGGACCGGTAATCACCAGGCCGGTGAGGAAATAATTGCGGATACGGCCGATAAAGCCGGTATGCGGCACCACGACCTTGGCGGCGTCGGACACGTTATGATTGTTGTCGATCTCGACCATGGTCCCAGTCTATTCCACCGTGACCGATTTCGCGAGGTTGCGCGGCTGGTCGACGTCGGTGCCGATGGCGGTTGCGGTGTGGTAGGCGATCAACTGAACCGCGATGGCATAGACCAAAGGCGTGACTGTCGAAGCCATGTCGGGCAGCGTCAGCGTCTGCAGCGAGTCGACAGTTGCCTCCTTGGCGCCTTGCGGGTCGGTGATCAGAATGATCTTGCCGCCGCGCGCGGCCACCTCCTGCATGTTCGACACCGTCTTCTCGAACACGCGATCGTAGGGCGCGATCACGATCACCGGCATGCTCTCGTCGATCAGCGCGATGGGCCCGTGCTTGAGTTCGCCGGCGGCATAGCCCTCGGCATGGATGTAGGAGATTTCCTTTAGCTTCAGCGCGCCTTCGAGCGCAATCGGGAAACTGGTGCCGCGCCCGAGATAGAGCACGTCGCGCGTCTTCGCGAGATCATGGGCGAGCTTCTCCACCTGCGGTTCGAGCGCCAGCGCCTGCGCCATCAGCCGCGGGGTCTCGATCAGCGCATGCACCAGCTTCTGCTCGTCGCCATCCGACAACTCGCCGCGAGCGCGGCCGGCGGCGATGGCGAGGCAGGCGAGAACGCTGAGCTGACAGGTGAAGGCCTTGGTCGAAGCAACCCCGATTTCGGGGCCGGCCAGCGTGGGCATGATCACGTCGCTTTCGCGGGCGATGGTCGAGGTCGGGACATTGACCACCGAGAGCACGTGCTGCTTATGCTCCTTGGCGTAGCGCAATGTCGCCAGCGTGTCGGCTGTCTCGCCCGACTGCGAGATGAAGATGGCGAGATCGCCCGGCTCTAGCGGCGCGCCGCGATAACGGAACTCCGAGGCGATATCGATCTCGACCGGCAGCTTGGCGAAGCGCTCGAACCAGTATTTCGCCACGAGCCCCGCATAATAGGCGGTGCCGCAGGCCGAGATCGAAAGCCGCTTGAGTTGCTTCCAGTCGAAGGGCAATGGGCCCGGCAGCTCAACACTTTCGCTCACCATGTTGATGTAACGCGCAAGCGTATGGCCGACCACCTCCGGCTGCTCATGGATCTCTTTGGCCATGAAGTGTTTGAAATTGCCTTTGTCGACCATTGCGGCCGAAGCGGTTGACTTGATCACGGGACGCTCGATCACATGCCCCTGCCCGTCATGGATCTCGGCACCCTTGTGGGTGAGCACCGCCCAATCGCCGTCTTCCAGATAACTGATGTTGCTGGTGAAGTGCGCGAGCGCGATGGCGTCGGAACCGAGAAACATCTCGCCATCGCCATAGCCGATGGCGAGCGGCGAACCTTTGCGCGCGCCGATCATTAGATCATCCTCGCCGAGAAACAGGAAGGCGAGCGCAAAGGCCCCGCGCAATTGCTTGAGCGCCGACGCGACCGCCTCGACCGGCGGCTTGCCGTGTTTGATCTCCTCGGTGACCAGATGGGCGACTACCTCGGTATCGGTTTCGCTGGCGAATTTCACACCGCACTTGAGAAGCTTTTCGCGCAGCTCGCGAAAATTCTCGATGATGCCGTTATGCACCACCGCCACCCGGTCGGTAGCATGAGGATGAGCATTCAGCTCCGTAGGGCGGCCGTGGGTCGCCCAGCGGGTGTGCCCGATGCCGATATTGCCGGCGAGCGGCTCCCGCTCAAGCCGTGCCTCAAGTGCATGGAGCTTACCCTCGGCGCGCCGGCGCCCGAGCTTGCCGTGATCGAGCGTAGCGATGCCGGCCGAGTCGTAGCCGCGGTACTCGAGGCGCTTAAGCGCATCGATCAGATGCCCGGCGACCGGCTCTTTCCCTATGATTCCGACGATCCCGCACATCCGGGAGGGACCTCTATTGCCATATCGCTTTAGCCGGTTCGGCTAAGTCAAGCGGAATCAGAGCATATTTCGCTGCGAGGCAAGCCGGCCGGCACCGGCCTGTGCGTAAAGCGGACTTTTACGGCTTTTTCTTGCGCGAGGCAGCCCGCTGCCGCAAGCGCTTTGCCCAACCTTGCTTAATCGTCAGATCCGGCCGCGTTAACGCGAGTGCGTCTGGCGGCACGTCCTTAGTGATCACCGAGCCGGAGCCGATATAGGCCCCATCACCCACCTTGACCGGCGCCACCAGGGCCGAATTGGAACCGATAAACGCGCCTTTGCCAATATCCGTGCGGTGTTTGGCCACGCCGTCATAATTGCAGGTGATGGTGCCGGCGCCGACATTGGCGCCCTCGCCCACCCGGGCATCGCCGATGTACGTCAGGTGATTGGCCTTGGCGCCGGCCTCGATCGTGGCCTCCTTCACCTCGACAAAATTGCCGACATGCACATCGCTGCCGAGATCGGCGCCCGGCCGCAGCCGCGCGAACGGGCCGACGCGCGCGCCCTTGCCGACATGCGCGCCTTCCAGATGCGAAAAGGCACGGATGGTCGCGCCATCTTCAACGACCACGCCCGGCCCGAACACCACATGGGGCTCGACGGTGACGTCCTTGCCGAACTTGGTATCGGCGGAAAGAAACACCGTCTCGGGCGCTTGCATGCTCACACCCGCCTCCATGGCGGCGGCGCGCAGGCGCTGCTGCAGCACGGCTTCGGCTTGCGCAAGCTGCACTCTGGTGTTGATGCCGCGCAAATCGTCCTCCTCAGCTTCGATTGCCACCGCCTTCAAACCCATATCGCGGGCGATGGCAACCGCGTCGGTCAAATAGTATTCGCCCTTCTTGTTGGCATTGCCGATCGCATCGAGCATGGCGAGCGCTTCGTCGCCGGCGATGGCCATTAGACCACCGTTACAAAAATCGATGGCCCGTTCCGCCATGCTGGCGTCACGCTCTTCGCGAATGGCGAGCAATTCATCGCCTTGCGTCAGCAGACGCCCGTAGCCCGTTGGATCGGCCGGCCTGAAGCCGAGAACCGCGACGGCCGCGCCTTTCGCCAGCGCCGCACGCAACGCCGAAAACAAATGCGGCCGCACCAGGGGCGTGTCGGCAAACATGACCAGAATGTCATCGGGCTTTCGCGCGATCGCCTTGCGCGCCGCCAGCACTGCATGCGCCGTGCCGAGCCGCTCATGCTGCACAAAAATCTGCGCCTTAGCCGCGACCCCCTTGGCTTCCGCCTCAACCGCGTCCTCTCCCGGCCCGATCACAACCGCGATCTCGTTGGCGCCCGCATGCATCGCCGCGCGCAGTACATGGCCAAGCAGGCTGCGGTTGGCAAGTTCATGCAGCGCCTTGGCGCGCGAGGAGCGCATACGCGTGCCCTCGCCGGCAGCCAGCACGATCGCAAGGCACGTTCGCCGGCCCATGATGCGCTTTCGTTGATGGCGTCGCCGCATGTCGCCCTCATAGCCGAGCCGCAGGTTGCGCAAAAGGCTTGCTTGACGCGATCCCAGCGAGTCGATCGGGATTCTGCTAAAGTTTCCGTTGATTCGCCCGGCGAGGATTTCAATGGCAGAGACCGCTGTCGCGCCCGAAGTTGTGGCGCCAGAGGCGCCCACGCAGCAAAAGCCGGCAAGGGACAAGCGCGTGCTATGGCGGCTCGGCCGCTGGGGCGCCGTCGCTGCGATCTCACTCGCGGCTGCCGCATTTGTTACGCAAACCGAAGGCGGCCGGGCGCGGCTGCACTTGGCGATCGCGCATGCATCAAAGCTTGGCCATCCGATCGAGACCGCTCGCTTTCCGCTGCCCCAACCCCAGGCCGACGACACCGCCGAAATAAGACGCCTCACCGCAGCGGTAGAAGGTCTCACCAGTGACCGTGACCGGCTAGCCGCGCGCTTGGCCAGCCTCGAGCAAAATCTCGACGACATGACCGGATCGATCAAAACGGTGACCGACGCAACCGCCGCGGCGCAGGCCGCTACCGAGGCGATGAAAGCGAAAATCGCTGCGCCATCCGCGCCTCCGCCCGCTCTCCCGCCGGCGATGAATTTTCCGCCGATTATTTCGATGATCGCGGCGCCGCCGGTCGCGGCACCGGGGCCCGGCGAAAGCCCCAAACCATCAATCGCTGTGGGCGCGGCCGACCCCCCGCCTACGGCGACAGTGGGCGAAAAGCCGAAATCGGCTGGCGAGGCTGCAACACAACCGAAACTGTCCGACGTGCCATTGCCGCCGACGACCGTCGCCAGCGCTTCGGACGAACCCGTTGTTCAGCCAGCCCGACAATTCGGCATCGAGATCGCAAGCGCCTCCGATATCGCAGCGCTTCGTCAGCGATGGGCAGCAATAAAATCGAATTATGGGCCCCTACTCGTTGGGTTGCACCCGATCGCCTCGCCGCACCATCGCCGCTCCGGCCATTCGAGTTATCGGCTTGTAGTAGGACCGCTGCCAAATATTGCTTCCGCCGCTGGCCTTTGCAGCCATATCATGACCGCTGGCGCCAGCTGCCAGCCGGCCAAGTTCACCGGCGAGCCGTTGCGCTGATTGGCGGGCGCCGGTTAACTCGGCGTAATCCGCGCCTTTCACGCAAACTGCACCAATGAAACTATTTCTGCCGAGCGCGCGCGCCACCAATGGGCTGCTGATCGTCGGGTTTGGCGCGCTCGGCTACGCGCTCTACATGCGTTACCTGGCGGTCGAGCAGACGCCGGTGGGACTTGCCTGCGCCGCCGGGCTCGATACGTGGCTATGTTTCACGCGAAACATCCTCATTAGGCTGTTCACCTATTCGGTTTTCGGCTCGACTGCTTTGTTAATTTCGGTTCTTAACCTGTTGCGCCCAACCCTTTTTCTGTTGGCATTGGCGCTCGCAGCCGCCGGTCTAGGCCTCGTGCTTTACAACGAGGATCTGGCCGCCCTTGCGGTCGGGATCCTAGTGCTCAGCCTCGCCCGTCGCGCACCCGCGCCAGAGTGACCGCAAGCGCCGCAAGGGCCGCGCAGAGCCAGAGCGACTGCCAATTGGCCAAGCCTTCATTGAGCACGATATAGGGCACCGCCAGCGCCAATATGCCGGCGCTGGCGACCTCGGACGCCGGCCGGCCGCCTTTCTGACGTGGCAGCGCCAGACTGTGCACCAGGAACGGCACCGCGGCCGCCGTGAGCGGCGCGAACGGGAAATCGCGGTAGCGCGGATCGAAAACCAGGCCGAGGGCAACCAGGATCCCCATTACGGTAAGGACGATCAGCAAAGCCCCGGCGAGCCGCGCCAGCGCATCGCGCTCGCGTTCGGCGCTTGGGCCGATAATGCGCCAGAACGGCGGCACGGCCGTGCCGCGCATGATCGCGGCGCTGAGCGCCAGCGGCGCCGCAAAGGCGAGCGTCACCAGTGCCAGTGAGCGGAGCCAGCCGCCGAGACCCAGACTCTCGATCGGCACATTGGCTACGCTCCAACCGATGAGGGCGCCGCCGGCGATGGCATTCGCCATGACCGCCAGGCACAGGCTTGGCGCCGCGCCGCGCCGGCGCCGCAGGAATGCGGCGGCAAACACCAGAACGGCAAAGCCGATGCCGGCTGCGCCCTGCAGCTTCCATTGCGGGTGATTGGACACCGCCTCGCCCCAGACAAACTTGAACGCGCGATTTTTGGCATCGAGCAGTCCCCAACGACCGCCGACGGTGCCTTCCAGCGCCCGCTTCCAGGGCTGGTCGAAGGCTTCGATGATGTTCACGTGAAATTTTTCACGCTTGGCCAGCGCCAGCACGTCTTGAATGACCCGCGCTTGGTTCGCCAGAGACGGCAGCGCGCCCTCGCGCATGCGCCCGGCGCTCGGCCAGCCGACTTCGCCGATCAGCACTTCCTTGCCGGGAAAAGCCGCCGCCACACGGCGGCGGATCGAATCGACATGGGCGGCCGCCTGGTCGGCGGCAATCGGGAAATCCTCCCAATAGGGCAAGATATGGATGGTGATGAAGTCGGCCGCCGTTGCCACCACGGGATTGCGCAGCCAGAATTCCCAGACATCGGCATAGGTCACCGGCTGTTTGATTTGCGCCTTGACCATGAGAAGCGTGTCGACGACCTCGCCCGCCGCCATTTCCCCACGCAGCAGCACTTCGTTTCCCACTGCGACCGCGCGAATAGTGTCAGGATAGCGATTGGCGAGGGCAACCGCAGTGGCGATCTGGTCGCGGTTCTTTTCTGGATGGCCCGACAGCCAGAGCCCTTGGATCACCTGGAGGCCATGGCGGGCAGCAATTCCGGCGATTTGATCGAGACCATTGTCGGTCGAATAGGTCCGCACGCAATCGGTCAGCTTGGCAAGCTTGGTCAGGTCCTCATCGATCTGGGCGGCGCTGACGTGAGTGGTCGGGTCAAGCGGGGTCTGGCCGTCGCGAAACGGCGCATAGGAGAGGCAGTAGAGCTTTTCGCCCGGCTTGAGTGGAGCGTTCGGCATCGGCACCGGTGCGCCGAGCCAAGCCCACAGCGCCGCCACCACCACCGCCGACGAAATGAGGCAGAGCAGGCCAAGACGCATCGGCGGGCCACCATAGGGAACGTTGATGATCGGCTTATAGCGCGGTGCGACGCCTGCCAAGCTCGACCGGCCCCTTAAGCAAAGACCAAAGAGACGCTGGACAAAGGTCCGACTCGGCGTCAAGTTTCATAGGCAACTACCTGATGCCAAAGCCGGATTTTGGCAGAAGGGACGCCTTCCTAGACATCGCCGCGATGCGGTTCAGCAGCTATTCAGGGACGGGTTCGTAGATCAGGTTATGGACGCAGCATATTGCGGCAAACGCCGCATTAGTGACCTAATCCAGTCGCACAGAAGGTTCTGCGGCGGGCGGGGATCTCTCAGCAACAACGACCGGACGATGCGGTTCGTACTTGGTATGCGTCAATTTTGCGCCCTGCTGGTCGCGACCGCATTTATTGTCCTGACAGGGCCCGCCTTTGGCCAAAGCGGCAACGGCAAGCCGCTGGAAAAGAAATCGGCCGCCGAAAGCGCCAAGGAAGCTCAGAAAAAGATCGACGAAATTGCCGAGGCTTCGCGCCTACTGACGGGACCTGCCGGCAACCCGGAATGCGTTTGGCTTGGCCGGCGTGTAGTGACTTTGCTGTGGCGGGATGACCTTGATACCGCCTTCCGCCATCTCGACATGTATGATCGCTTCGGCTGTCCAAGCGCCCACATCCAGGCCACGTTTCGCTGCGTCGTGCGGCAGGGCGATATTGACCCCAAGACACCGGAAACGCTGAACGGGCGCGTGCACGACTGTTGGCTCGATCCCGGCCTCGCGCCGGTCGTCCCGGCCGCAAGCGCGGCAAAGCCGGGTGGAACAACGTCGCGCTGAGCGCGTTCCCTCCCTGCAAAAAAAATTTTTGCCGCGTCATTCGTACGCCTAGGATTTGCCATGAGCGATCATTACGTGAGGATACGCCTAATGCCGAGCTGCCCTGCTCCCAAGCAGGTAGAGCCCCGGCCGAGCCCAGGGGACGGGCTTAAGGGCATGCAATCCTGCCCCGTTTGGTTGTAGCTAAAATGCGCTCCGTCGCTGCCGTCGTCGCCCTTGTGGCGTGCGTGCAGGCTGGCTTGTGGGCTCTGACTCGCGAAACGATCAGCGCGCCCGACGTTAACGGCCAATTGGCCAGCGTCTCCTACGCACCGTTCGGCCCTTCCAGTAATCCCAACGGTGGCGATAAGGCCCGCGCCGAGCAAATCCGCTCCGATCTCGAACTGCTGGCGCCGCTGAGCCGCTCCATCCGTCTTTATTCGTCGACCGGCGGTGTCGAGCTAGTGCCGCGTATCGCCCAGGAATTCGGGCTTCGCGTTACCGTTGGCGCCTGGATTGATAAGCACAAGGAGCGCAACGAGCGCGAGATTCGTTCGGCAATCGAACTCGCCCGTCGCTATGGCGACGTGAACAGCGTCATTGTCGGCAACGAAACCATCTATCGTGCCGATCAAACGGTGCCCCAGCTGATCAAGAAGATCCAACAGGTCAAGCGCGCGGTGAACGTGCCGGTGTCGACCGGCGAAATCTGGAATGTCTGGATCGAGCATCCCGAACTGGTGTCGGCGGTCGACTACATCGCCGCTCACGTGCTGCCCTACTGGGAAGGCTTGACGGCAAGCCAGACGGTCGACCAAGCGATCATGATCTACGACAAGTTGCGCCAAGCCTATCCGGGCAAGCGCATCGTGATCGCCGAGTTTGGCTGGCCGAGCGCGGGCTACAATTACCATGACGCCTATCCCGGCCGCTTCGAGCAGGCCGCCGTTCTGCGCGAGTTCGTCAGCCGCGCCGATGCTTTGGGCATCGAATACAATATCGTCGAAGCGATCGACCAGCCGTGGAAGACCTTCGAAGGCGGCGTCGGTCCCTATTGGGGTCTGTACGATGCCTCGCGTCAGCCGAAGTTCGAATGGACCGGCCCGATTACCGATACCGATCACTGGAAAATCGCCGGTCTCGCGCTGCTGCTGAGTGTGCTGCTGTCGCTGCCGATCCTGACGATGAATTCGGCAAGCCTGCGCCAGACAGCCTTGCTTGCCGGCACCGCCAATATGATAGGCGCCTGGGGTGCCACGCTGTTTGCGTTCTGGGACGGCCACTATTTCGTTCCCGGAGCCGCGTTCGCGCTCGGGCTTGGCACCGCGCTGTTGGTCCCACTGGTGATCATCGCGCTCGCACGCATCGAGGAGATCGCCGCCATTGCCTTCGGCCGCGAGCCGCGGCGGCTGATTGCCGCGCCGTCGTTTTCGCCCCACGTTCAGGCGCCGAAAGTGTCGATCCATATTCCGGCGCATAACGAGCCGCCCGAGATGCTTAAGCAGACGCTCGATGCCGTGGCTCGTCTCGACTACCCGAATTTCGAATGCGTCATCGTGATCAACAACACGCCTGATCCCGCGCTGTGGAGTCCGATCGAGGATCACTGCCAAATGCTCGGCGAGCGCTTCAAATTCGTCAGGGCGGAGAACATGGCGGGCTACAAGGCCGGCGCCTTGCGGCTGGCGATGGCGCACACCGCGGCCGACGCCCAATTCATCGGCGTGATCGACGCCGATTATGTGGTCCGTTCCGATTGGCTCAAAGACCTGGTACCGGTTTTCGCTGATCCGGCGGTCGGCCTAATCCAGGCGCCGCAGGATCACCGCGATGGCGAGCGCAGCCTGATGCATCATGCGATGAACGGCGAATACGCCGGCTTCTTCGACATCGGCATGGTGCAGCGGAACGAATTCAACGCCATCATCGTGCACGGCACCATGTGCCTGATCCGCCGCGCGGCGCTAGAAGCCGCCGGCGGCTGGTCGAGCGACACCATCTGCGAGGACACCGATCTCGGCCTCACGCTGCTCGAGAACGGGTGGCAGGCGCATTACACCAATAAGCGTTATGGCCACGGCCTGCTGCCCGACAGCTTCGAGGCCTATAAGAAGCAGCGGCACCGGTGGGCCTACGGCGGTTTCCAGATTCTGAAGAAACACTGGCGCCGATTCCTGCCCGGCGCGAGCCGCCTCACCTCCGATCAGAAGCGCGAGTTCGGCCTCGGCTGGCTCAACTGGCTCGGCGCGGAAAGCATCGGCGTCGCCGTTGCCATCCTCAATATTCTGTGGGTGCCTATGGTCGCATTCGTGCACATCGCGGTGCCCGATCGCATTCTCACTATGCCGATCCTAGCGAGTTTCATGGTGGCGGTGGTCCATTCCTTGACGCTCTACCGACTGCGCGTGCGCGCCAGCAAGGGTCAATTGCTCGGCGCTGTGTTTGCCGCGATGTCGGTGCAGTGGACGGTCGCGCGTGCGGTCGGCTTCGGCGTCATCAAAGACCACCTGCCTTTCGTGCGCACCTCGAAGGGCGGCGTACGCCGCACCGCGGACTTTCCCGCCTTCTGGGAAGCGGTGCTGGCCGCTCTCTTGCTGGTCGGCGCGGTGGCGCTGATCGAGACGAATTATATGGAAGTCCGTGAAATCTACATCTTCGCCGACGTGCTGGTGGTGCAGAGCGTGCCCTTCGTGGCGGCGGTTATTATGGCGACGATCGAGCGTACCCCATTCAACGACTTCGCCTATTGGCGAAGTCTCGAGGCGCGTTTTGCCGACCTGTTGCCCAAGCGCGCGGCTGAAGCCCGCGCCCCGATCAAGCGCAGCGAATTGGCGCAATAGCGGCGGGGGCGTCAGCCGGCCAGCGCCGTCTCCACGAGCTTCACCCAGTACGACGTCCCATACGGGATCGTGTCGTCGTTGAAGTTATAGGCCGGATGGTGCAAGCCCGCGCTGTTGCCGTTGCCGACCCAGATGAAGGCGCCAGGCCGTTCATTCAGCATGAAAGCGAAGTCCTCGCCGCCCATCATCGGCGGCAGGTCGGTATCGACTTGCTGGGCGCCGGCAATCTCCCTGGCGACGCTCGCCGCAAAATCGGTTTCTCGCTCGTGGTTGACCAGCACCGGATAATTGCGCCGGTAGGTCAGCTTGGCCTTGGCACCATAGGCGACCGCCGTTCCTTCGACCACCTGTTTTAGCTTTCGCTCCAGCAGCACGCGCACGTCTTCGGCGAGGCTGCGCGCGGTGCCGCGCATTTCGAGCGTCTGCGGGATCACATTGTCGGTGTTGCCGGCGTGGAACATGCAAATCGAGACGACCGCCGATTTGAGCGGATCGACATTGCGTGACACGATCGACTGAAGATTGTTGATGATCTGCGCGCCGACCAGAACCGTATCGATACCGAGATGCGGGCGCGCGGCGTGGCCGCCGACGCCCTCCACCTCGATGATCACGGAATCCGTCGCCGCCATCACCGGGCCGGCACGAATGCCGAATTGGCCGACCGGCATGCCGGGATAATTGTGCATGCCGTAGACCTCGTCGATCTTGAAGCGCTCCATCAACCCGTCATCGACCATGGCCTTGCCCCCCGCCCCGCCCTCCTCCGCCGGCTGGAAGATCACAACCGCAGTACCGGCGAAATTGCGCGTCTCGGCGAGATAGCGTGCGGCGCCGAGCAGCATCGCGGTATGGCCGTCATGGCCGCACGCATGCATCTTGCCCGGCATCGTCGACTTGTAGGGCAGATCGGTCGCCTCCTCGATCGGGAGCGCGTCCATATCGGCGCGCAGGCCGATCACCTTTTCCGAGGCGCCCTTGCGGCCATGGATGACGCCGACCACGCCGGTGCGGCCAATGCCGGCGACCACCTCGTCGCAGCCGAAAGCTTTCAGCTTGTCAGTTACGCTGCCGGCGGTGCGCTTGACGTCGTAGAGTAGCTCCGGATGGGCGTGCAGATCGTGCCGCCATTCGGCGATTTCGCCCGCGAGGTCGGCGATGCGGTTGACGATCGGCATGGCACTGGCTCCGTGGTTTGGCTCCGGGTCGAGTGTAGCAAACGGCCTAGAGCGGGCGCGAGTTCAAGATAGGAGCGAAAGGCGCCTATTGACCGGGCACGGTGTCATGCCTACACAGCCCTGCAAATGGTCGCAAAAAGCCTATTCTATGCGTGAGATAGGCGTCGATTTCGCTTAAGATCGTTGTCGCATGGTGACGAGCGCGTAGCTCAGGCGGTAGAGCAACTGACTTTTAATCAGTAGGTCCCGGGTTCGAGTCCCGGCGCGCTCACCAGATAAGGCCCTGATAATAAAGCCAAAAATGAAATATCACCCTCACATCCTTCAGCTTGAAGAGATCGAACACTGAACCGTCCCCAATCCAACGGCATCATCGAGCGGCTGCATCTCACGCCGTTCGATAAGCACTTCCGCGTCGAGGCCGAAGAACTTGGTTCGGAACCCTCGACGAGGTGCAAACTTTTCTCGACGAATATCTTGTTGTCTATAATCAGCGCCGCCCGCATCAGGGCCGCGGCATGAATGCCAGGACACCAGCAACAGCCTTCGTCGAAGGCCAAACCACAACAGAACAAGGAGCACAAACACCCGAAAAGAAAACAACTAAACAAGCCACCTGACGCCGCCCGCTCTTCGCAGCACTGTCAGCCGATTACCCTCTCGGTACAACCATAGGACCTTACAATGTTCATGTAATCATTTGATGACATCACCCTGCCAATTGACAATAGTTGCAATTGAACTTTCGTTTGTTTCTCGCCCATCTATTAGCACAGAACTCAAAATACAGCCGAGATCTTGACGTGGGTCATCCTCACTTGTCGGTTGCGGTTCGCTCATCTCAAGCTCAAACAAGATTGGCTTCCCCTCGAGCTTGGAAATGTCCAGACTCCGCTCGGTTAACTTTCCCCTTTGGAGAAGAATCCTCACAGGCTCGTCACTCACTCCGAGCTGACACACTGTGCAGAATTTACTCGATATTGCGCTCGCATCGCTGAGCCATAACTTAAAAGTAATTTCATCGCCCTCAAAAACTTCAAATGTTGATTTCAAGGACAGCCAACGATCGTCGTACATGCCGGACAAGCACATGACATCCGGTTTCGCCAAGAATTCCTTGTCTAAGGTAAGTTGTTCCGTCGTAGTCTCGCTCGATAAGTTTATAATAACAGGTCCCGCTGTCTCGTTTGACACCAATGTCGCGCTTCCAATAGCGGAGGGCAACGTCGAGAATTGCGACGACCTAACGACCTTTAAAGGTGCAAGCTCAATAAAAAACGGAATGTCTAAACTTCCAACATGAAAGAATTCTTTATCTCGCACCAAATAGAATTCACCTTTGTCCAGAACGAAAAAAAGAAAGATACCCATCTGGACACTTCCTTCCACAGATCGATCCCTAAACCGACAATTACAAACAGCTATAATAAAAAAATGATTGTAGAGTCGCAATGGAATTATCGGACCCCGAACAGTAAATGTACAAACGGAGTCATCGGCCGACAGTGGCTGCCTTGTGGCTGGCAAGAACATGCGGCAGATTGATATGTACGGCGGCGTGCTAAGGATTTGATCGATGAAGACCGTTCTGCTCGGCCCGAAGGGTCAGCTCCGCAATGATATTCGTGCCATAAATAACGAAAAAGGCGAGCCGATAGCGATCCGACCGGTCGATTGCCCGGAGGTTAATCTCGGCGATCGGGATGCAGCTGCTGGCATTTTGCGCGAGCAGGACTTACCATAAAACCGATGAAATCGAGAAGAATGCTCAGGTCGCTTTCAGGATCGATGCGCATCTCGTATAGCTATTCGCAGAAATATGGGCGGAGAAAAAGGCACGTTTTGTCTATGTCTAAACGGATTATGTTTTTGGCAGTCGGCAAAAGAGCCGTTGACTGAGTGCGATGCTAGGGCAACCAATCAATGCTATGGCGCTTCGCAAACCATCGTCACAACAAGGCTTCGAATTGGATTAGCAGTTCGCCGCCCGCTCTTAGCTTGATGGCGCAATTCTGACCATGACTGCATTACGTCAGGCACCTGTTGGCGAGACATCTTCGATGGGCCCTGAACAACACGATCTTGCCGAAATTGTTGCGCTCACAGATGCACCGGCCCCGCTTGATCAGTCGGACCGCAGCGAAGATGATTTTGACGATTCCCTATCGGCTGCAAGTTGGCGTATGCGAAAATGCAGAGCAGCCCGAAATCAAGCGACAATCGCTTGGGCACAGGGACAGGTTACACCGATAATTCCGGAAAGCGTAGCTCCAACCCAAGTTCGTCGAGCGGCCGAGAGCGTTCAAGTAGCCCTGGAACGAGGCCCCGAAGAGCCACTTGATGTTCTCCGCATTCGGCATAATCGAGCAAGTCGAAATCTAATTGCATTGGGTCAGGTGTATGTTGGCAAAGGCCTCTTAGAAGGCTCCGGTGGGCACGACCATACAAAAATTATTGACGTGGAGAATGCGCCGACCTCATCTGATCAGCCGGATCGCTCCGAAAGTAATTTTGATGATTCTCTCTTACCTGCAAGTCAGAGCATGCGAACAAGCAGAGCTGCCCGAAATCTTGCGACGATTATATGCGCGCAGATAAGTCCCGATGGGCCCAATTTTGCAAAATCGATTGGCGTCGGGACAGACCAAAGTTCTTCTGGTCGACTGAACGATGGCGAAAGCATACTTGATGCTTCTCACCTAGCCGCAAATCGCCGCGCCCGAAGAGGCAGAGCCGCGCGAAATCTAACGGCGATCGCGCGCGCACAGGCAGTCGCTACGCACCGAGTTTCGATAAGCACAGCGCAAACGCAACGAAGACCGGCACCGAAGCCCGAAATCATTTCTCGGCTAAATCGCCAGCTTGAAAGTGGTGTTCGAACGAACCGCGCGGTCCGAAATTTCCAAAATCTAGTTCTGTCTGTTTCACAGTATTTCGAAAGCCAGTCGAGTCAAATCACGGAATTCCAATCGCAGCTGGCCGCATCGCGGGCGGGCGCATCCGAGGCCGTGGCATCGCAGATCGCCGGCCCCTACTACCAATCAGATGTCGCTCCTCAATCCCCCGAAAATGCCTATTTTCAAATGAAGACCCGGATATCGGCGCTCCGTGAGCGAAAGAAACAATATCGGCCGGAGCGGCCACCTTCGCTGATTGACGTTTCGGAGAGCGATCTCGCGGCCGCCGCGGCGGAGATCACATTTACAACTTACCGCGAACCGGCCGTCTCTGTGATTATTCCCGTTTACAACAACATCAAGTTTACCATCGAGTGTCTGACCTCGCTTAACCGGCATCGTATTCACGTGCCGCATAAGATCATTGTGATCGACGACGGCTCGAAAGACCTGACGGAAGACCTGATGTCAAAAATGGAAGGCGTTGTCTATATCCGTAATGAGAAGAATCTCGGCTTTCTGCTCAGCTGTAACACGGCCGCTGCTGCGGCGCGGGGGCGCTTCTACCTTTTCTTGAACAATGACGTCCAGGTGACAGAAGGTTGGTTCGAGCCTTTGTGGAACGCGCTTGAGCAAAACGCCCACATTGGTGTTGTGTCTCCTAAACTGCTTTTTCCAAATGGGTTGCTGCAGGAAGCCGGGGCGCGGATTCTCCGCGACTGCCGCTCGGAATTGATCGGTGTCTTCGAAGATCCGAACCAGCCGAGTTACAACTATCCTCGGCTGGTCGATTATGTCTCGGGCGCTTGCATGCTGGTGCGAGCCGAGGTTTTCGAGGTCGATGGTGGTTTCGACACGCTTTACGCGCCGGCCTATTGTGAAGATGTCGACCTCTGTTTCCGTGCGCGAAAGCTAGGATTCGGCATCTTGTATACCCCCGAGTCGGAGGTATTCCACCATCTGAGCGTCACCTCAAATGCCGTCGACCCGGAATACAAGACGCGCCGCGTCACGGTTAATCAGCAGAAATTTTCCCAACGGTGGCAAAGTTCGATCGATGGCCTGAACGATGTCAAGATTATCGCTTTTTATCTACCGCAGTTTCACCCGACGCCCGAAAATAGTCTTTGGTGGGGCCAAGGTTTTACGGAATGGGCGAACGTAACGAAGGCGCGGCCCAATTTCGTTGGACATTATCAGCCGCACCTGCCCGGTGACCTCGGATTCTACGATCTGCGCATTCCGGAGGTCATGGATCAGCAGGCTGAATTGGCAAAACGCTACGGCATATCGGGATTTTGTTATTTCTATTACTGGTTCAATGGAAAGCGAATGCTAGAAATGCCTCTTGAGCGGCTGCTCGAAACCGGCAAGCCTGATTTTCCATTTTGCCTCTCCTGGGCCAATGAGAACTGGACCAAACGATGGGACGGACGAGAGCACGACATCTTGCTGGCCCAAGAACATTCGGATGACGACGATCGAGCGGTCATTCGCGACCTCATTCGATACATGCGGCACCCAAAATACATCCGCATCGGCGAAAAACCGCTTCTCTTGATTTACCGAATAAATTTGTTTCCCGACATTCGTCGCAGCGTCGATATTTGGCGTCGCACCTGTCGCGAAGAAGGTCTGGGAGATATCTATCTGGCCTTCGTCGAGTCGTTCGAGCACGCGACCGCCTTCGAGCATCCGAAAAACTACGGATTTGACGCGTCGGTGGAATATCCGCCGCATGGCACAGACGCGAGAATCGACCCGCCGGGGGAACTCATAAATCGAGACTATCAGGGAGCAATCAACGACTATGCGGATCTCGTGTGTAAATACATCGAACGGCCGATTCCGGGTTATACGCGATTCCGCGGAATCATCCCGTCCTGGGACAATACCGCGCGTCGCCAAAATAACGCGACGCTCTTTCATAATGCTTCACCCGGCGCTTATCAGGCTTGGCTTGAAACAATAATCGCGGATACGCATCGACAAAACTTCGGCGATGAGCGAATTGTGTTCGTCAATGCCTGGAATGAGTGGGCCGAGGGGGCCCACCTTGAGCCCGATCACCGGTTTGGGCACGAGTACCTGCAAGCGACTCTAAACGCAAAAGAGAGCTGGTTGTTGCGATAACAGCATGTCTGGTCGTGTTTGAGTATTGGTGTCGCTTGCCGGGCGGTTTCAGAGGAATTGAATGATAGAAAAGCCTGTAATCGTCGGCCACCCGTTTGCACCGAGCGGAAGGGGCGAGGATGTTCGCGCAACATTCCGTTCGTTCAAAGCCGCCGGCATGAGCGTGTTAGTCCGCGACGTCTATGGGCTGAATAACCCTCGCGATCCGGATTATGTCGCCGAATTTGGCGGCAGCTTGACTCATCATCTCAGCAATCGTGTCAACATTTACTTGCTGAACGGGGACGAGGTCGCCCAAGCTTGGGATCATTTGAGCCGGGAGACGCCTGAGGATTCCTACAAGATCGTTTTTCCGGCCTGGGAGTTGTCGAAATATCCTGCGGACTGGGCGCGCCATCTCGAACGCTTCGATGAGGTTTGGGCGGCGTCGAAATTTACCGGGGAAGGGCTGACGGCCGCCGTGCGCCGGCCCGTGACATATTTGCCGTTGTCCTCCGAAGTTGCGCTTTCAAGCTTTCTCGGAAGGCGTCATTTTGGAATTCCCGAGAGCTCTTTTGTTTTCTTGTTCATGTTCGATTTTACATCCTACATCCATCGCAAGAATCCTTTTGCCGTCATCGAGGCCTATAGCAGATACTTGAAGCGGCATCCCTATCACGACGTCTGTCTGGTCCTCAAATTGAACAACCCGCTTGAGCGGACGAAAGATTTCGAAGAGTTCCAAGCTCGATGCGGATCCTCGGGCGGACGTATTGTTCTCATAGAGAAGACGCTGTCCGATAATGAAACGAAGAATCTGGTTCGCAATTGCGACTGCTTCTTTTCGTTACACCGCTCTGAAGGCTTTGGCCGTGGGCTAAGTGAAGCGATGTTTTTGGGTAGGCCGGTGATCGCCACCTCATACAGCGGCAACGTGGATTTTATGACCCCCGACAGCGCCTGTCTGGTGGGCTACGATCTCAAGCCGGTCGAAGACGGTCAGTATCCTTACGCCGCCGGTCAAGTCTGGGCCGATCCCCACGTCGAGGAGGCCGTGGACTGGATGGAACGCCTCGTGGCCGATCGGCAGCTCGGTCGCAGCATCGGCGAAAACGCCAGCCGCCGGATCAGAAGCCATTTCGGTTATCGGGCGTCCGGGATCAGATATGTCGAGCGGATCATGCAATTAGGGTTGCCCGGGAGCGAAGCCATGTCAGACCTGTCGCCCGACGTCGTGCGAATGGCCTATCGCCTCTTTCTCAATCGGGAGCCGGAGTCCGATGCCATAGTGCAACATTACGTCGGCGCATTTCGCACGTTTCAAGAACTGCGTCGCGAATTCGTCGCCTCCGCGGAGTTTCAGGATTTTCAGAGTTCGATAATGCCGGAAATAAATCGGACATATTGGGGAAAACCGGCGGCTGTGGAAGTCGATGTCCCGCCGGCAACGCTGGCAAAATTAATGGACCGCGTGCGCGCGCAATGGCGCAAACTCGGCGAAAGCGAACCTTACTGGTCGGTATTGTCTCATGAAAATTTCCTCATGCAAAACATGACCAACGAGAAGGTCGAGGCATTTTACGAGTCGGGACGCAGAGCGGCAAATCTTATCGATTTGTTCGAAGAGAAGACCGGCGCACGCGCGCCGCGAGGGGTATGCTTCGAGCTTGGCTGCGGCGTTGGCCGCGTCACCGTCCACCTCGCGCAGCGCTTCGAGCGGGTCGTTGCCGCCGATATATCGCCCGGAAATCTCGCCCTCTGCGAGCGCCAATTGCAACAGCGTGGCATCACGAATGTCGAAACGCTGCTCCTTAAGTCGCCCGATCAACTTTTAACGCTCGCACCTTTTGACTTTTTCTACTCGGTGATCGTTCTTCAGCACAATCCTCCGCCCATACAGAAGCTGCTACTCGAAAATGTCTTGGGTCGAATCGAGAGCGGCGGCGGATGCCTGTTCCAGACGCCCCATGTTTGGCCACAGTACACGTTTGCGGCTGACGCCTTTCTCGCTAGTCCGGAGCAGACCATCGATATGCACTGTTTGCCCAAGCCGATCGTCCTCAAGCTTCTGCAGGACCATGGCTTTCAAATTCGCGACGTTGATGTCGATACATGGGCCGGGAAGTTTGGGTCGTATACGTATTTTGCGACAAGATAAAAGTTGACGGGTGGAAGTTGCGTCTTTCAATGCAACGGGCAGAAGTTTAAAGACAGGTGCGCAGGGATTGGCACTAAGGACGTAACTGATGCTGTTGAGCTGGAGTACGCATTCAAAGGAGATTGCTTCAAATATCAGCAATCGAAAAGGATTCATGAAAATCGTTCTCAAGACAGGAGTTCGTACAACAATGGGTCGCGACGTGTCGTACGTTTCACGAACCGCGCCACGCGTTCGTGCCCTCCGCGGAGTTTCGGGATGTTCTAAGCTCGATGCCATTTTCATGGACGAAATAGGCGGCGCCGGTGGAACGACCAGGCCGCGCTAGCTCGGCCGGTATGCATGACAGTCGAACCAGCCGGTCAACAGTGTTCCGTGCCGCCTCAAATCAAGTATCGCTTGGTAAAGCGACCGGATCTGATCAAAACTGTACCACTCTTTACCGGGCAACTCCTTGCCGAACAAACCCGAGGCATGCACCCACCTGGCCTGCACGTACTCGCCTTCCAGCGGCGGATTTGGAATTGGAAAGGTGTTTAGGATGGTTTGATTGATTAGACGGAACTTCTCGTATCCGATCTTATGCAGCAGTTCGATCGGTTCGAAGGTATGCACTTCGGCCGACATATATTCCGGAATTGTCCGCGCCCCGATGATCGAGGAGAGAAATTTCTCCTCGGATGTTTCGATATCCACCTTGCAAAAATACGGCGTCCCGGCCTGGCGCACCAGTGAAGGCCAGTCGATGGTTTCGACCTCCACGACATTCCCGCGTTTATTGGCAAATTCCCGCGGATTTTGCATCACCCGCGAGTGACCTTGCACCTCGGCATTCGAGAAGAACGTGATCTGCTGTCCCGCTTGGCTAAACGCAGCCTTATGGATAATTGATAAGCGTCCGGTGGTGAGTGGCTCGGCAAAACGTTCTGTCAGTTTGGCGTACACGGCGGGATCGGCTTCGACGCCGAGCACACGGAAGCCCTTGCGAAGATAGAAATCCGTGTCGTTCCCCTCGCTCATACCGATGTCGAATATGAGGTCCTGGTGCACACCGTCACGTGAATCCATTTTTCCACCTATCCAACACCGACATCAGTGAATGCCTCCAAATGAATCCAAGTTCTTTCAAATTCGCGATCTTTCTGCTAGTCAAATTAGCCCGGAAGCGATGCACACGTCATTTTGAGCCAGTAAAACCGAACGCCGACAATGCCGATTCAAGTTTAGAAAAAAGAAGGCGTGGAGGCTTCTCGAGCAAAAACGGTTTCGCCTGAATATTCGTTGGCAAAGCTCTCGGAAAAAGAGCTATCCTCCCACTTCCGCTAACAAGGCGATGCAATGATATTAATGACTCATCAATTAGCTTTTGTTGAAAATCAAGAGGCATGATTGACCAACCTTTTTCCGACTCGTCAATACCGACCCCGTCTGCAAAAATCCCCAAGATGTTTCGGTATACATTTGGCTCAAAGCGAGTCGGTGTCATAGACATATGAGCAGCGACGAGCTTTTGAAGTGGTGTCAACGAACTATTAAGGGCGTCTTGCCCCCTAAGTTCCTCATCTAATTTGATACCGAGACATTCGGAGAACATGCGCTTAAATTGACCAATCATATCGCGATTGTATTGAATTATTATCAGCTCAGCATCGAACTGCGCGGTTATAAAAGAAACAACCTTCTCAAATTCGCCCGGCACCTTAAGGAAGGAACGTAACGAACCTTCAATGCTCGGCATTTGATTATTTTTGGCATTTTGGAAATACAGGCTTTCACAGTATTCAGCAGCGTTGCGCCACGTTACCAAAAAAGTCACTTGCCGTTTGCTGCCAATTTCATGAACGAGCCTTGTAAATTGCTTTGGCTCATCACGAGCCAACGCCCAGAAGGCCTCTGACGAAACGAGAACATCACTTTGTACCTCACTGAGCTCGCTTGCAAGCTCAACTGGCCCACCGAGCTGTGAATTATATCTGGATCGCTCAGCACTGCGTTCCGAGTAAGCCCGATAAATGTTGTGATGTGCCCCCTCAGACGGAACACAGCCACTCCTTGGGTAGTACAAGCCCGCTGCTCCTATAGCGTCTCGAAGATGAAAGAAGAACGATTGGACGCTCTTTGTGCCAGTCTTGTACATACCAATGTGAATTATTAATCTGCTCACTAGCGCGCTCCGAAACACTGATAGCTTATTCAATACCAGTAATGCTCGCTTCTCAGATTTGATTTAGATTTTTTCCCCGATTGCGAATCAGCGAAAATATATCTTTTGGGCATGCATTTATTTTTTTTGACTTTTGAACAATGACCATGGATCGACAAACGCGCGTCTCTGCGATTAGGTTGGTAGATCCTTGCAACTGGATCAGATCAAAGACCAAATTCGTAAGTGCCGGCTTTTGGGCGCCGGGCGCACCAGGACCTTGAAAGGGCGTTTGATGGGACCACGCCCAGTCTTCGATAATGTAGCTTCCGCCGGCCGATAGCCTAGGAAACAATAGTTCGAATGACCGACGCGTCAAAAAGTAATCATGAGATGCGTCGTCAACAACCATGTCCAGTTCGCCACCCAGATCATTTTCCAGTATGCTCGTCAACGCGCGTTCATCGTTTTGCGAGGTACGAAAATGGACATGCCGCGCGTCTCGACGTTTCGTGTAATCTACGAGAGCATCCACCGGTGTCTCCCTGAGGTCTACCGCGCTCATTTTCTTGGGTTTAAAAAGCTTATCGAGAAACACGTAGCCACCACCTTCGAAAATTCCTAATTCCAATAACGAGTTCACTCTAAGTGAGCGCGCTAAATCAAAATAGAATTCGACGAGTTCTCGGTCTTTAACGATCGTAAAGCTGTCCAATTGTGATTTTCGACGGTCCGAAGGTGCGGCGTTGTCGATGTGGAACTCAACATCATCAATCCGGAAGATATCGTTATGGCCTATTGTAACCGAGTTCATATTGGCATCCTATAAACATCATCGTCTCGTACAGTCGCAGTGTCGATTAAGCATAGTATTCATTGACGAAACAGTCCATTGTCGCACTAATAAATACGAATCTCCAGCGTTGCTGCAGGACCTTAGTCCTACTCATGAAAAAGTCGCCTTTGCCAAACAACGCTGGAGCGATCAATAGAGGTTTAACGCGGATGTCTGTGCCTCGTCGCAAAATGGTTATTATCTTTGGTGCCTTTATTAGCATATTGTTGTTCGGGTTTGTTCATGCTGATGAGTTACGCGACCGTAGCTCGTTTCTTCAAGCTGCAATCAATAAAGCTGGCACCGTGATCCTGCCGTGCGGCGAATATCCGGTCAGCAAAACGATTGTGCTACCGAGCAACATTCGCTTGCAGGCTGCGAAGCCGGGATGTGTTGTGATAAAGCAAATGGAGACACTCGCATATTATTCGGAGTTTACACGCCGATGGCGGCGCAACCCGGCTCGGATATTAATTACTAATGCCGACTACGACAATGGCAATTCGAACATAACAGTCCAAGGCATCGTTTTCGACATGACCCGGGCGCGGGTACCTGGCACAAATCACGTTATACAATTCTACCATGGATCGGACTTTCATATTAGTGAAATCTCTTGTTTGGGCGCGAACCGTGCGGGGGATTGCACTGCGATGATTGGAGTTAGCAATGTTACCGTCAGTCACAGCAAGGCAAGCGGTCTGGCTAATGCATGTTGGGATCACTGGGGAGGCGTCGAGGACGCTTTGGTGGAGTTTAACGAGTGTGACGCCGGGAGTAGTCCGGCCTCATATGGCATTCTTTTCACTGGAGCTAACACAGATGCCTCGCCAAATACCTCGCGTCGCGTCAGGATAATCTCCAACACTATCCGCGGCGCGAATAGTAGTGCGATATGGATCCAAGGCGGCCGCAAGCCTGGCTCAGATAAAACAGGCCTTGTTGAAGGATTCTATGTTTTTGACAACACAATAATCGGTGGAAAACCAAATGGCGGCATACGGTGCTCGGGCGCAATTAACGGGAAAATCGAACACAATAAGATTACCGGCACATACGGGTCATCCATATCCGTCTGGGCTGAGGGGCCCGGATCGCCAATTTTTGGCTGCAAAAATGTTGAGGTACTCGACAATACAATTTCACATCCGGGAGAAGCCGCGATCATTGTCGGTGATTACAACTCCGGAATAACTATCGCCCACAATACGATACTGGATCCGCCACGGCGAGCAGCGATCGAGATATTGCCCCAAAATTGCGGAATTGACGTAAAACGTGACAATATTTTCAGCTCAAACATACGTCAAAAATTCTTGGACAAATCAGGACACCGCCCCTGTTGAGCCTTCGGTTCGATGTATTGCTAGTTAATCCATACATTGAATTTAAAGTGGCGGCAGCTGAGCAGGCCGGTATTATGGCGAAATAGCGAGCGCATAAGCACGGTGCGTAGGTGATAGCCATGTTGTTGAATTGGGATACCGAGTCCAGTGAAATTGTTTCAAGTCTCCGAAAACGAAAAGGATACATGAAAATCGTGCTCAAGACACGAGATGAACGATTTCTTTTAGAGGGGTGGATTAAACATCATGCTGCTATTGTTGGGTTGGAAAATCTCATTATCGCAGATAATGGCTCTACCGATCAAAGTGTAATGGACATCTATCAGCAGTTTGCCCCAGAGCTTTTCGTTTTTTCGGTTTCCGGCAAGATGAACCTTATTCACAGTTTGAGCCACTATCGGCCACTCTACGAAGCGTTGGAAGAAAGTTGCTTGCTGCGGTTATTTCTTGACACGGACGAGCGCTTGGTGTGGCTCGATGAGGATAGATGGTACGCTGGGCGCGAGCTCTTCGAGCGCATACGACTTCTAGATGGTAAGCGAATTATTCCCACTGGTCTGTTGCAAAATGCTTTGGGAAGTGACCGCATTTTTTATTTCTTCCCTCCAGAGCGGTTCAGAGCAATATGGTTGTGGGGCAAACCGATAATACCTAGTTCTTTGGCCTTTGCTGCTTCCGTCCAGGACAACGGGATTACACTGCATAATTGCCAATTTAAGAAATCTGCGTTTGACGGTCCGATCACTACCAATGTGAACATCTTGCACCTGGCAAACCTGATTAAAGAGCAACGTTTGAGAGCCAATAAGAATAAACTCGTCGCTTTTGGCGTTGCGCAGCCAGATGAGACATATGAAGCGATAGCGGCAAGGCCTATCGAAGGACCTTTAGCTCAATACACGCGTGAAATAAAAAAGCTTTTGATATGGGACGGTATCCCGCCCCTCTACAACGAACAACCAGCGGGAACGTTGCGTTTAGGACAGAGTGGAGAAATGGAATTCGCAAATGAAAAGGATAGGCAAACGTTCGTAGAGATGATGATAAATAGCGATCTGCACGTTCGTTCAATTCTGACAGAGCACCCGGAGTAAGGTAAGCATTTGTACATCGGTGTATGCAGACGAGTAATTTCTCCTAAATCGACAAGCTGCGCTTGTTGTTTCCTGCACCGGGAACGATGAACTCGCGTACCTTTAAGGCGCTTTCGAGATGGCGTCCAATATTTTGCGCAGCGAAGTCGCCGCCAACACCGGAATGCCGGTGGCAGCGTCCCAAATCGCGCTCATGCTAAAGAAAGATGACGCCCAATCATCTTCCTTGTAACGACTTCGGGCGCCCCCGGCGCGGCGTGAGTAAGGCCGGCGGTGATGCGGTCATGAGCGTTTTTATGAGTTGCTGCGAAAAATCCGACGTGCGGCCGCAGCTGCCTTCTTGGCAGAGCCAGACCGAAGCACAAACGCTATCTGAGCTCGTTTCCCGCATGGAATGCGAAGAGGAACTGCTCGACCAACGCATTCAATCCGGATAGGCTTTGCCTAATTATCTTACAACTTTGGCGCGGCAACAACGGCAATCCTTCGAACTTCGCCCGTAGCCCCGGTGCCCAAGGTAATTTGGCTCTTCTTTATAATCTTCAATTTGGCCATCAAGAACAAATTCTCTAACTCCTCGGGAGAGTAGATTCTCACATATGTGCCGGCCTCGTTCTCATGAAATGTGCCTCCGGTCTTTTTCCCTTGCGGCTCGACAAAATCGATGACCGCAACGCCGTTTTTGTCAAGGCTCACATAAACATTTTTAAGCGCCGGCAAACAATCGGGGTACAAGTGCTCAAAGGTGGATGAGGCCAAGAACAGATCGGTCGAATCCGGTGCAGGTCCGGCGGTCAATATATCGGCGCATGTGAATCTGACGCGGCTATCGGCAAAAGTTCGGGACAGTTCGGCAACCCGGCGCTCGGACAGTTCCAATCCCACATATTCCTTGAATGGCAAGCCGCGATCCAGGATCGTTTTCAAAATGCGCCCATAGCCGGGACCAACTTCGGCAATACGACTGCTCGGCGTGAATTGGAAATTTGACGATACAAAATCCACAAAAGTGTCTCCGGTCCAGATGCGGCCCCAAGTCAAATGCTCCGGAGACTCGTATCCCTGCCAGCGTTGTTGCGAAAGCTTGTGTTGGTAAGCTTTGGGCAATTGGTCGGCCGGCACAAAAAGATGCAATCCGTTATTGAGCGTCGCAGCCCCCTGCAAAAATTTGCCACGTACCTCCAGCACCTTCGCCCCGGTGCAGATTTGTGGGTTTAGGTGAGCGTGGAAGCCGTGACGGCCGTTGCCTAAACCCGCAAGCTCAAGATCCTGGCGGTAATTGTTCGCTAGAAGGGACTGAGTGACGAGTCCATCTCGCAAAATTTCGACAACGATTGGTTGATCCGGACGTAGATCATCGGCAGCCCATCCCGCTACCGAGGTGGGCACCTTCCACTCATCGACATTGCCACTCACGTGATCCTCGACACTCTTAGATTATCGTTAGACCTTGTTACTAAACAACAATTCGTCTGTCGCAGAATACATAGCATAATCTAAGCTTGCCACTGAATTCGCCAAAGCCGGCGCTCACTTGCTTGGTCTTTTCGGCAGCCGTCCTTCGTAGTGGCCGGCGCCGATATAATGGTCCAGCGCGCTCTTATGAGCGCCGCGGCGAATGCCTTCGGCAACGTCTGGATAAGTCTGCAAGTACCATGCCTCATCGAGATCGGGCTTGCAGGGAAACCGGCCTTCGAGGAATCCACTTGCAAGAAAGTGCTCGCGCGCCGATTTGATCTCCCCCTTGATGATGGCCAATGCCACGTCGGGGTAACGTGCCTTGTAGAAGACCTCATCGACCTTCAAAGCGCTGATTTGAGGCAGAACAAGCTCGTGGAAGTCGCTAAGGGAGAGGGTGACTTTTTGCCCTTCGATCTTGGCCGATGGAACTAAATCTTTGAGCGTTTGCAAGCGGCCCCTCACTTCACGCTAATGTTGCAATGCAATACGGGGGCGCAATAATGTCAATTCTAAGATCGGCCATTGCTTGGTGTGTTGCGGCCGCCTAAGGTCACGTAACCCGGCGCGCTCACCATGCGCGAGTTCGATATGCCTTAGAGAATCGGATTGGGGGGACCATGCGACCTCGGACGATTTTAAGGCTGGCCGCGTTAGCCACTCTGCTGTTTGCTCAACCGTCGCTGGCTCAACCATTCACGCAAGTCATCGTCTTTGGTGACAGCAACGTCGATTCCGGTTTCTACAAGGCGCTGGCGAACCCGGGCGGCTCGGCGACCTACAACAGCCTTTGGGCCACCGCCGTGGCCAAAGGAGCCGGCGCGCCGACCACCAATCCGAACCCGATGTCCTCGCAGATGCTGGCCGCGTATTTCGGCCTGACGGCGGAGCCTTCCAACACGTCCGGCGGCACCAACTACGCGACCAGCGGCGCAAAAAATGTCACGGTCAATAATTCCCAGACGGGCGGCTTCGGCCAAGCCATCCCGACCGTCACGCAAATGTCGAATTATCTGGCCGCGCACGGCGGCGTCGCTGACGGCAAAGCCCTTTACCTCATCTATTCCGGCGACAATGACGTGAGCTACGCCGACGGCGATTCCGGCGCGGGCCCCTACCCGGCCGATCCGACGGCCTATGTCACTCAAGCCGCGAACGATCTTGCCGATGCGGTAGCAAACCTGCACTCCGCCGGGGCAACGACCATTATCGTCGCGGGATTGGCTTACGATTTTCCCGGCAATGACGCGGCCAAGCGAGCGCTGAAATCAACTTACACCAACACGCTATGGGACGCGCTGACGACCAAAGGCGTGCCGTTCTTTAAAGGCGATATCGATACCGTCAGGGTCGCCATCAACGCCGACTCGGCAAAATACGGCTTCACCACCGTCAGCGACGCGCCAGGCAACACCGCCTGCACCCAGCCGACCGGAATCGGCACCTCTTGGGCCTTGTTGTGCTCATCGGATCCGGGGGCTCCATCCACTTGGGTTTCGGCAACCGCACCTGACACAAACTTGTTCGCGGACGATGGACATTTGGCGACTGCCGGGCAACGCTTGATGGCCATATATTTCCACAACCTCGTCGTGCCGGTGAGCGTCACGCATGACTTCAATGGCGACGCCAAGAGCGACATTCTTTGGCGGCGGACAAACGGCAATTTGAATGTCTGGGAAGTTGATGGCAGCCACGTGAAATTCGTGAATGCCGGCTCGGCGGCGAGTACCTGGCATGTCGTCGGATCCGGCGATTTCGATTCGGACGGTAAAGCCGACATCCTCTGGCGGAATGACAACGGTCAGGTGGCGGTTTGGCTAATGAATGGCGGACAAACGAGATCGGCGAAGGTTGTCGGTTCAGCAACCAGCGATTGGAATATCGTGGGAACCGGCGACTTCGACGGCGACGGCAAGACGGACGTTCTTTGGCATAATACCGGCGGCCAAGTGGTGATCTGGAAAATGAACGGCGTGCAACCGCACCAAGTCCTCACTGCCGGGTCGGCTCCGACCGATTGGCAGGTCATCGCTACCGGCGACTTCGACGGCGACGGCAAGAGCGACATTCTCTGGCGTAACACGGCGAACGGATCGGTCGCCGTCTGGCTGATGAACGGCGCGACGAGAAAATCTTCCGGCGTCGTCGGCTCGGTCACGACCGATTGGACACTCGCCGGAACGGGTACTTTCGATAACAGCGGCAACACCGATCTCGTATGGCACCAAAACACCTGCCAACCTCTTCAGTCCTGTAAGATCGTGATCTGGAGGATGAACGGCATAAAGACGCCGACATTCGTCAACGCCGGTTCGGCCACATCCGACTGGCAGATCGCCGGCACCGGCGATTTCAATCGAGACGGCAATAGCGACATTCTCTGGCGCAATAAGACGAGCGGCGCGGTCGTGGTCTGGTTCATGACGGGCGTACAGAAGAATTCATCACCGACTATCGGACAGGCGACAAGCGATTGGCAAATTCAGCCCGAATAACTCAGGCTATGCACGCAGAACGCGTTTAGCCCTTCGCCTGGGCCTGGGCTGTAGCTCTTTTCAGGCTGTCGTGCCGGTCGTCGATTTTTACCTTTTGCCGCTACGCGTAACATTTGACCCGCGCACCTGACGAGTTTGTCATCGTTAGAGCAATAAACCGTCACGAAACTTTATCCGTGCAGCCACCACAGTTTCACCAATCGGTCGCAGCCGCGCCACGATGTTCCGGTATTGAAACTCTCATAATGGGGGGACAGAGGAGGCCGAGACCATGCACGTTCATTGCAACCCGGCAAATCTTTCGGCCATTCGCGCTTTCACCACGCCGGCGCGTTGCCCGCACTGCGGCGACTGGATGGTCGCGCCTGTGTCGTCGGAATTCGTCGAGGGCGGCGAAATCCGCCACCATTGGGAATGCGAATCCTGTGGAGAATTCTCCAGCACCTGCATTCCGCTCACGGCCGAGTGAAGTTCGCGCGCAGGAATAGGTGCTAGGGTCAGGTGTTAGCCTTTTTGGGCTGCACCCCAATTCGACCCAAGGAGAGATCCATGACACCGACGTTCCTGCGGTCCGCCGTGGCCGCCTTCGCCTGTGTTGCCGCGTTTGCATTCGCCGCGCCGTCCATGGCCGCCATGGTGAACTTGAAAGCCTCGTTGAGCGGCAAGAACGAAGTGCCGCCCAACAGCACGGCCGGCACCGGCGAGGTCACCGCGACCTACGACACTGCCAGCAAGAAGCTCACCTGGAAAGGCGACTATTCCGGCTTGACCGGCACCGCCACCGCCGCGCATTTCCATCAAGGCGCGCCCGGCAAGAATGGCGGCGTAGTCATTCCAATCAATCCGCACGGGCCCTCGTTCGAAGGTTCCGCGACGCTGACCGAGGCTCAGGAGCGGCAGATGCTGGCCGGCGACTGGTACGTCAACGTGCACACCGCGGCCAACAAGGCCGGCGAAATCCGCGGCCAGTTGACGAAATAACGGCGCCCCAGCGGCGGCACGGCAGTAAGAGCCATCGTGCCCGTCGGCTCTGCCGGCGGGCTTTTTGCGCCGACGGCCACTCTTTGCGTCAGGCGCACGGCCGATTTAATCTGCGATCGATAGGCTCGTTGGACTTCACAAAGGTCGGATCAATGGCCACTGATGGGGGCTCCGCGCCCTTTCTGATCTCGGGCGGCGGCATTGGCGGGCTAATCGCCGCCTATGCTCTGGCGCGCCACGGCTTCCCGGTGCGGCTGTTCGAGCAGTCGCCGGAATTCCGCGAGGTCGGCGCCGGCATCCAGCTTGGTCCGAACATTTTCCGCGTGCTGGAGAAGGTCGGCCTGAAGGAGGCGATTCTCGCCGACGCTCACATCCCGCCGGCGCAGGAAATGCGCGACGCGCTGACCGGCGAATTGATCACGCGTATTCCGCTCGATGCCGAATTTTCCAAGTGTTTCGGCAATCAGCCCTATGCGGTGACTCACCGCGCCGACATCCACGGCGCCTTTCTCAAGGCCTGCCAGGGCAGCAACCTGATCACGTTGGAAACCAGCCGCCGGGTCGAAGGCTACGAGGATCACGGCGATCACGTCAGCGTGACGTTGGAGAACGGCGAGCGCGCGAAGGGCTGCGGCCTCATCGGCTGCGACGGCATGTGGTCAAACATTCGTGAGCGCATCGTCGGCGACGGAAAACCGCGCGTATCCGGCCACATTGCTTATCGCGCCGTGCTGAGGCGCGATCAGGTGCCGGATGACTTGTGGCGTCCTGATGTTGTGCTGTGGGCCGGCCCGCGCACCCATTTCGTACATTATCCGCTGCGCCGCGGCGAGCTCTACAACCTCGTCGCCGTATTCCATTCCGATCGCTACGAGGAAGGCTGGGACGCGGAAGGCGCCAAGGATGTGATGTGGCAGCACTTCAAGATGCAGGTGCCGCAGGTCAAGCGCCTGCTCGAGCGCATCGAGACTTGGCGTATGTGGGTGCTATGCGACCGCGAGCCGGTGAAGGAATGGTCGAAGAGCCGCGTCACGCTGCTCGGCGATGCCGCGCATCCTATGCTGCAGTATCTTGCGCAAGGCGCCTGTATGGCGACCGAGGATGCGGTGATCCTGGCGGACAAAGTCGCGGCGCAGCCCGACGACCTGCCGGCGGCCTTCAAGGCCTATCAGCAGGCTCGCTATTTGCGCACCGGGCGCACGCAGATCATGGCACGTGTCTATGGCGAGTTCTATCACGCGCGCGGGGTTGCCGCCGAATTGCGCTATCTCGCGCTGCATGACCGCACGCCGCAGCAATCCTACGACGGCATCGCGTGGCTGTACGGCGGGCCGTGACATAAATCGCTGGTATCGGGGGCATCCATGGCGCAGTTCACCGTAAATCCGCAACGCTTCGACCCCTACAAGAACTTCAAGTTTCGGGTGAAATGGGACGGCAAATACGTCGCGGGGATTTCGCGCGTCAGCGCACTCCGGCGCACGACCGAGGTCATCGAGCATCGCGAGGGCGGCGACCCGAGCACCAGCCGCAATTCGCCGGGTACCACCAAATACGATCCGATCACACTCGAACGCGGCGTCACTCACGATACCGAGTTTGAAGATTGGGCCAACAAGGTCTGGCATTTTGGCGCCGGACTTGGCGCCGAAATATCGCTCAAGGACTTTCGCAAGGACATCACCATCGAGCTTTACAACGAGGCGGGACAGTTGGTGATCGCCTACAGGGTGTTTCGCTGCTGGGTTTCCGAGTTCCAGGCACTGCCCGATCTCGACGCCGACGCCGGCACGGTCGCGTTCCAGCGCATCACGCTGGAAAACGAAGGCTGGGAACGCGATACCAGCGTGCAGGAACCGGTCGAACCGAGCTTCAATGGCTGACGCCGGCGGCTCAGCAACAGTCGCGCTATCGCTCGGGGCTCTGGCCCGGCGCTCAGGCGCCGGGCCGCAGTGGAGGGATAGCTACTTTTTCGGAATCCCGGCCTTAGCGATGACGTCGTTCCACTTGACAATGTCGGACTTAAGCCGCGCCATTAGCTCATCTGGCGTCGAGGCATGCGCCTGTACGCCGACCTTGGCAAACCGCGCGATCACGTCCGGGTCGGCCAGCACCTCATGCATCGCCTTGTTCATGGTGTCGATCACTTCCTTGGGCGTGCCCTTGGGTGCAAACACGCCGTTCCAGGAAGTCACCTCGTAACCCGGCATGCCGGCCTCGGCGACCGTCGGCACGTTAGGCATGTCGGCCTCGCGCTTTGGTCCCGAGCTTGCCAGCACGCGCAGCTTCTTGTCGTTGACCTGACCCTGGATCGCCGGCGGGAATTCGATCAGCATCTGCACGTCATTGCGCAACAGGCCGACCACCACGTCGGGCGAGCGGCGGAACGGCACGATCACTGCATTGAGGTTGGCCATCGACTTGAACAATTCGGCGCCGAGATTCTGCGTGCCACCGACCGCAATGGTGCCAATATTGAGTTTGCCGGGCTGCGCCTTCGCCGCCTTGATGAAGTCGCCGAGCGTCTTGTACGGCCCATCCTCTTTCACGGCGAACAGCAGGTCGAATTGGCCAAGCGCTGAGATCATCTCGAATTGCTTGACCGGGTCGAACGGCAGGTGATTGAAGGCGGCGACGCTGATGGCCGTGCCGTTGGTAACGAAGCCGAGTGTATAGCCATCGTGTGGCGCGTTCACCACAGCGCGCGCGGCATTGATACCGCCCGGCCCGGGCATGTTCTCGATCACCACGCGCTCGCCGAATTTGGCGCTCAGCTTGTCGGCCATGATGCGCGCGGTGACGTCGGCAACGCCGCCGGCGCCGAATGGCAGGATGATCTTCACCGGCTTTTCCGGCCACTTTGCCTGCGCGCCGCCTACCGGCGCCGAAGCAAGGATCAAGGCCGCCGGCAGCACCAACAGGCCGCGGCGCGCGATGCGCGCCGCTTCATGAATTGTCTTCGTCATCGCGTATCCTCCCAACATTCTCTTTTTGTCAGTCGAAACCGTAGAGCCGCGCCGGGTTGTCGACCAGTAGGCGTTGCTGCGCCGATGCATCGGGCGCGTATTGCGGCACCAGATCGACCAGATCGGTCTCATCGGCCTCGTGCGTCGCGTTTGGATGCGGGAAATCGGTGCCCCACAGCACCCGCTCCGGCGCGGCTGCCACCAGCGCATGGGCGATCGGCACTGCGGCGCTGTAGGGCGGCATGGAAATGCGCTCGGCACCGCAGACCTTGATCCAGCAATTTTCCAGCTTGGCGAGCTCGATCAGCGCGCGCAGCGGCGGCTGGTCGACCCCGGCCGCCGCTGGCACCCGGCCCATGTGATCGATGACGAAAGGCAGCGGCAAAGCGCGGATCATCGGCGAAAGCGGAATGATGTCGGGCGCATCGAGATGCAGCACAACGTGCCAGCCGCGGTCCTTGATCCGGTCGACGACGCGGTTGAACACGGCCATATCAGGCGCGCCGCCGAGATGCTTGACGAAATTGAAACGCACACCGCGCACACCGCCGGTATCGAGTCTGTCGAAGCCGGCGTCGCTGAAGCTATCATCGACAATAGCAACGCCGCGATAGCGTTTGGGATCGGAGGCGATGCAGTCGAGCATCGCGGCATTGTCGGTGCCGTGGCAACTCGCCTGCACGATCACCGCGCGCGAAACGCCGAGATGATCGTGTAGCGCCCGCAGCATTTCCTTCGGCGCGTCATCGGGCGTATAGCGCCGGTTGGGGGCATAGGGAAACTTCGCCGCCGGCCCGAACACGTGGCAATGCGCGTCGGTTGCCCCGGCCGGCAACTTGAAGCCCGGCTTGCGGCGGTGAGCCAGGAAGGGGGCGTGGATGTTCATGGGCGAGGCTTAGCGAAGCCGACAGTGCGAGACAATGGCTTAGTCACTCCGGGGCGCACGCTAAGCGCGAACCGGAATCCAGACATGATCGCCGTGTGTACATCTGAATTCCGAGCCCGCGGCCTAACGGCCGCGCCCCGGAATGACATTCAGAGCGCCGGAATATCCCCGCGCGCCCAGCCCTCAATGGTCGCTGCACGGAATTCGGCGAACCGCCCCGCCTCAATCGCCGCCCGCACGCCGGCCATCAGTTCTTGGTAGTAGGCGAGATTGATGGTCGAAAGCAGCACCGCCCCGAGCATCTCGTTGGTTTTGGTCAGATGATGCAAATAGGCACGTGCGTAGGTGCGCGCCGCCGGATGCGCGCTCTGTTCGTCGAGCGGGCGCGGGTCGGCGGCGTGGCGCGCGTTGGAAAGATTGATTGAGCCATAGCGTGTGAACGCCATGCCGTGGCGGCCATTGCGAGTCGGCAGCACGCAGTCGAACATGTCGATCCCGCGCGCGACCGACTCCAGCAGATCGTGCGGCGTGCCGACGCCCATCAGGTAACGCGGCCGCTCCGCCGGCAGTACGGGCGTGGTTTCTTCGACGATCTTCAGCATGACGCCCTGTGGCTCGCCCACCGCGAGTCCGCCGATGGCGTAGCCGTCGAAGCCGATATCGACCAGCGCCAGAACGCTTTCCTGGCGCAGCGCGAGATCATCGCCGCCCTGCACGATGCCGAACAAGGCATAGCCTTCATGCGCCCTCGCCTCGAACGCCCGCTTGGAGCGCTCCGCCCAGCGCAAGGACAATTGCATGGCGCGCGCGATTTCCTCTGGCGAAGCCGGCAGCTTCAGGCATTCATCGAGTTGCATCGAAATGTCGGCGCCAAGCAGCGCCTGAATCTCGATCGCGCGCTCGGGCGTCAACTCGACCATGGCGCCGTCGAGATGCGAGCGGAAGGTGACGCCCTTCTCCTCCAGCCGTCGCAGCGCCGACAGCGACATGACCTGGAAGCCGCCGGAGTCGGTCAAGATCGGCAGCGGCCATTGCATGAACGTGTGCAGACCGCCGAGCGCCGCTATGCGTTCTGCGCCCGGACGCAGCATCAGGTGATAGGTGTTGCCGAGCACGATCTCGGCGCCCGTTCCGCGTACGATGTCGGGCGTCAGCCCCTTCACCGTCGCCTGCGTGCCGACCGGCATGAAGGCCGGCGTCTGCACGCGGCCGTGCGGCGTTGCGATTTCGCCGCGGCGCGCGGCACCGTCGGATTTAAGCAGGGTGAAGGAGAAGGGGGCGGACACTTTAAAGTCTTAGCAAATAGCCCAGACTCGTGTCCCAGGCGCAGCACGAAGCGAAGCGAAGTGATGCGCTGCAGAACCGGGACCGTTCCAAGCTCCGAATTTGTAAAGGTCCCGGATCAGCGGTGCAGCGCTACGCGCTGCGCCGCGTCCGGGACACGACTTGGAAATAGCAAACAGGCATCGCCATAGGAATAGAAGCGATAGCCGGCGGCGATCGCATGGGCATAGGCGCGCTTCATCACCTCGAGCCCGCTGAAGGCGGCGACCAGCATGAACAGCGTCGAGCGCGGCAGGTGGAAATTGGTCAGCATCAGGTCGATGGCGCGGAACTTGTACCCAGGCGTGATGAAGATAGCCGTCTCGCCGGAAAATGCGCGCAGCCGGCCATCCTCGGCCGCCGCGCTTTCCAGCAGCCGCAGCGCCGTCGAGCCGACCGCGACGATGCGACCGCCTCTGGCGCGCGCCGCATTGAGCGCCTCCGCCACCTCGGCGCTTACGGTCCCGAATTCCGCATGCATCTTGTGGCCGGTAGTGTCCTCGGCCTTCACCGGCAAGAAAGTTCCGGCGCCCACATGCAGCGTGACTTTGTGCAGTTCGACACCTCGCGCGGCGAGCCGCTCAAGCAGCGGCTCGGTAAAATGCAGCCCGGCCGTCGGGGCCGCGACCGACCCCTCGTCATGGGCGAATACGGTCTGATAGTCGGCACGGTCCTGCTCGTCCGGGGCACGCCGGGAGGCGATATAGGGTGGCAAGGGCATATCGCCACGCTCGGCGATGGCCTGGTCGAGTACCGGCCCATGGAAGGCAAACGAAAGGGTTACCTCCCCTCCCTCATCCTTCTGTGAAACTTGAGCATCAAGCTGGGCGAGGAAGCAGACTTTGCCCTCTTCGCCGAACCGCAAAATATCGCCGACTTCGACCTTTTTGGCACCGAGAATGAAGGCGCGCCAATGCGAGCCATCGAGCCGTTCGTGCAGCGTCGCCTCGATGGCAGGCTCAGTCGCCCCCCGCCCGATGCGCCGGCCCTTGAGCCGAGCGGCAATCACCTTGCTGTCGTTGACCACCAGCGCGTCGCCTGGCTGAAGCAAATCCGGGAGGTCACGGACATAGCGGTCCTCAAGAGTTTCCCGGTTCGTCCCCCCGGAGGCCGGGTGCACCACCAATAGCCGCGCGGCGTCGCGTGGATACATCGGCCGCAAGGCGATGCGGTCGGCTGGCAAAGTGAAGTCGAACAGGTCGGTGCGCATGGCTGCACTCTACCCCGCCTCGGGGATGGCAGGACCTATATTTAGCCTGCACCAGATGCGTCAGCTTAAAGGCCGCTTGCGGGGACACGGAACTATGTGGCCTGCAGCACATAGCCGCGTCCTATCGCAGCCGATCAACTTCAAGGCTGTAGCGTCACTCACTTTATGCGCGAGCGATCGTTTCATCTCGCGGCAAAAGGATTGATGCGATGACCGCGTCCGGGGGACCGCCAGTGGCGGCTTACACCGGACTGGACGCCGATAACGGCAAATCCAAAAATTGGGCACGTCAATTTCGGAACCGCGAGTCCCCCAATGGCAAGCGGCCGCGGCGGATCGTTCGTGTGCAATGCAGCGCTTGCGATCGAACAAATTACGCCGCAGCGGGCGAATTCCAGATGACAGGCCAATGATATTCGGCTAGCTTCCCCGGGCCGCGGGATTGGAGATACCGGCGCGAAGACCGGCTCCGGCGTGCGGTCCAAGTCTTGGGAGGGAAGAGTCCTAGGCGCGATGATCGCCGCCGCCTCGATCAAGCAAAGCAAAAACTATCGAGGTCAAGGACGCGAGTGCGACGAGCAGGGCCAGTTGCCCTGCTCTTTTTTTGATGATTCGATTGACGCGTTATTGGTGCGGCGGACCGGAAACTTTCATCAGCCAATCGATCGGGACTAAGTTCGCCTTATACACCGCGACGGCGACGGCGAACACGATGCTGGCAACGATCGTGGTCCATAGCAGCTTGCGCCAGAGCAAATGCACCGCCGGCGCGCCCGGATCGGTGCCGGGCGCCACTTCGCCGCTCTCATGCTGACTGTGCACGCCGATCGGCAATATGGCGAACAGCACCACCCACCACAGAATGAAATAGATTGCGAGGACGGTGGAGATGCTCATCGGTGATTAGACTTGCTCGAGCTCGACCAAGGTGCCGCAAAAATCCTTCGGGTGCAGGAACAGCACCGGCTTGCCGTGCGCGCCGATTTTCGGTTCGCCGTCGCCAAGCACGCGCGCGCCGTGCGCCTTCAATGAATCGCGGGCGGCGCGAACATCTTCCACTTCGTAGCAGACATGATGGACGCCGCCGTCCGGATTTTTGTCGAGAAATTTGGCGATTGGAGAATTTTCCCCCAGCGGCTCGAGCAGCTCGATCTTGGTGTTGGGCAGCGTGATGAACACGGTGGAGACGCCATGCTCGGGCTGCGGCACGGTGTCGGAAACTTGAGCCCCGAGCGTGTCGCGGTAGACGGCGCAGGCTTTCGCAATGTCGCGCACCGCAATGGCAACGTGGTTGAGACGGCCGATCATGGATGTACTCTCATTTGACTGCCGGCGCTCCCATCATAGAAGCCGATAATTCATTCGTCGTTTCGCAACGGCGCGCGACGCCGGAACCGCAATCCAGAAGCATATGCGGTACTTGTTTCTCGATTCCGGGTTCGCTCGCTTTGCCAGCGCCCCGGAAATCAAATCCGCGCGCACTCATCATACCGTCAACACGTGGACATGGCACATCGGCTTTTTGCCCCATCGCTCGGCGATGGCCGCGCGCAGCGCCCGGCGCACAGCTTCGGCGACCGCGTCGGGATCGCGGCGGCGGCCGCGCGGCAATGAATTAAAAGTTTCGACCACCGCATCATACGCCACCTCATAAAGCGCCGCGCCCTCGCGGTCTCGTTCGGGGATGCCGATGAGATCAAGCGAGGGATCGGAGACGAACTCGCCACGCTCGCTGATGGCAAGCGCGGCCGTTACCGCACCGGCAAAACTCAAGCGCCTGCGGTCGGCAACGGTGCGGGCTTCCGCTTCGACCAGCAGCGTGCCGTCCTTGTAGAGGCGCCCGGCCGGCACCTCGTCGATCAGCCTTGCGTCGGGCGCCAATCGCACCAGATCGCCGTCGCGGCACTGGATGACCTGCGGCACGCCGCAGCGGCGGGCGAGCGCGGCATGGTCGGAGAGATGCAATGCCTCGCCGTGCACCGGAATCAGGATCTTCGGCTTGACCCAGCCGATCAGCTCCTCCAGCTCGGCGCGGCGCGGATGGCCGGAGACGTGCACCAAGTGGGTTCGGTCGGTGATCACTTCGATGCCCTGGTCGATCAGCCCGTTGATGACGCGGCCGACTTCGCGCTCGTTGCCGGGAATGGTGCGGGCGGAATAGATCACGCGGTCGCCGCGCGACAGCGTCACTTCCGGGTGCTCGTCGGCGGCAATGCGCGAGAGCGCCGCGCGCGGCTCGCCTTGGCTGCCGGTGCAGAGCGCCACGACTTTGCTGGGCGGCAGGTAGCCATAGGCGTCGACCGGCCGGACGTCCGGCATGTTGTCCCAATAGCCGGTTTCGCGCGCAACTTGGATGATGCGGTCCATGGCGCGGCCGACCACCACCAGTTCGCGCCCGGCCGCGCGCGCGGCTTGAGCCACCGCGCGCAGCCGCGCCACGTTGGAAGCGAAAGTGGTGACCGCCACCCTGCCCTTCGCGTTTTTCACTAGCTCGGCGATCGTCTTGGCCACATCCGCTTCCGACGGGGAGCGGCCGTCGCGCACCGCGTTGGTTGAATCGCCAATCAGCGCGAGGCAGCCCTCCTGCCCAAGCGCGCGGAGCTTCGTTTCGTCGGTGCGGTCATTGAGGATCGGTGTCTGGTCGAGTTTCCAGTCGCCCGTGTGCAACACATTGCCGGCTGGCGTACGGATGATCAGCGCGTTCGCTTCCGGAATGGAGTGCGCCATGGTGACGAGCTCGATGTCGAAAGTGCCGACGCTGAAGCGGCTACCGAGCGGCACGATCTTGATCGGAATTTCCGGCGCGCCCGGCTCGCTCGCGCACTTTGCTTCGATCAAGGCGGCGGTGAACGGCGTCGCATAGACCGGCACCTTCATCCGCGGCCACAGGTCGAGCATGGCGCCGAAATGGTCCTCATGCGCATGGGTGAGCACGAGCCCGGCGATATCCTTGCGCTCCTCCAGCAGATAGCGGATATCGGGCAGGATCAGGTCGACGCCGGGCAGATGCTCTTCCGAGGCAAACGAGACACCGAGATCGACCATCAGCCATTGCCGCCGGCACTCGTCACCCAGTCCGTAGATCGACAGATTCATGCCGATCTCGCCGACGCCGCCAAGCGGCGCGAACACCAGTTCCTGTTTGGGCTGCGCCATAATCAGGTCCCGGCCAGTCCAAAAACTTCGCCGGCGGTGACGGTAACGTACCCGCCCGGCTGCTCGAGCAGCAGACGGCCGGCGTCGTCGAGGCCTTTGAAGCAGCCTGAAATCTCCCGGTCGGAAAGCCGCACCTGCAAGGGCTGGCCAATTCCGGCGGCGCGCTCGAGCCAGTCGGCGCGTATTGCGGCAAAGTCTTTGCCGCGCTGCCATTGGGCGAAACGCCGCGCCATTGCGCCGGTGAGCGCGGCAAACAGTGCATCCGGCGTGACTAGGACACCGGCCGCGGCAAGATCGGTGGCCGGAAAGCGCGTCTCGGCCGGGTGGCTCGCGCAATTGACGCCGATGCCGATGGCGACCGCGAATACCGGCTCGCTCTCGCCTTCGATCAGAATGCCGGCGAGCTTGGCCCGGCCGAGCAGCAGATCGTTCGGCCATTTCAGCTTCAGCGCCGGCTCAAGCTGCGGCGCGCAATCGGCGACTGCGTCATGCAGCGCCAGCGCCGCGACGAACGAGAGTTGCGGCGCCTCGGCCTGCGGCGCCGGTTCGCTCAGCAACAGCGTGGCGTAGAGATTGCCCGGCTCGGAAACCCAGGCGTTGCCCCGCCGCCCGCGGCCGGCGCTCTGGCTCTGCGCCGTGATCCACAATGGGCCGCGCTCGCCGGCGCGCGCGCGTTGAAGCGCCGCGGCATTGGTCGAGCCGGCGCTCCCAAGCGCTATGTGTCGGACCCCCGCCAGGTCCGTGGCTTCGCGGTTCATCACAGTTCGCGCGCGATCTTGACCGAAAACCGGTTCCCACTTTTCGGGATCGCGCGCATCAAAACAATGACTTCGCCGCCACCGTGGCCGCGCCCAGAATCGGGGCGGGATAGGCGAAGAACAATATGTTGATCAGCCCGGCGACGCCGAGCACCAAGCGCAGCAAAGGCGGCATGCTCTGGAAGCTCCGCACCGGCTCGTCGAAATACATGAGCTTGACGATCGCTAGATAGTAGTAGGCACCCACCACGCTGGTCAGCACGCCGATCACGGCGAGTGCATAAAACCCGGCCTTGATGGCGGCGAGGAACACGTAGAACTTGGCAAAGAAACCGGCGAGCGGCGGGATGCCGGCAAGCGAGAACAAGAGCATGGCGAGCATGAACGCCATCGCGGGCTGCGTGCGGGCGAGACCGGCGAGATCGCCGATATTCTCGACCAGCGCGCCATCGCGGCGCATGGCGAGAATGCAGGCGAAGGTGCCGAGCGTCATCGCCACATAGATCGACATGTAAATCAGCACACCCTGCACGCCCTCCGCAGTGCCGGCGACCAGGCCTACCAGCGCGTAACCCATGTGCCCGATGGAGGAATAGGCCATCAGCCGCTTGATGTTGCGCTGGCCGATGGCCGCGAACGAGCCGAGCGCCATCGAGGCGATGGAGACGAACACCACGATCTGCTGCCATTCGTGCGTGATGCCAGGAAAGGCAACGACGGTCGCGCGCACAAAGATGGCGATGGCGGCAACCTTGGGCGCGGCGGCGAAAAAAGCGGTGACCGGCGTCGGCGCGCCTTCATAAACGTCGGGCGTCCACATGTGGAAAGGCACCGCCGAAATCTTGAAACAGAAGCCGACGAACAGGAACACCAGGCCGAACACCAGGCCGACGCTGGCGCCGGCCTGCGTCGCCTTGGCGATGCCGGCAAAACTCACGGTGCCGGTGAAGCCGTAGATCAGCGAGGCACCGTACAGCAGCATGCCGGAGGATAGCGCGCCGAGCACGAAATATTTGAGCCCCGCCTCGGTCGATTTGACGTTGTCGCGGTTGGATGCTGCCACCACGTAAAGCGCGAGGCTCATCAATTCGAGGCCGAGATAGAGCGCGATCAGATCGGCCGCCGAGATCAGCATCAGCATGCCGAGGGTCGAGAGCAGGATGAGCACGCCGAATTCAAACTTCTCCTGGTGCTCCAGCTTGAGATAGTCGAACGATAGCAGCAGCGCGCCGGCCGAGCCGATCAGCGTCAACACCTTGAGAAAGCGTGCAAAATCATCGACCACAAAGCTGCCGCCGAACAGCACATGAGGGCCGGCCGGCAGCGCGGACAAAAACAACGCCGCCAGCGCGAGCACAAAGATCGAACCGCCATTGACCAGGGCTGCGCTGTTTTCGCCCTGCGAGACGCCGGCGAGCAGCAGCACCATGGCGCCGACCGCCAGCACGATTTCCGGCACGATCGGCAGCAGCGCCGAGATATGCGTCACTTCACTCATTGTGCGGCCGCCGAATGATTGATTTCGGCCGTGTCCCCTGTCGCGGTCATTACAGAACGCGCCGACGGCGCATATCCGGACTCCAGACGGACATTCCGAGCTAGTTTCTGGATTCCGGGTTCGCTGGCGGAGTTTACCATCGGGCCGCGCTTCGCGCGGACCCGTTGGCTCGCGCGCTGGAATGACGGCGATTTTTGCTCCTGCGCCTTCTGCGCCGCCAGCGCGTGGTTGTAGTGGTCGAGCAATTGCGTCACGGAGGCAGCCGACATGTCGAGCACCGGCTTGGGTACCACGCCGAAGAGGATGGTGAGCGCGACCAGCGGTGCGAGGATCAGCGACTCGCGCCAGCCGAGATCCCGGATGCTGGCAAGCGGCGGCTTGTCGATCACGCCATAGATGATCTTGCGGTAGAGCCAAAGCGCATAGGCCGCCGACAGGATGACACCGAGTGTGGCAAATGTCGCCACCGCAATCTGCACCTTGAAGGTGCCGAGCAGCGAGAGGAATTCGCCGATGAAGCCGGAAGTGCCCGGCAGCCCCACATTGGCGAGCGTGAACACCATGAAACAGGCGGCATAGAGCGGCATGCGGTTAACCAGCCCACCATAGGCGGAAATCTCGCGCGTATGCATGCGGTCGTAGACCACCCCGACGCAGAGGAACAGCGCGCCCGAAACGATACCGTGTGAGATCATCTGGAAAATGCCGCCGGCAACCCCCTGCGCGGTAGCGGCGAAGATGCCCATGGTGACGAAGCCCATATGCGCGACCGAGGAATAGGCGATCAGCTTCTTCATGTCCTCCTGCACCAGGGCGACCAGCGCGGTGTAGACGATGGCGACCACCGAGAGCGTGAAGATCAGCGGCGCGAAGTCGTGGCTCGCCACCGGGAACATCGGCAGCGAAAAGCGAAGGAAGCCGTAGCCGCCCATCTTCAACAGGATGGCGGCGAGAATGACCGAGCCCGCGGTCGGCGCCTCGACATGGGCGTCCGGCAGCCAGGTATGCACCGGCCACATCGGCAGCTTGACCGCAAAGGAGGCAAGGAACGCAAACCACGCCCATTTCTGCAAGGTCAGCGGGAAGCCGTGGCGCAGCAGCATGGCGACGTCGGTGGTGCCGGCGTCCCAATACATCGCCATGATGGCAAGCAGCATCAGCACCGAACCGGCGAGCGTGTAGAGAAAGAACTTGAAGCTGGCATAGACGCGGCGCGGGCCGCCCCACACCCCGATGATCAGGAACATCGGGATCAAGCCGCCTTCGAAGAAGAGATAGAACAGCACGAGGTCGAGCGCGCAGAAGGTGCCGACCATCAGTGTTTCCAGGACGAGGAACGCGATCATGTATTCCTTCACCCGGGTCTGAATCGCGGTCCAGCTGGCGATGATGCAGATCGGCATCAGCGCGGTGGTGAGGATCACGAAGGGCAGCGAAATGCCGTCGACCCCGAGGTGATAGCTGGCGATGCCGAGCCAGGGATATTTCTCGACATACTGGAATTCCGGCGAACTCGCATCGAAACGCCAGACCAGTACCAGCGAAATCGCGAAGGTGATGAGCGTCGCCCACAGCGCCACCCAGCGCGCGGTGCCCTTGGCCAAGGCGTCATCGCCGCGCACCAGCGCGATGAACAGCGCGCCAAACAGCGGCAGAAAGGTCACGACGGAAAGAATGGGCCAATTCATCAGCGCACCGCGAACATGAACCAGGTGATGAACAGCGCCGCGCCGATCAGCATCGCGAAGGCGTAGTGATAGAGGTAGCCCGTCTGCAGGCGGATGACGTTGCGGGTGACGTCAAGCACGCGCGCCGAAATGCCGTCGGGGCCGAAGCCGTCGATCAGCCAGCCGTCGCCGCCCTTCCACAGCAGGCGGCCGAGCCGAATGGCCGGCCGCACGAAGATGGCGTCATAGATCTCGTCGAAGTACCACTTATTGAGCAGAAAGCGGTAGAGCACGCCGTGCCTGCGCGCGAGCTCGACCGGGACGTCGGGCCGGCGAATATAGAAATGCCAAGCGATCAGGAAGCCTATCACCATCATCACGGTCGGCAGCACACTGATCTGCAGCGGGATGCCGTGCATGTCCTCGAGCTCGGTGTTGCCCTTGGCAAAGATGAGCGACTCGCGGAAGAAGCCCTCGACGCCGTGTCCGGCGAATATCTCCTTAAACGGCAGTCCGGCGAACACCGAGCCGACCGCCAGCACGGCGAGCGGGATCAGCATCACCATCGGACTCTCGCGCGCCTCGCGCCAGTGATGGCGGTCGTGCGGCTCGCCGTGGAAGGTCTTGAAGATCAGCCGCCAGGAATAGAACGAGGTCAGAAGCGCCGCACCGACGACGCAGAGATAGGCGTAGAGGGCCGCCGCATTGTGCGAGACATAGGCCGCCTCGATGATGGCGTCCTTGGAGAAATAGCCGGCGGTGAGCGGAAAGCCGGTGAGCGCCAGCGTGCCGATGATCATGGTGACGTACGTGAAGGGGATGCGGTCCTTGAGCCCGCCCATCTGGCGGATATCCTGCTCGTGATGCATGGCGGTGATCACCGAGCCGGAGCCGAGGAACAAGAGCGCCTTGAAGAAGGCATGGGTGAACAGATGGAACATGCCGACGGAATAGGCGCCGACGCCCATGGCGACGAACATGTAGCCGAGCTGCGAGCAGGTCGAATAGGCGATGATGCGCTTGATGTCGTTCTGCACCAGGCCGACGGTGGCGGCGAAGAATGCGGTGGTCGCGCCGATGACGGTGACGAAGACCTGCGCATTGGGCGCGAGCTCGAACAGCGGCGACAGTCGCGCGACCATGAATACGCCGGCGGTAACCATGGTGGCGGCGTGGATCAGCGCGGAGACCGGGGTCGGGCCTTCCATGGCGTCGGGCAGCCAGGTGTGCAGGAAGAATTGCGCCGACTTGCCCATGGCGCCCATGAACAGCATGAGGCAGATCAGCGTGAGCGCATCGGGCTGCCAGCCGAAGAAGGGAATGGTCTTGCCGACCAATGAAGGGGCCTGCGCGAAGACGGTATCGAAGTCAACCGCGCCGATCATCATGTAGACGGCGAAAATGCCGAGCGCGAATCCGAAATCGCCGACGCGGTTGACGATGAAGGCCTTGATGGCGGCGGCATTGGCTTCCGGCTTGTGGTACCAGAAGCCGATCAGCAGATAGCTCGCAAGCCCGACGCCCTCCCAGCCGAAGAAGAGCTGCACCAGATTGTCCGCCGTCACCAGCATCAGCATGGCGAAGGTGAACATCGACAGATAGCCGAAGAAGCGCGGCCGGTACGGGTCCTCCGCCATGTAGCCGATGGAGTAGAGGTGCACGAAGGCCGACACGGTGGTGACGACGACCAGCATCACCGCGGTGAGCGTGTCGATGCGCAGCGACCAGTCGACCTTGAGATTGCCGGAGGCAAACCAGGTGAAGATCGGCTCGCGCGCGTCGTGATGGCCGAAGCCCACCTGCACGAAGGCGATCCATGACAGAATCATGGACACCATGAGCAGCGTGGTGGTGATGAGCTCGGCCGTGCGCGAGCCGGTGGCGGCCGGCTGATCCAGCTCCGGCTCGTGATGCGCGTGGTGGATGACGGCGCCGCCCTCGTGCGAGGTCGGGCCGAGATGCCGGCCGCGGTCGGTGGCATGGTCTTCGGCAGCCGGCGGCGGATCCTCGCCCGGGAAGCGCGCGCGGGCGCCGGCGAGCGCGATGATCGCCGCCAGGATCGATCCCAACAAGGGGAGAAAGACGATAGCCTCGTACATGCGGTTAGATTTCCGTCATGCCCGAACTTGCGCCGGGCATCCACGCCTTTCTTTCGGTTCGGCAGGCAAAGCGTGGATGGCCAGGACAAACCCGGCCATGACGCCGTCTATTTTGGCGAAGGCGTGCAATACGTTCATCCCTTCATCAGATTGATGTCCTCGACCGCAATGGAGCCGCGGTTACGGTAGAACACCACGAGAATAGCAAGCCCGATGGCCGCTTCCGCCGCCGCCACCGTCAGCACGATCAGCGCGTAAATCTGACCGACGATGTCGCCGAGATGGCTGGAGAAGGCGACGAGATTGATGTTGACCGCGAGCAGGATCAATTCGATCGACATCAGAATGATGATCACGTTCTTGCGGTTGAGAAAGATGCCGAAAATGCCGAGCGTGAACAGCACGGCGGCGACCGCGAGATAATGCCCGAGCCCGATGGTCATGGCGCGCCTCCGAGTCCCTGCCCCGGACGCACATGGCGCAGCTCGATCGAGGTTGCGCGCGTGCGCGCGACCTGCTCCGCGATATTCTGCCGGCGCACGCGCACCCGGTGCTGCAGCGTAAGTACGATGGCGCCGACCATGGCGACCAGGAGGATCAGGCCGGCGGCCTCGAAGTAATAGACATAGCGGGTATAGAGCACGAGGCCGATCGCCTGGGTGTTGGAGACCTGGTCGAGCGGCGGAATCGGCGCGGTGATCGCGGCCGGAACACCGGGCCCGATGGTCCAGGCGCCAACCACCAGCAAAAGCTCGGCAAGGAAGATGCCGCCGATCAGCAGGCCGATCGGCAAATATTGCAGCACGCCCTGCTTGAGCTCGGCGAAATCGACGTCGAGCATCATCACCACAAACAGGAACAGCACGGCGACGGCGCCGACATAGACCACGATCAGGATCATGGCCAGAAATTCGGCGCCCATCATGACAAACAGGCCGGCGGCATTGACGAAGGCAAGAATAAGGAAGAGCACCGAATGCACTGGATTGCGCGAGGCAATGACCATGAACGCGCTCGCCACGCAGACGCAGGCGAACAGATAGAAAAACAGCGCTGCCAGAATCATTCAGCTACCGAGGGGGTTGCGGCAGGGCCTGTCCTAGCGCGGCCAACCGCCCTCGTCCACCGGCGAAATCGGCGTAGGGCCGCGCGGACGGACTGCCACTTTTGCAGCCAGAATATGGCTTGCTGCGACCTCGGCGCGACAAAGCGGCGGCGGGCTTTTTCCGTCGTTCCAGGCCTCGGCCACCGGCGACTTTGCAATCCATAGCCAGCAGCGCGGCGGCGTAAGATTCCGGGTCCGCTCGCTTCGCTCGCGCCCCGGAATGACCCGGGGGAAAATGAAGGCCGCCCCACCTTTTTGACGGGGCGGCGGCAGAGCGCCTGCACGACAGGCGCGCCGCCTTGATCCCCGCGGCGTTAGGCCCTGAGCTGATCGCCGATCGGCAGCCTCCGGATGCGCTTGCCGGTGGCAGCGAAGATGGCATTGCACAGCGCCGGGGCGAACGGCGGCATGCCCGGCTCGCCGACGCCGCTTGCCGGCACAGCGAGGCTGTTCTCCGTGATATGCACGCGCACGTCGAGCGGCGATTCGTCGATGCGCGCGAGCTGGAAGTCGTGGAAGTTGCTCTGCTGGACGCGGCCGTTCTTGCAGGTGATCTCGCCGTATTTGGCGAGCGTCAGCCCCATCACCGCCGCGCCCTCAATCTGCGAGTGGATGCGCTCGGGGTTCACCACAAAGCCGCAATCGATGGCGGTGTCGACCCGCGGAACCCTGAGGTTCCCCTTGTCATCGACGGCAACCTCGACGACCGTCGCCACATAAGTGACGAAGCTGCGGTGCGCCGCGATGCCGAGACCGTGGCCCTTCGGCAATCGCCGTCCCCAACCCGCCTTCTCGGCCGCCGTCTGCGCAACCTTGCGCAGGCGCGCGGTGTCGATCGGATAGGTTTCGAACGGCTCGCCATAGTCCCAGAACGGCGTGGTCACTTGCTGGCGCGGGTCGACGATACGATCCGGGCCGATCATCTCCAGCAAGAAGTCCTTCTGATCGCGGCCGAGCTCGTGGGCAATCTCGGCAACGAACGACTGCACGCTGAAGGCGTGCGCGATATTGTTGACCGAGCGGAACCAGCCGACCCGCAGGTGCGACTGGGCTTCGGCGCTCTCGATCCGAATATTCGGAATCGCGAACGGCAGATCGACATAGCCCATGCCGAGCTCGATTGCGCTTGGCGACTTTGGATCGCCGGGCACGAAGTTCCACATGAAGGTCGGGGCCGAGCTGCGATGCCGCCAGGCGATGACCTCGTTGCTGGTATCGAGGCCGGCTTCGAAGCGGTCGGCCGTCACGGTGTGGTAGAAGCCGTGCTGGATGTCGTCCTCGCGCGTCCACACCACCTTGACCGGCGCGCCGTCCATTGCCTTCGACAGCAGCGCCGCTTCGATGGCGAAGTCGCATTTCGACTTGCGGCCGAAGCCGCCGCCGAGCAACGTTTCATGCACGGTCACGTCGGTGTCCTTGACGCCGAGCGCCTTGGCGATGTCCTCGCGCGCGCCGCCCGGGCTCTGCAAAGGCGCCCAGACTTCCCACTTGCCGTCGCTTCGGCGCGCGGTCGCCGCCGGCGGCTCCATCGTCGCGTGCGCAAGATGCGGCACGTAGTAATCGCGCGTGATCACCTTGGCGGCCGAGGCGAGCGCCTTGTCGGCATCCCCCAGGTTGCGCTCGATCTTGCCGGGCTTACGCACCGCCTCTTCGAGCGCCGCCTTGTAGGCGACGGAGTCATAAGACTTGTTCGGCCCGTCATCCCAGACGATCTTGAGCGCTTCGCGGCCTTTCATGGCCGCCCAGGTATTCATGGCGATGACGGCAACGCCCCCGAGGGGGGCATATTTAGCCGGCGGCGGGGTGCCGCCGATGGTCACCACCTTGTCCACGCCCGGCACTTTCATGGTGGCGCTGGCGTCGTAAGAAACCACTTTGCCCAGCACCACAGCCGGTCGGGCGATGACCGCGAACTTCATGCCCGGCAGCTTCACGTCTTGGCCGTAGGTCGTGCTGCCGGTGGTGATGTCGTGCAGGTCCACGATCTGCACCGCGCCTTTGCCCAAGTAGCGGAACTCAGCCTCTTTCTTGAGACGCACCCTGTCGGCCGGCGGGGTCGGCAAAGCGGCCGCCGCTTCGGCAAGCTCGCCATAGCCGAGCTTCTTGCCGGAAGGCTTGTGCACGACCTCGTGGTGCTGCGCCTCGCATTCGGCGGCATCAACGCCCCACTGTTTCGCCGCCGCCGCTTCGAGCATGTGGCGCATGGAAGCACCGCACAGCCGCATCGGCTGGATGAAATGCCGCACGCTGCGCGAGCCGTCAGTATCCTGGTTGCCGTAAGTCACCTCATCGCCCGGCGCCTGCACGATGGCGACCTTCGACCAGTCGGCATCGAGTTCGTCGGCGACGATCATGGGCAGACTGGTGCGCGCGGCGCCGTTTCCCATTTCGGCGCGATGCGCGACGATCTTGACGATGCCGGTCTTGTCGATCGCGACGAAGACATGCGGATCGCTGACCACTCCATGCGGCATCTTGTCGGCGCCGGTCGCGTAGGCGACAGCGCGGCGTATCCCCGGGATCTGCACCGCCAGCACGAGGCCGCCGCCGGCGGCAATGCCCTTTAGCACGCCGCGACGGCTGACATTGGTGATCACCGGACTGTTGGTTCGATCATGATAGGTCATGTCACGCTCCCCTGGCGGCGGCGCGAACGGCCGAGTGAATGCGCTGGTAGCAGCCGCACCGGCAGAGATTGCCGGACATGGTGTCGTCGATCTCGGTGTCGGTTGGAGCTGGCTTCTTCGCCAGCAGCGCCGCGGCCTGCATGATTTGCCCGGCCTGGCAATAGCCGCATTGCGGCACGCTCAGGTTTCTCCATGCGACCTGCACCGGGTGCGTCCCGTGCGGATCGAGGCCTTCGATCGTCACCACGGATTTGCCCGCGACATCCGACATCTGTATCCCGCAAGCGCGCACGGCATCCCCGTCGAGATGCACCGTGCAGGCGCCGCAGAGCGCGACGCCGCAGCCAAATTTCGTGCCGGTAAGACCGAGCTCGTCACGCAGGTACCACAGGAGCGGCATCGACGGATCGCCGTCGAACATCCGTGCCTGCCCGTTTACACGCAGGTTGACCATGATGTCCTCCCTTGATGCGCATTGCGCGCAATTTCACGCACAGGGCCGTTCGCCAACGGCCCTGCTCAAATGGATCGATTACGTTCTGGATATGTCGCGAACACCGCCGCCCCACATATTGTGTCACGCCGTCCGCTCAGCGTCTGATCGAAACGCTTCTTTGGAATCGTTGCAAGGCGGAACCGCTCACATTCACGCGAGAGTTGGGGTCGCGATGATGGGCCGACGCCCGCAATTGCGCGGCGCCGGCGGTAATTGACCAACGAATGGGCGCTTTGGGCGCGCCGGTCCGCTATGGCCGCTCAGCGGTATGGCGCATCGAGCGCCAGGTTCTTGGCGATCTCGCGCTCCCAGCGGTCGCCGTTGGCGAGCAGACGCTCCTTGTCGAAGTAGAGCTCCTCGCGCGTCTCGGTGGCGAACTCGAAGTTCGGCCCCTCGACGATGGCGTCGACCGGACAAGCCTCCTGGCAGAGGCCGCAATAGATGCATTTGACCATGTCGATGTCGTAGCGGGTGGTGCGGCGCGTGCCATCATTGCGGCGCGGGCCGGCCTCGATGGTGATCGCCTGCGCCGGGCAGATCGCCTCGCACAGCTTGCAGGCGATGCAGCGCTCCTCGCCGTTCGGATAGCGGCGCAGCGCGTGTTCGCCGCGGAAGCGCGGGGAGATCGGGTTCTTCTCGAACGGATAATTGATGGTCGCCTTCGGCTTGAAGAAGTAGCGCATGGCCAGCACAAAGCCGGTCAGGAATTCCCACAGGAACAAGCCTCGCACGGCGCGGTCGAGTCTCATCGAATCCTCATTGCGGCGCCAGCGCGCCGTACTGCAGCACGGCAGCGACAATCGCTACCATCGCCAGCGACAGCGGCAGGAACACCTTCCAGCCGAGCCGCATCAGTTGATCGTAGCGATAGCGCGGCACCATGGCCTTGACCATGGCAAACAGGAAAAACAGGAACAGCGCCTTGAGCGTAAACCAGATCACGCCCGGCACCCAGGTGAATGGTGGAAACGGGATCGGCGACAGCCAGCCGCCGAGGAACAGGATGGTGCCCATGGCGCACATGGTGGCGATCGCGACGTATTCGCCGAGCATGAACATCATGTAGGGCGTCGAGCCGTATTCCACCATGAAGCCGGCGACGAGTTCGGATTCCGCTTCGACCAGATCGAACGGCGGCCGGTTGGTTTCCGCCAGCGCCGAGACGAAGAACACCACGAACATCGGCAATAGCGGCAGCCAGTACCAGGAAAACAGGCCGTAAGGCCCGTCTTGCGCCTCGACGATCGCCGACAGATTGAGCGAGCCCGCGCACAACAGCACGGTGATGAAGACGAAGCCGATGGAGACCTCGTAGGACACCATCTGCGCCGCCGAACGCAGCGCCGCCAGGAACGGATATTTGGAATTGGAGGCCCAGCCGGCCATAATCACGCCGTAGACCATGAGCGAGGAAATGGCGAAGATGTAGAGCACGCCGACATTGATGTTGGCGATAACCCAGCCGGCGCTGACCGGCACGACCGCCCAGGCGGCGAGCGCGAGCACGCAGGTGACGAGCGGCGCCAACAGGAACACGCCCTTGTTGGCGCCGGCCGGGATCACCGGTTCCTTGAGCACGAATTTCAGAAGATCGGCGAAGGATTGGAATAGGCCCCAGGGACCGACCACGTTGGGCCCGCGCCGGATCTGCACCGCGGCCCAGATCTTGCGGTCGGCGAGCAGGATGTAGGCGATGGCGACCAAAAGGATCACCAGGAGCAGCACCGACTCCGCGACGATGATGATCAGCGGCCAGACATAGCTGAAGAAAAATTCACTCATCGTCATGGCCGCTACTCCGCTGCCGTTTGGGCGGCCGCGTTCGCTAGCCCCGAGCATTCGGCCATGATGGCGGAAGCGCGCGCGATCGGATTGGTAAGATAAAAGTCGGCCACCGACGACGTGAATGGCGCCTTGTCGGAGGTACCGCCGAGCTTGGCGAGCTTCGCGATATCGGCCGGGTCGCCGGCGGCGATCTGGTCGATGCGCATGAAATGCGGGTGGGCGGCGAACAGCGCCTGCCGCAACTGCGCCAAAGAGTCATAGGGCAGTTTGTGGCCGAGCGTATCGGAGAGCGCGCGCAAGATCGCCCAGTCCTCGCGCGCATCGCCGGGCGGAAAGCCGGCGCGGTTGGCCATCTGCACGCGGCCTTCGGTGTTGACGTAAAGCGCGGATTTTTCCGGGTAGGCGGCGCCCGGCAGGATGACGTCGGCGCTGTGGGCGCCGCGGTCACCATGCGTGCCGATATAGACGACGAGCGGTCCGGTGGCGATTTCGATCTCGTCAGCGCCGAGCAGGAAGAGTACGTCGACGCCCCCTTGCGCCATGCGCGCCGCGTCAAGCCCGCCTTCGCCCGGCACAAAGCCGAGATCGAGCGCGCCGACGCGCGAGGCGGCGCTGTGCAGAACCGAATAGCCGTTCCAGTCTTCTTTCAGCGCACCGACCTCGATCGCCGTTTTGGCAGCGAGCGAAGCCACCGCCGCGCCGTCCGGACGCGCCAGCGCGCCGGCGCCGATCAGAATCAGCGGACGCTCGGCGGCTCTAAGCGCTTCGGCGAATTGGCTCGAACCGAGACCGGCCAGCGTTTCGGCGCCGGCGCCGAGGTAGTCGTAGCGATAGGTGAGGTCGGCCTTCTCGCCGATGACGCCGATCGGAAACGCGCCTGACCGCCAACGCTTGCGGATGCGGGCGTTGAGCACCGGCGCCTCGCGCCGCGGATTGGACCCGACAATCAGCAGCGCGTCGGCGCGTTCGATGCCGACGATGGCGGCGTTGAACAGATAGCTCGCCCTGCCCCACTTCGGATCGAGCGCCGAGCCGTCCTGGCGCGCGTCGATGTTCGCGCTGCCGAGCCGCGTCATCAGATCCTTAAGCGCGAACATGTCCTCGGCCGCCGCGAGATCGCCGGCGATGGCGCCGATGCGCCTGCCGTCAGTCCGCTTCAGCCTGGCGACAATCGCCGCGAAGGCGTCTTTCCAGGTCGCCGGCTGCAGGCGCCCTTTGATGCGCAGATATGGCTGGTCGAGCCGCTGCGTGCGCAAGCCGTCGACCACGTGGCGCGTCTTGTCGGAAATCCATTCCTCGTTCACGTCGTCGTTGGTGCGGGGCAGGATGCGCATCACCTCGCGCCCGCGCGTGTCGATGCGGATCGCCGAACCAAGCGCATCCATGACGTCGACGGACTGGGTCTTGGTGAGCTCCCACGGCCGTGCCGAGAAGGCGTAAGGCTTGGAGGTGAGCGCGCCGACTGGGCAAAGATCGACCACGTTGCTCTGCAGCTCCGAGGTCATCGCCTGCTCGAGATAGGTTGTGATCTCCATGTCCTCGCCGCGGCCGATGGCGCCGAGCTCGGGCACCCCGGCGACCTCGGCGGCAAAGCGGATGCAGCGCGTGCACTGGATGCAGCGCGTCATCACGGTCTTGACCAGCGGGCCGATATATTTGTCCTCGACCGCGCGTTTGTTCTCCTGGTAGCGGCTGGCGTCGACGCCATAGGCCATGGCCTGGTCTTGCAGATCGCATTCACCGCCCTGATCGCAGATCGGGCAGTCGAGCGGATGATTGATTAGCAGGAACTCCATCACGCCTTCGCGCGCCTTCTTCACCATCGGCGTCCGCGTATTGAGAACGTGCGACGTTCCGTCTTTCTTCGGCGGCAGATCTCGCACGCCCATGGCGCAGGAGGCCTGCGGCTTGGGCGTTCCCACCACCTCGATCAGGCACATGCGGCAATTGCCGGCGATCGACAGACGCTCGTGGAAGCAGAAGCGCGGAATTTCCGCGCCCGCGGCCTCGCAGGCCTGGAGCAGCGTGTACTCCGGCGGAACGTCGATTTCTTTGCCGTCGATTATAAGCTTCGTCACGCCGGCTCCTTCGGCTTTAGAAGCTCTTCGAGCTTCGCAAACAATTCGTCGATTCGCTCTTCTTGCTGAGACTGCCGAAATTGCGTTTCTGCTGATTGGCCGAGAGAATATCGAACCACCTTCGATAAATCTTCGAGACGTTTTTCGATCCGTTCAAAACGCTGCGTGTGATCGCCCAGAATTTGCGATTGCTCATCCTGCTTCGATCGAATCTCGCGAAGCATGACGAGAATGAGGTTGTTTGGCTCGTCTGCCATCAGATCCTCCGATGACTTATTCCCGCTGCCTCGCAGGCCTGGAGGAGCGTGTACTCCGGCGGAACGTCGATCACTTTGCCGTCGACAATCAGCTTGGCCATGATTTCCTTCTTCGGGTCTCCGGCATCATCTCACATCACATTTCCCGATGCGAATGCTCGCCGCACCAGTCGTCGCGCTTGGTGGTCGCCCAGGCCGGATAGCGCCGGCTGTGATCGGGCAGATCGGCGATCAGTGCTGGTGGCGCGTGCCGCCGGCATTGCCCGAGGATCGAGCGCTCCCGGCTCGGTTCGGCGCCCGCGGCCTCGGCGGTCGGCCACCAATATTTGCAGTCGTGGCAGCGCAGATTCTTGTTTTCCCAGGCCATGATGCATCTCCCGGCTAATCCCTCCGCTATTCCCCTATTCCGCCATTGCGGCCATATGGGCCGCCCGCTCCTTATTGCCGCGCGCGGACTTCCACAATCTCGCGTCGGCGAGTTGCTCCCAGCCGAAGGCGAAATCGCTCGGGCCGTGCGCCAAGAGGTGATCGAGCCGCTCGACACCCTCGGCCAGCGTCGGCCGATGCCCGGCCGGCACCCACCAAAGCGCGAGTGGCGTTGCGATCGGCTCGAACCATTCTTCGCGCCGGCGGTAGAAGCGGCCGTGCAGCGTCTGCCAAACGAAACGCTCCAATGCTGCAACGTTTTCCCACAGCGTCAGGTTCGGCAACACGCGCGGATCGCCATAGACCGTCATGTTCATGGCATGCCCGCTCTCGTCCTGCAGCCGCCAGACGAAGCCCTCGATCTGCTCGGCCAACCCGTTCACGCGATGCACGTTGTCGACGAACTCGCGCATGCGCGGGTCGTCGAGCGGATAGCGGATGCGCGCGATGTTGAACTGGGCGAGGTGGCGAGCTTGCATCGTCGTCACTCCGCCGCCTCGTCGAGCGGCCGCGGATCGCGCACGCCGAAGTCGTCGGCGCGCCGCGTATATTCGTCGATCCGCCGCTCGATCTCGGGACGGAAATGCCGCAGCAGGCCCTGCACCGGCCAGGCCGCGCCGTCGCCGAAGGCGCAGATGGTGTGGCCCTCGATCTGGGTGGTGACCTGCATGAGCATGTCGATCTCGCGCTTCTGCGCGCGGCCCTCCGACATGCGCGTCAAGACACGCCACATCCAGCCCATGCCCTCGCGGCACGGCGTGCACTGGCCGCAGCTCTCGTGCTTGTAGAAATAGGAGATGCGCGTCATCGCGCGCACGATGTCGGTCGACTTGTCCATCACGATCACGGCGGCGGTGCCGAGCGCCGACTTCTTGTCGCGGCAGCCGTCGAAATCCATCAGCAGCGAGTCGGCCCAGTCCGGCCCGGCCGGCACCAGCGGCATCGACGAGCCGCCGGGGATGACGGCGAGCAGATTGTCCCAGCCGCCGCGCACGCCGCCGGCATGCGTCTCCAAAAGCTCGCGCAGCGGAATGCCCATGGCCTCTTCGACATTGCACGGCTTCTCGACGTGGCCGGAAATGCAGAAGAGCTTGGTGCCGGTGTTGTTGGGCCGGCCGATGCCGGCGAACCAGGCGGCGCCGCGGCGCAAGATGTCGGGCACCGCCGCGATCGACTCCACATTGTTGACCGTGGTCGGGCAGCCATAGAGGCCGACATTGGCCGGGAACGGCGGCTTCAGCCGCGGCTGGCCCTTCTTGCCTTCCAGGCTTTCCAAAAGCGCCGTCTCCTCGCCGCAGATATAGGCGCCGGCGCCGTGGTGCAGGACGAGATCGAAATCCCAGCCGTGCACATTGTTCTTGCCGATCAACTTGGCCTCGTATGCCTCGTCGATCGCCGCCTGCAGGCGCTCGCGCTCGCGGATGAACTCGCCGCGGATATAGATGTAGCCGGTGTTGGCCCCCATGGCGAAACCGGCGATCAGGCAGCCCTCGACCAGAAGATGCGGGTCGTGCCGCATGATCTCGCGGTCCTTGCAGGTGCCTGGCTCGGACTCGTCGGCGTTGACCACCAGGTAATGCGGGCGGTCGCCGATCTGCTTGGGCATGAACGACCACTTGAGCCCGGTTGGGAAACCGGCGCCGCCGCGCCCGCGCAGGCCCGAGGCCTTCACGTCATTGACGATCGCCTCGCGACCTTTTTGCAGGATGGCTTTGGTGCCGTCCCAGGCGCCGCGCACACGCGCGCCTTTCAGCTGCCAGTCGTGGCGGCCATAGAGATTGAGGAAAATGCGGTCCTTGTCGGCGAGCATGGCGTTCAGTTCGGTTTGGCTTTCTCGCGATCCTCGATCGGCGGCTGCGGAACGGCGGCCTCGCGCACATTGGCGGCGGCGCCCGGCTTCTTCGCCTTTCCGTCTTTCGGCTCGTGCGTGTCTTTGTTCGGCGCCGGTCTGCCGCGTTTGGCATAAAGCGCGGGGTCGGTCAGCGTGGTGGGGCCGCCAATCGGCGCGGAGAATTGACGGTCGATCTGCGGACCCGGCTTGGGCTTCTTGCCGGCGGCCAACTTATCGAGAATGCCGCGGAAGCTTTCGCGCGTCAGATCTTCGTAATAATCGGTGTTGATCTGCACCATGGGCGCGTTGACGCAGGCGCCCAGGCACTCGACTTCGATCCAGGAAAACTTGCCGTCCTCGGTGACGTGGCCTTGCTCGCCGATGCGCGCGCGGCAAAGGTCCTCGAGATCGTCGGCGCCGCGCAGCCGGCACGGCGTGGTGCCGCAAAGCTGCACATGGAATTTACCCACCGGCGATAGATTGAACATCGTGTAGAAGGTCGCGACTTCCAGCGCGCGGATATGCGCCAGGCCGAGGAAGTCGGCGACGTAGCGGATGGCGGTTTCCGGCAGCCAGCCGCCGGCCTGCTCCTGCGCGCGCCAGAGCAACGGAATGATCGCCGATTGCTGGCGGCCTTCGGGATATTTCGCGATCTGTCTCTTCGCCCAGGCCAGATTGGCCGTGCTGAAGGAAAATTCCTTCGGTTGCTGTTCCGGCGGGGCGAGGCGGCGAACGGACATTCAGTTCATTCCACGGGCTTGCAGTATGTGGTCGCGACCGTCGCCGACGTGGGCGTTTCGGACGCGAAGCACAGGTACAGCTTTTCCTTGTTCTGCAGAAACACACCAACGCCAATCTTGCTCGGTATCGAACCGACGACGGCGAAGCCGTGGGCGAGCAGCGTCTTCACGGTCTCTTGCTGGGCGAATGCAGCATCGGCCACTAGCATCAGCGCGGCCGCACAAAACGCGATTGCTCCAAGTCTCATCGGTCCACCTCCCCGAACACGATATCGATCGAGCCGAGAATAGCGGACACGTCGGCCAGCATGTGGCCGCGGCAGAGGAAATCCATGGCGCTCAGATGCGCGAAGCCCGGCGCGCGAATTTTGCACTTGTACGGCTTGTTGGTGCCGTCTGAGACCAGATAGACGCCGAACTCCCCCTTCGGCGCCTCGACCGCCGCGTAAGCCTCACCGGCCGGCACGTGATAGCCCTCCGTGTAGAGCTTGAAGTGGTGGATCAGCGCTTCCATCGAGCGCTTCATCTCGCCGCGCCGCGGCGGCACGATCTTATGGTCGTCGACCGTGACCGGGCCCTGGTTCTCCGCTTTGCGTAATTTCTCCACGCACTGCTTCATGATGCGGATCGATTGACGCATCTCCTCCATGCGGATGCAGTAGCGGTCGAAACAGTCGCCGTTCTTGCCGACCGGAATATCGAATTCGAGTTCCGAATAGCACTCATAAGGTTGCGCGCGGCGCAAATCCCAGGCGGCGCCGGAGCCGCGCACCATCACTCCGGAGAAGCCCCAGTTCCAGGCATCCTCCAGCTTGACGACGGCGATGTCGACATTGCGTTGCTTGAAGATGCGATTGCCGGTGAGCAAGCCCTCGAGGTCATCGCACACTTTCAGGAACGGATCGCAGAAGGCGCCGATGTCGTCGATCAGCTTGGGCGGCAGGTCCTGATGCACGCCGCCGGGCCGGAAATAGGCCGCATGCATGCGGCTGCCGGAGGCGCGCTCATAGAACACCATCAGCTTCTCGCGCTCCTCGAAACCCCAGAGCGGCGGGGTGAGCGCGCCCACGTCCATCGCTTGCGTGGTGACGTTGAGCAGATGCGAGAGCAGCCGGCCGATCTCGGCATAGAGCACGCGGATCAATTGCGCGCGTTTCGGCACGGCGATGCCGAGCAGCTTTTCGACGGCCAGGCAGAAGGCGTGCTCCTGATTCATCGGCGCGACGTAATCGAGCCGGTCGAAATAGGGGACCGCCTGCAGATAGGTCTTGGCCTCAATCAGCTTTTCGGTGCCGCGGTGCAGGAGGCCGATATGCGGATCGACCCGCTCGACCACCTCGCCGTCGAGCTCCAGCACCAGCCGCAGCACGCCATGCGCGGCCGGGTGCTGCGGCCCGAAATTGATGGTGAAGTTGCGGACCGACGTTTCGGGCATCAGCTCACGAGCTCCGAAGCCGATTTCGCTTTCTCCGCCGCCTTCGCGTTGAAGCGATCCCACGCCACCACGACGCGCTCATGACGGCCCTCGCCGATCAAGTCCATGCCGTCATGCGCGCGGACCTTGAACACGACCTTGCGGCCTTGCACCTCGGTAATCTCAACATCGACGGTAACGGTCATGCCGGGCGGCGTCGCCGCGAGATGCGAGACATCCACATGGGTGCCGAGGCTGCCTTCGCCGGCGTCGAGATGCTGGTTGAGCAATTGCGCGCAGGTCCATTCCATCAGCACGATCATGAAGCCGGTCGCGAACACTCTTGGCATGCTGGCAATCTCGGGCGCCTCCGGATAGGTGAATGGCACCGTCTTGTCTTCCGGAACCGTGTAAGAGAACGTGTGTTTCAATCCGGGCTTGAGCGTTGCCTTCATCTCAAGACCCCTTACCGTCGCCCTTGGCCTTCTCGTCGCCCGGCAGCACGTAATTGGTGCCCTCCCACGGAGACAGGAAATCGAAGGTGCGAAATTCCTGGGTCAGCCGCACCGGCTCGTACATCACGCGCTTCTGCTCGTCGTCCCAGCGCACCTCGACGAAGCCGGTGAGCGGGAAATCCTTGCGCAGCGGATGGCCTTCGAAACCGTAATCGGTGAGGATGCGGCGCATGTCGGGATGGCCGGTGAACAATACCCCGTACAGGTCGTAGGCCTCGCGCTCGAACCAGTCGGCGCCGCGGAATACATCGATCAACGAAGGCACCGGCGTCGCTTCGTCGGTCGCAACCTTAACGCGGATGCGCTGATTCAGCCGCGGCGAGAGAAGATGATAGACGACGTCGAAGCGCTGCTCGCGGCCGGGCCAATCGACGGCGGTGACGTCGATGATGCAGATGAACTGGCAGGCCGGATCGTTGCGCAGAAAGGTGGCGACCTTGACGATATCGGCCGCTCTGGCGGTGACGGTCAATTCGCCGCGCGCGACCGTGTGCCCGGTCACCGCGCCACCGAGGGCGCCCTCGATCATCTGCCCAAGATTGTCGAGCAGCTCGTCCATGACAACCTCAACGCTCGATCGTTCCGGTGCGGCGGATCTTCTTCTGCAACAGCATCACGCCGTAGAGCAGCGCCTCGGCGGTCGGCGGACAGCCGGGGACGTAGATATCGACCGGCACGATGCGGTCGCAGCCGCGTACCACCGAATAGGAATAGTGATAGTAGCCGCCGCCGTTGGCGCAGGAGCCCATGGAGATCACATAGCGCGGCTCCGGCATCTGGTCGTAGACCTTGCGCAGCGCCGGCGCCATCTTGTTGGTGAGCGTGCCGGCGACGATCATCACGTCGGACTGACGCGGGCTCGCGCGCGGCGCAAAGCCGAAACGTTCCGCGTCATAGCGCGGCATCGACATCTGCATCATCTCGACCGCGCAGCAGGCGAGGCCGAAGGTCATCCACATCAGCGAGCCGGTGCGCGCCCAGGTGATCAATTCGTCGGTGGCGGTGACCAGAAAGCCCTTGTCGGCAAGCTCGTTGTTGACCCTGCCGAAAAATGCATCTCCGGCGCCGGCCGGTTTGCCGGTGCGCGGATCGATGATCGGCTTCGGCGCGGGTGCGACGAGGGTCATGGAATCAATCCCATTCCAGCGCCCCCTTCCTCCACTCATATATGAAGCCGACAGTGAGAACGCCAAGGAACACCATCATCGCCCAGAAGCCGTAGATCCCGACATCGTGGAACGCCACCGCCCAGGGGAACAGGAAGCTCACCTCCAGGTCGAAGATGATGAAGAGAATGGCGACCAGATAGAAGCGCACGTCGAACTTCATGCGCGCGTCGTCGAAGGCGTTGAAGCCGCATTCATACGCCGACAGCTTTTCCGGATCGGGCTGCTTGAAGGCGACGAGAAACGGCGCGATCAGCAGGGCAAGGCCGATGACAAGAGCCACCGCTACGAAAATCACCAAGGGCAGGTAGTCCAAAAGCAATGCGTTCATCGGCGACCTCCCCACCCCGCACCTTACCCGGATATGCGCCCGCCTCTTCGGCCGCCGTCGGACGGCAGCCGCAGCCCAAAACGCCCTTGCGCAGTCGGAAAAGTCTCAAGGACGGGAGCGAGCGAGGCTTAGCGCAGTGCACAAAGCCGCGCAAGCCGACCTTGGTCAAGCGTCCGAGAGGCAATTCGCGCCGCGGCGTGAGCATCGCCGGCACGATTGACGGCGCTCAAAGCGGCCACGATAGTCGCGGCGGGCGACCAGCAGCAGTCCCGGGGAACCGCGCATGACATTCCTGCGACATATTGCAGCCCTGCTCGTGCTGACGGGGGTTGCAGCAGCACCCGCGTGGCCGGCCGCGGCCGACAACTATCCCTCGCGCACCGTGAAGATCATCGCGCCGTTCGGCGCCGGCGGACCCGCCGACGTCTACACCCGCGTTGTCGCCCAGGAACTGGAAAAGGCGCTGCACCAGCCGTTCGTCGTGGAGAATCGCCCGGGCGCCGGCACCACCATCGGGACAGAAGTGGTCGCGAAGTCGCCGCCCGACGGTTACACCTTTCTGGTGGTTTCCGGCACGCAGACCGTCAACGAGACGCTCTACACCAAGAAGCAATACCGACTGATGCACGATCTGGTGCCGATCGCCCCGATCGTCGACAGCGACCTCGTGCTGGTGGTCAATCCGTCGGTGCCGGCCAAGAATCTCAGCGAGCTCTTGGCATTGGCGCGCGCCAAACCGGGCGTGCTCAATTTCGGCTCGTCGGGGCCGGGCTCGAACTACCACATGGCCGCCGAGCTTTTGAAAAACCTCACCGGCATCGACATCGTGCACGTGCCCTACAAGGGATCGACCGGCATGCGCACCGATATTTTGAGCGGCCAGATCCAGATGCTGTTCGACAGCGTGCCGACCATGGCGCCGTGGATCAAGGCCGGAAAGGTGCGCGCGATGGGCACCAGCGGCACGCAACGCTCACCGATCTTGCCGGACGTGCCGACGATCGCGCAGGCGGGCGTGCCGGGCTTTCAGGCGACGTTGTGGGTCGGCTTCATGGCGCCGAAGGGCACGCCGCAGCCGATCGTCGGCAAGCTCAATGAGGAGGTTACCAAGATCCTCAAACGACCGGAAATCAAGGCATCGTGGGAAAAGCAGGGCGCAACGCCCTTCACAATGCCCCAGCCGGAATTCACCGCCTTCATGCAGGCGCAGGTCGACAAATGGGCCAAGGTGATCAAGGACAATCACATTGCGCTGATCAAATGATCGGCGCCCTAATGCAACAAAGCCAACAGGTGCGCGATGAATGAAATGATCACGCCGATCAAGGGCGAAGAGCATTGGACCAGCAAGGACGGCGGCGTGAAGCTGTTCCTGTGGGAGAAATGCGCCGGCGATCCGGCAAAGAGCATCGGCACCGTCCTGTTCGTGCACGGTTCATCGATGGGTTCGCAGCCGACCTTCGACCTGCAGGTGCCGGGCCGCCCGGATTCCTCGGCGATGGATCACTTCGCCCGCCTCGGCTACGACTGCTGGTCGGTCGACATGGAGGGCTATGGCCGCTCGACCAAGGACCGCGACAACAATGCGCCGATCGCGCAAGGCGCCGACGATTGCTACGCCGCCGCGCTCTATATCCGGAAGCTGCGCGGCAACCGGCCGCTCCTGGTCTACGGCATTTCATCGGGCGCGCTGCGCGCCGCGATGTTCGCCGAGCGCCACCCGGAAATGGTCGCGCGGCTAGCGCTCGACGCCATGGTATGGACCGGCGAAGGCTCGCCGACGCTCGTTGAGCGCCGCAAGCGGCTGCCCGAATTCATGGCCAAGAACCGCCGGCCGATCGACAAGGCCTTCATCCATTCGATCTTCGAGCGCGACCATCCAGGCACGGCCGAGGAGAAAGTGATCGAAGCCTTCGCCGACGCGGTGACCGCGCTCGACACATCGGTGCCGACCGGTACCTATGTCGACATGTGCGCGCATCTGCCGGTGGTCGACCCGGAGAAGATCACGGTGCCGACGCTGATCATGCGCGGGCAATGGGACGGCATCGCCTCAATCGAGGACATACTCGCCTTCTTCGCCAAGCTGCCGAATCCGGACAAGCAGTTCGCCGTGATGCCGGGCATCTCGCACGCGAGCTTCCAGCAGAAAAATTACTTGCTGGTCTATCACATCCTGGCGAGCTTCTTCTCGCAGCCAGCGCCGGTGTATCGCGGCTAGGCGTGTTTCGGACGCGTCAAACTCCGAGCTGCTCCGCTAGATCGGCCAAATCCTTCGCCGCACAGTCTACCTTCACGGTCGGCGACGTCTCACCCGTGTTCGGGCCATATTCGCTTACCCGCGCGGTGTGTGCGGTGCGCAGGCCGCATTGCGCGGCCGCTGCGAGATCGCTCGAGTGCGCCGCCACCATCATGCATTGCCCGGGCGCCAAGTCGAAGGCCGCGCAGGCGGCGAGGTAGACTTTCGGCTTCGGCTTGTAGTCGCCGGCGATTTCCGAACCGAGGATCGCGTCCCAAGGAAGATCGTTGCGGCGGGCGAGATCGACCATCAGCGAGATGTTGCCGTTCGACACCGGCGCGATCCAGAATTTGCGCTTGAGCCGCTGGAGCGCCGCCGGCACGTCCGGCCAGGCGTCGAGCCGGTGCCAGATCAACGTCATATCGTCGAGCACCTCATCGGACAGGTTCTGCAAACCGAAGCGCGGCAGGATGCGAACCAGGTTGCGCCGGTGCAGCACGTCGAGTTTGCTGAACGCTATGCGGCCGGCGCGCACGTCTTCCATTCCGGACTGGTATTCGCCGCGCCAGGCATCGGCGAAAGAAAGCCAATCCAGGGCATAGCCAAGGGAGCCGAGAATGCGCTCGGCCTCCGCCGCAACCGAGCAACGCCAGTCGACCAGGGTCCCAAACACGTCGAAAAACAGCGCCTTCACGGCAGGCGGCGCGGCGCTCACGGCACGCCTTTCGCCGCCGAAGGCGGCCTTTTTCCGGACTCGGCAATCATGGCTAAGTCATTGATAAAATGGCGGGAGCGACGGGACTCGAACCCGCGGCCTCTGCCGTGACAGGGCAGCGCTCTAACCAACTGAGCTACGCCCCCGCGGGCGTGAAGCTCGAGTTATAGACGCCCCAAACCCAAGTCAAGGTTAACGCTATTGGGCGGGTGGAAATTGCGAAAAAGCCCTATTTACCGCTAAGAATCGATGGTCAGACCGCCCCCGAATCGTCTATGCGGACGGAGTGGTTTGACTTCGCCAAGCGCGGATTCGAAGAGGAGGGTCCCAAAGATGGCTACGGCTCCTGGAAAAGCACCGACACCGACGACCGTTACGCTCAAGCATCTCGCGGCCGCGCTCGCGGACTCGCATGAAATGTCGAAGAAGCAGGCGGAAGCCGTGCTCGGCGATCTGGTGGGCAATATCGTCAAGCATTTGAAGAAAGGCGAGCGCATCCGCATCGGCGGCCTCGGTATCCTGCAGGTGCGCAAGCGCGCCGCCCGCATGGGCCGCAATCCGGCGACCGGCGAGCAGATTCAGATCAAGGCGAGCAAGAAGGTGGCTTTCCGGGCCGCGAAAGAATTGAAAGAATCGATCTAGCGCGTTCGCGCCGGACCCTCGGGGCTTTTACGGCAGGCGGGGAGCATCGGCTCCTCGTCTGCCGTTGTGTTTGGCGCGCGGCCGGCCTGCGTTGCTTCGCAACTGCGGCGCGGCAACCTTCGCGCTCATTGGCTTGCCGAGCCGAGGCTTGCGGAGCAACAAGCGAAGGCTGGTGGGCGGTGACGGACTCGAACCGCCGACATCCTGCGTGTAAAGCAGGCGCTCTACCAGCTGAGCTAACCGCCCGTTGCCGAGCAAATAGCGCCTGAGGGCGTGGCGAGGCAAGCGTGCTTGTCGCCGCCTCCGCGGAGAGATGACATCGCCGCCAACGAAAACGGCGCCTTGCGGCGCCGCTTTCTTGTTTGTTGGCGTGCCAGCCTGGCTCAATGCGCGGTGAGCCCCGAGCCCTCTTCCTCCACTGCCGGCTCGGCCGGGCGGGCCGCTTCGGCGTGCTTGGCGGCCGCCTCCTCGTCCCACTCGATCGGCTCGGGCTTGCGCGTCAGCGCACGGGCGAGCACTTCCTCCATGCGCGTCACCGGAACGATCTCCAGCCCCTTCTTGATGGTGTCGGAGATTTCCACCAGGTCCTTGGCGTTCTCTTCCGGGATCAGCACGGTCTTCATGCCGCCGCGCGAGGCGGCCAAGAGCTTCTCCTTCAAGCCGCCGATCGGCAGCACGCGGCCACGCAGCGTAATCTCGCCGGTCATGGCGACGTCGCGGCGCACCGGGATGCCGGCCATCACCGAGACGATGGCGGTGACCATGGCGACGCCGGCCGAGGGTCCGTCCTTGGGCGTTGCGCCTTCCGGCACGTGCACATGGATGTCGCGTTTGTCGAACAGCGGCGGCTCGATGCCGAAGGCGACCGCCCGCGAGCGCACGTAGGAGGCCGCCGCCGAGATCGATTCCTTCATCACCTCGCGCAGGTTGCCGGTGACGGTCATCCTGCCCTTGCCGGGCATCATCGCGGCCTCGATGGTGAGCAGTTCGCCGCCCACATCGGTCCACGCGAGCCCGGTGACCACACCGACGAGGTCCTCGGCCTCGATCTCGCCGTAGCGGAACTTGGGCACGCCGAGATAATCGCCAAGGCTTTCGGCGGTGACCTCGATCGACTTCTTCTTCGAGGTCATCAGCTCTTTCACCGCTTTGCGGATCAAGGTCGAGAGCTCGCGCTCGAGATTGCGCACGCCCGCCTCCCGCGTGTAACGGCGGATGATGGTGAGCAGCGCCTCGTCGTTGATCGACCATTCCTTCTCATCAAGGCCGTGCTTGGCGATCGCATGCGGGATCAAATGCTTGCGCGCGATCTCGACCTTCTCATCCTCGGTGTAGCCGGCGATGCGGATGATCTCCATGCGATCCATCAGCGGCGGCGGAATGTTGAGCGTGTTCGCCGTGGTGATGAACATCACGTTGGACAGATCGTAGTCGACCTCGAGATAGTGGTCGTTGAAGGTGTGGTTCTGTTCGGGGTCGAGCACCTCGAGCAGCGCCGAGGACGGATCGCCGCGGAAATCGGCGCCCATCTTGTCCACCTCGTCGAGCAGGAACAGCGGATTCGAGGTCTTGGCCTTGCGCATCGACTGGATGACCTTGCCGGGCATCGAACCGATGTAAGTGCGCCGATGGCCGCGGATCTCGGCCTCGTCGCGCACGCCGCCGAGCGACACGCGCACGAACTCGCGGCCGGTCGCCCGCGCGATCGACTTGCCGAGCGAGGTTTTGCCGACGCCGGGGGGACCGACCAAGCAGAGGATCGGTCCGGTCAGCTTGTTGGCGCGCTGCTGCACGGCGAGATACTCGACGATGCGCTCCTTGACCTTCTCCAGGCCATAGTGATCGGCGTCGAGAATCTTCTCCGCTCCGATCAGATCCTTCTTGACCTTGCTCTTCTTGTTCCACGGGATCGAGAGCAGCCAGTCGAGATAGTTGCGCACGACGGTGGCTTCTGCCGACATCGGCGACATCTGGCGCAGTTTCTTGAGCTCGTGGGTGGCCTTCTCGCGGGCCTCCTTGGAAAGCTTGGTCTTCTTGATCTTGTCTTCGAGCTCCTGCAGCTCGTCGCGGCCTTCCTCGTCGCCGAGCTCCTTCTGGATCGCCTTCATCTGCTCATTGAGGTAGTACTCGCGCTGCGTCTTCTCCATCTGCCGCTTGACGCGGGTTCTGATGCGCTTTTCCACCTGCAGCACGGAGATTTCGCTCTCCATCAGGCCGAGCACCTTCTCCAGGCGTTCGGTGACGGCGGGCGTCTCCAGGATTTCCTGTTTGTCGGGAATCTTGACGGCCAAGTGCGAGGCAATCGTGTCGGCGAGCTTGGCATAGTCCTCGATCTGCTGGACCACGCCGACCACTTCGGGCGACACTTTCTTATTGAGCTTCACATAGCTCTCGAACTCGTTGACCACCGAGCGCGCCAAGGCCTCCGCTTCCACGCGCTCGCCCATGTCGTCGGCGAGAACGGCGGCGTTGGCCTCGTAATATTCGTGGCGGTCGGTGTATTTGAGCACCCTGGCGCGGGTCGCACCCTCGACCAGCACTTTGACGGTGCCGTCGGGCAGCTTGAGCAGCTGCAGAACGCTCGCCAGCGTGCCGACCTCGTAGATCGAGTCGGTCGCCGGATCGTCGTCGGCTGCGTTCTTCTGGGTCGCCAAAAGGATGAAGGTGTCGGAGCGCATGACCTCTTCGAGCGCCTTGATCGATTTTTCGCGGCCGACGAAGAGCGGAACGATCATATGCGGGAACACCACGATGTCGCGCAGCGGCAGCACCGGATAGGCCCGGGTTTCGCCCGGTTGCAGCGTGGGTCGTGGCTTTGGGGTGGTCATGGCATTAGGTCCTTTTTGTTGTGCCCCTGATCCCAGACCCGCTTCGTGCGGCATCGCGGACCAGTGCCGGAGTGAAGGGCAAGGGGAGTGCCGCAGAAATGGCGGCCCGCCATAGAGAGGGAGAAAGAGCACCCTCGCCCAGTCGCATGCTACATCGACTCGTAGGCTCGTTCGCTTTTCGTACGCTATACGTAGGATGACGCCGGAGCGTCCGCAAGTAAGGCGCGTTTTTCAAGTTAAAACGGACGCCAATACCGTCGAAACTTCGCGGCTAGTAGCGAATCGGCGACAGCCGCCGCCGGCGAACCGGTGTCCGCCGGATCGTTCACGCGCTTACGCTGCCAGATTCGGCGGTCCGATCGCTACGGTCGGCGTAGATGTAGAGCGGCCGGGCGGTGCCTTCCACAACTTCGCGCGAGATCACCACCTCCTCGACCCCCTCGAGGCTGGGGAGATCGAACATGGTATCGAGCAGGATGCCCTCCATGATGGAGCGCAAGCCGCGCGCGCCGGTCTTGCGATCGATCGCCTTGCGCGCAATGGCGCTCAGCGCCTCGTCGGCCAGGGTGAGGTCGATCGATTCCATCTCGAACAGGCGCTGGTATTGTTTCACCAGCGCGTTCTTCGGCTCGACCAGGATTTTCTTCAGCGAGGCCTCGTCCAGGTCTTCGAGCGTCGCCACCACCGGCAGGCGGCCGACGAATTCCGGGATCAAGCCATACTTGAGCAGGTCCTCCGGCTCGACTTCACGGAAGATTTCGCCCTGTTTGCGATCTTCCGGCGCGAGAACCTTGGCCGAAAAGCCGATCGACGTCGAGCGGCCACGCGCCGAGATGATTTTCTCCAGACCGGCGAAGGCGCCACCGCAAACGAAAAGGATATTGGTGGTGTCGACCTGCAAGAATTCCTGCTGCGGATGCTTGCGGCCGCCTTGCGGGGGCACCGAGGCAATCGTGCCTTCCATGATCTTCAGGAGGGCCTGCTGCACGCCCTCGCCCGACACGTCGCGGGTGATCGAGGGGTTGTCCGACTTGCGCGAGATCTTGTCGATCTCGTCGATATAGACGATGCCGCGCTGCGCGCGCTCGACATTGTAGTCGGCCGACTGCAAAAGCTTGAGGATGATATTTTCCACGTCCTCGCCGACATAGCCGGCTTCGGTAAGCGTGGTGGCGTCCGCCATGGTGAAAGGCACATCGAGGATACGTGCGAGCGTCTGCGCGAGCAGTGTCTTGCCGGAGCCGGTCGGGCCGATCAGCAGAATGTTGGACTTCGCCAGCTCGACGTCGTTGTGCTTGGTCTGATGATTGAGCCGCTTGTAGTGATTGTGGACGGCGACCGAGAGCACCTTCTTGGCGTGATCCTGCCCGATCACGTAGTCGTCGAGCACCTTGCGGATTTCCTTCGGCGTCGGGATGCCGTCGCGCGACTTCACCAGCGAGGACTTGTTCTCCTCGCGAATGATGTCCATGCACAATTCGACGCATTCGTCGCAGATGAAAACGGTCGGGCCGGCAATGAGCTTGCGGACTTCATGTTGGCTCTTGCCGCAGAATGAGCAATAGAGAGTGTTCTTGGAATCGCTGCCACCGACTTTGCTCATCCCATTCTCCGTTACGCTCGTCTCGACTTCGTCCGACGCTGCGTCGCGCCGGCGTCACCTGCTCAATCAACGGCGCCCCTGCCCGAGCGCGGCTCCCAACTCAAGCAAGTTTCGCGCCGGGATTCCAGCGCGGCAGTCCTAACACAAGGCGGGCCGCTCCCTCTACCATATCGCCCGCAGCATAAGCGAAGCATGCTAACGGCTGGATAATCAAGAATCTATTAACGATAACCGCTCCTTCACAAGCGCAAAAGCGGCCAATCCAAGGCAGCGGCGGCATGTCGCGGCCGCCGGCGGAACAAGTTTAGCGGGCTGAAAATCAGGCCGGCTTGGGAAGCAGTTCCTCGGGGCGCTTGTCGATCACCTGGTCGACCAAGCCGAATTCCTTGGCCGCATCGGCGGTAAGGAAATAGTCGCGCTCCAGCGCATCCTCGATCTTTTTCAGCGACTGGCCGGTATGTTTGACGTAGATTTCGTTGAGCCGCTTCTTGAGATTGAGGATCTCCTGGGCGTGCAGCATGATGTCGGTGGCCTGGCCCTGAAAGCCGCCCGAGGGCTGATGCACCATAATTCGCGCGTTCGGCAGCGCAAAACGCAAGTCCTTGGCGCCGGCCGCGAGCAGCAGCGAGCCCATGGAGGCGGCCTGCCCGACGCAGAGCGTCGATACCGGCGGGCGCACGAATTGCATGGTGTCGTAGATCGCCATGCCCGATGTCACCACCCCGCCCGGCGAGTTGATGTACATCGAGATTTCCTTCTTCGGATTCTCCGCTTCCAGGAACAACAATTGCGCCACGATCAGCGTGGAAACGCCATCTTCGATCGGCCCGGTGATGAAGATGATCCGTTCCTTCAAGAGGCGCGAGTAGATGTCGTAGGCCCGTTCGCCGCGATTGGTCTGCTCGACCACCATGGGAACGAGATATTGCATGTAGGTATCGACGGGGTCTCTCATTTCAGCTCCTCAACGCGAATCACGGGACGCCGGCGGCTAGCTTAACGTTCCGCTCGCGCCCGGATGATCTATTTCCGCGCCCGCCCCGCCGCAAGGCGCGCGGCTCTCAGCTTGCGGACGCTGCGGGCGCCTCATCGTCTTCCTTGTACAGCTCCTCGCGCGTGACTTTCTTTTCCGTCACTTGGGCGAGCTCGAGCAGGAAATCGACCACCTTTTCCTCGTATATCGGGGCGCGCAGCGCGGCGACCGCCTGGGGGTTCTGCCGGTAGAAATCCCACACGCGCTGCTCCTGGCCGGTGAATTGGCGCGCGCGCTCCATTACCGCGCGGTTGAGCTCGTCGTCGGTCACGGTGATTTTGTTCTTCTCGCCAATCTCGGCGAGCACGAGGCCGAGGCGGACGCGCCGCTCGGCGATAGCGCGGTACTCGGCCTTGGCTTTTTCCTCGGTGGTGCCCTCGTCGGCAAAGGTCTTCTTCTCGGTCTCCATTTCGCTCAGCACCGATTTCCAGACGCGCTCGAATTCCTCTTCGACCAGCGACGGCGGCGGTTCGAACTTGTGGCGAGTATCGAGCTCGTCAAGCAGCGCGCGTTTGAGCTTTTGCCGCGACATGGAGAGATGTTCGCGGGCGATGCGATCCTTGACCGCGTCGCGCAGCTTGACGAGCGATTCGAGCCCGAGCGACTTGGCAAATTCGTCGTCGACGGTGACGGTGCCCGGCGTCTCGATCGACTTGGCGGTGACGACGAATTCGGCGTCTTTGCCGGCCAGCGCCTCGTTGCCATAGTGCTGCGGGAAGGTGACATTGAGGGTGCGGGTTTCGCCGACGGCGATGCCGATGAGTTGGTCTTCGAAGCCCGGCAGAAAGGTATTGGAGCCGATCAGCACCACCGAATCGTCGCCGCTGCCGCCCTCGAATGGCTTGCCGTCGATGGTGCCGGCAAAGGAGATGACGACGCGGTCGTCCTTGGCCGCCTTCCCGCCTTCGGGAACGGCGGTGTAAGGCCTGTTCTGATCCGCGATGCGAGCCAGGGCTTCATCCACTTCGGCGTCGGGGACCTCGCTGGTGAGCCGGGTGAGCTTGATTGCCTTGAAGTCGGTAAGCTCGATCGGCGGCACGATCTCGAGCGCCATGGTGTAGTTGAGGTCACCTTGGCCGGCGATCACCTTCTCGATTGCGCCTTCATCCGGCTGCAGCGTTACCTTGGGCTCGGCGGCGAGCCTAAAGCCGTGCTCGCTGACAATCTGATTATTGGTATCGCGCACCGTCGCATCGATCACCTCGGCCATAGCCGAACGGCCATAGACCTTCTTAAGATGAGACACCGGCACCTTCCCGGGACGAAAGCCGTTGAGCCGGATGGTGTTCTTGAGCTCGTCAAGGCGCGTATTGACCTTGGCGTCGAGCTCGGCTGCCGGCACCACGACTTGGAATTCGCGCTTGAGGCCTTCGGACAGTGTTTCGGTGACTTGCATGCTTGGTTGCCTCTAATTGATGTCGCGCCAATTCTCCGCCTCTCGGCACGCCAACCCTATTGGAATGCGGACAAAGCGCCCGCAACAGCCCTCAACGTGGTGCGGGCGGAGGGATTTGAACCCCCACGACTTTCGTCACGGGAACCTAAATCCCGCGCGTCTACCAATTCCGCCACGCCCGCAAAGGGCTTCGTTTGGACGGCGCCGCTATTCGGCAGGCATGACGCGCCGCGGCCCACCCGTTCAAGGCATCATACTCGCCTTAGGGGCGGCGGCTTATATCACGCTAAAGCCCAACGCCACTATAAAAATGGCCCCCACCACAGGGCTTTGCAATCCGTCTAACCGATCGACCCGGCGAACAATCGCCGATAAACCGCGGGCAAGGCTTCCGGCAGGTCCTCGGAAATGAGGCCGGGGCCGAATTCGCTTGCCGCCTCGCCATGCAGCCAGGCGGCGGCGCTCGCGGCCTCGAAGGCGGGCATGCCCTGTGCAAGAAGGCCCGCGATCATGCCGGTAAGCACATCGCCCGAGCCGGCAGTGGCGAGGTAAGGCGGTGCGTTGGCGGCAATGCTGGCGCGACCATCCGGCGCAGCCACAACAGTATCCGGTCCCTTGAACAGGACTACGGCGCCGCTGGAACTGGAGGCCAAGCGTGCCTTCTCAAGTTTCGATTTAAGTTCGCGATGTTCATGTATTGCCTTAAAAAGCCTCGCGAATTCACCTTCGTGCGGCGTTAACACCACGGCGCGGGTACCGCTTTTCGCAATCATCGCCACCAACCCCGCCGGATCGTCCGCGAAGCTGGTGAGCGCATCGGCGTCCAACACCGCCGCGGCTGAGCTCAGCGCGGCGGCAACCTGCTCGCGCATCGCCGGCCCGACCCCTCCACCCGGCCCCAAGGCCACCGCGTTGCGACGCTTGTCGGCGAGGAAAGCTGCCAATTCGGCCGCGCCATCGACCGGCCGAACCATCACCGCCAAGCTGGCGGCGGCATTGACGGCAAGCGCCTCGCGCGGCGTCGCCAGCGTCACCAGCCCCGCGCCGGCCCGCAATGCACCGCGCGCCGCCAGCCGCGCGGCCCCCGTGGTCGACAGGCCGCCGGATAGCACCACTGCATGCCCGCGCGCGTATTTGTGGCCCTCCGGACGCGGCATCGGAAATTGTGCCGCCCACAGAGCCGGCTCGTTGGCAAAGGTGCATGGGCGAATGCGTTCCAGCACGCCCGCCGGTATGCCGATATCGGCGACATGGATAGGCCCGCAGTGCAGCCGTCCGGGCAGCAGCAGATGGCCCGTCTTGCGGCGGAAAAAAGTGACGGTCTGTTGCGCCTCGACTGCGACCCCCATCACCGCGCCGCTGGTGCCGTTCACCCCGCTCGGCAAATCAACAGCGACGACCGGAGCCGCGCTGGCATTCATCGCCTCAATCATGGCGCGCAGCAGCCCCTCGACCGGACGGTCAAGACCGGCGCCGAACAGAGCATCGATGATCAAGTCGGCGTCGCCGAGGGTCGCGGGCGAAGCCGGCTCGACTGGCCCGGTCCAGCGCTCGGCTGCAGTTGCGGCATCGCCCTTGAGCCGCGCCTTGTCGCCGACCAAGCACACCCGCACGGCGTAGCCGCGTTCAGCCAAATGTCGGGCCGCGACGAAACCGTCGCCGCCATTGTTGCCCGGGCCGGCCACCACAACGATGCGCCGGCCGCGCGGGGTGGCGGCTTGTTCAGCGACTGCCCTGCCGGCATTCTCCATCAGCAGGATGCCGGTAATGCCGCCGGCGATGGTCAGCCGGTCGGTTTCCGTCATTTCCTTAGTGGTAAGCAGCTCGATCATGGGCGATCAGAGACTATCGATGTGGCGCAAGGCGGACAAATCCACAGGCCAAACGGCGGCTGGCCAAAGCTTATGCAGAATGCTTAATTGCTGGGCATCGAACATTAGGCAGTCCCGCCCGTGTTGCCTCGCCCATCATTTAAACCGCTACGGCGCCGAGGCTTTTCGAACAGTCATCGCTTGGCACGGGACCTGCTAACCGGAAGCCCGGCTCGCCGATTTGAACAAGGCGGGTTTGGGGGGAAGGACCCGTAATGAAGAAAATCGAAGCCATCATCAAACCCTTCAAGCTCGACGAAGTGAAGGAGGCGCTGCAGGAAGTCGGACTGCAAGGAATAACCGTGACCGAGGCCAAGGGCTTCGGGCGGCAGAAGGGCCACACCGAGCTTTATCGGGGGGCCGAGTACGTCGTCGATTTTCTGCCCAAAGTGAAGATCGAAGTTGTGCTCGGCGATGACATGCTGGACAAGGCGGTCGAGGCAATTCGGCGCGCCGCGCAGACCGGCCGGATCGGTGACGGCAAGATATTCGTGTCGAACATCGAAGAAGCGATCCGGATCAGGACAGGCGAATCCGGGATCGATGCAATCTAGGCCGCGGGCAGCGTTTTCGCGGCTCAAATCCAATCAAATAAGGGGGAATGCAATCCATGACGACAGCCAAAGATGTCATGAAGCTGATCAAAGACAACGACGTTAAGTACGCCGACTTCCGCTTCACTGATCCGCGCGGCAAGTGGCAACACGTCACGTTCGATATCTCGATGATTGAAGAGGACACCTTCGCCGAAGGGCAGATGTTTGACGGCTCCTCGATCGCCGGCTGGAAGGCGATCCACGAGTCGGACATGAATCTGATGCCGGATCCGGCCTCCGCCTGCATCGATCCGTTCTTTGCCGAGACCACATTGTCGCTCGTCTGCGACGTGCTCGAACCGACCACCGGCGAGCCCTACAACCGCGATCCGCGCAGCATCGCCAAGAAGGCCGAGGGCATGGTCAAATCGATGGGCGTCGGCGACACCATCTTTTTCGGGCCCGAGGCCGAGTTCTTCGTGTTCGATGACGTCAAATACGCCGCCGAGCCCTACAATACCGGCTTCAAGCTCGACTCGATCGAGTTTCCCACCAATTCCGACACCGAATACGAAGGCGGCAATCTTGGTCATCGCATCGGGACCAAGAAAGGCTACTTCCCGGTGCCGCCGCAGGATTCCGCGCAAGACATGCGCTCGGAAATGCTCGGCGCCATGGCGCGCATGGGCGTCAAGGTAGAGAAGCACCACCACGAAGTCGGCTCGGCGCAGCACGAGCTCGGCATGAAGTTCTCGCCGCTCACCCAAATGGCCGATCAGCTGCAGATCTACAAATATTGCATCCAGCAGGTCGCGCAGATCTACGGCAAGACGGCGACCTTCATGCCGAAGCCGATCTACGGCGACAATGGCTCCGGCATGCACTGCCACCAGTCGATCTGGAAGGGCGGCAAGCCGTCATTCGCCGGCAACAAATACGCCGACCTGTCGGAGTTGTGCCTGTCCTATATCGCCGGCATCCTCAAGCACGCGCGCACGATCAATGCCTTCACCAATCCGACCACAAATTCATACAAGCGGTTGGTGCCGGGCTTCGAGGCGCCGGTGTTGCTTGCCTATTCGCAGCGCAACCGTTCGGCGTCGTGCCGCATTCCCTACACGACCAACCCGAAAGCCAAGCGCGTCGAGGTGCGTTTCCCCGACCCGCTGTGCAATCCTTACCTCGGCTTTGCCGCGATGCTGATGGCCGGGCTTGACGGCATCAAGAACAAGCTCGATCCCGGCTCGGCGGTCGACAAGGATCTCTACGATCTGCCGCCCCAGGAGCTCAAGCAGATTCCAACCGTGTGCGGCAGCCTGCGCGAGGCGCTCGGCTATCTCCACAAGGATCGTGAATTCCTGAAGGCCGGCGGCGTCTTCGACGACGACTTCATCGACAGTTATATCGACCTGAAAATGACCGAGGTGATCCGCTTCGAGCACACCCCGCATCCGGTCGAATTCGAAATGTACTACTCGGCGTAAGCGTTCCTCCCAGACATCGCGCACAGTACCGAGACTTGGGCGATGCAACTTCACGGGCGTCCCGCAAGGGACGCCCTTTTTTAATGTTTCATCCCGGCCGTGGCCATCAGAACGAGTCCCTTCTTTGCTCCTGGAAGTCTCGCCGGCAACCATTCTAATTGATGCAGCGGAACGCCGGAGCGCAAGCGCAACAATCGAAGAGGGCCGAAGCCATTTGCATCGGCCCTCGATAAACTGTCTCTTCCGAACGCACGACGCTTTGCGAGCGCCCGGCGAGCACGACTCGTTTCTGCGGGTGTGTTCGCCTTCCCGAATAGCCTCTTCGCGATACCAGGCACTGCCGGGCGCGACCTGCGTGGATGGCGCGCTACCTGATGCTGCGGCTAACCGAGAAGTACGGCGTGGACATCGAATTCCACTGCAAGCCGCTCGGTAATACCGACTGGAACGGCTCCGGCATGCACTGCAACTTCTCGACCGCCTACATGCGCGAGGTCGGCGGCAAGGACTATTTCGATCCTGCAGACGATCGCCGCCGTCCCGAATGACAGCAAGGTCGGCGCTGCGGCTTAATTATCCGCGAAGGCTTGAACGCGAGGGCGCCGCATAACGGCGCCCTTTCTTCGCCACGAGTTGAAAGACGGTTCAGAGAATCAACAGAGCGGTGATCGCAAGCCCGGCAAGGGCGCATGCGGCAAGCGTCAGCTTTCGCTTGCGATGCCGCCGCGGGCCGTAGATGCCGGCGGCACGACGCTCGGCGATCACCGCGGAGTAAAGCTCGGCGGATGACGAAAACGGGCAAGCCAGGGCGCGCCCGGCGCGGGCGACGTGGGTTTCGAGCAAATTGAGCTCGGCCTCCGGCCGCGCCGCATGCAAGCTCCAGATCATGCGGGCATGCTACCGTCGATATGGTAAATGAGAGGTTGCGCCCTCTCCGGCCGCGCTTGGCGCGCCCGGGCGCGGCGGCCGGCCATTGCCCTTGCGGTGCGGCCGCTGCCGGCGCTCGGTTGCATTGCCAAGGGCCGTAACAAATTGCTGGTCGGGCCTGCTTGGCACCGGCTCGTTCTGATCGGCCCGCAACCGGTTGCGGCCCTCGTGTTTGGCGCGATAGAGCGCCGCGTCTGCCCGGGCGATTAGCGCGTCGAGGTCGGTCACGGGCGCCGGGCCTTCGGCGGCACCGATGCTCACGGTGGCGCCGATCCGGTGCGCGCCAATAGTTGCGCCAATGGCTTCGAAAGAGGCGCGCAGGCGTTCGGCGATTTTGATTGCGGTGTCGATCGGCGCCGGCACGATGGCGGCGAATTCCTCGCCGCCGAGCCGCCCCACGATGTCGTTGGCGCGCATGCTGGTTCGCGCGGTCTGCGCAAACAGGCGCAGCACCTCGTCACCGGTCGCGTGGCCGAAGCGGTCATTGACCCGCTTGAAATGGTCAAGATCGAACATCAGCAGCGTCACGGGTTCGCCGCGCTTGGCCTGGTGAACGCAGAGCCTCAAAGCACTCTCCATGAACACCCGACGGTTGAGCAATCCGGTGAGCGCATCGGTAGCGGCCGCATGGCGTTCGATATGGACGTGGTAATCCTTGACCATCATCAACACGATGAATGCAGTGCCGATCGCATAGACCATGGTTTCCAGTGCGAATACGGAAAGCCACCCGGCGGAAAAGACTTCAGGCAATAAAAATTTGATCGCCAGCGGCGCGGAGAAAATCGCGGCGTGCAGGAGCGGCACCACGATGGCGGCGGTGCGCGAATAGAGCGATTGGCGCCGCTCACGCCATAGCTCGAAGGCGATGAGGAAAGTATAGGTCGCTACCACTACGGCGCCGAGAGCGATGCGCGCATTGCTGCCGGGCGTTACCGCCGGCAATTGGCACAAGCCCAACCAAATAATGGCGCCAGCGAAGGTCGCGATCGAAAGCACCGCTCGCCCGTGGAACAGCCGCACGCCATTCAGGATCATTCCGCAGGCGACGAAGATCAGCGCCGCCGGGATGTCTGCAGGCAGCGTGAACAACGGGGCGGGCGCACTCCACATCGCAAGCGAAGAAGCGCCGATCAGATAGGCTGCGCCCCACCAGGCGAGCGCGCGCACATTGCGCTCCTTGAGCCAAGTGAAGATCAGGAACAGGCCGAGGACGGCGGTCAGGCACACCGCTACAAAGAGCAGCGTAGGCACGTCCAAAGGCGTTGCGTGCGGGCTGACCGCGAAATGCATCCAATCTCCCGAGCGCGGCAGCTGCGCGCGATGGCGCCGGGCGGCCGCGTGCTATGGGTGAGCATGCGGTAGTAGAAATACACAGAGCACGTGGCAAAAGGCTTGCAGCTTTGCGTGCGCTTCGACGAAAGAACGGCGAAAATTGAAATCAAATCGCGCGCAAATGCGCCATAAGGCCCTCGTCTCGGGCGGCGGCCGCAAAGCAAAAGGGCGCGCCAGACTTGGACGCGCCCATGCCGAAATTGCGATTGCGAAAGCCTAGCGCTTGGAGAACTGGAACGAGCGGCGCGCTTTGGCCTTGCCGTATTTCTTGCGCTCGACCACGCGCGAGTCGCGGGTGAGGAAACCGCCTTTCTTGAGCGCGCCGCGCAGGTCAGGCTCGTAATAGGTCAGCGCCTTGGAAATGCCGTGGCGCACGGCGCCGGCCTGACCCGAAAGCCCGCCGCCGGAGACGGTGCAGACCACGTCGTATTGGCTGTTGCGGTTGGTCGCGACCAAGGGCTGCTGAATCAGCATGCGCAGCACCGGACGCGCGAAGAACGCCTCGATCGCGCGGGTGTTGACGGTGATCTTCCCGGAACCGGGCTTGATCCAAACGCGGGCGACTGCATTCTTGCGCTTGCCTGTGGCACAGGCGCGCCCTTGCGCGTCGAGTTTCTGCACGTATTTCGGCGCTTCCGGCGCCGCCGGCTTGAGGCTCGCCAATCCTTCCAACGACTGCACGGTCTCGGCCACGGTCAGGCACTCCTCATATTTTTGCGGTTCATGGCGGCAACGTCGAGCTTCTCCGGCTTCTGCGCCTCATGCGGATGATCGGGCCCGGGATAGACGCGCAGGTTGCCGAGCTGCACGCGGCCGAGCGGTCCGCGCGGCAGCATGCGCTCGATTGCTTTCTCGACGATGCGCTCGGGGAAACGGCCTTCCATGATCGACTTGGCCGTCCGCTCCTTGATGCCGCCGATGAAGCCGGTGTGATAGTGGTAGACTTTCTGGTCGCTCTTGCGGCCCGTGAAGACCGCCTTGGCCGCGTTGACGACGATGACATTGTCGCCGTCATCGACGTGCGGGGTGTAAGTGGGCTTATGCTTGCCGCGCAACCGCAATGCCACAATCGAGGCGAGCCGGCCGACGACGAGCCCAGTGGCGTCGATGGTCACCCATTTCTTCTCGATGTCGGCGCGTTTGGCCGAGTAGGTCTTCATGGTCAATCCCTGGAAATGGCGCGCTTTGGCGGCGCCGAAAGTCGCGGTTCTCTAGCCGAGCACTCCGCCATGGTCAACGCTTTCGTTACAGGGCTTCGTCAACAAAATCAATGGTCTATATCAAAGGTAATTTAGTACCTAAGCGCTAAAGCCCTGTTGCGGAATGGAATAGGTGGCCGTGACGTGGGCGACGGCTTCGTTCTGCGAGGCCGAGCGAATTATCACCTCCCCAACCACCAGCCGCTTGCCGATCTTCATCAGCCGGGCGTCAGCGACGAGATCGGCTTGCGCGGGCTTGCGCAGGAAGTTGATGTTCAAATTGGTCGTCACGGCGAGCGGTTGCGGGCCGACCGCCGAGAACACGGCCACGTACATGGCGAAATCGGCCAATTCCATCATAGTCGGGCCGGATATCGTGCCGCCGGGGCGCAGATGCTCTTCATGATAAGCCCGCCGCACCCGGACATCGCCGTAATCGACACGCTCAATCGACAGTCCGCAGCCGGGATAGAATGCCTGCGGAAATTCAGCGGTCAGAAGCTTGCCGATCTCGTCGGCGGACATGGCAGACGTTGGCATCCCTCCCCCCGATGCCGGGAAATCCGGCGCCCCCGTCATAGACGGGGTGGAATGCGCGTCAACACTTGTCCTCGTGAATAGGCAAAAGCTCAATCGTTGCCGTAAAGCTCGCGCAGTTCGTCCTTGGCCTTTTCGAGTTTATGCTTGCGGGTCTTGGAGAGCCCCTTGCCGGCGCGGTTAATGTAAAACGTCAACATCGACATGGCCGACCGATAAGGATCGGATTTGCGGCGGTGGCTGCGCTCGGCCGAGCGCTTGACCGAGAGTGCGATTGCCCGTGGGCTGCCTTTCTTGAAGACGCCTTTTTCGAGCGTCATGGCATCGCTGGTTTCGGTGAGGTGCTGCGACCAGCGCCGGCTGTTGCGCTTCGATGTTTTGCCTTTTTTGGCGGAATGTCGCTTGCGTTTGGCCATTGTTCAGTCCCTGGCGCTAACGCGTAGGTCAGGATCTGCGTTCCGCCTTGCATAGCCGCCGCTTCGGGGTAACTATCGAGAACCGCCATGAACGCCCAAACCGCCCGTGTTGCCGTCCCTTCCCCGCCCGCGCTGGTGCGTGAGCGCGAACAGGATATCGCCATCCTCATCCTCAATCGGCCGCGGGCGAGCAACAGCCTATCGGAAGCGCTGCTCGGCGGCCTTTCAGATGCTTTCAGCGAAATCGCCGCCGATAAGGCGATCCGCGCCGTGATACTGGCGGCGAACGGGCCGGTTTTCTGCGCCGGCCACGATCTCAAGGAGCTGGCCGCGCGGCGCAGCGACGCCGACGGTGGCCGCGGCTATTTCCGGCACGTCATGACGATTTGCAGCGCCATGATGCAGCAGATCGTCAACTTGCCGCAGCCGGTAGTCGCCGCCGTCCAAGGCATGGCGAGCGCCGCCGGCTGCCAATTGGTGGCAAGCTGCGATCTTGCGGTCGCCTCCTCCGCGGCGAAATTTGCTACGCCGGGCGTCGATATTGGCCTGTTCTGCTCCACCCCAATGGTCGCGCTGTCGCGCAATGTGGCGCGAAAACATGCGATGGAAATGCTGCTCACCGGCGAGTCGGTCACCGCCGAACGCGCAGCCGCCATTGGCCTGATCAACCGAACCGTCAAACCCGGCGAGGAGCGGCAGGCGGCGCTCGCGCTCGCCCGGCAGATCGCCTCGAAATCGGCCTTTGTGCTCAAGATCGGCAAGCAGGCGTTCTACCGCCAGGCCGAATTGGGGCTGGCGGACGCCTATCGCTATGCCGCCGAAGTTATGACCGAAAACATGATGGCGCGGGACGCCGAGGAAGGGATTTGCGCCTTCATCGAAAAACGTGATCCGTCATGGGAAGACCGCTGACCCAGCGCGAAAGTCGGCCAGCGGCACCAGTCGTTGCCGTCCGCAATGGCTGCGCGAAACGGGGAGCCATCGACAACGCCGGTGGCTCCCATCGTTAGCCCGTCACCAGCGTGACGCGATCAAAGCGTCTTGCCGTTCCGCCGCAGCACGCTCCGGCTCGTGCCGCTCGGCATGCGCGCCGGCCGGAAGCTGCAGCACGGTCGCGCGTTGGCCTTCGCAGAGATTGGTGACCAGAACGACTTCGCCGCCCGGGAATTCGAGCGCGTCGTGATGGGCCGTCGGATTGTCGACATTGGTCTGCCGGAAGCGTGCGACTTTTTGCCCGAGCTTGCGGCTCGGCAGAAAACGCAAAACTGCGTCGCACACGACTTCTTTTTCAAAGGCCACCTCGGACCCCGGAAGCAGGCAGACCGCTACATTCGGCTCATCGACCGACGCAAAGCCGCGCGTGATCGCATTGCGAAACTGGGTGGATACCAGCCGGTCGCCCACTTTGGCGGGGCGCGAAGCAACACTGTGGAGACTATAGTCGCACATGGGAGGACTCCTGCGTCAGGTTTGTGCACAGCAAGGCCGTTTGCCTCGACGCCGAAATCGCATCAGACGAGCGTGTCGATCTTTTGTCGCTCGCGTCCCCGATCTGGCCACAATCGGCACGGCCCTACCGTGAGCAACCACAAGGGACTATCTTTGTTCCCGCCGATGATGGCAGGCGCGGCCGAAAGTCGATTTGCGCATGATGAATTCAGCTCTCGTCTTCACCCCGGCCGCGCAAAGGGCGCAAGCCGAGCGCGGCTCGGCCGAGGCCTATGAGCGACGCTTGGCCGCTGGCTTCCCCGACCGGTTAACGGACGAGCTCAAAGCCTTTATCGCCGAACAGGATACCGCATTCCTTGCTACCGCCACCGCGGACGGCGCGCCTTACATTCAGCATCGCGGCGGCCCCAAAGGCTTCATCAAGGTGCTGGATGAAAGGACGCTCGGCTTTGCCGACTACCGCGGCAATCGGCAATATATCACGCTGGCCAATCTTTCCGAAAACGAGCGCGCCTTCCTGTTCCTGCTCGACCCGGCGCGCCGCCAGCGCATCAAGTTGTGGGGGCGCGCGCGCATGGTGGAAGACGATCCGCCCCTGGTCGAACGCCTGTTCGACCGCGGCTATAAAGCGCGGCCCGAGCGCGCCCTGTTGTTCACCATCGAGGCATGGGATGCAAATTGTGCATCGCACATCGTCGCACGCTTTACCGAGGCCGAAATCGAGGAGGCGCTCGCGAAAGTGCAGGCGAGAATCGCCGAACTGGAATCCGAGAACGCTCGCCTGCGTGCCAAACTCGCAACCAACGCTGCCTCGCCGCGATGAACCACGACCGATATCCCGATAGCTATATCCGCGGCATTCTCAACACCGTGAAGACCATCGCCATGGTCGGCGTCTCGCCGAAGGAGAACCGGCCGAGCTATTTTGCGTTCAAATATCTGCTCGAGCGCGGGTACCGCATGATTCCGGTCAACCCGGGCCAGGCCGGCAAGCATATTCTCGGTCAGACGGTCTATGCCAAGCTCGCCGACATCCCCGAACCGGTGGACATGGTCGATATCTTCCGGGCATCCGAGCACGCGTTGCCCATCGTGCAGGAGGCGCTGGCGCTCAAGAAACAGCCGCGGGTGATCTGGATGCAGCTTTCGGTGCGCAATGACGAAGCGGCGGCGCTTGCCGAAGCGGCGGGCTTGAAGGTGGTGATGAATCGCTGTCCGAAGATCGAATATGGCCGTCTGTCGTCGGAGCTTTCCTGGATGGGCGTCAATTCGCGCATTCTTTCCTCCAAGCGGCAGGTGCTCGGCAAAGGCGTGCAGCGCCTGGGGCTCGCGTCCGACACGTTGCAAGGCCGCCGTGCGGCGACCGCCGAGGCGCAGAAAAGCGACGAGAGCACCGGCTGAGCCGGCCTTTTTTCCGGAAGGTAATTTCGTGGCCAGCGTCGGCGCAGCCGCCGGCCGTTGCATTAACCCGTTGCCATCATCCCGCCTTGACGGCCCGCCCACCCGGCCCGTTATATCGACCCACCTAGCCCGCGATGGCGCAAGGCCCGCGGTCCACGACATAACAGGAGAAATTCATGGCCGACGCCGACCGCATGCCGGGCTTCTCGACGCTGTCGATTCACGCCGGCGCCAAGCCCGACCCGACCACCGGCGCGCGGGCGACGCCTATCTATCAGACCACCTCATTCGTGTTCGAAGACGTCGACCACGCGGCCTCGCTGTTCGGGCTGCAGGCCTTCGGCAACATCTACACGCGCATCGGCAATCCCACCAATGCGGTGCTGGAAGAGCGCGTCGCCGCGCTCGAAGGCGGCACCGCCGGCCTGGCGATCGCTTCCGGCCACGCCGCCCAAGTCGTGGTGATGCATGCGCTGATGCAGCCGGGCGATGAATTCATCGCCTCCAAGAAGCTCTACGGCGGTTCGATCAATCAGTTCAACTACTCCTACAAGAATTTCGGCTGGAACGTGGCCTGGGCGGACCCGGACGACATCACCACGTTCGAGAACGCGGTGACGCCAAAGACCAAAGCGATCTTCATCGAATCGATCGCCAATCCGGGCGGCGTGATCACCGACATCGAGGCGGTCGCCAAAGTCGCGCGCCAGGCCGGCGTGCCGCTGATCGTCGACAACACGCTGGCGACACCTTATTTGTGCAAGCCGATCGACTACGGCGCCGACATCATCGTGCACTCGCTCACCAAGTTTCTCGGCGGACACGGCAACTCGATCGGCGGCATGATCGTCGACGGCGGTACCTTCAACTGGTCGCGCGAGGGGCGCTACCCGATGCTGTCGGAGCCGCGCCCGGAATATCAAGGCATCGTGCTGCATGAGACGTTCGGCAATTTCGCCTTCGCCATTTGCTGCCGCGTGCTCGGCCTGCGCGACCTCGGGCCGGCGCTGTCGCCGTTCAACGCCTTCCTCATCCTCACCGGCATCGAGACGCTGCCGTTGCGCATGCAGCGGCATTGCGAGAATACACTCGCCGTCGCCGAATGGCTTTCGAACCATCCGCAGGTGGCCTGGGTGAGCTATCCCGGCCTACCCGGCGACCGCTATCACAACTTGGCGAAGAAATACGTGCCGAAGGGCTGCGGCGCGGTGTTTACCTTCGGCCTTAAAGGGGGCTACGACGCCGGCGTCAAGCTCGTCTCCAACGTGAAACTATTCTCGCACCTCGCGAATATCGGCGACACCCGCTCGCTCATCATCCATCCCGCCTCCACCACGCACCGACAACTATCCGACGCGCAGAAAGTGCAGGCCGGCGCCGGTCCGGATGTGGTGCGGTTGTCGGTTGGCTTGGAAGACGTCGAGGACATCATCGCCGATCTGGAGCAAGGCCTGAAGGCGGCGTGAACTTAGACGCGCACGCCGCATTCAAGTGTGCTCGCCGACGCCGTTACGGCGTCAACCCTGCCGCCGGGGCTGGCGCTTGCGTGCCATCGAATGGCGCGAGCTCGCCCTGATCCAGCAGTTTACGGCGCCGCTCCAGCTCGAGCTGCAGCAACTGCGCCTGCAGGCAGGCATTCAGCGCGTCGGCTTTCTGCTTCTCCAGCTGGATCTCGATTGCGGCGGCGCGCTCCGGCTCGCAGGAGCAGCAATGCGCCAGCTCCGGATCGTAGACCGTTCCGTCGGTCGGCAACGTGATCGGCCGTGGCGCGTCGACCGTATCGCCGATCTTCGGCAGCAGCTTGAGCGATTTCTTGACCTCGTCCTGGATCGCTGCCGGCAGCCAGCCGAGATCGTTGATGGAATGCCAATCCGACGGAACGTTCGGCGCGACGATCCGATAGGAAATGTCCGCGACGACCGTGCTGATGGCGTAGACATCGACGACCTTGCGCACAAAGTAGGTCACCGCCCGGCAAGCATTGTCGTTTTGAATGGTCCGCGACGTGATATCCGCGGTTTCCTTGTCCTCGTAATTGCTCACGACCACCGAGCGCTCGGCGTGAGTGAGCTGCGAGGCCTGGAACACAGACTGGTTGAACTGATCCGAGACGGCGCCAACCTGCACCAGATTGTGATCGGTGGTGCTGGTCTGCACCGAAGCGCCGCCGCTCGGGGCGCCGAGCAGGCTGCCTAGGCCTCCACCGACGGAAACCGAGGCGCTGCCCTTCACGCTCGACAGCTGTTCGCTCAAAGCATCGAGCGTGTTCGTCACCCGCGCCTGATGGACGACCGAGACGAATTGCATGAAGGTGGTTTGAACCGAATAGCGGTCCTGCACGCTGGTGATCTGGCGATAGCGTTCGCTGTGATAGAGCGTGACCTTTTCGCCGGGCAGCAGCGTCACCGTGAACAGCAGTGGCCCATGCTGCTTGCCGAGCAGGCACAGCCGATGCTCGTAGACGATGCGGAACTCGATATAGCTTCGCGCCGGCGCGAATACGCCGGCGCCCACGTCTTTATCGATGGGCACCTGGAAATATCTGGTCTCGTACCAGACCAGGCATTCCTTGTCGGTGCGCCAGGGCGGATCGCACGGACTGATGCAGCAGGGGTCGGGGACCGGCAAAGTGACGCTGCAGGGATTGGTCTGGTCATTGTCGGCCGTATCGGACGATGGAGCCATTGCTACCTCCCTAACCGCGCGCGGAAATGACCGGCGAGCGGATCTGATTTGGCTAGCCTGACGGGCGACACAGAAGTTTTGTGGACGAAGCTTATTGTGTTCGGCGCATGCAACGTTGCCGCCTCGAACACCAATAGCTCGCGGTTTTTAGACTGCCGTCGCCCAACCCTGATATGTCGCCCTCGCTAGTCCGCGTCGGACAACGGCGCACTTATGCATAGCAGTATAATGCTACAGTCGAATGAACACAGCAGAAAGCGTGCACAGGGTATTCCATCTATGAAAGCGGTTGAGGCACTTTGTGTCATATTCTGCTATAATCGAAACAATTCACTGATTGAGATCGTCTGCGCTTGATTGAACTCGCCAGCTACTTCTTGAGCGTGCGCGCGACGTAATCGCGGATATAGGCCAATGTCTCCGGCGCCGCCCAGATTTCCGTCGCCGCTTGGTCGGTCGCCTGCCCGCTTTGCGCCACGCGCTCGGTGACCGGCTGGCGGATCTGCTTTTTGGTCTGGGCGAACGCCGCCGGCGACAGCAAGGCAAGCTCCCGCGCGACGGCGATCGCATCATCGATGAGCGTTCCTGGCTCCGCCACCTCGTCGATCCATCCGCGCTGCAAGGCCTCGTCGGTCGTGTAAGTCGCGCCGCTCAGAGTGACCTCGGGCAGATAATGCCGCGGTACCGCGAAGCGCACGATCTCGAAGGCGAGCGCGGGAAACGGCACGCCGACCAGCAGTTCGGTGGTGCCGATGCGGCCGGCCTCGCGCGCCATGATGCGCCGGTCGGCGCAACAGGCGAGCACGCAGCCGCCGGCGATGGCATGACCATTAATCGCCGCCACCACCGGCTTGGGATGATAGAACACTGCCTCAAACAGCTTGTGCAAAGCGGGCAAGAACTTGCGCACATAGTCGGCGCCGCCCGCACTCAACCGGATGAGATCGACGCCGGCGGAAAAGATTTTGCCCTGCCCGGTCAGCACGACAGCCTTCACGTCGGAATGTGCGAGCTCGGCAAAACGCGCGGCTATCGCCTCGCAGAACTCGATGTCGAGCGCATTGGCTTTGCCGTGCCTGAGCGTGAGCACGGCGACGCCGTCGTCGGTTTTGTCGCCGATCATGCGCGTTGCTCGTGCGCCGCGGTCGCGGCCGGCTGACGCAGATCGGCGCGATGCCACAGCCGCTCGGCATGCATCGCCGCGATCGTCAGCACCAGGATGGCCAGCACCTGGTGGCCAAGCGCGAGCGGGATGGGCGCTTGATTGAGCAGCGTGGCGATGCCGAGCGCGACCTGCAGCGTCACCGTCCCGGCCAAGAGGAGCGCGCCGCGCACCTCATGCCGGCGGTCCCAGGCGTCATTGGCGTGCAGCATGACCAGCAGCCAGACCGCGTAGGCCATCATGCGATGATCGAACTGAACGGTGAGCGTATTCTCGAAAAGGTTACGCCAAATCGGATGGATGAACCACAACCGCTCCGGCGCGGGAATGAATGAGCCGTCGATCAGCGGCCAGGTGTTATACACCAGGCCGGCATCGTTGCCGGCGACCAGCGCGCCGAGATAAATCTGCAGCAGGACCGCAAGCAAAATCGCCAGCGCTTCGATGCGCAAGCGCTTGGGCGCGCGCAGCGGCAACTGCGGGACGACCTGCTGTGCGGTCCACAGCACCGAGACATAGATCGCGCAGGCAAGCGTCAGATGGAACGCCAGCCGGTATTGCGACACGCTGGTGCGCGAGCCGGAGAGCCCCGACGACACCATCCACCAGCCGACCGCGCCGAGAAAGGTACCGGCCGCAAAGATCGTCCACAGCCGATGGCGCAGCGGCGCTGGGATGGCGCCGCGCCACAGGAAATAGAGAAACGGCAACAAGAACACCGCGCCGGTCAGGCGCGCCAGCAGCCGGTGCGTCCATTCCCACCAATAGATGATCTTGTATTCGTCGAGGCTCATGCCGCGGTTGAGCTCGCGGTATTGCGGGATCGCCTTGTAGGCGTCGAAATCGGCCTGCCAGGCGCGCGCGCTCAAGGGCGGGATCACGCCGGTCACCGGTTTCCACTCGACGATGGAGAGGCCGGATTCGGTGAGTCGCGTGGCGCCGCCGACCATCAGCGTCAGGAATATCATCGCCGCGACCGCAAGCAGCCATAGCCGGACGGCGCCGGTCTGATCGTTCGGAACTATGGTTCGCGTGGACATGGTCGCTTGCCGGAAACGGCGCGGACCATATAGTCATGCGCCAGTGATCGCAAACTCCTTGAGCCGATGCCCGCCCGGACCCGCAAATTGATTGGCGCCATTGCCCTGCTGCTTTTGGTCGCAGTCTGGTCGCTCACCGCCATGGCGTTGGCGCAGTCGGTGCTGACTAATATCAACGGCTTGGTGGCAGCGATATTCTATGTGGTCGCCGGGCTCGGTTGGGTGTTGCCTGCCATGCCATTGATCAGTTGGATGTCGCGGCCCGATCGCGCATGAAATGTAAGACCCGAATACGCAGAGGTTTCCTCGCAGTTCTCGCGACGGCCTTTTGCCTGGCAGGCGCCGCTCATGCGGCCCCGCACCCACTCGACCCGCTTACGGCCGAGGAGCTGGCCACCATCAAATCCGTTCTGCTCAAGAGCGGCCGGTTTTCGCCCAACACGAACTTCGCCTGGATCGAGCTACAGGAGCCGCCCAAGCGCCTGGTTGAAGCGTTCAAGCCCGGCGCCGATTTTCCGCGTAAGGCAATTCTGGATGCCATCGACTATGACCGGAAGAAGGCCTTTGAGGTGGTGATCGACGTCAAGGCCAAAAAAATCTCTTCGGTCACTGATCTCGGCGACCGTCAACCCGGAATCAACGATCGCGATGTCGACCTGGCGCGCGCCATCATTGACGACGATCCGAGAATAAAAGCCGCGCTGGAGCGGCGCGGCCTGGACGTGCCCGTTAAAGTATCGGATTCCGTCAATCTCCAGTTCGCCGCCATCGGCTACGATTCGAAGCTGCAGCGCGAACACGATCGGCTGATCCGCGTGCTGTTTGCCTCCGACCAGAAAGCCATCAATGAATTCAGCCCATTTATTGAAGGCCTCACGGCGGTCGTCGATTTGTACACTGGGAAGGTGATCCAATTCACCGATGACGAGCGCGTGCCGCGCTTCAAAATTCCGCATGATTTCTTCCGCCCGAGCGTTCGCGGTCCGCAAGAGCATGCCAATGCGGTGCTGCCCGTCCAACACCGCGGAAGAAATGTCACGGTCGCCGGCAATACGGTGACGTGGCAGAACTGGCGCTTCCGCTTTGGCTTTAATCTGCGGGAAGGATTGGTGCTGTACCAGATCGGCTTTGCCGACAACGGCAAGATGCGTCCGATCGCCTATCGCGCGGCGTTGTCGGAGGTCGTCACCGCCTATGCCGATGCGAGCAATTTCTGGTCGTGGATGGAGATTTTCGACGAAGGCGTATTCGGGCTCGGATATGTATCGCTCGATGTCAAGCGCGGGCGGGAAGTCCCGCTCAATGCGCTGACATTCAGTCCGGTGTTGCCGGACCCGACCAAGCCGCAATTCAGCGACCGGTTCGACCGTCGAATCTATTTGTATGAACGCGACGGCGGCAACCTCATCGACTACCGGCAGGGCGACTTGAGCTTTCACGCCCGCGCGACCGAGCTGGTGATCGGATTCATGGCGTCGCTCGGCAATTACGTCTACGGGTTCAATTGGGTGTTCAAGCAGGACGGCTCGTTTGCCTTCGAGGCTGAGCTCGCGGGCGAGATCGTCACGAAATTCGTTCGGTCGGAGAACTGCGAGGCCTGCAAGGCGATTGCCGCCGGCGTCGGCCCGAACGGCGAAAGCCGGACCTATTCGTCGGCCGGCGATGTCCGCTTTGGTACCCTCGTCTATCCAAATCTGGTTGGGCTCAATCATCAACACTGGTTCAATTTGCGCATCGATTTCGATATCGACGGAACCGGCAACGCGGTCGTGGAAAACAATGTCGCGTTCCACAGCGCGCCGTCGAATGAAGCGGCGGCGAAAAGCCGCTATTTCAGCGTCACCCACACCGTCTTTGGAAAAGCTGCGGACGCTGCGCGCGATATCGACGACCGAACCGCGCGGTCTTGGACGATCTACAATCCCTCGTCCTTGGCAGCGAGCGGGCGCATGGCCGGATACACGATCGTGCCTGGCGACAACACCGCTTCCGCCTTTCCCGCTTCACGCGCGAAGGAGCCGGTGGGTTTCACATTGCATCCCATCTGGGTCACGCCCTACCGCGCGAGGCAGCTCTATGCCGGCGGAGCCTATCCGAACCAGGCCAAGGACGACGATGCGGACACGCTTTATCATTACGCCAACGACGCCTCCATCTACGACACGGACATCGTCGTTTGGTACTCGTTCGGCATGACGCATGTGCCGCGGCTGGAGGACTATCCGGTCATGCCCGACGAAAGGCTCTCAGTCACGTTTCGCCCGGATGGATTTTTCAAACGAAATCCGGCCCTGGGGCTGGGCCGGGTGTCCAAGCATTAGAGCTGGCCGATTTACGCCGATTGGAGGGTCAAGCCGCGTTGACTTGACGGAAGCCGTTCCACATGGCGGTGGCGGCGCCCGACATCAGTACCTTGAGGTAGCGCCGGTGCTGAAACTCGCCGTTGACCGAGATGCGCGGCAGCGCCATCAGATGATCGCGATGCGCCTTGAACAGGACGCCGGGCCTGGTGGTCACCGCGGTCTTGAAGCCGAGCTCGGCGGCGATGCGGAACTCGCGCGGACCGGCCGAGGTCGCATCGCCGACCGGATAGGCCAGATGCTCCGGCCGTTTGCCGAGCGCGGCTTCCAGCACGGCGCGGCTCATCTCCATCTCCGCCCGCACGGTCGCATCGTCCGCCACCTTCCTCAGCATGAAATGATTCACCGTGTGCGCGCCGATGGTGCACAGCGGATCGGCGGCTAGCTCGGCGATCTCGTCCCAGCCCATGCAGAGATCGCGGCTGAATGAAACGAGATCGACGCCGTAGCGGGCGCACAGCTCGCGCACGGTGTTGCGCACCTCATCTTCGCTCTTCATGCCGCGCAAATAGCGGTAAAGCTCGTCATACACCTCGCGCTTCTCGGACACCGAGGAGCAATCGAAGTATTGCTGCTTGTCACCGATCACCAAGCCGACGCGGCTGTTTTGCGCGATCACGGCTTCCAGGCCTACCCACCACAATTCGCCGAGCCGATCGGGAAAGCTCGTTGCAATGTATAGCGCAAACGGCATCTGGTATTTCTTGAGCAACGGATAGGCCCACACTTTCAGGTCCTTGTATCCATCGTCGAAGGTGAGGCAGACGAAGCGGCGCTTGAAGTCGCCGCTCACCAGCCGCCGATGCATCTCGTCAAGCGAGATCACATCGACCTGCGCGCGCCCCAGCTCGCGCAGCAGAGACTCAAAAAACAGCGGCCTGATCTCAAGCAACTGGTTGGGCTGAAACGCATCGGCGCGCGGCGGCCGAACGTGATGCATGGTCAAGATCACGCCGAGGCCGCCCACCCAGGGCTGCATCAAATGATAGAGGCCGCTGAAATAGAGCGTCTCCAGCCCGCCGCGGATGATGGTTTTCTTCAATTCTGCCAAGCCTCTAGGTAACCAGACATCTAATCCTAATATTCCAACCCTTTATTGAGAAATCTTTGCGAACCTGCCGGCAACGTTAACGAACCTGCTTAGCGCCATGAACGTCGTCGCGTTGCGCCCTCCCCGCCCCGATCGCCAGTCGCTGCCGGCGACACCGGCCCGCGTGGCGCGGATTGAGGTCTTCGACCATATGGCAGCGGCCGAACCATATTGGCGGGAGCTGGTGCTCACGCACGCGATCGCGACGCCTTACCAGCGCTACGAATTCCTTCAACTTTGGCAACGCCATGTCGGTGCCAAGCTCGGCGTCAGGCCGTTCATCGTGGTCGGCTTCGACTCCGTGGGCAAACCGCTGTTTCTATGGCCGTTCGGTCGCCGTTGGCTCGGGCCGCTGCGCGTCGTCGAATTCCTCGGCGGCAAGCACGCAAATTTCAATGTCGCGCTCTGGCGTCCGGATGTCGCCACCAGCGTCGGCGCTGGCGATATCCGCACCATGCTTGAGCGGCTCGCGCCACAAGCGGATGCGCTGCTGCTGATCAACCAGTCGCTGACCTGGGCCGGTACGACCAATCCTTTCGCCCTGCTGCCGCATCAGGGCGCGGCCAATTTCGGATTCAGCGGCGCGCTCGCGCATGACTTCGAGGCGCTGCTCCTCGCCCGCTCCAACCCTGTTGCCCGCAAGAAGATGCGCAAGAAGCAGCGCAAGCTCACGACTTACGGCACCGTTCGCTTTGAACGGGCGAGCGACGACGCCGAGGTGCGGCATGTGCTTGACGCCTTCTTCAAGCAGAAGAGCGCGCGCATGCGGGCGCTCGGCGTACCCGATGCTTTTGCCTCCGCCGAAGTGCGCCGTTTCATCGAAGCGGCCGCGACCGAGGGGTTGGCCGAGGGCGCGCCGATTATCGAGGTCTATGCGCTGAAAGTGGACGATATCATCGTCGCCACCATGGGCGGCATTGTCAGCGACGGCCGCTTTTGCGCTATGTTCAATTCGATCGCGCAGGACCGCTTCGCCGCCCAAAGTCCCGGCGAGCAATTGATGCTCCACTTGGTGCGCGCGTGCTGCGCGCGGGGCTTGAGCACCTTCGATCTCGGTATCGGAGAGGCGAACTACAAGAACCTGTTTTGCAGTGACGCCGAGCCGCTGTTCGACAGTTTCGTGGCGCTCTCTGCGGCCGGACGGCCTATGGTATTCGCCGCCGGCATTGCCGCGGCGATCAAGCGCGTGGTCAAGCAGCATCCGCAGATCTGGTGGTTCGTGCGCGCGCTGCGACGGCTGCGCGCCCGCTTGTCTGCCGCGCCCTAACGGGTTTTGCTCAGGCGGCGGCCGCCGCGCGTGCCCCACCGACGATCAACGTTACATCGGTAAAGCCGGCGGCGGTGAGCCGATCCCGCGCGGCGCGCGTTGCCGGGCTGTTCGGATCGATGGAGACCAGCACCGCATGCGGCGCCAGAGCCGCGAAGCGCTCGACCGACGCGTCAAGCGCCGAGCCGGCGTCAATCACCACATGATCGTAGCTGCGCACGAGCGCTTCAACGAGGGTGGCCAGCAGCGGCGAGGCAGCCAGCACCGCTCCGTCATGGCCGACGCGGCCGGTGGCCACGAGTTGCACGTCCGAATATTGGTCGCGCGTGATGATGTCGCCGAACGAAGCGGTGCCGCGCACCAATTCGGCAATGCCGGGAGCCTGCGGATCGGCTGAGAACACCGACAGATTGGGCGATTCGAAAGCCATATCGAGCAGCACGACGCTGCCAACCTCGGCCAGCATGCGGGCAAGCGTAATGGCGGCGTAAGTGGTGCCGGCATTGCGCATGCTGCCGACCACGGCCACGCGGCGCCCGGCGTCGCCGGCCTGGCGCAGGTCGAGAGCCAGCGTCTCGATGGCGCTCGGCCGCTCATCAAGGGGCGCCCCTGTCCCCGCTGCGCCGCCGATGGGTTCTGCGGCGGGGGCTACCGGCGGCGACGACATGGTTGGCGCGGGCGGCCTAGTGGATTCATATTCGTGCGTCGAAACCGTGGGCGCCGAATAGGCATAAGCGTAGGCCGGCACCGGCGACGCAAGCAATGCGCCGGTCACGACGAAGCCCGACGACAACATGAAGGCGCTAAAGGCGGCGATCAGGACAGTCGCAAGCTTCTTCGGGTAAGTCGGCTTGATGGCGGGACTGGCGGTCGAAATGACGCGTGCTTCGGGCGGCGCGGCATTGATGTTGTCGCGCGCGCTCGCTTCGCGGTATTTCGCAAGATAAGATTCGAGCAAATCACGCTCGGTCTTGGCCTCGCGCTCGAGCGCACGCAGTTCCAAATCCTGCTCGTTGCTGTGCGAAGCGAGCCTCTTGACTTGATCGAGACTGGCGGTGAGCGTCTCGACGCGATCGCCGGCGACCTTGGCGTCATTGTCGAGCTGGCTGGCGAGACGAACCGCCTCGTCATGAATCTCCTGCTCGACCTCGGCGATTTGAGCCTTCAGCTCCTTGATGCGCGGATGCTTGTCGAGCAGTGTGATCGACTGTTCGGCAAGCTGCGAACGCAGCGCGTTGCGCAGCTCGAACAGCCGCCGCATCGATTCGGAATTCGCGATTTCGGAGGACTCAATCGGCTTGCCCGAGCGAATAAGATCGCGCAATTGCCGCGCCCTCGCCTCAAGATCGGCTTTCTGCCCGCGCGCAGCCGCGATCTGCGAATTGATTTCGGTGAGCTGCTGGCTCGGCAACGACGTGTTGTTGGAACCGGCAAACAAGTTTGTCTTGCTGCGATACTCCTCGACCTTGCCCTCCGCGTCGGCCACCTTCTTGCGCATATTGACGATTTCGCCGGAGAGCCAGTCGCCCGCGGCACGAGTCTGATCCTGCTTGGCGACCTGTTGCATACGCAGGTAGGTCGCTGCGATGCTATTGGCGACACGGGCGGCAAGCTCGGGATTGGCCGAACTGAAGTCGATGGCGATTACGCGCGATTTCTCGATCGCGTAGACATTAAGCCGCTCGTAATAAGTTTCCAGCGTGCGCTCCTCGCGCGACATCGTGCTCGGATCGCGGCCGATGCCGAACAGGCCGAGCACGACGCGCAGAGTCGAAAAGCCGCCGATTGCCGGATCGAATTCTGGATTGCTGTCCAGCTTTTCCTTCTTGATCACTTCGCGTGCCAGATCGCGCGACAGCACGACCTGGATCTGGCTGGTCACCGCCTCGGGATCGATGTTGGTGGTGTCGACGTTTTTATCGGCGGACGCGCGCAGAAACACGTTCTCGCGCGCTTCCAAAAGCAGGCGCGCCTCGGAGGTGTAGCGCGGCGTTATCAGATTGACGATGAGGAAAGCGGCAGCCGCCACAATCAGCGTGAAGCCGATAATTCTGTCTTTTTTCTGCCACAGCACTCGTCCGAGCGCCCGCATATCGGGCTCGCCAAAACTGACAATCGGCGATGCGACCGGCGCTGGTTCGGACGCCGCCTCGGACGCTGGCTTTAGGTTACGGCGGAACAACATTCGCTACTCCAACACACAAACGCGGGGCGTCCCTGGCATAAAACCCCATTATGGTTGCTGGCTCGTTAATTCCGATACGAAAGGTGGCTGCGGTCAGGTTTTGTTAACTATCGCGATCGCTAATCGGCTTTGAGCCGGGCCGGAGACGGATGCGTTCGATGCGGGGATCCCGAGATCAGTTGCCGATGCCCGCCCTCCATGAGTATCGGACGCGATGAACATCCTGCACGTGTTCCGCGCTCCGGTTGGCGGCTTATTTCGCCATGTGATCGATCTTGCCCGCGGGCAGATCGCGCGCGGCCATCAAGTCGGCCTCATCGCCGATCTGAACACCGGCGGAACGCGCGCCGATGACGTCCTGCAAAAGATCGCGCCCGACCTGGCGCTCGGCCTCTCCCGCATTCCCATGCGGCGGCAGATCAATCCCGGCGATTTTCGCCCTCTCGCCCACGTCATCCGCCGCGTTGCGCAGACCGGCGCCGATGTGGTGCACGGCCATGGCGCAAAAGGCGGGGCCTATGCGCGGCTTACCTTCGGAGTCAAGCGCACCGTACGTGCCTACACCCCGCATGGCGGCAGCTTGCTGTTCGGTCACGACACGCTGGCCGGAAAGTTCTATTTGACGAGCGAGCGGCTGTTGATGCTGCGCGGCGATCTGTTCTTGTTCGAGAGCGCCTACAGCGCCGACATGTTCCACCGCAAGATCGGCGATCCGCGCGGCCTCGTACGCATCGTCCACAACGGCGTCTCGCGCGCCGAGTTCGAGCCGATCGTCGCGCAGCCCGACGCCACCGATCTCATCTTCATGGGCGAGCTGCGGCAACTCAAGGGCGTCGACGTGCTACTCGACGCCATCGCCGAGCTGCGCAAAGAGGGACGCAGCATCACCGCAACCCTGGTTGGCGACGGCCCCGATCGGCAGGCGTTGCAAGCGCAATTGGCGCGGCTCGGCCTCGACGCCGGCGTGCGTTTCTCGCCTGCCATGCCCGCCCGCAAAGCGATGACGCTCGGCCGCATCATGGTCGTGCCGTCGCGGGCGGAGTCGTTGCCCTATGTCGTGCTGGAGACGGCAGCTGCCGGCAAGCCGCTGATCACCACAAATGTCGGCGGCATTCCGGAAATCTTTGGCCCGCTGGCGAACATGCTGGTGCCGTCAGCCGACGTCCCCGCGCTGGCAGCGGCGATCGAGCGTACGCTCGATCACCCGGAGGACGCAGCAGAGATTGCGCGCAAGTTGCGCGAGCGCGTGGCGGCCTCGTTTTCGGTCGACAGCATGGTTGACGGCGTGCTCGATGGTTACCGGGCCGCGCTTGAAATCGTGCGTAAAACCGGGCGTCGTTAACACTTTTTCGCCGATCGCGATAAGCTTTTATTGAGACTCTTTCCATAGAAGTTTCTAGGAATTAACGACAATTCCCGCCGCTGTGCCGAGCCACGTGGACGGCCTTACGTTGGCGTTGGCAATGAGCGATACCGACACGAATCCCTTGATCAGCGCTCCCGCCATCGCCCCTGCGCTCGACAGTGGACGCACGAGTTCACGCCCTTCGCAGAAAAGCCGATCGCTGTCGCCGGACGCGCTCGCGGTCACGGCAAAACCGACGCCCACGCCGATCTCACCGATCGTGCTGGCCGGCTTCGTGCGCATGGCCGAGTTCGCGCTGGTCGTCCTGGTGGGGCTAGCCATCTACGCCGCCTATCTGCCGTCGGGCGCCGGGTTAATTTGGCGCTATCTGCTCGCAATCCTTTCCATTGCCGTACTGTCGACGCTCGCCTTCCAGACCGCCGACATCTACCAGATCCAGGCTTTCCGCGGCCACGAGAAGCAATATATGCGGCTCGCCTCGGCCTGGTCGGTGGTCTTTCTCATCGTCATCGGCGCTTCGTTCTTTGCCAAGGCGGGCGAAATGTTCTCGCGCGTCTGGCTCGGCGGCTTCTACGTCTGCGGACTTGCCGCGCTGGTCATCTCGCGCAAGCTCCTGTTTCTGCTGGTGCGCAAATGGACGCATGAAGGCCGCCTGACCCGGCGCACGGTCATCGTCGGCGGCGGCGACGCCGGTGCCCATGTGATCGATGAGCTCAACCACCAAAAAGATGCTGGGGTCGAGATCATCGGCTTGTTCGACGATCGCGGCGACGAGCGCAGCAGCGCGGATTGCGCCGGCCAGCGAAAGCTCGGCCCCGTCGACGATCTCGTCGAGTTCGCGCGACGCACGCGCGTCGACCTCGTCATCTTTTCGCTGCCGATCTCGGCGGAAAACCGCATCCTGCAGATGCTGAAGAAATTGTGGGTGCTGCCGGTCGACATCCGGCTCGCCGCCCACGCCAACAAGCTGCGCTTCCGCCCGCGTTCCTATTCCTATATCGGCAAGGTGCCGGTGCTCGACATATTCGACCGGCCGATCGCCGATTGGGACGTCGTGATGAAATGGCTGTTCGACAAGGTTGTCGGCGGCCTATTGCTGCTGCTCGTGCTGCCGGTGATGGCGGTGGTAGCGATCGCCATCAAGCTCGACAGCCGCGGTCCCGTGCTGTTCAAGCAGAAACGCTATGGCTTCAATAATGATCTGATCGGCGTCTACAAGTTCCGCTCGATGTATGTCGCCGAAACCGACGCCAAAGCCGATAAGCTCGTCACCAAGGACGACCCGCGCGTGACCCGCGTCGGCCGCTTCATCCGCAAGACCAGCCTGGACGAGCTGCCGCAGCTGTTCAACGTGGTGTTCAAGGGCGACCTGTCGCTGGTCGGTCCGCGCCCGCATGCGGTCAACGCCAAGGCGGAAGCCCGGCTCTACGACGAGGCGGTCGACGGCTACTATGCGCGCCATCGCGTCAAGCCGGGCATCACCGGCTGGGCGCAGATCAACGGCTGGCGTGGCGAAACCGACACGCAAGAGAAAATTCAGAAGCGCGTCGAACACGACCTTTACTACATCGAGAACTGGTCGGTGCTGTTCGACCTGTACATCGTCCTGCACACGCCGTACGCGCTGTTCAAGACTGAGAACGCGTATTGATGCCCGCGCGCGACATGGCGATGGGCGCCGCGCCCGGAATGCTGGCGCCGCCGATCGCGCAGGTCGCGGCGGTCCCGTTCAGCGAGCGCCTGCTGCAGGTGGTGCTGTACATCACCGTACTGGCAAGCTCGGTCGCCATCATCGAGCCCTCCCCGCACGACTTCTTGATGGGCGTGCTGCTGGTCACCGGCCTGATCGCCGGCGTGCGCTTCGAGCGGGCGCTGGTGCTGCTGCTGCTGCTGCTGCTGCTCTGGAATTTCGGCGGGTTGCTGTCGCTGCTCAACGTCGTCGGCCAAGAAAAAACCCTGCAATACGCCGGCACCTCGATTTATCTCGCCGTCGCGGGGCTGCTGTTCGCCTGCCTGTTCGCGCGTAACTCGATGCCGCGCCTCACCGCCATGCGGACCGCCTATGTCGCCACCGCGGTCATCGCGTCATTTCTCGGCATGGCCGGATATTTTGATCTGTTCGGCACCGGGGATTTGTTCGCGCCGATCGGCCGCGCGGCCGCTGCCTTCAAGGATCCGAATGTGTTCGGTCCCTTTTTGATCTGGCCGGCACTCTTCGGGATGGAGCGCATGCTTACCCGCCACGTCGGCATCTTGGACATCGTGGTGACCGGCATTCTCCTGTTCGGCTTGCTGCTGAGCTTTTCGCGGGGCGCATGGTTTCATTTCGTTCTTTCAGCGACGGTGATGGCAGTGCTCGCCTTCCTCACGGCGCCTACTATGCGCAGTCGCTTGCGCGTCTTCACTTTGGCGGTGGGCGGCGTCGCCGGTTTGGGGGCCGTCTTGGTCGTCCTCCTTTCCTTTCAGTCGATCGGCGAAATGTTCAAGGAACACGTCCATTTGCTCAATTATTATGACGTCGGCCAAGGCGGCCGCTTCCGTTTGCAGGAACTGGCGGTCGCCGCGCTGCTGAAATTCCCGAACGGCATGGGTCCGTTTGGCTTCGAAAGCGCGCATGGCATGCAGCAGCACAATGTCTACCTGCAGGCGTTCATGGTTTATGGCTGGCTCGGCGGCGTGACCTATGTGTTGTTGATCCTGACGACTCTGCTGGTCGGTCTACGCACCGCACTCGTCCCTACGCCCTGGCAGCCATATGTGATCACCGCGTTTGCGGCCTTTGTCGGCGAGGTCGCGGAAGGGGCTATAATCGATACCGATCATTGGCGGCATTTCTTTCTGCTGTTCGGGATGATTTGGGGGCTTTATGCCGCGACATTGCGCCGGGTGCGCAGCGCGCAGCCCGAACCGCGGATCAGATGGGCAGCTGCTACTCAAGCGCACTAATAAATGTTTGTTACGCCGCGAGCTTTGATTTCGCCGGCGTCGGCCGATAGGGCGCGCGGCGGCCCTCCAGCAGATGCCGGCGGCGGCGCTCCACGATCAGGCGCGTGAACCACGCCTCCGGCAGAAGCAAAGCAAGCGCATAGGCCGCGAGCCCCTTGGCAAGCGATATGGTGCCGGTGCCGTCGCGGCTCTCCCACCAGGCGCGAAGGATGGCAAGCGGACGATAGGCCGCGGCATGTTTTTGCCTGATGCCTTGCCAAAGCGCCGCATGCCGGCCCGACGATTGGCTGAACAGCATGCCTCCGGCCGAGACGTTATAGACGAGATAAGGCTTGGGAATCACCAAGGCGCGGTAGCCCATGCGCATGAGCCGTATATAAAATTCCCAGTCCTCGTAGCCCTCCCGCATCGATTCGTCGTAGCCGCCCGCGAACTGCCAGCACGCCTTACGCATTAGCACGCCGGCCGGCATGGGATTGGCGAAAAGCAGATCGAAACGGTTGAAGTGGCGCTCCATGAATCCGCTAGCAGCGCCGTAAAGCCGCAAATGAGTAAAGGCCGCCGCAACGTCGGGCGACGCTGACCGCAGCAATGCAAAGGTTTTTTCAAGATATGGCGGCTCGAGCCGGTCGTCGCAGTCGAGCGTCATGACGAGGTCGGCGCGGGCCGCGCGGATACCGGCGTTACGGGCCGCCGACAGACCGCGGTTTTCCTGATGGATCACCCGCGCCTTGTCTTCGAGGGCGGCAAGCTTGTGCAGCGTCTGTTCGTCACTCGAGCCATCGTCAATGATCACCACTTCGAAGTCACGGAAGGTTTGCCGATCAAGCGAAGCCATCAAATCGCCGAGGAAACGACCGCCGTTGTAGCACGGCACGACGACGCTGATTGCCGGGCGCGCCTGCGTTCGGCCAATTGAGCCCGCATCCGCCGCGTCCATGCTGCTTCTCACTCGGGATGTTAACAATATACCGCACATTGCCAGCAATTGACCGAATTTTCCCTTAATCCAATTGCTCGGGCCGCCGGTTCCGTGCGCACTCAGAGAGAGGATTTGTTCACCATGATCATTAAGAGAATAAAACAGTTAAGCGAATGACGCGCCTCTCCCGCTAGTTTTCCGCTCCATGAACTCTCACGCCCCGGCCATTGAATTCAAATCGGCCTTGCGGCAGCCGCTGCGGCTACTCACCAGCGTATTGTCGCTGCCCTACCTGCTGTTGCGCATCTCCACAGCCGGTGCCGCAGTGGTCGCCGGGCTAGTTCAAACTTTCGTGTTCGCGCGCGTCCTCACGCCGCAAGAGTTTTCGATTTTCATTCTGATCGGCACTTTCGGCGTATCGCTCTGGCTGTTCGATCTCGGCGCCGCCAAAATCCTTTTCGTGCGGCAGCGCGCTCGTCACCTGACCAACATAAATGACGTCGCGGTCACGGCGCAATCGAGCGCCGTCGTCCTGCTCTACCTCCTGTTCGTATTCGCCGGCACCGTCATCTGTTTTTTCGTCATGGCGCTCCACCCGGCCGTGTCGATGTGGGAGGCGATGCAGTTCGCCTTGTTTTTCAGCTTTTCCGCGCTAAACCTGGTCTGGTTTCCGCTGCGCAATGTGAGCAATGCGATCGACGAATACATCAGGTTTGAGTCTTTGGAAGCGGTGCGCCGCATCGGCCACATCGCGCTTATGCTGGCGCTGCTCGTCGGCTTGCCGCTGTTCGGCTTTCTGCTGCTCGCCAATCTCTTATGGGCAGCGGTATTCGCCACTTCGATCGTCGGACTCGTGCGCAAGGGTGCACTGACCCGCTGCTTGAACGGGTTCTGGCCGACATTGGGCGTATTCTGGCGCGACAACCGCAGACATCTCCTGCGCAGCGGCAACTACGCGGTCGGCGAATTGGTGGTTTATAATTTTCCCTACTTCGTGGTGCCGATCGCCTTCGGCCTTGGCGCTCCGACCATCATTCTTGACACCGTGTTCAAGGTTTTCCGCGGCGCCACCCTAATCTATGCCGCCGGCCTCGACCCGCTTGTACCGAACCAGACACGCGCCTTCGCCGAGCGCGACACGTCGACCTTGAAACGGGCAACACTTACCGCTGGCATTCTTTGCGCTATTCCAACCATAATTTTATGCGGCGTACTGCTGTTTGCCGGCGACCGCCTGTTCGCCTTGCTGCTCGGTCACGCGGCTACGGTTCCGGGTCCCGCTGTGCTGATCCTGGTCGTTCTGCTGCTCGCCAATATGGCGCAGAACGTCGCCAACAGCCTGCTGCTGCACACCGGGTTTTTCCGGCAAATCGCCCGGGTCGCAACCTTCCTGGTGGTCACGATGGCGGCGATGACGGCTCTCGTCGTCGCAACCGGTCTCGACATCACCGGCTTTCTCGCCGGCTATACGGTGGTCTATGTCGCGGGCGCGTCGCTCTATATTAGTTACGTGCTGCGTGGCCCCTTCCGCATCGCCCCCGAGCCGAAGGTTGCGCAGGCTTAGTCGCGTCCCTATAGTCCGCGCCGTTCCGGTCGGGGCGTGGCGCAGCCCGGTTAGCGCACCAGTCTGGGGGACTGGGGGTCGTGGGTTCAAATCCCGCCGCCCCGACCAGAAAAATCAATGACTTAGCCGAAAAATCGCTACGCAAATCTTCCCAGAAAACACGTGTGGGAAGCCACTGGGAAGATGCCGTAAATTCCGCGAGGATGCTTAACCGCCGGCCAGGCTGGGGCGGACATTTCGAGGCTTAGGCCCGCCCTGGCGGCAGGCTTGCCGGCGCCCCAAGCAATCGGTTGAGCACGTCATCCGCGCTCCAACCCTCGGGGATGCCCGCTGCGAATTCCGGCGCACCGTTAAGGCCGCCCTTGTCGTATTTGACAATGAGCCGCTGCCGGCCATCCGCGTCGGTTGCAATGTAAGCTTGCGCGGCGGTGGCGTATTCGCGGCAGTGGAAGGTCGCGATCAGGATCATGGGCGGGCTGGCCATGGCAGGTGCCGCGCGCGGGCTCAGCCGAACAGGTCGGGGTACAAGTCAAGTGCGACTTGCGGCGCCGAATTGCTCAGCGTGCGCCGTGGCGCGAACGTGCCGACGCCGGGGGCGTAGCCATAGCCGTCGCACTGATCGAGC
>Ga0335081_10000075_pt1 | contig 190824 bp, 164 predicted proteins | sample Lox_Sample_35_FD_206713 | JGI IMG/M metagenome (GOLD analysis project Ga0335081, IMG submission 206713) | Soil microbial communities from Loxahatchee National Wildlife Refuge, Florida, United States - Lox_Sample_3.5 | ecosystem: Environmental > Terrestrial > Soil > Wetlands | place: USA...
TTCCTGTTCGCCCGCCGCCCAATCGCCAAGATCGATAAACCTCCACCGGCCAGCACAGCCCAATCCAGATTCTCTCCTGATCAATTGGAGTTCTGCTATGGTTGATTTTCCCCGGACAGTCCTGCGCTTTGCGGGGGAGGAAAGCGTCACCCCGCCGCCACCACCCTTCGCTCCTTCGCCGCGTGCAGCGTGTCGTGGATGATGCGGCCCAGCGCGGCGATTTGGTAGGGCTTGCGCAGTACCGGCCAGTGCGGGTCTTGGTCGAAGACTTTTGAGTAGCCGGTGGTGAGCACGACCGGGATGCGGGGAAAGCGTTCGGCGAGCGCTTGCGCCAGCGCGACGCCGTCCATGGCGCCGGGCAGGATGACGTCGGTGAAGACGAGACTGATCTGGTGAGCGGCGAGTTGTTCCAGCGCGGCGGCGGCGTGCCCGACCGCGACGGTGCGGTAGCCGAGCTGATCAAGGAGCGAGACTGCGACGCCGCGGACGTCCTCGTTGTCTTCCACCACCAGGATGGTGTGCTGGCCGTCGGCGCGGTACGGCGTGGTGTCCTCCGGCAAAGCCGGCGCCAGCGGCGCGTGATTGCGCGGCAGATAGATCGTCACCTTGGTGCCGGTATCGACTTCGCTCGCGATCAGCATGGTGCCGCCGGAGCGGCGGGCGAAGCCGTAGACCTGGGAGAGGCCGAGCCCGGTGCCTTTGTCGGGGCCCTTGGTGGTGTAGAACGGCTCGATCACCCGCGGCACCAGTTCGGCCGGAATGCCGACGCCGGTATCGGCGACGGTCAGCGCAACGGCGTCGCCGGCGAGGCCTTCGGGCGTGTCGCCCTCGCGCAGATGCACATTCGCTGCGCTGATCGACAGCGTGCCGCCGTTCGGCATGGCGTCGCGGGCGTTGACGGCGAGATTGACCAGCGCCAGTTCGAGCTCCGGCTTGTCGACGCGGACCGTCCAGGTCGTGTCCGGCACGTCGATGGCGAGCGCGATGTTGACGTGCAGCGAGCCGGCCAGCACGTCGCGCAAGCCGTTGATGGTCTCGCGCAGGCTGATCACCGTCGGGTCGAGCGGCAAGGTGCGGGCAAAACCGAGCAGCTGCCGGGTCAAATTCTCGCCGCGCGAGGCCGCCGCGGCGATCGCCTGCACGGCGCGCAATTCGCGCGCTTCGGTCAGCTTCGTCTTCAGGCGCTGCGCATGGCCGCTCACGATCATCAACAGATTGTTGAAGTCGTGGGCGATGCCGCCGGTGAGCTGGCCGATCGCCTCCATCTTCTGCAGATGTGCGGTGCGCAGCTGCGCCTCTTCGAGCGCGGCGGCGGCTTCCTTCTCGGCGGTGACGTGGCGGCCGGCGACGTAGATGAGGCCGTCGTTCTCGGTCATGGTCCAACTGAGCCAGCGCCACGAGCCGTCCTTGTGGCGCATGCGATTTTCTATGCGCACCGTGGAGGCGCCCTGCGCCAGCTGCTGCACGGCGTTAAAGCCCGCATCGGCGTCGTCGGGGTGGCGCAATTCGTTGACGTGCATGGCCCTGATCTCGGCTTCGCTCCAGCCGAGCAGCCGCGTCCATGCCGGGTTGAGGCTGATGAAATAGCCCTCGAAGTTGCGCACGCCGAGCAAATCCTCGGACACGTTCCAGATGCGGTCGCGTTCCAGGGTGCGCCGTTCGACCTCGGCGCCGAGTGCTTCGCTCAGGCGCCGCAGCTCCTCTTCGGTTTGCTTGTGCGCGGTGATGTCGAGCAGCGAGGCGATCCAGCCGTCGACGCGGCCGCTTAAGTCGGTCTCGGGCCGATAGGCGATGTGCAGCGCGCGCCGGCCGACGGCCTGAAACTCCATCTCGCATTCGAAATCGACCGCTTTGCCCTGCAGCACTTTTTCGATATGCGGGCGCAAGGTTGCGAACGCCGTTTCGCCGATCGTTTCGGCGATGGTCTTGCCCAACACCTCGTCGCGCGGCCGGCCGGTCCACTCCGCATAGGCCTGGCTGATGAAGCGGTAGCGCAAGTCGCGGCTGCAGCGCACCAGCATGAATGGCGTGCGGTTGATGACGGTCTGCAGCTCGGCTTCGCTGGCGCGCAACGCGTCTTCGGCCTGCTTGCGCTCGGTAAACTCCTGAAAGGTGCAGACTGCGCCTTCGATCCGGCCGGCGCCGTCTTTGAGCGGCGCGACGTTGACCAGGACCGGAACCCGCGTGTGGTCGGGGCGCTCGATGATGAGTTCGGCGTCGAGCAGGGTGGCGCCGGTGCGCAGCGCCACGCCGACCGGCGTGGCGGCGAATGGCAGGCGCGCGCCGTCGGCGGCAAAGCGGCGGAAGGTGCCGGCCTCGAGTTCGCTTGCGTCGTTGAGCCGCGGCGCGCGGCCCCACAGCGCCACCGCGCAGGCGTTGTAGCGGCGCAATAGCCCGTCGGGGCCGCAGATGCAGAGCCCAGTCGGCACGGCATCCAGCACGCTTTGCTCGACCTCGAGCAAAGCCGCCAGGCCGGACGCGGTCGAATCGATGCGCGCGCTCGTGGCGTTACTCATTACTCACTGCACCCTCGGCCGCGGGCGACATGGCCTGGTTCCGGAAGTTCCCGGGGTGCGCGGGCGGTCGCGGCGCCGCTGGCCATGAACCGACTGCTTCACATTCGGCGATGTGCGGCGGAATCATGGCGATATCCGAACCGCAACTGCCGCATCGCCCAGCCGATTTTAGGCTTTAGGCGGCATCCGCGCCTGTGCGCGGCCCATAATACCATTCGCGGAGCTGCAGGTAAGTCATCGGCTCGTATAGCGGCGGCCGGCCGGGCCCCTGGCAGGTCGGCAAGACCTCGATGCGCGCGTCGCCGCTCGGTCCGAAAAACACCGGGATTGAATAGCGGTCCACCATGTTGGTGTTGATCACGCGATGCTTGGTCGAGCGATATTCGTCGTTGGTCCAGCGCACGATCAGGTTGCCGGTGTTCACCAACAGCGCGCCGGGCATGATGTCGACCGCCCGCCAATGCCCGGACGGCATGCGCACGGCGAGCCCGGGCACGTCCTTCTGCGCCAAGAAGGTCATCAGCGCATTGTCGGTATGCGGCGCGATGCCGTATTGGCGCTCGCCTATTTTCTCCTGCGGCGGGTAGTACAGCAGATTCATGGTCAGGTGCGGGGTGGCAAAGAATTTGTCGAAATAATCGAGCGGCAGGTCGAGCGATTGCGCCCACAGCGGCAGGAATTTTCGGCCGAGCTGTTCGATGCGGCCGTGATAGTCGAGCAGCGTCTCTCTAAATCCCGGCAGATCGTCCGGCCAGATGTTGACGCGCGCGCTGCGCTCGGCCTCGGTCATGGAAAGCCCGCCGGAGCCGCCCTCGCGATTGATGGCGAACTTGGCCACCAGGTTCGGCTTGGCGTTGGCAATGATGTTGATGTTGGTGCGCTGGTATTGGTCCTGGAAACACGGCTGGTAGCCGGAGCGGAAGCTGCCGCTGGCGAAATACGGGATCTTGGCCTTGGCCTCGATCGGCAGGGCGTGAAAGCGCCGCGATTGCTCGAATACGCCGTCGATCAGGTGCTGCGGGATGCCGTGGCCCTTGAGATAGAAGAAGCCGACGGTTTTGCTGATGTCGCGCAGCCGCGCCGCGGCCGCTTGCAAGCCGCCGGTCTCGCCGCCCAGATACGGCGCGATGTCGAGCGTCGGTATCTCTTCATCCGAATCCGGATGATCCATGAGATAAAGGGCTTCGTCATCGTCGCGAAGCTCGCCGCGCACATCGTGAGCTTTTTTCGCGTCGTGCATCCCGACCTGCTGCATGTTCGGCTTCCCGCATCACGGACATCGGTCGCCGATCAGAGTGTCACGGAATGCGCAGCGGGTAAATGGCGCGGTTGATTTCGGCAGCGCCACTCCTGCGCGCATTATTGCTGGCTCTCCACAGCCAACTCGGTGATATCGAACCCGAGCGGCGCCTCGCCTTTGGTCGGCTCCAGATAAGTGACCTTTAGCTTCATGCCGACCTTCAGCTCGGAGCGGTCCTTGATGCCCTCGAAATCGACGTCGCCCGCGGCGCGCAGATGCAATTGCCGGCCGTCGTCCGCGGTGACGGTGAGAAAGCGGCCCTCCTCGGCGAGCTTGTTCACCGTGACGATTGCGGTGCGCTCGCGATACGGCGCGATTTCCGGTCCTTCGCCCTTGAGCTCGCGATAAATGGTCGCCGCAGTCGCTGACAGATGCGCGCCGCGATCCCAATCGGCGAATTCGTGCATGTCGAACTTTTGCTCGATGGTCTCGAGCGGCAGCCCCTGCTGCATCATGGCGCGGACCTTTTGGCGCGCCAGCAGCAGATAATCGGTCAAGGTCGACAGCGCGGTGGCGTCGCCGACCGGGCCGTGCGCCGGCACCACAATGTCCGGCTTGAGCGCGCTCAACGTCTCCAGTTGCTTGAGCATGCCGATGGTGGTGCCGTGGCTGTAATCCGGCCGAATGTCGGGATGCCGCCCGATATAGCCGGCAAAGCCGGCGTGCAGGATGCGCTCGTCCGGCAGCCACACGGCGACGTCGCCAGGATTGTAGGTGTCGTCGACATAGATCAGCTCGATGGCCCGGCCGCCGACATGCAGCGTCATGCGGTCGGAAAAACTCACCACCGTATCGAGCGGATTGACGCCGTTGAGCGCATCGACGCGCTCCGGAAAGCGCTGCCGCCAAGCCTTGATCTGATACGGCTTCATGGCCGCCCAATCCTTGGCGACGCGATCCTGCACGATCACGGTGGCGGGCGGCGAAAACAGCGGCGTGCCGCCGGTGTGGTCGCCGTGGTTCTGCGTAATCACCACGTAGCGCACCGGCTGCCCCGTCACCGCGGCGATATCCTGGCGCAAGATGCGCGTCTCCGGCGGATTGTTGCCGGTATCGACCAGCACGACGCCCTGCGTGGTGACGATCACCATGGCGTTGGCGTCGTTGCGCTTGCCGACGAAGGCGTAGACGCCGTCGGTAAGTTTTTGCAGCACGGCCTTCTCGCCGGTCATCGCCGGAGCGGCGGCGGGAACAAGCAGGAGGGCGAACAGGATAAGAGGTCTGAACAGCTTCATGGCGCGATCCGTTTGGCGGCGCGGGCGGGACCCGCAAACCGAGACTAGCGCAAAGCGTCACAACGGCAACGGCGAAGCCCTCTTTGCGGTGCGCCGCCATGGATATTGAACTCGCAAATAACCATGTAGGATGAGCCGCTTACTCTCCGCCGGCGCAGAAAGTTGACCGGGCGGCCCGGCACGGGAATAAAGCCCATGACCGCTGTACCAAAGCAAGGAGCGAGAATGTCAGACGCGGACGACAAGACAGACAAGAAGCCGACCGGCCACACGCTTGCCGACCACGTCTACGGCCAGAATCTCGTCCATGTGCACGACGACGATTCCGATCACGACCACGATCACGACTACGATTTCGAGAACGACGAGGTCCCGCTCGAGGACAATCCGCTGTGGCGGCAGGACAATGTGTCGCTGACCACGGTCGGCATCGACATCGGTTCTTCGGGCACGCAGGTCATTTTCTCGCGCGTCCACCTGCGCCGGCTCGCCGAGGATTTGACCAGCCGCTATTACGTCGTCTCCCGCGAGACCTTGTTTCAGTCGCCGGTGGCGTTGACGCCCTATCAGAGCGAGGAGCGCATCGACGACCAAAAACTCGGCGAGATCATCGACGACGCCTATATCGCGGCCGGCGTGCACCCCGACAATATCGACACCGGCGTCGTCATCCTCACCGGTGAGGCGCTACGCCGCGAAAACGCGCAAGGCATCGCCGCGGTTTTGTCCGAGCAGGGCGGCGAGTTCGTCACCGCGACCGCCGGCCATCACATGGAATCGATGCTCGCGGCTTACGGCTCGGGAGCGGCGCGGGTGTCGAGCGACGACAACAAGCGCATCCTCAACATCGACATCGGCGGCGGCACCACCAAGCTCGGCCTGGTCGAAAAGGGCAAGGTGATCGCCACCGCGGCGGTGCATATCGGCGGCCGCCTGCAGGTGGTCGAGAACGGCACCATCGTGCGGCTCGATCCGGCCGGCAAGCACCACGCCAAGCGCGCCGGCTTTAGCTGGAACCGCGGCGACCGGATCGATCCCGCCGCCATGCAGAAGGTCGCCGACGTGATGGCCGACACGCTGGTCGCGGCAATCGGCAAGCGGCCGATGCCGCACGACGTCGAGCATCTTTATCTCACCGATCCGATCGCCGATTTCGGCCATATCGACGGCATCATGTTCTCGGGCGGCGTCGGCGAATACGTTTACCAGCGCGAAGAGCGCGATTTCGGCGACATGGGGCCGTGGCTCGGCCGCGCCATCCGGGCGCGCATCAAGGCCGGCGCGTTTCCCTGGCCGGTGCTGCCGGCCGGCGAATGCATCCGCGCCACCGCGCTTGGCGCTTCCGAATACAGCGTGCAGCTGTCCGGCAATACCAGCTACATCTCGTCGCCCGGCACGCTGTTGCCGCGGCGTAATCTGCAGGTGCTGCAGCCGCCGTTCGTATGCGGCGAAGTCATCGATGCCGAAAAGCTCGCCGCTGCCATCAAGAACCACATCACGGCGTTCGACCTCGCCGGTTCCGACCGCGAGATCGCGCTGGCGCTGCGCTGGACCGGGATGCCGGCGCACGAGCGGCTGTTGGCGTTTGCGCAAGGCATCAAAAACGGCCTCGCCGACCGTTTGGCCAACAAGCAGCCGGTCTTCATCATGCTGGACGGCGACGTGGCGCAGACGCTCGGCCATATCCTGCGCGACGAATTGGCGGTCGACAGCGAGTTGCTGGTGATCGACGGCGTCGTGCTGTGGGATTTCGATTACATCGATCTCGGCCGCATCCGCATGCCGTCATATACGGTGCCGGTGACCATCAAATCGCTGGTGTTCAGCGAGGATCCGCGCGGGCCGCGGCCGCGGCAGCGCATCCACCATCACGACCATGAGCATGACCACGAGCACGGTCATGAGCATGATCATGGCCATCATCATCACCATCATGGTCACAGCCACCATCATCATGATGATGCGCACCATCACGATCATGACCAACAAGCGCATGAGCATGGCCATGCGAATCCGTCGCAGGCGGGCTCATAAGGTTTCGATCGCTTCCGATCGTCGGTGTGACGGCTGCATCGAGGTGTGAGCGGGCAGTTGCGAGCAACGGAGCTGCACCATGGACTTTCGCGATCGACAGGTTGTGGTCAGCGGCGGCAGCGGCGCGCTCGGCACCGCGGTGGTGGAAAAGCTGGTCGAGGCCGGCGCGATCTGTCACGTGCCGTGCATCGACCACGGCGAGGCGCAGCGCTGCGCCTTGCGCGACCACAAGCAGGTGAAGGTCACCGTCACCGGCAGCCTCGCCGATGAGGCGGCGGTCGCCAAGCTTTATGCGGGCATCGCGCCGCTGTGGGCCTCGATCCACATCGCCGGCGGCTTTGCGATGGGGCCGTTGCGCGACATGAGCGTCGCGACTTTGCGACAGCAGCTCGACATGAATTTTTTAAGCTGTGCGCTGTGCTGCCGCGCCGCCGTCAAGGCGATGGGCAGTGCCGGCGGCCGTATCGTCAATGTCGCGGCGCGCCCGGCGCTGGAATGGCGCAGCGGCGCCGGCATGACGGCTTACACGGCGAGCAAGGCCGCGGTCGCCGCCTTCACCGCCGCGCTCGCCGAAGAAATCGCCAAGGACGGCATCCTGGTCAATGCCGTGGCGCCGTCGATCATGGACACGGCCGCGAACCGCGCGGACATCCCGAAAGCCGATTTCGCGCTGTGGCCCAAGGTCGAGGAAGTAGCGGCGACGATCATGTTCCTCGCTTCACCCGACAACCGCGTCACCCGCGGCGCCATCGTGCCGGTGTATGGGAAATCGTAAGGCGGGGCAGCAACGACGCCGCGAGCATCTTATTACCTGCGGCGATCAAAGCGAGCCATTGGATCGGCGGCGCAACGACCCATTCCTGCAAGTTTCGCGCAGGGCCCGCTTTGGGCGATTGACAATACTTGCGGGCGGCTGACCACGTTGCCCGCGGCAGCGGGACGCGAAGCGACGGCCGCTACTTTTCCTTTCCGAAAATCGTGTGGCAGGAGAAAACCATGCTGGCCCTCGTTAACACGCCGAAAGGCAACGCCCCAGTCGAACTCCGCGAACTGCCCGAGCCAAAGCCGGCACGCAATGAAGCACTGGTCGGGGTCCACGCCTTTTCGCTGAACCGCGGCGAGCTTCGCTCGTTCGCCAACAATGAGGAAGGCTGGGTTCCTGGCCAGGACGTCAGCGGCGTCGTCCTGCAGCAGGCAGCGGACGGCAGCGGGCCGGTGGCGGGCACTCGGGTCGTTGCATTAATGGACGAGTTCGGCTGGGCTGAACGCGCCGCCGTGCCTAGCCATCGCATGGCCGTGTTGCCGGACGCGGTCAGTTTCTCCCAGGCGGCTACTTTGCCGGTTGCCGGTCTTACGGCGCTTCGCACCCTGCGGCACGGCGCGCCGCTCCTGGGCAAGCGCGTGCTGATAACCGGCGCGGCCGGTGGCGTCGGCACGATTGCGGTACAGCTTGCGGCACGATCCGGGGCGCGCGTGACGGCCGTGGTCGGGCGCGCGGAGCGTGGCAGCGGGCTAAAGGAACTCGGCGCGCTCGACGTGATCGAGGGCATCGACAAGGCGCAAGGGCGCTTTGGCCTCATTCTGGAATCGGCTGGCGGCGCATCGCTGGCGCACGCCATCAAACTGGTCGAGGCGAAGGGCACCGTCGTGGTGTTCGGCAACTCATCTGGCGAAACCACAACGCTCTCGTTCGCCGACTTCCGTGGCGCGCCAAATTCGCGTCTGCAGAGCTTCAGCTACTTTACCTCGGAGGCGGAGGAGCGCTTCGCGCCAGACCTGGCATTGCTGGTATCGCTTGTTGCCGACGGATCGCTCAAACCACAGATCGGCGTGGAACGCAGCTGGCGCGACATCGCCGCCGTGGCCGACCAGTTGCGGGGCCGAAGAGTGGCTGGCAAGGCTGTCCTGCTGACTGATGCCAAGTCGTGAACAACGCCGGCGTCCCCCTCTGCAAGGCTAACCATCAAGCGCCTCGAGCGTGGGCAGCAGCTTGTCCAGGGTGATAGGACAGTCTCTCGGTAAAAGCGATGGAGCTCAGGGCCGCGAGGTCCTGCTGCTGCGGCCATGCGTATCGTCTGGAAGCCACGATCGGCATCGAGGTGCTTCGCGCCGCCAATCGAGCTACCCCACTCGACGAAGGCAGCCACGGCCGCTGATCGCGATATCACCGCAGCGGCGAAAACGCGGCCGGCAGGTAGATATCGACTTGCTGGGAGACCAGAAGGCCGGGGCCGCCCGGCGGCGGCCAGACGCCATCGGCGAACGCCTTGTCGCGCAAGCGGGCGCGCCCGTCGTAGCTCTGGTACGGCCAGATGTGCATGATGCGCGTGACGGCACCGGTGACCGACGTCATGGCGGCGAGCAGCGGCGATATCGTCAATCGACCGGGCACGGCATTGCGCCAAAGCTCGATCGTCGTCGCCAGGCTGCCGGGTTTGAGCACATAGCTGCGCACCTCATAACAGGGACCGAATGCTCCAGGCTGCATCGGCGGCACAAAGTCGAACGACACGTAGGTGTCCATCGTCATGTCGGTGATGAATTCGGCGATGCCGAACGGATTTTTCGATTCAACGGCAGCGAGCCGCGCATCGAGCGCGACGGCCGGATCGGCGGCCGAACGGATCAGCAGAATCTGGTTGATCCGGCCGATCTCCGAATACCAGCAGGCCAGCAAGGCACGATCGCCGCTTAAACTTTCACCGAGCACGGCAAGCGCCTGCGGATGCGTTCCCGGCCGCACGGTGAAGATCGTCACGTCATAGTGTTGAGCCAAGCGCGCTTCCTGCATCTGCGAAACAGGCTAGAACAAATTCCATTTACATGGAATCGCAGGCGTGGTCGCTGCATCGATCATTTCTAATATCCCGGCCACAGCCCCGGCGTCGCCAGCTCGAGCAAATGGCCGTCGGGGTCGCGGAAATAAATGCTGTCGCCGCCGCGCGGCCATTTGGTGCGGCCTTCGATGGCGATGCCGGCTTCGGCGAGCTGCGCTTCCCAGGCTGCCAATTCGCCGGCGGCAATCGAAAACGCGATATGCACCGGACCGCTGCCGTCGTGCGGCGGAATGGTGCCGCCGGGCAGCTTCACCGTGTCCAGCGAATGGCCGCGCAGAAACAACAGCAGTACGCCGCGCGCGCCGACGTCGTAGGCGCACAGCCGCGTGTCGCGATAGATGCTGTTGAGTCCGAGCACCTGCTCGTAGAACGGACAGGCGCGCTCGAAGGCGTCGACGTAGAGCACGGTTTCGAGCACGCCGAGCAGGTTGGGCATGGCAATTTATCCGAAGCGTCATTGCGAGCGAAGCGACGCAATCCAGAGTTGGCGCACCGAGTGTGGATTGCTTCGTCGCTTCGCTCCTCGCAACGACGGCTACCCCGTCACCGGTACGATTTCGTGCACCGGAGAACGCAGGAGCCGCCGCACCGAGCCGGCGGCGACCACGGCGTGCTGCTGCGCATAGGCCTCGTGGTTGCGCTCGATGTAATCGAGATCGTAGAGATAATTGACCATCAGGCCGTGCGACTGCGCCAGAGCGCGCGCGGAGGTGTCGCCGAGCCAGTCGAGCCGCTCCAGGCGCGCACCGTTGCCGAGATGGAAGCGCGCCACGGCATCGGCCGGCAGGCCGCGGCCGTTGCGGGCGCGCAGATAATACCAGGCGGCGGCGCGCAACAGCGGTTCGCGGACGCGCTCGCAGGTTTCCTCGACGCGCCACCAATCCGGGTTGTCGAGCGCCGTCAGCGCTTCGCGGTCCTCGTCGTCGAGCACCAGCGAGGCCTCCTGGCCGCGCTCGCGCTTGAGCCATTCGGCGAAATTCGGCGCCGGCGACAAGGTCACGAAAGTCGACATGCGCGGGAATTCGCGCGACACCTCCTCGACCACCTGCTTGATCAGAAAATGGCCGAAGCTGACGCCGGCAAGCCCACGCTGGCAGTTGGTGATCGAATAGAACGTCGCCGTGGTGGCGCGCTCCGGATCGACCACGTCGCGCTTGTCGGCGAGGATCGGCGCGATCGCGCCGGGAATTTCGCGGGTCAGCGCCACCTCGACGAAGATCAGGGGATCGTCAACCAGGGCCGGATGAAAGAACGCGTAGCAGCGCCGGTCGGGCAGGTCGATGCGGCGGCGCAGATCGTCCCAGTCGCGAATCTGGTGCACCGCCTCGTAGCGGATGATCTTTTGCAGGATCAGCGCCGGCGTCGACCAGTCGATGCGACGCAGCACCAGAAAGCCGCGGTTGAACCACGACGAAAACAGATGGATGAAGTCGGCGTCGATCGCCGCCAAATCCTCGCGGTGATCCATGGCGTCCATCAGCTGCTCGCGCATGCGCACCAAAGCGGCGGTGCCGCCGGGCGCGAGATTGAGCCGGCGAAACAGTTCGAGCCGGCGCGGCTCGCTGGCGCGGTTGAGCTCGGCCGCATTGGCGGCGGTGGGCGACTGCCGCCAGGCGGCGATCGCGGCGTCGATGCGGTTGCGGTCGTGGCCGAAGGTGGTGTCGAGTGCCTCGAAGAACGCGATCCGCGGCCCGATGGTGAGCGTCGCGTAACGCGCCAGGATATCGCGAGCCAGCGCCACGCCGGAGGCTTCGCCGCGGCCCGACAGCAGCGCCTCGCACAATTCGACGAGGCCGGCCGAACGCTCGCGCGCCGGCTCGCGGCGATGGATCAGAGCGCGGCCGCGGTCGGCGATGCTTTGCAGCATGTCGCTAAAGAATGAAGTCGCCACAGCCGTCATCCCATCCGCTCGGCAGCTCTGTAGCTAGTGATGCGGAACCGCGGTGACAAGCCGATGCCGGCGCTAACCCTAAGGCCGTCCGCTTAGGCGACGAAGCGGCGACAGTGGACAAAACGACCGCCCTGCGCCAGTTAACGCGGGCGCAGCCGCGAGTTTGCCTCGCGGTGCAGCATTTTGCTCGACTTTGCTCGATATGGGGTCGCTTATGCCGGGTCCGTTGGCTGGTGTGCGTGTTGTGGAGCTTGCCCGTATTCTGGCCGGGCCTTGGGCCGGGCAGATTCTGGCCGATCTCGGCGCCGACGTGATCAAAGTGGAGCGCAAAGGCGTCGGCGACGATACCCGCGCCTGGGGCCCGCCATTCGTGCCGGGCGCCGACGGCGGTCACTTGTCGGCCGCCTATTTTCATTGCACCAACCGCGGCAAGCGCTCGATCGAGGTCGACTTCGACACCGCCGAAGGCCAGCGCATCGTCAAGAAGCTCGCGGCGCGCTCCGACGTGCTGATCGAGAACTTCAAGGTCGGCGGCTTGAAGAAGTTCGGCCTCGACTACGCGAGCCTCGGCCCGGACATGCCGCGGCTAATTTATTGCTCGGTGACCGGCTTCGGCCAGACCGGCCCATCGGCGTCGCGCGCCGGCTACGACCTGATGGCGCAGGGCATCGGCGGCATCATGGCGATGACCGGCGCGCCGGACGGCCCGCCGATGCGGGTCGGCGTGCCGATCGCCGATATTTTCTCCGGCGTTTACGCCGCGGTCGGCATCCTGGCGGCTTTGGTGCGGCGGCAGACCACCGGACGCGGCGGTTACGTCGATGCCGCGCTGGTCGATTCCACCGTCGGCACACTGGCGTTCCAGGCGCTCAATTATCTGGTCTCCGGCGAGGTGCCCAAGCGCATCGGCAATGCCCATCCCAATCTCGTGCCCTATCAGGAATTTCCGGTCGCCGACGGCCGCGTCATCATCGCCACCGGTAACGATGCGCAATTCGTCAAGCTGTGCGGCATTCTGGGCGCGACCGAACTCGCCGAGGCGCCGGCGTACAAAGACAACAAAGGCCGGCTCGGCCATCGCGCCGAACTGGTCGGCAAGCTCACCGTGCTCACCGCGCAGCACAAGCGCGAGGCGCTTCTGGAAAAACTCGAAGCCGCCGGCATTCCGGCCGGCCCGATCAACGATCTCGATCAGGTCTTCGCCGACCCGCAAGTGGTGCATCGCGGCATGAAGCTCGCGCTCAAAAGCGCCGCCGCCGAGGGCGGCGTCATTCCCGGCATCCGCACCCCGATCGTGCTCGACGGCGCGCCGATGGCGTCCGATCGCGCCTCGCCGCGGCTTGGCGAACACAGCGCCGAGATTTTACGCGAGATCGGCGAGGGCTGATCCTACAGATCTTCAGTGGTGCGCCGCCTGACCGATCGCCCACACATAGGCGGCTACGGCGGTGACATCGGAGTCGGTCAACGGCGCGCCGCCTTTTGGCGGCATCGGCGCCTCGTAATCGCGCGGCCGCGGCACCCCGTCGGCGACGACTTGTTTGATCGATTGGAAGCTGCCGTCACCCACGAAATAGTGGCCGCTCACCAGCGAGGGCGCCTGCGGCCCGCCGCGCGCATCGGAGCCGTGGCAGCCGCTGCAGGTGCCGCCCGCCGCCTCGCCAAGATAGATGCGCTGGCCGAGCGCCAGTTCCTGTTTGGTTGCACCTGGGGGAACCGGCAGCGTGTTCACATCGGCGTTGGGATTGGTGCCCTCGGGCGGCCCGGGCTCCGCATTTGAGGCGACCGTCTTCGGCGCTGGCGCCGACGCCGCCGGCGCGCCGGCAGGGCCGTGATAGGTGACGCGCCAGATGCGGCCGCGCACGTCATCGGAAATATAGAGTGCACCGTCAGGTCCCTGGGCGAGACCGGTCGGCCGGAACGCTGCCTGGCCCGGCTGTTTGATCGCGCCCGCAAACCCGTCGGCAAAGACCACGAAATCGCCCGCAGCCGTGGCGTCCTTGAGCGGCTGGAACACGACGTTGTAACCGCCCTGCGGCTCGGGCGCGCGATTCCACGAGCCGTGGAAGGCGACGAACGCGCCACCCTGATAGGTCGTCGGAAAGGCAGTGCCGCCATAGATAAGGAGATCGTTCGGCGCCCAATGCGCGGGGAACGCGGCGACCGGCGCGGTCTTTTGCGCGCACACGCCGACAGCCTTGCCGCCGTCGCCGCCATATTCGGGCGCCAGCACCAGTTTCTTCTGAAAGCGGTCGTAATAGCATTCCGGCCAACCAAAATCGGCGCCGTTGTGCTCGATGACAAGCTCCTCGGCCGGCTGCTGCGCGCTCTGCTGCGACGTGTAAAGCTTTGGAAAATTCTGCGCGAGCTGATCGCGGCCGTGCTGAGTGGCGAACAGCCGTCCGGACGAATCGAACGCGAAACCTTCGCCGTTGCGCAGGCCGGTGACATAGCGCTCCGCCGTTGAGAAGTGCTGGTCGGTCTTGTTGGCATCATACCGCCAGGTGCCGGCGCGCGTTTGCAGTTCGGTGCAGGGCTGATGCCCCAACGAGTTCGGCATCCGGTTTTCGATCTGACAGGAATTGGTGGCCGAGCCGAGGTCGACGTAGAGATGGCCTTGGGCGTCGATGATGAAGGGATGCATCGGATGATCGCCGGTGAGCGGCAGGCCGGAGACGACGATTTGCGCCGGCTCTGTCGGCAGCGGCGCATCTGCCAGCAGCGCGTAGCGGACGATCTTGTCGTTCTGTTCGGCGTAGATCGCGTCCTTGTAGTAGCCGATGCCGGTGCCGCCGGCAGATCCGTGCGCCACGTCCGGGCCGAAGCGCCGGATGACGTCGGCCTTGCCGCCGCCTTTGTCGTCCTTGAGCGCGATCAGAAAGCCGCCCGGCGGCGGCGGAGCGTTATGGTAATAGCGGCCGCTCCACGTGTTGACATAGAGTGTCCCGTTCGGCGCCACTACCATGTGGCGTACGTGGCCGAGATTGTCGGCAAACACCGTGGCGCAAAAACCGGACGGCAAGGTAATCCCGCCATTGTCGCCCGGACATGATGTCGCCGGCCCCGCCGACCCGGTTTGCGCGAAGGCCGACGATCCGGCCAGCAGCAGGGCGAAAAACGACGCGGCCGAAATAGCCGCGGCGTGACGATACGGCCTCGGCTGCAAAACCACGCGATTCTGCATAACAGTCCTCGCCAATTACACGACGGATCAGCACGCTTGCCGTAAGCCTGCAGTCCAATAATGACATGCTCAGGACAACGACGCCGCGTCGCGGAAAATTGATCTAAGACTTAGGGCGCGCGACGACGCCTATGCGCCGGCTTGCGCTGCGCCGCCATGCCGGCTGTCTCGCCAACAAAGCCGAACCCGTGATAGGCCTGAAGTCGAGTCTGCGGCCGAGCCTGATGAGCGAGACGAAATCGGAAATTCGCGACGGCATGCGCATCGATTGGGATGCGCCGGTCGCGATGGACGACGAGGTCGTGCTGCGCGCCGACGTGTTCCGCCCGCGCGGCGACGGCCAATATCCGGTGGTTCTCAGCTACGGCCCGTACGCCAAGGGGCTGGCGTTTCAGCAAGCCTACAAGGGCAATTGGGCGCGGCTGACCAAGGCGGCGCCCGAAGTGCTCCAAGGCTCGAGCAACAAATACCAGAATTGGGAGCTGGTCGATCCGGAGAAATGGGTGCCGGACGGCTACGCCTGCGTGCGCGTCGATTCGCGCGGCGCCGGGCGCTCGCCGGGCTTTTTGGACGTGTGGTCGCCGCGCGAGACGCTCGACCTCTATCACTGCATCGAATGGTGCGGCACGCAGCAATGGAGCAACGGCAAGGTCGGGCTCCTCGGCATCTCGTACTACGCGATGAACCAGTGGACGGTCGGCGCGCTCAAGCCGCCGCACCTCGCCGCGCTCTGCATCTGGGAGGGCGCGTCGGATTATTACCGCGAGGTCTGCCGGCACGGCGGCATCCTGTGCGACTTTCTCAACAGCTGGCTTCCGCGCCAGGTGGCGAGCGTGCAGCACGGCGTCGGCGCGCGCGGCGCCAAGAGCGTGGTGACCGGTGAGCCGGTCGCCGGTCCCGACACGCTGCCCGAAGCCGCGCTTGCGGCGCAGCGCGCCGATTCGCCCGGCGAAGCGAAGCGGCGCCGGTTTGTCGACGCGTATTACGCCGCGCGCACCGCCGCGTTCGAGGCGATCGAGGCGCCGCTGTTGTCCGCCGCCAATTGGGGCGGCATGGGGTTGCACACCCGCGGCAACTTCGAAGGTTTTTTGCGCGCCGGCTCCAAACAGAAATGGCTCGAAGTGCACGGCGACACGCATTTCACCCATTTCTACAGCCTCTACGGCGAGACATTGCAGAAGCGCTTCTTCAGCTACTTCCTCAAAGGCGCGGATACCGGCTGGAGCCGGCAGCCGCGCGTCTTGCTCAATGTCCGCCATCCGGGCGAAACATTCGTGCTGCGCGCCGAAAACGAATGGCCGCTTAAGCGCACGCAATGGACCAAATATTTCTTGCGGCCGGACGGTATGGCGCTGACGCGCCAGCCGTCGTCCGGCGCGGCGACGCTCGAATACGACACCGCCGGCGACGGCCTCACCTTCAGCACGCCGCCGCTGCGTGATAGCCTCGAAATCACCGGCCCGGTCGCCGCAAAACTGTTTCTGTCGTCGGCGACGACCGATGCCGATGTTTTTCTGGTGCTGCGGCTGTTCGATCCGGACGGCAAGGAAGAGACCTTCATCGGCTCCAACGATCCGCGCGTGCCGGTCGGGCTCGGCTGGCTGCGCGCCTCGCAGCGCAAGCTCGATCCGGCGCGTTCGCTGCCGTACCGGCCATGGCATGCGCACGACGAAGCATGGCCGCTTGAGCCCGGCGAGCCGGTCGAACTCGACGTCGAAATCTGGCCGACCTCGATCGTCGTGCCGCCCGGCTATCGCCTCGCGCTCACCGTGCGCGGCAAGGATTACGAAGTCGACGGCAGCGATGCGGCGCTGCCCCATGCGCCCTATCCGATGAAGGGCGTCGGCCCGTTCCTGCACGTCGATCCGGACGATCGGCCGCCGGCGATTTTCGCCACCCGCAACGCGCTGCATTTCGCCGCCGGCCGGGAGCCTTACGTGTTGTTGCCGATCATTCCACCGAAGTGAAGCCTCGGTGCCTAGCGCGCGATGCGGCTGATCTTCGAGCCTTCCAGCGTCAAGTTATACATCAGCCCCTTCTGGTCGAAGATGAAGCCGATCACCGGCTTGGTGACGCTGTTGCTGTCGATGGCGCCGCCGGCGCCGACCGTGATCACCGCGACCGAGCCGTCGACGCCGACCTTGAAACCGTCGGTGCGCTGGAATTGCGCCAGCGCGCCTTCGGTCATGAACATGATGATGACCGTGCGCGCCTGGGCGCCGAGCTGAAAGCCGAACGAGGCCGAGGCGATATTGTAATAGCCGGCGTGCTGGCCGCGGATCTGCAATTCGCCCTCGCCGTACTCGCCGCCGATGCCGAAGCCGGCCTTGATGATAGTCGGAAACACCAGGACCGCGAGCGCCCTGTTGGCGAGGTCGCGCCCATACGGCGTCTCGGCGAAGAACCGGTTGAGCGTGGCGTTGACGTTGGCGCTGATCTCCGGCCCCGACGCGGCGTGGCTCTGCGGCACCGGCGGCGCGGCTGCGAACAAGGCCGCGAGCAGCAGCAGCGCCGGCATCCTCGATAGCAGATGCATGGTTGTCCCTCCCCTCGTTCAAATCGCCCGTTCTGAGCGTAACCGCCGCGATGGCGCCGGGCAATCGAGCGCCGCTACCGCGCCAAGCCAAGCACGAGCAACAGGGCAGCGTCGAGCCGGCCGCGCGTTTCGGAATCGATCGATCCGATCACGCGCCGCACCCGTTCGCGACGCTGAGCAAAGAGCTTGTCGGTCATGATCTGGGATCGAACCCGAAGACCGTTGCCGACGGCGGGCTCAATGACTGGCCGAAGCCGCGGATTTGGAGCGGCCTGCACATCGGATGAAAGTGGGCAGGCGAGCACTGTGGTGGTGTTTTCTCCGAGCTCGTCGGCCTGAACGATGATGCCGGGACGCTGCCGGCCCAGATCGCTTGGGACGACCATCACCACGACATCGCCGCGCCTCACTTCCATTCGCTCCAGTCATAAGCGGCATCGATCCAGTCGTCGATGGCAGCGTTGTCCGGATGCTGTGCCAGCAGCGCCGCCTCGCGTCGGATTTCAGCAAGCACGCGCGGGTTGCGGAGGTCCGGAATCCAATGCTGCACGGGCCGCAAGCCTTGCGCGCGTAAATGCTGGCGCCGGGCGCTCATGCGCTCCCGCGCCGTCCTGGGTCGAGGCTTCTTCAGCTTTGGCGGCATCGTGACGGGTCCTTCCGTAACATGTTACGGCAAGGGGCGCGGCACGGCAATATGAGATTTCGGGCGCGCCCTCATTTAAGTAATTTTGTTTGCTCTATGAGCTTCGCGGTGGTGTCACTCGGCAGCGTCCGCTCGCCTTTCACCGGGGCGCCGCGCGTTCTGCCAATCGCCGGGGGCCAATACCTTGCTCGCGGACAGGATTTCGATGCCGACAATGCGGCCTTCGGTATCGACATCGTAAATGAACGGGCCGGCCTCTTCAGTGTGGTCGATCTCTCGCGAGGCGCCGACGTAAATGTATATCGCGTCGGCTTCCGGATCGTAGGTCATATCAATCATGATTTGCGCCTCGCATTCCTGTCGAATACCAGGGTTATAACGCGAATATTGGCTGCCGTCTCCACGCACGCAACCCGCAGAATTCGGCCGCCAACTTCATCGATCGCATGAAATCGCCGTTCGATTGTTGCGTCACCCGGTTCCCGCTCCGTCCAAGCGGGTCTGCGAGCTGCACGCTCAACCCACTCTGCCAGAATGTGCCGCTCTTGCATTCTGAGCCGCGCATGCTGCGTGAAAAGCAACGGCTTGTCTGGCACCGCTCCCCCGCTGTTCTTAGCGGCTAGTCAGTTAAGCCCCGGCATGGTGCCGCCTATTCAGCTTCGCTGACGCGGTGCCAGCAACTCACACATCCACCTTCAGCGCCGCGATGAACGCCTCCTGCGGGATGTCGACCTTGCCGAACTGGCGCATGCGCTTCTTGCCTTCCTTCTGCTTTTCCAGAAGCTTGCGCTTGCGCGTCACGTCGCCGCCGTAGCATTTGGCCGTCACGTCCTTGCGAAAGGCGCGCACGGTTTCGCGGGCGATGATCTTGCCGCCGATCGCGGCCTGGATCGGCACTTGGAACATGTGCGGCGGGATCAGCTCTTTCAGCTTCTCCGCCATGGCGCGGCCGCGCTGCTCGGCGCGCGTCCTGTGCACCAGCATGGCGAGCGCGTCGACCGGCTCGCCGTTGACCAGCATCTGCAGCTTGACCAGATCGGACGGCTTGTAGTCGGTGAGGTGATAGTCGAACGAGGCGTAGCCCTTCGACACCGATTTCAGCCGGTCGTAAAAGTCGAACACCACCTCGTTGAGCGGCAGGTCGTATTTGACCAAGGCGCGGTTGCCCACATAGGTCAGCTCGACCTGCACGCCGCGGCGGTCCTGGCACAGTTTGAGCACGCTGCCGAGATACTCGTCCGGTGTGAGGATGGTGGCGCGGATCCACGGCTCCTCGATCGCCTCGATGTGGTTCGGGTCCGGCATGTCCACCGGATTATGGATTTCGAGCCCAAGGCCGTTGCGCAGCTTGATCTTGTAGATCACCGACGGCGCGGTCGCGATCAGGTTGAGATTGAACTCGCGCTCGAGCCGCTCCTGGATGATCTCCAGATGCAACAGCCCGAGAAAGCCGCAGCGGAAGCCGAAGCCGAGCGCCGCCGAGGTTTCCATCTCGTAAGAAAAACTCGCGTCGTTCAGCCGCAGCCGGCCCATGGCGGCGCGCAGCGCCTCGAAGTCGGCGGCGTCGACTGGAAACAGGCCGCAGAACACCACCGGGATCGCGGGGCGGAAGCCGGGCAACGGCGCCGCCACCGGCCGTTTGTCGTCGGTGATGGTGTCGCCGACGCGGGTGTCGGCGACTTCGCGGATCGAGGCGGTCAAAAAGCCGATCTCGCCGGGGCCGAGCTCGTCGCGCTCGACGCGCTTGGGCGTGAACACGCCGACGCGGTCCACCTCGTAGGCGGCGTTCGACCCCATCAGGCGGATGCGCTGGCCCTTTTTCAGCACGCCGTCGACGACGCGGAACAGCACGACGACGCCCAGATAGGCGTCGTACCAGGAATCGACGAGCAGCGCCTTGAGCGGCGCCGCGGCGTCGCCCTTGGGCGGCGGCAGTCGGTGCACGATCGCTTCCAGCACCTCCGGCACGTTCTGCCCGGTCTTGGCGGAAATCAGGATCGCATCGGAGGCGTCGAGCCCGATCACGTCCTCGATCTGCTGTTTCACCTTGTCGGGCTCGGCGGCCGGCAGATCGACCTTGTTGAGCACCGGCACGATCTCGTGATTGTTGTCGATCGCCTGGTAGACGTTGGCGAGCGTCTGCGCCTCGACGCCCTGGCTGGCGTCGACCACGAGCAGCGAGCCTTCGCAGGCGGCGAGCGAGCGGTTGACCTCGTAGGCGAAATCGACGTGGCCGGGCGTGTCGATCAGGTTGAGCACGTAGTCCGCACCATCGCGCGCCCGGTAATTGAGCCGTACCGTCTGCGCCTTGATAGTGATGCCGCGCTCGCGCTCGATGTCCATGGAATCGAGCACCTGCTCGACCATCTCGCGCGCCTCGAGCCCGCCGGTGAGCTGAATGATGCGGTCGGCGAGCGTCGATTTGCCGTGGTCGATGTGGGCGATGATCGCGAAATTGCGGATATTGGCGATAGGCGTCGCGGACATGGCGCGCAGATAACATCGGGGGTGGGGGGCGGCAAGTGACGGTCGCGCATGCGTGCGGTTAGTGACGGCCGTGCATGCATGAGCAAGGCTTTACAGCCGAGATTGCGGCCCGCGACCCCTCCTCATTCCTCCCCTTTCAGGGGAGGAAGTCGCGAACGGCATCGCTGCGCGTTACCGCGATTCTCCGGGCGTGCCGGATGCGCTTCTCTCCCCCTGAAAGGGGGAGAGATAGAGTGGGGGCCCGCTGACTCGTCGCGTTCTGATGCGGCGACGAAGACTCGCGGCAACGCCTTCACGCCCCCGCGCTCGCCTTGATCATGCTTCGCCAAATCTCCCGCAACGCCAAAAGGCGCTGGACCGCCGTCGAGGCGAGCGCGGAAATCGGACTGCCGGAGTCGTGGTCGTTGGACTCCAGGCCAAAGCCGATGAAGCGGAGCGCCTGCGCCAGGTTCTCGATCTCGTTGAGCGGCTCCTCCATGTCCAAGGCGAGGCCTTGCATCTTCGCCAGCGATTTCGCGGGACTTCGCGGCAGGCGCTTCCTGCGACCGATATGGCTTCCGCGTGCCATGGCTGCCCGCCCGCCGTTAAGTCTATTATCGTACTTCATGTACCATATCGTACTGCAAGTCAACACTTTGTTAAGCGTTTAATCGTAAACATTTGCCATGGCCATATCGCCCGCCCAGTGCCGCGCCGCCCGAGCCTTGATCAATATGGATCAGGCCGTCCTAGCCGAAGCCGCGAACGTGTCCCGCGCCCTCATCATCGATTTCGAAAAGGGCCGGCGCGTGCCCGGCCACAACAATCTCGCCGCTATTCAGCGCGCGCTGGAAGACGCCGGGGTGGAATTCACCAACGGCAAGGCGCCTGGCGTGCGCCTGAGAAAGTCGAAGAAGTAGATCACCGTCGTCGGCGCGCGACTGCGACGACAGCATGGATGGCATACGCAGCCAGTGCCAAAGCCGCTAATGTTATCGCTGTTATGCGCGCGTCCGACGACATTGTGCCGATAGTCGTTACGATCTCAGTCAAGTATGACAATTTATCCCTCCGCAGCGCAGGTTTCCGCTGTCGCTTTGATGCAGCGTGAGCGGCACTTGGAAATGTGCCACGTTCGAAGTCACGGCGATGATCTAGCCTATTTGGAGGTTAGCTACCTTGGACTTGTTTAGGCTAATTGCGCCCAACGGGTCCCTGCCTTGGATTTGTTTAGGCTAATCGCGTCCAACGAGTCCGCTTCTGGCCTCCAACTTAACTTTTTTGAATCGGTGTAGTTCAGCCTCTACGAGGTCGTAAAGATTCCTTGGTATTATCCTGACGCCGCTGGAATTTGTCACGAAGGATGCACCGGGTAGGCCAGATTGCTGCCTTTGGATTGCGTCGATCAGCATGGGTTCTGCGTGTTCTCGTCCTACGAAGCGAACGATGGCCTCTTGCGTAGTTCCAAGTTCCTTCGCGTCCCGCTTTAAGCGATCATAGAGATCGAGTGCTGTAGGAAGAACCGTAATAAGACGTGCTAGAACGCGACGTTCGTTGCTGGATAGCGGTCGGGCCGCGCTGCTTTTGATAATCTCATCGTTGGGTACGGCGGTCGTGCTGGCAAGGTTCATCCACGTCCAACGTTGCTTTCGGAAGTCGCGTTCAAGTTTGGAGACGAGACTTTCTTTGGAAATGTGTTTGCGATGCGGGTCGACGTAATCCGCTACCTCCCTTGCGATCGAGTGCAGCCTTCTGGCTGGTTGCTGATGCTTCAAGTGTGCAATTTTTAAGAGGAGCAGCGTTTCTGGCTTTTCTGGGGGGCCGCGTTCGCCGTCTGGTTTTGTCAAAGTGGCAATAATGCGCGCGACGTTTTCTAGCCCAGTGGCATTTACCCACGTGAGCAACGCGTCGGCGTCTTCTTTCTTGAGTTCTGAGCGCCAGTGCCATCGTGGTCGGTTAGGTTTTCTATTCATATGGCATCCGTTTTCGTTGACATCTAGACCCGCCGTGCTTTATCTGACCGGTGGCTGATCCAGCCGCGCCGTCCACGTCGGCGAAGCCTTCAGGGCAGGGTCGCGAACTCCTCGCGTATAACCTCAACGGACATCCCTTCACAGGGCGCCTTGAGACCAAGTGGACCCGTCTCGTCGTAGCGCCCGCGAAGAGGATAGTCATGCGCCTGCACTTTCCGAACCTGGAGCGGCCGAAAAAGGCCGCCAAACGTATCGTCAAGGCTCTTGTCGGCGACCCACCGCTAGCGAAGATCCAGAACGGCGTCGCGTTCGCACTGGGCTACCGGGACTGGCATGAGTTCGAAATCGCCCACTCGGCCAGCGCACCGGCGCCACTTGACCAGGAGCTGCCCGCCCATCTGTTCCGTGGCCGCATCGCCGAGCTAGCGTTGAGGCTCGCGGCCGCACTGGGTGTGTCCGACAGTGAAGCGCAATACGTGCTTCTGGCTTCGCGCCTGACCGGCGATCGCCAAGTTTCGCTAGACGACCACGTCAATATCCGCCTGACATGCTGGCGTGCCAAGGGTTTGTGGTCCCCATCCGGACATGCCGGCACGGTCGTGCGTTTGCGTTTCCCGAACGCGGGCCCGAGACGACTCGGTCTGCTCACCGCCGACTTTGATTCGACCGGCACAGGACCGTTCCAGATTATCGGAGACAATTTCTTCGGGATTGGTGCGCGGGAAGACTTTTCCATTCCGCGCGAGGCGCCGCCCGTTTTCATTCCGCTGCGTCTGCGCCTTGTCTACGGTGCCTGGACCGAACCGGATGGTGCGAAGGTCCTTTTCTCGCGCGACTACGCTCCCATGTGGCGCCTGCGCGGCGGCCACCCACCGCAGATGACCTCGCCTTTCGAATGGATTAGGCATCAGCGCGAGGAATGGTTCTGGGAAGACGCCACCTCGCCTTGGCGCGACCAACGGCGGATAGCCGAAGAAGAAGCCCGCTTGGCGTCGTATGGCGTCCCCGGACTTTGCGCCTTGGCGGACCTGCTTCCCCTCATGGTCGCGTCGGTCGGCGACGTGCCGTCACCGGGCGCGCTTGTGAGAGACACACGACGGACGAGAGCATTGGCCAGCTAGCGAGACGCCGGCCCTGCAGGGCGCGGGGTGACGAGATCAATACCGGTAATGATCCGGCTTGAACGGGCCGTTCTGCGGGACGCCGATGTAGGTCGATTTCTTATCCGTGAGCTTGGTGAGCTTGACGCCAATCTTGTCGAGATGCAGGCGGGCGATTGGCGTGGAAGCTCGCGACCTAGACCTTTCGCGGAACGAATCACTCATCGAAACTCTTATTTGCCGAAAGGCAAAAAGTGGATTCTGCCAGGCACTTAGCTATCAATTGAATCTGCATGGTAAAACTGCCATATTGCATCCAATGGCGAAGAAGGCAGCGCGTCAAGTTGTGCGTTATATTCCCAGCGTTGAGAAAGCGCTGGAAGTGATTTTGTGGCTCGCTGAGAAGCAGCCCGGCATCGACGTCTATCACGTCGTGAAATCGACGTTTTACGCCGACAAGTTTCACATAAACAAATACGGCCGCCCCGTCATCGGAGATCACTATCGCGCCGCATGGTGGGGGCCGTTGCCTCGCGTGGTGTATGGGCTGCTGCGTTTTCGTCCAATGGAGATTCTCGCACTGGGCGGAAACGGCAAGCTTCCGTTCCGCGTCGAAGAAGGAACATTCGGCGTTTATGGCGACCGCGGGCCAAACATTAAGCGGCTTTCTGCAAGCGATGTAGAGGCTTTACAGCATGGCTGGAGCCAAGTTCACGACAAGACGTTCGATGAACTCTTTCAAGAAACTCACAATGATCCTGCCTATCAAAATGCGATTGACGGCAACATGGATTATCGAGACTTCATTTCCGGCGGATCAAATATCAAAAAGAGAATCGAGTATCTAGAAGAGGTCGCGCGAACTGCCGCCTTGTGAGAACGATGGTCGCGCCGCGCGAAGTAGTGCGGATTTTCGATCGCTTTACGCGGCCGAATAAAGCTAAGCGCCATATCTGCATTTGCGATCAATTGCAGTTATTTTTTCGTATCAACTCCGAGCCTCTTTATCCGCCCGTGCATAGGATTTTGCGCGCGAATAATTCATCTTTCCTGACGCACGACAGTTACGTCGAACTGACGCAATTGGTGCGGCATGTCGCTGACGATATCGCACGCGCAGAACACCTTGGCACCATGAGCATGAATGAAGCGAGGAAGCTGGTAGAGGCCGCAGAAAAGGCTGTAACTCTCAGCGAAGAGCATAAGCAGCTCATCCGCGAGCGGTTGCTTGCCGACGGCTAACGTCGCGCGATTCCGTTGCCGCTCAGACTCGCGGCACCGCCCCCTCACCCGCCGCGCTTCGCGCGACGACCTCTCCCCGCGCGGCGGGGAGAGGTGAAGGCGATCAATACCGATAGTGATCCGGCTTGAATGGGCCGTTTTGCGGCACGCCGATGTAGGTCGATTGCTTGTCGGTGAGCTTGGTGAGCTTGACGCCGATCTTGTCGAGATGGAGCCGCGCGACTTTCTCGTCGAGCTCTTTCGGCAGCGTGTAGACTTTCTTCTCGTACTTACCGGGCTTGGTCCACAGCTCGATCTGCGCCAAGGTCTGGTTGGTGAACGACGACGACATGACGAAGCTTGGATGGCCCATGGCGTTGCCGAGGTTAACGAGGCGGCCTTCCGACAGGAGGATGATGCGCTTGCCGTCCGGGAACTCGATCTCGTCGACCTGCGGCTTGACGTTGTCCCATTTGAAATTCTTCAGCGCCGCGACCTGAATCTCGCTGTCGAAATGGCCGATATTGGCGACGATGGCGCGGTGCTTCATGTGGCGCATGTGGTCGATGGTGATGACGTCGACGTTGCCGGTCGCGGTGACGAAAATGTCGGCGCGCGGTGCTGCGTCCTCCATGGTGGTCACCTCGTAGCCTTCCATCGACGCCTGCAGGGCGCAGATCGGATCGACCTCCGACACCATGACGCGGCAGCCGGCCTGGCGCAGCGAGGCCGCCGAGCCCTTGCCGACGTCGCCGAAGCCGGCGACCATCGCGATCTTGCCGGCCATCATGACGTCGGTGCCGCGGCGGATGCCGTCGACCAGCGACTCGCGGCAGCCGTAGAGGTTGTCGAATTTCGACTTGGTGACGCTGTCGTTGACGTTGATGGCGGGGAAGAGGAGCCGGCCTTCCTTGTGCATCTGATAAAGCCGGTGCACGCCGGTCGTGGTCTCTTCGGTGACGCCGCGGATGTTCTTCGCGGTCTTCGTATACCAGCCGGGCTTTTCCTTGAGCCGCTTCTTGATCGCGGCGAACAGCACTTCCTCTTCCTCGTTGTTCGGATGATTGAGCACCGCCGGCTCGGTCTCGGCGCGGCTGCCGAGATGCATGAGCAAGGTGGCGTCGCCGCCGTCGTCGAGGATCATGTTGGGCGCGCCGCCGTCGGACCACTCGAAGATGCGGTGGGTGTAGTCCCAGTAATCGGGCAGCGATTCGCCCTTGACGGCGAACACCGGCGTGCCGCTAGCGGCGACCGCGGCGGCGGCATGGTCCTGGGTCGAATAAATGTTGCAGGAGGCCCAGCGCACGTCGGCGCCGAGCGCCTTGAGCGTCTCGATCAAGACGGCGGTCTGGATGGTCATGTGCAGCGAGCCGGCAATGCGGGCGCCGCGCAGCGGCTGCTCCGGCCCGTATTCCTCGCGCGTCGCCATCAGGCCGGGCATCTCGGTCTCGGCCATGGCGATTTCCTTGCGCCCCCAGTCGGCGAGGCCAAGGTCTTTGACCACGTAATCGACGGCGGGGGCGGCGGCGGTTTTCGGCTTGGTCGAGGTGCTCATGAGGGTCCTTTGCGGGCGGCCGGTGTGGCCTTTGCTGGTCGGGCGGTGGGCAGGGCTATAGCAGGGCTGCGGCACGGCGGCAATAAACACATAAAGATACCTTTATGTGTAGGCTTGAACTGGCGGCGGCATCTCCGCATTGTGCCGCTATGGACGCCGAAAACCTCGAGCCGGTCACCTCGCTGCGCCAGCTCGCCGCGGCCGAAGCCGCCTGCACGCGCTGCCCGCTTTATCGCGATGCCACCCAGGCGGTGCCCGGCGAGGGCCCGGGCCGCGCCACCTTCATGCTGGTGGGCGAGCAGCCCGGCGACAAGGAGGACCTCGCCGGAAAGCCGTTCGTCGGCCCGGCCGGCCGCATGCTCGACCAAGCGCTCCACGACGCCGGCATCGCCCGCGACGAAGCCTACGTCACCAACGCGGTCAAACATTTCAAGCACGAGATGCGCGGCAAGCGCCGGCTGCACAAGCGGCCGAACAACTACGAGATCGAGCGCTGCAAGATCTGGCTCGACGACGAGCGCAAGCTGATAAAACCCGCCGCCGTGATCGCGCTCGGCGTCACCGCGGCGCGCAGCCTCACCGGCAAGACGCTGACCATCGCCAAGGTGCGCGGCAAGCCGCTTAAGCTCGCCGACGGCACAAAACTGTTCGTCACCATACATCCGTCGTCGCTCTTACGCATCGAGGATGAGGCGGACAAGCACGCGGCGTACCGGGCGTTCGTCGCCGATCTGAAAAATGCGGCTGCGGAGGTTGCGGCGGCCTAGTTGCGGCGCCGTCGATCCCCTTCCCGGCGAAAGCCCAAATTTCCCTTTTTGGAAGGTGGTACACCGCTCAGGATGGCCTCTATCACTTGCGGGTACTCTTCTATGACCTTCAGAAGCAGTCGCGCGCTCGGGTCAGGGGCATTGCGCCCCTGCTCCCAATTACGAATCGTATCGATATTGAGCAGAAATCGATCGGCAAATTCGGCCTGCGTGAGACCGAAGATTTCCCTGACGTGACGCGGGTCAACTGTCGGCATTTCGACTCGACGGGCGTCAATGCCGAGTTTGGCCAACCGGTCGATTGCATGATCGCTATCGGCGCATGTGAGTTCAAGAGCGACTGTTTCTCCCTCTGCGAGTCTGTTGACTGCTTCGTGCGCCTTTCGCAATGAAAGGCCGCAGGACACCAGCAAGCGAGCGAGATCGATCGGATGACTGATCGAATCAGTCCTTCGCAGGTGAACCTTTGCGGCGGGGAAAGCGGTACGCGGGCGGGATTCTGTTGGGCTTCCGTCCTGTCGTTCGAGCGCCTCCTTGAACGATAATTTTTTCGACATCGGCTTCTTCCAAGAGCTTTCGGCCGATTGCATTCAAACCGGCCCTGCCAAGCGCCCCAGGCTGCAATCCCTGCACGTGAGCGCCGTCTATATAAAGAACGCTCCCGTCCTTCGTCACTTCGCCCATCAATTCGATCGTTCCGGCGGGCGTGGCGATCCGAACTATCCAGATCGACCCCTCGGTTGCATCGTCGAGCTCGATTAAAATTTGCGCGCTCGTCCACATATACGCGTTTCGCGTACTAATTTCAAGGCTACCGGAAAACGGTCTAATCCTCCTCGCCGAACCGCGAGGCGATCAGCGCCGCCAAGGCCTCCATCACTTCGGCGGCTTCGTTGCCGGTGGCTTCCACCGTGATCGAGGTGCCAGGCGCGGCGGCGAGCATCATCAAGCCCATGATCGAGGTGCCGCCGACGCTCTCGTTGCCGCGGGTCACGCGTACCTCGGCGTCGAATTTTTCCACCGTCTGCACGAACCGCGCCGAGGCGCGCGCGTGCAGACCCTTTTTGTTGCAGATGACGAAGACGCGGCTCACCGTCCCGGCAGCTGGCGAGGGTTCATCGGCCTTGTGCCCGTCGCCGCTGCGGGCCGACTCGCTCATTTGCCGGTCAGCACGCGGCTCGCGATGGTGACGTATTTGCGCCCGGCTTCCTGGGCGGCAGCGACCGCTTCGCCAAGCGGGCGGTCGGCGCGCACTTTGGCGAGCTTGACCAGCATGGGCAGGTTGATGCCGGCCAACACCTCGACCTTCGGCTGGCTCATCACCGAGATGGCGAGGTTGGACGGCGTGCCGCCGAACATGTCGGTGAGGATGGCGACGCCGTCGCCGGTGTCGACGCGCTTGACCGCCGCAATGATGTCCTTGCGGCGGGCCTCGACGTCATCTTCGGGATCGATGGTCACCGCCTCGATCTGATCCTGCGGTCCGACCACATGCTCCAACGCCGTCCGGAACTCGATCGCAAGCCGGCCGTGGGTGACAAGCACGAGACCGATCATGGAACTCCCCGCGGGCGCGTTCCCGTTGCACCGCACGAAAGGCCCTCCATCATGGTTATCCAAGGACTAAGCGCAAGAGGCGGTTTTGGGAGTTGTTGCACTGCAGCAGACCAAAGTCGAATCGGAAATTTCGAAAACCGCCTCTGGCAACGCACGTCGAACCACTTGCAGCCACTTCGAACTGCTTCGAACCACTTGCCGCAATGCCGCTCGAATCTAAAGCCGTTAAGGTTACCAATTCCCAACTGACGGCGCACTTTCGGCCGCGCCGGATTTCGGTCCTATGAGGTGAGGAGCGAAAGCACCGCCGGCAAGGCCGGTTCGCCCGCTGCGACGGCAAGCCGCGCCAAGCCGACGCCTTCGAGTTCCGTGCGCTGCTGGTCGGCTTGCGGCAGCCGTTCCGTTTCGGTGGCGAGATCGACGACGAGCCCGACCACGGCGCACGGTTCATATGGCAGCTTGCGGATGCCGACGCCGCGCACCTCGATCAGGCCGGCAAGCGTGGCGGCCGGACGTACTACGAGGCGGCCATGCGCGGCTTCGACGTGAATGCGGTCGTCGCCGACCAAACGCGCGAAGCGCAACGGCCCGTTGCTCGCCGCCTGAATGAGCTCGAGCGCCAGCCGCGATTTGCCCGATCCCGAAGGTCCACGGATCAGCACCGCGCGCGCGCCGACCAGGACCGCCGAAGCATGGATGGTGGCCGATGGCATCGCTTTCAGAAATCCGGCGGCAAACGTTGCGCCATCACGTGGCCGGCAGCCGCACGATGAAGCGCGCGCCGGCGATCGCGGGCGCGGCGCCGGCTGCGATCCGGTTCTCCACCCAGATGGCGCCGCCATGGGCTTCTACGATCTGCTTCGAGATCGACAGGCCGAGGCCGGAATTCTGGCCAAAGCCCTGGTGCGGCCGGTCGGTATAAAACCGCTCGAAAATTTTCTCCGCCGCATCCGGCCGCACGCCCGGACCGTCGTCGTCGACATAAATCTCGACCTGATCTTTCTGCCGCCGGCACGTCACCCGCACCGTGCCGCCGGGCGGCGAGAACGAGCGCGCGTTTTCGATCAAGTTGTCGACCACTTGGCCGAGGCGCGAGTCGTGGCCCGGCACCTGAAACGCGCGCAGGCCGCCGCCTTGAAAGCCGGCTTGGAAGCCGCCTTGGAATTTGAGCGTGACCTTGACGCAGTCGTCGCGCTTGACCTCGTTGGCGACGCTGACCACGGTGGTGAGCAGCTTGGCAAGATCGATCGGCGCCGCCTCCTGGCGCTGCAGCTCGGCATCGAGGCGGCTGGCGTCGGAAATATCGGAGATCAGGCGATCGAGCCGCTTGACGTCGTGCTGGATGATGTCGAGCAGCCGCTTGCGGCTCTCCTCGGTCCTGGCGACCGGCATCGTCTCCACCGCCGAGCGCAGCGAGGTCAGCGGATTTTTCAGCTCATGCGCCACGTCGGCGGCGAAGCGCTCGATGCCTTCGATGCGGCTGTAGAGCGCATTGGTCATGGCGCGCAGCGTGCCGGACAGATGGCCGATCTCGTCGCGGCGGCGGGTGAAATCCGGGATTTCGACGCGCGACTGGATGCGGCGGCGCACGCTCTCGGCCGCATCGGCCAGGCGCCGCACCGGCTCGGCGATGGTGCCGGCCAACAGGATCGACAGCACCACCATCACGGCGGCGGCGATCAAGAACACTTTGAGAATGGCGAGCCGTTCCGCCGTCACCATGTTGTCGATGTCGGCGCCCTGCGTCGACAGAAACAGCGCGCCGCGCACGGCGCGATAGCGCTGCACCGGCACCGCGACCGAGACGATGACGTCGCCGTGGTCGTTGATGCGCACCATGCTGGCGTCATGGCCGTTGAGCGCCTGCGCGACCTCCGGATAGCCCTTGCCCTGGTCGGCGCCGAGCTCGTGATAGAGCGGCAGATCGCCGCGATTGAGCCATAGCCGCACGGCGATCACGGCACGCTCGAACAGGCTTGGCCGTCTGGCGTCGGGCGACGGCAGGTCGGAGCGCAGCACGTCGCCGCGGCCGAACAGGCTGCGGCTGTCGACCAACTGGATGCCGTCGCGGTCGTAGATGCGGGCGCGCGTCTTGGTGGGCGAAACGAGGTCGCGCAATATCGGCGCCACGCGCGTCGGGTCGATCGGGAAATCGAGGCCGTACAGCGCATCCTCGGACGGGCCGTAACTTTCACCGGGCTGCAGGTTCTGTAGTTTTTCCGGATCGATGGTGATGGCGGAGCCGGTCTCGCCGGCGGCCGAATCGGCAATGGCGTGGGCGATGATCTGGCCTTGCTGCAACAAGGTCTGGACACGCGCATCGATCAGGCGGGCGCGGAACGGCGACAGATAATTGATGCCGATGGAGAGCGCGAGCAGGCCGGCGACGTTGAGCACGACGATGCGGCGCGTCAGGCTCGACGAGCTCTGATTGACGAAGAAGTGCCAGCCGCGGGAGAGCCAGTCGAGCGCGCGGCCCGGGAAACGGCGCGCCGGACGGTCGTCGCGCGCCGCCGCCGCGGCGACGGGCTCGGCCTCGACCTGCGTTTCCGCCGGCGAAAGCGGCGGCGCCTTGTTCTGGTCGATATTGGTGGGTCGATCGAGCACGTGGTCTGCCGGGGTTCGCATTAGCCCCTCTCGCTGCCCGCCGCGCGCGCGGCGAGCCGGGAGCGGAACCAGACGCCATTAATACCGTACGTCAGCCGTCCCAGTCAGCGGGCCATTATGGTTGGCAATCACATCTTCGGCAGGCGGCGGCCCTGGCCTGCCCGTCGTTCACGCTACGCACGGCAAATGGTCAAAGTCAAAGCCCCGAGGTTTGCCGGCCTCGCTCCTGCCGCGACGGTCTTAAAGCCAAACGGCTGCGCCGCGGCGCGTTACACTACTCCTTGAAACGATAGCCGACGCCGTACAGCGTCTCGATCATATCGAATTCCACATCGCTCGCCTTGAATTTCTTGCGCAGCCGCTTGATGTGGCTGTCGATGGTGCGGTCGTCGACGTAGACCTGATCATCGTAGGCCGCATCCATCAGGGCGTTGCGGCTTTTCACCACGCCCGGCCGGCTGGCGAGCGCCTGCAGGATGAGGAATTCGGTGACGGTCAGCGTCACCGGCTCGTTCTTCCAGGTGCAGGTGTGGCGCTCCGGATCCATGCGCAGCAGTCCGCGCTCCAAAACCTTGCTGTCGGCTTCCTTGGGCGCGACGCCGTCCTTCGGCGAGGCCCGGCGCAGCACCGCCTTCACGCGCTCGACCAACAGGCGTTGCGAAAACGGCTTCCGGATGAAGTCGTCGGCGCCCATCTTCAGGCCGAACAGCTCGTCGATCTCCTCGTCCTTCGAGGTGAGGAAGATCACCGGCAGATCGGATTTCTGCCGCAGGCGGCGCAGCGTCTCCATGCCGTCCATGCGCGGCATCTTGATGTCGAGGATGGCAAGGTCGGGCGGCGCCGTCTTGAACCCGTCGAGCGCCGAAGCGCCGTCGGTGTAAGTGTTGATGCGATATCCTTCGGCCTCGAGTGCGATGGACACCGAGGTGAGGATGTTGCGGTCGTCGTCGACGAGAGCGATTGTCGGCATGGCGGCCTTCTAACATGAGTCGGCCGCAGCATCACTAGAGAGCCCGGCCCCAGGTAGTCGGTAAAGACCCATGTGGGGGCGGAAGTGTGGCCGGACAAGGCAAAATCTGGGCAATTGCTACGACTTAGAACGATATTAGAAAGACATAGGTAAGGAACAGGAAAGGAATTTGGTTATGGCCGAAGGCGAAAAAACCGCGCCGGCCGCTGCCGCAAAGGCCCTGCCGGGGGCCATGCCGGACCGGTTGCCGGAGACCGCGCCGGCTCCGGATTTCGACCCTAAGGCCTTGGCGAAAAGCCTGTTACGGGCGACGCGGGCGGGCGCACTTGCGACCATCGACCGCAACACCGGCCACCCGTTCGCCTCGCTAGTCAACGTCGCGACCGACGCTGACGGTGCGCCGCTGATCCTGACCTCGCGGCTATCGACCCATACGGCGAACCTGGAACAGGACGGCCGGGCTTCGGTCCTGCTCGCCGCGACCGGCAAGGGCGACCCGCTCGCCCATCCGCGGCTGACCTTGCTCGGCACATTCCGGCCGATTGCGCGGGACGACGCGGACGAGCCGCGCGTGCGCCGGCGCTTTCTCGCCCGCCATCCGAAATCGCAGCTCTACGCCGGCTTCGCCGATTTCTCGTTCTGGCGGCTCGACGTCGTGTCCGCGCACCTCAACGGCGGCTTCGCCCGCGCTGCCGATTTGAAAGCAGCCGACGTCATGACGGATACCTCGGGTGCCGAAGAGTTGCTCGAAGCCGAGGCCGGCGCCGTCGCCCACATGAACGATGACCATTCCGACGCGGTGCGGCTCTATGCCACCAAATTGCTCGGTGCCGAGGACGGCAAATGGCGGCTCACCGGACTCGATCCTGACGGCCTCGATCTTGCGCTCGGCGATGCGACGTTGCGCCTGCCGTTCCCGGCGCGCGTGACCACCGCGCAGGGCCTGCGCCGCGTCGTCGTCGACTTGGCCGCGAAAGCCCGCGCGCCGTAGCCGCTAAGCCGCCGTTGCGCTGCAGCAATGCGCACACGGAACGGCTGCCGAACCATGCCGGTTAGCTTTGCGATGGGAACCGGTCTTGGCAGGCGCCAGGATGCCCGATATAGGCTCCCCCCATCAGCGGCAATTACGATTGACGCGTCAGCGGTCTTTCAAGGCCCCGGCAGGACAAGTGGGCTAGTCAGTGGAGGCTTAAGGTGCAGGAAACCGGTCTGAGGAACGGCGCGCACGGCGCCGAAAAATTCGGCTTTAAAGACCTCGCGGCCATTCACTGGAACCTTCCCGACACGACGCTCGTCGAGCATGCGGTCGCCAACCGCGAAGGCTCTCTGGTCCAGGGCGGCGCATTCTGCGCCGAGACCGGTGTGCATACCGGCCGCAGCCCCAAAGACAAGTTCGTCGTGGCCGACGGCCAGACCGAAAAGTCGGTGTGGTGGCAGAAGAACGGCCGGCTTTCCGGCGAGCAATTCCAGCTGCTGCTCGACGACTTCCTCGCCCACGCGCGCGGCAAGACGCTGTACGCGCAAGACCTCTACGGCGGCGCCGATCAAAAATACCGCATCAAGGCGCGCATCTATAACGAGCTCGCCTGGCATTCGATGTTCATCCGCGCGCTGTTGATCCGGCCCGATCGCAGCGAGCTTTCGCATTACGTGCCCGACTTCACCATCCTGTCGTTGCCCTCGTTCAAGGCCGACCCGAAACGCCACGGCGTGCGCAGCGAGACCGTGGTGGCGCTCGACTTCACGCGGCGCATCATTCTGATCGGCGGCAGCTACTACGCCGGCGAGATGAAAAAGTCGGTGTTCACGGTGCTCAACTATTACCTGCCGTCCGACAGCGTCATGCCGATGCACTGCTCGGCCAATGTCGGGCCCGGCGGCGACGTGGCGCTGTTCTTCGGCCTGTCCGGCACCGGCAAGACCACGCTGTCGGCCGATCCCAAACGCACCCTGATCGGCGACGACGAGCACGGCTGGGGTCCGCAGGGCGTGTTCAACTTCGAAGGCGGCTGCTACGCCAAGTGCATCAGGCTCTCCGCCGAGGCCGAGCCGGAAATTTACGCCACCACGCACCGCTTCGGCACGGTGCTGGAGAACGTGGTGTTCGATCCGGAAACGCGCGTCTGCGACTTCGACGACGAAAGCAAAACCGAAAACACCCGCGCCGCCTATCCGCTCGATTTCATTCCCAACGCCTCGCGCACCGGCCGCGCCGGCATGCCGAAGAACATCGTGCTGCTGACGGCAGACGCCTTCGGCGTCATGCCGCCGATCGCCAAGCTCACGTCGGCGCAGGCGATGTATCACTTCCTGTCCGGCTACACCGCCAAGGTCGCCGGCACCGAAAGAGGTCTGGTCGGCGTCGAGCCCGAATTCTCGACCTGCTTTGCCGCGCCATTCCTGCCGCGCCACCCGTCGGTCTACGGCAGTCTGTTGCGCGAACTGATCAGCGCCCACGACGTCGATTGCTGGCTGGTCAATACCGGCTGGACCGGCGGCATCTACGGCGTCGGCCGCCGCATGCCGATCAAGGTGACGCGGACCTTGCTGTCGGCGGCGCTTGATGGTTCGCTGAAGAACGCCAAATTCCGCACCGATCCGTATTTCGGCTTCGCGGTGCCGACCCAGCTCGCCGGCGTCGAGCCGCACCTGCTCTATCCGCAGAAGACCTGGCAGAACAAGCTCGAGTTCGACCAGACCGCGCGCAAGCTGGTCGGCATGTTCCAGAAGAACTTCGTGCAGTTCGAGGATTACGTCGATCCCGACGTCCGCGCCGCCGCGCCGGAAGTGCGCCTCGCCGCGGAGTAGCGGCAGCTTACACGGCCGCAATGGCCCAATGAGAGCTTGCAGCGCCGGGCATTTCGCCGGCGTTGCCGTCTGGATCGCCAGCTCCGCAGCATTTTGAGAAAATCCGAGACGAATTTGCCGCACCGAATTAGCCGGGACGCAATCGCGGCCGGCTAGGTGTCGTCACAATGGATTGTCGCGCCGTGCAGCGCGCCCACTCTCAAGCGGAGCCGAGCATCATGGATTCGCCCGACGTCAAGGAAGGATCTTCGCCCGCACTGGAGGAGCGGCGGCGCAATCCGCGGCAGCGGCTGGGCCGGATCGCCACCATCAAGCTCGGCGTCGGCATTCCGCCACGCTTCGTGCTGGTCACCAACACGTCGGTGGAAGGCGTGCGGCTGCAGCTCAACGGCATCGACATGTTGGACATGTTCGTGCTGCTGTTCCACGGTGCCGGCGGTGCCGCGCGCGACGGCACCTACAAGGTGGTGTGGCGGCAGGGCCAGGAGGTCGGCGCCAAATTCATCAGCCCGCTGACGCAGAATACGTAGGGCCGAAGGGCGCACGTCTGGTCGCCGGCTTCTCTGATCTCAGTTCGTGCGCTAACAAACCACTGCATGTCATCATCCGCGCACCCGGATGATCCAGTAATCACCGATGGCAAGGTGTTTACTGGATGGTCCGCTTTCGCGGACCATGACAGGCCAAGAATTAAGGCGGTTGGTGTTACGTCTTCTGCATCTCCCGGCCGGCGCGGCGCGCCCAGTTTTCCCAGGCGCGGTTGAGCGTGTAGTCGGAGACCCGGGCCTGGATCTTGTCGACCTCGCCGGGGGTGAGAAATTTGATCTCGCCCATCGCCATCGCCTGCATCTGCAGCTTGGCGCCGACTTCCAGATAAACCGAGACGAACACGGCGTGGCGCACCGAGCGGCCGACCACGGTGGCGCCATGGCCGCGCATCAGCGTCGAGGGCCGCGGCCCGAGCGCCTGCGCCAGGTCGCGGCCCATCGCCATGTCGGTGACGAGCAGCGTAGTGTCGCCGAATTTGTCGTGGCAATCCCAGACCGGCACTTCGTGGCCGATCGAGGCGCACATGTGCAGTAGCGGCTTGAGCTTCCTGGCGGTGACGCCGAACGGAATGACGCTCGGCGAATGATTGTGCACGACCGCCTGCACGTCCGGCCGCTGCTCGTAGATGGCGCCGTGGATATAGCGCTCCAGATAGGGCGCGCGGCCGCGCTCGTCGATGGCGGCGCCGTCGAGGGTGTATTCGACGATGTCGTCGCGCTCGATGCGCTCGGGGGCGCGGGCACGCGAAAGCAGATAATGCTGCGGATTGTCGGGATGGCGGGCGCTGACATGGCCGAACGAATCCACCACGCCTTCGTTGGCGAGGATGCGGTTGGCGGTCACCAATTCTTCGAGAACGAAATCGAGCTTGCTCATTGCGCGCCTTCTCCCTTGTCGGCGCGATCCTATGGGGGGCGCTGCAATTTGTGAACCGCGCGCCGGGCGTGGCTGGGGCACGGCGCAGCAACGCGTCACAGGGCCTTACCGGCTCTTTTGCGCTATGCCACAAGTCCGGCAATTACGCCGCCATGTGGGAGATTGTTCGATGTCCGGCCGCGCCATTTCCAGACGTTCCGCAATCGCCTCTGCGCTGGGGCTCGTGCTGGCGCGCAGCACGGCAAGCGCACAGGACGCTGCGAGCTTTCCGGACCGCCCGATACGGCTCATAGTGTCGACTGCAGCCGGCGGCGGGGTCGACGCGTTCGCCCGGCTGGTCGCCGCCAAGATGCAAACCGTGCTGGGCCAGCCGATTGCGGTCGAAGACAAGGCCGGCGCCGGCGGCAGTTTTGCCGCCGATCTGGTTTATCACTCGCCGCCCGACGGCTACGTTCTCCTCGCCTCGCAGCCGGCGCCGATTACCACCAATCCGCTGCTCATCAAGTCGCTCAACTACGACCCGACCAAGCTCGAGCCGGTCGCAATCATGTCGCACATCCCCAACGTGCTGCTGGTGCGGCCCGATTTTCCCGGCAAGACCGTGCAGGACCTGATCGCCTACGCCAAGGCCAATCCGGGCAAGTTGAATTACGCATCGCAGGGCGTCGGCACCACCTCGCATCTGACCGCCGAGATGTTTTCGTCGATCACCGGCGTCAAGCTCACTCACGTTCCCTACAAGGGAACGGGCCCGGCCCTCAACGACATCATCGCCAGCCATGTCGACCTGTTCTTCACCGAACTGTCGACCTCGATGCAGTTGCACAAGGCCGGCAAGGCCAGGATTCTCGCGGTCACCACCAAACAGCGCGTGGCCGCCATCCCGGACATCCCGACGCTCGACGAATCCGGCGTGCACGGCTGCGAATCCGACACCTGGAACGCCATCACCGCGCCGCCGAAGACGCCGGCCGCGATCATCGCCAAGCTCAACGATGCAGCCAACAAGGTGATGCAGATGCCCGATATGGTTGCGCGCTACAAACAGCTCAACGCCACGCCGGGCGGCGGCACGCCGGCCGAGATGGCCGCCTTCATCGCCGAGGAGACGCGGCGCTGGAGCGCCGTGATCCGCAACGCCGGCATCCAGCCTGAATGATTGCTGGCGATGCGATCCAGGATCTGCGCGTCACCGAAGGGCAATCCCGGATTGCGTCTCGTGCAGTCCTTGCTACCCTCCATACTCTTGCGCCCCCGTAAGCGCCGTCGTATCGATGCCGCGCGCCCGGTCCGGTGAGCGGCCGGGCGCGAGGTGTTCATGCGGACGGCGATTGTCAAACTATTCAACGATCAGAATGCGGAATTGCGCAGCAAGGTCATCGGCATCTACGTGGTCCTGGTCGGCGCCAATGTGCTGGCCTGGATCTGGGCGCTGATCGCGTTTCACGACTATCCGGTTCTGATCGGCACGGCGTTTCTCGCCTACACGTTCGGCCTGCGCCACGCGGTCGACGCCGACCACATTGCGGCGATCGACAACGTCACGCGCAAGCTGATGCAGGACGGCAAGCGGCCGGTCAGCGTCGGCTTGTTCTTCGCGCTCGGTCATTCCACCATCGTGGTGCTGGCGTCCGCCGGCGTGGCGCTCGCCGCCGGCGCGCTGCAGGGCCGCTTCGAGTCGTTTCGGCTGGTCGGCGGGGTGGTCGGCACGCTGGTCTCGGCCGTATTCCTGCTCCTGGTCGCCGCTGCCAATCTCGCCATTTTGCTGTCGGTCTACCGCACGTTCCGCAAGGTACGGCGCGGCGGCACCTTGGTCGAGGAAGATCTCAACCATCTGTTGGCGCAGCGCGGCCTGCTTGGCCGTCTGTTCCGGCCGGCGTTCCGCATGGTGACGCGCAGCTGGCACATGTATCCGCTTGGTTTTCTGTTCGGGCTCGGCTTCGACACCGCGACCGAAATCGGCCTGCTCGGCATTTCCGCGGCCGGAGCGACGCGCGGCCTGCCGATCTGGTCGATCATGGTGTTTCCGGCGCTGTTCACCGCCGGCATGTCGCTGATCGATACCACCGACGGCGTGCTGATGCTGGGCGCCTACGGCTGGGCCTTCGCCAAGCCGATCCGCAAGCTCTATTACAATCTCACCATCACGTTCGTGTCCGTCGTGGTCGCGGTGTTGATCGGCGGCATCGAGGCGCTGGGGCTTTTGGCCGATCAGCTCAAGCTCGAAGGGCCGTTCTGGGGCATGATCGGCGCGCTCAACGATCATTTCGGCAGCCTCGGCTATTTGATCATCGCGATCTTCGTGGCGAGCTGGGTCGTCTCGGTCATCGTCTACTGGCTCGGCCGCTTCGACATGCTGGAAGGCGCGCCGAGCTGAACCGCGCTGCGGCGCCGGCGTTATCGTCAGGTTGTCCGGACCGCCACGGGCGGTTACACGTCAATGGCCCTTGCGAGGTTCAGCATGCCAATGCCGTCGCCAGATTCGCACGAAAACGCCGCGCGGTATTTTCTCGCGCTCGGCGCGGCGGCCGCCGATCTGTGGAGCGACATGCCGGCGGAGCTGCAGCAGACGCTGTTCGAGCGCGCCGTGCTGCTCGGCCATCAGAGCGAGCGCGACGAGAGCTTGCGCGAGCAATTGGCCAAGTTCCTGCACGTCCGTCACGACCGCACGCACATGCGGTAATGATGCCTGCGGCGGAAAGCGCTGCTTGTGATCGCCGCCGCACGGCATAAATACTAACAAGGGCACGGAAGCAGCAGCATCATGGCGTACGACCCGAACCGGCCGGAACGGCCGCGCGCAGAACCCGAGATCATTCCACCGGATCGCGGCGATCAGGGCAATTGGCGCCGCACGCCGTGGCGCGGCGGCGGCTTTGAAGACATCCGCGGCACCCATCGCGTCTATGTCGGGCGCATCGGGCCGTTCGGCATCGCGCTGTTGCTGCTGGCGGTCGCCGCGATCGTCGGCATCCTCATGATTGCCGTGTTGGGCGCGGTGCTGATCTGGATTCCGGTCCTTGCGGGGGCAATTGTTCTGGCGGCTTTATTTCGCCTGTTCCGCAGGTGACGGCCCACGCGCCGCGTACACCGCGCATTAACTTTAATTATCTATGAACTTCTGACAGTCGCGATGAGCGCTGGACTGCCCGACCGCGTGCGCGTTCACTGCAAGCGGGCGGGCAGCCGGCAAAAAGTAGCATCCGGGACTCCATCCGCTGCTCGCTATTATAGTCGAGTGCTCGATGTTTGAAGTGCCGCGTCAGTTCAAGTCAGCCGTGCTCGCCAACGCGGATACGGCGACGATCCCGTCCACCAATATCGACCTCGGCAAGATCTGGTCCGCGCTCTGGGCGGGCCGCACCACGATCCTCGCAAGCGCGGCCTTGGCGTTGTTCGCCGCCGTGCTGTTCGTGCTCGTCGCGCCGCATCGCTTCACCGCCGTTACCGAAATCCTGATCGAGCCGACCGATCTGCGCGCCGTCGCCAACGAAGCGACGCCGTCGAGCCAGTCAACCGACACCCAGCTCCTGCAAGTCGACAGCCAGGTGCGCGTGCTCACCTCCGACGACGTGCTTCGCCGCGTCGTCGACGCCGAAGGCTTGGCGCACGATCCGGAATTCACCCGCGGCCCGTCGCTGCTGCGTGCCTGGCTTGATGACATCTCGGCTGCGCTCGGCCGCCGCCAGGCACTGGCGAAGCCCGATCCATCGCTTGCCGCGCTCAACGAATTCCGCCGCCACGTGCAGGCCAAGCGCGCCGAGCGCACCTACGTGGTCGATGTCAGCGTCAACAGCGAAGAGCCGGCCAAGGCGGCGCGCCTCGCCAACGCCGTGGCGCAGGCCTATCTCACCGAGCAGACGGACGTGCGGGCCGATGCGGCGCGCCAGGTCTCGCGCTCGCTGACGGGACGGCTCAACGAGCTGAAACAGAGCGTGCAGAACGCCGAAGATCGGGTACAGGCATTCAAGGCCAGCCACAACATCGTCGGCGCCAACGGCCAATTGGTCAACGAGCAGCAACTGGCGGATCTGAACAACCAGCTTGCGCCAGCGCGCGCCCGCACCGCGGCGGCGAAGGCCCGGCTCGATCAGATCGAAGCAGTGCAACGCTCGAAGGCCGACGTCGGCGCATTTCCCGAAGCCGTGCAATCGCAGACCATCACGGCGCTGCGCAGCCAGTATGCCGAGGTGATGCGCCACGAAGCCGAGCAAACCACCAGTCTCGGCGAGCGGCACCCTGCGGTGATCGAAATCCACGCCCAGGCCGAGCGGCTCAAGCGCATGATCGCCGACGAGGTCAACCGCATCGCGCTCGCCGCCCGCGCCGATTACGAAGGCGCCAAGGCGAACGAGGATTTGCTCGCCCGCAACGTCGATGCGCTCAAGCAGAGCACGCTCGCCACCAACGCCGCCATGGTGACCTTGCGCGAACTCGAGCGCGACGTGCAGGCAAGCCGCGCCGTGTACGAAGCGTTTCTGGTGCGCGCGCGCGAGACCGGCGAGCAGGAGCGTCTCGACACCAAGAACATCCAGGTGATCTCGAAGGCCGACCTACCGCTCAACCGCAGCTGGCCGCCGTCGTCTTCACTGATTGCGCTTGCCGCCGTCTTGCTCGGTGTCGCCGCCGGCGCCGGCCTGACGATGATGCGATCGAGCATGCCGGGCCCGACCCGGCCCCGATCCGGCGCTGTGCCGGCGCAACGCAAGCGCGACAACGAGGCGGCGACGCCCGAACTCGCCGCCGGCGTGCCGGTGCTCGCGGTGATGCCGCAAGGCAAAGGCTTGGTGCGGGATGTCGTGCACGATCCCGGATCGCGCGTCGCAGTCGCGATCCGGCAAGTCTATGACGCGGTGCGGGCGAGCCCGGTCAAGCGCGACAATCCGAGCGTCATGGTGGTCGCTTCGGGCGGCGGCACCGATGCGGCCGCCGTGGCACTGACGCTTGCGGCGCTGGCGGCGGCGACCCAGCGCGTGCTGCTGATCGATGCGGACCTCCAGCGCCGCGCGCTGTCGGCGCTCGACGCCGACCACAGCGAAGCTGGGCTGGTCGACGTCGCGGTCGGACGACGACAGCTGTCCGAGACGGTGATTCGCGACCGCGACACCAATCTCAACGTCATTCCGTTCGTTTCGCCCAACAGCCGCCGCGACCGCCGCATCACCGACGAAGACATCAAGCTGGCGTTCGCCCAGACCGGCAACTTCGACATGGTGGTGGTCGCGGCGACGGATCTCAGCCGCGATCCGAGCGCCCGCTTCTTTGCCGGGCTGGTCGATCACATCGTGCTCGTCAGCAAAGCCGACGATGCCCACCCAGGCGCCGTCGACGCTATCCTGGCCGCGCTCGGCCTTAACGCACGCAAGGTCCGCGGCGCGGTGTTGACCGACGCCGAAGCGGCCTGAACGGCGCCGCCAGCCTGCAGATGAGAGCGCTCGCCGCGGCGGCCCGTTCCGCCCGCCATTAGGGTTACTCTGATGGAACCGAAGCATTGCAGCCTGCAATTGATTATTGATGAGGCCGTTCGCGGCGGACGTCACCTTGGCGCCACCTCATTCAATCGCAACAGCGAGACGGTCCCGTGTCGCTACCCGAGGCCATCAAAAGCGCGGTCTACACGGCGGCGCACTTCTCAGGATTGAGCAGTGCGCTGGCAGTCCGCTATCGCGGCCGTGGCACCATCTTCGCGTTGCACAGCATCGTCGACGACGACGCCTTTCATCCAGACCATACGCTGCGTTGCCCGGTCGGAAAGCTGGAATGGATTCTGCGCCGGCTGCGCCAGGAGCCGTTAGACTTCGTCGCTTTCGACGAGGCCATCGAGCGGCTGAGCGCGCCTTCCGCCCGCCCGTTTGTCACCTTCACCTTTGACGACGGCTTTGCCGATAATCTGACCAAAGCGCTGCCGCTCATGGAGAAGTTCGCGGCGCCTTTTACGGTCTATGTCTCGACCGGCATGGTCACCCGCGACATCGACGCCTGGTGGTTCGGGCTTGCCGCACTGATCCGCTCGCGCGACGAGGTCGTGCTGCCGGGGCTCGGGCGCTTCCCCTGTGCCGACGCGCCGAGCAAACAACACGCCTATGCGGCGATCGAGGCTGCAGTTCATAACGACTTCGATCTGTTGCCGGCGATCCGCGAGGCGCTTGCGGCGGCCGGCATCGAAATCCGGGCGTTGGTCGACAAGGAAGCGCTCACCGAACAACAGCTCCGCGTTCTCTCGGCCCATCCCTTGGTCACGATCGGCGGCCACACCACGACGCATCCAAATCTGGCGCGCGCGACGCCCACAGCGGCGCGCTGGGAAATGGCGCAGAATCGCGCCTTTCTGCAGGACATCACCGGCAAGCCGGTCGATCACAACGCCTATCCGTTCGGCCACGCCGGGGCCTGCGGCGAACGCGAAGCGGGAATTTGCCGCGCACTCGGCTTTCGCACCGCCGTCACGACCCGATCGGGAATGCTGTTCGCCGAACATCGCCGTCATCTGCACGCCCTGCCGCGCATCTGCCTGACGCGCGACGAGAACCCATCGACGCTGCACTGCAAGCTCAACGGTCTGAGCCGCGCGTTCAATTCGCGCCTCGGCCATCCCATTGCAATCATGTGAGAACGAGTCGCGAAACATGCCGGACGACAAGCGGCCGATCGTCAGTGTCATCATCAAGGCGTACAACGAAGAACGGCATGTCGCCGGCGCCATCGAGAGCGCGCTCGCGGCGCTTGCCGAAATCGACGGCGAAGTGATTCTGGCCGACGGCGCATCGACCGACAGGACTGTCGACATCGCAAAACGCTATCCGATCAAGATCGTTCGCCTGAGCGATCCGACCGACCGTTCCTGCGGCGCCGGCGCGCAATTGGGCTTTCAATACAGCCGAGGCGAATTTCTCTTTCTGATGGATGGCGACATGCGGCTGCAGCGCGGCTTTCTTGCCGCCGGCGTTCGCTTCCTTCGCGATCATCGGACCATGGGCGCCGTCGGCGGCGGCATGATCTATCAGGACGCCAGCGGTCTGGAATATGACCAGCGTGCGCGCCGCTACGATCCGGATCGCGGGCCGGGCGTGGTGACGCGGCTGGGCGGCTGCGGACTTTACCGCCGCTCGGCGCTCGACGCCGTCGGCTACTCGACCGACCGCAACCTGCATGGCGGCGAGGAATTGGAGTTGGCGGCGCGCCTGCGCGCCGGCGGCTGGACGATCGCCAAAATCGACTGCGTCGCGGTCGAACATTACTGCGGCATCGGCAATCCGTACGTTCTGCTGCTGCGGCGAATGAAGACGCGCAACGCGTTCGGCCCAGGCGAGATCATCAGAGCGTCGCTCGGACGGCCCCACTTCCGCCTCGTGGTGCGTGACGACAGGAACTCGCGGCTGTGCGGCCTGGTCGCGCTGTGGTGGGCCGCGATGGCCGCCGTCGCTGTCGTGCTCAGCGGCGTGGACGCGGTGGTCGCGATCACGGCGCTGTTCGCGTTCCCGTTCGCCGTCATGGCGTGGCGCTGGCGTTCGTTGCGTCACGGCCTCTATTCGGTCATGGCGTGGAACACGCAAGCGCTGTGCTTCCTGCCTGGCTTCTTCCAGCCGCGCAAGCCACCGGCCGCATGGATGGCAAGTACCGTCGTCAAAGATCCGCTCGGCCAAAGCGCGCAGCGCGCGGCGCTGGCGTAAAGATTCCGCATCGGCTCGCGCGCATGCGGGGCCATGGCGGAATTCAGATTGGAGGACGGCCCATGAAAAGGGCCAAATGGGTTGCGCTTCTGGCGCTGGGCGCTGCGTTGCAGATCACGGCTGCGTCGCGTGCCGCTGCGACGGAGACTGATGCGCGCTTCGACCGCGGCATTGCCGTCACCGCGATGGCCTGGGCGGCGGTCGAGCCGGACACGAAGGCCTTTACGTTCCCGCCATTTGTCGGATCGCCATACACGCTGACGCCTGACGAATTGCAGGCGTTGCGCCGCACCGGCTTTGATTTTATACGCCTGGCCGTTGATCCCGGCCCTTTCCTGCAGTTCCAAGGAACGCGTCGTGCTGCGGTCGATCGCATGCTTGCCGAGCGCGTGCAGCTCATTCTGGCCTCGGGATTAGGCGTCATCGTCGATTTTCATCCGAGCGATGTGCATCCGGACTATACCGCGCAGGCGCTCACGGCCGGACTGCAGACGCCCACCTTTCAGTCTTATCTGCAGCTGCTTTACGACACTGCCGCGCAGCTTGGCGAAATGCGTTCCAAGCGCGTCGCGCTTGAACTGATGAATGAGCCGCCGATCGCACCCGGCTTGTGGCAGCCGATGCTTGAAGCCGCCTATGCGGCAGCCCGCGCCGGTTCACCTCAGCTGCCGCTGATCTTGGAAGGCGGCGATGAGGCATCAGCCGCCGCGCTGATGAAAATGAAAACAACGCCGTTCGTTGCCGACCCGGCGGTGCGCTTCGCGTTCCACTATTACGACCCGTATCAGTTCACCCATCAGGGCGCGGCGTGGAACGCCGCCCGCTATTTGGCCGACGTTCCATATCCGGCCCGCGCCCGTCCGCTCGACGACAGTTTGACGGCAAGCGCCGCAATGATTGCCGCCCAAAACCTCTCCGCGCCGGAGAAATCGTTGGCCTTCCAGGATGCGCAAACGCGGCTGCGAGATTACCGCGCCTCCGCCTTCGACGCCGGCACCATCACGAAGAGCTTCGCTCGGATCGCCGATTGGGCGCGGTCGCAAGGCATTCGGCCCGAACGCGTCATGCTCGGCGAATTTGGCGCCCGGCAAACCGCGCTGCAGCTTGCCGGCGCGCGCGCCCGCGAACGCACGCAGTGGTTCCACGACGTGAGCCAGGCGGCGGAGGCTAACGGATTCGGCTGGGCGGTCTGGGCCTATCGCAGCGCCGGCGGCTTCGGATTGGCACGCAGCGACACCGACGGCGACATCCAACCCGATATTGTTGAAGCGCTGCGGCTGAAGGTTGGCACTGGCAAAGGAGACGCCGGGTCTGCCGCGCATGCCGCACGGCCAATGCCCTGACTGGCATTAGCGTTAACCGCGGTAAGTCATCCGCTCCGCTGGCGACCTTGCTAATAATCGGCAACGGCCGTGCGCCAGAGGCACCGGGGCGCGGCGGACGCCCACGCCACGCGGCTCGACTTTTTCCCATTGACTTCGAGCACCGTCGGGCAAGTCGGCCTTGTTCTATTTGGTTTGCGGCACCATGGTCAGTACCCGTCCAGACGTCAGCATCGTCATTAAGGCGCTCAACGAGGAGCACCACATCGCCGGCGCGATCGAGAGCGCGCTGGCGGCGCTGGCGGGACTTGACGGCGAGGTGATCCTCGCCGACAGCGCTTCGACCGACCGGACCGTCGAGATCGCCGCGCGTTATCCGATCAAGATCGTGCGGTTGAACAGAATCGCGGATCGCGGCTGCGGCGTCGGCGTGCAGCTCGGCTATCAATACAGTCGCGGCCGCTTCATCTGCCTGATCGACGGCGACATGCGGCTGCACCGGGAATTCCTCCCTGCCGCGCTCCGATTTTTGCAAGACAATCGAGGCTGCGCCGCCGTCGGCGGCACGATCGTCGAGTGCGAGGCGGATAATCTCGAATACGTCAAGCGCGCCAGCGCCCGCGACGCCGATCGGCTGCCGGGGATAGTGGACCAGCTCGACTGCGGCGGCGTTTACCGCCGCGAGGCGATCGTAACCGTCGGCCATTTCGGCGACCGCAACCTGCACAGCCGTGAAGAGCTCGAGCTCGGCGTGCGGCTGCGCGCGCTGGGCTGGAAGCTGGCGCGCATCGATGTCCCCGCCATCGATCATTACGGCCACACCGGCAATGCCTATGCGCTGCTGCTGCGCCGCTGGGCGACGGGGATCGCGTTCGGCAGCGGCGAGGTGTTGCGGGCGACGCTCGGCCGCGACGCTTTTTGGCTCGCGCTGCGCAAGATGCGGCGCGAATTGTGCCTGCTCGGCGGCGTGCACGTCTGGTGGCTGGCGCTGATCGTCACGCCGTTTGTTATCGGCACCGCCGTCGGCGGCGTCACGGCGGCGATGCTGCTCGGCTTGCTGCCGTTCGCCGTGATGTCGTTAAAGTGCCGCTCGGTTCACCTCGGCATCTATTCGGTCACGGCCTGGAACGTCTACGCCGCCGGACTCTGGCCCGGACTGGCAAGCCGGCGCGTCGACCCGGCGGCCTGGATCGACAGCACAATTATCCGTGACCCGGCTGCGAGCGACCGCGGCGCGGCGGTCGCATGAGTTGGATGCGCGGCGTCGGTTTTAACAATCTGGTGACACCTTGCGGCGCAAATCGGATGCGATTCGCGGCCGCTAGAACAGAGCCCACGCCGTGACGACGCTCTCGACTCCCACGCATCCGGCACTGCCCGGCGTCGCCGACGCCGAGCGCCTGGTCCGCAATTTTCTGTTCTTGGCCACGTTCCTGCTGACGTGGTTCACGCCCGCGCCATTCCCGGATTTGAGCGAGCCGACGTCGCTGGCGGCAAGCACCCATGGCGACCCGCTCGGCCAGGCCGCCATGGTGCTGCTCACCGGCGCGCTCGCCGTTTTCGTTCTGATCAAGCGCTCGGCGCTGGTGCCGCGGATCGTCACGCTGCCCTTGGTCCTCGTCCTCGGCGCATTTGCGATCTCGGCGATGCACTCGGCCTATCCGGATCTTGCCATGCGGCGATTGGTGCTCGCTGTTTTCATCATCTTTCAATCATCGGTTCTGCTGCTGCTGCCTTACGGACGGGAGCATTTCGCTCGGCTGCTCGCAATCGGCGCGATCATCGTTCTGGCCGTCTGCTACTTCGGCGTCACCTTCATGCCGCAGCTTTCGATCCATCAGGCGACCGACGTCGCCGAGCCGGAGCTCGCCGGCGATTGGCGCGGCTTTTTCACCCACAAGAACGGCGCCGGCGCCGCCATGGTCATGCTGATCTTCATGGGCATCTATGTCTATCGGACGTGGGATCGGTTGGCCGGAATTTGCATCGTCGTTTTGGCGGGGATCTTTCTGTATTTCACCCATTCCAAATCGCCGCAGAACCTGTTGCCGGTGGTTTTGCTGTTTTCTTATTTGATCCAGCGTCTGCGCCACCGGCTGCCGGCGCTCGTGCTAATCCTGAGCGTCCCGCTCGCTTTGAATTTGCTCAGCGTCGGTTCGGTCATGTTCGGTCCGATCCACGCTCTAGTCGACCGCATGCTGCCGGACCCGACATTCACCGGCCGTGACGTCATCTGGAGCTTCGCGCTCGATCATGTCGCGCAGCGCCCGCTGTTCGGCTTCGGCTTCGAGTCGTTCTGGGGCATGCCCAATCTGGTCGCGGATTGGAATTATCTGGAATCCTGGGGCTACCGCGCCAGCGACGCGCATAACGGCTATCTCAATCTGGCGGTGACGACCGGACTGGTCGGCCTCGCCCTGACGCTGTGGTGGGTGCTGGCGCGGCCGTTCGCCGATTATTGGCGCGGACGCGGGCTCGGTCCCGACCGGGCGCTCACCACGCTGTTCCTGCAAATCTGGCTGTTCACGCTCTGCCTCGGCAGCTTCGAATCCGTGTTCTTCGCCGGTGGCAGTGCGCTGTGGTCTTTGATGGTGATGGCGGTCGTTGGGCTGCGCTTCCAGACGCTGGCAAGAAGCTTCGAGTGAGCGCATGTTGAAGTCATCCAACAGCCTCCTGGCCATCAACAATTACTATTATCCGCGCGGCGGCGCCGAGGTGCTGTTTCTCGAGCACAATCGCATGTTCGAGAACATCGGCTGGCAGGTCGTTCCGTTTGCGATGCGCCACCCGAACAATTTGCCGACACCGTGGTCGGAGTATTTCGCCGCCGAGATCGAATTCGGCGAAAGTTACGGGCTCGCCGGCAAGCTCACGCGCGCGCCGCGCGTCATTTATTCGCTGCAGGCGCGAAAGCGCATGCGCGAGTTGCTGGACGTAGTGCGGCCGGACGTCGCGCACGCTCACAACGTCTATCATCATCTGTCGCCCTCGGTGCTGCCGCTCCTCAGAGAGCGCGGCATCCCCGTGCTGATGACCTTGCACGATCTGAAACTGGCGTGCCCCGCCTACACGATGATGTTGGACGGCCGGCCGTGCGAACGCTGCCGCGGCGGCAAGCTCTATAACGTGGCGCTCAACCGCTGCATCAAGGGCTCGCTGATGCTGTCGAGCCTGGTGATGGTCGAGGCCTACGTGCATCGCGCGCTGCGCCTGTACGAGGCCAATGTCGACCGTTTCGTGGTGCCGAGCCAATTTCTCCTGGACAAGCTCGTCGACTGGGGCTTTGCGCGCGAGCGCTTCGTCCACATTCCGAATTTCGTCGACCTCGAGCGGTTCAAGCCGGCTGGCGATGTCGGCCGCCGCTTCGTCTATTGCGGCCGGCTCGACCGGTTGAAGGGCGTTGAGACTTTGCTGCGCGCGGCAGCTGCGGCGCGGCAACCGCTCACCATCGCCGGCAGCGGGCCGGACGAAGCGCGGCTGCGCGGCATCGCCGAGCAAATCGGCAGCGACGCGATCTTTGCCGGCCATCTCGGCAAAGACGCGCTGCTCGGCCTCATGCAAGGCGCACGCGCGATCGTCCTGCCGTCCGAAGTGCCCGAGAATGCGCCGCTGGCAGTGCTCGAAGCCTATGCGGCCGGGCGGCCGGTCATCGGCGCCGCCAATGCCGGCATTCCCGAACTCATTCGCGAGGACGAGACCGGCGCGCTGTTTCCGACCGGCGATGTTGCAGCCCTCGCTGACGTGCTGGCGCGTTTTGCGGCGCTGCCGGAGAGCCGCATCGCCGCGATGGGTGCGGCTGGGCGGGCGTGGGTGGAAAAGGACTTCAGCCCGTCGGTCTATCTGCAACGCCAACTCGACCTCTACGATTCGCTTGGAGTGCGGGTGCGATGAACATGATCGCCAAACCGAGCCGTCTCGACGGGCGCCGCCGCGCGCTCCGCGTCACCATGCTCGGCATCCGCGGCTTTCCCGACGTGCAAGGCGGCGCCGAAAAGCACGTCGAAAAATTATCCTGCGCGCTCACCACGCTGGGCTGCGAGGTCGACGCCATCGTGCGCAGCGGCTACGTGCCCGAGATGCAGAAGCGCTGGCGCGGTATCAGATTTATCCGGCTTTGGGCGCCGCGGATCAGCGGAGCCGAAGCCTTCGTCCACACGCTGCTCGGCGTGCTGCGCGCGGCCGTCGACCGCCCCGACATCCTCCATATCCATGCCATCGGTCCGGCCGTTTTCGTGCCGCTGGCGCGGGCGCTTGGGTTGCGGGTGATCGTCACCCACCACGTGTTGAACTACGAAAATGAAAAGTGGGGGCCGCTGGCGCGCAGCGTCCTGCGCTGCGGCGAGTGGGCCGGCATGAGATTCGCGAACGGCCGCATTGCCGTGTCGGCGGGCCTCGCCACGGAGATGGTCCAGACCTATCAGGTGCCGGTCAGCGCGATACCGAATGGCATCGACAGGCCGCGCCTGATCGACTCGACCGGCGCGGTGCAGGCGTTCGGGCTAGCTCCCGGCCGCTACGTGCTGAGCGTCGCCAGAATAGACGAGCAGAAGCGTCAGCTGGACCTGATTGCCGCCTATGCGCGTCTCAACGCGCCATCGTGGCGGCTCGCTTTGGCGGGCGGAGCCGATTATTCGACCGGTTACGCCAACGCCGTCGCGGAAGCCGCCCGCAAGACGCCCGGCGTCGTCATGCTCGGCCACCAGAGCGGCGACGCGCTCGCCGCACTCTATTCGCATGCCGGCATTTTCGTGCTGCCGTCGAGCCATGAAGGTCAGCCGATCGCGGTGTTGGAAGCCGCGAGCTACGGGCTTTCTTTGATCCTGAGTGACATTCCGGCGCATCGCGAACTGGCGCTGCCCGGTGCGCGGCTCGTCGCGCTCGGCGATGTCGCCGCTCTCGCGCATCAGCTCGATACGTTTTTTGCTGCGTCGGTGCCGGAACGAATGGCGGCAGGCGAACGTGATCGTCTATTGGCCAAACATGATTGGCTCAATATCGCCCAGCAGACGCTGGCGGTCTATTTCGACGCTCTGTCCAACGACGACGTTGCGGCCGTTCCGGCGGCAAGGATCAAAGAATTATCGTAATCGTCACCGGTCGACTGCGACAACGCCGTCGTCAGGTAATAGGCGCCGATCGCAGCGAGCAGCGCGCTCACGAGCATTACGCTGGCATACGAGCCCGCAATGGCAGCCGCCGCGAGCGCCGTGCAGCCGCAAGCGATCAAGATCACGTCGCGCCACATAAGCGTATGCACGCCGATCAATTGCCGGGCGCGCAGCGCGACGATCGGATTGAACAGGACCGCGGACAGGATCATGACGGCGGGAATCGCAACCGGGCCGAGCCATGGCGCCAGCCCGAATGGAGCGGTCATCAGCACCGCAAACGATGAGGCGGTCACCACAAGCGCGACGTTGGCCTGCCCGGCGATGATCAAGAGCCGGTCCGACGTGGCGTAGAACGCGGCGATGAATGAAGGGATCGCCAGCCAGATCAGCGGCGTGCGCGCATCCAGGTAGTTGCCAAGGAGCGGCAACAAGATCGGCGCCATGGGCAGGACGCCGGCGATGGTCACCGCAACGGAGCCGATGGCGAGGCGCCGGCACATGTCGAATTCGCGATGCAGGCCGATCTCGTCCTTGACCGCGAGCAGCCTGCCGGCGCGCGGCGCAAAGCGCTTGAGCAAGGCCAGCTCGAAGAACGTGAACAGGGCGGCAAGGCGCGCCGCGACTGCGTAATCGGCAACCGTTGCCGACGGGAACAGCAAGCTCGCGATCACGATGTCGGCGGCGCCGAGCTGATTGGCAAACAGCGTCGCCACCACGAACTTGCCGCAATACGAATAATCCCAGCGCGCCCAGCGCTGCCAGCCGGCGAGGTCGCGGCTCGCCATGCGCCGGGCCAGCACCAGCCATGGCAGCAGCACCGACAGCGTCAGCACGTGCGCCACGTAGACGCTCGGCAAGTGCAACAGCGCGACCAGCGGGAGGAGCACGATGCGCACGGCGCTGGGTGCAACGTCGCCCCAGAAGATCGACTCGGCCACGCGTGACCGTCCCTCCAGCGCGCCGGTGGCGATCGCCAACAACGTGGTGAAGACGACGAACGGCGCCAGCTGTTGCAGCCAAATGGCGAGCGACGGCTTGCCAAGCGTGGCGGCGACCGGTCCGGCCGCGATCACGGTAGCGAGCGCGATGGCGCCCGACGGAATGCCGCCCACCAGCGCCGAAAAGCGCTGCAGCCTGATCTCGGCCGCCCGGTCGTCGCGCTGCCGCGAGACGTGAAACAGCAAAACCAGCGACCCGCCGATGCCCAGCGCCAGTCCGGTCAGCCGGTAGAACCCGAACGCCGTCATCAGATCGCCGAAACTCTGCTTCGGCAGAAATCGGCTCAGCATGATGAGCACGACGAATTGCGAGGCGAGCCCGAACACGCGGGCGCCCGAGCCGACGACCAGAATATCGAGATAGGCGCGCAGCGGCCCGCTCGACAGGGTTCCCAACAATTTGCTGATCGAGCGCGCCAAAGACATTTGCAGCTTTTACCAAACGCAGAAAACCGTGACCGCATAGATACATCACATCGAAGCAACATCGTGGGCTTGGCGGATCGTTTGCTTCTTTAGGTTAATGGGCACGGCACGCGAGGCTGCGGGCTTTACCTTAACCGGCGGTTTGCATCGACTTCGCTCGATCGGGCTGGCAGCATTTTTCAGGTTCGCGCGGTGTCGGGCGCCGGTCTGACGAATTGCCGGCGCGGCGCGCCTATCTGGACATCGAGGCGGAGGTGCGGATTTGAGTTACGACTCGCTGTTGACCGAAGCCGCGTTCGCAAAGTTCGCACCCAATGCCGAGGTGCTGCGTTATATCGAGCTGACGCGGCAGCGGCTCGGCCTGCAAAGACACCAGATGAAAGTGCTCGATTGGGGCAGCGGACGCGGCGAGTACGTGCTTTGGCTGCGCGATGCCGGTTACGACGCCTATGGTGCCGAAATACGCGCTGAAGCGGCGGAGCGCGGCAAAGATCTGTTTCGCAGCCGCGACTATGATTTCGATCAAATCGTCAAGCTCATCGGTCCCGACTGCCGTACCGACTTGCCGGCCGGCGCATTTCATTTCGTCTTCACCCATTACGTGCTCGAGCACGTGGCCGACATCGATGCCGTGACACGCGAGATCGCGCGCGTGACTGCTCCCGGCGGCTACGGCTTCCACGTCTATCCGGGCAAGCTGCGGCTCGTTGAGCCGCATCTGTTCATGCCGTTCGTCCACTGGTTGCCGAAGAGCCCGCTGCGCAAGTGGGCGATCAGGGCGTTTCTCGCGTGCGGGATCGAGCCGAGATGGGAGTGGCTCGCCAAGGAGAATGCGCAGCGAAAAACCGCCGCCTATCACGATTTCTGCATGCAGGAGACATTTTATCGCCCGTTCTACGAAGTACGCGGCAGTTTCAACAATGTGGGCTTCGAAGTGACCTCGGTTTCGGCCGATCACCCGTTGCTGCGCCGGCTGCGCGCGATCCCTAAGCCGCTCGTCGAGTTTCCCGTCAGGCTGTTTCAGACTGTCGAGATCATCGTCCGCAAGCGGCAAGCCGCACCCTTGGGCGCGTAGCTCGCGGGGCCGTTCGGGATTACGTGCCGTTTATTTCCGGACTATTTCGGGCGCTGGATCAGACCAGCGCCGGCCGGGCTCCGACCTTACCGAACTTTAAGGCCCCGGCGGTACCCCAACGGCTTTCAGAACGGGCGCCGGCAAGGTATAGCTGACCGGATGAGCGAACCGGCAAAAGGGGCCAAGTCCCGGCGGATTCTGTGGGCGGCCGTCGGGTTTGCGGTGCTGGCCCTGGTCGCCGGCGTCACGATTTCCCGGCTGACCAAGCCACGACCCGCCCATGCGGCGGCGCAGCCTTCCGTGCCGGTCGTCGCCACCACTGCCGGGCAACGCGACGTGCCGATCTACTATGACGCCCTCGGCACCGTCATGGCCTTCAACACCGTCGCCATCCGGGCTCAGGTCACCGGCCAGATCGTCTCCGTCGACTTTCGCCAGGGGCAGGACGTCAAGCAAGGCGACGTGCTCGCCAAGATCGATCCCAATCCGTTTCAGGCCGCGCTCGACCAGGCGGTGGCTAAGAAGGCCCAGGACGAGGCGCAGCTGATCGATGCGCAAAAAGATTTGCAGCGATTCAAGACGCTGGTGCTGCGCAACGCCGAGACCCAGCAGAACGTCGACGCGCAACAAGCAAAGGTCGATCAATTCAAGGCCATGATCGACGCCGATCAGGCCGCGATCGAGGCCGCGCGCACGCAGCTCGGCTTCACGACCATAGCGGCGCCGATCACCGGCGTAGTCGGATTCCGGCAGATCGACGTCGGCAATATCATCCATCCCACGGACGCCAATCCGCTCACCGTTCTCACCCAGATCAAGCCGAGCTACGCGGTGTTCACGCTGCCGCAAGACGATCTCGGCCCGGTCCGCGAGGCCATGCTCAAAGGCCCGGTGGAGGTGTTGGCCTTCGACCAGGACGACGCCAAGCAGCTGGCGCAGGGCGAACTCCTTCTCATCGACAACCAGATCGACCAGAGCACCAGCACGATCCACCTGAAGGCGCAGTTTGCGAACGCGGACGAGCGGCTTTGGCCGGGCGAGTTCTTGCACGTCCACACACTGATCACGACCCGCAAGAACGCCGTCACGGTTCCCACGGTGGCGGTGCAGCGGGGTCCCGACGGTTACTACGTGTGGGTGATCAAGCCCGACGACACGGTGGAGCAGCGCCCGGTCCAGGCGCAGATCGTCGACGAGAGCACGACGGTGATCCGCGAGGGTCTCAGCGCCGGCGAGCGCGTCGTCGCCGATGGACAGTCGCGGCTTGACGTCGGCACTCACGTCGTCATTCGGCCAGCGCCAGCCGCCCCGCAACACGCCGAGCAAGGCTGATGCAAGGCTGATGAACGTCGCCGAGACATTCATTCGACGGCCGATCGCCACGTCGCTGTTGATGGCCGCGCTGGCCCTGGTCGGCATCGTGGCGTTTCCGCTGTTGCCGGTGGCGCCGCTGCCGCAGGTCGATTTTCCGACGATTCAGGTCACCGCTACGCTCACCGGCGCCAACCCGGCAACCATGGGCGCGACCGTGGCCACCCCGCTCGAGCGCCAGTTCGGTCAAATCGCGGGCGTCACGCAGATGAGCTCGGTGAGTTCGCTCGGCTCGACCGTGATCACGCTGCAATTCGATCTCAACCGCAACATCGACGGCGCTGCCGGCGACGTGCAGTCGGCAATCACGGCGGCCGGACCTTATCTGCCGAAAAATCTCACCTCGCCGCCGACCTACAAGAAGGTCAATCCGGCGGACTCGCCGATCCTGATCATAGCGGCGGACTCGACCACGCTGCCGCTGCCCAAAGTGGACGATTTCGCCGAGAACGTGGTCGCAACGCAGATTTCTCAGATCAGCGGCGTGGCCTTGGTCGCCATCGGCGGCCAGCAACGGCCGTCCATTCGCGTTCAAATCGATCCGGCCAAGCTGACGGCGCGCGGATTGACGCTTGAGGATGTGCGCGCCGCGCTGCTCGGCGCTACGACGGATTCGGCCAAGGGGACCATGTTGGGTCACCTCCAGAACTACACCATTGCCGACAACGATCAGCTGACCGAGGCGGAGCCTTACAATGACGTCATCATCGCCTATCGCAATGGCGCAGCGGTCCGCGTGCGCGATATCGGCCAGGCGGTGGATGGGCCTCAAGATATAACCTTGGGCGCGTTGCACCGCGACCAGACCGCGGTGATGTTGCTCGTGTTCAAGCAGCCGGGCGCCAACGTCATCGATACGGTCGACAACATCAAGGCCGCCTTGGCGAATATGCATTCGGTGATCCCGCCGGGCATCCATCTCGACACCGTCGTCGACCGGACCCAGACCATCCGCGCTGCGGTCAAAGACGTCGAATTCACCCTGGGCCTGTCGTGCGTGCTGGTCGTGCTGGTGATCCTGCTGTTCCTGCGCAGCATCAACGCCACGCTCATTCCCGGCGCTGCGGTGCCGTTGTCGCTGCTCGGCGCCATCGCGATCATCTATCTTGGCGGGTTCAGCCTCGACAATCTGTCGCTGATGGCCTTGACCATCGCCGTCGGTTTCGTTGTCGACGACGCCATCGTGGTGGTGGAGAACATTTTCCGTCACCTTGAGGCCGGGACGACGCCGCTGCAATCGGCCGTCAAGGGCGCGCGCGAGATCGGGTTCACTGTACTCTCGATCAGTATTTCGCTTATTGCCGTGTTCATCCCGCTGTTGTTGATGAGCGGCGTGGTCGGCCGCTTGTTCCACGAATTCGCGATCACCGTCATTGCCGCAATTCTGGTGTCGGTCGTGGTGTCGCTGACATTGACGCCGATGCTCTGTTCGCGCTTCCTGGTGAGCGAGCATGACCGCGTCCACGGCCGCCTCTATCGCGCCGTCGAGTGGGGCTTTGACACGCTGTTAGGCGGCTACCGGCGCGGGCTCGACCTCGTGCTGCGCCACCAGTTTTTGACGCTCATGGTGTTCATCGCGACGGTCTGCCTGACCGGCGTGCTGTTCGTGACCATTCCGAAGGGATTTTTCCCGACCCAGGATACCGGGATGATCTTGGGCATTTCCGAAGCCGGTCAGGATGTTTCCCCCGACAAGATGAAGGAAATCCAGCGCCAGCTCTCCGACGTGATCGCCCGCGATCCTGACGTCTCCGATTTCGGCTCGTTCTTCGGCCCGAGCTACGGCAACACGCAGAATACCGGCCGCTTCGTCATCGGATTGAAGCTGCGCGACGATCGCGAGGCGTCGGCCTCACAGATCATCGACCGGCTGCGTCCGCAACTTGCCGCCGCGGTCCCCGGCGCCAAGCTTTTCCTACAGCCCGCCCAGGACATTACCGTCGGCGGACGCATTGCCCGCGGCCAGTTCCAATATGTCCTGCAAGACCCCGACCTGCAGCAGCTCAATACGTGGGCGCCGCGCCTGATGGCGAAGCTCAAGACTCTGCCGCAATTGGCCGATGTTGCCACCGACGCGGAAAACCAATCGCCGCTGCTCACCATCACCATCAATCGCGACGCCGCCGCCCGCTTCGGCATCCTGCCCCAGGTCATCGACAACACGCTCGACGACGCGTTCGGCCAGGCCGATGTGACGCAGTATTTCACCAACAACTCTTACTACGTCGTGCTCGAAGTGCTGCCGCAACTGCAGGGCAGGCTGCAGACGCTCAACGAGCTTTACATCAAGTCGCCCACTACCGGGCAGCTCATTCCGCTCTCTACTCTGGTTACCGTTGACACCAGCCATATCGGGCCGCTCTTGGTGTCGCATTCCGGTCAATTTCCTGCCGTGACGATCACTTTCAATCTGCCGCCCGGCGTGGCGCTCGGCCAAGCGGTCAATGCGATCCAGCAAGTCTCCGACCAGATCGGCATGCCGTCGTCGATGATCGGCACCTTCCAGGGCAACGCTCAGGCGTTCCAGGCGGCTTTGTCGAACGAACCCATCCTGATCGCCGCCTCGCTCGTCGTCGTCTACGTCATTCTCGGCGTGCTGTACGAGAGCTATATCCATCCGCTCACGATTTTATCGACATTGCCATCAGCCGGCGTCGGCGCGCTGCTGGCGCTTTCGCTCGGCGGCTTCGACCTCTCGGTGATCGGCATCATCGGCATCATCCTGCTGATCGGTATCGTCAAGAAGAACGGCATCATGCTCGTGGACTTCGCCATCAATCGCGAGCGCGCCGGATTGTCGCCGATCGATGCGGTGCGTCAGGCGTGCCTGCTTCGCTTCCGTCCGATCGTGATGACGACGATGACCGCGCTCTTGAGCGGCCTGCCGCTGATGTTCGGGCACGGCTCGGGCTCGGAACTGCGCCAGCCCTTGGGCTATGCCATGGTCGGCGGCCTGGCGCTCAGCCAGCTTTTGACGTTGTACACGACGCCGGTGGTTTATCTGTATCTCGACCGGTTCCAGGCGTGGTTGCGCGGTGAGAAACGCGACCGCCACGAGGAACCGGAGGCGTTGCGCATCGCCGCCGAATAAGCGCGGCTTGCATTCCCGATTATTTGTTCCGAACGCTGGATTCTTTTCCCGTCAACCGATTTCCCTAATGGAACCCGATATTTGTAATGCTGGCAGCGCGGAACAAGCGGGGCTCCCTCCGCGTTCACCTAGGGCAGCGAATGGAGGCAAAGATGAGAAAACTCGTGTTAAGCATTGCTGCGGCGGCAGCGCTCCTCACTGCGGTGGCTGCTCCGGCAATGGCCCAGGTCGGCTTCTACGCCGGACCAGGCGGTTTCGGCGTCGGCATTGGAGCGCCGTACTACGGCTACCCCGGTTACTATGACTACTACTATGGTGGCCCGGGCGTGGTGGTTGCGCCTGGCTACGGGTGGCATCGCGGCTGGCACCGTTGGCATCGCTGGTAAACGGTGACCGCTGATCGAAGCGGACCCCGGAGAGGCTCCGAAAGGGGCCTCTCTTTTTCATATTTGTATTTCGCTGGTTGCTTTCTCTTCACCTCAAAGAATCGAGCGTGTGGCTGCGGCGCAGAATGACAGCGCACACCGTTTTGTGAAGCGACAAAGCTCGCGCGCCTGTCATGATAATGACCTCGGGCGCCTTGCGGCGGCCGGCCGCAGGCGCGGTCCGTGAACGAACGTTCAGGGAGGTGCGCAATGTCGTATTCCCACATCCTTGTCGGCGCGACGAGCGCCGCGCGACCGATTGTGCGCCGCATCGCGCCGTCCGATCTGCTGCACGCACTGGCGCGCGGCCTCGACGATTTTGCCGCGATGCCGAGTCACGCCGTCTTCCTTTGCGTCGTCTATCCGCTGATCGGGCTTTTTCTGATCGCCATGACGCTCGGCTATGCGATGCTGCCGCTCGCCTTTCCGATCGCCGCGGGCTTCGCGCTGGTCGGTCCATTCGCGGCGATCGGCCTCTACGAATTGAGCCGCCGCCGTGAAGCCGGGCTCGACAGCTCCTCGTACCACGCCTTCGACGTGCTGCATTCGCCCTCGCTGGGCGCCATCGTGGCGCTCGGCCTCATGCTGATGGCAATGTTCTTGATCTGGCTCGCGGTCGCACAGGCGATCTACATCGCCTTCTTCGGCTATCACCCGCCGGCCTCGATCGGCCAATTTTTGACCGACGTGTTCACCACGCGCGCCGGCTGGGAACTGATCATTGTCGGCACCGCCGTCGGCTTCGTGTTCGCCGCCGTCGTGCTGACGGTGAGCGCGGTGTCGTTCCCGCTGCTGCTCGACCGCGACGTCGGCGCCGCGGTGGCGGTGGGCACCTCGATCCGCGTCGTCGCCGCCAACCCGGCCACCATGGCGCTATGGGGACTGATCGTGGCGGCGTTGTTGGTGGCGGGCTCGCTGCCGCTGTTCCTCGGCCTGCCGGTGGTGATGCCGGTGCTCGGCCACGCCTCCTGGCATCTCTACCGCTCGGCCGTCGAGCCCGATCCCAACCCGCACCCGGACTATCGTCCGCGCGAGGGCGGCAGGCGCTACGCGGCAGATTTCCCCGCCGCCCTGTTCCCGACACGGCGTTAGCCGACAGCACTAGCGCTCGCCGCTTCCGCCCTGCCCGGAACCGACCGCGGCAGGCGGTGGACAAGCGCGCCCATTTTTCGTTCAAATGCGCCTTCCATACGAACGATCGGGCAGAGGGAGTAAAGCCATGAAGCTCGCAGCATGCAGCATTGCCGCCGTTTTGGCCGCTATTTTTGCGAGCTCGGCCTATGCCGCCGACCCGGTAAAAATCGGCGTCATCTATCCGCTGACCGGCAACGCCGCGAGCGCCGGCCAGTCGGCGCGCGACGCGGTCCATCTCGGCGCCGACATCGTCAACAACGCGCATCCGGAATTGAAGAACTTGCCGCTCGCCGCAACGGCCGGCCTGCCGAACCTCGGTGGTGCCAAGATCGAGCTCGACGAAGCTGATCATCAGGGCAATCCGCAGGTCGGCCAGCAGCAGACGCTCCGCCTCATCAGCCAGGATCACGTCGTGGCCATGCTGGGCTCGTATCACTCGTCGGTGTCGCTCGTCGCCACCGCGGTCGCTGAGCGGCAGGGCATTCCGTTCCTGGTGGCCGATTCGGTTGCCTCCAATATCACCGGCCGCGGCTTCAAATGGACCTTCCGCACCACGCCGATCGCTCCGGATTTCGCCAAGGCCTATTTCGACTTTCTCAACGACATAAGGAAATCGGGCCGCAAGATCGACACCATCGCGGTGGTCAACGAGAACACCGATTACGGCACCTCGGTCGGCGCCAGCGTCGTCGAGGCCGCCAAGAGCGCCAACATCAAGGTCGGCGCGCAGATTGCCTACAACGCCAACTCCTCCGACGTCACCGCGCAGGTGCTGCAGCTCAAGAGTCTGCAGCCGGACGCGGTGGTCTTTATCAGCTACACGGCGGACATCATCCTCTACTTCAAGACCATGAAGAATCTCGACTACCTGCCGCCGATCATCATCGGCGACGATGCCGGTTTCTCCGATCCGGCCTTCATTCCCAATGCCGGCGATCTCGCCCAGGGCGCCATCAACCGCAGCGCCTTCGACATCGGCAAGCCGGGCAGCAGCAGCTACATCGTCGACCAGATGTTCAAGGCCAAATACGGCCGCGATCTCGACGACACCAGCGCGCGCTGGATGGAGGGCTTTTTCGTGCTCGCCGACGCGATCAACCGCGCTGGATCGACCGAGCCGGAGAAGATCCAGGCGGCGCTCAAGGCCACCGACCTCAAGCCGGACCAGCTCATCATGGGCTATAACGGCGTGAAGTTCGACGCGACCGGCCAGAACATCCTGTCGGCGACGTATCTGATCCAGCTGCAGGACAAACAGTACGTCTCGGTCTGGCCGGAAGACCGCGCCACCGCCAAGCTCGAACTGCCGATGAAGGGCTGGCACTAATAATACGGACTACGCTAAGGCTCACTCGTGTCATCATCCGCGCGTAAGCGGATGATCCAGTAATCACGGAACCAAGGTGGTTACTGGATGCTCCGCATTCGCGGAGCATGACAGGTTCTTATGGAGGCTGAACGGCAGCAATGAGCGGAACCGGCATCAGCGTTGACGCCATGCGCCGGATCGATCGGCTGGCCGGCGTGCCGCTGTGCTTTTTGGCGACGCTGGTCGTCAAGCTGCGCGATCTCGTACGGCGCAAGTCGCCGCGGCCGATCCGGCGCATCCTGTTTATCGAGCTGTCCGAGATGGGCAGTACGATCTTGGCCGATCCGGCGCTGCGCAAAACGCGCGAGCGCACCGGCGCCGAGCTTTATTTCGCGATCTTCACGCATAACGCCGACTCGTTGGCGTTCACCGGCACCATCGAGGGCCGCAACGTCTTCACCATCCGCAGCGACTCGCTGTGGCGGCTTGCGTTCGACACGCTGGCGTTTCTCATATGGACGCGGCGCAACGGCATCGACACGGTAGTCGATCTCGAGCTGTTCTCGCGCTTCACCGGCCTGCTCGCCGGGCTCTCCGGCGCCGACCGCCGCGTCGGCTTTTACCGCTTCCACAACGAAGGTCTCTATCGCGGCGAGATGCTGACCCACCGCGTCGCCTACAATCCGCATATTCACATTGCCAAGAATTTTATTGCGCTCATCGACGCGCTGCTGAGCACGACGCCGACGGTGCCGTATTCGAAAACGCTGATCGGCGACGACGAGCTGACGATCGCGGCCCGGCCGCCGAGCGCCGCGACGCGCGAGGCCGTGCAGGCGCAGGTCGCGGCGCTGCTGCCGCGACGCGACCTGTCGCGGCTCAATCTGGTGCTGGTCAACCCCAATGCCTCGAACCTCTTGCCGCAGCGGCGCTGGATGCCGGAGCGCTACGCCGAACTGATCCGCCGCATCCTCACCGCCCACGACGACGCGCTGGTGCTGATCACCGGCGCGCCGAGCGAACGTGTCGAGGCGGAACAGCTGGCGGCGCAGTGCGCCAGCGAACGCTGCATTGCGTTTGCCGGCCACACCAAGCTCACCGATCTGCCGGCGCTCTATGCGATGGCGAAGCTGATGATCAGCAACGATTCGGGACCGGCGCATTTTTCAGCCGCCTGCGGGCTGCCGACCATCGTGCTGTTCGGTCCGGAAACGCCGAACCTTTATCGCCCGCTCGGCACCGCAACGGCGATCTACGCCGGGCTTGCCTGCTCGCCCTGCGTCAGCGCCAGCAATCACCGCAAGAGCGCCTGCACCGATAATGTCTGCATGCAGGCGATCGGCGTCGAGCAGGTCTTCCAAGCGGCCGAGCGCGTCCTGGCGGCGCGGGTTCGCGAGCCGGCGTAATTCGGCTTCTTATTCGTACCGCGACGGCAGCGGCTTTTTCAGAACGTGGCCGTAAAGGAGCCGCACCTCGACTTCGGTCATGCCGGAGCGGCCGAACGCGAACGGCGGCAACTCGTCGATCGATTCGAAGTAAGGCGCCAGCGCGCGCCGCATGCCGATCATGCGGTCGCGGCGGCCGACGATCAGAGCATCGCGGCCGACCAGCGTCTTTGGATCGATGCGGAAGGCGTATTGCTTGCTCTCGCCGAACACCTGCATGGGGAGCGCGTCGTGCAGTGCCTGGTCGATCTTGCCGATGTCGATCGGGCTTGCGGAAATAACGAACAGATTTTTGTTGTCGAGCAGGCCGCGCTTCTGCAGCTCGGCGCGCAACGGCGTCCATTGCAAAGCCTCGAGCGTCGGATCGCCGTCGGCGAAGACCGCCGGCGCCAGCACGCGGCCGAAGCCGGTGTCGGCGTGAGCGACGAGGACGATGGAGACGATCGCCAGCGAGACGGCAGACCCGATCGCCCAGATGCGCGGCCGGCGCCGCACCAAAACTTCGCGCGCCAAGCGGTCGCCGAGCACGGGGAACAGCATCAGCCATCCCGGCATCTGCCAATGCGGCAGGCCGCGGTCGCCCCACAGCGGCACCAGCGTGAACAACAAAATCGTCGGCGCGCCGAGGCAGACGCAAAACCAGGAGCGTTCCGCGCTGCGCCCTCGCCGCAGCGCCTCGCAGGCGGCCGCGACCATGGGCACGAACACCCACGGCGCCAGCCAAAGAAACTGGCCGCCGAGATTGGCGAGGAATTGATCGATCTTCGGGAAGCCGCCGTAGCTCGCGGCGCGTCCGCCCTGAAACGCGAACGACACCCAGCGGTGCTCGGCGTTCCAAATAAGCACCGGCGTGAACATCGCCAGCGCCAGCGCACCGCCGGCCCATGGCGCCGGATGCAGCAAAGTTTTGCGCCGCTGCGGCGTGCTGAGCAGATAGAGCAACAGCCCGAACGCGATCAACGCGGCGTGATATTTCGACAGCCCGGCAAGCCCGAACCAGAAGCCGGCCGCGAGCCAGGTGCGCCACGGCGAGGCCGGCGCGCCGGCCGGAAACAGTCCGCGCGCCAGGACGTAGGCGGCCGCCACGAGACACAGCATGAGCGGTCCATCGGGCAGGATCCAGCTGCCGGCGACCATGAAGAAGGCGGACAGATTGAGCGCCAGCACCGCCCAGACGCCGGCGGCGGCGCCGAACAAATGCCGCGTCAGCAAATAAAGCAGCCATGTCGTGCCGGCGAACAGGATCACGAACGGCACGCGCAACGCGCGGCCATCGCCGAACAGCGGCATGAAGAGGTGCGCGATCCAATAGCTGAGCGGCGGATGATCGAAGTAGGACAGCGCAAGGTCGTGCGCAACGCCGACGTCGTAACACTCGTCGACACCGAGCCCGAGCGTCGCGGCGACGGCGAGGCGGCACGCCGCAAAGCCGACGATCAGCGCCGCGACGGTCCACTCGGGCGAGCGCGCCACGCCGGCGAGGAAGCTCTTGCCGCCAGGAAACGTAACCGATGCCATGAATGGGTTGCGCCACGCCTGCGGGCTTTTGTAGCTGCGGCGTTTTGGCAAGGCAACAAGTGGCCGCGCCAGCGATCAGATTGCTCGGAATGCGCCTTTGTCATGGCGCTTCGACCGCCTATCATGGGCCGAAGGGGAGACATCCGCATGCTCGATCTGGGCTTGAGTTTTCTCGGCAGCGTCGCCCGCGATCCGCAGGCGCTGGCGATCGTCGACGGCGAGGTGCGGCTGACTTATGCGCAATGGTATCGGCGCATATCGTCGATGGTCGCGGGCTTCGATGCGCTCGGGCTCAAACCGGGCGATCATCTCGTCACGGCGCTCACCAACCGCTGGGAAGCCGCCACCTTGCATTGGGCGTGTCAATTTGCCAGCATCATCATCACGCCGGTGAATTGGCGCTCGTCGGCGAGCGAGCTCGAGTTTTTCCTCGCCGATGCCGACGCCAAGGCGATCGCGTATGAGGACGTATCGGGGCCAGCGGTTGCCGGCTCCGCTCTGGCCAAAGCGCTGCCGCGCATCGCGCTCGATGCCGCCGCGCCGTCCGACGTCGCATTCGCCGATCTTGCTGGGCGCGCGGCGCGGGACGCAGAGCCGCGCGCCGATGCCGAAGCCTGGTCGGTGATGCTCTACACCTCCGGCACCACGGCGCGACCAAAGGGCGTGCCGCGCCGGCAGCGCGCCGAACGCGCCGCGGCTTTGGCGCACGTAGCGCAAAATCTGTACGGGCGCGGCGAGCGCACGCTCGGCGTCATGCCGCTCTACCACACCATGGGGGTGCGCTCGTTGCTCGCCATGTCGCTCGTCGGCGGCGCCTTCGTCTGCCTGCGCCGCTTCGAGGTCGAGCGCGCGCTGCAAACCATCGCCGCCGAGCGGATCAGCAACCTTTATCTGGTGCCGACGCTCTATCACGATCTCCTCCATCATCCGGCATTTGCCAGGACCGACGTGCGCTCCGTGCGCAAGCTCGGCTTTGCGGGCGCGCCGATGACCGACGGCCTGTTGCAGAAGCTGCAGGCCGCGTTCAAGCCCGACTTGTTCGTCAATCATTACGGCTCATCGGAAATCTACACCTTCACCATCGACCAGAACGCGCCCAAAAAACCCGGCTCGGCCGGCCGCGCCGGCGTCAACCAGATGGTGCGCGTGATCAAGCTCGGCGCGCGCTCGGTCGACGAGCTTGCCGCGACCGGCGAAGAGGGCGAGATCATCGCGCTCCTGGCCGGCGACGAATCGTTCGACGGCTACTGGCGGCGCCCGGACGCCGACGCCAAGGCGATCCGGCAGGGCTGGTATTTCACCGGCGACACCGGCTTCATCGACGCCGACGGCGACATGTTCGTTACCGGCCGGGTCGACGACATGATCATCTCGGGCGGCGAGAACATTTCGCCGGTCGAGATCGAATCGTGCCTGTCGCTGCATGCCGCGGTGTCCGAGGTCGCGGTGGTCGGGCTGCCGGACGAGCGCTGGGGCAAGACCGTCACCGCCTTCATCCAGCGCCGCTCGCCGGTCGAGCCCGACGAGCTCGACGCCTTCTGCCGCAAATCGGGGCTCGCCGCCTTCAAACGGCCGCGCCGCTACGTCTTCGTCGCCGAGATTCCGAAATCGCCGGTGGGAAAACTGTTGCGCCGGAAGCTCGTCGCCGGCGAATTTGCGGGCGAGGAATCCGAAACCCATCGGCAAGGAACGGCCGCATGACCACGTTTTCCAATCCGCGCCTGCAAGACCAAAAACTCGACGGCTTTCGCGTCGAGATCGACACGGCGCGCGAACGTGCCGACGTGATACTGGATCGGCCTCCGCTCAACGTCATCGAAATGGGCCAGCGCGATCAGCTGCGCATCGTGTTCGAGGCGCTCGACGACGACGAGCGCGTGCGCGTGATCGTGCTGCGCGCCGTCGGCGAGCATTTTTCCTCCGGCGGCAACATTGCCGGATTCCTGCAGGCCACGCCCGAGCATGTCGCCAAGCTCGCCTGGAACATCGCCGCGCCGGCGCGCTGCTCAAAACCGGTGATCGCCGCGGCGCGCGGCTATTGCTTCGGCGTCGGCTTCGAGCTGTCGCTCGCCTGCGACTTCCGCATCGTGTCGGAGACCTGCCAGTACGCGCTGCCGGAGCAGCGGCTCGGCCAAATTCCGGGCTCCGGAGGCTCAGCGCGGCTGCAGAAGATCATCGGCGTCACCCGCACCAAAGACATCGTGATGCGCTCGAAGCGCATTGCGGCGGAGCAGGCCTACGACTGGGGCATCGCCACCGAATGCGTGGCCGACGACAAGCTCGAAGCGGCGACCGACGCGCTGGTCGACGAATTGCGCGCCTTCTCGCCGCTGGCGCAGCGCACCGCGAAGGCGCTGCTCAACGCCACGGAAGACACAGGCCTGCAGGCCGCGATCGAGATGGAAGGCCATTGCTACAGCCGGCTGCGGCAGTCCGACGATTTCCGCGAAGGCGTCGAGGCGTTTCACCAAAAGCGCAAGCCGATGTTCCGCGGCAGCTGATAGGTTCTCGCGGCCGCGCGATATTCACGGCATCGCCCGGTCGGGCCGCGGAAGCTCGCCGACTCATCATCGGCGCCCGCCGCCCCCGCCGCCCCCGCCGCCAGACTCCCCGCCGCCGCGCCCCGGGAAGCCAGTCGGCCGGTTTGGATTACGGCCAGGCTGCTCACGCTCGGGCGGCTTGCGCACGCAGCGTCCGTCGACATTCACCATCCCGCGTGGACACTTGACGGCCGGGTGCACGCACGCCCGTCCTTTGCGCACCATATCGTCCGGACAGACGCAGGCCGTACCGGCAGCGTTCGGGATCAACGGCCGGCGGCACTCGATCGGGCGCCCGCGTGGCACGCATTCCTTGCCGTGCTGCACGGTACCCTCCGGACAGACGCACACGCCGGGGGCGGCACCCTGGACCATCGGCGGCGGGCAACTCGCCGCGGGGCCGCAGGTCCACTTGTTGTTCACCGTGATGGTGGCGGGAGTCTGGCCGATCACGACGCTCGGCGGGGTATAGGTCGGCGTTGCCCAGGTGGCCGTCTCGCCCGCGGGACAGGCATTTGGCGGCAGCGACGGCGGCGATGACGTATTCTCTGCGACCGTGCAGGTGGTGCCGAGCGGAATGTTGTTGATCGTGTAGGACCCACCGTTGACCACGGGGAAAGGTCCGTAGTTGGGCGGCGGTGAGCACGTGGCGGTCACCTGGACCGTAATCGAGCCCGCTGGCGGAACATAGTCGGTGGGACTGGTGATCGTCTTTTGCACGATCAGCGAACCACCCGGAGAAGTCTGCGCTACGCATTCGTTGCCCTCCGGCACTGTGCCGGGCGGACAGACGCACTCACCCGTGGCCGGGTTGACGACCTTCGGCGGCGGGCAGGTCTGCGCCACGCATTGGTTGCCCTGCTGTACGGTGCCTGACGGACAGACGCACACGCCCGGGGCGGCCCCCTGGACCATCGGCGGCGGGCAAGGTGAGCATACGCACTCAGGGCCGCAAGTCGCGTTGAGCGTCGCGATCACAGACAAACCAGTCCAGTTGGGGTTGTTGTTTGGCTTGTTCGTAACTGTCGCCGTCAGTGAATTAAGACCGGGAACAAAAAACGCTGGGCCGGTGGCCGAGAAAGGAGTGCCGGTGGCGGGAGTATTGAAGCAATAAGGATAAGGCGCGTTTGGGTAGCAGCCAGGCGGGAGAGTGTGTCCGTTTAGCGCGATCGTGACGCCGTTGTCGGCCGCCATGTTTCCCGAAAGCGTAATGCTGCGGTAGTTCTTCGGCTGACAGGGCAAGTAGAACGAACGCGTGTAAGTATATGTTCCCGGTCCGGCTTCGTTATAGACGGTGGACGATTGAAAAGGTTGGACCCAGTGACCAGCGAGGGCCGTCCAAGGCCCAAAAGACGTGCTGTACGGATGGGGACCAACCGGCGGGTTCGCGTTTCCGAGATTGTTCAAGGTTACGGAGGATGTCACGGTCCAATTCGAATCGACGCCGGAAGTCGCCGTACTCAAGTCGAGACTTACAGTCTGTCCCGGATAGGTGCATGCCGGGAGCGAGAGGCCGGCAGGGGCGTAGCAGGCCGGTCCTTGACCGCCACCCCCACCGCCGCCACCATTGGCACCACCGCCGCCGCCGCCACCGCCTGCTCCCGCAGAGGGGCCGGCCGATCCGCCCGAAACCACCACCGGTGCGCCGCCGCACGCCACCCGATTGATCCGCACCACGCCGAGATGGCCGTGAAAGTTTGGATCGTCGAACTTGTCGTCATAGGCGACGAAATAGCTCGCCCACGGCGGCGCGTTGGCGTCGCGGACCGCGTGCGAATCGCTGCCTTGAACGCCATGGACGACGAGCGGGCCGCCGGGGAGGAGCCGATCGCGTAGTGCGGGATCGTTGCGAAGATTTTCGCCCGTGATCCAGATCGCGGAGTCGCACGACTTGGCATCGATGTGGCCGTCGTGATCGTAGCCGTAGCCGAGATCGACGCCGCCGTTGGACTTGCGGTAGGCGTCAGGAAAGCCGACCGCATATTCGCCCGGCACCGCGACCCAGCCGTTCGGCGCATTCGGATCGTTCGGGCTGGCCGGCGAATAGCGCAATACGCGCGGCTGCCCGGACTTGGTGAAGGCGGAATAATCGTAGCTCGCGGCGATCGGCGCGCGCTGCGCCAGGATCATCGCGCCGTCTTGCGCAAAAGCAATATCGGAAACCGGATACGGACCGGGCTGCGCCGGAACTTCGACCTCCTGCCGCGCGTCGGCTGCGAGGCTGCCGTCTTGCTGGATGCCGACCGACCAGATCTGCGGCCCTTGCGTCGCCGCGCCGTTCCTTACCGAATAAAACAGTCGTCCGTCGTGGACCATGACAGCCCACACCCGGCGCTCCGGCTTGGCAAATCCCCAGGTGTCGGGGTTTCCGGAGTCGAACTTGCTGCTCGCGATGTTGGGTCGGTTGCCGGGATCAAACGGCACCGGGGACAGATGCGCGGCGCCGCGGCCGGTCACGCCGTGATCGTAGGGCGGGCCGTCTTCGCTGCCATCGGCGATGGCGAAGCGATGAATCATCCCGGTATAAAGATCAGATACAAACAATTGCTTGTGCGCGGCATCGTAGGCCAGGTTGCCGAGTCCCGCGCCCGGGTTTGGCACGCCGTTGAGCATGACCTTGGCGAACAGAGTCACCACGCCGGTGCTGCCGTCGACCTTGTAGATGCTGCCAGGATCGCCCTGCCGGTCGAGCCCGAATTGTCCCTTCATCCATCCCGCAGCTGGGCCGCCGACTTTCCTGCGTTGGGGTTGCCCATCGGCTCCGGGGCTCACGAGCTGCAGACCGAAGGCAGACGTGGCGGCGAGATAGATGTTGGGAGCGGCGCTATCGTCGAGCGCGGCGCCGAACACCTGACCGACGTCTTTCGCCAACACGTCGAACGGCTTGGAAGCGGCAAACACGCGGCCGTCCCAAACAAATCCCGGTTGTCCGAGGCCGATAATGCGGGCGGAAGGGCCGTCCGGATTGATGAAGGTAAGGTCGATTGCGGACCTGTTCGGCGGACGCGGCTTGGTGGCGTCCGGCGCTATGGTTCCGGAAAATCCGGTAACGACGGCGTCGCCCAGAGCCAGGCTCGGCGGATGACCGGCCTGCTGTGCCTTGACGTTGTGGAGGTGAAAACAGAATAACAACAGCAGCGGCAAAAGCCGCGCGATCAGCCTGAACATAATCCCACCCGCCCGCTTTATGCGAAGCCCAATTCACTTCCAGCGAATTTTTCGCGAGTATTTTTGGCGGCGATCCGGGACAACGCATCGGTGCCGCAACGGCAAATATTATTCTACTTTACCGGGTCAATATATCTGGAAACATGTCCCATGGATAGCCGTAAAAACTGAAGGTTCGCTGGGGTCCAGTTTTTGCAATCGCGGGCAGTCGGCGATCGCCGAGCTAACAGCACGCAATGCCGAATTCCCGCCTTTGAATGGCACACCGGTTTGCACAATACGCGACGATGGAGCGACGTGCGGCAGCGCGAGTGAACGATGCCACCCTCATCATGGTCCCCCGACGTCTTTTTCGATTGCCTACAGCGCGTCGCTGTCGGTCTCGCCGGTGCGGATGCGCACGGCTTGCTCGATCGGCGTGACGAAGATTTTGCCGTCGCCGATCTGGCCGGTTTTGGCGGCGGCGCCGATCGCCTCGACCACGCGGTCGGCATCGTCTTCGCTCACGGCAACTTCGATGCGGATCTTCGGCAGAAAATTCACCGCGTATTCGGCGCCACGATAGATCTCGGTATGGCCCTTTTGCCTGCCATAGCCTTTGACCTCGGTCACGGTCATGCCATGCACGCCGACGGCCAATAGCGCGTCGCGCACGTCATCGAGCTTGAACGGCTTGATGATGGCGGTGACGAGCTTCATGGCGGGCGGGCTCCAGAGCGATCGGAAGCGCCCACCATATCGGCATTGCTGCCCAGATTTAAGTCATTTGTTGCCGCTGGGCGGGCTTAATCGCGCCGCGACCGCGGGGCCATCGCGGTCAGCCGCGCCTGCCGGCGACGCCGGCTATCACCAGGCCGAGGAACCCCGCCAGCGCGAGCGAGGCGTCCCGGCCGTTGCCGACGTCGCCGAGCACCTGCGCCCGCGTTGCGCCGATCGAAACGGCGGTCGCGGCGATGACCAGCGAAACGGCCAATGCGACGGCGGCTATCAGGTCGACGCCGCGGCGCCGGATGAACGTGTTGTTGGCAGCGGGAGACGCAAAACCGACCTTCCCGTCGAGCTCTGTCATGGTCGGTACCTTCAAGCGAATCAGTTTGATCGACACCGCCATGATTCGCTGCGGATGCCGGCGCGCGTTCGGCCGAACTTGGGCGAAGCCATTGACGAATAAGGGCGATTTTGTGTTTTCGGTTAATGAAGCGTTAACGCCGTTGCCGGCGCTCGCAATAAACTGCCGCTGTGGCTTTCAGGTATCAGGCGTCAGGGATCAGCCATCAGGCATCAGCACGAACATGAGTTTAGCAGGCTTCTAAAATCCTGTACTTGATTCCTGATTACTTGGCCGCCGCCATCGTCGCCGCGGGACTGTAATCCATCGCCACGTAGCCCGGCTGCGCGGCAACGCGCGCCAGCCAGGCGCGCACCGCCGGAAACGCCGACAGGTCGTAGTCGCATTGATGCGCCACGTGCGTGTAGGCATAGAGCGCAATGTCGGCGATGGTGTAGTGCCCGGCGGCGAAGTAGTCGTGCAGCGAAAGATGCTTCTCCATCACGCCGAGCGCGCGATGGCCTTCTTCCATCCAGTCCTCGATGGCGTGGCTTTGCAGTTCGCGGCCGCCTTTGATCAGCGTCAGCCAGAAATATGCGGCGCCCAGATTCGGCTCGAGACTGTGCTGCTCGAAGAACATCCACTGCAGCGCGTCGGCGCGGTCCATGCGGTCCTCGGGTGCGAGCGGCGTGCCGCCGGCGATGTACCAGAGGATGGCGTTGGATTCGGCCAGATAGCGCCCGGGCGCGACTTCAAGCAGCGGCACCTGGCCGCTCGGATTCTTCAGCAGAAACTCGGGCGTGTGGCTTTCGCCCTTGAGGATGTCGATCTCGATCAGCCGATAGGGCATGCGCAGCTGCGCCAAGGCGAGCCGCGCCTTGTAGCTGTTGCCGGAACGCTGCATCGAGTAGAGCGTGAACATCGGCGCTCCGACCCTCCCGCGCGACCCTCCCGATTGCCGATCTGCGCATTTATTGTTCGAACGCGGCGATGTCGTGGCCGCCCTGCGAGCCGCTGTCCACTATCCTAGAGGATGCGTCGGCGAAACGCACCAGCGGATCGCGGCCAAGTTCCGTGCGCCGCCACAGCACCGCGAAGGTTGCCAGCATGACCGGCACGCCAAGCGGGATCAAGGTCGCCTGCGCCACGCCGCGGGCCACGAGCGGCACGAGCCAGAGCGCCGCCAGCGCGGTCTTTTCCCACGGCCGGAAACCGCGGGCGAGCGCATCGGCGGTGAAAAAGGCGATGGCGGGCGCCAGCACCATCATGTCGTAATCCAGCGTGTATGGCGTGGCGAGGATTGCGCCAAGGCATAGCGCCGCGGACTTGAGCGCATACGGCGCGGCACTGCGCCAGAGCCGCACGATGGCGATGCCGAGCGCCGCCGTGAGCACGGCCTGAAGCGCATAAGCGAGTGCGATCGGGGCGCCCCACATGCGCGCCCAGGCAAACAGGCTCTGGATCTTGTGCCAGCCGGTATCGCCTTGTTCGAGCACAACAGTGCGCGAGTACTCGGATGCGAGGGCAAAGGCGTGCCAAACCTGCGTGCCGAACGCGAGCGTGGCGGCGAGTGTCAGAAGGGCGACGGTTGCGGCGGCGGCCGCAATGGCGCGCCATTGTCCGGCGGCGATCAGCGCAATCGGAATGAGCAGGCCGAATTGCGGCTTGTAGATCAAAAGCCCGATCAAGATGCCGGCGAGCGCCGGGCGGCGCTCGAGCGCAAGCAGTGCTCCGGCCATCAGCGCGGCGGTGAGAAATCCGTTCTGGCCGTGCCCGATATTGATCAGCACCGCCGGGAAGGCGAGGGCGAGAAGTAACGACTCGTACTCGCCACCTCTCCACATCGTTCCCCCTGAAAGGGGGAGGTCGACAGCCGAAGGCTGTCGGGTGGGGGTCAACGATTGCTCGTCGGACGTGACCCCTCCCTGGCGCGCTTCGCGAGCCATCCCTGCCCTTTCAGGGGAGGGAATTTTAATAATCGCCCAGATCACGAGGAGATAGAGCGCCAGCGTGGCAGCCTGCCAGAGCGTGAGCGCAAGTCTGTACGGCATCCTTGCAAGCAGCGCGGCAACGAAAAGAAAATATGGCGGATAGTGCCAGCCGTAGAACGGCGTTGCCTTGCCGAACAGGATCCGCTCGCGCGCGTATTGCTGCGGCGGATCGAACGGCGCGAGCGGCTTGCCATCGCGCACGTAGGTGCCGGCGGCGTAGACGTTGGAGAAATCGGTGCCGAGCGGCCGGCCCTGCCGATCGATCCCGCCATGCGCGGTCGCGATCAGAAAAGCGAAGCCCGCGACCGAGGCGATCAGGACCGCGGCGGCGATGAAGCGGATGCGCTCGCGGGTGAGCCAATCGCCGCTCCGCAAGGCGTCACGCGCCCGCCCTATGGCTGTTCCTATTCGCATGGCCATGCGGCGCATTAGGCCAGGGCCGGCTTAACGGAGCGTTTGCGGCTTGCGCGGCCGACGCCGTCAACACGACTCGGCCGCGGAACCGCGCTTTGCCCTTGCCTGTGCGCCGGCATCGCTTTAGGAAGCACGCGCCGTAAAAGCAGTTGGAGATTGCAATGGCCTTCCTCGCGGACCGCACCATGCGTATCAAGCCCTCGGCCACCATCGCGGTGACCGACAAGGCGCGCGCGCTCAAGGCGGCTGGCCGCGACGTGATCGGGCTCGGCGCCGGCGAGCCCGACTTCGACACGCCCGACAACGTCAAGGAGGCCGCGATCCGCGCGATCCGCGAGGGCCGTGCGGCAAAATACACCGCCGTCGAGGGCATTCCGGAACTCAAGGCCGCGGTGGCAAGCAAGTTCAAGCGTGAGAACGGGCTCGACTACAAGCCGTCGCAGATCATCGTCGGTGCCGGCGGCAAGCAGGTTCTCTTCAACGCGTTCATGGCAACGCTCAATCCGGGCGACGAGGTCATTATCCCGGCGCCCTACTGGGTGAGCTATCCGGAAATCGTGCTGGTCGCCGGCGGCGAGCCGGTTGCGGTCGAGACGCGGATGGAGGACGGCTTCAAGATGAAGCCGGAGGCGCTGGAGCGCGCCATCACGCCGAAGACCAAGTGGCTGTTGTTCAACTCGCCGTCGAACCCGACCGGCGCCGCCTATACGCGCGCCGAACTCAAGGGGATCACCGATGTCTTGGTGCGTCACCCGCAGGTCTGGGTGATGAGCGACGACATGTATGAGCATCTGGTCTACGACGACTTCGAGTTCTTTTCGCCGGCACAGCTTGAGCCGCGACTCTACGAACGCACGCTGACGGTGAACGGCTTGTCCAAGACCTATTGCATGACCGGCTGGCGCGTCGGCTATGGCGGCGGCCCGGAGCCGCTGATCAAGACGATGGCGATGCTGCAGTCGCAATCGACGTCGAATCCGGCGGCGGTGTCGCAATGGGCGGCAGTCGAGGCGCTCAACGGCCCGCAAGACTTTATCCAGAAGCACAAGAAAATCTTCAAGGAGCGGCGCGATCTCTGCGTCTCCATGCTCAATCAGGCGAACGGCATCCGTTGCCCGAAGCCGGAAGGCGCGTTCTACGTCTATCCATCCTGCGCCGATACCATGGGCATGACCACGCCGACCGGCAAGAAACTTGCGACCGACGAGGATTTCGTCACCGAGCTGCTTGAGGCCGAGGGCGTCGCAGTGGTGCAGGGCACGCCGTTCGGCGTCGGCCCGGCGTTCCGCCTCTCCTACGCGACGGCGACCGCCGCCCTCGAGCAGGCCTGCGCCCGCATCCAGCGCTTCTGCGGCAACTTGACGTAGTAGCGGCCGGCTTCAACAGCGTCATTGCGGGGAGCCCCGAAGGGGCGACGAAGCAATCCAGGCTTCAGGGCAGGCCGCCGCTGGATTGCTTCGCTTCCGCGTTCGCGCTGCGCGCTTCGGCATGACTCAAACCGCGCCGTAGCTCGCGCAGCGAGCGTAGGCGGGTCGCTCGCAATGACGGCTTTGCCGGCCTTCGCAAAGCGAAAACTTCAGGCGACGGCGGGCCGGTTCTCGCGTAGACTGCGCGAAAGGCCCGATCGGGCGGGCCGGTGAGGGAGAACCCAATGTCACGCACTGCCCTGGCGGCAGCCTGCGGCGCGGCCGCGGCGCTCGCCATGATCCTGACACCGATCCTGACATCGCCTGCGACCGCGCAGGAGCGGCGTATTCAACTCGGCGAACTCGATTGTTCGCTGTCCGCCAGCGTCGGTCTCATTGTTTCGTCGCAACGCAACGTGAGCTGTTACTTCCATAGCGCCGGCGCGCCCGACACCGCTTATGTGGGCACGCTGACCCGCATCGGCCTCGACGTCGGGGTCACCAGCGGCGGCAAGATGGTCTGGACGGCGTTCGTCAACACCGACCGCTATAATGGCACGCTGTCGGGGAGCTATGTGGGCGCCACGGCCGAAGCCTCGGTGGCGCTCGGGCTCGGCGCCAACGTGCTGATCGGCGGCAACAACGACTCGGTCGCACTGCAGCCGGTGTCGGTCCAGAGCACCACCGGATTCAATATCGCCGCAGGCGTTAGCCAGCTCAACCTGTGTGTCGCCGGCTCCCAGTGCTGAGGCGGCCGACGGCAGAATGTCCGCCCTCTTGACCTCCCCCGCCGCCGCCTGAAACCATAGCTCGCTCCGCCTCGTCGTCGGCTCGTAGCGCCGCGCCAACGAGGCGGCGGCTCAGGTGCGGGAGAGCGCTCATGGCGGCAAACGGTAACAATGGCACGCGCGCGACCGGTCCTCGCGCCGTCGCCCTGGTCGGTCCCTTCCAAAGCGGCAAGACCACGCTGCTCGAAGCGATCCTGGCCCGCACCGGCGTGATCCAGCGCCAGGGCACCATCGAGGCCGGCAACACGGTCGGCGACGCCAGCAAGGAAGCGCGCCATCACCGCATGAGCGTCGAGCTCACCGTCGCCACCACCAACTTCATGGGCGACGCCTACACCTTCCTCGACTGCCCCGGCTCGGTCGAATTCGTCCACGACATGCGTGCGGTGCTGCCGGCGATCGACGCCGCTGTGGTCGTCTGTGAAATGGACGAGAAGAAAGTCCCGCAGCTGCAGCTCATCCTGCGCGAGCTTGAAGAGCAGAAGATTCCCCGCATCCTGTTCGTTAACAAGATCGACAAGGCCGATGCCGGCGTGCACGACGTGCTCAAGCTCTTACAGCCGGCATCCCGCAGCAAGCTGGTGCTGCGGCAGATCCCGACCTTCTCCGGCGACCTCATCACCGGCTTCGTCGATCTCGCGCTGGAGCGCGCCTTTGTCTACAAGGAGCACGCGCCGTCGGAGGTGGTGCCGCTCGAAGGCGAACTCGCCGACCGCGAAAAGACCGCGCGCTTTTCCATGCTGGAAACGCTCGCCGACCATGACGACGAGCTGATGGAGCAATTGCTCGAGGACATCCAGCCGCCGCGCGACAAAGTCTTCGACGACCTGACCAGAGAATTGCGCGAGGGATTGGTCAGCCCGGTGCTGATGGGCACCGCGACCCGCGCCAATGGCGTGCTGCGGCTGATGAAGGCGTTGCGCCATGAGTCGCCGGGCATCGCCGAAACCGCCAAGCGCCTCGGCATCAAGCCGGGCGGCGACGCGGTCGCCTATGTGCTCAAGACGCTCAACACCACGCACGGCGGCAAAATGTCGGTGGCGCGGCTCCTTGCCGGTCAGGCCGGCGACGGCACGACGTTCTTGTCGAGCGGCGGCGACGAGGCGGGCCGCGTTGCCGGCACGTTCAAGCTCATTGGCCAGAATTCGGAGAAGCGCGGACCGGCCGCGGTCGGCGAAGTCGTCGCCTTCGCCAAGCTCGACAAGGCCAAGACCGGCGATACCCTCACCGCCGGCAGAGAGCCGCATGCTCCGCTCGCCAAGGTCGAGCCATACGCGCCGGTGCTGGCGATCGCCATTTCGGCCAAGGAACGCAAGGACGACGTCAAGCTCGGCCAGGCGCTCAACAGGCTCGCCGAGGAAGACCCCTCGATCACCATCGTGCACAACCCGGAGACCCACGAAGTGGTGTTGTGGGGCCAGGGCGAAATGCACCTTCGCGTCGCCACCGAGCGCCTGAGCGACCGCTATGGCGTCGCCATCGAGCGCCGGCAGCCGTCAGTCGGCTACCGCGAGACCATCCGCAAGGCCATCACGCAACGCGGCCGGCACAAGAAGCAATCCGGCGGCCACGGCCAGTTCGGTGACGTCGTGCTCGAGATCAAGCCGATGCCGCGCGGCTCCGGCTTCGCGTTCGAGGAGCGCATCACCGGCGGCGTGGTGCCGCGCAATTACATCCCCTCGGTCGAGGAAGGCGTGATTGATTCGCTCAAGCACGGCCCGCTCGGCTTCCCGGTGGTCGATCTGCACGTCGCGCTGATCGATGGCTCGTACCACACGGTGGACTCTTCCGACATGGCGTTCCGCACCGCCGGCCGCATCGGCATGACCGAAGGCTTGCCGCAATGCCAGCCGGTGCTGCTCGAGCCCATCCACCTCGTCGAGATCGTCTGCCCGACGGACGCCACGGCGAAGATCAACGCATTGCTGTCCGGCCGCCGCGGCCAAATTCTCGGCTTCGACACGCGCGTAGGCTGGGATGGCTGGGACACGGTGCGCGCCAAAATGCCGGAGGCTGAGATCGGCGACCTGATCGTCGAAATCCGCTCGGCGACCGCGGGCGCCGGCACGTTCACGTTCAAGTTCGACCATATGGCCGAGCTGACCGGCCGCACCGCCGACCAGATCGTCGCCGCCCGCCGCGCCGCGGAGTAAGGCGGTCGCGTTTCCCGGGCGCAGCGCAGCACGAAGTGGTGTGCTGCAGACCCGGGATCGTTACGAACTCCGAGCCTGCGAAGGTCCCGGATCAGCGGTGCACCGCTTCGTGCTGCGCCGCATCCGGGAAACAACTAAACTCTCCGCAATCCGGTTACGCTTCGCAAAGCATAATGTATGTCGGCGCCGCGACATTAACGCTGCCGTGCCTCCTCATTGTCCATAATCGGCCGCTATCGACGAGAACGCCGCGTGATGGCGGCGCAAGCTTTGAACCGTGATGCTGCAAACCCTGCACAAGCTGTTTGCCGTCAAAGCGGACGAGCCTGAGCCCGCCAACGGCAAGCTGATGCTCGGCGACGTGCTGCGGCTCAATATGTTCGAGCTGTGGTACCAGCCCAAGATCGACCTGCGCGCCAAGCGTTTGGTCGGCGCCGAGGCGCTGGTTCGCGCCCGCCGGCGCGACGGCAGCCTGATCGCCCCCGGCGCGTTCCTGCCCGGCGCCGCCGAAGCCGACATGCTGGCGCTGACCGAGCGCGTCATCCTCACCGCGCTGCGCGATTTCGAGGATTGCGCCGCGCAGGGCGCCGCGCTGAAGCTGTCCGTCAACGTGCCGGCCTCCGCCTTCGTCAAGCTGCCGATCGCCCAGATGCTGCGCGATGAGCGGCCGAAAACCGGCAACTGGCCCGGCCTTATTCTCGAAGTCACCGAGGACGAGGTGATGCACGATCTGAAAATCGCCAACGAGGTCGCCGACGAACTGCGCGCGCTCAACTGCTCGCTGGCGCTCGATGATTTCGGCGCCGGCTATTCGTCGCTGGCGCGGCTGCGGCAATTGCCGTTCAGCGAGCTCAAGATCGATCGCTCCTACGTCACCAATTGCCACATCGACAAGGTGAATGCCGGCCTGTGCGAGACCATCGTCGAGCTCGCCAAGCGCTTCGACCTCAAAACCGTGGCCGAAGGCATCGAAACCACGCACGAAAGCCATAAGCTGCAAGGCATCGGCTGCGACATCGGCCAGGGCTATCTGTTCGCCAAGCCGATGCCGAAGCAGACCTTCGTCGACCTGCTCGGCCGTCGCATGGTCGGTGCGCCCAAGCAGGCGGGAAAGCGCTCCACCGCCGCGACCGTGCTGCGCGGGCTGTTTGTGGAGACGTAGCGCAGTCACACCTACAACATTTATTGCCGTGTTCAATGTCATCACCCGCGTAAGCGGGTGATCCAGTAATCACCAATGCCAGGGCTCTTGCCGACCGCTCGCGATTACTGGATGCTCCGCTTTCGCGGAGCATGACCGCTCAGTAATTGTCTCGCTCCTATCGAAGCAGATACGGAGCCTTCAATGCCAGCCTATTGGGTCGCGCGCTCGAAGATCAACGATCCGGTCGCATACAAGAAATATACCGACCTCGTGCCGGCAATCATCGCCAAACATGGCGGCAAGGTTTTGGCGCGCGGCGGCCGTTATCAGATCATGGAGGGGGCGCAGAAATTCCAGCGCTTCGTCGTGATCGAATTCCCGACTTTCGAGCAGGGCGTCGCCTGCTTTCAGTCCGACGAATACAACAACGCCGCCGCCTTCCGCCGCGAAGGCGGCGCCGGTGAAGTGGAGACCATCATGGTCGATGGCGGGGATGCGACCTGAAATAGGTCTACGCCGCCGCCCGCGGCTCCCCGCCCGCGCCGCCGCCGGGCGGCGGGATCGGCATGCCGTCGGCCGAATATTCATTGAGCTTGTTGCGCAAGGTGCGGATCGAGATGCCGAGCACATTGGCGGCGTGGGTGCGGTTGCCGAGGCAATGCTTGAGCGTTTCGAGAATGAGGTCGCGCTCGACTTCGGCGACGGTGCGGCCCACCAAGGCGCGCGACACCTGCTCGGCGGCGAGCGCGGCGTGCGCCACCGCGGGTGCGCCGCGCAGCTGATCGAGCCGCCCGCCGTCGGGGGCGAGGATCGCCTCGGGTCCGATCTCGGCGCCGCTCGCCATCAGCACCGCGCGATGCATGGTGTTTTCCAGCTCGCGCACGTTGCCGGGCCAGTAATTGATCGCCAGCGTGCGCCGCGCGTCAGCCGACAGCGGCCGCGCCGGCACGCCGTTCGCGATAGCGTATTTCTTGACGAAATAGTCGGCGAGCTCGAGCACGTCGGCCGGCCGTTCGCGCAGCGGCGGAATTTTCAGGTTCACCACGTTGAGGCGGAACAGCAGGTCCTCGCGGAAGCTGCCGTCGCGCACCGCCTCGGCGAGATTGCGGTTCGAGGTGGCGATGATGCGGATGTCGACCGGCACCGGCCGGGTGCCGCCGACGCGGTCGATCACCCGCTCCTGGATGGCGCGCAGGAGTTTGGCCTGGAGCCGCACCTCCATCTCGGAAATCTCGTCGAGCAGGAGCGTCGAACCGTTGGCCTCTTCGAACTTGCCGACGCGGCGCGCCACCGCGCCCGTGAACGCGCCTTTTTCGTGGCCGAACAATTCGGATTCCAGAAGCGATTCCGGGACCGCGGCGCAGTTGAGCGAGATCAGCGGTTTTTTGGCGCGATGCGAGCGCGCGTGCACGTAGCGCGCCAACACTTCCTTGCCGGTGCCGGAATCGCCGGTGATCAGCACCGAGGCCTCGCTCGGTGCCACCTGCTGGGCGAGCTTGACCACGCGCGCCATGGCCTCGTCGCGGTAGATCAGCTCGCGCGCGTCGTCGGCGACCGCGGCCAGTACCGCCGCGATCAGCTCCGGATCGGGCGGCAACGGAATGTACTCCTTGGCGCCGGCATGGATGGCGGCGACCGCGGCGCGGGCATCGGTGGCGGTGCCGCAGGCCACGATCGGCACATGAATGTGCTCGGCTTCGAGCCCGCGCACTAGTTCGCGGATCGCGATGGCGACGTCGACCATCAACAGGTCGGCGCCGCGGCCGGCGCGCAGCACGGCGAGCGCCTGGGCGATGTCGGCGGCGTGGGTGACGCTGGCGCCCTTCTCCATGGCGAGCTTGGTCGCGGTGGTGAGCTGGCCGTCGAGCGTGCCGATGATGAGGAGCCGCATGGCATTATTCCTTTTTCGCGCGCTTTAGGAACGCTCCGCCCGGATGATTTCCGTCATGGTGACGCCGAGCTTTTCCTCGACCAGCACGACTTCGCCGCGCGCCACCAGCCGGTTGTTGACATAGATGTCGATGGCCTCGCCGACTTTGCGGTCGAGCTCGAGCACGGTGCCGGGGCCGAGCTTGAGCAGGTTGCCGACGTCCATGCGGGCGCGGCCGAGTACCGCCGAAACCTGAACCGGCACGTCGAACACCGCTTCGAGGTCGGAGGCGACGCGCGTGGTCGGCCCTTCCGGCTCCGCGGCCAGCGGCACCTCGGCGTGCGTTCCGGCATCTTCGAGATTCGGCAGCGAGACCTTCACATCGTCGCTCATCCTGCGATCTCCTCAACATAGCGCTGCGCGTCGGTCGTATCGGACGCCGCGGCCGGGCCGCGGCGCGCAGAAAGATACGCGGCGACCGCGGCGCCGATGGCGGCATCAGCGCCGGCGCTGTCGCGATTGGCGCCACCGTCGGCCCATTCGATGCGGCAATCCCCCGGCGCGATCTCCGGCTCGGCGAGCACGACGAGCCGGCCCTCGAAGCCACGCGCGCGCACGATTTCTTCGAGTTTCTCGCGCGCCGTCGCGTACAGCGTGTCATGAATCCGCACCGCGATGTGCGGCGCCGCGACCAGCTGCCCGAAGCAATCGCTCGCCAGCGCGGCGATTTCGGCGAACGGCTCGCACGCGATCAAGGCTGGCGCCAGCTTGCGGGCGACGGCGACGGCGACTTCGACGGCTTCGCATTCGAGCCGCGTCTCGATCGCCGTCAAGGCTTTGGTTGCCTCGGCAACGCCGACCGCGATGCGCTCGAGCGCGCCGGCGATGCGCCGCTCGGCTTCGGCCTTGGCGTCCGCTTGCGCCTCCGCATAACCGCGCCGATGGGCCGCCGCCTCCGCCTCGGCGAGCTTTTGCGCGTGCTCGGCGAGCGACATCGCCGGCTTGCGGTTGGTACCGCCGGCAAAATCGACGTCGAACAGAAATTTGGTCGGCGCGTTCATGGCCATGCTCAATAAATCAGTTCTTCTTCGCCGCGGCTCTTGGAGATGATGATTTCGCCCTTGGCGGCGAGGTCCTTGGCGAGGTTGACCAACAGCGCCTGCGCTTCGTCGACTTCGCGCAGCCGCACTGGGCCCATCGCCTGCATGTCGTCGAGCAGCATCTTGGCGGCGCGCGTCGACATGTTGGACAGGAAGAACTGGCGCACCTGCTCGGCGGCGCCCTTGAGCGCCACGGCGAGCTTGTCCTTCTCGATGTGGCGCATCAGCGTTTGCGTCGAGGCGGTGTCGAGCTTGGTGAGATCGTCGAAGGTGAACATCAGCGTCTTGATGCGCTCGGCGCTATCCGGGTTTTCCTCCTCCAGCGAGGTGAGGAAGCGCGTCTCGGTCTGCCGGTCGAAATTGTTGAAGATCTCGGCCATCACCTCATGGGCGTCGCGCCGCCGGGTCTGCGACAGGTTCGACATGAACTCGGTGCGCAAGGTCTGCTCAACCCGCTCCAGAACCTCCTTCTGCACCGCTTCCATGCGCAGCATGCGGTTGATGACGTCGAGTGCCAGCTCCTCGGGCAGGATCGCCAAGACCCGCGCCGCGTGGTCGGGGCCGATCTTCGACAGCACCACGGCGACGGTCTGCGGGTATTCGTTCTTCAGATAGTTGGCCAGCACCTCTTCCTGGACGTTGGACAGCTTCTCCCACATGTTGCGGCCGGCGGGGCCGCGGATTTCGTCCATGATGTTGCCGACCCGCTCGGGCGGCAGATATTGCTGCAACAGGCGCTCGGTGGCGTCGTAATTGCCCATCAGCGCGCCCGACGCCGACATGCGCGAAACGAATTCGAGCAGCAGGTTCTCGACCAGCTCGGCCTCGACCGTGCCGATGGTCGACATCACGATGGAAATCTGCCGCAGCTCGTCGTCGTCGAGCATGCCCCAGATCTTGGAGCCGTGCTGCTCGCCGAGCGCCAGCATCAGCACCGCGACGCGTTCGGGCCCAGTGAGCTGGCGCTTCGGCGGCGGTGCGCCGATCCGGCCGGCGAGGCTTGCCAGCGCGCTATCGACCTCCTTGCGGGCGACACCGTTCTCTCTTTTTTCGTATGCGGAGGGCATGGCGGATCAGGCTGCGGCGCTTTCGTGGAGCCATGAACGGATGATGGAAACGGTCTCGCCCGGGTTGCGGTCGGCGATCTCGCCGACTTTTTGCACCGACTGGGCGTGGACTTGGCCTTGGACCTGGGCGAGGTCGATCATCTTCGAGGTTTCGCTCGGCTCGGCCGAGAAGGTGGGGCCGCTTTCGACCACCGCGGTCCCGCCTGCGTCGCTTGGCGCAGCCGCGCCGACAGCGGCCGGCAGCGCCGCGACTGCCTCGCTCGGTGCCAGCACACGCCGTACCAGCGGCCGGACCACGAGCAGCAGCACCGCGAGGCCGAGCAGGCCCATGACCACCGTCTCGATCGCCTGCATGATGTCGTCTTTGGAAAGATGCAGGGCCGAGAGCCAGCCGCCCGGTGCGGCTATCGGCTGCGGCAGCGGCTCGGCGAAGCGCAGATTGACCACCTCGACCTGGTCGCCGCGTTTCTGGTCGAAGCCGATCGCCGAGCGCACCAGCGCCGCGATCTGGTCGATCTCCTCCTTGCTGCGCGGCTTGTAGACCGTCTCGCCCTTGTCGTTCTTGCTGTAGGTGCCGTCGACCAGCACCGCGACCGAGATGCGGTTGACGCGGCCGCCTTCGATTGTTTCGGTCCTGGTGGTCTTCGAGATCTCGTAATTGACGGTCTCTTCGGATTTGCGGCTTTCGTCGCGCGGCGTCGCGCCCGGTTCGGCCGGATTCTGACGCTGCTGCACGCCCTGCGGTATTTCGTTGCCGACCGTGACCTGATTGGAAGTGGCGGCGTTGCTGGCGGAGCTTTCCTCGCGGGTTTGGCTCGATCGGACGACGCGGCCGTTGGGATCGAATTTGTCCGACGTTTCGGTGACCCGGTTGAAATCGAAATCGGCGGTCAGTTGCACGCGGGCGTGGTCCGGGCCGACCACCGAGGTGACGATCTGCTCGATCTCTTGGCGCAGCCGTTTCTCGAACGCGACCTGCCGCTCGTCGGCGCCGACGTCGCTGGTGCCGTTATCGTCGCCGGCGCCGTCGGCGAGGAGATTGCCGGCTTCATCGACGATCGAGATGCGCTGCGGCCGCAACCCGTTCACCGCCGTGGCGACGAGATGGCGGATGGCACGCACCTGGGTCGGCTCCAGCGCGCCGCGCACCCGCAGCACGATCGAAGCCGACGGTTCGACCTTGTCGCGCGAAAACAGCGGCCGTTCCGGCATGACCAGATGCACGCGGGCATCCTGCACGCGGTCGAGCGCGCGGATGGTGCGGGCGAGCTCGCCCTCGAGCGCCCGCACCGCGTCGATGTTCTGCACGAAGCTCGTCGTGCCGAGCGCGTCGGTGCGGTCGAAGATTTCGTAGCCGACGCCGCCGCCCTTGGGCAGGCCGCTCTGGGCGAGCTGCATGCGCAGCCGCGCCACCCTATCCCTGGGGACCAGGATGACGTTGCCGTCGCCGCGCAGCTGATAGGACACGGCCTCGCGGTCCAGCTCTTTGGCGATGGCAGCCGAATCGTCCATCGTCAAATTGGTGAACAGCGGCGTCATTTCCGGCGCGGTGACGCGCAGAATGATGAAAGCGAAGAAGCCGATCAGCGCGATGGTGACGGCGCCCATCGCGGCGATGCGCGGCGCGCCAATCGTCTTGACGAACTCCAGCAGATTCTGCACCGAGCCTCATCCCCCGACGCAAACGCGATGGGCAAGATTTGCCTGGTGGATGGTTAGCGCCCGGTTAATGGGGACCGCGTGCGCCAAATGAAAAACGCCGGCGCACAGCCGGCGTTGACGATTTGGCAACTTCGGTGAATGCGGCTACTGGCGGTACTGTTGGATGCGCGTCGTGCGCAGGCCGGCCAGGCCGTGCTGGTCGATCGAATATTGCCAGGACAGAAATTCTTCGACGGTCAGCGTATAGCGGCTGCACGCTTCTTCCAGCGACAAGAGCCCGCCGCGCACAGCCGCGACGACCTCCGCCTTGCGGCGGATGACCCAACGCTTGGTCCCCGGCGCCGGCAAGTCCGCAATCGTCAGCGGAGAACCGTCAGGCCCGATGACATACTTGACCCTCGGGCGGTGGGGCTCGGTCATAGTCACTCTCACGAACTCGAACGCGACAAGACGCAAGATTAGGGGCGGCCGCTTAAAATTTGCCTAAGCCTAACGGCTGATTGGCGACATCGATTCGTAAATGGCAGGGAATTCCGCTCTGCCATGCGTCGCGTCGGTCAGTCGTTGGCGGAGCCGCACCGCCGGCAGCGCCGCTTATGCGCCCTACAAAAGCTGGCTCAGACTATTGATCGTGCTGTTGAGGCTGCCGATGTTGCTGTTGAGGCTGCTCAGGCTGCTGTTCAGGCTGCTGGTGAGGCCATTGCTGCCGCCGCCGCTGTTGATCGACTGGATACTGCTCATCGGCACCGTCTGGCCGCCGACCGTGAGGGTGGGCGGATTGGCGCTGGTGTTGACGGCGGAGACCACGCCCTGCACCTGGGTCGACACTGACACTGCTTGGCCGTTGGCGCCGGTGGCGTTGATTGTCAGCGTGTAGTTGCCGTCGGGCCAGGTCACGCCGTTGGTGCCCTGGCCGTTCCAGCTGTAGGTCTGGGTGCCGGCATTCAGCGACGTGGTTCCGGTATACACCGTCTGGCCTGACGAATTGGCGATGCTGACAGTCGCCGTCGCCGCCGAGGGTGAGTTCAAGCTCCAGGTCGCCGGGCTGTTGCTGGCGTTGGCCAGCGCCGCGGTGTTGCCGCTGACCGTGACGTTCGAGCCCACCAATTGCAGCCCGGCCAGATCCGTCGAGGCCTGCTGCAGCGAGATCATCGTTTGCATGTTGGTGTTGGTGTCGATCTGCTGCTCGACCGAGGCGAACTCGACCAGCTCTTGGGTGAACGAGTTGGCGTCCATCGGACTGAGCGGGTCCTGGTTCTGCAGCTGCGTGGTCAAGATCTGCAGAAACTCGTCGAAATTGCCGGCGATCTGCTGCGACGAGGTGTTGTTCACGCCCGCCGCGGTGGATGCGGCCGAATTGGTGGTTACGGGAGTGGTCGTCGTCGTGGTCATGGTTCGCCCTTGCCTGATCGCTCTCAGACCCTGATGTCGAGCCCGTTGCCGAGTCTTAAGCGCGCGTAAATCTGTGCGGTATCGATCGGCGCGACGTCGGACTCGGGGATGACGAGCTGCGTCGGCGAAGCCGCCGGCTGCTGCTGGCCGCCGGAGCCGCCGTTCTGTCCGGCGAACGATTGATCGCGCAGCGTGAATTGCAGTCCGTTGTCTGCCGTCTTCAATCCGGCTTGCTCGAGCGCCTGCTGGAGCTGCGGCTGCTGGCTTTGCAGAAGCTGCAGCGTATCGGCGCGATCGACGGTGACATGCGTCGTGACCTGGCCGCTGCCGTCGACGCCGAGCCGCACGTCGATGCGGCCAAGTTCCGGCGGATCGAGGCGGATGTCGAATTGACTCGAGCCGCCTTGCGCTCGCGCGGCGATCGCGACGGCCAGTCCGGCCAGCGGAACGGTGGACTCGGTGCTGCCGGCTGCGGCAGTCGTCGCGCCGTTCGCCGTCATCGCGTTGGCTGCCAACACGCCGAAGTTCGGCGCGACAGTCGTAGTGGCGGAAGCCGCGGGCGCGGCCGAAACGCCGACGCTGTTGAGCGCCGTCGCTTCGGCACGCGCGCCGAGCCGCTCCGCGCCACCGGAAGAAGCCAAGTCGGTCTGAGTGAGTAACGGCGCTGTCGTGGCGCCAGGCGCCTGCGGTTGGTCAGGCGTCTGTTGTGCGCTCGTCGTGGATGCAGAGCTGTTGGCCGCCGCTGCGTCCGCTGCGGTGGGCGCCGAGCTATCCGTTCCGCCGGAGTCAGCCGCGGCGGCTGAAGCCGCGGGATCAGTGTTGCTGTCTTGAGCCGGCGCATTTTGGCCGGTCGTCGAAGCAACTGCCGAAATTGCTTTGGCGCGACCTTTGACGGCGTCGGCGCTGATCGTTCCGGCTTTCACCGTCGGCAGCGCAGCGTCGGTAGCCGCGTTACCGATCGCAACCGCAACCGGCTGCGCCGCATCCGGGGATGGAAGCTGCTGCACTTGCTGCGCGGTCGAGGAGTCGCTCGCTGGGTCTGCGGTGCCGTTGTTTTGGCTGTTTTGGTCATCCTTGCCGGCCGGCGTCTTGGTCGCAGCTGGCGTCACGCCGTTTGCGGGGCCAAGGCCGTTGGCATTGACGGCGGCGTTGAATGCAGCTGCGGCTGCCGCGCTGTTCGCCGCATCGGTGCCGCTGTCGGCCGCAGACGCGGGCGTTGCGTTTGCGGCCGGCGCCGGGCTGTTATTGGTCGGATTTGCATTGGTAATGTTTGCGGCATTCGCCGCATTGCCATCGGGGGGAAGCGTGCCCGCCTGTGCCGCCTTCGCAAACCCCTTCGCAACCGTTGCGCCTGAACTGCGGCCGGTAAGCTTTTGACCGTGGACACTTTGAACCGGCGTCCCATTTGGCGGCGCGCCGGCGCCCGACGTGCCAGTGCCCGGCGTGGTGTTGCCGGAGGACGGCGCGGGCGCCGAAGCTCCGGTGTTGGCACTTTGAACCGGCGGCCCCTTAGATGGCGCGGCAGCGCCCGACGCGGCACTGCCGGCCGACGATGCAGGCGCGGGTGTCCCGTTATTGGCTGGGGTTGCAGACGCCGAATTGGCGATTTGGGGCATGGACCCAGTGCCGGCCGGCGGAGTCTGTTGATTGGCCGGCGCGGCCGGAGCCCCCGCAGCTGTGGCGCCGTCCGGCGTCGGCGGCGCCGAGGCCGCATCCAGCAGCGCCGCAAATGGCTGGCTGTCCGCCTGCGCTGAAGAAGAAAGCGGCCGCTGCGGCGCGCCGCGCGACAACGCCATGGCAACATCGGACGAAATACTGGCTGCACTCGGCACTGCGCGACTCCCGAGACCCACGATCGCTTGCGCTTTGGCTTGCAACCGGCGGGCCAGCGGCGCGCCTGGGAAAATCATTATTTTTCAGTTGCTTAACGGATGCGAGCAAAACCCAAGCCGGCATCTCTGTGCTGCGGCCGGCAAATTCTGCCGTGCGCAAGCCACGTTCGCAGGCCGGCCGATAGCGCAATGTGGCCGCCACACTTATAGTAAGAGGGAGCGACGGCGGGTCTTGCCCGCGCGCCGCAATGCAATCAGGAACAGCGCCGCACTGCCATGCGCAACAGCCTCGACATCGAGGGTCGGCCGTCGGAGACGCGGGTCGTGGTCGCCATGTCGGGCGGCGTCGATTCCTCGGTCACCGCGGCGCTCCTTGCCGAGGCCGGCTATGACGTGGTCGGCATCACGCTGCAGCTATACGACCATGGCGCCGCCACGCATCGCAAGGGCGCCTGCTGCGCCGGGCGCGACATTCACGATGCCCGCGCGGTCGCCGAGCGCATCGGCATTCCGCATTACGTGCTCGACTATGAAAGCCGCTTCAAGGAAGCGGTGATCGACCGCTTCGCCGAAAGCTACGTCGCCGGCGAGACCCCGGTGCCGTGCGTGGAGTGCAATCAGTCGATCAAGTTTCACGATTTGCTCGACACCGCGCGCGAGCTCGGCGCCAAGATTTTGGCGACCGGCCATTACGTGGCGTCGCGGGCGCTGCCCGGCGGCGGCCGCGCGCTGTTTCGCGCACGCGAGGCGGAGCGCGACCAGAGCTACTTTTTGTTTGCCACCACGCGCGCGCAGCTTGATTTGCTGCGCTTTCCGCTCGGCGATCGCAGCAAGGCGGAGACCCGCGAACTGGCGCGGCGCTTCGGCCTCGCCGTCGCCGACAAGCAGGACAGCCAGGACATCTGCTTCGTGCCGACCGGCCATTATGCGCAGGTGATCGAGCGGTTGCGCCCAGGCGCCGCCGGACCGGGCGATATCGTCGATCTCGACGGCCGTGTGCTCGGCCGCCACGACGGCATTATTCACTTCACCGTCGGCCAGCGCCGCGGGCTCGGCATCGCAGCCGGCACGCCGCTTTACGTGGTGCGCCTTGACGCCACGTCGCGCCGCGTCGTGGTCGGTCCGCGCGAGGCGTTGCGCACGAGCCGCATCCGGCTGCGCGACGTCAATTGGCTTGGCGATAGTTTGATCGACGATGCGTTGGACGGCCGCCGCGAGGTCTTCGTCAAGGTCCGCTCGACGCGGCCGCCGCAGCCGGCTTGGCTCTGCCGCGGTGAAGCCGGAGGCGTCGAGGTCGAGCTGATCGCCAGCGAAGACGGCGTCTCGCCCGGTCAGGCTTGCGCCTTCTACGATGCGGCCGAAGGTCAGGCGCGCGTGCTCGGCGGCGGCTTCATCGCCAGCACCGTCGCGGCGCCGCGCGTCGCCCGCGCCGGCGCCGCCATGGCGATCGCGCGCTGAAAGCCGCTGGCCGGTATGCCTGTGCGCCAGCTGCACCGCGGATCGCAATAACGACGCGATGGGCACGGCGTTCGACAAAGCGACGATCGCGAAGGCCTATGCGCGCTGGGCGCCGATCTACGATCTCGTGTTCGGCGCGGTGTTCGAGCGCGGCCGCAAGGCCGCGGTCGCAGCGGCCGAGCGCATCGGCGGCCGCATCCTCGAAGTCGGCGTCGGCACCGGCCTATCGCTGCCGGATTACGCGTGGACCAATCGCATCGTTGGCGTCGACCTCTCGGCACCCATGCTGCGCAAGGCGAAAACCCGTACCAAAGAGCACCGGCTGACCAATGTCGACGGCCTTGCGGTAATGGACGCGCGCCGGCTCGGCTTTCAGGATTGCGTGTTCGACGTGGTCGTCGCCCAATATGTCATCACCGCCGTGCCGGAGCCCGAGGCGACGCTCGACGAGTTCGCCCGCGTGCTCAAACCCGGCGGCGAGATCGTTTTGGTCAATCATCTGGGTGCCGAAGCCGGCCCGCGCGCCGCGTTCGAGCGCACGTTCGCGCCGTTGGCGCGCCGCCTCGGCTGGCAGCCGGAATTCAGCTTCGACCGGCTCGCCTGCTGGGCGGCGCGGCACGGCGGCGTGCGCCTTGTCGAGCGCCGCGCCATGCCGCCGCTCGGCCACTTCTCGCTGATCCGTTTCGCGCGGCTCGACGGGCTCACGGTCGCGCGCGAGCGTCAAGGCTGATCGCCTTCGGTCGCTTCGCGCCGCCGAGATGAGTTGTCTGTTGGGTGTGAATTTCCCGCGCGCTTGCTTTTGTCCGCCCAAAGGCCCGCGCGCGCGTCGGAACCGAGCAAGCCGGACCGGGTTTCAGGACAGTGATGCGCGGCGGCTCAAGGCGCTCCAAGCTCGTCCGCTCGGTCTCGCCGCGGCGACCTGAACAAAGAGGGTGCGATGGCCCGGATCAGGATTGTGCTCGCGGCAGCGATGATCGCGCTGCCTGCCGCAGCCGGCGCGGCGGAATTGCCGGTGCCGCCTCATAAAGTCCATGCCGCCAAAGTCCATCGCGCGCGGATTGTCCATGCCGCACGGGCGCATTACGGCTATTACTGGGGGCGGTGGGGCTGGCGCTGGGGCGGCACCGCCTCCTCGTGGTACGGCTCGACCTTCGCGCTCGCCGGCGGCCCATGGGATGGGCCGGGCGTCGTGCTGAAGGCGAGCCCGAAAGGCGTTGCCGCGATCCATTGCCGGGAGGGCTGGCCCCATGCCTGCCTGGCCGAGCCTTTGGTCGCTCCCGTCGCTGTCGCCGAGCCGTCGGTTTGGCGCTGACTAGACGCTCCGGCACCAAGCCGCTTCGACCACTTGGAAAGCGCGGCGATCTACCCTAAATCTGGCCGGGCCGGCGGCGGCTTCTTGGCGCCGGACCGGCCTCACAAGACGGCGGCGGGGTAGCTCAGCTGGTTAGAGCAGCGGAATCATAATCCGGAGGTCGCCGGTTCGAGTCCGGCCCCCGCTACCAACCGCAACGCCCTGTGCAAATTGCGGACTGAACGCGGCCAATCCTAAAAAGAGCCGCGCGTTTTCAGGCCGCCGGCACCGTCGGTTTACTGATCGGCTGCGGCGGGTAGTTCTTCTTGACCAAGCCGCCCCACAATTGCAGGACCGTGCGCTTGCCTTCCGACAGGTCGCGGGTGATCGGCATCGCCAGCGTGCTCTCGGCAAAGTAGCTTGGCGCGATCAGCGTCAGCACCTGGTCGATTGCGGCCTCCACGCGCTGGCGGTCACCCAGGGGCACGAACCGCAACATGACCGGGAAGATCATGTCGTAGAGATAGAGAATGTTCGAATAGATGAAGTCCCACGCATTGGCCGGATCATAGGGCTTGGCCGGAGCAGGGGGCGAGTTCCAAATGTTGATGAAACGATCGACGAAGTCATCGTCGAACGAGAGAACGCGGATCGTCGTATAGAAAGACACGCCCGACGGGATCGCCTGAGTGTCGAACTCCCGTTGCGGCTGCGGCAGTGCAGTGCCGGCCTGGAATGGATAGAACATGAGCACCGGCAGCCCGGCGCTTGCCGCCGTTATACTGACGTGCGCGACACCGTTGGCGTCGACGTCGACGACAGTGACATTCGTCTGGATCGGGTTCGTGCCATCGGTTGAGACAGTCTGTGTTTGACCATTGGCGACGTTGACGATTTGTGGGGCGTTCGCCGCAATCGCCAGAACTGGCGTTCCGACATAGCTCGTCGGGTCCGACGTCAGATTGGGCGCGTATTTGGCGATCATCAACTTGGCGTTGGATGCGCGTTTCCCCTTGAAGAACACGGAAACGTCGAAGGTCTTCGATTCACCTTCGTTCAGATAGATGCCGCGGTCGTCGGTGTTCGCCGACCACGGCTTTTCAACCAGTGCCTTGACGACTGTGGGTGGCGATGTCGCGGCGACGGCGGTAACGACCAGGGTGCCGTTCTTGAGCTTTTGCGCTGGGCCATTGGGGCCGGGGTCGAACTTGATGTCGATGATGCCGCCGTTGGTTTCATAGCTGTTCTGGTTGTAGTCCGTGTAGGCAAGCGTCGCGATCGTTGTGGGCGGGCCCTGACCGTCCTCGACCGCAAGCGTGACGGCGCCGAGGTCCACCTTGTCGCCTTGCCAAAACGATTCCGGGAAGGTGTTGAGGGCGTCGAGCGAGATGATCCCCTTGGTGTAGTCGATTTCGGCGAAGGTGACGCCCAGCATCACGACCCCCGTCGGGTCGGCCGGTGGAACGTTGATGTTCGGCCCGGCGACTAGTGCAGGCGCCGCGAGTTCGGACGATGGCCCGCCCTTGATCACGGCTGCGGTCAGCCGAATCGAATGCGCGGGGGCACTCGGCTCAACCGGCAGCGGCGGCATGTTGGTTGCTAGAAACCGCCCTTCCGGCACGCTGACAAGCTCGTCATTGTACCACGGGCCGATGACGCCGAGCACGCGGCTATAGCAGGGATTGACGAGTTGATTGCCGGTCGCCAATCCATCTTTGTAGATCGCTGGCTGATCCGCCAGCGCGTGCGGCTTCCTTGGCGAGCTGTTAAAGTATCCGTTCTGAAAGTAAAGATTGAGATACGTGTTGAACCGCACCATGACGCCTTTTGCCTGTCCGGAAGCAATCATCTGCTGCAAAGTCAGCAAAAGCGTCGAGGTGCCCGCGTTGATGACCAGGCCGTCCTTCGGGAAACAGGTCTGCCACGTTACCGACACATGGCCGGCGCTCGGCAGGTTCGGGTTTCTCAGCGTTCCGATGAAGCGTGAATGCATGCGGCGATAGCAAGGGCCGGAGATACCGGTCTGCCCGTCGCCGAAGCTCATGCTGTTGAAGTAGATCTGGCTGCTGTAGGAACTGGCTGGGTTGTTGTCGACCAGCCGAGCCGGCCGCGGGTTGTCCGGGCTGCCGAACAGATCGCCGATCAGCGCAATGGGCTTGCCGAACAGCGTATCCTGCGACACCGGCGTCTTATACGCCGCCGCGCCGCCAGTGATGCGGCTTTTGCGGATGATGCCGTCGGCGACATTCTCATACTGCACGAAGTAGCAGGCGTTGGTGCCGAAGAAATTCCATTCCGCGGGCGGACTATACTTCGTCTTGTGGGGGTCGTTTGGGTCGGGGTACGCCTGCTCGCTGGTGAACCAGTTCGGGAAGGTCGTTCGGAAATTCTTCTCGTCGATGCCGAATTGCTTCAGATAGGGCCAATTCAGCGCCGCCTTGTCATACGCATAGGTGGGAAACTGATCGTTGTTGTTTCCCGTTGGTATGTCCCAGCACATGAAGCCCTGGAAGAAGATGCGCGGAAATGAGAGTACGCTCATAGCCAATCTCCTGTGCGTCCGGCGGACGAAACTCTCTTCGGGGACTAGCGCTGCCACTGCGCGCGCTTGAGGGACCAGACGAAATCGAGCGGGTTGTAACCCTGCATTTTGCCCTTCGGCGGCTCGCCGGTGTAGTAGACGATGCCGCCGTCCTGTTCCTTGACCTGGTTGAAATAGCCGTTCTGCACCGAATAGCTCGCCGTCGCATGGCAGGTCGCGCAGGAGGAGCTGCGCTGGAAGGCGGACTCGATCTGCGAATTGGCGAGCAGCAGCGGCTGGCCGGCGGAGTCGACGAACTGCCACTGCGTGCCCATCAATTGGTAGTTGGCGAAGATCGAGCCCATGCCTTTCAGCATGCCGCGAAATTTCTGATTGAGCTGCTTGACGGCGGGCGACATTGGCAGCTGATTGCTGGATTGGGTGTTTTGCGCGTCATAGACGTTTTGGAACGTGACCCAGAACCATTGCGGGACCGGCTTGGCGATGATGTGCATGCCGGATAGCGCGGCGCGCCCGACCTTATAGGCGCCGGTCGGACTTCCGCTGGCATCGACCAAGGCGTAATAGGCGTTGACGATGTAATACTTTCCCTGCAGCCGATTGAGTATCGTCTTGTCGGTGCCGATCCAGATCCACGACGTCTTGATCTCGAAAGCGGTTGCCGGGAAATCCAGCGGCGTATTGGCCTGCGCCATCGCCTGCTGGCCGTTCACGTTGTAGACCTTGTGCTGCACGATGTAATCGAACGTGTCCTGGTTCATCAGGATCTGATAGCGCACGTTCTGCTGAAAGTTGTCGCGCAGCGCCAAGCCGTCGGACTGCACGTCGCTGTCGAGATTATGGAACGGCAGATTGGTGTTGAGGCCTTGCTGCTTGGCGATCACCATCACCGCCTGCGGCGGCGCCGGCTCCTGCCCCCAAGGCGCCGGCGGCGCGCCGTTCGGCAGATAGACGCTGCTGCTCGGCCGCCAGCCCTCCCAGACTTTCGGGTCGACGCCGGTCAGCGGATTGTTGAGCCCGATGAACCACCACCAACCGAGTTCGTCGGCAGTGCCCGCTGTCAACATGGCTTCGGCTGCGCCGGCATCGGACAGGAGCCTTTGCGCTTGCTGGACATCGATCGTATTGGCGGCCCTGATGGACGGCGCCGCGACTATCAAGGCGACGACCGGAGCGAATCCGAGCAGAACGCGGAAAAGATGTCGAATGCGCATCGGCCGTTCTCCCTCAAGGTTTGACGATTGTAATGATGACAGCACGGCGCAGCGGCCATTGGTTTCGTCGCCGAGCGCCGCGCTGCGGCTTGATGGTGGAAACGTCGGCCTGGAAGAATCCGCTGAAAACGAGCCTCGGAACATCGAGATAACTCATCGGCCCTTCTCCATCGGCGGTTTGATCGTCGCCCAGGTCGGCGTTGCTTGCACCGCTGCAGCCGGCTGCGCGGCCGGACAGTCGCTGGCGAACAGGCAGCACCATCCCGGTTTCGCCGGGCACATCTTCGCGACCTGATCCCAGGTCGTCGCCGGATCCGGCTTCGCCATGCGGAAGCTCGTGTAGTTTTGACTGACGATCGGTGCGTTGGGCGGATCGTCGGGATCGCCGGCGAAATAGAACGACTGCGGATGGCGATACGGTGTAGCCTTCGCATCAGCGCTGTCCGGCGTCGGCTGCTTGTAGAACGCATAACCAAACAGGATGCCCGATGGCCGCATCGAATAGGCCTGCAGGGTGCCGCCGAGGTGCGCGCTCTCGCCGGCGTTGTAGGGCAGATGTTTGATGAAGTCCGTCCGCGGCGGATGATTATGCAGCGAGAATTGGCAGCACGCCGGCATGCCCTTCGGCCGGTCGGCATAAGTGAGAAAGTAAGCCTTGTTGCCGAGCGAGATGAACGAGCAAGTAAAATTGTTCGCCATGGGAAAGATCGGTAGGCAGTATTCGTCGTAATGCTCCATCATGGCGCCGGTGCCGTCGCGATCCGCCGGCACATAGGTCGAATCGTAATAGGTCGCGCCGAAGGAGACCTGGTAATCGTCCGGCGTCAATCCTTGCGGCGGATTGGCATAAGGCGGCGGATATTTGTCGTAGTCCTTGAACACGCGGTACATGGTCCACGCGCTGCTCCACCATTTCGGATAAAGCGGATTGCTCGGCTCGCCTGGCTTACGCGGGTAGACGCATTTCGATGGCGGCAGACAATCTTTATCGTTGTGCACGCCGCCGCTGTAATAAGTGTGCAGGCTGTCCGGCGTCTGCGCACGCGCCGCGCTGATCACCGAGCTCGCCAGCGCTGTCATGATGACAAATAGGACGCGGCGGCCAACCGTCGCGACGAATCCGCCGAATGCGCTCATCGACGCTGCCCTCGCCAAATATGCGGTTGCTTGATTTTGTCTTCAGGTTTGGCGGCGGGTGCCGCGCGACGCCAAGGTATCCTAGGCCGTAAGCCGCACCGAGACAACACCAAAATGTACGAGCGCGATCGTCCTCTGCAGGTTGTCGCAAGCTAAACTCGTCGGTAGAATGAGATTCGATGGCGGCCGCACGTCTCTTGGAGGATTGCATGGCTCACACCGTCGGCCGGCACGGCATCAGCCGGCTGATGGCCATCCCGTTTATCGTGACATGCGCGGCGCTCACCCTTGGGCCGACCCAGGCGCAGCAGAACTCAGCGACCGTTGCCTCACCCATTTCCGGCCAGCCGGCGCCGCTCAGCGGAATCGTGCCGGTGGTGGTCAACGTTCCATCCACGGCGACGCCGCTGCAGTCGCGTCCTTTCTTCGATGACTTCTCCTGGCGCTCGTTCATCGCGTTGAACTGGCCGGCCGCACCCAACAAGCGCGGCGTGCCCAAGTCGCCGCACGATCCCAGCGTCTTTCTCAACGCCGGCCAAAGTTACCTGAGCGTCTGGGGCACCTATCGCACGGCCTCCGAACTCTATCGCATCGACACCAGGCCGCCCGTGCCGTTTTCGAGTCCGCAAGGCACCAACACGATCTGCGGCGAGACTACGCTCGGCAGCAAGATCCTGCTGATGGCGGCAAAATCGGGGACGCTGCTTCAAGACGTCGACCAGGCCTTTTCCTATCCGCTGGTCGATCAGAACAACAATTACATCTATTACGAAATCCGCTTTAACGCCGATCAATACGAGTTCGTGCGGCAAAACCAGCTCTATCTCGCCAAGAACCTGATGCAGGCCGAGATGAAGGCGCCGATCGCCATGCCGATCAGTCAGCCGCAGCCCTATCGCGAAGGCGCCATCATGCTCAAAGCGGCATGGAAGCAGATGACGCCGGCCGACGACGCCTCGCGCTACTACACGGTCAAGGGCGTGATCCTTGATGAATCGAGCGGCAAGCCGGTTTGCCGCGACGACGTCACCCTGGGACTGGTCGCCTTCCATATCGGCCATAAGGTCGATGGCCTGCCGCAATGGGTCTGGTCGAGCTTCGAGCAAGTCGACAACGTTCCCAATGACGACGGCTCCAAGCCGACCGGCCGCATGACGCTCAACAACGGCAGCAACGATCCGCCGACCGTGGGCGGCTGGGCCAATCGGCCGGCGAACAAGCATGAAGTCCCGGCCGGCAAGCGCGTAAAGGCGCAGGTCACCCGGCTCAATCCGATCCCGGACACGCCGGCCGGCGCCTCGACCGTCGACATCAACACCTATTATCGCAAGCTGCTCGCCAAGACGGTGTGGACCAATTACCAACTCGTCATCACCCAATGGCCGGCCGATCCGGTGCCCCAGAATCAGTTCAGGCCGAAGGAAAACCAGGGCATCTATCCGAAGGATTCCGGCCAGCCCTTCCCGGTCAACGACGCGGTCAACACCGCGATGGAAACCTTCTTCCAATCGCAGACCGACGCCGCCGGCGCCGGCGGCAATAGCTGCATGCAGTGCCACTACGGCGCCGGCAACGCCGACTTCAGTTGGTCGCTGGTGCTGCGGTCCAAATAAGAGAGATCGAACATGGCGACGAGCACCGGCTGGTGGATGTACCACGGCGATCCCGCGCACACCGGCTATGTCGGCTCGGGCAGCAAGATCACTGCCGCCGCCTTGACCGGCGGCCAGTTCGGCGTGCTGCACACACTGAACATCGGCGGCCCGATCCTTTCGGTCCCGGCGGTGAGCGACGGTTTCGTGTTCGTCGGGCTCGCCAATTCGCGCGACCAGGTCGGCGAGCTCGGCGGCTCGCTCTTGAAAATCGATCTGGCCACCGGCGCCACCGCCGCCAAGTTCAGCTGGCCAATCAAGGAAAACGAGCGCGACACCCACGGCTTCTGCGGCATGGGCTCGACGCCAAGCGTGGTCGGCGACAGCAAGACCGGCAAGGTCTATTTCGTCGGCTTCAACGCCACCCTGTACTGCCTCAATGCCAGCGACCTCAAGGAAGTCTGGTCGGTCAGCCTGCGCACCCGCGACCTTGCGCACAATCAGCCGGTGGACACGTTCCAACCCGGCGACGACATCAACAACGAGCCGCCGCCCGCCGCCGGCTGGTCGGCGCCCCTGGTCGTCAGCGGCCGCGTCTATCTCGGCATCGGCGAAGGTGAGAACCCGACGCTCAACAGCTTCGTGTTCTGTCTCGACGCCGCCAGCGGCAATGTCATCTGGATCTATTGCACCAATCAATACGTCGCCGGCCAACCCAACAAGCCGAACGACTTGCCGGCGAATACGGTCGATCCCAAGACGCTGCCGAAGATGTTCACCAGCAACGCCGCCACGCCGGTGACGCTTGGCTGCTCGGTCTGGGGCTGCATCGCCTATGACGAGAAGCTCAATCGGCTTTATTGCCCGACCGGCAACGGCGTACCCGACGGCGTATTGCCGACACCAGGCTGGTCGAATGGCCTGCTCGCGCTCGACGCCGGAACCGGCGGCTTCGTGGCGTTCTATCAGATACCCGCGGCGAGCAATTATCGCGACACCGACATCGACGTCGATGTCGGCGCTTCGCCGACGCTGTTCGATCTCGGCACGCAGCGCGTGGTCGGGGTCGGCTGCAAGAACGGCTCCTATCATGTACTCGACGCCGACACGCTGGCGCCGGTCAAGTGGCGGCAACTGTTACCGACCTATAACGACGGCACGCAAATTCCGACGGTCGATCCGCACCCATCCGACCCGCAGGCCGCCGGCAACGTGCAGAATCCGCGCATCGCCAACCGCCAGTCCGACGCTAACCAGGGCGAAAACTATTCCGGCATCTACAGCACGGCGGCCGTGCATCCTCCGAGCCGCAAGATTTTCGTCGGCATCGGCGGCAACAATTATCACTCGGTCGCCGCCGGCATCGACACCGCGAATACGCCATTCATGCGCGCGCTCGACTACGCGACGCTTGCCGACGCCTGGCCGGTCGATAGCGGCAATCCCCCGCGCTACACCAAGGCGCGTCCGCCGCTCTACACCAATGCCACCGAGTCCGGCCTCGCCTCGCCTGCGGTGGTCAACGATGTCGTGTTCATGACCACGACCTTTGTGTCGCTCTATGCGCTTTCGGTCGCGGACGGCACCATGCTGTTCCAGGACCAGCTCGGCATGCAGACCGGCGGCTTCAACGGCGGCTTTGGCTATTGCATCGGGCCGGCGGTCTGCGGCGACTATGTGGTGGCCGGCGCACTGGTCTTCGGCGGTGACGGCGGCGTGCTGCGCATTTATGGAATCAAACCGAGCGCGGCGGGGAGCCCTACGACATGATCATCGGCGCGCTTGGCTTCGATAACATCACGGTCGGCTTCGCGCTTGGACCGCTGCGCATCGGTGGGCGCCGTGCCGCGCTACTCGGCCTCTGCTTTGCGATTGCCGAAGCCGGCATGACGTTGCTCGGGTCCACGTTCGCTGCGGCGTGGCTGCCGAAATTCCTGGCGCTTGGTGCTGCCCGGACCGCGGTGCTGGCGACCTTGGGCGTCGTCGTGCTCGGTCTTGCCTGGGTCAAGGCGCGCCCGGCAGCTTTTGTCGGCAACCCGTGGGCATTGATCGCACTCGCGCTGCTGCTCGGCATCGACAATTTGATCGCTGGCGCGTCGCACGATGTCGCTGCTCTATCCCCGTCGGTCATCATCGCGAGCGGCGCCGTAACCGGACTGCTCGCCGCCATAGCCTGCGCTGCGACCGGCCTCATGTTTCGCACGGTGCCGCAATTGGGCACCGCGGCTTGCGGACTCATGCTGCTCGGCCTTGCCGTAGCCGGGATCGGCTGAACGATGAAATTTCCCGGTATCGATGTGATGAGCACAGCCATGGTCGAAGTGCCGGCGCTAGCCGCCGCGCAGGTCGCTGGCGGCTTCGACTTTCCGACCAGCGCCGCCGTCGCTGACGACGGCACGATCTATGTGGCGGAAAGCGGCCTGCCGTTCGGCGGCGCCAAGCCCGGCGGACGCATCCGGCGTGTCGAAGCCGACGGTTCCTCCACGGTGGTGCTAGACGACCTGCGCGCGCCGGTGAACGGACTAACCGCGCATGACGGCGGTTTTTATATCGCCGAAGGCGGCTTCCCCGGCCGCATCAGCCGCTGGATGCCGGGCGGCGCGAGGATGACGGTGCTCGATGGTTTGCCGGGCCGCGGCAATTACCACACCAACATGGTCGCGGTCGGGCCCGACGACTGGCTCTATTTCAGCCAGGGGGCGATGACCAATTCGGGCGTGGTCGGGCTCGACGCCTACGATCTCGCCTGGCTCAAGCAGCTCCCTCATCCGTGCGACCTGCCCGGGTTCGATATCGAACTCACCGGCGAAGTATTCGAAACTGCCGATCCGTTCGATTCGGACAAGCGCGCGCTGACCGGAGCCTTCGCCGGCTTCGGCGAAACGCAAGCGTGCAACGCCAAGCTCGCCGGAGTGGTGCCGTGCACGGCAGCTGTCATGCGCTGCCGGCCTGATGGCTCGGAATTGACGCTGGTCGCCTGGGGCCTGCGCAACGCCTATGGGTTGGCCTTCCTGCCCGACGGCCGTCTCGTCGCCACCGATCAGAGCGCCGATGATCGTGGCTCGCGGCCGATCGGCAATGCCTCCGACCTTCTGTATGTGATTGAAGCCGGCGGCTGGTATGGCTGGCCCGACTTCATCGGCGGGCGGCCGGTCACCGATCCCGCTTTCGCATCGCACCGCGGGTCGCAGCCGCAATTCATTCTGGCCAACCACGACAAGTTGCCGCCGCCGCGGCAACCGGTCATCGAATTCGCCGTCAATGCCGCGGCGACCAAGCTCGCCGTCTTGCCCCGCGGCACCCGCTGGGCCGGCCAGCTGGTGGTTGCCATGTTCGGTGACGAGAAGCCGGTGACCGCGCCGCCCGGCCCCAAGGTTGGACGCAGCCTGCTGCGGGTCGATCCCAGCGACTGGTCACAGCATCTGTTGTTGGCGGGCCCGTTTCTGCGCCCGATCGATGTCGTAACAACGCCCGACTGCGGTCTGCTGGTAGTCGACTTCGGCCATTTCGAAATGAAGGGACTGGGCCGCATCGACGCGACGCGCGGCTCCGGTGCGCTGTGGAAGATCATCTTGGATTGAGAGGGAGCAAGACGATGGCGACAGTCTCTTTTGCCAACGACATTGCGCCGACCCTGTACAAATACCGCGGCCAGATGGCTTGGCGCCTCGACCTCGCCAGCTACGACGATGTGAAGGCCAACGCTGCAATCATCCTCGGTCAAATCAACGGCACGGCCGGGATCATGCCGCCGCCACCGTTCGATCCGTTCCCGCAATCCTTCATCGACGCCTTCAGTGATTGGATGAATAACGGCTATCCGCCGTGATTGAGAAAGAACAGAAACTAGCCGCGCTCGCCAGTTTTCGCGATAGCGTTCGGGACGATTGGCGTTGCGCCGCCGAGTTGGGCAGTCGCGGCCGCTTACACCAAAATCACACCGGGCGCCGCCGCGTTGCCTTTGAGATAGGCTGTGAGATTCGCCGGCGCGTATGGCGCGGCCGGGGCTTCCGGCTCGGCGAGAACCGGACCGTCATTGATGCGGTCAATAACGAACTGTGACAGGCAGAGTCCAGCGGGGAATGCGCGCGGCCCTCGCGGCAACACGTCCCAGGGCAGTTGCAGCCAAGGCTCGTGCGCGGTGCCACGCGGATCGGGATGCGGCGTTATGGTGGGCGTCGCGGCGAAGAGCACGCCCGCTGCGGACAGCTGTGCGGTCATCCAGGCGAGCGTCCGATCCGAAAGCCCGCTTTCATCGTCGTCGTCCGGGTAGCCGCCGCCGACGTCCGCATGAGCGCCCGGGAACAGCGCTTGGGTGATACGGGGATCGGCGTCCCATAACGTCGGGCTGAAATCCTCGCGTTCCTCGTCCACCGCCAGCGCTTGAATGCCGCGCCCGACGACCGGGCTCAACTTGGTGTCGGCGAAGCGGAAGACGTCGATCCGCAACATCGTTCTCGTGTATTCCGGGATGCCCAGTGCCCCAACGGTATCCCATACCGCGATGGCTTCGATCGGCGCCTTGGTCAGGAGGTCGTTGCTCGGCAACCGGTCGAGCAGTCCCGGAATATCAAGGACGGTGTCCTCCAGCCTTTGCAGCTTGTTGGTGTCCGCTTGCAGCGCGGCGCGGCGATACGCGTACCAGACCGCCGTTCCGAGCCGGTAGGCGTGTGGGTGATCGGTGAGGTCGACCTTGCTGGCGTCGAGCAGACCCTGGGCGGCGATCATGCCGCCGAGCGCCCGCGCCGTGTAGGCGCCGCGGCTGAAGCCGATGATGAATATCTTGTCGCCGGCGACATAGTTGCGCGAGATGAAGGTGTAGCCGCGCACGATGCGCGTGATCAGGCCGGCGCCGAGCGTGCCGCCGAGGAGGCGAACGAGAAGATTGTCCGAATCGCCGACACCATGGAGATATTTCGCCCATTGCTGCACAATGCCATTGGCATCCTGCAGCACCCGCTCCTGCTCCTTTTCCAGCAAAAAGGTGCCGGGAGTATCCTTGCCATCCAGATTAAGAAAGAGCTTGAAAACGTTGGTCGGCGGCGCCGTCTTGTCGTCGCTGTCCGGCTCGCCGGGGCCGTTCCAAGTCCCATCGGCGCAGAAGACGATGTTTTTGCTCATGAGTGATTGCGCCCCCCGGCAGATGAATGTTTGGCCATCTTGGCCGGCCGCTCACGCCACAGTTGCTTCGTCCGAAGTATCAACTGACGTGAATTGCCGCGTCAAGTGCGAGCCGGCACCTGCTGCTACGTCACCGCAAAGTCGTGCAAGATTTCCGGCGCGAACGCGCAAACCCAGATTCAAGGCGCAACGACAACTGTTACCGTAGGGCGCGACGGTGCCAGAGGTGGTAGGCTCAAGCCTGGGTTGAATGCCGAATCGGAAAAAGCGATGATGCGGTATGCGTTGGAAGCCGCGCCTACTGAAGCACATATCAGAATCGGCACTGAGCATTTTGCTCAGCAGCATCCCCGCGTGGATTGCCGTGGCAATAGCGCTGCTATGGCGATCAATGCCGCGGCAACCGCTCGGTTGGCTGCAAGTCCTGGAAGTTGGTCTCTTAATTAGCATAGTCATTCTAGCAATCCTAGCGCTGATCTCACAGAAGCAGTTCTTTCAAGAGCGGCGCGAACACCTCTCCCGAGAGCGTCATGAGTTAGAAGCAGAACATGATCGTCGCGACAAACGAGAACGGGCTTTACTACACCTTCTATCGCAACCGGACGCGCATCCGGACATCGGGGGGCGAGCATACATTCTGCTGAAAGTTAAGCCATCCAAAAGCGACGCGGTTGCCCGCGCTCAAAGTGCCATGGCGGCGGTTCAATATGCCGTTGGAGTTTGGGGCCAATGGGACGTCATAATTCGCGTTGAAACTACAAGTCCATCACGGTTAATTACTTTTCTGACCGCGCTTCAAAATGATCCAGATGTGGAACGAACGGAGACGCTCGTTATTCGCTCAGATCAGGACGAAACCAAAAATAATGCGGACGGTCGATGGGGTATTCTGTTGTTGCGACTGGCCGCCGCCCAAACGGGAGAGGTGCTTAAGAAGCTTAAGGATGCGAGCAATTTGCCCGACGGGATAATAATTCCAGAAACCGACGAAACAATCACGCCACGCGAGTTGAAGATTCAGCACGCGGTGGGAGTGCTCGGCCAATACGACATCGCACTAACGATCAGATATGCAAATGATGAAAGTCTCGCTAAATTTGTAATGCGCTACATTCAAGAGGGTCTCCGAGCTCAAACAACAACGATGCCGGCAATTCGCGGCATGACATATAAGGAGGGGAACCTTTCAGATTGAACATGAACGGATTTTGCACAGCTAAGGGGCGAACAGCGCATCACATATAAGCATGGTCACAGGCCTCCGCGTTGCGGGCGCCAAAACTGACTACGTCACCGCAAAATCGCGCAGAATGTCCGGCTTGAAGGCAAGGCCGTGGCCGGGCCGTTCCGGCGCGGTGATCGTGCCGTTCGTCACCGGCACCGGCTCGACCCAAACGTCCTCCGACAGGCCCATGTCCTCGATCCAAATCCCGTTGGGGATCGAGGCGAGGAGGTGCACGTTCAACTCGGGAAACAAATGCGGCGCGATGCTCATGCCCCAGGTGTCGGCGACGGTCGCGATCTTGCGCAGCTCCGTAAAGCCGCCGCGCATCGGATCGGGCTGCAGGATCGGCAGCCGCGGATGCTCGAAGAACGGCTTGAGATCGAAGCGGGTGAAATGCGTCTCGCCACCGACAATGCGCAGATCGAGCGCCTCGGTGATGCGCAGGTAGCCGGCGAAATCGTCGGCCTCCACCGGCTCCTCCAGCCAGTACACGTCGTAGTCCTGAAATTTGCGGCCCATCTGGATCGCGACATCGGCGGTCCAGCCCATGTTGACGTCGATCATGATGGCAATGTCGGGACCGAGCGCCTCGCGCATGCGCCGCACGTTGTCGAGATCGGTGGCGAGATCGCCGACGTGGGCGACCTGCATCTTGATCGCCTTGTAGCCGCGCTCCTTGTAGTGCAGCGCCTTGGCGATCATGCCGTCGCCGCCGGAGCCGCGGAAGCAGCCGCTGCCATAGGCTGGCAGCTGGGCGCGGAAATGGCCCCACAGCCGATGCAGCGGCAGCTTGGCGCGCTTGCCGAGCGCGTCCCACAGCGCCATGTCGAGCACCGACTGCGCCATGGTGGCAATGCCGCCGCGGCCGATCGTCATGGTGGCGCGCCAGAGATCCTGCCAGATCGCTTCGACGGCGGTTGCGTCCTTGCCGATGACGCGCGGGATGATGCACTCGTCGAGGCACGCCGCGATCGAATGCAGACCGGCCCGGAACAGAAACAGATAGCCCATGCCGACGATGCCGTCGGCGGTCTCGACCTCGAGCACGAGGAAGTTGCGCGTCTCGCCGAAGGCATGGCCCTCGAGCCACGGAGTTTGCGGCCACGGCACGCGCAACAGCGTGGTGCGGATCGCCTTGATCGTCGTGTCGGTCATGGGTCCCCCTCGGGCAACGCCGTCTCTTCTTCACGTCAAATTGAAACATGATGCTGCGCAAACCTTTGTACCACGTCAACATGCCCCCGCAGTACCACTCGATGGCGGCAATGAATTGGTCTCGAAAAGGTTAGAAGCTGCTTGCTGGCGGCAACACTGTGCTATACATGTATAGCAATGAGGAGGTCTGTCTCATGCTAGCCCTTCGTTTGCCGCCCGAGATCGAACAGCGGCTTGACGCGCTCGCCAAGAAGACCGGTCGCAGCAAGAGCTATTACGCGCGTGAAGCGATCTTGCGTCAGATCGAGGACATTGAGGATTACTATTTGGCGCGTCGGCGCCTTGCCAGCGGCAGCGCGCGCGTGACCCTCGAGTCGCTTGAGCGCCGGCTCAAACGGCGCTCGAAGCGTCAATGAGCGCGCCGGTTTGGCGCGTTGAATTTCATCCCGCAGCGACCCGAGACCTACGCAAGCTCGGCGCCGATGGCGAGCGCCGAATCTTGCGCTATTTGCGCGGCCGCATCGCCGGCAAAGGAGATCCGCGCCGATTCGGCCACGCACTTACCGGCGACCGCAAGGGGCTTTGGCGCTATCGTGTTGGCGATTACCGCATCGTTGCCGCGATTGAAGACGACCGCTTCATTGTATTGGTGGTCACGGTCGGACATTGGCGCGAGGTCTATCGCTAAGAAAGAGGAGCACCCATGCCCAAGACCCAGATCGTGTCGCCGAAAATTCGCCAGCCGAGCGGACACTTCTCCCATGCCACATTGGTGCAGGCGCGCGGCCGGCTCCTTTTCATCTCCGGCATGACGGCGCGGCGCGTCGACGGCAGCATCGCCGGCATCGGCGACATCGAGGCGCAGACGCGGCAGGTCTGCGACAACGTCAAGGCGGCGGTCGAAGCCGCCGGCGGCAGCATGGACGATATCTGCCGGGTCGACGTCTACGTACGCAACATGGACCACTTCGAGCAGATCCACAAAGTGCGCCGCGAGTATTTCAAGGCGCCGGCGCCGGCGTCCACCATGGTCGAGGTGTGCAAGATGACCTCGCCCGACTATTTGATCGAGATGAACGCCATCGCGGTCATCGACGACTGAGACTTGTTTCCCGGATCAGCGGTGCAGCGCCATAAGCGCGTTTACGCGCGTCTGCGACGCGCTATGGCAGGTGCACCGCTGATCCGGGACCTTCACAAACCCGGAGTTTGTAGCGGTCCGGGTCTGCAGCGCACCACTTCGTGCTGCGCTGCGTGGCGCCCGGGGAACACGACTGTCACTGCGGCCTTGTCACGGCCGCGCAAAGCTGCGGGCCCGTGTTTGCGGCCCCTTATCCGGGACGTGCAGTAGCTTCGCTGCCGGAGTGTCAGGACTTCAGGGATTTTCCGAAGACCCTTCGGATAAACGGGAGACCTCCGACTGAGCCCCATTGACTCAGTGCCGCGCAGCAGCAACAACCGCAACCGACGCGTGTCCAGGGGTGGGGCGCAGAGATGGCTTCGCGACGTCACGAGCTTACGTCCCAAATCACTCAGGTGCTGGACGATTCAGCGCCGGTCCAAGCGCTTCGCGTTCTGTTATGGCGCTACCCACTCATCCTTCTGCTGCCGCTGGCTGTCGCCGGTCAAATCATCTTCGTGGAGCTGGTAGTCCGCTTAGCGCCTCTGGCAAACGATGTCGTCGAGCCATGGCTAACCCAAATCCAAAAGGAATACCCCGTCATCTGGGGGCTTATCCTCGGGTTCTTTTCCAACATCGTCACGCGTTTTTTGACACTGTTTCTGACACTGTTTGTAGCACCCGGTCTGCTCGTTTTACTGCCCCCCATCCGCAACCGTTTCGCCTTCTGGCTGCGCGCCAAGCTTCTACCCAATCTCCCCATATTGGCTGACACTCGCCACCTGGAGACGATTCGGGACTATCTCACCATCGAGATTGAAAATATCAAGAAGCAACTCCCGAGTGAGCTGCAACCGCTGCTCCAAACGCAGGGTAATCAGGTCACGGCAACGACACGGCGCGCGCCGTTGATGGCGGACCTGCACGGGCAGGAACGGCTCTCTACAAAACTCTTGGCCGGGGGGTTCCTGTTCGGCGGCCGCTCTCGAGAGGGCCCGCGCATTCGCCATCTTGTCGACTACATCGACCGCAACTTTTTTCTGACCTCCAGGCGCGGTTTGCCGCCGCTCTCCATCGAGGGCGCCCCCGGCTCGGGCAAGTCGACTATTGTCTTCCAGCTGCTCGAATTGCTGCGCTCGCGCCTGCTCGCCGTCAGCCACACCAAACTTCAGAGTCGCCAGCCCGGCGCGTGGATTCCGTTGATCGTTTTCGTCAACCGGCTCTCCTTCGACATCGTCAAAAGCGCCACCGACGTGCAGGATCTGTTAAGAAAATACTTTGAGCAGCGGGCGGCGAACCTCGAAAAGTTTGGGCAGAAAGAGGTCGGCGCGCCCAACGTCAACGAGAAGGAAGTTTACCAAGGCATGGCGGCGTTGGTCGGTTCCCCCAACTACTACAACCATCGCTGGGTCATATTCTTCGACGGAATGGATGAATTTCCCGACCGAGGGAGCTATTTACCGTTCGGCAATGAGCTCGGTCGCCTGATCAACCCGGCCTTCGAACCGGCGGACGACTCGCCAGCCGCCCAACCAGGAAACCAAAATGCCTACGACCGCTTCGTCGTTTCCTGCCGCGACGAGGATTCGTCGGCAGCCATTGCTGCACGCATCATCACCCTACTGCCATTGCGGCCGGACCAGACCAACGAGTACCTCGAGAAGCTCGCGAGCTATTATCTCCGCATGCACAAGGAGGGCAAAAGGCCGCCGCCCGGGATAGAGTCCTGGGAAAAGGCCGCGCGTCAAGTGAAGGGCGTTCTAGACGGATTGCAGCAATCCAAAATCGCAGGCGTATTACAGAACTATATTGAAAATCCATATTTTCTTTCCTTAATCAAGCAATATCACTGGGAGGACACAAAGCTCCAGGACAACCTCAACGGAATCTTTCGGGCCGTGCTTGACCGCGAGCTGAAAAAGAATCCGACAATCCGGGTCGCTGCAGGGGGGTACCTGGCCACATTCCTGGCACCCTATTGTTTCGAAATCTTTTTGCGCGGCTTGCCGCAACGCGGACCGGAGCAATCCGTGCCGGTCCTGCGTGCACTCGATGAAAGCTCCAAGCTTTATAGGGCTATTTTCCACTACCCTGACAAGCTCGATGTTAACGGAGACTGGGGCGTGGCGATGAGCGCGCTCTACGGCATTGCCGATAGCCAAAACTCGCTCCACGTTCTCGAAGTCGACTTCCAATGGGGGCGCGGAGCGACCACCCGATTTACGAACGACTTGGAGAAAATAGCGGCAGAAAGTGGCAGGGGCCGATCCTACGCGCTCGCCCCAACCAAGACCGAGATTACAGCCGCAGAGCGCGAAGAATTCAAGAAATCGGTTATGGATTATCTTAAGGACGACATAGCCAAAATCGTGTACGAGGCGAACCTCGGCTACGTAAGCGATACCAGTCGAAAAATCACGCGATTCCGCCACCGCCGGCTAGGAGATTACTTTGCCGCCAGCCACGTTGATACCCCTGAGAAAGTCGCCAGCCTAATCCCTTATCTGTCTTCCGGCTGGGCGCGCGAGCCGCTTCGCCTGATCGCAGCGATCTCTCCGCAAGCCCCGCAACTGATTCAGGCATTCTGCTCCCAGTTCGACGACGAATGGGAAGTCAATAAAGAGAATTTTGATGGGTTGAACAGCGCCGGCGACCTTCTCCTCAACGGTTCAGCGGCGGTCGCCTATCTTCCACGCGCAGAAAGCACCCGCCCCGACAATCCCGGGGCAGAGTCCCGGCCAAGCCCAGCCGTCGCCTCGGTGCAGCTATATGAACGCACCATGGCCTTCTATTTTGCCGCCCGTAATCTGTCGGCGCGAACAGGCACGGCCAGAGCAAGTGGTCAACGCGATGCAAGCAATGATCAGCTCCAAGTTTATCTCACCGCGCTTCGCGTCCTCCGACAGCTTCTGTCCGCCGATATTTGGCAGGCGGAAAAGTCAAGCGATCGCCTGCGCCAATGTTTCTCCAAGAAATTCCGAATATCGCCGCTGCAGGGGGGTATAAAAACAAAGGACATCTGGAAATCATTCCGCCGTATTGCGGTAAAACAGCCGCCGTACTGGCACCACGATATCTACCAATATCTTTATCCCGTCCGGGAAAAAATCGGCTTCCTGCCGATCTCGCGGTTTGAATTATTTTGGTACGCGGCTGATGCCGCACCGTTCCATCCTAACGCCTACCGCCGCCTGATTTCCGATACCCATCGCAGCGGTTGGCCTCGCGTGCCAATGGCGACGCTCTATTGGCTGGAACGGATCACTCTAGGCATCGTGTGCGTGGTGTTCAGTTGCCTCGTTGTGGCTTGGCTCGGCTGGACTAATGCCGCCAAAATCATGGTCTTGTTTGCCGTTCTTGCCGTTTTGCTAATTGGTATTGCGCTGCAGGCCCGCCAAGTGATCGAAGCGCGCCGTGTGCTTCACGTCCTTCCTTGGCTCCTTGTCGTCGGCGCGAAATCCCTGTGGGCGCTATTTACCGGCAAGGAAGCGCCATTCTTGATCGACTTTGACCCAATCGTCACTTATCCGAACCGGGGGGGATCGGAGCTTCCGCCCCCGCCACCAGAACCTCCGCCGGGGTTCATCGCGTGGCTCTGCGCCAGCTGCAAGCGGGCGTTTTCGACGACCAGACATGTCGTTCAGACCTGCCTAGGACGGACGCTAGCTCTCGTACGGACCTATCGGCGGATTCTCCTTATCCTCGCGGCAACCGGATTTGGTTTCTATTTGGCTTACCCAGTGCTGGTGCGCTCGATCAATGCCGTTAAAATCTTGGCCTATTCGCAGAGCGAGGCGGAAATCGCATCGTCCCTCGCAGAGCTGTCGGCGCAAGCCCAGCGATTAGCATCGCGGGCGCCAGTGCTCAGTGCGGACGAGGTCGCCAGTCTCGATAAGCTGCGCGTGGCAATCAGCAAGAATGAAACGCAGCTCGATGAGCTGGCCAGGCGCGATGCGGACTTTGCGGCGACGCCAGAGCTTTTTTCACAAGACCGAAGACGTGCCGTTGCACTGCAGCAAGAGATTGATCGCGTGAGGGATGCTCACGTTGTAGTCGATGCGAAGCTGCGGGCGATCAAGTTGGAAGCCGCGATCGCAGCTTTCAAAGCAGGGGCTGACTATCTGCTTCGCCCCGAGCTGCCGCCCGCGGCCGAGCTTACTGCGCTGATGACGGCGTTGGAGACCAAAATTATCGACTGCAAATCTCTGCAGAGTGAAGTCAAGGACTCCAAAGCGGCGATCCCGAACGACCCGATGCAGAGTGAGCTTGAGCGGGCCTTTGCGTCACTCGGCAATCTATGCGACGCGTTGGGCGCCGCTCATCAACGGGTGGGACTAGGCTGGCTGACTGATACGGTTCCGACATTGCAAAGCCAGGTTATAGAGGCAAGTCGGCAAGACATCCTGGCGATGAAAGCCGGCAGCCTCGACACTTTCGTCGCGAACCTCGCGTCCCTGACGTCTGAAATCAATCGGAGCCTGGACCTCACGAACCGAGACCCAGCCGCATCAGCAAGATACAGTGGCACACTGGCTCAAGCGAAGGACACCGTCCAGCAACTAGGCAAAAATGCTGTCGCCCAGCGAGCCAGGCTCGCGACTCTGGACGAAAGGGTGCCGGCCTTGCAGTCCGCGGTAGCAGAGGCAGCGCGTCAGGAAGCTAAAACAACTGATCCTCGCCGCCTGACTGACTTCATTGGCGGACTGACTCCTCTGGCACAACAAATCTCTCAGCTCCAGGCGCTCGCGGCGCTATCCGGAGTGGCTGCGAGAGGTTACGACACCACCCTGACCGATTTGGCGGCCCAAATCCGAACAATAAATGTTGCCGCGACAACGCGGGCGGCAACATTACAGACAAAACAGACCGAGGAGAAAATTGCCGCGTATTTCCAACGAACGACGGCACTGCAATCGGATCTCGACCAGTTCTTGCGAACGCTCGACCAGCCGCCTGCGGCCGTCGATTGGGGCAGCATGCTCGCGAGATGTCGGGATCTCGAATCAACGGCAATCGCCCTGCTCGATGTTGGCTCCAACCTCGCCGCAACCGCAGGCGGCGTTGCAACGGCCGATCCGTTGGGTCAGGTTCTGGATCGCTTGCGCAGCGCGCGTGGTCGCCTTGCCGCGGCGCATCAGCAGATCCAGACGCAGATCGATCAAGCTGCCTTGCGGAGTTTTGCGGAGCTTGCACGCACGCTGCTTGTTCAATTTCAAGAACGCCCCGGCGGCGACGCCCTGCGCCATTCCTGCAGCAACTTCCTGAGGCGTGAAGCGGACCTGCCGCAGCGGCAGGGCGGAAACCAGTCGGATCGCGCACGCGAGAACGATGTCGACGCCAGATGCCGCCAACTCCTCGCGCCGCAAGCACCCCCTGCCCCCTCCTGGCAGGAACAATGTGAGGCTGCGCTCAAGCCCAATGGACCGGAAAAGGTCGACAATCTCTCCGCGTTTCGCAGCTTCTACGAAACCGACTGGCCGCTCCTTATAGACACCAGGCGCCTGGTCCAATCGGCAACCACCGAAAGTACGCTGGCAGCGCTCTGGCATTACCGCCAATGGGGATGGGCCCTGGCGTCGCTTAAATCGCTGGAAAAGCTCTTACCGGTCCTGCCGGCTATGTGGAAGGAACTGGAGCGGCGGTACACTATTCTCGATAAGCTTCTGGAAAGCGCCCCCTCGTCCGACAAGGCCAGCGCCTGCTACGTGACCGCCCGAGACGAAGGATCCGCTCTCAAAGCCGATGCCCAGCATGCCGACACCGTGATGCAGCAGAGCAGCCCGAAGACGCTCGACGCCGACCGGGAGAGTTTTGAAAAGGCGCAGGGAAGAGTTCGGGACGAACTTGGGCAATTCGCGCAAAATGTTGTCCTGGTCATTTTGGCGGTAGCGGTCGGGTTTGCCTTCCTGTTAGGCTTTGCTCTTGGCGACGATCGAAAGGTGCGGCGCAAGCTTAAGGAGATTCGGTCGCATTACAGCGAGGATTTGCCGAAGCGGTTCGATAAACTGATCGAACTGGTGACCGCAAACCGAGGCTCCGGAGCAGTCAATAACGAGATCGTGGCAAATATCAGTGTGCTTGTAGAAAAGCCGACCCAGGACCAATTACGAAAAATTTCGGGCGCAGCTGGCGCCAGATTGGAGCGGAGAACTCCCCTGAACGAGGAGGTCGGCAAGGCGTTGCTTGATCTCGCCGACAAGGTGAAAAACATGCTGAACCGGGATCCAGCAAGTTAAGAGAAACTCTGCCCTTCGCGACTGGTCATTAAACCTACAAAGTCACTGCAACCCTCCGCATCGAGCCGCGCATGGAACATGCTCCTTACGTATCATCCTGGCTGCGCGAGCTTAACGATGACCGCACGGCACCGTTCACCGTAGCAAGCGAGGCAAGTGTAGCACCAACATATTTAGCCGACATTACCCGGAAGCCGTCATGAGTTCGGGAGCTTCGAAGACCGCTCGAAACCGGCGCTCCTACTCTCCGCTGGTCGCCCGATTATTTGATCGAGCTGAGTGCCATCGCTGCGATCGACGCCTGAGCGGCAAGGCTGCCGGCGCCGCGCGGTGCCGATGCCGGTTCCGCCTACGCCCTTGTCACCGCCGCGCAAATCGGGCGACAAAGTGCGGGCATAGGCTGCGGCGGAGACGCACGTGACCCCGACGATCAACATAGCCGCCTATAGCGACGCGCTGGTCGTGCTCGGCACCGCCGGCATCCTGGTGCCGATCGTGAGCCGGCTCGGCATCAACCCCACGCTCGGCTATCTGGTCGCCGGCGCCGTGCTGGGGCCGCTCGGTCTCGGCTCGTTCATCCGTTCCTATCCGTGGCTTTATTGGTTCACCGTTGGCGACGCCCGAAACGTCGACGGCATTGCCGAGCTCGGCGTCGTGTTCCTGCTATTCCTGATCGGGCTCGAACTGTCGCTGCAGCGCCTCTTGACCATGCGGCGCTACGTCGTCGGCCTGGGCGGACTGCAGGTGCTCATCACCGCCGCGCTGATCGATGGCGTGGCGGCGGCGGTCGGCGAACCACCGGCGACGGCGCTGGTGACCGGGCTCAGCCTGGCGCTGTCGTCGACGGCGATCGTGCTCGAACTGCTGTCGAAGCAGGAGCGGCTGACCAGCAGCGTCGGGCGCACCAGCTTTTCGATCCTGCTGGCGCAGGATCTCGCCGTCATCCCGATCCTGCTGCTGGTCTCGATCCTGGCCGCCGGACCCGGACGCTCGGTGCTGACGAGCCTCGCCAGCGCGCTCATTTCGGCCGCCGTCGCGCTCGGCGTCATCGTCGTGTTCGGGCGGCTGTTGATGCGGCCGCTGTTTCGCCTTGTCGCCTCGACGCACTCGCGCGATCTGTTCATCGCGACCGTGCTGTTCGTGATCGTCGCCGCCGGTGTCATTGCCGACCGCGCCGGGCTGTCGATGGCGCTCGGCGCCTTCGTCGCCGGCCTGCTGCTCGCCGAGACCGAATACCGCAAGGCCGTGGAGGCGGCGATCGCGCCGTTCAAGGCGCTGTTGCTCGGCATCTTTTTCTTCACCGTCGGCATGGCGATCGACTATCGCGAGCTGATCGGCGAGCCGGGGGTGTTGGCGGCGAGCGTCGTCGCCCTGATCGCCGTCAAGGCGCTGATCGTGATCGGCCTGTCGCGCACGTTCCGGGTCTCCTGGCCGGTCGCGGTGGAAACCGGGCTGTTGCTCGGGCCGGGGGGCGAGTTCGCCTTCGTCGGCATCGGTATGGCCGTCGCGGCGGGACTGGTCCAACCACGCGTTGCGAGCTTCGCGCTTGCCCTCACCTCGGTGACAATGCTGCTGACACCGTTATTGTCGGCTGCCGGCCGACGTTTTGGCATGCGGCTGCGTGCCGGCGCCCCGCCGCCTGCCGAGCTCGCCGCCAGGCCGGCCGGCGGACAAAATCATGCGATCGTCGTCGGCTACGGCCGCGTCGGCAAGGTGGTGTGCGAATTGCTGCGCGAGAATGGCATCGCCTATCTCGCTGCCGATCTCGACGCGCCGGCGGTGATGCGCGACCGCCGCGCCGGCCAGGACGTCTATTATGGCGACGCCGCCGATCCGAAATTTCTCGAAGCCTGCGGTCTCGCCAACGCCGCCGGCGTCATCATCACCATCCACACGCAAAGCGCCATCGACGAGGTGGTCGCGCATGTGCGCTCGCTGCGGCCCGATATTCTCATCGTCTCGCGCGCGCGCGATGCCGCCCACGCCAGCCATCTCTACAGCCTCGGCGCCAGCGACGCGGTGCCGGAAACCATCGAGGCGAGCCTGCAGCTCTCCGAAGCGGCGCTGATCGGTCTCGGCAAGCCGACCGGCCCGGTGATCGCCTCGATCCACGAAAAGCGCGACCAGATCCGCCGCACCCTGCAAGAGGCGGCTGGCAAGGCCGGCGTGCAGACGATTCATGCGGTCAAGCAGAAGACGTTGCGCGCGGCGGGGGATAAAGGCTCCTAACAAATCCGGCTTAGCCTCGCCATTGCGAGGAGCGAAGCGACGAAGCAATCCAGAACGGCGCCGCCGCGCTGGATTGCTTCGCTTCGCTCGCAATGACGAAAGATTAATATCCCTGCGCGGTGCGCGCCGTGCCGCTGACGTCGACCAGGATCGGCGCCGCGCCGTTGCGCGAGGTGGCGATCCGCGGCGTGGCGTGGCGTGTTTCCGTGAGCGCGTGCAAAAAGCTCGCGAACCAGTTCTGCACCGATGAGCGGCGCAGCTTCGCCACCAGGGCCTGCCAGCGCTCGCGCCGCTCTTCGAGCCGCATCGCGAACGCATTGGCGATCTGCCGGGCCATGCCGTCGATGTCGTGCGGATTGACCAGCAGCGCGGCGTCGAGCTCCTTGGCGGCACCGGCAAACGACGACAGCACCAGCACGCCCGGATCGAACGGATTCTGCGCCGCGACGTATTCCTTGGCGACCAGGTTCATGCCGTCGTGCAGCGGCGTCACCAGACCGACATGAGCGACGCGGTAGAAGCCGGCCAGCGTCGATTGCGCGAAACCTTTGTTCAGGTACCGGATCGGAGTCCAGTCGACCTCGCCGTGGCGGCCGTTGACTTCGCCGACCAGCGCAGCAAGGCCGGCCTTGAGCTCGCGATAGGCGCGGATATTGCCGCGCGACGGCACCGCGACCTGTAACAGCGAGACGCCGCGTTTCAGTTCCGGCTGCAGGTCGAGCATGCGATCGAAGGCGCGGATGCGATTGGGCAGGCCTTTGGAGTAATCGAGCCGGTCGACGCCGAGCGCGAGCTTGGCGCCCTGCAGGCTGGCGCGCAGCCGCGCCACGTCGGGCCGCGTCACCGACTTGGTGGCGCGCGAGGCGAATTCGTCGACGTCGATGCCGATCGGGAACGTGGCGAGCCGGGTCAAGCCGTAGGCGGACGCCACCGCGCCGTCGACCGCCGAGATGCCGAACTCGTACTGCAGATAGTCTTCGAAATTGCGGCGGTCGTCGTCGGTCTGAAAGCCGATCAGGTCATAGGCAAGCATCGCCGACACGATGTCGGCGTGATGCGGCACTGCCGCCATGGTAATGCGTTCCGCCCACGGCGTATGCAGGAAAAATCCGATCGGCCGGCCGACCCGCAGCCGGCGCAACTCGGCGCCGAGCGTGAGGAAATGATAATCCTGCACCCAGAACGCGGCTTCCGAGCCGTTGAAGCGCAACAGCGCGCGCGCCATGAAGGCGTTGACTTCGCGATAAGAGGCGTATTCGTCGGCGGTGACCTGGATGAGGTCCGGCCGCGAGTGCAGCGCCGGCCACAGCGCCGAGTTGGCGAAGCCTTCGTAGTAGCCGCGATAATGCTTGGCCGGAATGTCGACGGTCGCGAGCGCGCCTTTGCCGAGCGCCTCGATTTTGGCAAAAGATTCGCGCGCTTGTGCGGCATCGCCATGGCCGCTGGAACCGACCCAGATCGCGCCCGAATCTTTGATGACTGGAATGAGTGCCGAGGCCAAACCCCCGGCAATGGGCTCGTCGGTTTTTGCCCGCGCGACGCGGTTGGAAACGACGATAACGCTCACGTGAAGTCCTCCAGTGTGTTCCGACAACCCGCCTGGCGACGGTTGGTTCCGGCTGTGTTCACAGGGCGACAAATCGCCTGCAAGTGACGGAAGAATTTCGCGATTCGTCGTTTGCGCAGCCGTTTCCTTCTAGGAACTGCTTCTAGAGCTGTGAGAATCGCAAAGATCGGCGAACGTTCACGCCTCAGTATAGGCAATGGTCGACAACAGACTCACTTCGGCGTGGCGCGAATCCATGCGGGTGTGCTGCAGTACGATCGGCACGTCGGATTCGAACACTGACGCATAATCAGTGTCGCGCGGGATCGGCGCAGGGTCCTGCAAATCGTTGAAGCGCAAATGCAACGTGCGACGGGGCTCCACCGTAACTTGATATGGGCCGACCGGCTCACGATCGGCGAAGAAGACCATGATGCTGATGTGGGCCTGCTGATTTGTGACATTGAGGATACAGGCGGTCTCGTGGGAGATGAGATCGTGTTCGAAAAAAGAACTCTGTGACGGAATGTAGCCTTCCGCGATCGCCCAGCGCTTGCGTCCGATGGGTTCCATGCCCACGCCCCTTCTATCCAGATGTTCCGATGGATTTTCGTGGGCGCTGAAAGCGCCCGGATGAGCGAGAACGCGGCAGCAAGGCGCCAGGTTCCACGCCCGGAACTTTTCTCGCCAGCACCGTTTATCCCTAAAGGTGCCCTTCGCCGCAAGCGACGCCCGGATGTGGCCGGCCGCGAGCGGGATTTCGCGTGGAATCGCAACATGCGCGCTCTGACCGTCGCGCCGAACGTCGCAAATTCGGCACGCGTCGATGACGTTCCGGAGCCGCCACTGTCCGATGGCGCCGTGCTGGTGCGTGCCAAGGCGCTCGGCGTCTGCGGCACCGACCGCGAAATCGTCTCGGGCGCATACGGCTGGGCGCCGCCGGGAGCGAGCCGCCTCGTCATCGGCCATGAATCGCTCGGCGAGGTGCGCGAAGCGCCGCCGGGCTGCGGCTTTGATCCGGGCGATCTCGTGGTCGGCATCGTGCGCCGGCCCGATCCGGTGCCTTGTCCGTCCTGCGCGGCCGGCGAGTGGGACATGTGCCGCAACGGCCGCTACACCGAGCGCGGCATCAAGGAGCGCAATGGCTACGGCTCGGATTTTTTCCGGGTCGAGCCGGAGTTTCTGGTCAAGCTCGACGGCACACTCGACGCCGAGGGCGTTCTAGTCGAGCCGACCAGCGTCGTCGCCAAAGCCTGGGATCACACCGCGCGCATCGGCCAGCGCTCGCGCGCTTGGCAGCCGAAAACTCTGCTCGTCACCGGCGCCGGACCGATCGGTCTCTTGGCGGCCATGATCGGCGCGCAGCGCGGCCTCGATGTGCACGTGCTCGACCATCACGACAGCACACTCAAGCGGACGCTGGTGCGCGACCTCGGCGGCACATTTCATCTCGGCACTATCGCCGATCTCGGCCATTTTGCGCCCGACATACTGATGGAGTGCACCGGCGCGCCGGTCGTGGTGCGCGACGTGCTCGGCCACACCGCCTCGGGCGGCATCGTCTGCCTGGTCGGCGTGAGCGCGCCGGGCCACGACTTCGACGTCGACCTCGGGCTCCTCAATCGCACCATGGTGCTCGACAACGATACCGTGTTCGGCAGCGTCAATGCCAACCGGCAGCATTATGAGGACGCGGTGACGGCGCTGCAGCGCGCCGACAAGAAGTGGCTGTCGCGGCTGATCACGCGCCGCGTGCCGGCCGGCGAATGGACCCGCGCGCTCCAGCCAGAACCTGACGATATTAAAGTCGTCGTCGATTTTGCCTGACAGGATATGTCCACTCCGATTGAAGATTACGCACTGATCGGCGATTGCACGAGCGCGGCACTGGTCGCCGCCAATGGCTCGATCGACTGGCTGTGCTGGCCGCGTTTCGATTCGGAGGCCTGCTTCGCGGCGCTGTTGGGCACGCCCGATCACGGCCGCTGGCTGATCGCGCCGCGCGACAAAGCCCGGACCACGCGCCGCTACCGTCCCGAAACGCTCATCCTCGAAACCTGCTTCGACACCGGCGACGGCGCCGCGACCGTGGTCGACTTCATGCCGCGGCACTCTGCCAATTCCACGATCGTGCGCCTGGTGATCGGCACGCGCGGCCAGCTGAAGATGCATTCAGAGTTGATCCTGCGGTTCGGCTATGGCGCCGTTGTGCCGTGGGTCACCCGCGTCGAGAACGGCGCGCTGCGGGCCATCGCCGGCCCCGACATGGTCGCGCTCCACACGCCGGTGCACATGCGCGGCCAGGATTTCACCACGGTCGGCGAATTCACCATCAGCCGCGGCGAAACCATCCCGTTCGTGCTGACCTATTCGCCATCGCACCTGCGGCTGCCGAAGCCGGTCGACGCCATGTCGGCGCTGGCCGATACCGAAAGCTTCTGGCGCGAATGGATCGCGAAGGTCAGGCCGGCCGGACCTTGGTCGGCGGCGGTGCGCCGCTCGATCATCACGCTCAAGGCGCTGACCTATGGGCCGACCGGCGGCATCGTGGCGGCGCCGACGACCTCGCTGCCGGAACGGCTCGGCGGCAAGCGCAACTGGGACTATCGCTTCTGCTGGCTGCGCGACGCCACCCTGACGCTGCTCGGCGCCATGCATGCCGGCTATTACGAGGAGGCGCAGGCTTGGCGCGAATGGCTGTTGCGCGCCGTCGCCGGCAGCCCGAACCAGCTGCAGATCATGTACGGCATCGGCGGCGAACGGCGGCTGACCGAATGGGAAGTGCCGTGGCTGCCGGGTTATGAGAACTCGCACCCGGTACGCATCGGCAATGCGGCGCATACCCAGCTGCAGCTCGATGTGTTCGGCGAGATCATGGACGTGCATCACCAGGCGCGCCGCTGCGGGCTGTCGACCAACGAATCCGGCTGGGATGCGCAGATCGCGTTCTTGAGTCATCTCAACAACGTCTGGAAAGAGCCCGACCACGGCATCTGGGAAATGCGCGGCTTGCCCCAGCATTTCACCTATTCCAAGGTCATGGCGTGGGTGGCGTACGACCGCGCCATCAAAAGCGCGGAAGGGTTCGGTCTACCCGGACCGATCGACGACTGGCACAAGCTGCGCGACATTATTTGCGACGACGTGTGCCAGCACGGCTACGACAAGGAGCTCGGCACGTTCACCCAGGCGTACGGCTCGAAACAGCTCGACGCCAATCTGTTGCTGCTGCCGTGCGTCGGCTTCCTGCCGGTTTCCGATCCGCGCATCGAACGCACCATCGCGGCGGTCGAGCGCCGGCTCATCAGCGGCGGCTTTGTCATGCGCTACAGCACGCACGACGTGGAAGACGCACTGCCGCCGGGCGAAGGTGCGTTTCTGGCCTGCAGCTTCTGGCTGGTCGACGCCTACCTGTTGCAGCACCGCTACGACGAAGCCGAAACGCTGTTTCGGCGGCTGGTCGGCCTGTGCAACGATGTCGGGCTGCTCAGCGAAGAGTACGACCCGCAGGGCAAGCGCCTGGTCGGCAACTTCCCGCAGGCGTTCTCGCACCTCGCATTGATTAACAGCGCCTATAACCTGACCCAAACCACAAAGCCGCTGCACCAGCGCGCCCAGGACGAGCACGCCCCGCCCGAAGAACTCACCGCAGCGGCGGATTGACGCATTCGCCGGGCGTCGATCGTTTTCCGCGGCGGTGGAGATTCCCATGCCGCTGCTCCGCTGCCTCGGCCGGATAACAATGCGAACGCCGTCATTCGGCAGCAGCGAACAACCATAAGTATTGACAACCACAAGCAGTTTGCATATGAGCATCGCCGCTAGACGTGTGAGGGCCGGCGATGACGTTCGTGGTGACGGAAAAATGCATAAAATGTAAGTACATGGACTGCGTCGAGCCTTGTCCCGTCGATTGTTTTTATGAAGGCCCCGAAAGCCTGGTGATAAATCCAGACGAATGCATCGATTGCAGCGTTTGCGTCACCGAGTGTCCGGTCAACGCCATATACCAGGACATAAAGTTGCCGGACGACCAGATCGTGTTCCTTGAAATCAATCGGCGTCTCTCGGCGATATGGCCCAACGCAATTCACAAGTGCGAGCCGTTACCAGACCGAGAGAAATGGGCGGAAGTAGCTGAAAAGCGCAAGTTTCTGCTCGAAGCGCAGACCAGTTCACATGCGGTACCGGCGCCGAAGTAACGGAGCACCGCAGGATGGACTTTACTGCATTGCGGATGTCACGCGCCGCGAGCCGCACCGTCTCGGAAGACGCTTGCGCCCGCATTCAGCGGGCATGCAGAACATTGCACTAATGAGAGACGCCACATGCTAACGCGGGGCTAGCAATGCCGGGTACATCAGAGATCCCAAGAGTTACACCGTACTACCTGAATCACATCGAGCATGGCGCCACGATGATGACCAAGGGCGGCTGGCAACGGCCGCTCAGGTTCAAGGATGCAGAAGCGGAAGTGCTGGCCGCGCGACAAACGCTCGGACTCATCGACGCGCACTCGATGGGAAAATTTGAGATTTGCGGGCCGGGAGCGTTGCCGTTTATTCAGTGGATAACGACCAACGACGTGACGAGAGTTGAAGAGGGGCGTGGAGCCATCTACACCCTCCTTTGCAACGACCAAGGAGGCATCGTCGACGATATTGTCGTGTATTACATAAACAACAACCGATTCTATTTTATCACCAATACGATGTCCACGGCGCGAGTACATCAGTGGGTCGAGTCGTGTATTGAGCGATTTGATGGACCGCCGGCATTTCTATCCAATGTTACCAACAAGACAGCCTACCTCTCGGTACAGGGACCGCGGTCGGGCGCGCTTATGGTCAAGCTGTTCGGCGCGGCCGTGAGACAGTTGAAGTACTTCCAATTCATGTTCGCCGATCTTTTGAACGTTCCAGTTCTCCTAGCGAGGACCGGCTACACCGGTGAACTGGGCTTCGAGCTCAATTTTCCCTCTGAATTCGGTTACGGCGTCTGGAAATACCTGCTGGACGAGGCGGTGCACTTCGATGGCATGCCGGTCGGCGGCGAAGCTGTTCAGGTCCTCAGGATTGAAAAAGGCTATCGCGCGCATGGCACTGACATGACTGTCGACAATAATCCCTACGAGATGGGGCTGGGTTGGCTGATACGCGATCAGAAAGGTGAGTTCATCGGCAGGGATGCTTTAATTCGGATCCGAGGTGACGGCGTGTCGAGCCGCTTCGTCGGGTTCGAGGCTGAAGGCAATTACCCGCTCCAAAATGGCACGTCTTTGACCTGTGAGAACGGGAAATCAGCCGGGCGCATTACGAGCTCGTGCCACAGCCCAACTCTGGATAAAGTAATCGCTCTCGGATTCGTGGCGCGCGATACGGAAGCTCGGGTATTCCGAGCAGGGAGCGGCAACGTGCCGGTCAGGCAGGTTGATATTCCGTTTTACGATCGGGCAGGCGACCGCCTGCGAGCGGTCCTGTGACGCCACGTTTTGCTCTCCTCATGGCATAAGAGCCGTGGAATATGGCAGAGAGTTTCCGGGGGGCGGAAACCGGAGAGAGAGGACCAATGCCGACAGTTCCAGCCAGCGAGAGTGCTGCTGCCCCCCGATCTGTGCTCACCGCGGCGAAGGGATTCAGGTCGGAGAGTCAAATCCGCACCGGACTATACCTGGAGCGGCTCAGCGTTGGATTTGCGTTGGGGAGCTTTTTGCTCCTGCCGCTCTATTTCCGCAGTGTGGGCCGCAACGAGGTGTTCTTTGGCGAGGTCTATGCAGCCGGTGCGCTCGGCACATTGTTGTCGGTGTCGCTGGGCGCGGCTGCCATCAAGCGATTCGGGCTCCAGCGCATTGCTCCCGTCGGCAGCTCATTTTTTGCATTCGGGTCAGCGCTGTACGCCTTCGCTGCCTATACTACAGCGCCGCTGTACGTGTTCTTTCTTGCGTCATTTCTGCAGGGTGTCGGATGGGGACAAGTATTCGCAAACGGCCCGATCTGTTTGTCGACGACCCTTGGCAATTTGCCAGAAAGCCGCAAATACCGTGACGCGTCATATTACTTCGCCACCTACGCGGCATTCAGTCAGCTGGGCGTCGGCCTCGGGCCTTTCACGATGCGCATTCTGGTCGGAACATTTCATTGGGGATATGTAACCGTCTTTGCATTAGGTACGGCGACGGCCGTGGCCGCCGCCGTATTGGCTCTGCTGACGAGCAGCCGCAACACGTTGTACTCGTCCGTTCAGAGCGGAGGAGCTTCGTCGCTCCGCGATTTCTGGCTCGTGCTCAAGCAACCGAGTATCTATTTTTTCGCCACCATTTTTCTGGCCGGCTGCATATATACCTCGATGATGAATCTGCAAACGACCTTCGCGGCGGCGCAGGGGCTGGATTATGGGGTGTTCTATACTTTTTATACGTTTGCGGTGGTCTTCTCCCGGTTTGCCTTGAGCAGGCCAATTTCGAAACTATCGCCGCCCACAAGCATGATCGGGCTGCTTGCGCTAATGACCGCCGCGCTCGCGTCGTTCTTTTGGGCGGACAAGTCAGCTGTGTTGTATGCCATAGCTTCGCTGCTGCTCGGCGGGACCTACGGGCTTGCCTATCCAGTCATGCAAGGACAGTTGACGAAGTACTCGCATGACGACCTGATAGCGCCGACGATGATGTATTTCAGCCTTTCGTACTTCATTGCGGTCTACCTCTTTCCCTATGTCACCGCGACGTTCGCGACCAGGTACGGATATTCGGTGATGCCGGTCATTCTGACCTGCGCGGGTGCAATGGAGTTGCTGGTAGCCGTCTACTTCTTCCGGGTCGTTGCAATGTCGCCGACGATACAGGCCAAGAGCCCCAAATGGGTAGCTGGGAGCTGACGCCTATCCGGGTCGAGGCGTCAGCAGTCATCAAGAGGAAAGTGCGTCATGTCGAAATTTCCTGTCGAGAATATCGTGGCTGCAGCCGCAGGCCAGAGGCCGGCCAAGGCTCTGCGCACATATTTGACCCTCGATGGTCGAATCGAAGAACGAGACGCCTGGCATTCGCTATCCGCAGCCGAGCTTTTCGCTGCTGCGTATGTGCTTGGAGCTGATCCGGCCGAAGTGGAGCCGAATACTGACACCGGCATCACGATGTGCTTCCGTCCCCATGGCCGATTGTATCTGCTGCCGAACGCCGACGTTCCGCGCTTGCAAAATCAAGTGACGGTGGCAATGGCTGCTTCCGTTCTGCGGAGCGTTCTAGATCAAATCAGCGAGATTCGATCTCGCGAAGGGCAACAGCTCGAGATTTGGCGTCAACAAGCAATCGATTATTTTGTGCGGGAAGGATATCAGCCAGTCGTCGATCGACTAAGCAAAGCCATAGATCACATGGCGCCGCTGATATATTACGTCGGTCTCCATTGCTTCTCTAATTTTTATACCGTTGGCAAGTCGGGTTTCGATCTGGAAATAACTATCGAAAGCGCTTTGCGGCACGTTGAAGAGCAGAAAGAAAGCAGCGAGACGAGACAGCTTATCTTCGTGTACTGCCTTGCGCTCCTGCTGGCCTCCGGCACTTATACTCGCCTTGAGGAATTAAATTCGGCTCAGTTAAATCCGACTGTGATAGGGGCATTCTTCGGAGCGAAGCTCCGGTTTTATCAGGCGCGGTTTCCCGTGCTGTCGGCTGACGTTGCGAGTTTCGACTCCTTGCCATTACCAAGGAAAGCGGAAGTCTTGGCCTCTATTCGAACTCAGATGATGGAGAAGTACAGGTTTGTGCGGGTCGTGAATGGAGTAAACTTGCGGAAGAAAGAGGATCTTCTGCCATTGAATGTTTGGGAAGATGACGGAGGCGGCTTGCAAAAGCGACCGGAGTTTATCCGCATCACCACCTCAGAGCTGACCGGCACCACAGCGAGCGGTGATGGCAAATTATCCCCCCTTGGATCGATCGCAGCTCAGGCGGCGAAGTTCCCGTCAGAGTTGGAACGCCTGATTGATCTCGTCGTCAGTGACGTCGTGTCGGTGACGAGATCCGACTTCGGCATGACGCGCGGGCTTCGCGATTTTGCATCATTCATCGATGCCTTTCAGGTGGATGATCATGGAACCGCCTGCGGTTGGAGTCAGGAGGAATACTTTTGCCATGTAGTCCCAGGCCAGCAAATGGCCGACGCGGTCGAAGCGCCGCGATTGCGCGGCTTGTTGAATTCGATCTCATCGCGCATGAGGTTTAACTCATGGCATTATATTCCAAGTCATTTTTCCAATAAGCCGCAGAACAGCCAACGAGATTGGTTTCATGCGCCGAGAATGGCGGATCTCGCTGAGTGGTCTGACATGCATCACACCGGCCACGTCCATGCGTCCGTTCGCTACAGCATTCGATCTCCCGCGCCCCTTAGAATCCACGGCAACGAACTGGCGGGCCTGATCGATCTGCGGGTTATGCGTCAGCGAGGAGAACCGTACACGAAGGCCGATCTTGCGCTGACCATTCGATACACGAGGTTGCTTCAGAGTCTGTATCAGGCGGTTGTGGACGAATATGAAAGCAATGGCACACGGTTCAGATTCAGGTTTGGCGGAAAGGACTGGATCAATACAGCTTACGCGTAGTCTTTATCGGTGGCTCGGTAGGCCATTGCGGTATCGGTGATGTCCATCACGGCCGCAATGCGAGTATCAGGCATGTCTCGCTTGCTCTTGGTTGTGCCTGCTTGCGACGGGATATTGACAAGCTGTAAGGCCTCGCCCGAAGGAGGCGCGTGAGCCGTAATCGCCGGGCCAGTGGCCCACGGTTCTCGCGGCAGCAAGGGGGAGCGCTGTTGCCGCGCCGCTTGGCTTGCGCAAAGACGTCGGGCGGTTCGATGCAGAAAACGATCTGCAGTCGAAATGTCTGATCGCGACTTCCCGCAGGCCTTTTCGCACCTGGCGGTCCTCAACAGCGCCTACGCTCCGGGGCGGGCCACAAAGCCGCTGCACCAGCGCGCCCAGGATGAGCACGCCCGGCCCGAAGAACTCACCGCAGCGGCGGATTGACGCATTCGCCGGTTGCCGTTCCCCATCGCTGCCGGCGCCGTTGAGATTCGCGGGTCGCCGCTTGTTTTGCGCTGCGCCGCGGCGCCGGAAGCGCCGCGCCGGGAGCGCCGGACCAGATGGCCTTCAGTGCGGCGATATGCGATGCTGTCCGTTGATTGAAACAAAAAGCTGCGCCACAAGCAGTGCCAGAAAGGCCAGAGCGGTTGCCGCACAGCGGATATGCCGCTGCGGCCGGCAATCCGGCTGCCGGAAACGGCCAGCTTGAGCGCACCGGTTTGGTTAATGCGAGGGGCGAACAGGGAGGAAGATCATGAAACGACACTATTTGCTTGCGGCCGTCGCGGTCGCCGCGGCATTCGCCGCCACGCCCGCCTTTGCCGAAGACACGATCACAGTCGGCTTCACTGCGTCGCTGACCGGGCCGCTGAACGTCGATTCCGCCGGCCAGCAGCGCGGCTACGAATTCTGGCGCGATGAGGTCAATGCCGCGGGCGGCATCAAGGCCGGCGGCAAGAGCTATAAAGTGAAGTTCGTCACCTATGACGATCAGTCGGTCGGCGGCCGGGTGCAGCAGCTCTACACGCGGCTGGTCAATCAGGACAAAGCCGATTTCCTGTTCAGCCCGTATTCATCCGGCCTGACCGCGCCGGCCACGGTGATTTCCGAGCAGTACGGCAAGATCATGATCGACTCCGGCGGCGCCGAGGAAAAGCCGTTCGAGACCGGCAACAAATATCTGTTCATGGTGATCACCTCGGCGAGCCATTATCTGTCCGGCGCCGTCGAGGCGCTGAAGAAATACAACCCGCAGGCCAAGCTGGCGCTGGTCTACTCGGACGATCCATTCTCCAAGGCGGTGCTGGCGGCTGCTGCGAAGCAGGCCAAGGATGCCGGGCTCGAAGTGGTGATGAACGAATCCTACTCGCCCTCGACCACCGACTTCGGCCCCATCGTCAACAAGATTGTGTCGTCGAACGCCGACGCATTTCTGGGCGGCGGCCATTATTCCGACGGCGCCACGCTGGCCCGCCAGATGCACGATCAGAAAGCCAACATGAAATGGATCTCGATCCTGGTGGCGCCGGCCGACGACAAGTTCGGCGAACTTGGTCCCGCCGCCTTGGGCGTGACCGTGCCGTCGCAATGGGAGCTGCAGGTCAACTACAAGCCGCAATTCGGGCCGACCACGGCGCAATTCGCCAAGGCGTTCCAGGATAAAATGCACGCCAAGGCCGACTACCACGCGGCTTCCGGCTACACTGTGGGCGTCGTGCTGCAGCACGCCATCGAGCAGGCCGGCTCGATCGATACGGAAAAAGTCGCCGCTGCGCTCAACGCAACCGACATCGCCACATTCTTCGGCCACATCAAATTCGCCACCGACGCCGGCCATCACGGCCTGCAGATCGCGCACCAGATGGTGCTGGCGCAATGGCAGATGGTCGACGGCAAACTCGGCCGGCAAGTGGTCTGGCCCGAGGATGCCAAATCCGCTCCGATCATGTTTCCGATCAAACAACAATGATCCAAAGTAAATCCGTGTCCCTGAATCACTCCACTGTCATGCCCCGCGAAAGCGGGGCATCCAGTAATCTCCTTATGTTTTTGTGGTTACTGGATCGCCCGCCTTCGCGGGCGATGACACAAGACGATTCGGGACGCGCTTCCTCGGATCGGATTCGCGCCTAACGTCAACGGACCGGCCCTCACCGCATGCTCGGCGTACTCGCTTCGATCATTGACGGCGTGCTGGTGGGGCTGGTCTACGGGCTCGCCGCCATGGGCCTGACCCTGATCTGGGGCGTCATGGACGTCATCAACCTGACCCATGGCACCATGATCGTCGCCGGCATGTTCGGGCTCTATGGGCTCGCCACTGCGCTCGGCGCACCGCCCTATCTGGCCTTGCCGCCGGTGTTGATCGGCGGCTTTTTAGCCGGCGTGGCGCTCTACTGGGTAGCCGTGCATCGCATGGTCGGGCGGCCGCCGCTGATGAGTCTGTTGTCGACGTTTTCCATCAACCTGATGCTGGTCGGCATCGGCACCGGCATCTGGGGCACCGCATTGTTCAATGTCGACGTGTCGTTGCCCGGCATCAGCATGGGCCGCTATACGTTTCCCGGCGCCCACATCCTCGCCGCGATCTTGGCTGCGGTGATCGCTGCGTCGCTCTATGTATTCTTGCATCGCACCCGGCTCGGCAAGGCGGTGCGCGCGGTCGCCGACAATCGCGAGGCCGCGGAACTGGTCGGCATTCCGACCACGCGCGTGCTCGCCATCACGGTCGGCTGCGGCGTGGCGCTGGCCGCCGTCTCCGGCATGCTGATCGGCACGCTGTTTCCCTTCACGATTTTGTCCGGCGACGGTTATCAGCTCAAAAGCTTCGTGGTGACGGTGCTCGGCGGCTTCGGCAATCCGCTCGGCGCGCTGATGGGCGGTGTCGCGCTCGGTCTGCTCGAAGGCGCCATCACGCCGTTCGTACCGGTGAGCTGGACCCTGGTGATCGAGTTCGTGCTGTTCGTCCTGGTGCTGATCGCCTTTCCCGGCGGCGTGTTCTCCCGGCGCGGAGCCATGTGATGTCGCTCTTGCGTCTGACGCGCCGGCCGTTCTTCTGGATCATCGCGCTTGTCATCGCGATCTTCGTGCTCGTGCCGTGGCTCGGCAACGACGTGCAGCTGCGTGAGAGCCTGCTGCTTGCCGCGCTCTACATCACGCTCGCCAGCAATTTGAACCTGATGCTTGGCTATGCCGGCTATATCAATTTCGGCAGCATCGTGTTCTTCGGCCTGGGCGGCTACATCTGCGTCTGGCTGGTGAACTCTTATAATTGGCCGCTGTCTGCGAGCCTGTTGACCGCGGGCGTGGGCGTGAGCGCGTTGGCGCTGTTCTTCGGGCTCGGCATTTTGCGCCTGCGCGGCGCGTTCTTCGCGCTGTCGACCATCGGCATCGTCGAGGCCGTGCAGGCCTTCGCCGAAAACTTCACGCCGTGGGGCGGTTCGGCCGGCGTCTATCTCTCCAGCTCGATCTTTGCGCCGCTCGGCGGTCCGGCGCGAGCGCTGTGGGTGCTCTATTTCATGATGGTCGGCGTGATGGGCCTGTCGCTCTATCTGAGCTATGCCATCAAGAGCTCGAAGTTCGGCCTCGGCCTGTTGGCGATCGGCCAGAACGAGGACGCCGCCGCCATCCTCGGCGTGCCGACGCCGCTGTACAAGGCCATGGTCTACAGCGCCTCGGCGTTCCTGCCCGCCATCGCCGGCGGGCTTTATTTCTTCAAGAGCGCCTTCATCCAACCTTCCGACGCCTTCGATCTGTCGCTCTCCACCGAGGCGCTGGTGGTCGCCATGCTGGGCGGCCAGGGCACCGTGACCGGCGTCGCGCTCGGCGCTTACCTTTACGAGGAGCTGCGGGGCTATCTGCTCACCTCGCAGACCTTCTCCAACTTCCAGCTGGTGATCGCCGGCGCGCTGCTCCTGCTGATCGTGCTGTTTTTCCCCGGCGGCCTGATGGGCTTCATCTACAGCCGCTTTCCGCGCACCCAGAAGGTGCTGGAATGACGGCGCTGCTCGTGCTGCAAAAAGTCGGCAAGCGCTTCGGCGGTTTGCAGGCGCTGCGCGACCTGACCTTCACGGTGAACGAGGGCGAAATCCTCGGCCTGATCGGGCCGAACGGCGCCGGCAAGTCGACACTGTTCAACCTGATCAACGGCGTGTTTGCGCCCGACACCGGGCGCATCGTGTTCGCCGGCACCGACATTACCGGCGAACGGCCGTATCGCGTGGCGCGCCACGGTCTCGCCCGCACCCATCAGATCGTGCAGCCGCTCACCAACATGACGGTGCTGGAAAACTGCACGGTCGGCGCCTGTTTCGGCCGCGAGAATCTGCCGCTCGCCCGCGCCCGCGAGGCGGCGCGCGAGGCGATCACGGTCGCCGGCCTTGCCGACCGCGCCGAGACATTGGCGCTGCATCTGACCATCGCCGGCAAGAAGCGGCTCGAACTCGCCCGCGCGCTGGCGGCGCAGCCGAAGCTGCTGATGCTCGACGAGGTGCTCGCGGGACTAAATCCCACCGAAGTCGATCACATGATCGGCGTCATCCGCCGGATCCGTGACCGCGGCGTCACCATCCTGATCATCGAGCATTTGATGCAGGCGATCATGGGCCTGTCGGACCGTATCGTCGTGCTCAATTTCGGCCAGAAACTCGCCGAGGGTCTGCCGGCCGAAGTCGCGCAACACCCGCAGGTGATCGAAGCCTATCTGGGCGATCCCAAACTCGCCGCCGAACTGCAGGGGGCGGGCTGATGTTTGTTCGCCATTGCGAGGAGCGCAGCGACGAAGCAATCCAGAACGGCCGCATCGCCGCACTGGATTGCTTCGCTACGCTCGCAATGACGCATTCAGGAACGGCTGATGCCTGACACGCTCCTTTCCGTCGAAGGCCTGGAAACCGGCTACGGCGAAGTGCAGGTGTTGTGGGGCGTATCGCTCAAGGCTGCCCGCGGCGAGCTCACCGCCATCGTCGGCGCCAACGGCGCCGGCAAGACCACGACCTTGCGCGCCATCGCCGGCACCATCACGCCGTGGCGGGGCCGCGTCAGCTTCGATGGCGAAGACGTCACCCGACTCTCTACCCACGACAAGGCGGCGCGCGGCTTTGCGCTGGTGCCCGAGGGCCGGCAACTGTTTTCCAAGATGACGGTGGCCGAAAACCTCGAGCTCGGCGCCTTCTCCAAGCGCGCGACGCGCCAATTCGCGCAGCGCCGCGACGAAGTCTTTGCGCTGTTTCCCCGGCTCGCCGAGCGGCAGCGCCAGGTCGCCGGCACGCTGTCGGGCGGCGAGCAGCAGATGGTGGCGATCGCCCGCGGCCTGATGTCCGGCCCCGCCATCTTGATCATCGACGAGCTGTCGCTCGGCCTCGCCCCGGTCGTGGTCTACCAACTGTTTCAGACGCTGAAGAAACTCAAAGAGGGTGGGCTCACCATTCTGTTGGTCGAGCAGAACGTGCACCTCGCGCTCGCGGTGAGCGATTACGCCTACGTCATCGCCGAAGGCCGCCTGTTCACCGAAGGCGCCCCGCAAAAACTCGCCGCCATGCCGGAAATACGGAAGGCGTATCTGGGGCTGTAGATAGCGCGCCGGCGTCGCGCGAACGCTCCTTACGACAAATCCATCGCCGAGACGCCGCCGTCGACGAACAGGTTGGCGCCGTACACGAACGAGGAATCGTCGCTGACCAGAAACAGCACCGCCTTGGCGGCTTCGGCCGGGTCGCCGGGCCGCTTCGCCATGTTCGGCACCGGCCGCGTCGGATCGAATTCGTCCTTGCCGACCGGCGAGCCGATCTTGTTCGGCACGATGGCGTTGACGCGGATCTTGTGCGGGGCGAGCTGCGCCGCCATGGCGCGGGTGAGATTGGCGACGCCGCCCTTGGCTGCCGAATAGGCGACGGCGCGGCTGCGGCCTGTAAACCCGGAAGTCGAGCCGATATTGACGATGCGGCCGCCGCCCTGCGCCGCCATTTGCTTGCCGACGTGCTGTGCCATGAGAAATTGGCTCTTCAGCGTCACCGCAAGCACGCGGTCCCATTCCTCCTCGGTGATGTCGAAAATGTGCTTGTTGTCGGAGATCGCGACGTTGTTGACCAGAATGTCGATGCGGCCGTAACGGGCGACCACGGCTTTTACCAGCGCCGCGACGTCGGCGCCTTTCGACACGTCGGCAAGAAACAGCGTCGCGTCGCCGCCCGTGGACTTGATCGTGTCGGCAACGCGTTCGCCGCGCGCTTTGTCCAGGTCGACCACCGCGACCTTGGCGCCCTCGGCGGCAAACAGCTTGGCGATTTCTTCGCCGATATTGCGGCCGGCACCGGTCACGATCGCCACTTGGTCCTTGAGCTTCATCGTCTCGAATCCTTTCCGCTACGTTTTTACGCTTCGCTGCTGGTCACGCGCCCCAAGGTGTCAAATTGGACTTCTTTTCCCGGATGCGGTGCAGCGCGAAGCGGTGCCACCGCTGATCCGGGATCGTTCCATAATCCGCGCTTGTGACGATCCCGGGTCTGCAGCGCACCACTCCGCTTACGCTTCGTGCTGCGCTGCGCCCGGGAAACGCCAATAAGTCAGCCGCCGGCCGCGGCGCGGCACGATAGGCGCTTGCCCCGGGCCCTTCAATTGCGGGCTAAGGCTTTGCATATATTGCCGAATGACACTTGACTGGATGACCGGCGTCGCCAAGCGCCGCGGCGCCGTCTAGACTGTCGGCGAGGGGACGGTGGTGCTGCGCCTTAGGCATCGATTTGCCGGGCGCGCGGGGCCAATGAGCCGGCCACAGCAACGGCGGGAGCGCAATGTTCAAATCCTTGATGATGCGGCGAAAGTTCGCGCCGCTGTTCTTCTGCCAATTCTTCGCGGCGTTCGGCGACAATTTCCTCAAGACCGCGCTCACGTTTGTGGTGTTGGCGCAGATCGCCGGCCCCAATTCGGGGGCGTTGATCACGCTCGCCGGCGGGGTATTCATCGCGCCGTACTTCTTTCTGTCGGGGCTCGGCGGCGAGCTCGCCGACCGCTACGACAAGGCTTGGGTGGCGCAGCGCATCAAGTTCGTCGAGATGGGCGCCGCGGCTCTCGCCGTCGTCGGCTTCGCCTTTCACTCCGTCATCCTGCTGTTCGTCGCGCTGTTTCTGTTCGGGACGCTCGGCGCACTGTTCGGCCCGATCAAATACGGCATCCTGCCCGACCATCTCGCCCGCGCCGAGCTGCCCGCCGGCAACGCGCTGATCGAGGCCGGGACGTTCCTCGCCATTCTGCTCGGCACCACCATGGCGGGCCTCGCCGCCAATGGCAGCAGCAATCCGATTCACTTCGCCTGGCTGATGCTGGTGACGGCGCTGGCGAGCTGGCTGTTCAGTCTGCTGATCCCGGGCACTGCGGAGGGGGCGCCAAACCTCGTCATCAACCGCAACATCCTGGCCTCGACCGTCGACCTCATCAAGGAGCTGCGCGCCGACAAGCGGCTGTGGTGGGGCGCCATCGTGGTGAGCTGGTTCTGGCTGGTCGGCGCGCTGGTGCTGTCGCTGCTGTTCCCGCTCGTCCACGCCAACCTCAACGGCAACGAGCTGGTGATCACGCTGTTTCTCACGATCTTCTCGGTCGCGGTCGCGCTCGGCTCCGGCCTCGCCGCCTGGCTTTCAGCCGGCCGCATCGTCATTCTGCCGACGCTGTTCGGCGCGGTGCTGCTCGGCGTGTTTGCGCTCGACCTTGGCTGGACCGCGCATGCGATCGCGCCGGCGTCGCAGCCGCTCGGCATCGCCGCGTTCTTCCACAGGCCGCACAGTATCCGCATCGCCATCGATCTCGCCGGCCTCGCCATCGGCGGCGGCCTGTTCGTGGTGCCGACCTTTGCGGCGGTACAGGCGTGGGCCGGCGCCGACCGCCGCGCCCGCGTGGTCGCCGGCGTCAACGTGCTCAATGCCGCCTTCATGGTAGGCGGCGCGGTGCTGCAGGGCGTGCTGCAGAGCCTCGGCCTGAGCGCGCCGGTCCTGTTCATGCTGATCGGCGTCGCCAATCTGTTGGTCGCAATCGCCATCGGCCGCACCATGCCGGCGAGCTGGCTGACCGATTTTCTCTCGATCGTCTTCCGCGCCTTCTTCCATCTCGACGTGAAGGGCTACGACAACATCGCCAAGGCCGGCGACAACGCCATCATCGCGCTCAACCACGTCAGTTTCCTCGATCCGCCGCTCGCTATGTCGCTGTTGCCGAAGCCGCCGGTGTTCGCCATCGACGTGGCGATGTCGCGCAACTGGTGGATCAAGCCGTTCCTCAAGTTCGCCCGCACCATGGCGCTCGATCCGCTGAAGCCGTTCTCGCTGCGCGCCATCATCAACGCGGTCCGCGACGGCGAGATGCTGGTGATCTTTCCGGAAGGCCGCATCACCGTCACCGGCAGCCTGATGAAGGTCTACGACGGCGCCGCGATGATCGCCGACAAGTCGGACGCCATGCTGGTGCCGGTCCATATCGCCGGGCCGGAGGCGACGATCTTCAGCCGCCTGACCAATGCGCAGGTTCACCGCCGGCTGTTTCCGCAGATCACAGTCAACATTATCGAGCCGGTAAAGCTCAAGCTCGACCCGGAACTCAAAGGCCGCCGCCGCCGGCAAGCGGCCGGCGCCGCGCTCTACGACATCATGTCCGACCTGATGTTCCGCAGCGCGCCGACCGACCGCACCGTCATCGAGGCGGTGATCGACGCGGCAAAGACCCACGGCAAGAAATGGACCGCGATCGAGGATCCGGTCAGCGGGCGACTCTCCTACAAGCGGCTTCTCCAGGCGGTAGCGATCCTCGGCGCCAAGCTGATGCCGCTGGCGCTCGAAAGCCGCGTGCTCGGGGTCATGCTGCCGACTTCGAACGGCGGCGTGGTGACGATGTTGGCCGTCATGTCGGCCGGGCGGGTGCCGGCGATGATCAATTTCACCGCCGGCGCCGCCAACATTCTGGCCGCGTGCCGCGCCGCCGACATCGACACCATCCTGACCTCGCGCACCTTCGTCGAGAAGGGCAGGCTGGACACTCTGGTCGCCCAACTCGAGCGGAAAGTGCGGATCGTCTATCTGGAAGATATCCGCAAGACCGTGACTACGTCGGACAAGCTGCGCAGCCTGATGACGTGGAAGAGGCCGCTGGTCGCGCGCAAGCCGGACGATTGGGGCGTCATTCTGTTCACCTCGGGCACCGAAGGCCTGCCCAAAGGCGTCGTGCTGTCGCACCGCAACATGCTGACCAACGTCGCACAATGCGCCGCCCGCATCGATTTCGGCCGCGAGGACAAGCTGTTCAATGCGCTGCCGATCTTCCACTCGTTCGGCTTCACCGGCGGCGTGATGCTGCCGCTGGTCTACGGCGTGCCGATTTATCTTTATCCATCGCCGCTGCACTATCGCACCGTGCCGGAACTGGTTTACGGCGTCTGCGCCACCGTGCTGTTCGGCACCGACACCTTCCTCAACGGCTATGCGCGCATGGCCAATCCATACGACTTCCGCTCGCTGCGTTACATCTTCTCCGGCGCCGAGCCGGTACGCGAATCGACGCGCAAGCTTTTTTTGGAAAAATTCGGACTGCGCATTCTTGAAGGCTACGGCGTCACCGAGACCTCGCCGGTGCTGGCCCTGAACACGCCGATGTTCAACAAGTTCGGCAGCGTCGGCCGGCTGTTGCCCGGCATGACCGCGAAGCTCGAGCACGTCGACGGCGTCGACGATGGCGGCCGGCTCTATGTCTGCGGCCCCAACGTGATGCTCGGCTACTTGCGCGCCGACCGGCCCGGCGTGCTCGAACCGCCGCACGAAGGCTGGCATGACACCGGCGACATCGTCGCCATCGACGCACAGGGTTTTGTCACCATCAAAGGCCGCGCCAAGCGCTTCGCCAAGGTCGGCGGCGAGATGGTGTCGCTCGCTGCGGTCGAAATGTTGGCCACCGATCTGTGGCCCGACAATGTGTCCGCGGTGGCGGCGCTGCCCGATGCGCGCAAGGGCGAGCGCCTCATCCTGGTCACCGACAAGCATGGCGCCACGCGCGGCGAGTTCCAGGCCTACGCGCGCAGCAAACATGCCTCGGAGCTGATGCTGCCGTCGGAAGTCATCGTACTCGACAAGTTGCCGCTGCTCGGCTCCGGCAAGGTCGACTTCATGGCGCTGCAGAAATTCGTCAACGACCAGGCGGCGGCGAAAGCCGCGGCCGCCGAATGATGCGCGCGCCGGCGCGTTCTCCGATACGCGTCATTCGCCGACAAATCAGCCGCCCGTCGTCGGTACAGCGAATGGTCTGCCATGTCTGATGAACTGATTCCCCACGAAACGACCTTGCTGCTGAAGGGCGGGCTCGTGTTGAGTCCCAACGCCGACTGGCATGCTCCGGCGCAGGCCGACGTGGCGATCGCCGGCGACACGATCGTCGGCGTCAGCCCCGGCTATCGGCTCGGCGGCGAACCGCGCGTCGAGGTGATCGATGCGCGCGAACATCTGGTGCTGCCCGGCTTCGTCAACGCCCACTACCATTCGCATGACGTGCTGGCGAAAGGCACGCTCGAGGAGGTGCCGCTCGAATCCTGGCGGCTCTACGCGCTGCCGCCGCAATATCCGCCGCGCTCGGCCGAAGAAGTCTATGCCCGCACGTTGCTGGGCGCGCTCGAATGTTTGCGGTCCGGGATCACCACGATCCAAGACATGCTGACGCTGTACCCTTACGAAGACCGGCACATGGATGCCGTGATGAAGGCTTACGGCGAGGTCGGCATCCGTGTGGTGTTCGCGCTGCAATATGCCGACCGTAAAGGCATCGAGACGGTGCCGTTCTGGAAAGACACTTTCCCGGCCGAGCTGCATCCGTTGCTCTCGACCGCGGCCGAGCCGGAACGCCAGCTCGATCTGCTCGGACATTTCGAAGCGACGCGGCTGAAAAATCCACCGCCGCCGCGGACTTCGTGGGCGCTCGGCCCGTCGGCGCCGGAGCGTTGCTCGCCGGCGCTGATGCGGCGAACCATCGAGCTGGCCCGGCGCTACGACATTCCGGTTTACAGCCACATTTATGAATCGCGCGGCATGGCGCTGCAGGCGCGCCTGACGCTGCCCGAATATAGCGGACTGCTGATCCGGCGCCTCGCCGACGAGGGCGTGCTCGACCCGCGGCTCAACTTCGCTCACAGCGTCTGGCTCGCGCCGCCGGAGATCGAGCTGTTGGCGGAATTCGGCGCCGGCGTCGTGCTCAATCCGCAAGGCAATCTGAAAATGAAGTGCGGCATTGCGCCGATCCGCGCCTTGCAGGACGCCGGCGTGCGCATCGGCCTCGGCTGCGACAATTGCAGCTGCTCGGACGCGCAAAACATGTTCGTGGCCATGAAACTGTTTGCGCTGCTCGCCGCCGTCAGCGATCCGATTCCGGGAAAGCCGCAGGCGATCGCCGCGCTGCGCGCCGCGACCGAAGGCGGCGCTGACGGCGCACGGCTGGGCGGCAGTCTCGGCCGCATCGCGGCTGGCCATAAAGCCGACGTGACCCTGATCGATACGCGCGATCCGACGTTCTCGCCCATGAACAGCGCGGCACGCCAGCTGGTGCACGTCGAGGCCGGGCGCGGCGTGCGCCACGTCATCGTCGACGGCAAGGTCGTGGTGCGCGACCGGCGCCTCACCACAATCGACGAGGCGACGATCTATGAAGCCATCGCAGCGGTGATGCCGCAGTTCCGGCGCGACTTCACGACGATATCGCAGCGCGTCGCCAAGCTGCAGCCGTGGCTCGATCGTGCCCACCGCCGCATCATGGCGGCGGAGCTCGACATCGAGCGCTTGCCGTTCGGCAGCGGGTCGAAAGTTGCCGATGCTCCGGGGCAACATTAGAGTTGGCATCATTATTGCTCAGCATCTTCGCAAAGTCCTCAACAGGTCGAGCAATGACATGCCTATTGCCATGACTTTCTCCCGCCGACGGCTGCTGCAAGCCGCTGCGGTTGCCGCGCCGTTCATCGCGGGACGCGCCGCAGCCGACACCTACCCGTCGCATCCGGTTCGCTTTGTGGTGCCGTTTCCGCCGGGCGGCGTGAGCGACATCATCGCGCGGCAAATGGGTCAGTGGCTCGCGGACCGGCTCGGCCAGCCGTTCGTCGTCGAGGATCGCGGCGGCGCCGGCAGCAATCTTGGCACCGAAGTCGTCGTCAACGCGCCGGCCGACGGCTACACGCTGCTCTTGGACGGCTCCGCCAACGCGGTGAACGCGACGCTCTATCCCGATCTCTCTTTTGTTTATCTGCGCGACATCACGCCGGTCGCGAGCATGTTCCGCGCGCCGCACATCATGGAGGTCAATCCGGCGTTTCCGGCCAAGACGGTTGCGGAATTCATCGCTTATGCGAAAGCGCATCCCGGGCAGATCAACATGGCGTCGGCCGGTGTCGGCACGCTCTCGCACATGGCCGGCGAATTGTTCGCCATGATGGTCGGCATCAAGCTCACGCACGTGCCATATCGCGGCGCCGCTCCGGCCTTGACCGATCTGCTCGGCGGTCAGGTTCAGGTCATGTTCGACAATGCGGCGTCATCGACTGCGCACGTCAAATCCGGCCGGCTACGGGCACTCGCGGTAACGACGGCATCGCGCGTCGAGGTCCTTCCGGATGTGCCCACTTTGGCCGAGTTCGTTCCGGGTTACGAGGCGAGCAACGTCAACGGCGTCGGCGTGCCGGCGAAGACGCCGGCCGAAATCGTCGCGACGCTCAATAAAGCGATCGACGCCATCTTGGCCGAGCCGCGGACCAAGCAGCAGTTCGCCGAATTGGGTGGCGCCGCCATGATCGCCTCGTCGGCCGACTACAAAAAATTCCTCACCGATGAAACCGAAAAGTGGGCGAAGGTCGTCAAGGCTGCCGGGCTGAAGCCGGCTTGATTTTGAATTTGAACGTTTCAACCAAACGGCTATTCTCGTTCGGTTGCACCCAGAGAGGGCTCGACCATGCCGGCAAATAAAATCATGCTGGTCCGCCACGCCGAAAAGCCGGAAGGCAAGGATGCGGGCGTTAGCGCCGATGGCAAGCAGAACGACGAGGAGCTGATCGTGCGCGGCTGGCAGCGCAGCGGCGGGCTGGTGCGCCTGTTTGCGCCGCGCAACGGCACGTTCGTCGACTCACATCTGGCGCAGCCGAGGATCATCTTTGCCTCAGGTGTCGCCAAGCACAGCGACAGCCTGCGGCCGCAGCACACAGTACTCGAACTGGCGACGGTGCTGGGGCTGACGCTGCAGACGAAGTATCTGAAGGGCGACGAGGCCGACCTCGCCAAGGCCGCGGTGAACGCAACCGGCCCGGTGCTGATCGCCTGGGAGCACGAGGCGATCCCCGCCATCGTCAACGCCATCGTCGGCAACGACAAAACCTGTCCGCAGAAATGGCAGGGCTCGCGCTTCGATCTGGTCTGGGTGCTCGACGGCAAGCCGGGCGGCGGCTGGAGCTTCAGCCAGGTGCCGCAGCTCTTGCTGTCCGGCGACAGCGACAAGCCGATTACTTAAGCGACGAGACAGCTAAGGTTTCCGCATTGCCAGCACGCGATCGACCATCGCGCCGGCCTCGCCCAGATAATTCGCCGGATCGCACAGCCGCGCCAGCGCGGCGCGGTCGAGATGTTTGGTGACCTCCACGTTCTCGGCGAGCAAATCGACCAGCGGCCGGCCGGTCGCCACCACCTGGCGGCAAATGTCGTAGACCAGATCGTGGGCGTATTGGCGGCCGAGATGGGGCCCCAGTCCCATCATCACTGCCTCGGACACGATCAAACCCTTGGTCAGATCGAGATTGGCGCGCATCTTTTTCGCGTCGACCTGCAGGCCGGTCAGCACGAAGCGGGTCTGCGCCAGCGCGCCGGCGGCGAGGCAGAAAATCTCCGGCAGCACCAGCCATTCGATCTCCCACGGCCCGGTGGCGCGCTCGTGGTCCTCGACCATGGCGTCGAGCAAGGCCGCGGTCTGCTGGCGCACCACCGAAGTCAGCGCGGTGATATAGACCGACGAGATCGGGTTGCGCTTTTGCGGCATGGTCGACGACGAGCCGCGGCCCTCGTGGAACGGCTCGTAGACCTCTTCGACCTCGGTCTGCATCAAGAGCTTGATGTCGAACGCGATCTTGCCGCAGCTGCCGGTGACGAGGCCGAGAAAGCAGCCGACCTCGGCGATCGCATCGCGCACAGTGTGCCAGGCGATCGCCGGTTGGCCGAGTTTCAGCTCCTTCATCAGCTCGGCCTGGACCTCGAGCCCGCGGCCGCCGAGCGAAGATAACGTGCCGGCGGCGCCGCCGAACTCGCCGACCAGCACCCGCGGGCGCAGCTCGCGCAAGCGCTGCTTGTGGCGGTCGAATGCCGCCAACAGCGTCGCCATCTTGTAGCCGAACGTGATCGGCACCGCCTGCTGCAAATTGCTGCGGCCGGCCATCGCCGTGTCGCGATGCTTTTTCGCCAATGTGGCGAGCGCGTCGGCAATGCCGTCGAGATCGGCTTCGATCAGCGCCAGCGCTTCGCGGATCTGCAGCACGGTCGCGGTGTCGGTGATGTCCTGGGTGGTCGCGCCCCAATGGCACCATTCGCCCAAGCCGTCGCGGCACAGCGCGACCAGCTGCTGCACCACCGGCAGCACCGGATAACCGATCCGCTCGGTCTGCACTTTCAGCTTGGCGAAATCGATCTGGTCGACGTGGCAATGCCGGCAGATTTCCTCAGCCGCATCTTCGGGAATGACGCCGAGCCGGGCCTGCGCGCGCGCCAGCGCCGCTTCGAAATCGAGATATTTCTGTACGCGGTTGCCGTCGGAGAAAACGCGCCGCATCGCCTCGGTGGAAAAGATGTCGCGGAATACGGCGGAATCGATCAAAGAGGTGGGCATCGGCGCAATTCTCCGGATGGTTGGCGCGCTTTGCCGTATTTCGATCCGGCGCGCCTGCGGTGCGCTGATGGCTTAACAAAATGGATTTGCGAAGCCCAGTCCCCTAGGATGCGCGGCATGAACACGCGCTCGATCCAATCAGCCGAGGCCAACGCTCTCGAGCTGCCGCCGCGCCTGCAGGCGTTGCTTGCGGCGGAGTATCCGCGCTTTTCCGCCGCAGAAATGGCGCGGCGGCGTGCCGCCATCGAGGCGATGCTTGAGCAAAACGGCTGCGACCATCTGGTGTTCTGCGGCGCCAACCGCTTCGGCTCGTCGGTGCAGTGGTTGACCGGCTGGCCGGTCACCACCGAGGCCGTGGGCGTATTCACGCCTGGCGCGGCTGACGCGCTGTTCGTGCAGCACGTCAATCACGCGCCGCTGGCGCGGAAGATGGCGAGCGCCGCGGATGTCGCGTGGGGCGGCGGTTCGTCGGTCGGCGCCGCCGTGGCTGTGCTGGAGCGCCGCGGCGCCCGCCAAGGCCGCGTCGGCGTCATCGGACCGCTGACGTTCGAGCAGCATGCCATGCTGGCGGCGCGGTTCGGCACCATCGTCAATCTGAACCGTGCCTATGTGCGGCTGCGCCAAGTCAAGTCGGCCGAGGAAATCGACTGGATGCGGATCGGCGCCGCGCTGAGCGATCGCGGCATGCTGGCGCTGCGCGACGGGCTGCAGCCCGGCATGAGCGAGCGCGAACTCGGCGATCTGGTCGAGCGCGGCTATGTGGCGCTCGGCGGCACCACGGTCATCCATTTCATCGGCGTGGCACCGATGGCGGAGCCGCAGCTTGCCGTGCCGCCGCAATTTGCCGGCACCCGCAGAGTGGCGCGCGGCGATGTCGTGTTTGCCGAAATCAGTGCCGCGTTCTGGGACCATCCGGGCCAGGTGCTGCGCAGCTTCGCAGTCGACAGTGAGCCGACAGCGCTCTATCGCGGCCTGCATGCGGCCGCCGACGCCGCGTTCGATGCGGTCGCCGCCTTGCTCAAGGACGGCGCCATGCCGCAGCAAGTGATCGAGGCGGCCGGCGTGATCGAGCAGGCGGGATTTACGATTATTGACGATTTGTTGCACGGCTATGGCGGCGGTTATCTGCCGCCGGTGCTCGGCTCCAAGAGCCGGCCGAGCGCCCACGTTCCGGACGAGCCGTTTCGCGCCGGCATGGTGGTGGTGATCCAGCCCAACGTGGTGACGCCCGACCGCAAGGCCGGCGTGCAGACCGGCGAGATGGTGCTCATCACCGAGACCGGCATCGAACCGTTTCACGCCGTGCCGCGCGGCTTTGCCCGGATTTGAGCGCGCCGCGACGCGGCATCCTGCTGCGTGCTTAACGGCGTCCTACCATTTCATGGCGACGCCGGCCAACGCCGATGCATCGATCGCCTGGGCAGCGAACATCGCGACAAAGGCCTGGAAATCCGCGCGCAGTGTCGCGCTCGGGAAGATGCGAAGGCGCGCGCTGAAAAATTCGTAAAGGTTATCTCTTCGATTCAAAACAACCGATACACGCGCCGTAAAGAATACTGCTTCAAGCAATCTTCAGCATAGGCCGAGAACGGCGCATCGTTTCACCAATTCCATACCAGCGCCGTACCAATCTACCGCCTGACAAAACAATAACTTGTGGCGTCAGCAGGGGACCGGGCGTGCGCACCAGCACCATCGTCATGATCGCCTTCGCAGTCGTGTTCGGACTGCTGGCGGTATTTTTGGCGAATGCCTGGCTCAACAATCGGGCCGACGAGGCGCGGCGCAGCATGGAGGCATCGCGCAAAGTGGCGCCGCCGGCGCGCACCATCGTGGTGGCGCGGCGGCCGTTGCGTTTCGGCGACGTGCTCGGCACGCTGTCGTTGCGCGAGATGGAATGGCCGCAGGATTCGCTGCCGGCCGGCGCGTTCAACCGGATCAGCGATCTGACGGCGACAAAGCGCATCGTGCTGATGCCGATCGGGGTCAACGAGGCGATCCTGGCATCGAAGATCACCGGACCGGGCGAGCGCGCCACGCTGTCGGCGCTGCTGCACGAGGGCATGAAGGCCGTGACCGTGCGCGTCAACGACGTCGAGGGCGTCGCCGGCTTCGTGCAGCCGGGCGATCACGTCGACGTGGTGCTGACGCGGCCGGGCGAGCGCAAGAATTCGATCAACGACGTCATCGTTCAGAACGTGTGCGTTCTCGCCGTCGATCAGCTGGCCGACCCGACCAACGAAAAACCGGTCGTGGTCAAGGCGGTGACCTTGGAAGTCGACGAGACCGCGGGGCAGAAGCTCGCGCTCGCCTCGGCGGTCGGCACGCTGTCGCTGTTGCTCCGCAAGGCCGGCGAGGTTGCCGAAGACGCGCCGCGGCAACTGTCGACCGAGGATCTCGGCCGAGCCCGGCAGACCGACGACGCGCGCTTCGTGACCATCGTGGTCACGCGGTCGAACAAGGACGCCACGACGCACGATGAAGTCAACGTGCCGGTCGAGCGCAGGGACGCGCGTTCGGCCGAGTTCCCGGCATGGGGGATGACGCACGACTGAGGTTTGGGGACCGCCGAACGCAAGGCGGCGGGAAGCGGACGAAAGTTTGGGAACGACAAGCAGCGGCGGGGAGGCCGACGTGAACAGCCAGTACACAGTCAAACATGATCGCGCCGGCGGGGGCCGGCGGTTTCGGGACGGGACCACCGATGTTCGATTGCTGCTGCGCGGCGCCGCTGTTGCGGCGCTGCTCGTGGCAGCCGCGGCGCCGGTGGCGCCCACCGCGCAAGCGCAGGAGCAAGAGCAACCACAAGGGCACTTCGTCGCGGAAAGAGTCGCGCGCACCAGCTCGATCATGGTGACGGTCGGCAAGTCGCAAGACGTGCGCACCGAGCGCGGCTTCGCCGACGTCATGGTCGGTGATCCCACGGTCGCCGACGTAAGTCCGCTGACCGATCATTCGCTGTCCATTCTCGGCAAAAAGATCGGCGCCACGCGCATCACGGTCTACGACCGCGACCGGCAGCCGGTGCAGATCTTCGACGTCACGGTGTCGTACGATCTCAGCGGGCTTGCCACCGAGATCGCGCACTTCGCCGGCACCGGCATCAGAATTACGTCGGTCGGCAGCCACATCATGCTGAGCGGTGCCGCGCCGGACGCCGCCACGCTCGACAAGGCAATGTTGATCGCGCGTCAGTTCGACAAGGATGCGATCAACACTGTGCAGGTGATGCAGCAGCAGCAGGTCATGCTGGAAGTGCGCTTCATCGAAGTGTCGCGGCAGGCGAGCCGCGAGCTCGGCGTGCAGTGGAACATGTTCGGCGGCTCGTCGATCGCCAACATCGGCTCGCAGCTACCCGCTAGTCAGCTGCCGATCACGCAGCCCGGCGGCGCGTTCCAGCAGCCGGGCCTGAACTGCCCGATTTCGGTGCTGTGCGGCGGCGCCAACAACACCACCAGTGTTGGCAACGCGATTTCGCCGGTCGTCGCTGCCGGCGTGCTCTCCGGCTCCTCGCCCTACGGCTTTCTGGTCAGCAACCTCTCCAACGCGCTGCAGCTCGAGGTCAGCGCGCTCGAGCAGAACGGTCTCGCCCGCAGCCTGGCGGAGCCGAACCTCGTGGCGCTGTCGGGCGACACCGCGAGCTTCTTGGCCGGCGGCCAGATTCCGATCCCGGAGGCCGGCTCATTCGGCACCATATCGTTCGCCTACCAGCCGTACGGCGTCGGCCTGTCGTTCACCCCGACCGTGCTCAGGGACGGCCTGATCAATCTGATCATCAAACCGGAAGTCAGCGAGATCGACACCACGCATACGGTGACAGTGCTCGGCACCTCGGTGCCGGGCCTGATCACGCGCAAGGCTTCGACTACCTTGGAATTGCGCGACGGTCAGAGTTTTATGCTCGGCGGTCTGTTGCAGAACACCAGCCAGAACGCCGCGGATCAGCTGCCGTGGCTCGGCGACGTGCCGGTGCTCGGCGCCCTGTTCCGCTCCAGCCAATACCAGAAAAACGAGACCGATCTGGTGATCGTGGTGACGCCGCACATCGTGCGGCCGCTGCCGGTCAGCGACGTGCACACGCCGCTCGACAATACGGTGCCGGGCAACGACATCGACTTCTTTCTGATGGGCCGCGCCGAAGTCAGCCCGGCGCTGGTGCGGCTCGCCGCCGGCGCGGTGAACCGGCCGTTCGTCGGCCACATCCTCGATTTGCCGAAAAAGGGAGGCGTCTATGTCTCAGTCAAGGACTAGGCGCGTAGCACGGGTCGTGGCGGCGGCTGTTGCCGCCGCCACGCTCGGCACGGCGCTCGGCGGCTGCTCGCAGCTCTACTGGGACCGCCGCGACCCGATCGCGCTCAGTGCCGGCGATGCAATCGCCGCCAACGAGGCGGAGCAGACCATCGACCCATGGCCGCCGTTCAGCGGCAACCCGAACCTCGCCTTCAACGGCCAGCGCATGCAGTCGGCGGCCGAACGCTACCGCACCAACACGGTGATCCAGCCGCTCGACCCGATGACGATGCAAGTGGCCGCCAGCCCGACGCAATCGTCGACCACCAGCGGCAGCACGCCGAACAACTCGACCTCCAACACCACGATCGTGGTCGGCGCGCCGGCCTCAACGACGACCTCGTCGCAATAAGCTTCGCGGTCGCAACGAGAACCTGAAAGCCATGCGCATCGGCCGATCGGTAACGCCGGGAGTCCAGGTCAGGGTGGTCGTGCTGACCGCCGACGACGGATTCGAGGAGCAGGTCCGCGCCACGTTCGGGGCCAGCAGCCAGATCGGCCTCGACGTCGTCAAAGGCCGGCTTGCCGAACGCGAGCAGATCGAGGTCGGCAGCGCCAGCGTCGTGGTTGCCGATCTCGACTGCGGCGACGAAACCGAAATGCAGGCGCTCGACCGCCTGGTGACGCGGATCGGCAGCTGGCCGCCGGTCGTCGTGATCACGCAAGCTTTCGACGGGGGCGTTGCCCGTCGTCTGATGCAGATGCGGGTGGCGGACTTTCTGGTCAAGCCGGTGCCGCCGGTCGAGCTGGTGCAGACCTGTGCGCGGGTCGCCAAGAAGCCGGCCAACACGGACAGCACCGAGGCGCAGATTTTCACCTATTTGCCGGCGGTCGGCGGCGCCGGCGTTACCACGCTTGCGGTGCAGACCGCGATGCTGCTGCTCAACAGCGGCGGCGCGCGCGGCAAGACCGCGACGTGCCTGGTCGATCTCGACTTTCAGCACGGCGCCTGCGCCGACTATCTCGACATCGAGCCGCGGCTCAATCTCGGCGAGATCGAGCCGCGCCCGGAGCGGCTCGACCGGCAGTTGCTCGAAGTCATGATCTCGCAACATGCCTCCGGCTTGGCGGTGGTGGCGGCGCCGAACCGGCCGGCCGAGATGCGCTCGTTCGATCCCGACGTCGTCACTCGGCTGCTCGATCTGGTGTCGTCGAATTTCGACTATGTCGTGTTCGACATGCCGCGCACCTGGTTCTCCTGGACCGACAGCGTGCTGCTCGGCTCCAACAAGCTGTTTATCGTCACCGAGACCACGGTGCCGGGGCTGCGTCATGCCAAGCAGCTGGTCGAGGCCATTCGCGAACGGCTCGGCGACGGCCCGAAGCCGCAGGTCATCATCAATCGCTTCGAACAGAAACTGTTCTCGGCGGGTTTGCGCCGCAGCGATGTCGAGCAGGCGCTCGGTGATGCCTTTGCCGCCAGTATTCCCAATCACTACAGCATGGTGCGCGAGGCCATCGACCGCGGCGTTCCGCTCGATCAGGTCAAGCCCGGCAACAAGATCACCGCGCAGCTGCGGAAGCTGGTCTTTCCGCAGACTGGCGAAAAGGCAAAGGACGGCGCCCCCGGCCGGAAGTTCAAGCTGTCGTGGGCGCGGTCTTAGGGTGCGGTAGGTCGTCGCCATGGCGGGCCGGTTCTCAGCACGACGCGTCGCCGCTCCGGAGCTTGTGCCGGCGGAAGAGACGGCGCTCGAAGGCGTGTCGTGGACGGTATTTCCCGATGCCGCCGGCGAGCCGGTTGTGGCTGGGGCCGCCGATCCGGCCGCGGCTGCCGCCGCCAATCCGCTGCTCACCGACAAGCTCCTTGACGCCAAGGTCCGCCTGCATCGGCGGCTGATCGAGGAGATCAACCTTTCGGCGCTGGAAAAGCTGCCGGAAGAAGAAATCCGCATCCACATCCAGCAGCTCGTTTCGCAATACGTTCTGGTCGAGCGCCTGGCGCTCAACACCCAGGAGCTCAACGACTTCGTCTCCGAGATTCTCGACGAGATGACCGGGCTCGGCCCGCTCGAGCCGCTGCTCAAGGACGCCAGCGTCAACGACATTCTGATCAACGGCCACGAATGCGTCTACGTCGAGCGCGGCGGCATCCTGGAGCCGACCGGCGTGCGCTTCAAGGACGAGCCGCATCTGTTGCGCATCATCAACAAGATCGTGTCCGCCGTGGGTCGCCGCGTCGACGAATCGCATCCGATGTGCGACGCGCGCCTGCTCGACGGCTCGCGCGTCAACGTCGCGGTGCGCCCGGTCGCGATCGACGGACCGCTGATGTCGATCCGCAAATTCTCCAAGAAGCCGTTCAACCTCAACAAGCTGGTCGATGTCGGCGCGCTGCGGCCGCAGATGGCGGAATTGCTGGCGGCGGCCGTGAAGGCCCGCGTCACCCTGATCATTTCCGGCGGCACCGGCTCGGGCAAGACCACGATGCTCAACGCGCTGTCGGCCTTCATCTCGGAGAAGGAGCGCCTGCTCACCATCGAGGATGCCGCCGAGCTGCAACTGCAGCAGCCGCATGTCGGCCGCATGGAAACGCGGCCGCCCAACATCGAAGGCAAGGGCGAAATCCGCCAGCGCGACCTGGTGAAGAACGCGCTGCGCATGCGGCCGGACCGGGTGATCCTCGGCGAGTGCCGCGGCGAAGAGGCCTTCGACATGCTGCAAGCCATGAACACCGGCCACGAAGGCTCGATGGCGACCGTGCACGCCAACACGCCGCGCGACGCGGTCTCGCGGCTCGAGCAGATGATCGGCATGGCCGGCCTGCCGATGACGGTGGCCTCGATCCGCGCCCAGATCGCCTCGGCGATCCGCGTCATCGTGCAATTGTCGCGGCTCTCCGACGGCAAGCGGCGGGTGATGAGCATCGCCGAAATCACGGGGCTCGAGTCCGACATCATCCAGATGCAGGAAATCTTCAAGTACGTGCGTACCGGCACCGCGCCCGACGGCACCGTGCAGGGCCACTTCCAGGCCACCGGCGTGCGGCCGCGCTTCCTCAACGATCTCGCCGCGATGGGAATCAAAATTCCCGGTTCCTATTTCGATCCCTCGCAGCCGCTGTGACCGCCGGATCCGAACGCCATGTCGCTCGATTTCGATCCGATCTATCTGGTCTGGCTGTTCGTCGCCATCTCGGCGGGGCTGGCGTTCGAGGCGGTGTATTTGCTGGGCTTTTCCAAGGCCTCCTATCGCAGCACGATCAATCGCCGCCTGATGATTTCGAAGGATCGCCCGGACCGGGAAAGCGTGCTGGTGCAATTGCGCCGCGAGCGCGGCCTCACCAGCGGCGGCAATTACCGGCTCAATCTGGTTGCGCTCAATCGGCTGATCCTGCAGTCCGGCCTGACGATCGGGTTCACGCGTCTTCTCGTCATCATCGGCGTGGTCAGCCTCGTGGCGTTCGCCGCCACCGCGGTATTGCGCGACAGCATCGTCGAAGCGGCTATTGTCGCGGTGTTTTGCGCCACCGCGCTGCCGCTTCTGGTCTTGCGCATGCTGCGGTCGCGACGGCAAAAGAAATTCGGCGCCCAGTTTCCCGACGCGCTCGACATCATCGTGCGCAGCCTGCGCGCCGGCCATCCGGTGCCGATCGCCGTCAACATGGTGGGCCGCGAAATGGGCGACCCGATCGGCAGCGAGTTCGGCACCGTCTCCGACGAGGTCACCTACGGCGCCGACCTGGAAACGGCGATGCGCAATCTGTACTGCCGCATCGGCTCCGACGACCTGCCGCTGTTCGTCACCGCGGTGGCGATCCAGGGCTCGACCGGCGGCAATCTCGGCGAAATCCTGCAGAACCTGTCCGGCGTGATCCGGCAGCGCTTCAAGATGCGGCGCAAGATTCGCGCGCTCGCCGCCGAAGGCCGCGCCTCGGCGATGATTCTGTCGGCGCTGCCGATCGGCATGTTCCTGGTCATCCAGTTCATCGCGCCGGACTTTTATGCTTCGGTCTGGCATGAGCCGCTGACCAAGATGCTGCTCGGCGGTGCTGCGGCGTGGATGATCGTCGGCAATCTGGTCATGTTCAAAATGGTCAACTTCAAGATCTGATCGGCAGGCGCGCAGATGATGCTGAGCACGTCGACCATGATGAGCCTCCTGGTGTTTTTGGCCGCGGGCACGCTTGCCTTCGCGGTGATGCTCGTCATGCGCGCCCGCGAGGCGGTGCGCCGCCGCGCCGTGCGCGTCGGCATCGAGGACGAAGCGCCCGGCGGCCGCCGCGCGCTGCGCCACTCGGGCGTGCGGGCGGCGCAGAAGCTGATCGAATACGCCAACAAGCATTATTCGTCGGTCGACACCAAGGACATCAAGGTGTTGCGCCAGCGCCTGATGCGCGCCGGCATCTACGATCCGCGCGGACCGGCGATTTTCTTTCTCGCCCGCATCATTGCGGCGGTGGCGCTGGCCGGCGCCGCGTTCGTGGTGCTGCCGATGCTGGGCTACGGCGGCAAGACCTCGTTGTGGGTCATGGTGCTGACCGCCGCGGTCGGCGGTTATCTGGCGCCGAGTTTCTATCTCGACCGCATGATCAACAAGAAGCGGCTCGAGCATCAGGCCGGGTTTCCGGATTTCATGGACCTCTTGGTGGTCTGCGCCGACGCCGGGCTGTCGATGGAAGCGGCGCTCGATCGCGTGGCGCGCGAGCTGAGCGATTCCTATCCCTCGCTCTCCGCCAACATCCATATGGGCAATCTCGAAATCCGCGCCGGCCGCACCATGACCGAGGCGCTGGAACATCTGTCCGAGCGGCTGGGTCTGGAAGAGGCGCGCTCGTTCGCCACGCTGATTCAGCAATCCGACGAGCTCGGCTCCTCGATCGGCGACGCGTTGCGGGTCTATTCCGACGACATGCGGCACAAGCGGCTGTCGCGCGCCGAGGAGAAGGCCTACAGCCTGCCCGCCAAGCTCTCGGTGCCGATGATGATATGCATCTTCCCGACCCTGTTCGTCGTCATCCTTTTGCCGGTCATCGTGCGGTTGGCGACGCACAATTGGTGAGACGCTGCCGGCAGATTAGTGCCTTCGCGGCTTCCAGCCACCGCGCATGCCGGGGCGGCCGAGCGTTGAGCGCGGGCCTGACGGGTCGCGCGGTTTTGCCGGAACGGCTTCGACGCCCGGGCCCATTTCGTCGAGCGTCGGCTTGCGCGGCTTGTCGCGGCTTTTCGACGGTGCGAATTCGTGCCAGGTGGCGATGCCCATTTCGTCGAGGTGGGGTTTGTGGGGGCGATCGACGCGGCCCGCCTTGCTTGCCCCACCGCGGCGCGCTTCGCGCGTCGGTCCCGCTGCAGGCGCGGGTAAAAGCTTCGCTGTCGGGTCGTCCATGACGGCAAGCTCGGTGGAGCGCAGGCGCTTGATCTCGTCGCGCAGGCGGGCGGCTTCCTCGAAGTCGAGATCGGCGGCGGCGGCGCGCATGCGGGTTTCCAGGTCGGCGATCACCGCCTCGAAATTGTGGCCAATGGTGGCGGCGTCCTCGAACTCGCCGCCGCCGGCACCGCTGCCGGTCCCGATCAGCACGTGGTCGCGCTCGTAGACGCTGTCCAGAATGTCGGCGATGCCCTTGCGCACGCTTTCCGGCGTGATGCCGTTTTCGGCGTTGAATTTTTCCTGCTTCTCGCGGCGCCGCTCGGTCTCGGCCATCGCGCGCTCCATCGAGCCGGTGACGCTGTCGGCGTAAAGCAGGACGCGGCCGTCGACGTTGCGCGCAGCGCGGCCGATGGTCTGCACCAGGCTGGTTTCGCTGCGCAAAAATCCTTCCTTGTCGGCATCGAGGATCGCGACCAGCGCGCATTCCGGAATGTCGAGGCCCTCGCGCAGCAGATTGATGCCGACCAGCACGTCGAACGCGCCGAGCCGCAGATCGCGGATGATCTCGATGCGCTCGATAGTGTCGATGTCGGAGTGCATGTAGCGCACGCGGATGCCCTGCTCGTGCAGATACTCGGTCAAATCCTCGGCCATGCGCTTGGTCAGCACCGTGACCAGCGCGCGGTAGCCCTGCTGCGCTATGGCGCGGACCTCGCCGACCAGATCGTCGACCTGGGTGCGTGCCGGCCGCACCTCGACCGGCGGATCGATCAGCCCGGTCGGGCGAATGACCTGCTCGGTGAACACGCCGCCGGATTCGTTGAGCTCCCACGGCCCCGGTGTTGCCGACACGCACGTGGTCTGCGGCCGCATCGCGTCCCATTCCTCGAACCGCAGCGGCCTGTTGTCCATGCAGGACGGCAGCCGGAAGCCGTATTCGGCGAGCGTCGCCTTGCGCCGGAAGTCGCCGCGAAACATGCCGCCGAGTTGCGGGATGGTGACGTGGCTTTCGTCGACGAACACCAGCGCGTTGTCGGGGACGTACTCGAACAAGGTCGGTGGCGGCTCGCCGGGTCGGCGGCCGGTGAGATAGCGCGAATAGTTCTCGATGCCGGCGCAGGAGCCGGCCGCTTCCATCATTTCCAGGTCGTACAGCGTGCGCTGCTCGAGCCGCTGCGCTTCGAGGAGGCGCCCGGCGGCGTTGAGCTGCTCGAGCCGGCCGCGCAATTCGAGCTTGATGCCGGCGATGGCCTGCAACAGCGTCGGCCGCGGTGTCACGTAGTGCGAGTTGGCGTAGATTTTGACGAATTCCAGCTCGTCGGTTTTTTGCCCGGTGAGCGGATCGAATTCGTGGATCGCCTCGACCTCGTCGCCGAACAGCGACACCCGCCAGGCGCGGTCCTCGTAGTGCGCCGGAAAAATTTCGATCACGTCGCCGCGCACCCGGAACGAGCCGCGATAGAAATCGCCGGCCGAGCGCTTGTATTGCAGCGCCACCAGGTCGGCCAACAGCTGGCGCTGATTGAGCCGCTCGCCGCGCTTGATGGTGAACGTCATCGCCGAGTAGGTCTCGACCGAGCCGATACCGTAGATGCACGACACCGAGGCGACGATGATGACGTCGTCGCGTTCGAGCAGCGCGCGCGTCGCGGCGTGGCGCATGCGGTCGATCTGCTCGTTGATCGAGGAATCCTTCTCGATGTAGGTGTCGGTGCGCGGGATGTACGCTTCCGGCTGGTAGTAGTCGTAATAGCTGACGAAATATTCGACCGCGTTGTCGGGAAAGAAGTTCCTGAACTCGCCGTAGAGCTGCGCCGCCAAGGTCTTGTTGGGCGCCAGGATCAGCGCAGGGCGCTGCGTTTCCTCGATCACCTTCGCCATCGTGAACGTCTTGCCGGAGCCAGTGACGCCGAGCAGCACCTGGTTGCGGTCGTTGCGCCGCACGCCTTCGACCAGCTCGGCGATGGCCTGCGGCTGATCGCCCTTGGGCTCGAAATCCGACTTGATGACGAAGCGCTGCCCGCCTTCGGTCTTGTCCGGCCGCGGCGGCCGGTGCGGCGTCCAGACGTGCTCACGAAATTCCGGTCGGCCTTCGCGCAGTAATTGCTCGAGCGAGTGCTGGCTGGCGAGGCCGCCGAGCGTCATCGGTTGCGGCGACGGCCGGTGCCGCTTCTCGCGGCGTGGCTCGGATATGTCGGAAATCTCGTCGACGGCGCCTTCGCCGATCACCGGCTTGGAGGGATCGCCGCCGTCGAGGCCCAGCGCCTTGGCGAGCTCGGCATCGACATCCACCGGGCTTTTGCCGACGTAGCCCTGCTGCGGGCGCTCGGCAAAACCTTGCTGGGTCGACCTGCGCGCCCGGTGCGCATTGGCGAAGTCGGCGCGCCGGTCCCACGAATTGTCCGGCGGCGGTTGCAACCCGGTCTGCGAGCCAAGCCCAGCCGTGCCCTGCCCGATCGCCGGATTGAGCAGGTCGGCGAGCTTCGGCTCGAGCTCCGGCACGTCCGGCCGCGCCGCCTTGGCGCGCGTCGGCTTCGCCGGATCTTTTTTCGAATGTTTCGCGGGGTCGCGCTGTCGGGGCGCCATCATTGCAATATGGGGCGAGTCTGCGGAGGAGGAAAGGCGGGAATCCGCAGCGACAGTTATTCCAGCCTGATGCCGGCGCGTTTGATCACATCGCCCCACTTCTTGGAATCTGCAGCGATCAACGCGGCGAATTGCTGCGGCGTTCCGCCGCCCGGTTCGTTGCCGACCTTCGCGTTCCAGCTGGCGAACGCCGGGGAGCGGATGGCGCGGTTGGCCGCGGCGTTGAGCGTGTCGAGGATTGGCCGCGGCAGGCCGACCGGCGCGATCACGCCGACCCAGCCTGGCGCCGAGTAGCCGGGCACGCCGGCCTCGGCGATCGTCGGCAGATCGGGGAACGCCGGCGACCTGTGGTCACCGCTCACCGCAAGCGCGCGCACCTGTCCGGATTGGGCAAATGGCGCGATCGAATTGAGCGCCTCGAACATGACCTGCACGCGCCCGGCGATCAGATCGTTGATGGCCGGCGCGCCGCCCTTGTAAGGCACGTGCACGATGTCGGTGCCGGTCATGAATTTGAACAGTTCGGCCGCGACGTGCCCAGGCGATCCGTTGCTCGACGAGGCGTTCAACAGCTTGCCGGGATTTTGCTTGGCGTAGTCGATCAGCTCGCGCACCGAATGGAACCGGGTCGTCGGCGACACCGCGAGCAGCAATTGGCTGTACTCGACGACCATGATCGGCTGAAAGTCCCGCGCAATGTCGTAGGGAACGTGCGCCACCAGATGCGGCGCCATGGTCAGCGCCCCGATCGGCGCCATGCACAGCGTGTAGCCGTCGGGCGCCGATTTGGCGACGATGTCGAGGCCGACGGTGAGTGCGCCGCCGGGCCGATCATCGACGATAACTTGCTGGCCGACCTCCTTGGCAAGGGCTGCCGCAAGGACGCGCGCCACCGTATCGGTGGCGCTGCCGGCGGCCTGCGGCACGACCAGCCGGATCGGATGATCGGGAAATTCCGCGCGCGCGGCGGTCGCGATGGTACACGCGAGGAAGACGGCAATCAGGGTGAGACGGCGCATGGGTCGGCCCGCTGTTGGACGGCTGATCATAGCCGGATTGTGCGTGGCGTCGCAGTGCCGGAAAATGCACTAAAATGGGCTAATTTCGATCATGACGATGTGGCAGCGACGATGGTGCTGGCGGTGGCGGCGGTGACGATGCTGTTGCTGATCATCATCATCGCCTTTACTCATCATCGCCTTTACTGAGGTGATGGATTTCGCTGCGCTCAACCCTCCTACTTTGGCACCAGCGCCCAATAGTCGAGATCCAAGATAACGGCGGGATCATCTCCGTCGCCGGATTTTTGCGGAAAATCGGCGCACGGCTTGTCCTTGGTGGCGATGGTGCGCAGGCGGAGCGCGCCGACGTCGTCGCGGCCCGGCAGCTCGGCCTTGGCCAGCACTTCCGACCAGGCGAACACCGTGCCGCCGGCGAACAGCGGAGCGACGTGGCGGCCGCCGTTGATCGCGGCGACGTGGAAGGCATTGGCGAGGCCGTTGAACGACAGCGCGCGGGCGAGCGAGATGACGTGGCCGCCATAGATCAGCCGGTTGCCGAAGCGGCCGCGCTTGGCGCTGTACAGATCGAAATGAATGCGCGCGGTGTTCTGATAAAGCCGCGTCGCGATCATGTGCTCGGCTTCTTCCACCGTGATGCCGTCGACGTGATCGATTTTCTCCCCGACCTCATAATCGCCGAAGCGATACGGACTGCCGGCCAGCGCGAAATCGTAGGCGGCGATATCGAGCGGTGGACAGGCTTCGCCCAGCACTTTCGGATCGACCGCGGTCGGCAGCCGCGGCACGTGATCGCCGGGCGCCGGCGCGGCCTCGTCGCCTTTGCGCACCATGACCCAGCGCACGTATTCGAGCGCCGGCGTGCCGTCCTGCTTCATGCCGGTGGTGCGCACGTAGACGATGCCGGTCTTGCGGCTCGAGTTTTCCTTCAGTCCGATCACCTCGGACAGCGCCGACAGCGTGTCGCCCGGATAGACCGGCTGGCGGAAATAACAGCCCGCATAACCGAGATTGGCGACCGCGTTGAGCGAGATGTCCGGCACGGTCTTGCCGAAGATGATGTGAAACACCAGAAAATCGTCGATTGGCGCGCGCGGGTAGCCGATCGCCTTGGCGAATTCGTCGGACGACTGCACCGCGAATCGCGCGCCGAACAGGCCGGTATAAAGCGCCACGTCGCCGACCGTCACCGTGCGCGGCGTGGCGTGGCGGATCACCTGGCCGATGCGGAAATCTTCAAAGTAATTGCCCGGACTGGTCTTGCCCATTGGTCGATCCTTCAGGCGTCCCATTAGCGTCGGGGGCGCTTTTGCGAGCGCGCTTCTTAACGCAAGCGCCGCCGCGCCGCAAAGCAGCGCCCGCGCAAGAAAATTAAAAAAATTCGAGGCCGCCGCGCGGACCGCCTGAAACCGGCGCCGCGGGCGCCCGTATCTCGATGCGACGACGACTTCCGTCGCGTACGGCGGCCCCGCCGCCGATCCTATCAGCGACATCACTGCAACATGGAGACACTCATGTCCAAGCGTTTGGCTTTGCTTGCTGCTGCGGCGGTGCTGGCGTTCAGCGCGGTCGCGACCGTGCCGCTCTACGCGCAAACGTCGGAGAAGACCGTGACTGTCGGCGGCGCGCCGATGTATCCGTCGAAGAACATCATTCAGAACGCGGTCAATTCGAGAGACCACACCACGCTGGTCGCTGCCGTGAAGGCGGCCGGGCTGGTCGACACGCTGTCCGGGCCCGGCCCGTTCACCGTGTTCGCACCCACCAATGCGGCGTTCGAGAAGCTGCCGGCCGGCACGGTCGAGAGCCTGCTCAAGCCGGAAAACAAGGCGGCGCTGGTGAAAATCCTGACCTACCACGTCGTGCCAGGCCGCATGACCGCCGCCTCGCTGATGAGGGCGGTCAAGGAGGGCGAAGGCATGGCCAAGCTCAAGACCGTGGCGGGCGACGAGATCGCGGTCAAGGACGCCGGCCCCGGCAAGCTCTCCATCACCGACGCCAAGGGCGACGTGGCCCACGTGACCATCGCCAACGTGCTGCAGTCGAACGGCGTCATTCACGTCATCGACACAGTGCTGCTGCCGTAGGCGGCTGGCTCCAAGCGCGCCATCCCTTCCCCGCGAGGCAGGGATGGCGTTCTCTGACAGGAATGTGAGCGCCCGTGCGCGCCGGTTTTGTTATAGGTGCGGCGCTGCCACATGATCGGAAAAGGCACGCGATGACGATCGAAGCCGCCGCCCCTGCCCCAGCGTCCGTGGCGCCTGATGCCGCCGCAAGGCCGCTCATCCACCCCGGCTGGGTGCGCGTGACCCATTGGATCAACGCGCTCGCCATGCTGATGATGATCGGCTCGGGCTGGCAGATCTACGACGCCTCGCCGCTGTTCGACTTTACCTTCCCGCCGCAGATCGCGCTCGGCAACTGGCTCGCTGGTGCGCTGTTGTGGCACTTCGCCGCCATGTGGCTCCTGGTGATGAACGGCATCGTCTATGTCACGCTGGGGATTGCGACCGGCCGCTTCCGCACCAAGTTTTTTCCGATCAGTCCGCGCGAAGTGGTTCGCGATTTTGTCGCAGCGTTGCGCGGCAAGCTCGCGCACGACGACCTATCTGTCTACAACGCGGTGCAGAAGCTGCTCTATGCCGGCGTGCTGCTCGCCGGATTGGTGATCGTGCTGTCCGGAATCTCGATCTGGAAGCCGGTGCAGTTCTGGTGGCTCACCGCGTTTTTCGGCGGCTACAACACCGCGCGCTACGTGCACTTCGCCGCCATGACGGCGATCGTGCTGTTCCTTCTCGTCCACGTGGTGCTGGCGCTGATCGTGCCGAAAAGTTTACGCGCTATGATCGTCGGCCGCTGAATTTTTGCTGCTGGAGTTAAACGATGCCCCGTCCGCGCAAACCAATCCCCGGCGTCGACCCGAAGGTGCTGATCGGCGATGCCGGCAAGCTGCTGCCCTCGTCGTCGCGCCGCATGTTGCTGCGCGGCATCGTCAGTGTCGGCGCGCTCGCCACCTTGACCGGCTGCGACATCATCGACGGCCCGACCGCCGAGAACGCGCTGCGCGTCGTTTCCAACTTCAACGATTGGGTCCAGGCGCGCCTGTTCAACGCGAACACGCTGGCGCCGACTTTTTCCGAAAGCGACGTGATGCGGCCGTTTCGCTTCAACGCCTATTATGACGAGGACGACGCGCCGGACGTCGACGGCGACACCTACAAGCTGGAGATCGGCGGCCTGGTCGACAACAAAAAGTCGTGGTCGCTGCCGGAGCTTTATCAGCTGCCGGAAGTGTCTCAGATCACGCGGCTGGTCTGCGTCGAGGGCTGGAGCGCGATCGGCTCCTGGCAGGGCGTGCGGCTGTCCGATTTCCTCAAGCTGATCGGCGCCGACACTCGCGCCAAATATGTTTGGTTCCAGTGCGCCGAAGGCTATTCCAACACCATCGACATGCCGACGGCGCTGCACCCGCAGACGCAATTGACGCTCAAATTCGATCACAAGATTCTGCCGCGGGCCTACGGCTTTCCGATCCGCATCCGCATCCCGACCAAGCTCGGTTTTAAGAATCCCAAATACGTCACCGCCATGTGGGTGCAGAACAACGACGCCGGCGGCTATTGGGAAAACCAGGGCTACAACTGGTTCAGCGGGCTTTGAGCAATTTACGATCCTGAATCGTCTTGCGCCATGAATGCCAGCTTTTCCATGTCATCATCCGCGAACGCGGATGATCCAGTAACCACCGGTTGGCAGGGAGTTTACTGGATGGTCCGCTTTCGCGGACCATGACGACGCGCGGAATGTGTACGGCCTTCATTTCTGCATGCGCGGCGGCGGCACGTCGGTAATCAGGCGGGCGCCGCGCTGGAACGTGATGTAGCTCCACAGCCAGGTCAGGGCGACGACGAAGCGGTTGCGCAGCCCGATCAGAAAATAAATGTGTACGACGCTCCAAAACAGCCAGCCGACAAAACCCTTGAGCTGAATCGGGCCGAGCTCGACGATGGCGGCGCGGCGCCCGATCGTCGCCAGCGCGCCTTGATTGCGATAGCGGAACGGCGGCAGTGAACCGCCGCCAAGCCGCGCGATGATCAGCCGTCCGACATAATCGCCCATCTGCTTGGCCGCTGCCGCGAGGCCCGGCGCCGGGCGGCCGGACTCGTCGATCACGGACGCAGTGTCGCCGATGACAAAAATGTTCGGGTGTGCGGCCAGCGACAGATCCGGTCGCACGATCACGCGCCCGGCGCGGTCGCGTTCCGCCGCCAGCCACTGCGCGGCGGGCGATGCGACGACGCCCGCCGCCCACACGACCGCGCCGGCATCGATGCGGCCATGCTCCAGCTCGACGCCGCGCGCATCGCAGCGCATCACCGCGGTCCCGGTTTTGACCTCGACGCCCATCGCGGTGAGTGTACGAAGCGCATAAGCGGAATGCCGTTCGGAAAAGCTCGGCAGCAGGCGTGGCCCGGCCTCGAGCAGCACGATGCGCGCGCTGCGCGGATCGATGCGGCGGAAATCGCGCGCCAGCGTTTGCCGGGCCACCTCGGCGATGGCGCCCGCCATCTCGACCCCGGTCGGGCCGCCGCCGACGATCACGAACGTCAGCAACCGGCGGCGCATCTCGTCATCGCCCGCGAGTTCCGCCTCTTCGAACGCCGCGAGGATGCTGCGGCGAATGTGGGTGGCGTCCTCGATGCGCTTTAATCCCGGCGCGAACGCGGCCCAGTCGTCGTGACCGAAATACGAATGCGTGGCGCCGGTCGCGACGACCAAAAAATCATAGCGGAACGGCCCGGCGCCGGTGTGGACCGTCTGCGCGGCGGCGTCGACGCCGGTCACCTCCGCCATCAGTACGGTCGCATTCGCCTGCCGGCGCAGCATGTGGCGAACCGGCCAGGCGACATCGGCCGGCGACAATGCGGCGGTCGCGACCTGATAGAGCAGCGGCTGAAAGCAATGATAGTTGTGCCGGTCGATAATGGTGACGTCGACCGCGGCGCGGCCGAGCGTCATGGCGGCCTGCAGGCCGCCGAAGCCGGCGCCGATGATGACGACGTGCGGTCGCTGTTGCGGCATACGGAGCTCCTCGCGCCAGTTGCCATCGGACCGGTCGGCGTTTAGCAGTGGCCCCGCAACGCCCCAATTTCAAGGCCCGTCATGCCCAGTCATAAGTTGCTTTTGCTCGCCGGCGACGGCATCGGCCCCGAGGTCATGGCCGAGGTGAAGCGGCTGCTCGCTTTTCTCAGCAACGCCGGCATCGCCGACTTCGCCATCGAGGAAGGGCTCGTCGGCGGCGCCTGTTACGATGCCCACAAGCTCGCCATCACCGACGAAACGATGGTGCAGGCGCATGCCGCGGACGCGGTGATTTTCGGCGCGGTCGGCGGGCCGAAGTGGGACAAGGTGCCGTTCGAGTCGCGGCCGGAAGCGGGGCTGCTTCGCCTGCGCAAGGACCTCGGCCTGTTCGCCAACATCCGCCCGGCGATCGTCTATCCGGCGCTGGCCGATGCTTCGAGCCTCAAGCGCGAGGCGGTCGAAGGCCTCGACATCGTCATCCTGCGCGAGCTGACCGGCGGCGTTTATTTCGGCGAGCCGAAAACCATCACCGATCTCGGCAACGGCCAGAAGCGGGCGATCGATACCCAGGTCTACGACACCTACGAGATCGAGCGCATCGCCCGCGTCGGCTTCGAGCTGGCGCGGGCGCGGCGCAACAAGCTCACCTCGATGGAAAAGCGCAACGTGATGAAGACGGGAGTGCTCTGGCACGAGGTGGTCGAGCAGGTGCATGCGCGCGAATTTCCCAACGTGCAGCTCGAGCACATGCTGGCCGATGCCGGCGGCATGCAGCTGGTGCGCTGGCCGAAGCAGTTCGACGTCATCGTCACCGACAATCTGTTCGGCGACATGCTCTCGGACGTGGCGGCGATGCTGACCGGCTCGCTTGGCATGCTGCCGTCGGCCTCGCTCGGCGAAGTCGACGCCAAGACCAGGCGGCGCAAGGCGATGTACGAGCCGGTGCACGGCTCGGCGCCCGACATTGCCGGCAAAGGCATGGCCAATCCGATCGCCATGCTGGCCTCGTTCGGCATGGCGATGCGCTACTCATTCGCCATGAACAAACAAGCCGACATGCTGGATGCGGCGATCGCCGCGACGCTCGCCAAGGGTTTGCGCACCGCCGACATCAAATCGGAAGGCGCCACGATCGTCTCGACCGCCGAAATGGGCGCCGCCATCGTCGGCGAGATGGAGAAGCTCGCGGCCTGACGCGAGCTGCGACGGTTCAGAACGGCGCGTCCGGATTGAGGCCCGGTATGTAGAGCGGCCGCGGCAACGGCATGCCGTTGCTGCCGGTCAGGTCGAAGCCGTAGAACCAGTTGCCGATTCGGCCCGGGTCGCCGGCCGGCGGAAACGCGTAGTCGTGGAATTGACGGTCGCCGACCGACACCTCGGTCCCGAGGTCGAGGTAGGAGCGGCGCGGCGTCACGTAGATGGTCGTGGTGCCGTCCGGGTGATGAATGATGGTGCGGGTCGGCTGAATAACTGTGCCGGCGGCGGAGCGCACGACCCACGGGTGGTGCTTCTTCACGGCCGCGTTGGCCGCGCCAACGTGCGCCGCAGCAAGAGCAACAATCGCAAGCATGGCGGGAAGTTTTCGCATGGGGCCTCGCTTTCCCTCGCCGCGACTGTAGCGCGGTTCGCCGCGTCGCGACAGAGCCGTGCGGCACGGTCATGCCCAAGACGGTTAGAAAACAGCATGCTACGAACGTAGTACTTTATGCCACATTTTTCTCCGCCAAGCCGCCCGCTATAAATCATTGAAGTCGAGGCGCCGAAACAGGCGCCCGTAAACCCGATACGGGAGGAAACGCGATGTTCACGCGACGAATGCTATTGAGCGCGGCCGGCGCCGGCGCGGCGCTGGCCGGCGGTAGTTTTGCCCTGCCGAGACTGTTCGAAGCGGAGGCCGCCGGCGTGCCGCTGTCGCCCGGGGTGCCGGCCGGGGTTGCCAGCATCGCCCGCATGGAGACGCTGCCGGGCAAGAAGCCGCTCATCAGGCTCGCCGATCGGGCGCCCAATTACGAGGCGCCGCTGGACTATTTCCGCACGCCGATCACGCCGAACGACGAGTTCTTCGTCCGCTATCACCTGTCCAACATCCCGCAAGTGGATGTGAAGACCTACAAGATCACGGTCGGCGGCGAAGGCGCCAACGGCCAGGCTACGCTCACGCTCGACGACCTCAAGGCGATGCCGGCTTATGAGATCGTCGCCGTCAATCAATGCTCCGGCAATCGCCGCGGCCTGTCGAACCCGCATGTCGCCGGCGTCGAATGGGGTTATGGGGCGATGGGCTGCGCGGGCTGGAAGGGCGCACGGCTGAAGGACGTGCTCGACAAGGTCGGGCTGAAGAAAGAAGCGATCGAGATCGCCTTCAACGGCGCCGACGGCCCGGTGCTCGACGCGACGCCGGATTTCATCAAGAGCCTGCCGGTGTGGAAGGCGACCGATGAATCGACCCTGATCGCCTACGAGATGAACGGCGCGCCGCTGCCGCACTTCAACGGCTTCCCGGCGCGCCTCATCGTGCCCGGCTGGACCGGCACCTATTGGATGAAGCATTTGATCTCGGTCACCGCTTTGACCAAGCCGCAGGGCGGTTTTTGGATGAACCCGGCCTACCGCATTCCGGTCGGCAAATTTCCGGTGGTGGCGCGCTTCGTCTCGCAGGAGAACGCGACCTCGACGCCGATCACCGAAATGGTGGTCAACTCGCTGATCACAAGCCACGCCGACGGCGCCAAGGTGAAGCCCGGCAAGGTCACGGTCAGCGGTCTGGCCTGGGACGCCGGCTACGGCATTCGCAGCGTCGAGGTCTCGACCGACGGCGGCAAGAGCTGGTCGGCCGCGACGCTCGGCAACGACCTCGGCCGCTACGCGTTCCGGCCGTGGAGTTTCGAACTCAATGCCAAGCGCGGCAACAACACCGTCATGGCCAACGCCAGCAATGCCATCGGCCAGACGCAGACCGCGACCTTGATCTGGAATCCGGCCGGCTACCACAACAACGTGATGCAGACCATCACGCTCGTCGCCGGCTGAGGGAGGATGTTTATGCGCGCTTTTGCTTTGACATTGATCGCGGGCCTTGCCGCCGGACTGTCCGCCGCCGCAGCCCAAGAGCAAACGATCACGCTCAAGCCGGGGCCGGGGCTCGACAAGGTGCAGACCAATTGCAGCACCTGCCACAGCCTCGCCTACATCCCGATGAATTCGCCGTTCCTCAACGCTGCCGGCTGGAATGCCGAAGTCACCAAGATGATCAAGGCCATGGGTGCGCCGATCGGCGACGACGATGCCAAGACGATCGTCGATTATTTGGCGAAGAATTACGGCACCTGAGCCGGTGCCGCGCCTCGCGGGGCGCGGCGCGTAGCGCCGCAAGGTGGTAAGCAGTGCAATACTGCCAATATAGCCAACGCGCGCAGGCGCGGCGCGGACTGCGCCCATTAAGTGAAAGGCAAGGCCGCCCGGCCCAAAGTCTCGGCAGCGTTGTGCCGGACGCGGTTATCGCCTAGAAGCGGCTCCGCTCGGGTTGGCGCGGCGCCGCGCCGCCAGTGAATTGCGATGGAGACTTGACCATGGGTTACAGCGTCGCCGTGGTCGGCGCGACCGGCAATGTGGGCCGCGAGATGCTCGGCATTCTGGCCGAGCGCGCGTTCCCGGCCGACGAGGTGGTGGCGCTCGCCTCGCGGCGAAGCCAGGGCACCGAAGTCTCCTATGGCGAGCGCACGCTCAAGGTCAAAGCGCTCGAGCACCACGATTTTTCCGGCACCGACCTCTGCCTGATGTCGGCGGGCTCCGCCGTGTCCAAGCAATGGTCGCCGAAGATCGCCCGCGCCGGCGCCGTGGTGATCGATAATTCGTCGTGCTGGCGCTACGATTCCGACGTGCCGTTGATCGTGCCGGAGGTCAATGCCGACGCCATCGACGGCTTCCGCAAGCGCGGCATCATCGCCAACCCGAACTGCTCGACGGCGCAGCTCGTGATCGCGCTCAAGCCGCTGCACGACCGCGCCAGGATCAAGCGCGTCGTCGTCGACACCTACCAATCGGTGTCGGGCGCCGGCAAGGAGGCGATGGACGAGCTGTTCTCGCAGAGCAAGGCGGTGTTCACGCTCGACGAGGTGGAAGCAAAGAAGTTTCCCAAGCGCATCGCGTTCAACGTCATCCCGGAGATCGACGTCTTCATGGAAGACGGCAGCACCAAGGAAGAGTGGAAGATGGTGGTCGAGACCAAGAAAATTCTCGATCCCAAGATCAAGCTCATCGCCACCTGCGTGCGCGTGCCGGTCTTCATCGGCCATTCCGAGGCGGTCAACGTCGAGTTCGAGGAGCCGATCAGCGCCGACGAAGCGCGCGATATTCTGCGCGTCGCACCCGGCTGCCTGGTCATCGATTCGCGCGCGCCGGGCGGCTACGTCACGCCCTACGAAGCGGCCGGCGAGGACGCGACCTTCATCAGCCGCATCCGCGAGGACGCCACGGTGGAGAACGGGCTGTCGATGTGGGTGGTGTCGGACAATTTGCGCAAAGGCGCGGCGCTCAACGCCATTCAGATCGCCGAATGTTTGGTCAAGCGCAAGCTGATCACGGCGAAGCGCAAGGCGGCGTGAGCGTTAGCGAGAAAGATGGGCTTGTTTCCCGGATGCGGTGCAGCGCGAAGCGGTGCACCGCTGATCCGGGACCGTCACAAACTCGGAGTGTGTAACGATCCCGGGTCTGCAGCGCACCACTGCGCTTCGCTGCGTGCTGCGCTGCGCCCGGGAAACGCAGCTATGTTTGCCGTTATTCCTCCTCACATCCCGCGGCAGTGGCGCAGCCAATTGGCGCGCGCGGTGCGTTCGGCTTCGACGACACCCGGGGCCGCGCCCATACACCAGTCGAAATGCACCTTGAAGTCCGTGGTCCAGCGCGGGCCGGCGCCGCGATTGCAGGCCGGGATCGCCCGGGCGAGCTCGACCTGCCGCACCGCGGCGGCGGCATAGTCCCGGCAGAAGCCGGGCGCAGCCGCCTGCGCCGCGAGCGGCAGCAGGACCGCCAGTGCTGGCGTGAAAAGCAGGATTGCGCGTTTTACCGATGTGACCACGGTTTCCTCCCTGTGGGTCCAACGTCCCTGAATCGACTATGTATCTGGATTTTGGGCGAAATTCAGCCGCGTGGACCGATGCCGGGCCCGATTGTGGACAATTGCGTCTGACCCTGACGCATGACGCCGGACAGCCCGCCGCGGGCGCAGTGGCATGCCGCATGCAAGGCCGCTAATAGTCTGGCGCCCAAAAGAACGGTAGTGCGAAACCTGGTTCGAAGGGTAGTTCGCGAAGGATGGTGCAATGACAGTCCGCCCGCGGCGCAGCCTACTCTACATGCCCGGCTCGAACGTCCGCGCGCTCGACAAGGCGCGCGACCTGCCGGCCGACGGGCTCATTCTCGATCTCGAGGACGCGGTGGCGCCCGAAGCCAAGGCGACGGCGCGCGGCCTGATCAAGAAGGCGGTGCAGGCGGGCTTCGGCGACCGCGAGGTTTTGGTGCGCATCAACGGCCTCGACACCCGCTGGTGGGTCGACGATCTGCATGCCGTCGCCGAATGCCGGCCCCACGCCGTGCTGGTGCCGAAAATCTCCGATCCGCATCAGTTGCAAGATCTCGCGGCGCGCATCGTCGACATGGGCACCGATCCGCATATCCGCGTCTGGGCCATGATGGAGACGCCGCTCGCCATGCTCAACGTCGCCGCCATCGCCGCGGCGGCCCACGATTCCGAAACGCGCCTGACCGGCTTCGTCATGGGCACCAACGACCTCGCCAAGGACACCCGCGCCCGCATCGTGCCCGGCCGCGCGCCGATGCTGCCGTGGCTGATGAACTGCCTCGCCGCGGCGCGCGCCTACGGCCTCGACATTCTCGACGGCGTCTACAACGATCTCGGCAATGCTGAGGGTTTTGCCGCGGAATGCCGGCAGGCGCGCGATCTCGGCTTCGACGGCAAGACTTTGATCCACCCGCGGCAGATCGAGGCCTGCAACGCCGCGTTCTCGCCGGCGCCCGAGGAGGTCGAGGCGGCGCGCAAAATCATTGCCGCGTTCGACCTGCCGGAAAACCGCGACAAAGGGGTCATCCAGATCGAGGGCCGCATGGTCGAGCGGCTGCACGCCGAGATGGCGCGCCGCACCGTGGAGATTGCCGACGCCATCGCGCAGCGGCAGCCGGCCCCGGCCGAGCCGGCGTCCGCACGGGCGGCAAATTCTTAAAAACGGAGCGTACCGACCATGTGCCGCAGCATCCGCACCTTGTTCAATTTCGAGCCGTCGGCGACCGAAGACGAAATCCGCGCCGCGTCGCTGCAGTTCGTGCGCAAGCTCAGCGGCTTCGCCCAGCCCTCGCGCGCCAACGCGGCGGCGTTCGATCGCGCCGTCGAAGACGTCGCGGCCGCCGCGCGCCGGCTGCTGGAATCGCTGCAAACGGCGAGCCCGGCGCGCAACCGCGAAGTCGAGGCGATGAAGGCGCGGGCCCGAGCCAAAGAGCGCTTTGCGCATACGTAGCGTGCCGTAGGGTGTGCTGAGCATAGCGAAGCCCACGCGGTATCAAGACTCCGCCGGCATGGGCACGGCGCTGTGCCATTAGCGACCCTACGCGCTTCTTGCCAACGCCAGCCAAACAAGCCGCGGTGCATAACCTGAATGCCGACGTACAACTGTTGCGCGCTATCGGGTATGCTGCAGCCTTGGCATAATGCTGCCGCCTCTCGATGAGCGGGTGCCGACAACGCTCTCTCTCTCTGCTTATCCGCCTTACGTGCCGCGGTTTGCTGCCAAGCGCGAGTTCAACAGGGAGCAGTGACATGAAGCGCTTCGATCGAATGGTGCTGCGGGGATGCACATCCGCCGCCGTGATCCTCGTTGTCGTCCTGGCTTGGCCGACGGCGGGATCGTCTCAACCCGCGAAATGTCAGCCGGTCCCTGGCGTCGCCGGACTCGTGTGTCATCAAATAGAAGCCTGGGGCAAAGCGCTGCAAGAATCGTGGGAGAAGAAGGACCCGGACCTGGTCGTGGACAAATACGCACCTGACGCGATCCTACTGCCGACGTGCAGCGCCGACATGGCGATCGGCCGCGCCGACATCAAGAAATATTTTGTTGAAAAATTCCTCCCCGCAGAACCGCGGCTTACAAGTATCGGGACGCCGAAGGCAGGCCAAACCGGCCATGTCATCTTTGGCTCCGGCGAGTACGAGTTCACGCTCAAAGACAAACAGGGCAAGGATGTCACCGTGCCGGCACGCTACACCTATATTTTCCGGGGGACGGGTAATGCGTACCTGATCGTGCAGCACCACTCGTCGCTGGAACCGCTTAACCCGGCTGCAAAGTGCCCTTGAAATCCATCATCGGCGCCAACCGTAAGGCGGATCAGGCGAGGCCGTAATCCGCGCCGCGTCGCTGCAGTTCGTGCGCAAGCCCGGCGGCTTTGCGCATACGTGACATTCGCGGCCGGCGGCCGGTCTGCCGCTGGCTCCGCCGCGCGCTTCGTGGCAGATTGTCCGCCGACCACCGATCGATCTTTCGGCCCTGCGGAGGACAGCATGTCTTACGTCAAAGTCACCGATATCGCGTATGGGCGCCTGCGCGTGCCCGATCTCGACGTCATGGAGGAATTTCTGACGCGGTTCGGCATGGTGCGCTCTGAGCGCACCGCCAACGCGCTGTACATGCGCGGCACCGATCCGGCGCACCACATCCACATCAGCGAAAAGGGCGACCCGAAATTCGTCGGCATCGCCTATTACGTCGACAGTGAGGACGATCTCAAACGCCTCGCCAAGGCCCCCGGCGCCACCGGCATCGAGACCATGGACGAGCCGGGCGGCGGCAAGCGCGTGCGGCTGACCGAGCCGAATGGCTATCAGATCGAGGTGGTCACCGGCATCGCGTCGGTCAAACCAATCGCGGTGACGCGGCAGAAGCTCAACTCCGGCGAGATGCCGACTGCGCGCGCCGGCGAGCTGATGCGCCTGCCGCGCGGCGCCGCCCACGTCAAGCGCATCGGCCATGGCGTGCTGATGAGCTCGCGCTTTACGGAGACGGTCGGCTGGTTCCGCGACACGCTCGGCATGATCTGCTCCGACGACGTCTATGTCGAGAACAAGGACAATCTGATCGGCTCGTTCAACCGCTGCGACCGCGGCGACACTTACGTCGACCATCACGTTTTCTTCTGCCTCAATTCTCCGAAGACGGGGTTGAACCATCTGTCGTTCGAGGTCGCCGACATCGACGACGTCTGCATGGGCCACGATTATCTGAAGGGTTTTGGCCAATACGAGCACATGTGGGGCATCGGCCGGCACCTCCTAGGCAGCCAGGTCTACGATTACTGGGCCGACCCGTGGGGCCACGTGCACGAGCATTGGGCGGACAGCGATCGGCTTAACGTCGCCGACGGCTCGAACCTCCTGTCGGCCGACGAGGCACTGCGCTCGCAATGGGGCGAGGCGCCGCCGGAGAAATTCATCAATCACGCCAGCCCCTGAGCGCGGCCATGGGCAAGCAGAAGATCACCGGCTCGTTCGTGGCGCTGATCACGCCGTTCAACAAGGACGGCTCGGTCGATTTCGCCGCCTTCCGCGCGCTGCTTGCCTTCCAGGAGGATCACGGCACCAAGGCGGTGCTGATCATGGGCTCGACCGGCGAGACCTCCATGCTGTCGGCCGAGGAGCGCCGGGAAATCGTGGTCGAAACGGCGAAGATGAAGAGCGGCAGGATGCCGATCTTCTTCGGCTGCACCGGCAACAACACCGAGGCCACGATCGCCAATGTGCGGTTCGCCAAGGACAACGGCGCCGACGGCGCGATTCTCGCGGCGCCGGCCTATATCTGCGCGCCCGAAGCCGACATCGAGCGCTTTTTCCTCGACGTCGCCGACGCCACCGATCTGCCGCTCGGCATCTACAACAATCCGCCGCGGGTGAAGAGCGACCTGCATTGGGAGCATCTCTTACGCATTTTCAAGCATCCGCATTACGTGGTGCACAAGGAATCGACCGCGCGCGTCGGCCAGGTCGCGCAGGTGCTGGCCGGCAAGCCGAACGTTGCGGTCATGTGCTGCGACAGCCCCAATCTCGGGCTCGTGGTGCCGACCATGAGTCTCGGCGGCCACGGCACCGCCAACATGACCGGCAACGTCGCGCCGGCCGAGCTGGCCGTGATCTCGACGCCATGGGCGAGCTACGCCGACGCCGAAAATTTCAAGGCCGAATATCTGCGGCTGCTGCCGCTTCTGCACTTCACCTATTCGGCCATCAATCCGGTCGCCGTGAAGTCGCTGATGAAGGCGCTCGGCATGCCGAGCGGCGAACTGCGCAAGCCGCTGACCGGCCTCGACGCCGAAGCGCTCGCCAAAGGCCTGCGCATTGTCGCCGCGCTCGGGCTCGACAAGCGCTACGGCTACAAGCTCAAGCCGCTCGCCGCCGTGGCGGCGTGATAAAAATCGTCGCAGCGGAACGAGGCGCGGCGCGAACGTCCAATAGCGACGCGCGAAAATCGTCCGGTAACGAATTGCTAACGATCAAAGGTTAACGAAGGGTCACCGCATTCCGGAGGACCCTGCCGTGGACATTCCCCAGGATAATAACGACAACAATTCGGGCCAGAACCGCGAAGGCGAGCCTCACCAGCCCGCCGCCGACGAATCGGCTGCTGCGCCGGCTCAATCACAGCTGCCGCTCGACAATGAGGCATCGGCTGCGAGTGCAGCAAGGGATGCGCTGAAAGATCTGCCGGTCGTCGAAGCGCCGAGCCTCGACGGCGCGCAGGACGAGGTGCCCGCTGCCGAGCCGGCCGTCGAGCCTGCACAAGCAAAAACCGCGATGTCGATCGTGGCGATCGCAAGGGACGCGATTAACGATAAGGCGGCCGACGCGGCGGCCATCGAGTTTGCACCAGCGCCGCAGCCGCGCTCGTTCCGTTTTGCGCTGTTGGCTGCGAGCATCGCGCTTGCGGCGGGGCTCGGCGCCTTGGTCGGTACGCTCGCCGCTTCGGGCATGGCGCGCCACGAGGTCGCCGACGCGCAAGGGCCGCGCGCGACCGATGCGCGCGGCCTGAAAAGCGAACTTGCGGAACTGAACGCGTTGAAGGTCAGCCTCGACGCGGCGAACCGCGGCGCCAATGCGCAATTCGCCAAAATTTCCGATCGGCTCGCCAGCCTCGAACGCCAGCAGGCCGACCCGGCGGCGAAGCTGCAGCGCCTCGCCGAAGCGGTCGACCGGCTCGACAAGCGCGCCGCCGCGGCGCCGGAGATCACCGGCTCGATCGCCAAACCGGCCGAGCCTGCGCCGGCTGCGGCACCGACGCCGGCCGCCACCGCGCACATCCTCAACGATTGGATCGTGCGCGACGTGCGGGGCGGCCGCGCGCTGATCGAGAGCCGCTACGGCGGCCTGTTCGTCGTCGGCTCCGGCGCCAGCTTGCCGGGCCTCGGCCGCGTCGAATCGGTGCGGCGGCAGGACGGCGCCTGGATCGTCGTCACCGCCAAGGGCACGATCACGTCCGAGCGCTGAACGCTCTGCGAAGGCCTAGCCGCGCCGTGGCAGCGGCAGCAGCATCGGTACACGGCGGCGATACGCCTCGTAAGTTTCGGCGCCTAGCTCGGCTGACAAGAAGCGCTCTTCGCCGCGCGCCTTCGCCCAGAAGCCGAAGGCGAGGAGTGCGGCGCCGCCGAGCGCGGTCGCCGTCGCCTCGGCAAGCGCCGAGGCGACGAGAGCGGCGATCAAGCCGGTATAGATCGGATGTCGCACCAGCGCGTAGGGACCGCTGTCAACGATGCGGTGGTCCTGCTTGCGGGTGATCGCGCTCGACCACAGCCGGCCGAGATGAATGCGCGCCCACCAGGTGAACGCCAAACCGGCCAGCGCCAAAGCGGCGAGCACATACGAACTGACGTCGCCCGCGTTCCAGAGCGGCGCCGCGCCAAGGCGCCGCGCCGCCCATGGCGTCATCAGCACCGCGCCGATGGCGATCAGGACGCGGTACGACAATTCGGCCGACGTGGCGGCGCGCTTTTGCGTGCGCGCCGACCAGAATGAAGCGGCGAGCCAGCTCGCCACCCAGACGGCCCAGATGACGGCAAAAACCGCGCGCGGACCAAAATGCATCGGCATGGCTCCTGTGCGACCGCGAAGGTTTTTTAACTCTAGCTTCGTCGTCGCGTTCCGTGCCACGCTGAGATGGGGTGTGCGGCGCCAGAAGGGAGCCACGCATGCGCGGCCTTGGCCAGTATTGCGGTCGAGCGGCTCGCGACATTTTGCTGCTGGCGGCGCGGCGCGCCGCGCTGGCACTCGCCGTCGCCGCGTCGATGAGCGTCGCGCACGCGCAGTCGCCCGCGCCGCCGGCGCCGGCCCCGCAGCCCGAGATGATGCAGAATTGTCCGGGGCTCGTCGCCGACCAAAGGCTGCCGCTTACGCCGGCCGCGCTCCGGCTCGCCGCGCTCGACGCCGACCAGGTGCGCATCACCTATGTGGGCCACGCCACGTTCCTGATCGAAAGTCCGCAGCTCGTGCGCATCGCTACCGATTACAACGATTATGTGCGGCCGCCGGTGCTGCCCGACATCATCACGATGAATCACGCCCACGACACGCACTACACCGATCATCCCGATCCGGCGATCAAATACGTGCTGCGCGGCTGGGGCGACACTCCCGACAAGCCGGCGCTCTACGATCTGCAGTACCGCGACGTGCGGGTGCGCAACGTGCCGACCAACATCCGCAATTTTAGCGGCGGCACCGAACGCTACGGCAATTCGATCTTCATCTTCGAGATCGCCAATCTGTGCATCGTCCATCTCGGCCATCTGCATCACACGCTGACCCAGCGGCAGCTCAACGAGATCGGCCGTCCCGACGTGGTGCTGGCGCCGGTCGACGGCGGGCTCACGCTCGACCTCGACGGCATGATGGAGGTGCTCACCGCGCTCAAGCCGTCGCTGATCATCCCGATGCATTTTTTCAACGCGTTCACGCTCGCCCGCTTCCTCGACCGCGCCCGTCAGCAATGGCCGATCCAGCACGCCGAAGTCCCTTCGCTGGTGGTGTCGAAAGCGACCCTGCCGCCGCAGCCGAAGGTCTTGGTGCTGCCAGGGCATTGATCCGCTAAGATCGGTTTCCCGGATGCGGTGCAGCGCGAAGCGGTGCACCGCTGATCCGGGATCGTCTCAAACTCAGAGCTTGTGACGATCCCGGGTCTGCAGCGCACCACTTCGTGCTGCGCTGCGCCCGGGAAATGTGCTCTGATATGTGGGGCTTTGAACAATGCTCAGCGCCGAACAGAACGATCGCATCACCCGCAGCGGGTCCGGCACCGCGGCCGGCGCGCTGCTGCGGCGCTACTGGCAGCCGGCCGCGCTGGTCGACGAGCTTGCCGGCAACCGCCCGGTCAAGGCGGTACGGCTGTGCGGCGAAGACCTCGTCGCCTTCAAGGACGACAAGGGCCGCTACGGCCTGATCGGCCGGCATTGCCCGCATCGCGGCACCGATCTCGCCTATGGGCGACTCGAGGACGGCGGGCTGCGCTGCGCGTTCCACGGCTGGCTGTTCGACGTAAACGGCCGCTGCCTGCAGACGCCGGCCGAGCCGGACGACAGCAATCTCGCCGCCAACGTCAAACAAACATCCTATCCGGTGGTCGAGAAGAGCGGCATTCTGTTCGCTTATCTCGGCCCCGGCGCGCCGCCGGCGTTGCCGCATTTCGACTGCTTCGTCGCGCCCAACACCCACACCTTCGCCTTCAAGGGCATGATCGATTGCAACTGGCTGCAATCGCTCGAAGTCGGCATCGACCCGGTGCACACCTCGTTCCTGCACCGTTTCTTCGAGGACGAAGACCCCGATCGCGGCTACGGCAGGATGTTCCGCGACAAGTCGAAGGATTCCGAGATGCCGATGACGCGGATCATGCGCGAATTTCCGCGCCCGCGCATCGAGCTCGAACCGACCGCATACGGCTTTCGCCTGATCACGCTGCGCCAGATTTCCGACGAGAACGCGCATGTGCGCGTCACCAATTTGATCTTCCCCAACGCCTTCATCATTCCGATGAGCCGCGAAATGACGATTTCGCAATGGCACGTGCCGATCGACGACCATAAGCATTATTGGTACGCGATCTTCACCTCGTTTGGCGCGCCGGTGAATAAGGACGAGATGCGCCGCCAGCGCCTCGAGCTCTACGAATTGCCCGACTACGTGCCGCGCAAGAACAAGAGCAACGATTACGGTTTCGATCCGCACGAGCAGGCGCACGCGACCTTTACGGGGATGGGCGCCGACATCAATGTGCACGACCAGTGGGCCTGCGAGTCGATGGGCGCTATCGCCGACCGCACCCAGGAGCATCTCGGCACTTCCGATAAGGCGATCAGCGCCTATCGTCGGCTGCTGCGCCGGGCGCTCGATGAAACCGAGAAGGGCGCGCGGCCCATGATGGTGCTCGATCCGGCAGAGGCCAAAAGCATCACCGGCCCGGCTTGCGTCGACGGCATCGGCCCCGCCGCCGACTGGCAGGGTTACTGGCGGCGCACGGAGCAGAGCCGGCAGGAAACCAAAAGCTGGGCCAATGGGCGGTGAAACCATCCCTCCCCTGAAAGGGGAGGGGCGCCATGCGCAGCATGGCGGGGAGGGGGCCGTGACCGGCGCGTATGACCCCCACCCCGACGCTGACGCGTCGACCTCCCCCTTTCAGGGGGAGGTGAGGAAAGGGCCGATGTCTCCGCGCCGCCTCTCCCCGACCAACAAAACCTTCGTCGAGCGCCACGGCCTGTGGAGCACGGAACAAGCGCGCGCCGCCGACGCAGTTTTCCGCGCGATCAAAAAACACAAGCTCGAACTGGTGCGGTTCTCGTTCGCCGACCAGCATGGCGTGCTGCGCGGCAAGACGGTGGTGGCCGAAGAGGCGCCGGCGCTGATGAAGAGCGGCGTCACCATGACCACCACGCTGCTCGCCAAGGACACCGCGCACAAGACCGCCTATCCGGTGTTCACGCCCGGCGGCGGTTTCGGCATGGCGGAGATGCAGGGCGCCGGCGATTTCGTCATGGTGCCCGATCCGGCGACCTTTCGCGTGCTGCCATGGGCCGGCAACACCGGCTGGCTCCTTTGCGACATCTATTTCACCAATGGCAAGCCGGTGCCGTTCTCCACCCGCCAGGTGCTGCGTGACGCGCTCGACCGGCTGCGCCGGCACGGTTTCGATTTTCTCGCCGGCCTCGAAGTCGAGTTTCATCTGTTCAAACTGGACAACCCGCGGCTCGATCCAGCCGACGCCACGTGGCCACCGCGCGCGCCCGACGTGAGCCTGCTCAACCAGGGCTATCAGTATCTCACCGAGAGCCGCTTCGATCAGCTCGACGCCGCGCTCGCCCCGATCCGCCACGGCATCGCCGCGCTCGGCCTGCCGCTGCGCTCGCTCGAAGTCGAGCTCGGTCCAAGCCAGTGCGAATTTACGTTCCGGCCGCAGCTCGGTCTCGACGCCGCCGATACCATGGTGCTGTTTCGCGCCGCCACCAAACAGATCGCACGCCGCCACGGCCTCCTGGCGAGCTTCATGTGCCGGCCGGCGCTGCCAAACGTCTTCGCCTCGGGCTGGCATCTGCATCTGTCGTTGATCGATCGCAAACGCCGCGGCAATGCCTTTGCGGGCGACGTGCGCGAAGGCCTGTCGACCACCGGCCTGCATTTTCTCGGCGGCCTGCTCGCCCACGCCGATGCCGCGACCGCCTTCACCACGCCGACCGTCAACGGCTACCGGCGCTACCGCGCCTATGCGCTGGCGCCCGACCGCGTCATCTGGGCGCGCGACAATCGGGGCGTCATGATGCGTGTACTTGGCCAGCCGGGCGATCCGTCGACGCATCTGGAAAACCGCGTCGGCGAGCCGGCCGCCAATCCGTACCTCTATATTGCCGCGCAAATTTATGCCGGCCTCGACGGCATCGCGAAAAAACGCGATCCCGGCCCCTCGGCCGACACGCCTTACGAAACCAAAGCGCTGGCGCTGCCGAAAAATCTTGGCGAAGCGCTCACCGAACTGCGCGCCAGCGAAATGTTTCGCGAAGGCTTCGGCGCAGCATTCATCGACTATTTCGCGCGGCTGAAGGAAGCCGAGCTGGCGCGCTTCAAAGCCGAAGCCGGCGGCGGCGAAGCCGCAACTGGCGACGTGACGGCGTGGGAGCAGAACGAATATTTCGATCTGTTCTGATGACGTCACGCTGCGTCACATCAGAACGTCGTGCGCCGCCATAGTGACGTCGCCGTGAGGGTCAACGCGCCCAGCACGCCAGCCAATTCATCGCCACGGGGCGCAGCTCGTTGACCGCCAGCCAGCGATCGGTCGAATGCCAGCTTCGCATGCTGGCGAATTGGCTGGGATCGCGCGGCCCCTCGCCAATGTCCACGACATCATGGCTAGCGGCAAACCGCGATCGCAGAATCTGCGTGGCATTTTCTTTCGCGAAGTCGTGACACTCGATGATCATGTCGCAATGCAGCGTTTCAGGCACGCGAGCGGGATGGAGAAGCTCAACCTCGGCGCCTTCGCAGTCGACGATAAGAAGCGGCCGCTCGGTTTTCGGTAAGACGCGGCGCAATGAGTCGATCTCGCATGTACCGGCTACGGTCAATCGATTGCCGATCCGATTTGCGGCCGCAGTGCGGCGGCAGATGTCCTGGCCTTTCTGATTACTTTCGAACGCGAACACCCGCGCCTGCGGCAGCAACCGAGCCAGCCCGACTGCATAATATCCCTCGGCACAACCAATATTGACAATTACGGCTGGATTTCTGGCAACGGCCTGCCCGATGGCCGGGTGCAGTTCCGCCTCATAGCAACCGAGCAGCATCGCCGGCAAGTTGCCGTCGCCAAACACGACCTCCGGTAGCAATTTCATGCCGGCAAATGGGCCGCTCGCGACGATCCCGTCCTGCGCCTGCAGCAGCATGTTTGAAATTCCCATGCGCCTGATCTGGACAGCGATCGAGAAGATTTGAAACAATCCCACGTCGCGTACGTCGCCGGCCCCGCCGCGTTCCGCGGATTTAAAATCATCGGCACTGGCCATGAAACTCACCCTGTCATGAAGCTGTCACGTTACTGCAGGCCGCGCTTGGCAAGCAATCCCGGCGGCATAGCGCGGCAAAATGCCTTAAACTGTCCGAACCTCGGGGAGGTCTTCTAGCCATGTTGCATGTCCGCAAATCCCTGATACTGCGCGAGATCTTGACGTCGGAGCTGGGAAAGAGCGCCGCCCGGCCGATCGTTCGCGCCGCGGCGCTCGCGGTCATCGGCAATCCATTCGCCGGCCGTTACGTCGAGGATTTGACCGAGCTGTTCGAGGCGGGGCGTGCGCTGGGCGAGATGTTCGCTGCCGATCTCGTCCGCCTGCTGTCGCAGCCGCCGACCTCCTATGGCAAGTCGGCTATCGTCGGGCTTGATGGCGAATTCGAACATGGCGGCGCCTGCCTGCATCCCATGCTCGGCAAGCCGATGCGTGCCGCGGTCGGCGGCGGCAAGGCGGTCATCCCGTCCAACGTCAAGGTCGCCGCGGCCGGCACGAGCATCGACGTGCCGCTGAGCCACAAGGACGATTCCTGGGCGTTCGACTACTTCGATACAATGACGGTCGCGATGCCGGACGCGCCGAAGCCGGACGAAATCCTGGTCGTCATCGCGGCGGCCGACGGCGGCCGGCTGCATCCACGCTGTGGCACCGCCCCGCGATAGGACCCGCGATGAGCGCAGCCATGATGAAACTCGGCTGTTTCCTCGAAGGCACAGGGCACCATGTCGCCGCCTGGCGCGACCCCGACGTCGATCCGCACGGCCGGCAACAATTGGCGCACTACATTTCCAGCGCGCGCCTGGCCGAACGCGGCAAGTTCGACCTTCTGTTCATGGCCGACACCAACGCCACCTTCGGTGCCGATGACGTCGACTCGTGGACGCGCACGACGGCCGCCTCGCGGCTCGAGCCGATCACGCTCCTTGCCGCCATAGCCGGCGCGACCGAACGCATCGGCCTCGTCGCCACCGCCACCACGACTTATTTCGAACCGTTCCACGTGGCGCGGTTTTTTGCGTCCCTCGATCAGATCAGCGGCGGGCGCGCCGGCTGGAATTTGGTGACATCGCTTGCGGTCGCCGAAGCGTACAATTTCGGCAAGGACATCCATCCGCATCACGGCGACCGCTACGCGCGGGCGCGCGAATTCGCCAAGGTGGTGCTCGGCCTGTGGGACAGCTGGGAAGACGGCGCCGTGATCGCCGACAAGCAGACCGGCATCTATCTCGATCGGTCGAAACTTCATTTTCTCAACCACAAGGGCAAGCATTTCGCGGTGCGCGGGCCGCTGACCGTGCACCGCTCGGCGCAGGGCCATCCCATCATCGTGCAGGCCGGACAATCCGAGGACGGTCGCGACCTTGCCGGCGAAACCGCCGAGGTCACGTTCACGGTGCAGCAGGATCTCGAGGCGGGGAAGGCGTTCTACGCCGACATCAAACGTCGGGCGCTCGCCTACGGCCGGCCGCCCCATGCCATCAAGGTGATGCCGGGGGTGATGACGGTGATCGGAGAGACCCGCGCCGAAGCGGCCGACAAATACGAACGCCTGCAGGCGCTGTTGTCGCCGGAGCTGGCGATCAAAGATTTGTCGTCGCACTTCGGCTTCGATCTGTCCGACTATCCGCTGGACGGTCCGGTTCCCGATCCGAGCCCGGATGTCGAGCAAAAAGGCCGCGTCAAGGTGATGGTCGAGCTGGCGCGCCGCGAAAACCTGACCATTCGCCAGCTCTATAAGCGCGTCTACGGCCAGCGCGGCCATCGCGTCGTCATCGGCACGCCGGGTGAAGTCGCCGACGCCCTCGAGCTGTGGTTCCGCGCCGGCGCGGCCGACGGCTTCAACCTCTTGCCGCTCACTTTTCCGCGCGGACTCGAGGATATCGTCGATCTGCTCATCCCCGAACTGCAGCGCCGTGGGCTGTTTCGCAAAGAGTACGAGGGCAAGACCCTGCGCGAAAATCTCGGCCTGCCCATTCCGGAGAACCGCTGGACCGTCGAGCGGGCGCAAAAGGATGTCGGGTGATGAAGGTCATTCGCGCGGCGCGATTGCTGACGGCCTTGCTCGCCTTCGCGGTTGTCGCGGTAGCGGCCCAGGCCGAGACGTTTCCGAGCCGGACGATCCGGATCATCGTGCCTTATCCGCCCGGCGGCAGCATCGATCTGACCGGACGGGTGATCGCCAAGGCCCTGCAGGAGCGCGTCGGCCAAAGCGTCGTCGTGGAAAACAAGCCCGGCGCCAATGCGGTGATCGGCATCGACGAGCTGATGCGCAGCGGTCCCGACGGCCACACGCTCATCATCCTCTCGGACAGTCCGGTGACGATCAACCCGCACCTGTCGCATGTCAATTACGATCCGCAGACCGACCTCGTGCCGATCAGCCGGGTGGTGCGGAGCCCGCTCATCCTTGCCGCCAATGCCAAAGCCGGCATCGCCTCGATTGCCGACCTGGTCGCCGCCGCGAAAGCAAAGCCCTTGAGCATTGGCGTTTCGGCGCTCGGCTCGACGTCGTATTTCGCCGCTGAATTGCTCAAGCGCAGTCTCGGGCTGACGATGCAGGCCGTGCCCTATCGCGGCGGTGCGCCGGCAGCCGTGGCGCTCGCTGCCGGCGAGGTGCCGCTGGTCTTCACCGACACCGCGGCGATCCTGCCGATGATCAGGACCGGCAAAGTCGTCGCCTTGGGCATCTCAGAGCCGGTGCGGTCGGCGGCCATGCCCGACATTGCGACCCTGCGCGAGGCCGGCGTGCCCGGCTTTGCCGCGAGCTCCTGGCTGGCGCTGTTCGCGCCGCGCGGCACGCCGGACGATCGGGTCGCGAGATTGAATGCCGAAGTGGCAAAAATCCTGGCGCTGCCTGACGCGCAAAAGGTCCTGCTCGCTGCCGGTCTCGAGCCGGCGCCGAACAATGCGGCCGAGATGCGCCGCATCATCGCGGACGATTCGACGAAATGGGGCCAGTTGATCAAGGCAACGGGCCTCAAAGCGGACTAAGTCGCCCGTTATCGTGCCGCTGCAATTCTGTTCGAGTCTGAATTTGCACGCCGCCGGTCGACGCGCGAGCAAGTCACCCGACGAAAAATTTCTCGGCAGCCGTGTCGGCCACCAGATAACGTTGCGCACGTGCTTCAGCCGGCGTAGCTCGATCAGTGGTGCTTGGCGCTCAAGCCCGTGCGCGTAGGGTATCGGCTCTTCGTACCTCCGCAACGCTCGTGTTGGGCGCTGGCGCCAGCGAGATGATGTTTGTTTCGCTTGGCGCTGATTGTCGCCGCAATCGGCGTCAACTTCTGTCGTGCTTAAAGGATTGGCTTCCCGCCGGTCACCGCGATCGTTGCTCCCGACACGTAGCTCGATAGGGGGTCTGCCAGCATGACGTACGCCGTAGCCAATTCCGCCGGCTGGCCCGGGCGTTTCATCGGCACCTGCTTGCCGAAGTTCTCGACCGCCTCTTCGGGCATGGTTGAAGGTATGAGCGGTGTCCAAATCGGGCCAGGCGCGACCGCATTGGCGCGTATGCCTTTCTCCGCCAGGAGTTGCGCGAGCCCCGCCGTAAAATTCTGGATCGCGCCCTTGGTGGTCGCATAGGCGAGCAGTGTCGGATTGGGCGTATCAGCATTGATCGAGGCTGTGTTGATGATCGCCCCGCCTTTCGTCATGTGCGGCACGGCTGCCTTTGTCAGGTAGAACATGGCATGGATGTTGACCTTGAAGGTCATCTCCCATTCCTCGTCGGAAATATCTTCGATTGATCTGAAACTTGCCTGATGGGCCGCGTTATTAACCAGGATGTCGATCCCGCCCAACTCCTTGACGGCTTTCTCAACGATAGCGCGGCAGTGATCGGCGGCCCCGATGTCGCCGCGCGCAAGCACGGCCTTGCGCCCGGCATCCTCGACGAGGCGCTTAGTTTCGCGGGCGTCGTCGTCCTCGCTGAAATAGGCGATCAGGACATCGGCGCCCTCACGCGCGAAAGCGAGCGCGACGGCGCGGCCGATGCCGCTATCGCCTCCCGTTATAACGGCCTTTTTGCCTTTAAGCTTGCCCGAGCCGCGATAAGTTTCTTCGCCGTGATCGGGCTTCGGCCGCATGGCGCCGGTCCGGCCTGGCATCGGCTGCTGCTGCCTGGCAAAAGGCGGCCTCGCATGCTCGTTCATGGGGCTTCGCTCCTACGGGGACGCCGTGGTCGCAGATGAGCTCGCTGAGCGATGGCTCGTCGAGCCCTTGCACCACGTTGCTGAGTCTTTCGTCATCATTGCAATCCTTGGCAAAATCGGCGCCGTAGGACTTGCGCAGAGTGCTGAGAAGACTATGCCGTGCCTCTTGCTGATTTCGCCGTTCTTGTCGCAGTGACGGCTTCGCGTCCGGGCTGCGCCATCAGAAATTCTCCGCCGGTCGCCTACGCTGCTTCCGCGTGCTGATTGACGCCGGATTCTGCGAGCCGGCTCAGGGTTTCGTCGGTCTTTTTCTCCTCGCCGAGCGTGGCATCGAGGAGCTTCGCGGCCTGGTCGAAGCCAAGCTCGGCGGCCCAGGTCTTGAGCGTGCCATAGCGCGCGATCTCGTAGTGCTCGACCGCTTGCGCGGCCGCCAATAGGCCCGCATCGAGGGCCGGTTTGCCTTTGAACTCCTTCATGACTTCCTGGCCTTCGGCAATGATGCCCATGATGGCATCGCAGGTCTTGCCGCGCGGCGCCTGGTCGATCTCGGCGAATACTTTATCAAGCCGCGTGACATGCTCCTCCGTCTCGCGCTCGTGCTTCTCGAACGCGGCTTTCAGCTCGGCCGACTGCGCGGCCTTCGCCATCTTGGGTAGCGCCGTCAGAATCTTCTTCTCGGCGAAATAGATGTCCTTGAGCGTGTCGTGAAAAAGTTCATTCAGGTTCTTCGCAGACATTGTCGGACGCTCCTTTGGTCGTCGAACTCTTTTTGCGCGTCGCGCGCCTTCCGGTTGCCGGATTAGGGGTGGTGGCGTGCCCCGGCTCTGGCGGGGCCGCCGCCGTGCCGGGCACGCCTTTGCCCGGCGCCGGTACATCCGTGGCTGCGGGCCTATTCCGTGAACGCAAGCGTGGCGCCGATGTTCCTTGCGCCGGGAAGCAAGACTTACTTGGTGGATTGCCTCGGCCGGCCAAGCTCGTCGCAGGCCCGGCTCTCAGTTCCTTGCGCACGGCCGACGCAGAGTTGCCGACCTTCTCGACCGTCCGGCGCAATAGCTCTTTTGTAATGCCGAGATGCTTGATCCAGTACTTGACTTCAGCCGGGCGATCCATCGCGATCTTGCTTCGGTCTACATGAGGCTTGATCATCAACGGCACCATGCCATTTCTAGGTGGCCCTTATTTTCGCGGTCGGAAAACCGCGCGCGCTGGGCGCGGAGCCTTGCCGCGTGGCTTCAACCCGTGGGGAACGCACAGTGTTCCTCCGCATCTGGAACTCTGCCGCTCCGCTTCCGTTAGTGAGTGAGTACATTGGATTTTTGTGGGAGCGCCATCATGGGCCGCGGAATTCTGCTTTGGCTGTTGGGTGTGCCGATACCCGTCATCATCATCCTTCTGCTGATCTTCCATCATTAAGCGGGCGGGATTCGACGCTTGCATGGCGCGCGTTGGAACGCGCCGCGCTCTGGTGCGCCGTGACAAATGAGGCAAGGCTTTCGGAACTGGCCGGGGAAGCGCTAAAGCTGGCAAAGGATCGTCGCCTTTCCTTTGTCACGGCCGAGTCCTGCACGGCTGGCAAGCTGGCGGTGCTGTTGTCGGAAGCACCCGGCGCCTCTGAACATTTGCATGGCGGTATTGTCGCTTACACCAAGCCGAGCAAGGTCGCAGCGCTTGGCCTGTCGGCGGATATGCTCCACGCGAAAGGCGCCGTGTGCTGCGAGGTCGCCGCCGCGATGGCGGCAGGGGCCCTCGCGCACTCGCCAGCGGATTACGCAGTAGCGATCACGGGGGTTGCGGGCCCGGAGCCCGATGAGGACGGAAACCCGGTGGGCCTTGTGTGCCTCGCGGTGTCCGCGAGGAACGGCAAGACGGTCACTTCTGAAAAACGCTACGGCGATCTTGGCCGCGCGGCCATCCAGCGAAACGCGATGGCGGACGCCTTGCTGTTGCTGATCGCTGCGGCGCAAAAGGACGCCTAAGCCGGTTGGCGCGGCAATCGATTCCCGGAACTCCCGCTCGCGCGATTGGTTACGCAGACAGCGTGTAATTTTGCGTCTTGTCACATGAAACAACAACCCAAATTCACGTCCCATTCGCGCCCCGCCGGAGGCTGGGGTTCCGTGCAGTCGGTCGGCCGCAGCTTGGCGCGCGAGCAGGTGCCGCTGACCGGCGCGCGCATCCTTGCCCATCAGAATAAGCCGGACGGCTTTGCCTGCGTGAGTTGCGCCTGGGCGAAACCCGCAAAGCCGCATCCGGCCGAGTTCTGCGAAGAAGGCGCCAAGGCTACCACGTGGGAGATCACGCGCCGGCGCTGCACGCCGCGGTTCTTTGCCGAGCATACCGTCGCTTCGCTCGGCTCGTGGAGCGACCATGCGCTTGAAGAGCAGGGCCGCCTCACCCATCCGCTGCGCTGGGATGCCGCGACCGACAAATATCTGCCGATCAAATGGGAGGACGCATTCCGCGAGATCGGCCGCGAGCTGAAGTCGCTCGATCCGAAGAGCGTGGTGTTCTACAGCTCCGGCCGCGCGTCATTGGAAGCGTCTTACATGTACGCGCTGTTCGCGCGCATGTACGGCAACAACAATCTGCCCGACAGCTCCAATATGTGCCACGAAAGCACATCGGTCGGCCTGCCGCTGAGCATCGGCGTTCCGGTCGGCACGATCACGCTGGACGACTTTCAGAAAACCGACTGCATCCTTTTCTTCGGCCACAACACCGGCGTCAGCGCCCCGCGCATGCTGCACGACCTGCAGGACTGCGCCAAACGCGGCGTGCCGATCATCGTCTTCAACCCGCTGGTCGAACGCGGCCATGAACGTTTCGTCAACCCGCAGAACCCGGTCGAGATGCTGGCGAAGCCAGCGACGCAGATCAGCTCGCAGTACCACCAGATCAATGTCGGCGGCGACAAAGCCGCGCTGATGGGCCTATGCAAGGCTATCTTCGAAATGGACGATGCCGCGCGGGAATCGGGCGGCGAGCGCGTCCTCGACCTCGCATTTATCAACGAGCATACCCACGGCTTCGCCGAGTTCGAAAAAACGGTCCGCGAAGCGCCATGGTCGGAGATCGAGCGGCGTTCCGGTTTGACGCGGCACGCCATCCAGGCAGCGGCCGCCGTTTACGCGCAGGCCAAGTCCGCGATGATTGCCTACGGCATGGGCCTGACCCAGCAGGTCGGCGGTGTCGAGAACGTGCAGATGGTTGTCAACCTGCTTCTGCTGCGCGGCAACATGGGCAAGCCCGGCGCCGGCGTGCTGCCGGTGCGCGGCCACTCCAACGTGCAAGGCCAGCGCACGGTAGGCATCACCGAGAAGCCAGACCTCGTACCGAACGATAAGCTCAAGCAGCTGTACGGTTTCGATCCGCCCAAGGAGAAGGGCCTCAACTGCGTCGAAGCCGCCGAAGGGGTCATGAAGGGCAAGGTGCGGGCGGTGTTTCAGCTTGGCGGCAATCTCGTTCGTTCACTGCCCGATCATCGCCAGCTCATTCCAGCTTGGCGCCGCTTGCGGTTGACCGTTCAAATCCTCACCAAGCTCAACCGCTCCTGCCTTGAGCACGGAGAAATTTCTTACATTCTGCCGTGCCTCGGCCGCATCGAAGTCGATGAGCAGGAAACCGGTCCGCAGGCCGTGAGCATGGAGGACAGCACCGCCTGCATTCACGGCTCGCGCGGCCTCGCCAAGCCCGCCGGCAAGCATTTGCGTTCCGAGCCGTGGATTGTCGCGCAGCTTGCGAAAGCCACGCTGCCGCCGAATCCGAAAGTGAATTGGGATTGGTGGGTTGCGGATTACCGGCGTATCCGCGATGCGATCGAACAGACCTATCCCGAGATGTTCCGCGATTTCGATGCCCGCATGTTCCAGCCCGGCGGCTTTCACCGGCCTCTCGCCGCGCGCCACCGCGAATGGAAGACCAAGACCGGCAAGGCGAATTTCATCGCGCCCAAGAGCCTCGCGGGCAACGTCGATCCGCCCGCCGGCGCGGCCGAGGTCTTCCAGCTCGCAACCATCCGCAGCCAGGGCCAATTCAACACGACCGTCTATTCCGAGCGCGACCGATTCAGGGGCGTGTTCGGCACCCGCATGGTGCTGTTCATGAATGAGCATGATATCCGGCGCCTCGGCTTTGCCGCGGGCGAAACCGTCAATCTACGGACCGCGATCGATGGCGATGTCCAGCGGCAGGTCGATGGCTTCGTGCTTCGTGCCTACAACATTCCTGAAGGTTGTCTCGCTGGCTATTACCCGGAATGCAACCCGCTGGTGCCGGTCTCGCACCACGCCGAGGGGAGCTTCGTACCCGCGGTCAAAGGCGTGCCGGTGCAGATCGTAAAAACCGCCGGGGTGGCCCTGTCATGAGCGAAACGGCCGGCCAGGGTCAGGTTGTCGGCCGGACGGCGGCAAATGCTTCCGTTGACTCCCGGCAAGCATCAAGCTTGGCGCCGCCGATTGCGCGCTTCCGATACAGCCGCTGGCTCGGACAGATTGTGACCGGCGGCGAGCGGATGCTCCCCGAGGAAATACCCGTTGCCTTGACCTATGACGGCTCTTCACATGCGGTCATGATGGCAACGCCTTCGGACCTCGAAGACTTCGCCGTGGGTTTCAGCCTGACAGAGGGTTTAGTTGATGCCCCCGATCAGATCAGGACGCTCGATATCGTTCCAGGCGAGCAGGGCATTGAGCTGCGCATGTTCCTTGCGACCAATCAAGCCGAGACGCTGCGCCGTCGCCGGCGTTATCGGGCGGGGCCGACCGGCTGCGGCCTGTGCGGCATCGAAAGCCTGGCCGAGGCGTTGCGGCCGTTGCGCCCGCTCAAAAGCGCGCTTCGCGTCAGAGCGGCATCCATACGCGCGGCACTGCACGATTTCGATGCGCACCAGCCGCTGAACCGCCAGGCGCACGCAATCCATGCGGCGGCGTTCTGCCAACCGGGGCATGGCCTCATCCTGCGCGAAGACATCGGCCGGCATAATGCGCTTGATAAACTCGCCGGCGCTTTGGCGCGCGGCGGCATCGCCGCCGAGGACGGGTTCGTGGTCATCAGCAGTCGGGTATCGGTCGACATGGTGCAAAAGGCCGCGGTCATGGGCGCGCCGCTCATCGTTGCGTTGTCGGCGCCGACGGCGCTTGCGGTGCGCGCTTGCGAGGGCGCAGGGCTGAGCCTTGTTGCGGTCGCGCGGGAGGATGCTTTCGAGGTGTTCACCCATCCCGAGCGGGTCGCAGGAGATTCTTCGTGGCGCTCGGGGAAGGCCGCCGCAGGCGCACCGCCGGCAGAACCGCCAAAGCTCCGCGATGCGCCCGCATGACCCGCAGCGCGCGCCATACGATCCTTTCCGAAATCTCTCCCTTTACCGAGAAGGGCGATCTGCGCGTCGTCATCGAAACCCCGCGCGGCAGCCGCAACAAATATAGCTACGATCCCGAATGCGATTGCATGCAGCTCTCGACGGTGCTGCCTGAGGGCATGGTGTTCCCTTATGATTTCGGGTTCATACCGGCGACGCTCGGCGCCGACGGCGACCCGGTCGATATCCTGATCCTTATGGATACGTCCGTGGTGCCGGGCTGCGTGGTGCGTGCGCGTTTGATCGGCGCGATCGAGGCCGAGCAAAAGGAAAAAGGCAAAGGCTGGACGCGGAATGATCGACTCATCGCCATAGCGGCCCACGCCCAGACCCACGAAACCGCAAAGAAGCTGTCCGATCTGCGCCCGCATTTGCTCGACGAAATCAAGGAGTTCTTCGCCACCTACAACAAACTGCGCGACCGCAAATTCAAGGCCAAGAACGACGTGGGGCCCGACAAAGCGCAAGAGCTGCTCAAAGCCGGCATGAAAGCCTTCGCCAAAAAACACAAATCCAGGTAGCGCCGCAGCAGAGAGTATCATTCCTGCCTAATCCCGCCGGCCTCTCCGTGTCCATGGCGCGCAGCCGCTGCGCGAAGAGCCGCGCGGGCTGAAAAAGCGGATCGAAGATCTGCAGCGGGATTGAGACAATGCAACGAAAGGCCGCCGCCTCTGCGGACGCCCTATCGGCGACCTTTGGCGCGTACCTCATCAGCGGCTTTCCTCACCATGTCTGTCAGTGATGCCATGGTGTAGGGTTTTTGCAGCCAGCCGAATGGCGCAGCGGGTGCGGCCCGCTGCCGCGCTTCATCATCGGAGTATGCGCTCGCGAAGATGCACCGGATGCCATGCGAGCGAAATAACTCAAGTGCGGTATCCACGCCATTCCGATCACCAGCGAGCCTGATGTCGACGACCGCCAAATCCGGGGGGGCCTTAGCGGCGAGTTCAATCGCTTCTTCGCCCGTTGGCGCAAGACCGACAACGTCAAATCCGGCTTCGGTCAGCGTAGTTTCGATCTGCGTTGCAATCAGCAGATCGTCCTCGATAACCAGGATACGGGCCGGTTTACGGGCCCGTATCCGTGAACCGGCACTCTTGTCGGTCGCAAAAACCGCATTATCCCGACAAGGCAGCCACGATGGAGGGGCTTGCAGGGGAATAGGCGTGATATTGGCTTCTATTGACATGGTTTAGCTGAACCGCACGCTGCAACGGCCGCGAGGTGTGCCGGCGACTTCAAAATGGCCATGCAATTGCCGGGCGAGCAACTGCACGAGCTTCAGTCCAGATGACGCCTTGACGACGGATTGCAGGTCGAACCCTGGGCCGTCATCCTCCACGTACAGAACGAAATCCCCCCCGCCGTTCGTCAAACCGACACGGATGAGGTTTTCTCCGGTTCCATTACAACCATGTTTGACGGAATTGGTCAGCAATTCATTCAGAATCAAAGCGAGCGGCATTGCCGCATCGTTATCAAGCTCGCCGGAGGCGGCTTCGCAAACGATCTTGATGTTTGAAGGGAAGATCTGCTGTGCGGTACCGCAAACCGCGTCCAAAAATTTGCTGGCGCTGAACCGCGTTGCGTCAGTCGTATCGTAGAGCACGCGTTGCGCCGCGGCCATTGCCGTAATTCGATTCGAAGCATCTTCCAGGACCTTGCGGGCTTCCTCATTTTGTGTCCGGCGGGTCGCCGCGAATAGCACCGATTGCAGCATCTGCATGTTGTTCTTGACGCGGTGATTCAACTCGCGCATCAGCATGCGCTGTTGAGTCTCCGCCTGCTTGCGCTCACTAACGTCGACCAGCATGTTAATTGTACCGACGACCTTGCCGTCGGCGTCGCGGATCGGCGTCGGAAATGGGATAAACGGAATGCGCGTCCCGTCCGGACGTTCGGCCACGGCTTCCTTGCCCCTGACTGCCCGGCCCTCCTTCAGGGCGAGCGCCATCGGGCATTGGTCGTGCGGCAATGGCGTGCCGTCGGGCCAATACAGTTTCCAGCTCACGCACCATTCGTCGATGCCGATGATCGGGCGCCGGCCGGCAAATTCGACAGCGGCTTCGTTGTAATAGGTGATCTTGCCGGCGGCGTCCGTCGTGTAGATCGCCGCCGGGATTGCGGCAAGCAGGTCTTGTAAACGCTTTTCATTGTCGCGCAACGCAGTTTCCGCGCGCTTTTGCGCAGTTATGTCGCGCGCAATTTTCGAAGCTGCGACGATGCGCCCGGCTGCGTCGGTCACCGGCGAGACGGTGAGAGAGATATCGATAAGAGCACCATCCTTGCGCCGCCGCACCGTCTGGTAATGATCGATCCGCTCGCCGCGCCGGAGCCGCGCGAGAATTCCCGGCTCCTCGTCGTAACGCTCCGGCGGCATCAAGGTCGTCACCGGCTTGCCGATGATCTCGTCGGCCGTGTAGCCGAAGATGCGCTCGGCACCGTGGTTCCAAGTCTGGATGACGCCGTCAAGATTCTTGCTGATGATGGCATCATCGGATGTTTCGACGATTGTGGCGAGCCGCCGCGTCACCTCGTCACCGCGCAGCCGTTCGAGGCCAAAACCGAGTTGCCGGGCAATGGTAATGCCGGCCTCGATCTCCCTCGGCAAGAAAACATGCGGCGCATCGTAATACGCCATGAATTTTCCGACGATGTTGTCGCCTGCGAAAATTGGAATGAACGCAAGCGCGGCAATCCGCTCGGCTCTAACGACTGCCCTTAGCTCTTCGGCAAGGTCGGGCGCCGTTTCAATGTCCTCAATGCAAATGGGATTGGCGCCTTTGTCCCCCGGCTTCCAGGGCGAGTGGCCGTCGACAGCTCTGCGATATTCGGCTGAGAGACTGCGCCACGCCACAAAGCGCATCGCATTATGGTCGTCGAACAAAAGGATCGAGGCGCGTTCGCAACGTAATATGCGAAGAATGGCATCGAGACCCGCCTCGTAAACGTCGTCCGGCGTCTTGGAGCGGAAAAGCTGGTCGGTGAACGTGTATAATGCCGTTTCAGTCTCATTCAGCCGTTCCAGGGCCCGCGAGCGTTCCGCCAGTTGCGCGTCGGACTTCCATCTTTCGATAGCGATCGCAGCTTGATTGGCCGCAACCCGAAGCAACATCTGCTCGGTGTCGCTCGGAAAAGCGGACCTGCGGCTTAAGGTAATGAGCGCCGATCCCCGGTCGTGGCCGAGGGGCACGCAGGTTGCGCGCAAACGGCCGTAAGTCTCATCGTCGATCTCGAACTTCGAGTTCGGCCGGCACCTCTCGCGAATTTGTGCGAGGTCGATGGGCCTTGCCACGGAGCGCTCGTGGCAGCGCAGGATTTCCACTTCGGGCTCGCGCAGGAGGACGCATGCGAATTCCGCATCCAGGATGCTTACTGCGAGTTGCGCTAGACTGTCTGCAATTTGGCTGGCGTCGGCTTTGATCCAAAGCGCCGGCAAGCTCGACAACGAGAGCAAATCGCGGATACAGCGCCGAAGCTCAGCTTCGGTGTCGGAGCTTTGAGGAACTCGATATAACGCCCGTGTAGCAACCATTGCCGTCATGTAGGTCGATGGCGCAACTCCGCAAGAAATTCGTCCGGCGGTACATAGAACGGGTTTTCTTGCAAGATGCCCCCGATGATCACCTGGGGGTGCGTGCGCATGATGTCCATGACGACGGGCGCGCTGAACTTGCTGAGATCATACGTGCAGACGACGAAAGCCGGATAGTGCGGCAGGAACTTATTCGCCCGAGCCTCGTATTCGACGATGTCGTGGACGCCCGGGAAATCCTCCAACGCCCACTCCATGTTCGCCCAGAGCCGCGTCACTGGGAAACCTTTGTCGCGGCCTTCTCGCAACACCGATTCGGCCAGTGCCAGCATCGCGTGTTGGTCGAAGCGATTGCCCCGAAGGTAGGCCTCCTCCCACACCCGGATTTCGAGTTGGCCCGCACTCTCAGCCTTGTCCAGGTTGATCCCGGAGGTCGCCAAGCGCGCCCGGCGCTCGTCCCGGTGCTTCTTGGCAACGACCTGGAACATGCGGTCGCCGGCTTCGTAACCGTCCTTCGCGAACGGCAACAACAGTTCGTACTCTTCATCCCGGCTGTTAAAAAAAGCACAGGCATGGCACGGGCAGCGGAATTCCGACTGCCCAATGCTGATCGCCCTACCGTCAGCGTCCATGGCGAAACCCCTCTTTCGGCCAACCGATAAACGCGCCGCGCCGTCAGAGGTTCCGCGCCGTTGATGGCAGATTTGCCGCCCCGCACTGTGAGCCCATTTTACGCATCAGAGGCCTGCAGAGCCTGATCGATGACGCCGCGCCTCACCCTCTCCGCCCCCTGGCCGGGGTTCTACAAAGCCCTCGCCGAGCGCGAGAAGCCGGTCGTGCGGGCCCGCCATCGCGGCAGTCCGAGAAACCGCCGAGCTTGCCAGGGCGGGCGGCCGCGCTGGCGTCGCCGCGGCCGGCTTCGGCCGCAAATGGCGGAACGCGCTGCGCTCGAAGTTTATCCGCCGGGCCGCGACAGCCCTCCGATGGACCTTGAATCTTACTTTGGTGCCCCGCATATTTTCGATCAACCAAAAATGTGAGGTAGTTGCTGCGAGGTGCCGCCATGACACAGCGGTTCTTCCCGGAAGTCTTATGCCCCGGTTGCAAGATCAAGATGTCGGTCAAACTGATATTGCCTCCCAGAGCCGACATCAGCCGAATGGAAACCGTCGTCTATCATTGCCCTCGCTGCGAGCTTGAAACGACGAGGCATCTCATTCCGTCCGCCAAACGTCAGGACGGCGCAAAGTCGCAACGACCCAATTGAGACATCGTTTGTTGTTCCGATTGAGGCCGGGTGCGACTCGCGAATGCAAGCAACCACTGGCGAAGCCCTGTCACGGCTGTTTCGAGCTGACGCCCCTGGACTGAATTTCAGCTAGCTGCACGCTCACGCCGGGAGGGCCGTACGGGGCCTCATCTCACTTCTGCGGCCCCCGAGGCCGCTCCCGGCGCGGTGTCCGCAGGAGACGCCGCTACGCTGAAGTCCGAACAATTACCGCAGCGATCATAGCGGCTTCATTCGTCGGTGGCGTCATGCAGTTCTCTCCGATTCCAAGCCAGATTCTTCCAACTCGACCATACTTCATCGGGCTCTGTTGACGATCGTGAGCGGTATACCCAGTGTCAAATGGTCTGTCCGCGCTCCTTACGCACTCACCTCCTTCGCCGATGCAGGGTGGGAAACTTCGAAGTTCTTGAATTGTAAGAAGGTTTGCAGCCGAGCCCCAGCGGCTAGCCGACTTTGTGACTCAGTAAGACTAGCGCACGGTTATTTCAGGTTAGCACATTCCATCGTCATTGCGAGCGAAGCGAAGCAATCCAGCGCAGCGGCGCCGTCCTGGATTGCTTCGTCGCGGAGCTGTCATCGGGCCCGCCGCTTCGGGCCGGACCCGTTGGCTCCTCGCAATGACGCCAGCACCGGCTGCGGGAGCAGCGCTAACATAACTTGCGTTTCCCGGGCGCGGTGCAGCGCGAAGCGCAGCGAAGTGGTGCGCCGCAGACCCGGGACCGTTACAAACACCGAGTGTGCAAAGGTCCCGGATCAGCGGTGCACCGCTGCGCGCTGCACCGCATCCGGGAAACAGGCTTACGTGAGCGCCCTGTGCCTGCGCACCTACGGCGGGCGCTTGGTCGTATTCGCCATTAAATCTATTCCGGATCGAGGCTCCCTTCTAACGGCCCAGGAGGTCGCCCTCTCACGGCTAAAACAGGGTACGAGTCCCCTAGGGAGCGCCAGCTAGTAAAATCAATTGCTTAGCCGCCAAAAGTGTGAGGGTTGTTAGGGCAAAGTGGGAGGGGCGGGTCTTAACGAGGTTGAGGGGGTTGCACATCAGGCGTGTAGGTAGTTGCAGGAAATGGGGCCGGCGGTGCTCTAGGGGGAAGAAGGTTGCGGCCTGACATAGCTCGAATTCGCGATCGCTCCTTCTCAACAAAACTACCAGTATCGTACCTTTGTATCGTGACCGGCTTTTCGCCAAGCATCGTAAGAAAGACATTCGCGGGAATGCAGGCGATTTCGGCGTTGCTTCTCAGCGCAGTGAAAAATCGAACAATTTGTAGATAGACAAATTGCGAAGCAAATTCCTGAAGGTCCTTTAAATCCGCGTCCTTAAGTGATTCATCGACGTGCCCATACAGTACGGGGCTGAAGCGCTGATAGAGTTTGGACTCAATAAATGCATTTTCAGCCGATCTGCTCATCCCTCTCTCATCGACTAGTTCGGACCGAATGAGATAGAGCGTGTGAAGTTCTGCGATTGATTTGTCCTTGTATTGTGCATCGAAGTATTTGCGCTCATCAATTGATTTACGAAGCTCGGATATCGACTTCGCTTTTAAAATATGTGTGGCAATCTCGTTTTGCCGAGCAAACAACTCCATCTCCAACGAAATATATTCACTCCACAAGACTCGTGCGTCGGCCACGCACCGTGAGTAGTTATGATAATAAAACGCACAGAACGACAACACCGCGCCCACCATCAAAAGAAACGCCGGGCTGTTTATGGTCCGGAGGAATTGGCCCCTTTTGATCATCGCCTGTTCCGTAGGGCGCGCAACTTCGCCGTTGTCGCGACTTTCGGTCGTTCCGGGGTCCTCGCCTGTCACAACGCCTTGACCCTTATCGCGCTCAATCCGGGCTACGCTTGCTAGCCGAAGGAGGCATGAGCGGCCCTGCCGCGGCGCCGATCGAAAGCGAGAGTCATCGCGCTTCGCGCGAAAAGACCAGTCTCGGCACAGCCCTTGGCTTCGGGGTCTAGATCGGCGGCGCGGCGCCCTTGCCGTCCACGTGACGCCGCATGCCGGATCAGCAATTTGGCCGACGGCGACGGCTCGCTGCCGTAGACGAAAGCCACCGATGTCTGGGGCACCGGATCGGCCGCGATGTCGCGGAAGACGACATCCGCGAGGTTCATCGTTTTCAGCGTTTCCGGCACGACCGCGATGCCGTAATCGAGCGCGACGTACGCCAGCACCGTCATGAAATCTTCGTCGCGCTTGACCACGCGCGGTACGAAATTGCCGAGGCCGGCGATGACCTCGGTATAGCCGAAGAACCCTAAGTCAGGCTCCGGTGTGGTATTGACGAAGGCCTCGCGCGCGAGCATCGCGGGGCTGATGGCCTCGTGCTGTGCCAGCGGATGCCCGCTCGGCAGCGCCAGCATCAGGGGCTGACGATAGACCTCGAAGCCGCGGACGAAATAGCGGAGCAGCCGGGTCTCGATGTCGCTCATGGCTTAGACCCCATCAAATCAGTTTGCGATTCGACTTTGTTGCATAAAAGTGTCTACCATCCTAGATTATTAGTGCGGATTTGTACAAGCAAAAAATTGTGAGACTTGCTTTAGTCCTTTGGTCGGGTAGCCGGATGGTTATGAGCAAGCGTCAGTCGGAAATGGCTGCCGATCGAATCGATTTTATGATCTACGACGCCATAAGCCGCATCGGTCGCATACTCACCGCGGCGTCCGAGGAACCGGACAGGCTTACAGCGTGGCGCGACACGCTTTCGCATCTGCGCAATGCGCGCAGCTCGGTTCAGCCGCTCATGAATCCAGAGCGCGCCCGCGAGACCGAGCGATGATTCCCCCGCGGATGTTGCCATGAGCAAGCGTAGCGCGGGCTGAGCTTGTCGCGCGTCATCGCATGCGGCATCGATAGTGTATACGCTATCGCCAATCAAACCCCGTCTGTGGTCCATCCTGCCGGATGGCGAAGGCTCGAATCAGGCGGGTGCTCGCGCGCAACGTGCGGCAGCTCAGGGAGGCCAAGGCCCTGTCGCAAGGCGCGCTTGCGGCCGACGCCGGCATTTACCAGGAGCTTGTCAGCCGGATCGAGAATGGCGCGGCCAACCCCGAGTCGGACACGCTGGGCAAGATCGCCGACGCCCTCGGCGTGCACCCGCGCGATCTATTCGAGGAATGAGGAGCAGGCGTAGAGTGCGCGAAGGCGCCAACGGGTTCGCGCCAAGCGCGGCCCGATGACAAGTCCGCGCCGTGCCCATGTGTTCATCCCCTCGGCTCGCCAGACCGCGCGGGCTGAGCTCCTTCAATCCGCCCTAGCGCTCAATCCGGGCTACATGCCGCGCAATTTGCGGCACCCAGAGCGAGTCAAAATGCAGCCAAGCAATTGTTTCTGCTCAGAGATTCGTTGAATCGCAGGAATCATAGCGCGAAAACGGTTGTGCGGCCAAATCCGCCGAAGCGAAAAGCCCCGCAGAATCAATGCTCAGTCGATCGTGCTTGACAACGGCGCGCCGAGGAATAAAAGCCGGCGCCGCTCGCTCATCCAGGGGCACATTCCGGATGCGATCCTGAAGGTGGAGCGAGCGCGGTACCTGCGTGCGGTTTCGCAGACTGCACCCGGGCGGCTTCGGACCCTGCCTCTCCGGCACCACGGCCGGTGCGCGAGGAGCTCGCTAATAAAGGGGTTTGGCGTAGCGCAAGCTGCTCCAAATTACCGGGAAGCGCAGCCCGAAGCTGAGCCAGAGGTAA